>Ga0315282_10000009_pt1 | contig 588001 bp, 483 predicted proteins | sample YL17G07_20_MG_FD_203693 | JGI IMG/M metagenome (GOLD analysis project Ga0315282, IMG submission 203693) | Sediment microbial communities from Yellowstone Lake, YNP, Wyoming, USA - YL17G07_20 | ecosystem: Environmental > Aquatic > Freshwater > Lake > Sediment | place: USA: Wyoming | collected...
CCCTTCTCGGGCGGGGCATGAAACCCCGCCCTGCGACCAAGGGGGCGACTCCCCCTTGGAACCCTCTCGAGCGGTTCACATGCCCCGTGGCAAGCCACGGGGCATGTGAACCGCTCGTCAAAGATCCGACGGTTGAAAGCGGGAATCCGCTGAATTATAACTTGATTTTTTAAAAAATTATACTATATTATATATATAGGATTTGTAGGAATTAACGATTTTAGGAGAGGGCCATGAAAGCCTCCATCAAGATAGCGATCCTGGCGTTTTGCATCCTCCTGGGGTGGGCCGGATGGCGCAGCCTGAACGCCCTTTTGAACAGGACGGCATTGCCTGTTGCCCAGTCGGCGAAAGGAGAAAAGGATATGACGAAAAAAATATCCAAACCCGATGAGGAATGGAAAAAGGCCCTGACGCCCGAACAGTATAAAGTCATGATCCAGTGCGGCACCGAACGGCCTTTCACCGGGAAGTATAACGATTTCTGGCAGAAAGGAACCTATTTTTGCGCCGCCTGCGGCACTCCCCTGTTCAACTCGGAGACGAAATACGAGCACGGCACGGGATGGCCCAGCTTCATGGCCCCGCTCAAGGAAGCCAACCTCGAATACCGCGACGACTTTTCGCTCGGGATGAAAAGGACCGAGGTGCGGTGTGCGACGTGCGGCGCCCACCTAGGGCACCTGTTCGATGACGGCCCGGGTCCGAGCTATAGGCATTACTGCATCAACTCTGCCGCCCTTGACTTCAAGCCGGCGGCCGAAAAATCAGATGCAAAATCCCAGCCGGAAACGGCTACGTTCGCCGCAGGCTGCTTCTGGGGAGTTGAGTATAAGTTCGGCCAGGTCAAAGGCGTCCTCAGCACGGTTGTCGGCTATACGGGTGGAGTCACGAAGAACCCCACGTACCGAGACGTCTGCACCGACGCGACCGGTCATGCCGAGTCGGTCCAGGTTACCTACGACCCATCCCAAACGAGCTATGAAGATTTGGTTCATCAATTCTTCAGTTTTCACGACCCAACCCAGCTCAACCGCCAGGGCCCGGATGTGGGGACTCAGTACAGGTCGGTTATCTTCTACCACAATGAAGAACAAAAAAGGATCGCCGAAAAAGTCAGGACGGAAATAGAAAAATCAGATGAGTTCAGGAAGAAGATCGTCACCGAAGTCGTCCCGGCCTCCAAGTTCTACGAGGCCGAGGAATACCACCAAAAATATTACGAAAAAAATAAAATCAAATCCTGCGATTTTTAATAACTCCTCTTTCTTTTCCCGGAGAAAGGAGGGCTTAAGGCGGTATGGAAATCCAATATTTTGGATATTTTCTTTAATCTTTTTATTTTCAACAATTTAATAAGGAAACGCTCTCCCAAATGACAAAAATGGGCATTGATATCACTACCCTTTTTTGTTAGGCTATTGCTTTTCCGACCGCCATGGCAGATAAGACCATCGAGAAAGTCAGTTTTATCGCTCCGTCCACCTGCCTTCCGAAGACTGCCAAGAGCACGCTTCACAAGGCGGCCCTCCTCCTCAAAAAAACCCTAGGCGCCAAGGAGATCTATTTCAGCCCGTATCTTTTTTCTAGCGATGAGCAGATCGACCATGTGACGGCATCGGCGGAGGCGCGCTCAGAACACTTCAAGAAAGTCATCCGCGAGTACGACTTGATCATTTCTGTGGCCGGCGGGACGGGCGCCGAAGATCTGGCCTTCAAAATCGACAAGATTGACTACCGGGTCATCCGCAACCGCCGCCCGATTTTCATAGGCTTTTCCGACTTCACCTTCATGCTCAGCGAGATCTACTATTTCTCGCGCGTTCCGGTCATCTATTTTCCATCGCTCAAGCTGAGCAAGGGCAACTCGAAGAAAATCCTGCCTTTGATCCTGGGCGAGGAGATCCACTACCAAGGAAAGGGCTGGCTGACGCCGCCCCCCAAGCGCAGGTTTTCGGGGATCCCCATCGGCGGCAACTTATCCACGTTCGTGAACTTCCTGAACCGTCAGAGCCCCCCCAAGTTCAGCTGGAGACGCCATATTCTGTTCATCGAAGATATCCAGATCGATGTCGAAGACCTGCACCGATTGCTGGCGGCCCTCCGCAGGCACCGTGTGCTCGATAAAATTCGGGGGATCGTGATCGGCTCGCTCTACGCGTACAACAAGAACTCGAATTACCAGAAAAATCAGAAAGAAGCCCTGCGATTCATCGTGACCTACCTCAAGGACGTCATCCGCAGGCGACGCCAGCAAGGACGTCCGCTGCCCATCCTGGTGGTTTCGAACTTCGGCCATAACATCTTCCGTAACCTGATGGCCGTCCCCATCGGCGGCCGCGTCACTATCTTCAGGAGCAAGAAAATCGCTTTGCGCATGAAGAAATAAGCAAAGCCACAAAGGGGGCGGGATATTCTGCTCCCCTTTTTTTTAATCATAGAAATGTCGTTCCGCAAAAAAATATCAAGCGCTCTCCTGATATGGTTATTATCAGGCGCATTCCCCCTGTTCCGGGCCGAGGCCTCCCAGAATTCTGAGGCTCCAGGGCCGTTTGGCGTTTATAAAGTCACTCCGGACTCAAAAGGCCGATTCATCTCCATTGAAGCCGATCTTAAACTCCAGCCCGGATCCGTCTATCTGAAAGATTTTGGCCAGCTCGATCACATCCAATGGTTTGCCGGCAGCGAAGAAATCGCGGTGACCGCGAAGAGGACAAAAGACACCATTGCCTTCAGCCAACTGCCGACAGCCGGGGATGTCAGGGCAGTCTATCAACTCAATTGCGTGACGCATCCTATCCCCGGATACAGGAAACGGCTGATTGGTTCGTCGAATTTCGTCCTGGGGCGCGAAGGCCTGTTCATCGGGATCGACGGGCAGGAAAACGGTCTGGTGGATATTCGCTGGGCGCTGCCATCCGGCTGGCGTCTGGCCGTCGGGAACGAGGGAAGGCAGCGGTTCGTTGATACGCAAAAGACACTCTGGATAGCGGGCATCGCGAAGCAGTCCTTCGAAAATAAAATCGATGGGAAAATTTTCAAAATCGCCGTCCTTGACCAAACGGTTGACTTGGCGGCGCAACAGTCCATCGAGGCTGTCAAATCTGTTTTTCAGTACGCCTGGAAGTCGTTCGGCCCCCTGGAAGGTCAATCGTTCGAATTGGCGTTCTTCCCAAGCGGGAGCATCGGCGGCGGCACGGCTCTGTATTATTCCCTGGCCTCGGAAGAAGATCTGGTCACGGCCGTCCATGAAATGCTCCACTGGTGGACGAATTTCCAGGCCCCGGCCTGGTTCCGGGAAGGCGTTCATACATATCTAGCGTTGAAGCTGTTGGCCAAGCTTGGTATCATCGATGCCTCTTTGTTTAAGACGACTCTGGAGTCCTTCCTTCAGGAACACGAAAGGGTCGTCAAGCGCGAAGGCCGGCTTTCCACCCTCGTCGAATCTTCGGAGAACTATGATCGGCAGAGAGGCGGCGGCGATATGTACGGTTTGATGCCCCTCCTTGCCTATAAACTGGACCGGGAAATTCAAGCGCAAAATCCCGACGCGGGTTTGGAACAGGTCTTTGCCGCAGCCGCGGGGAAAAGGCTGAATAGATTCGATTTTCTCGCGCTGATCAGAGACCTGACGGGCTATGACCCGCAGCCGCTCTTCCGGAAATTTTATTATGCCAAGGTCGAAGACCCCGCAGAACTGCTGAAATAGACACCGCTCTGGAATCCCGTTTTGGAAGCCTCGACTCTCCTTGACATCGGCCCTGCCGCCGCGATATAGATTCGTTTATCCGGCATGCGTTACCTGGGCGTCTGGGACTATGTCATCATCGCCGCCTATTTCCTCATCCTGATCGGAATCGGCTCGTACTTCCGCAAAAAAGCAGCCGTCAGCCTTGAAGAATATTTCCTCGCCGGCCGCAAAATGCCCTGGTGGGCGCTGGGCCTCTCGCAAATGACGTTCTGGTTCGACATGACCGGGACGATGATCATCACCTCGTTCCTCTTCATGCTCGGCCCGCGCGGCATTTACATCGAGTTTCGCGGAGGCGCGGGCCTGGTGCTTATCTTCCTGATGCTCTGGGCGGGCAAATGGCATCGCCGCTCGGGCGTCATCACCGGCGCTGAATGGATGGTCTTCCGCTTTGGCCGCGACTTCTGGGGCCACTTCGCCCGCCTCATGTCGGTGGTTTCGACGGTCATCCTCAACCTGGCTCTCCTCGCCTACTCGTTCAAGGGCGCGGGCCTCTTCCTCTCGATGTTCCTCCCCTTCTCACCATGGGTTTGCTCGCTGATCATGCTGGCGGTCACCGCCCTTTACACACTTGAATCGGGCTTTTACGGGGTTATTTTTTCGGATATCTTCCAGTCCATTTGCATCTGGATTGGCGTGGGCTTTATCGTCGTCCTGGCCGTGATGAAAATATCCGGCGCCGGTGATCTTGGCGCCCTCGCCGCCAGCGTGACCGGCAATTCCGATTGGCTTAGCGCGCTCCCCCAATGGAAGACGGCCTTGCCCGCCGGCTACGAAGGCTACAACTTCCTGTTCATGATGATGCTTTTTTACCTGGGTAAGACAATGATCCAGGGCCTTGGCGTCGGGGCCGATCCCCGCTTCTTCGGCGCCCGCAGCGATCGCGACTGCGGCCGGCTGAGCTTCCTGGCCGGCTGGACCATGATGCTGCGCTGGCCGCTGATGATAAGCTTTGCCGTCCTCGGCCTCTTCTTGGTCAAGGATCTCTTTCCCAACCAGGCGGTTCTCGGCCAGGCGGCTGCGCTCATCAAATCCCAGGCAGGGGCCGTGCCCGCCAACCAATGGCCGGAGCTCATTGCCCGGATCATGAATCATCCTGAGGCATTTCCGGCGGCGCTCATCGCCGGCCTGGGCCAGTTGCTGGGGCCGGACTGGGGTTCCAAGCTGAGCCTGCTGAGTTACCACGGCACCGTGGATCCCGAGCGCATCCTGCCGGGCGTCCTGATGCTCAATGTTCCCGTCGGGCTGCGGGGCCTGATCCTTGTGGCGCTGCTGGCCGCGGCCATGTCCACCTTCAACGCCATCATCAACGCTTCAACAGGATTTTTAACGCGCGACCTCTATCAGGGCTATATCCGCCCGCGCGCGAAAAACAAAGAGCTCATCTCCATGAGCTATTTATTCGGCGCCCTCCTGATGGTGGCGGGATTCGTCATGGCCTACTCGACCAAGAATATCAACGACATCTGGGGATGGCTGACCATGGGCCTGGTCGGAGGAATCATGATCCCCACAGTCCTCCGGCTTTATTGGTGGCGTTTCAACGGAGGAGGCTTCGCCTTGGGGACCCTGGCCGGGCTGGCTGCGGCCCTCCTGCAACGATTTCTCATTCCGCAAATGCCGGAATGGCAGCAATTCATCTACATGATGGTGGCCGGGTTGGCCGGCAGCATCGCCGCAACCTATCTCACTCCTCCGACCGACCGGGCGGTCCTTGAACATTTTTATCGCACGACCAAGCCGTTCGGCTTGTGGGGGCCGCTGCGCCAAGCCGTTTCTTTGGAAGAAGTTGCCGCCATGTCGCGCGAACACCGCTACGATCTCATCTCCGTGTCGTTCGCCCTGGCCTGGCAGATCACGATGCTTATGCTTCCCATGCTGCTGATTATAAAACAGTTCAGCGCCGCGGCGGTCACTGGGGCAATCCTTGCGGCCGCGCTCGTCGGGCTCTATTTCTTCTGGTACAAGAAACTTCCCCCCGCATAATTTAAATCGGCCGGCTATAACTGCTATGGCCGGCTGTTCTCGCCGCGTGGCGATCCCCTATTTTAGCACCTTCGAATTGACGGATATTCTTGCTTTCGGCGTGAATTTTCTTTAAGGTTGAATTCATGAAAATAAAATCGCAATATCTTCTATTTCTGATCTTGCTCTCCGGACTGTTTCTGCCCGGAATGCTCATATTCGGCACCGCGCAGAAAGCGCCCTCAATCAAAGTTTCCGCTTACCCGGATGTCATCCCGAAGGATGTTTCATTTGAGGCCGTCGTCTCGAGTCAATCGTATCCCCCGGTCAAATATCCTGTTCCGATCATCGGCTGGAAAGAGCACCCGGAGGAATTTCACGTCACACCGAACGGGGCGATTATCTCGCCGGCGCCAAATCCTGAAAGCCCGGGCGCGAGCCCCTCCACCGCGCCGGGACTTTATATCGTCCCGTTGGTCAGCTTCGGATCCGGAAGCGCCCCGACGCTGCTCGACCCAAATCGTGTCGATCAGGAGCTCGTCGATGGATATTTGCCGGGCGTGCAGAGCGCATGGGATAAAGACGGAATCAAGCTCTCCCAGATCGCCTTTTGCACGCTTCTGGAGGGGACGGAGGTGAAAACCGGCCGCGAGCCGCTCCTGGCTTTCGTCCGTTATGCACTGATCAACGCACGAGGACCAGCGCGAAAAATCTTTTTATGGCTGAACTTTGGGCAGGCTGTCTACGGCCACAGCCTTTTTCAGGTTCCGCCCAAATATTCCCAACCGCTTAGTTACGGCGCTCCATTCGTCGTCGGCCCTGCGGGAAATGTCTTGGCAGTTCTTTTGTCGCCGCCGAAGGGAGGGGGCGCATCATTTTATCCTCTCTCCGCAACACCTAGAGCCTCAGCGCCCGCCAAAGAAAAAAAGGAGACGAAAGCGACTCCCGGCAATCCACGTGAAAACAGCCTTTGCTTTGAGATGGACCTCGCTGCCGGCGAATCAAAGACGATCGACCTCGCCATCCCATACTTCGCCCTGGAAACAGCTCACCTCCGCGCCCTGACTGCTCCCGGTCCCTCTCTCGGCTCCCGCCTCGCCCTTTTCCGCACCTACTGGAAAAACGAACTCAACCGCCGCGCCGTCTTCAACATTCCCGAACCCCGCATCGATAATTCCTACCGGACCTGCCTTGCCAACAACCTGATGCTCACCGACCGCAGCCCCGTCAACAATTTCCTCCTCATTCATCCGGATGCGACGCATTATGAATTCGTCTGGGCCGGAGACTCCGCCTGCATTCTTCATGCCTACGACCGCCTCGGCTATCACAAAGAAGCCGCTTCGTATCTCGAGTATTTTTTGGCGCGACAGGGAACGCGCAAGCCGGAGGGCGATGTGTCCTCCGCAGAGGGATTTCTTCCCGGCGACCAGCCCGGCCTGCGCTGGATGGGCGAAAACGGGTTCATCCTCTGGGCTATGGCCGAGCATTACAAGCTATCTGGGGATAAAGAGTGGCTGAAGCGCGTGGCGCCGGCCATGATCAAATCGGCCGATTGGATCATCCGGGAGCGCGCCCGGACGAAAACTCTCGCGAGCGGCGAAAAACCCCGCCATTATGGACTCTTGCCCAAGGGCCGGACATCGGACAATCCGGAGATTAATTATCTTTACTGGACCGATAATTATTCTTACGGCGGGCTGCGCGGGACGGCGGATGTGCTCGGCGAGATCGGCCTGAACGTTGAAGCCAAACGTCTCGCTGCCGAGGCCGACGATTATAAAGCCTGCATCCGTGATTCCATCGAGCGCTCGATCGTCCGGGATGTCGATCCGCCGTTCGTTCCGCTCGGCCCCTATAAAAATCAAAAGCCGACCGAGGCTGAGCTTGCCAACAATTGGTACAGCCTCTGCGGCCCGGTTTATATGGTGGAGATGGGGATCTTCGATGCCCGCGACCCTAAGACAAGCTGGATCAACGCGACGGTCGAAAAATACGTCATGTGCAGCGGGTTGCCGACGCTCGTCCGGCCAGGTTATATCGATGCGCACTATGTTTATAACCAGGCCCTCTCGCAGCTCCTGCGGGGCGAAACAGAAAAGTTTCTATGGACGTTCTACAGCATGTTCGCCTACGGACAGACGCGCGCCACATACTCGACGGTCGAGTGCAATGACATTTTCACCGGCTCGAGCGGAGAGAATTGGGACGCCCTCCGTCAACCCCATGAACATTCCAATAGCCGGGTGCTTGCCATGGTGCGGATCGCGCTTGTGCTCGAGGAGCAGGACAGGCTACATTTGATGGCGGGAGCGCCGCGGAGCTGGCTGGAGCCGGGAAAAGTCATAGAAGCGAAGAATGCGCCGACCTATTTTGGAGAGGTCAGCGTGAGGGCAGAATCACAAAAGGGAGCCAAAGAGATCCGCTACATTATAAATCCGCCCGTCCGGAAAAAGGCCTCGATCGTGCTTCATGTCCGCCCGCCCTCAACCTTCGGCCCTATAAAATCCGTGTTGGTTAATGGAAAGCGGGCGTCCTTCGATGGCGAATCGCTCAAGCTGGGCCCCCTCACCGGCCGCACCGAAGTGGTCTGCAAATATTTATGACCTTTGGCAATGAAAGCGCCGTTATTAATATCCGAACGAAGGCCTCCTCTCCTGGTCTCTCAAACAAGGACATAACGCAGGCGGTCGAATGGGCAAAAAGAAAGTTGCGCATTACCCAATTTTAATGAGCCTGGAAACAGCGGCTTTATAGACGTCTTCATCGCGTCTGAAACCGACCAAAATGATATAAACCAGAACTTGGTCTTCCAATATCTCATAAACCACTCGATACTCCCCGACCCTCAGCTTCCAATATTTTTTCAACTCTCCCCGCAGAGGCTGGCCGAATTTCTTCGGCTCGGTCGCTAGCTTCTTCCTGATTGCCGTCAAAATTCTTTTCTGATCAACACGGTCGATTTTCTTGAAATCTTTTTCTAAAACAAGATCATCAATGACAACTCGATACATCACCGAATCCCTAATTTCTTCTCCGCTTCTTCGAGAGAAATGACTTTTTTGTCCCGTCGCAGCGCTCTCTCTTTCGCCAAGCTGCCCAAGACATAATCTTCAAGGGCGTCGACAAACTCCTCCATTTTCTTGAATTCTTGATAGTCCAGAATAACGCCGACAGGCTTGTTTCTTTTTGTCAGGACGACCCTGTTTTTCTTGATTTCCTCAAGAATCTCTTTCATCACCTTCCTCAACTCCGCGACGCCCACGATCGTGGTTCTCTCATCGACCGTAATCATGGTCTTCTCCTAATTGTATATTTTATTAGACAATTTAATTGTACATATTAAATATACAATTAGGACCTGCTTCTGTCAACACATAAAGCTTCGGGATTCTCTCCGCCATTGATTCGGCATAGAAAAGGACGTCCTTTTTGAAGTTAATTCTCATGGGGCGGCCAAGGTACTTTGACAATGTGCTAGAATGAGGGCATGAAAAAAATCATAATTTTGTTTTTATTTTTCTTGATCGCGGCCCCCCATGCGGGACAATCGTCCAAAGCCGCATCACCCGCCGCCCATCCTTCTCGCCTCGCCCTTCCCACGCCCGAGCAGGCTGCCTGGCATGACCTCGAGCTCGGCATGTTCATCCATTTCGCCCCCAATACTTGGCAGGACCAGGAGTACGACGACCTCTCCACGCCGCTCACAAAAATCAACCCCGCCCAACTCGATACCGACCAATGGGTGCGCGTCGCCGAATCCATGGGCGCCAAGTACATCATTTTCGTGGCCAAGCACGTCGGCGGATTCTGCTGGTGGCAGACGGAGACCACCGATTACAGCGTCAAAAGCATTCCCTGGCGCGACGGCAAAGCCGACGTCATGGCCATGCTTGCCGAATCCTGCCGCCGACGCGGCATGAAGCTGGGCGTCTATATCAGCCCCGCCGACCGCAAGCACGGCGCGGACGTCGGAGGCCGATGCAAGACGCCGGCGGAACAAACCCGCTATAACGCGATCTATCGTCGGCAGATCACGGAACTCCTCAGCCGCTACGGGGAACTGATCGAGGTCTGGTTCGACGGAAGCTGCATCATCGATGTCGGCGATCTTTTAAAAAAATATGTCCCGAAGGCCATGATATTTCAGGGACCGCAGGCCACGATCCGCTGGGTGGGAAACGAGGACGGCGTCGCCCCCTATCCGGCCTGGAATTCGCTGCCGCTCGCCGCGGCAAAATCAGGCGTAGCCACAGTCGCCGACAGCCGTCCTGAGGGCGATGCCTGGATGCCTCTCGAATGCGACGCCCGCTTCCGCAGCACCTGGTTCTGGAATACGAAAAACGCGAATACGCTGAAAAGCTTGGACCAGCTTCTGGACATGTACGACAAATCTGTCGGCCATGGCGCTGTCCTGCTCCTCAATCACACGCCCGACCCATCGGGGCGCATCCCGGAAGCCGACGTAAAAAGAGCGGCAGAATTCGGCGCCGAACTGAAGAGGCGCTTCGGAAAAAGCATCGCCGAGACATCCGGCCGGGGCGAGACGATTGAGCTCGATCTCGGGAAAGCTCGGACCGTAGACCACATCATCGCGATGGAAGATATCCGCCGAGGAGAGCGCGTCCGCTCTTATATAATCGAAACGCTCGTGGACGGCAAGTGGCAGGAAATTTGCAGGGGCACAGCCATCGGCCATAAAAAAATCGACCGCTTTGCCCCTCTCATGGCTTCAAACATCCGCCTCAGGGTGCTCGGCTCCGCCGCTCCTCCCATCATCCGAAAATTCGCCGCCTATTATTCTCAGAATATTTCTGATTAAACTCGAAATCCTCGGCGGCGGCTCGTCGGAGCCATTCCTCCCGCTTTCTCGGCTTCCGTGATCCGGAAAAACGCCATGTGGACGACCTTGTCCTCGACGGCGAGCGCAGATCCGACTATCTCTTTTCCGCTGAACCGATAATCATAGCCCTTTCCGACGGATTCGTATCGTTTTTCTTCACAAGAAGAAGCTTCATCCATGAAAGCCTTGGCTTTTTTCTTCGTCGGCGCGGGCGCCTCGGCCCCGGAAGCCGGTTCGCCTCCTCCGCTTTCTTTGGCCGCTTCTTTTTTCTGCTCCTCAACCAGCGCTTCCATGGCATAGCTTTTGACCAATTTCGGGAAGAGCCCGCTGAAGGCCTTCTCTCGCGAGACAAAGTCAAAACCGACGACCTCGCCCCCGATAAATACGATCAGTCCTCTCTGTTGAGGCAGGCAGACAAAAGCGTTAAGGTAAGCATCGAGCTCAGCTTTTTTCGCTTCGTACACATCCTTCATGGCGCCGGTGCGCGATTCCACCTTCGTGTCGGCCGCCATTCGATGGATTCCGGTCCAGACCGTTCCCTGGTCCGACCTGAACTCGCGGGACGACTCGAGAGACGTCGCCACATCAAGGCTTTTCATGCTCCTCAGCTTCGGCGACATCACCGTATCCGAGTCACGAAACTCACGAGCCACATACGACCATCTCCCCTGCTCCGTGCAGCTCACCGGAATGACGACTTCGGATTTTTCCTTAACCAGGATGGTCGTGTTGAGGACGCGGTTCTGCTTGGCGCCGGACAGCTCTTCGCCGTCGAGCAGGAGCACCGGGATCTCTGCTTTGTTAGTCACCTTGAGATTGGGCACCGAGCCGCCTTCGCTCACCTCGGTGACGACAAAGACCGTTTTCTCGAGGGCTTCTTTGAGCGTCCAATAGTCCGGTCCGCCGTTGACCGAAATCGACAGCGGAAACACGGCCATGTTTTTATGCTGCTGGAGATCGCCGACCTCAAATTTCGAAAGATGGTTGCTGATGACCGGATCCATGCGCCCCCTCCTTGGAGTTTGCTAATTTCCTCTGATTTTCGTCATGTTTTATAGAACTATTGTACCATCTAACGCTAGCAATTTCCCTAGAATATTTCAACTCCCTTAGCCATTTCTGAAGAATTATAGATTTTGTATTCAGATTTGATAAGGACTTTAGCGGTCTCTTCGCAGATAGACCCGTAAGGACACAGGCAGAAAGTTCGGGAGAAATCGATTTCTAGCGGGACTTGGCCAGCTCCGTGGATTTCTCCTTCGGCAAAAAATTCTCCATGACCCAGACTTCCTGGACGATTTTTTCCGAAGTGAAGACGATGCGTTTCCCGTCGGGATGAAGCCGCAGATGTCTTATGAACTCCATGCTCAGGCCGATTTTTGTCGGTTCTCCTCCCGCCGCAGGCACTTGCCAAAGCTCGCCTTTCTCCGTCTTCGAGCTGGAGATGCTTTTTATGAAGAGAATGGATTTTCCGTCACGTGTCCATACATGAGGGGCGAAATTATCGAGCTTTCCCTGCAAAATGTCGCGTGTTCTTCCGTCGGCCAAGGACAGGACCCTGATGACAAAGCCCTGGTTGGCTGCCCCATCTGAAGTCGTGAAGGACAGGAGCTGGGCGTCCGGGGAGACGGCTAAATAGCCGATATCAGGGGGAGCTGCTTTCTTGTAGATCTCTTTCTCCTGACCCGTCGCCAGGTCGCGCCTGATTATGGAGCTGATTTTTTTCTTCCACTGCATGTTGGCATAGAATATAGATTTTCCGTCAGGCGAGACGGCCAACTGTTTAATGAGGGAGTCGGGCTCGCTCTGGCCGAGGAGCGTCAAGCCGCCGGTCTGCGGGTCTATCCGGAAAAGCCCCTGGCGGCCGTTGTTGTCCTCCACGGTAGCAAAGAATGAGCGGCCGTCGGAAGACCAGAAAAATCTCCGGCCGGACGAAATCGGAATCGGGATCGAGCGTTCTTCTTCATTTTTATCAGGACGAATGCAAAGGAAAAAGGCGCTCGGCTTCCCCGGCTCCCGTCGTTCCGCGACAAAAGCCAAAGATTTGCCGTCCGGGGACCACTCAGGGGAGTAGAATGCTCCTATGAATCGCTGAGCGATCTTTTTGGGCGGTTCTATGATCACTCTTTTATCCACATCGATGGCCGCCTCATAGATGTCCACCATATACGACCCGGCGCCGTAGAAGAACGATCCTTTATTTGATGTGCCGAGCGGCTGAATGATGCCCATATCTTTTTTTATCAAGACAGGCTCACCCAGAGGCTTGCCATCGGCCGTATGGATCATCCAAACGTCCGCGCTCACGGCCCGGTCGCTGGCAAAGAGAAGGACATTCGAGTCAGGCACCCAGCCAAGGAACCAATCATGGGCCGGGTGTTCGACAAGCCGGGTTTCTTGTTTTCCGTCGCGCGAGAGCAGGAATATATCATTCTGCTTTACATTCTCCTGCTGGGGTGAGTCGTAGGCGATATATTTTCCATCCGGAGAGAAGCCCATGTCCATTGAGCTGGGGGGCTTCGTGGATGTCTTCAGGATTTGAACGGATCCGTCGACTGCGGACACAACGACAATCTGATATTCCGTGTTCTTTTTTTGAACCATAGCGAGAATGAATTTTCCGTCCGGGGACCAGCCCGCGGGGAAGATGTGGCAGTCCTTATCTTGGAAAAGGATGCGAGGCTCGGAGCCGTCCCTGCCGATCATGCGGAGGTCAAGGAAGTTATCTTTGTTGAACCAGGCATAGGCGATTTTTTTCCCATCGGGGGACCATCGTCCGACGATGAGCATCTCACCGGTCGTCCAACTGTCCTTATTGGTCAGTCGTCTCTCCTGCCCAGTCTCGATATCCCGGATCGCGAGGTCGCCCGATTGCGAATCCATGATGGCGATAGATTTGCCGTCGGGAGAGACCGCGCCAAATTTAGCGCCGGCGCCGGACCAGACCAGCCGCATTTTAAAACTTTTATCCTCTCTTTCGACCGCCGCCGCTTGTTGGAGCTGGGCCAATTTTTCTCTGGCCGCGCGAACGCTTTCTGCCTGCTTTGGAAAATGCTCGATGACCTTCTGATACGCCTCGCGCGCTTTTCCCAAACCCAGCTTTTCATAACACATCCCGATGTGGAGCTGGGCCTGGGCGGCCAGGGCTTCATCTTCTCCCTTTTCTACGACTTTCTGGAAAAGAGCAATGGCCTCTTCCAGGTTGCCTTCCGCTTTTTCTTTGGCCAGGGCTTTTTGAAATAGGTCATAGCTTGCTTGTTGGACCAGGATGTTCCCTAAAAGAGCCAGAGGAATGAGAAAAGCCAAAAGGGTGAAAATTTTTTTCATGAAAGGCCTCCTTCAATCCAGGTTTCACCCTTGATATTAATTCCTGTCTGCGCCGGCTGTGTCATGAGACTGTCACGGAAATGTCTTTTTTATGTAAAATTTTGGCCGAGCCCCGCCCTTTGTCCATAAATTTATCCTCCGCCGACAAGTTTATACCCGACCCCCCGTACGGTGAGTAAATGGCGCGGCTCGGCCGGGTCGTCTTCGATTTTAGAGCGGAGCAGAGCGATATGATTGTCTACGGTCCGGGTGGTGGGAAATTGGTCGTAGCCCCAAACTTCGTCGAGCAATTCGTCGCGGGTTACGACCTCGCCGGCGCGGGCGGCCAGAAGCCGGAGCACCCCGAATTCCTTGCGCGACATGTCAAGTGTTTTGCCCGCTTTCCGGGCCTCAAACCGCTTGAAGTCCGCCACGAAATTTCCGACCCGCAGCTCGACCGGCAGATGGCCGGCCTTGAGATGCTGGAGACGACGGAAGAGGGCCCGGATCCTGGCCAACAGCTCCGGCAATGAGAAAGGCTTGGTCATGTAGTCGTCTGCTCCCAAATCAAGCCCGCGGACTCTGTCCGGCGCTTCCCCGCGGGCAGTCAACATGAGAACCGGGATGAGGATCCCTTCGCTGCGGATCTTCCGGCAGAGCTCATAGCCGCTCATCCGGGGCAGCATCAGGTCCAGGATGATGAGGTCGGGTTTTTTCTCATGGATGAGACAGTAGCCTTGTTCGCCGTCGGCGGCGGTGAGGACTTCGTAGTGCTCAAATTCGAGGTTGTCCTTGAGTCCGCGGAGAATAGCCGTATCGTCTTCGATGATTAAAATCCGTTTCATCGCTTGATCTCCAGCGGAAGATAGAGGGTGAACGTGCTGCCGTGTCCCGGCGCGCTGTCCACTTCGATACGGCCCTCATGGGCCTTGACGAAATGAGCGACAAGGGACAACCCCAATCCCGTCCCAGGCAGGTGCTCGTTTTCCGGAGAAGCCGCGCGATAGAACTTTTCGAAGATACGCTGATGTTCACGCGGATCGATCCCGATGCCGAAATCGGTTACCTGGATCAGGGCCCAGCCATTCTTTCTCAGCAGTTTTAGATGAATCTCCCTCGAATTCCCGGAATATTTCATGGCGTTGGTGAGCAGGTTTAGGAGGGCCTGTTCAAGAGCGTCTCGATCCAGACAGACATCGGGCAGGCCGTCTTCGGCCTGGACGCTGAGGGAGAATCCCTGCCGGCTCAAGGGATATTCCATGGTCCTGGCCGTGGCCTGGATGACCTCGTAGAGGGAAGTCGGCTCGGGGTGATAAACTTTTTTCCCCTGCTCGATTTTGGAGAAATCAAGGACGTTGTTCAGGAGGCGGCTGAGGCGCTCGCTCTCCTTGACGATGGTGTCGAGATATTCTTCCTGGACTTTCGGGTCCTTGGACCGCTGCAGCCGGAGCGTCTCGGCAAACATCCGGATGGAGGTCAAGGGCGTTTTGAGCTCGTGGGAGACGCTGGAGACAAACTGGGACCGCATCTCGGCCAGTTTCAAATCACGGCGGACATCCCTCCATAAAAGGTAGGCGCCGAAGAGAGTCAAGGCGACAACAAGGGCCACGACCGGCACATAAAAAGATCGCTGAAAATTCCAGGCGCCGGAGGGCGAGTGGCCGCCGGCGGCGGGAAAAACAATTTTCAACCCCTGGAAATTCTGTCCCAGAGGCTCTCCGCCGGGATCATTGCTCGCGGTAAAGCGGAATTCTCCGGGAAAAGCCTGAACGAAACCATCATCTCGGCGCAGGGCGGCGGCGAGATCCTGGATTCGGACGATGACAATAAGCCGGCCGATTTTGGCTAAGGGAGACATCACGCCCATTAGCCAGGAGCCGTTTTTATCCGCCGCCCATACGGGCTCTTTTCCGAGTTCCTGTCCTTCCTGGCCGAACAGGAAGGAATATCTCGGGAAATCCCGCTGCAGGCCAAGGAGCCCTTGAAGCTTTTGGATATAAAGACGCACCTCGCTCTGGCAGGCCTTCATTTTTTCCTCGAAGGGACGCCCTGCCGCATCTCGGACAAGCTTTTCCAACAACGAGCCGATCATCGAGGATTCCACAGGCGACGACCAGCGCTTTTCTTCCAGGGCGACCTGGAGACGATCTGCGACCTCCTCCGCCGCCGTCCGTAATTCCACAAGGCGCTCCGCGGCATAGAGATAGATGGGATTTCCCAACTCATCCGTGAGAGAGGCAGGAAGCTTCAAAAGATCCCGATAGTGAGCGACGGCTTCGTTCTTTTTGCCATATTTGGCCAGGGCGCGGGCGAACAGGAGCCGCGCATAAGCTTTTTGGGCGGCCTGGCCCGCCTCGGCCGTGATTTGGCGAAATTGGGCGGCAGCCGTCGCGGCGTCTTTCCTCTGGAATTCCGTGTTTTCTGCGCTTTCGATTTTCCGGCGGAAATCAACATCATTGAGGGCCTTTTGAGATTCTAGGAAGCCCGGCGAGAACTCCCATGGCAGCAAGAGACGGCCTTCGCTGATTCGGCCGATCAAGATCACTTCAGGGTTTCTGTAGATCGAAGAGGAAAGCCTCTCCGGCCGGAATGCCGCCTCCTGGGCTTCTTCGAGCTTGACCTTCTCCAGCCGGACCAGCAGATGCTGACCGATCTCTATGGCGCGGCGGCGCTCGCCCTCGGCCCTCCTTTTCTCGGCCAGCTCTTTCTCCTGTCTAACCCCCTGGACGCTAAAGACGACCAGCGCCAGGCAAGGAATTATAACGGCCACCAGAAAAAGAAAAATTTGCCTGCGATAACCGGAAGACCCAAGCGCCATCGGGAAGATGCCCGTCCTTATGACTGAATGATAACCAACGGACCTTCTAGGAATGTCATGGAAATGTCATGAAAACCGGATTTTGAGCGTCGTCATTCCCCGTTCTTCGCTCACTTCTAGCTTATAGCACAGTGAGAATGTGCGCAAGAAGAGGTTTCCAATATTTTTTCACTTACGGTTGCAGATATAGCCGTAAGGGCAAGGGGCGCAGGTCCGCGAAGGATCGCGGCTCGGTTGGAACGGTTTCGCCGGGTCGATGATCTCACGGATCAGGGCGACGATGATTTGCTCCATCATCCCGATCTGTTCGCGCCGCGCATTCTTGTCCTCAGCGTCATACGGCGAATATTCGATCTTCGGGCTGAGATGGCTCTTCCCCAGCATCAGGAAGCGGCTCTGGACGCTCTCGCGCGGCAAATCATGCGCCCGCGAATAAACGAGGTTATAAAAGGGAATCTGAACACTGCCGATCGCTTCGCTCCAGGATTCCCGACTCTCCGGGTCGAGCTTCTTGAAATTGATCCCGACATACTTCTCGTTGGCGCCGGTTTTGTAGTCCAGGATGAAGATCTCTTCGCCGCGCTTCTCGCTCCGGTCCAAGCGCGCATAAAGGTTGAATTTGCCGCCGCTTATTTCGGCCTGGACGCCCTGCTCTAATCCTAATATGACGAGCGGCTTGCTCTGCTTCGCCAGCTCTCGTATCACCGGAACCTGATAGTTGACGATAAACTCCTCCAGGTGCCGTTGGACCTGGAGCTTCAATAAATAAGCGCTCCCGGCCATGTCCCCGCCGTAGCCCTCCTCGAACTTCCGGCCGATGATTTCGTCGAGCTCCCCGACATCCAGATCCCGCTCCCTCACCGCTCTCCCCGTAAACTTCTTGAAATACTCCTCCAGCACGTCGTGGACAAACGAGCCGATATCCTTCTTTTCCATCTGCTCGCCGATCTCTTCCTTCTCTTCGATCCCCAGCACATTTGAATAATAAAACTGGAGCGGGCACCGCAAATACCTATCCAGCGCCGTCGCCGAAAACCTGATCTCCTTCAGAAATTCAACCACGCCGTCGCTCTTCTCCACCGGCGGGGTATCGTCCCTCGTCAGCGCCACCCGATACTGGACTGTCTTCACATAATTTTCCGCGTTCCGTTCCCGCTCCCTTTTCTGTTTTTCCCAGACCAGCCTTTCGACAAACCGGCTCCGCTCTTTGTCGCTGTTCTCTACGAAGAAAAGCCGTGCCTTCCGCGCTCCCCGCACCAGCGTATCCAGGTAATATTCCATCCGCCGTTCGTTCTCCTGATATGTCGGAAGGCCCAGCCGCTTCCGCGCCGCAAACGGCAGCAGCGTATCCTCCCGCCTGAACGACGGCATCACGTCCTCGTTCGCGTCCAAGATCGAGACGTCCTCGAAGGGAATGCACCGCGCTTCCCAGAACCCGAGGACTTGAAGCCCCCGCAACGGCGTCCCCTCGAACGGCACCGTCCCCGAAGCAATCACCTTCCGGAACAAGTTGAAATATCCGCCCCTGTCTTCAAACTCCATCCCCCGCAGCAGCGACGTCCCCAGCGCGTCGAGCTGCCGGGTGAACGCTTCCGCGAAAGGATGGAAGAAATGATGCAGCCGGGCCGTGCTGTTCTCATAAATATAATCGAGGACGCGGACCATCTTCCCCGCGAAATCACCGACGTTTTGGATCTCGCCGAACAGCCCGATCGTGCCGGCATGGATCGCGCGCAGGTGTTCGATCAAGCTCGCCACCTCCGGCGGATTCTCGACGCCCTTGAGCATTTCCTGGACGGCCTCGTGGATGGCCGCATCGCCCTCGAGTTCGTCGAGTTTCCAGAACGACTTCGTCCTGCGCCGCCCCTGGGTCAGCTCCCCCTCGATGGCGTGGAACAGGATGCGGGTCAGGTCCGCCCTCTTTTCCTCTTCGTCTGTCTCTGCCGCTGCACTCGCCCCCGCCGGATAATAGATATTCTTCGTGTACGGATGCAGGACAAACCGTAAATAATGCGGCACGTACAAGCGGCCGTCCTCATCGCGCGACTGGATGAGCTCCATCAACTGGTCGAAAAAAGTGTAGATCGGCGTGCGCGACAGCGGATAGCCCATCGAGATATTGTAGCCGTCGTCGGACAGCGCCGTGAGAGTCTGTTGATAGAGGGGAAAAAGTGTCTCCGCGGCGGGCAAAACGACGGCGTGTTTTTCATCGAGCTGCGGCCGGTCTCTGAGCTTTCCTTCCATCGCCTGATTGAGGGCGAAGATTTGACCGTGCGTGTCGGGGCTTTTAAAAAATTCAACAGCCGGTTCATCATCGTCCGGCATCCCATTCTTTTCAATCAGCGCTGCGCCCTCCGGGCCGAGCTCGGCCAGCACCATTTCCAGTCCCCTGCCCTTCATCAGCAGAAGCGAGCAATTTTCCCAATTTAACATAGTCCGCATAATCTGACGCTCGACTTTTGTCAGCGAATAAAACCCGGCGAAAATGATTTTCCCGATATCGGCAAACAGCTCCGGCCTTAGCCCGTCGAGCACGGCCCCGGCCCGCGAGCCCAGCGTAGAATACCCCTGCTTCTTGACGGCTGCATAGAACTTTCCGTAAAAAGTCGCCAGAGACTGGAGCCGCCCCCGCGCCTCGGGCGATATCTTCCCCTCGAACTCGCGGCTCAAGTCCAGCTCACGGATATCATTTGTCCGGGCTCCGGCCAGGCGCAGCTCTTCGAGGTCGCGGAACATCTTCATGCCCAGCGGGAAAAAGCTGTCCGCGGATAAAAATTGATCGTGGCCGAGCGCCCTTTCCTCCCTGTGGATGTCAAACAGCAGCGCCACCGCGTCCAGCGGGTCGATGAGCTTATCCCCGATCCCCAGACGATCCTCAAAAACGCGGCTGACAAATCCATCCATGGAGTCGAGCAAGGGCGGAATAAAGCTCGTCCGCTCCCTCTCTGCCAACGCTTTTCGCAAATAATAAGCCGGCCGCTTTTCCGGAAAGATGACCCATTGGCGCGAATAGTCCTTCGGGCCAGCTTGGGCTCCTTCAGCCCTTGCGCTGTCTTGCGCCCCGGCCTCTCCCTCCGGCTGCAGCCGTGCCGCAACCGCTTCAATAAAATTATTGCGGGGAGAAACAAGCTCGATCATGAGTCCACCGCCTCCGCCCGTTTCTCGTCAATGTGCGCCAGAATCCCGCGCACAGGCTTCCCCGGGTAGATTTCCCTGATGATCCCTATATAAGCGCGCATCTGCTCCCGGTCTTCCGCATCGCGCCTTTGCCGCCGCTCCTTTTCGCTCACAAATCCTGTTTTAAAATCGATAATCGTGATGGCGTCTGCATCCAACACGACGCGGTCCATGCGGTAAAGGTTCCCGCCCGCATCGCAGTAATTGAACTCCCGCAGCACCCGCCGCCCCTCCCGCTCCTCAAAATATTCCGCGAGCGGCGAACCCGGCCCTCCGAAATACCCCGCGACCGAGCGCCCCACGCTCTCATAGAGCGGCCGCTCCCATTCCCTGGGCCGTATTTTCTCGATGATCCCGGCGACTCCGCTTTCCCATCCGGCGCTTCCCCCGGGCACATATTCTAGCCCCGCCAGGATCTCGTGGGCCAAGTTCCCCCGCCGGATGTTCTCGAAATTGAGCGCCGCGCGCGGATTGGCCGCGATCTCGAACGGCTCGGCGAAACGGATCATGCCGGCTTCGGGTTGGGCCGGCCGCGCCTTCTCTTTGACTTTCGGCTGCGGCTCCCCGAGCCGCCCCGCTTCGATCAAATCAAACGGATATTTCGACCTTTTGGATTTCACGCCCACCACATGCAGCTCTTCCTTGGCCCTTGTCAGCGCAACATAAAGAGTGTTCAGCCTGTTCACATCGTCCCGGAGCCTGGTGTGCTCATAGATCCTTTTCAATTCCTCGTGGGCTTCGGCCAGCCCCTGGTTAATTTTATAAACCCGCACCGAATCGCCCTCGACGTCGATAAAAAATTCCGGCGCCTGATAGCTCTCTCCATACAAAAGTAAAATGACGACTGGAAAGCCCAGGCCTTTAGCCTTATGGATGGTCATGATCTTGACAGCGTCGATGTCGAGGGGAACATCGATATTCCAGGCGGCTTCCTGGCTGCTCCCCGCAGCCCCGCCGGAGCGCCCTCTCCATCCTCCTCCCCACGCTCCTCCCGCGCTTTGTTCCGCATATTTCAAAAATTCGCGCAGGTCGTTGCGGCCCAGGCTCTCGAAGTCCTTAATGGATTCCATGAGCTTAGCAAGCGCCGCCTCTTCCTCGGGAAATAGCTCGAACACGTTGAAAACACGGTAAATAAGAGTCACAAGATCATAGAGAGGATAATAACCGACCGACCTGAAGGACCGGTCAAAATATCGCTCCCAGAGCTCGGGATAGCGCGAACGGAATGCGACGTAGATTGGGCGCTTGTCCTTCCGTCGGCAATCAAAGAGAAAATCGTTCCATTGGCCGGGCGGGACCGCCACGCCATCCTGCTCCATTTTCATCTTTAGCACATCGCCCAGCAAAAATACGCTGAAGGAGAGATCGTCCGGCGGCGAATCCAGGAACCGGAGCATCGCCATCAATTCGCCGGTCGTTTTCCGCGTCCGGATATCCAGGCTGCTGTACGGGATAAATGGGACATCTTTCTCGTTGAGCCAGGCAGCCACGTTGACCACGGATTCGTTGCGGTATGTAAGAATGGCGATGTCTGAATATTGATAGCCGCGAGCGCGAAGTTCTTCGACGCGCCTCTGGATCTCGGCCTTTTCGGGGACTTCGTTTTCGGCCTCGTCCGTTTTCGTCTCTGCCGGCGCATCCGGGGCTTCCGGCTGAGCCTCTCCTTCTTCCTCGCCCGATCCTCCGCCACGCTCGAGCACGACCACATCCACGAATCCCTTCCCTCGATTCTCTTTGACAACCTCTTGTTCAAACTCATAAAGAGGCTTCCTGTCGCCGCCGCTCTCTTTGCTTCCCCCGTTATCCTCTCCCTCCCCACTGCCGGCTGCGCCCTCATTGATTCTTCTATATTCATCAAACTCGTTCAATTTTTTGGGGAAGATCCCGCGCGTGAATTGCAGGATCTTTTCAAAGCTTCGGTAATTCTTATCAAGCTCCCTGACACCGATCTCCGCCGACCCGAAGTATTCGGCCGGCTGCTCCTCCATCTCCTTCATGATCCGGTAGTCCGCTTCCCTGAACCCAAAGATCGCCTGCTTGGTGTCGCCGACGGCAAAAAAGCTGCCCCCCACGGCCAGTGAGTTCTCGATAAGAGGCCTCATGTTCGTCCATTGGATGGGCGAGGTGTCCTGGAACTCGTCGACCAGGAAATGGAAGATGCGGTCGCCCAGCCGGAAATAGATATCCGGGATGATCATTTGGTCGATGTAGCCGGCCAGCCGCTTGTTGATGTCCTCGATAAACACGGTCTCCCGCCGGTGCTTGACCTGTTCCAGGGTCTCAGCGAAAGACTCATAGGCCATGAGATAGGGGTGGAAGAATTCCCGGGCGTAGACATAACGATATTCATTGGTGAGGGCTTCCAGCTTTTCCCAGACGCAGCAAATCTCATCAAAGGCGGAAGCAGCGTCCCTCGAGGCGCGTTTGGTGGGATTTTTAACCGGTTTCGTCTTGAAACTCGCTCCGATGAGGTCGGAAAATTTACGGCTGGACACAGCGGGCTCGACTTTGGAGAAAAAGCCGGACCTCTTGTTCGGCTCGAGACCGGATTCTCCGATGAGAGCCTGGAGTTCTTTCTCTTCCCTCTCGATTTTTTTCTGAATCTCGACCCGGCGCGTTTCGAAATTTTCCCTGGCCGGCTCCCCCTTCTGGGCCGCGAGCTTCACATAAAGAGATTTAAGCTTGTCCAGGATGAGGCCCGAAGGTTCCCAGGGATAATATGCCTCCCGGCTTTGCGAGGCCAAGATCAAATCGATTATCTCTCGAAAAGTTTCGCCGTCTCTCGAGCCGGGCTTGACCCGGCGCAAATAACGATTGAAGGCGTATTCGATCAGGTCGGAATTATCCAGGACGATCTCAAAATAGGGCGGGAATCCCAAGTCCAGAGTGGACGCTTTGAAGATGGAAGCCGTGAAGCTGTCGATTGTCTCAACCTGAAAATCCGTGTACCGCGTCAGGATATTTTCCAGGATTTCTTCAGCACGGCCGGCCAGAGCCTGGCTCGAGAGCGAGACGATATCCAGCACCTGTCCGGCTTCCCTTTCGTCCTCGAAATAACAATCCTTCAGCCATTTCAGGATCCTTGTTTTCATCTCCCGGGAGGCGTTCTTGGTGAAAGTGATGGCCAGGATATTGGCCAGGTCGTTTTTGCCGACGACGGCGGAAAGGAGGAATTGAACGAAGCGGAGAGACAGGGCGTGTGTTTTGCCCGAGCCGGCCGAGGCTTTCAGCAGGACCGCATTGGGGAAGCGAAGGGCGATATCTTTGGCAAGGGTCGAATCTGTTTTGTTTTTTTCCATTCCTTATGCTTAAGGATAAGAAATTCGTTTTCCGCCGGGCTGGCTGAATGAACCTTCATGCGCCGGCTTTACCTCGTCCCATCGTCATGGATGATACAGCGCAATGTGCTGGGATGTCAACCGGCCGATCATTTTGAGAAATCCGCGAAGAAACGATATAATCCGGTCTCCTGATAAACGGGCCTACTGATGCGACCGTATTTAGGGAAACAAAATGAACATCGAATCAGGTCAAAAGGCGAACGATCAGCTCCGGGAGCGTCCGCCCCGCATTTGGGAAATCGACTTCCTTCGCGGCCTGTCCATCATCCTGATGGTGGGTTATCACATCCTGTATGATTTGAGCGAATTATGCGGCCTAAGAAAATTGCTCGGCATTCCGATCAACTTATCCACCGCAGCTTGGTCGGCAGCCGTGATGTTTTTCGCCGGCCTGTTCATCGTTTTGTCCGGCATCAGCAGCACCTTGAGTCGGGGTAATACCCGCCGAGCCTTGAAATTGCTGGGGCTCTCGATCATCGTCACCGCGGCGACCTATATCTTCGACTCTTCCTCGGCCGTCTACTTCGGGATCCTCCATTGCCTGGGAGCCTGCATTCTGATTTACGGCCTAGCCCTCGAGAAATCCAAGCCGCAGACCTGCGCAGCCGCGGGAACGATCGTGCTCGGCCTCAGTTTGGCGGTATCTTTGTTAATGAAAAAAGCGCCCGTCCATTTTGACTGGCTTTTGCCCTTCGGGATCCACAGCCAGACTTATGCGTCGTTCGATTACTTTCCCCTTCTTCCCTGGTTTGGCATCTTTCTGGCGGGAGCGGTCATGGGCAAGTCGATCTACGCTCCGAAGCGAAGCCTCATCCCGAAACGGCTGCCGCCGACTTTCATCAATGCCGCGGGCCGGCATTCGTTGCTGATCTATATCATCCACCAGCCCGTTATATTGGCCTTTCTCTGGATCTTGGGCCTGCTCCGATAGCAGGATGAGCTGCCTCTCTGGGCATCCTCAGATTTCACTTATCAAATTTCTTAATTCTGATATGATATCGGGGAAATTGACTAAACGTCGCCGATATATTCAAGGAGGACTCATGAAAAATCGTTTAAAGAAAACGTCGATGTTCTTAGTATTCTTTGCGCTCCTGGCCTTTTTGTCCATGGCCGCCCCGGCTGCAGGATCACCGCCTTCACTCGAGCAGCCCTACTTGTATAAAACCACGTTTGTCCGGGCAGCGCCGGGAAAGCTTCTTGATCTGATTGCTCTCTATAAAAGCCGGATGGCCGCCGATGATGCAGCAGGAGACGAGCGTCCTCTCTGGTGGCGCCATACGCAGGGCGACCAATGGGACCTCATGCTTCTCTTCCCCATGGGGAGCTACACTGAATATTATTCGAAAGAGCGGCTTTCCCGGCGAAAGAAAGCCGACGCGTCTTCTTCTCTTTCTCAAAAGGAATTCATCCGAAAACTCAATGCCTGTTCAGCCTGGCGAGAAGATCTCTTCGTGATGGGGCCTCCGCTTGAAATCGTGAAAAAAGCATTTACCGGCACGGCCTATTACCATATCGAGATCTTTATTGCGCTTCCGGGAAAGCAAGAGGAACTTTTCAAGGAACGCGAGATGGAAAACGCCTACCAGATCGCCACCGGGCGGCCGGAAAACATGATTTTCGTCCGCGATCAAGGAGCCACTTGGGACCTGTTTACGCTCGGATGCTACCGTGATCTTAAACACTGGGCCGAGAGCCCCGACATCCCCAAAGAAAAAAGGGATTCTGCCGCGCGCCAAGCCGGCTTCAACAGTCCCGACGAAATCGGACCCTACATGAGAACGCTGATCGATATGCACCGAGACACGATGGGTGTCGCGATAAAATAGGCCCGTGCTGCCTTGACATCTTTCTATGTCATAAACTATCCTTACCCACGACACTTCAATGGGAGAACGGGGACAAGGATGCTCACTCGGCTGGCGCAGCCGAAAAACCTATATCTATGAACTTAAATTCGAGGAGGTCTAACATGAAGTCTGGAATGTGGAGTCGACGAGCGTTTCTGCGCATGGCCGGCGCCGCCGGGACGGCCGCGTTCGCGTTCAAGGCTAACGGCCTCGAGCGCGTCATGGACGCCACTCAATCAGTGGCGAACATGACTCCCGAGCAGGTCGCCAAAGACGAATTCTTCTGGCGGGAGATCCAGCTGGCCTTCAAGCTGGATCGCTCGCTGATCAACCTCAATAACGGTTTCACCTGCCCGACCCCCCGGGTCGCGCTGGAATCGGTTTGGCGCTATATGGACATGATCAACATGTTGCCCGTCCATTACCAGGGCCAGATCGCCGGGAACACTCAGACGATCCGCCGGAGAATGGCTGCGGAGTTCGGCTGCGACCTCGAAGAAATGGCGCTGACCCGCGGCGCCAGCGAGTCCCTGCAGATCGTCCAGAACGGGATCGACCTCAAAGCCGGCGACGAGGTCATCACGACCGAGCAGGACTACCCCCGCATGCTGACGACGTGGGACCAGCGAATGCGGCGCGAGGGCATCAAAGTGACCCGCCTCCAGTTTCCGGTGCCGGCGACGCAGGACCATCTCTACAATATGTTTGAGAAGGCCATCTCGGCTAGGACGAAGGTCTTCCATTTCACGCACATCACGAATTTGACGGCCCAGTTGTTCCCGGTCCAGAGGCTCTCCCGCTTGGCCCGCTCGAAGGGGATCATCACGATCGTCGATGGCGCCCACGCCCTAGGGCATTTCCCGTTCAAGCTCCGGGACCTCGAGTGCGACGCCTACGGCGTCAGCCTGCACAAGTGGCTGCTGGCGCCGATCGGCAACGGCTGCCTCTACGTGCGCAAAGAGAGTATCCCGAAATTCTGGCCACTGCAGGCGGCGCCCGAACAGCAGGACAACGACATCCGCAAGTTCGAAGCCATCGGGACACACCCGTGGGCGATCCGGGCGGCGCTCGGCGAGGCCCTAGCCTTCCATCAGGCCATCGGCGCGGAGCGCAAGGCGGCCCGGCTTCGCTACCTGACCCTGCGCTGGGCCGATGCTCTCAAAGTCCACCCCCGCATCAAGATCCTGACGGACCTCAGCCAGCCCGCGCAGGCCTGGGGCGTCGCGGCGGTTTATATCGAGGGCGTCGACGTCAGGGCCCTCGCGAAGTTCTTAATGGACAAGTACCGGATCATCGTCGTCCCGCTCGTGGGTGGCGCCCCGCCCAATTCGGTCTTCGATTACCAGGCGCTCCGTGTTTCGCCGAACGTCTACACGACGCTCGAGGAAATCGACTCGTTTGTCATGGCCATGGAAGACGCCCTCAAGAGCGGCGTTCCCGATACTCCGGAGCCGATCCCCGGTTACCCGGCCGATATCACCGTATAGGGGACGGGCCGGCCTTTGACTGGGAACTTCGGCGGAATCCGGGATTAACGTTTCCGTTCCGGCCGCCGGCACGGGGATGAGCCCGGAGCGGAAAGGAGGATCAAGATGAAACGTTTGGCCGTTATGTCGGTCGTGATACTGGCCTTCGCCCTCATCGCGGGCGTTTCTCTAACTTACGCCCAGGGCACTTTTAAGATTCCATTCAAGTTCGATGCAGGCGGCAAGAAGTTCCCGCCGGGCGAATATTGGATTGCGCAGAAAGGCGACGGGCAGTTCACCCTTCGGCAGGAATCGACTGGAAAGGAATTCCAAATCCCCTTCACTAAGAGGTTGGCGCAGCCAACGCCGCCCCTCGACACGCCCCAGCTCGTCTTCGACATGGTGGGAAACTTCGAGCCGTCATATACAGAATACATGACCGACTACGTGTTGGCGGAAATGTGGCTCGCCGGGGAGGACGGATTCCTGGTGCACACCACGAAGGGCGCGCACCAGCAGAAGACCGTCAAAGCTCAGGTTACAAAAAAATAGCAATGAAGCTAAAAAATTTTAAAATCACAATCGTGAAGGTCGAAGGGCCGTGCAGCCGCGCAAAAGCCGGGACGACTTTTTATGTTCGCAATGCCTGCATAGAAATTCCGGCCGGAGAAAGCGTCTGCCTGTTCGCACTGGGAAGCATTCTCCAGCCGCTGATGGCGGCCAGCGTGCCGACGGATCCGGAAAACAACATTCTCAACATTACCTCGGAATTTCAGTGTCCCGATCCTTTGGCAAAAGTTATTTTCCGGATTGAAGAGGAAAAAAAATAAGAACTCTATCGCTTGTAAGCGTCTTTTCGGTGTTTCACGTGCAGAATCCGGATCGTGTTTTCCGCTCTGTCCACCGTGTAAATGACCCGATAGACTCCGATCCGATAGCTGAATAATCCTTTGAACATTCCCTTGAGCGGCTTTCCCAGGATCTCAGGATTCAGGGCCATATATTTTTTTATCCGTTCCTTAATTCTCTCCGCATCCTCGACATTTATAGATTCAAAATCCTTGAGGACCTTCTCGTGCCAGATGAGACTAAAAGCCAAGCTTCTTCTCCAACTCCTCGGTGGTCAGGTACTTCGCGTTCTTTTCGTTCAGCCGCTCGAGCGCCGTATAGGCTTCTTCGAAATCCGCCAGGGATTCCTCGATGATTTCTTTGATAAAAGATGTTTTGGTTCGCCTCGTCTTTTTGGCGAGCAAATCCAGCCTTTTATATATTTCTTCGGGCAAACGCACGCTTAGCACGGTCATAACGTGTCACCTCTGTAATACATATAATGCATGTAATACATGATGTCAATCCTTTTTTAAGATGACGGTGCCGTCAGGACCGATTTCTCAGGCTTTGATCTGGCGCAGGTCGATGCGCGTGAGGTCGTCGGTTCCTAGGCCGCGGCGGGCACAGGCGGCCACATGACCGGCCTCTTTCCGGATGGACTCCAATCCCTGCTCGGCCCGCTTGGCTTCGAGGATGTCCAGCCCGATCCGGTCCATGGCCACCGGGTCTCGGCTGAAGAAAATCCGGTTGTCATAGGCCATCCGGGCCCCGGCGACGCTGACGGTCGAAATCTTAGCTGCCTCCCCGATATGGAGCACCATCTTGTCCTTGAGGCAGGGATGGCTCAAGATCTCAGAAATGGCCCTGGCGCAGAAATCGATATGGAAGCGGACCTTGTTCGTGGTCACGCCCAGAGCGATGTTCTTGGTCGCCCAGGTCACGCCGCTGTCTTCATTGTTCTTGAGGACGGCGATATTGACGAGCTTGTTAATCTCGCGGGTGACGATCTCGGCGAAGCAGGATTTTTCCTCATCCTCGATGACCACATCGTCGAACCGGCCGGCGATCTCCTCGGCAATCCGCTTGATCCCTTCCCGGTCGTTGTAGTCCGTGTACAGCCGCCGGATGTCCTGACTGTACTTCTGCGCATTCGCGTTGCCCTGCTGGATGAGCGTCCACAGCCAGGTCACGGAGTTGAAAATCTCTCGATGGGAAGCGTTCTCGGTGAAGTTCCGCCGGGCCAGCTCCTTGAACTTCTTGAGGGTTCCGTCCTCGAGCGAGATAAAGGCGCTCCTGTCATATCCCTCGACCCAGGACAAGACCGCCTCCGATTTCGTCGAAACGCCCTTGATCCGCACGCCCTCCGTGCCTTTGTTGATGGTCAGCCCGGTCCGGGCCAGTTCCCGGTCGGTCCGGTCCCAAACGATAATATTGTTCTCGCGCACGCCGGCGTTTTTCAAGCCAGCGATCACCGCGCGGACGGATTCCAGCGAAGTCGAAACCCTCGGGGCTCCGATGCAGTTAATTTTGATCCCCACGACATCATCGGGCGAGAAAAGAGAAGACCAGGCGCCGGCAGCCTTCTTCTCGCCGGTCAACTCCTTCAGCCCTGCATCGTAAGCGCGGCCGACGGCCTCGGGATTGTACTTCGCTTCAACAAGCATGTCGGCTGCGGCAACAGAGACGACCCTGCTTTTAGCCGGAGGCGCTAATGCAGGCCGGCAAGAAATAGTTCGTCCCCCGATGGCCGCGGCGCCTGCCAGAACCGCTGCATCGCGAATGAATTCCCTGCGCGTCGTCATGGATTTGTCTCCTAAGACTTCAAGCTCTCTATCAACTCGCAAAAAAATATGACTTCTTATTTCGTCAAAGTGCTATTTTTAGCACATTCACGAAATACGATAAAGAAGTTGATCAAAAAAAACAAGTCTGAGATGAGGTTAAATTATGACGCCGAAAATGGTCAGGCTCAATCGCTTCGCCAGTCCAAAACCTTGCCGCCGATTATTCTCAGTCTCACACAGGTGCGAGCAGGAGGGGCCCAATTCACCTGACGGATATCAAATAATAATTGAAGATATTTTGAGACTGGATCCCAGGATCAGCGTCTTTCAAGGTGAAATCGTCTTTAGCGGGCCATAGCCTTCGGTACGTAGATAAACTTGACGGGCGGTGTGTAATGATGTATATGTGTATGTATGGAACACTCTAAAATGAAACGCGTCAACATCATCATCGACAGCGACCTCTATGATAAAGCCAGGGCCATTGCTTTCATTAAAAGAGAGAGCATTTCAGAGATTATTAGAAAAGCGCTCCGGGAGTGGATGGGAAATAATCTGGACAAAAAAGCGGAAATCCTCCTTTCCGAACGCGACGAGGAACGGCTTTTAAAGATCCTGGAATCCGATGAATTTCTCCCTTCTCCTAAAGCGAAAAAATCGCTCGGCCTATGATCATTCTCTTCAGCAAAACAAGCCTGAAATATCTCGGGCGGCTTGGAAGATCCCAAAGGAAAAGAATCGTCTCGGACATCGACAAGCTGCCTGCCCATGGAGATATCAAAAAGATGAAGGGCAAGAAATTGGCCAATCTCTATAGGCTAAGAGTCGGAAAATATCGGATAATTTATCAGATGGGAGAGGAAATCATCAAGATTTTGGATATCGATCCTCGAGGCGACATTTACTAAATCAGTCTCTACCGCCTCGTAAGTGCTAAACTCAGCAACCGGGATGGAAGTTGGAATAACTGCTTGAACTTCTTCAGGGTGGAGGCGCGGGCAGAAAGCCGGACTTTGCTTACCTGTCCGGAAAGAGGACGACATCCTTTCGGCGGCTCTCCGGCTGGACTTCAAGCTTCGTAACTTTCCCCTTCTCGATCGTTCCCTGGATCACGGTCTGGTAGGGCGCATGGAGTTTGAAGTCCGCGCTCCAATCCTTGGGCCAGGCCGGAAATAAATATATTTTCTTGCCGTCCGTCTGCATCAGCATGGCTTGGAGCGTCTTTAACAAGACGCCGCCGTGATCCTGATCGGGAACCCAGTCATAGTTCGGGCCCCAAAATGCCGGGAATCGTGATTCCTTATTGACGTTCTTCGCCCGGCCCACGATATTTTGTTTTGCCGCATCACTCAATCCGAGATAGGCCATGAAGATATCGTCCTGCCGCCAGCCGAAGTTGCCCTTATCCAAACGCCGGTCCAGCGCCTCCCTCCCCCATTCGATATTCGGCCTGCCGATCGCGATCAAACGAAACGGAAATACAGCATAGAGCTCGGGATTCTCGATATTCTTTTTGTCCTCGAATTTCGCGGCCGGGGCGAGCAAGGTTTTTCCGTCCGCTTCCCGCGTGGGCAGGGCGGGGAGCTTTTTTCTCAGCCTGGTCCAAAACGCCCGCTGCTCGGCGGTCGTCAACCTTTCCGGCAACGCCAGCAGTCGTTCCGTCACGGCGTGCAAGCCGGCCAGCTCCGGCATGGGATTGGTGCAATCCCACCAGGTTTCGACGGCCTGCGCGGGATGCATGACCATCGTGCCGTTTGCGTCGGTCGGATAGTGCTCGTCGAAAAAAGTCAGAATCTCGTGCGCCGACGGCAGCGCCACTTCCCGCAGGAACGCCTCCTCAAGAGTGTACTCGTAACGGTCCAGCATCATGAAAACCAACTCCGGCCCCGATACCCACTCCCATTTATGCCAGCCGCTCGCCTGAAGTTTGTCGCTGCGCTGCTCGAACGGCTCCCAGCCGTAAGTTTCGCTGAAAACATCACCCCAAAAATAAATGCACTCCGGTATGTAGACGCCGTCGTGTTTTAAGTAGAGGCGGGTCCGGTATCGGAAGAATGGCATCAGGTCCTGGCCGTACATCCGAAACAGAGGCTGCATCAAATCGAAATCGCCGGACGCACACATGCTGATGTACGGCAGGCGGGTGTTCTGCCACCAATAACCGGGGCCCCACTGGCGATAATCCGCATCGCCCGGCCTTCCCTGATAAGGCACCGTAAACAGCGAGCCGTTGAACTTGATGGGATACCGGCCGCGGCCCGCGCAGGCATTGATGAAACGCTGCAATGCGTAGGCCCGGCTGACGATGAACGTGTCGTCAGCGGACAAGGACCCGGATCCGATCCCGCTTCCGCTTCCAACTGAACTTCCGGCCCCCGCCGTCACATGGATCCAGCTTCGTCCCCAGAAATCTTTCCACCATTGTTCGTGGGCCCGGCGCCGCGCCTCCAAAGGTTTCCGGCCGATGTCTTTTATCGTCTCGTCCATGGCCCGAAGCCATTCTTGAGGCTTGGCCGGATGTTTGGTCAGGACATACAAATTAAAAACGTGGCGCCCGGAAGAAGTTGAACGCAGGTTCTTGTCGTCGATGCGCTCGGGCTTTTCCGCGGTCACGACGGTTCCAAATGTCCTGTGCAGGAGCGGATCCGTCCGCGCAAATCCTTGGACGCCCTGGATTTTCGCGCAGATCTCGGGACCGACCGACTTGCCGTTATAGTGATACCAACCGATGCGGCCGCGCTGCTTTTCAAGAATCGTATCGGGCTCGACGATGGTTGGGGCATGCTGACGGTCTTTTTCCTTCGACGCATCGAGCATCACGTCGCTGACCTCGATCGACGGCAGTTGATAAGGGCTCGTCCGCCACAGTTCGATCGAGGCGACGGCCTCTGTCGGCTGCCGGCTTTCCACTTCGACTTGAATGACCGGATGGTTGGCATCGACCCAGAGCTTCAAATCCACCGCGCTTTCCCCTTCTCCGTAGCGGACAGACATCGTGGCTTCGAGCAGTTGAAGGGTTTGTCGAAAGGCGACAAGCGGCATTTTTGGCTTTGGATTAAGGCTGACCCGTACTCGTCCGACTTTGACGAGCCGGCCGTTGTCGTCCCAACTGTCCGTCTTCGCGATGTAGAACAGCAAATCCCCCGATTCCTCGACCCAAGCGTTCAGGGCGATATCGCCGTTGCCGATGGGCATAGAGCCTGTGTAGTCCTTGCTCGGCGAATCCCAGACAATATTATATTTAGCGAGCGGCCCGATTCCCTCTCCATTCGGTTGGCCGGGAGTATCGGCGGGGCCTTGGCTGAGCGCCTGAGGATTTACATTAAACAGGCTAATCAATGCAATCAATGCGCATGCTGCAAATATTTTTTTCATGGCTCTCCCCTTTCATTGATATCGAACCTAGATGCTTTGCCGCGGAACACGCAAAAAGTCTATCGCCGGAAGACGATATATGTCAATGGAATAGAAATCGGCGGCCATGCGGCTAAGTCCTGGCCGTCGACGGACGAGCCGACCTTATCATAGGCGGCGACAAACATTTGCTTGAATTGAAGGAATTTCGAGGAATTAAAATCGTTACAGCCGAGGAATTTCTCTCTCTCAATATGAAATAATACGATTTTATCTTTTTTGGCCAGCTTGAGCTATGAACTTTGATAGGAACCAGCAACGGGAGTAAGATAGGATTGGAGACCAGATGACAACAGAAATGATCCTGGCGATAACCGCCCTCGTCATCCTTTTTGCTTCACTGGTCTTCATAAAGGTTCAGCCCAGTAGAAAACCCAGTCTTGAAGGCATTGAAGACGTTCGAGCGGCGCAAGCCTACGACCGGATCAGCAAGTGGCCGCAGTTTCGGGTCTTGAGGCGGCTGATCGTACGGCAACTGCGCCGGCACAAACCGACAGGAATCCTAGCTGACATTGGCTGCGGTCCAGGGTTATTGACCATGCTCATCGCGCAGAAATTCCCTCGGTTGAAGGTCCTTGGGCTGGATACGGCGCAGGAGATGATCAAAACGGCCAACGCTAACGCAGTTTCGCTGGGGTTTGAAGGACGAGTCGAATTTCGAGAAGGGAACATCCAAAGCCTGCCGCTGCCGGATCAAACGCTGGATTTTGCCGTCAGCAGCCTGTCGTTACATCACTGGTCCCAACCAGAGCGCGGCCTGGCGGAAATCCATCGGGCGCTCAAACCCGGAGGGCAAGTGCTATTGATTGATATGCGCAGGGATTCGCGGCTCTTCTTTTATTTGCTGATGCTATTCGCCACGTCGATTGTCATGCCCAGGGGGATGCGAAAGATCAACGAACCGTTGGGGTCGGTGCTGGCCAGCTACACGCCCAAAGAGATACAGGATTTTTTCGTGCGATCTCCTTTCAAAGAATACAAAGTCCATGGCGGGCCGGCATGGATGATTATATGGGGAAGGAAAAAGGAATCCGATTCTGAATAAACCGTCTTCTCCCTCAGCCTTATATAAGCGATGTTGTATCTTGGATCATACGTGATTTCCATTCTCGTTCTCCTAAAAATATCTTACAATAACCGTCAAAACAATCAAATCATCATTTTCGTCATGCTCTTAATGGCATAAATCCTATTTCTCCCGGCCTCAAATAGACTTTCCTCTCATTCTATTGACATTTGTATATTATTTGTTACAATTGTAACATAAATTATAAGGAGAAACGCGATGATTTTCCACAAGCCCCTGCTAACCGTCCTCAATTCAAAAACAAAACAAAAAATCGTCAGCTTCCTATTAAAGCACGAAGCTTTGATGAGCGAGCGAGAAATTGCCGCCGTTTCAGGCGTCTCTCATATGAGTATCAATAGAATCATGCGCGAGCTGGCGGAAATGAACTTTGTCCACTTCGTCCGGACCGGAAGAGCGCACCTGTGGAGGATTAATCGGGGCAGCTATGCTTTTCATATTTTATCCGGATTATTTAATACTCTATCGCAGAAAACGGCGCCGTTCGAAGACCTCAAGAGGACGTTTCTGGACAAGCTTCCACTTCCCTCCGTAGAGAACCTAATCCTATTCGGCTCTGTCGCTGGGGGCACGGAACGATTTGATAGCGACATCGATCTCTATATCCAAGTCAAGGATGAGTCCAAAAAGCAAGAAATCGAGCAAGCTGTCGAAGGACTCGTCCTTTTTTGTCTGGAAAGATATGGAAATCCGCTTTCTCCCTATATTCTGACCGAAAAAGAGTGGAAAGAGAGAAGCAATCTGAAACTCGCTGAAAAGATCGAAAAAGGGATCACCCTTTATCCCCTGGATAAGAGTCCATGAATCCCAGATTTAGGACACAAGATGTCGCCAAAGCTTCATATGTAAATTATCTAAAGAAATCGGATGAATGTTATAGAGCGGCCGTAGGGTGTCTTTCTAGGAACGATTGGAATGCGGCAGCCATATGTGCCGTTCATTCCGGCATTGCCGCGTGCGACGCCTATTGCATCTATTTTTTAGGTAAACGGCACCAAGGAACAAACCACAATGATGCCGTTCTTCTCTTCGCCACTATTAAACGAGCCGACGAACAATTGAAAAGTAATGCCAACCGCCTCAGAAACATCTTGGGAATCAAGAACATGGCTGAATATGAAGAAAGATTAATCCGCAGGGGAGAGGCGGAAAAGGCGCTCAAAGATGCGGAGCGATTTTTGGCGTTTATTCGCAAGGAACTGCCGGAGCCTTAAGTCAAAATCGTTTGAAAAACGATCATCCTTGCATTATTATCAAATCAGCCCAGTTGCGATCGTTAAAATGTCCAAAACACTGATTGTCTTTGGGACAAGATAGGGAGCCACGGCAACTAGCCAGGAGGTGGACCATGAAATGCCCCAAGTGTCACTCCGAGAATCCGCCCGGCCGCCCGTCCTGCGCTGCCTGCGGAGCCGCGCTCCCCACGATAGTGGAAACCCTGGATGCCCGCGCCACGCCCGTCGAGCCACCTGTGAAGGAGCCGGGGCGAGGCTCGCTCATCGCAGGTAAATACAGGCTTGTCGAGGAATTGGGCAAAGGCGGCATGGGCGTCGTTTTTCTGGCGGACCAGACCGCCCCGGTCAAACGGCAGGTGGCGCTCAAGATTATCAAGCTGGGGATGGACACCCATCACGTCGTCGCCCGCTTCGAGGCCGAGCGCCAAGCTCTGGCGGTGATGGATCATCCCAACATCGCCAAAGTTTTCGACGGCGGGGCGACGGACACAGGCCGTCCCTACTTCGTCATGGAGCTCGTCCGTGGCATCCCCCTGACGACATACTGCGACCAGAACGAACTTACGACGCGGGAGCGGTTGGAGCTCTTCATTCCCATCTGCGAGGCCGTCCAGCATGCCCACCAGAAAGGCGTCATCCACCGCGACCTTAAACCGTCCAACGTCCTGGTGGCCGTCCAGGATGGAAAGCCCGTGCCCAAAATCATCGACTTCGGCATAGCCAAGGCCATCGACCACCGCCTGGCTGAGAGCACGCTGTTCACCGAACAAGGCCTCCTCATCGGGACCCCCGCTTACATGAGCCCGGAGCAGGCGGAGATGTCGGGGCTGGATATCGACACCCGAACCGACATCTATTCACTGGGGGTTATGCTCTACGAGCTGCTTATCGGCGTCCTGCCCTTCGACCAGAAGATGCTCAGGGCCGCTGCTTTTAACGAGATCCAGCGCATCATCCGCGAGATTGATCCGCCCCGGGCAAGCACTCAGATCATCAAGCTTGGAGAGACAAACACCACAATCGCCGAGCACCGCCGCACCGATCCGGCGTCCCTTCATCGGCAGCTCAAGGGCGACCTGGACTGCATCCTTATGCGGGCCATGGAAAAGGACCGGACCCGCCGCTACGAGACGGCCTCGGGCCTGGCTATGGATATCAATCGGCATCTTCACAATGAGCCCATCTCGGCGCGGCCACCCAGCACGACCTATCGCTTGGCCAAGTTCGCCCGCCGGCATAAAGTGGGACTGGCGGCGGGAGTGGCCGTCTTCCTGGCCCTCGTGGCGGGCCTGGTCCTGGCCACGACCGGTCTCATCCGCGCCAAGCGGGCCGAGGCCGTCGCTTCCGGCGAACGGGACAGGGCCAACCAGGAAACCAAGACTACCCGCCGCGTCTCAGACTTTCTGGTCAGTATCTTCCAAGTCTCAGACCCCAGACAGGCGCTGGGAAACACCATCACCGCGCGCGAGATCCTGGACAAGGGCGCGGCCCGGGTCGAGGAAGAACTCAGGGGAGAACCGCTGGTCAAGGCCCGGCTGATGGATACGATGGGCACGGTGTATATGAACCTAGGCCTCTATCCTCAGGCCGCGCCTCTGGCAGAGAAGGCCCTGGAAGTGCGGCGGCAAGCACTCTCCCCGGATGACCCTCTCATCGCCGAGAGCCTGAACAGCCTAGGCGCCATCCGCTACACCATGGGCAACTTTGCTGAAGCGGAAAAACTCTTTCGGGGCGCTCTGGACATCCGGCGGAAGAAGTTGGGCGAAGAGAACTACGAAGTGTCCACAAGCCTCAATGACCTGGCCATGACGCTGAATTCGCTGGGCCGCTACGACGAGGCAGAGCCGTTGTACAGGCAGGCCCTCGCCATCCGTCAGAAGCTCTTCCCCAAGGAGCATCCCGACATAGCTCAAAGCCTCAACAACCTGGGGATGTTTCTCTATCGGAGAGCGAAATACGAAGAAGCGGAAAAGCTCTTCCGTCAGGCCCTGGAGATGAATCGCCGCCTGCTGGGAGAGGTCCATCCGGAGATCGCATCGTATCTCAATAACCTGGGCATGGTCCTCAGAGATAGCGGCCAGTTGGCGGAGGCGGAGACCACGTTCCGTCAGTCCGTAGACTTGCACCATAAGCTCTACGGCCCGGACCATCCGAACTATGGCAACGCGGTAGTAAACCTGGCGGCTCTTCTCGTGAGGACGGGCAAGTTCGAGGAAGCGGAACGATATTACCTTGAGGTCATCGCGCTCTACAACAAAATCTATACGGAGAATAATTTTAATACGGCCACGGTGAGGAGTCTCTTGGGCGAATGCCTGACCAAGACAAAGAAATTTCCTCAGGCGGAGAAGCTTTTAGTGGAGAGCCTGGCCATCATCAAGGGCCAATTCGGTCAGGACCACCCCCGAACCCAAGCGACGGTCAGGCGCCTTGTCGCTCTTTACGAGGCCTGGGGAAAGCCGCAGAAGATGGCCGTCTATCAGGCGATGCTGAAGAGATAGAGGCCTTTCGATAAAGATTCGTAAGCAAGGAGAGGAATATGCCAACAACTGATTGGACGATGATATTGATTGGATGCGCAGGCCTTATTCCTGATGTTCTACGCATCATTAAAACGATTTCGCCATTCCCATCATCCTGTGATCAAGACGAGAGGCTAAGGAGGAGTTCTTTGAGTTTCTTATAAATATCCTTGCGGTCGCCAACGGCGATGACGATTATAAGGAGCTCTTTTTCTTTGATCCGGTATATGATTCTATAGTCGGATGTCCTCAGCGAACGCAAGCCGGCCAAATCATAGGCCAACGGCTTTCCTTTGGCGGGATTTAGGGCCAAGGACTCGATCGCCTTCCCGACGATTTTCGCGATCGAAGGATCCAGTTTCTCAATGTTCTTTTTGGCTTCTTTCGTAAAGAGAACGCGATAAGAAGGCTTTTTCATTTGTCCGGGAAGACCTCTTTATAAGAATGAAGCCTTCCGGCTTTTTCATCCTTGAGCCCCCGGCGGATGCGGGCCATGAGGTCCTTGTCGCTCAGGATCTCCAGAGTCTCGATGAGGCTTTCGTATTCCCCTACGCTCAGAAGAACCCCCTCGAGCTTTCCCCGATGTGTAATCGCAAAAGACTCGTGCTCCTCTCTGACCCTCCGGATATACTCCGAAAGCAAAGCCTTGGCCTTGCTCAGCGGGACTGTCTCTGAATAATTTGCCATGGCCTTCTCCATATTGGTCTGCTTTTGGACTAATTAATAGACCTATTATAGGTTACCCCCGCTCTCCGGTTTCTGTCAAGATGAAAATATCGACCAGTCTCTGAAGAGCCTAGGGCAGCTTCCCCTTCTTCTGTTTTTCCCGCGCCTCTCTACTCCAAGAAAAAAATCAATAAATAGAGAAAATTGCGTTCTTAGCACGTCTAATCTCTAAGAAACTTCAATAAAAACGGACGGCTCATGCCAACAGTGCTTAAATCCGGAAAATACCGTTTCTTTTTTTTCAGCAATGAAGGCTCTGAAGAATGTCATATTCATGTCGAATCAGGCGAAAATTATGCGAAATTTTGGCTTGAGCCTATTGACCTCGCCAAGTCTGTCGAGTATAACAATAAAGAACTGAGCGAGATCCGAGAAATTATTCTGCATAATGTCAAACACTTTAAGGAAACGTGGGATGCGTACTTCGGTTTCAAAAGAACCTGAAATCATTGCTGTCAACGTCAGCTTCGATAAGGACATGATGCATGTCCAACTCAAGGATAGAAGGGAAATCAGCGTGCCTCTTGAATGGTTTCCCAAACTTAAGGAAGCCCCTCCAAAACAGAGGAATAATTGGCGCCTGATTGGCCGAGGGATTGGGATTCACTGGCCAGATCTCGATGAGGATATTTCTGTCCCAGCCTTGCTCAAATAATCGAGAGAATAGCTGCGCTCTCGTTTGAGGCCGCTGAAGAAGGAATAAGCCTCAACCGCCTCGTCAGCGCCAAGCTGGCGAACCCAAAAAGCCCCCTATTTTTATTTGTCCTTGCAAATTCGATAAATATGATTCATAATATGAATCGTTCTGATTCATATTTGGCATCATGGAGGCCGGATGAAATCGATCACAGTCCATGGAATCGACAAGGAAACAGAAAAACTCATTAACGCACGAGCAAAATCAGCTAGCACAAGCGTCAATAAGACTGTGAAGGAGCTTTTGACCAAGGCGCTTGGCATAGACAAGGGCACGAACAATCACCGGGACGAATTCCTCGATCTCTTCGGCGTCTGGACAGAGGCCGATGAGAAGCAGTTTAGGGAAGCCATCAACGACCTGGAAGCCGTTCACCCTGAGGACTGGAAGTGAAAAAAATTCTGCTCGATACGAATGCTTATGTGCGCTTCTTGAGGGGGGACGAAAAAGTTATGTCTTCTCTCGCCCAGGCCGATAGCGTCTACGTGTCCGTGTTTGTCCTGGGTGAATTGTTTGCGGGTTTCAAATCCGGCAGCAAACAAAAAGAAAATAAGCGAATTCTCGAGAGATTCCTTCGGAAGCCAACGGTCACCGTTCTTGAGGCAACGCTGGAGACGGCGGATATTTTCGGCGGCGTCATGGCCGCTCTCAGAAAATCAGGAAATCCGATTCCCATCAATGATGTCTGGATCGCCGCCCATGCCCTCGAAACCGGCTCGATTCTGGTGACTTACGACGATCATTTCGCGGCGATCCCTGGGCTGCGGCTCTGGGATGAAATCGGTCATCATTAGGCACGGCTGCGTCCTTCGTCAAGGCTCAAGCACGCTTCCTTTAGTATCACGGCCTTCCTACGGCAAGAAACCGGTATAGAGCTGAGAATCCCTTCTCCTTCCTTGCGTCATTAATATGTTGTTATTGACACTGGGAATCGGAGGAGGTACAGTAAGGATGTAAGAAAGTAAGGAGTATCCATGGAACTCATTGAAATCGCCAAAATGACGTCGAAGGGACAAGTGACCGTGCCGGCTCCGATCCGGGCCATCTTTAGCCTTAAAAAAGGCTCCTCGGTTATTTTCAAGGTGACTCATAAGGGCGTTTTCTTTCTGCCTTGCGAAATCCTGGAGAGAGAAATATATACGCGGGAAGAGTGGGGCAAAATCAAACGCCTGGTCGCCGAACGCGGAAAGCGCTACAAAACCTCGAAGGGGGCCCGGGAACACCTGAAATCCTTATGAGATCGGCCCTCTCTCGGGCCGCTCTTCATTCTCGGGAAAATTGACCCTGGTTAGCCATGTCCTATCAGAAAGACGAAGGATTCAGGATAGAAATCTCATCAAGTTTTATCGGACCGGGTTTTTTTGGAACCGGCGGAGAAATTCATCCGGATTCATAATTTTGATCTTGCCGAAGGTTCGAAGCGCCAACAGGTGATAATCGCCGGATATGATGCCGTTCGCTCCGGACTCGACGGCGCATTCGAGGACTCGATTATCCTCAGGATCGTCCAAGATGGCGTCTATCCCCTCTTTGGGCTCGACGAGATCGGCCAAGTCCTCGATCTCCGTTATTAGGGCGTAGACGATTTTCGCCGGGAATTGGAACTTATTGCCCTCCAGAACCCCCTTAATTTCCTCCAGGATGTCGTTCGAAATGGCAACTTCTATCAGGCCTTTGACAGCCAGGTCCAAGATTTCGCGCGGTTTCCCCCCGAACACGACCGCCGATATGAAAACGTTGGAATCGAGAACGAGCTTAGGCTTTTCGGCTTTCTTTTTTAGCGCGGTACTTTTTGATTTCACTGGCAACGTCTTCCTCTCGAAGTCCGAATCGTTGAACCTGCCGGCTGCCGAAAGCGAAAATCCTTTCCCACTTATTTTTCCGTCCGATGTACAGGCGGGCCGCCTCGCGGATGAGCTCGGACCGCGTCCGCGACTCCTGTCTGGCAGTCCTGTCGATCTCGGCGAGAAGTTCCTTGTTGAACGAGATGTTGACCGTGCTTCCAGCCATGGATCTTTCCTCCAAAACAGTCCTCCTTTCATTATATACAAACTTTGTATGAAATCAAGCCTCATCTCTCGTCCTGTACCTAAAGGCTATCCCCTCCCTGACAAGAGACAGGAATTCCCGGTCATCTTTCTCACTTTTCCCCAATCACCGAATCCGGAGCGCCACGACCGTCATGTCATCATAACGGCCGGAGCGCGCGGCCGCGTTAAGGATCGCCTGCGGAATCTCTCTTGACATCCCTGCACGTCACATTTTATCATCCGTGACGATAGGAAGAGGCAAAATCGGCGCAAGGAGGGAGGGATATCATGGAAAAAAACAATAGCGTTTGGAACGCAAAAAAAATATTTGTCGCAATGATCGTTCTGTTCTTTGCCTCATCGCTTTCTCCCGCAGAAATCCAACCACCCCCGAAATTCCGGGTCTTCTATGGAGTGGGGCCGAGTTTTCCGTCTGGTTACCTCAATGAAAAATACAAGATCGGAGTGAGCCAAGGTATCGAAATTGATTTCCGGTTTCATAAGAACATTAGTCTATTCGCAGGTCTCACGCATACGTTCACGAGCTATGATCTCCAAACTCTAGACAAGAACGTCCACAATGTTATAGGCACCGAGTTTGCATGCTACGGATGGTTCGGCGGCCTAAAAGGGATTTTTCCCGTTCTAGAGAGGCTGACGTTGTATGCGTTGGGCGGAGCGGGAACTTGCGAGCAGGAAAGCGGCGACCTAATTTTTCAAGAAAGACAACCTGGGCCCGGAGGCGGTTATGTGGATACTACCACAAAAACATACAATGTCCTCCGGGAGGATTATTTTTTTGGCCTGACCGCCGGCCTGGGACTGGAATATGAACTGAGCCGTTGGTTTGCTCTTTTTACGGAAATCCGCATCGTTAAAGTCTTCAATACCGAGCGGAAACCGCCGCCGGAATGGGCCTGGCTGCCGCCCGAAGTGTATCAAAATCCGCCCAATGTCGTTTTCTTCCCCCTTCGAATAGGGTTTAGCTTCAGAATTTAGCGAGACCGGAACGGGAGGGATCATCGCGTCGCGCGAAAAAGCAAATGCTTATAAATAAGTTACGATTTTTACATAAAACCGGAAACAATTATAAAGGGGAGGTTTGCCATGCCCAAAGTCAGTATCACGATTAACAGGTCGAGTGAGATCATTTGGGATTATTTTAAGAAGCCTGAAAATTGGAAGAAATGGTGGGGAGCTTCTATCTCAAGTGTTAATCCTCGATGGCAAAATGGGGCTAAAATAACCTGGGAAAACGGAAATATATCAGATCTGCTAATTGTAAAGGATCAACAGGAAATGCAATTATCTTCTATGTTCATGAAAACGGCGCTTTTATTAAGACCGAAGAGTGAGCAAACGACTTTGGTAGAATATGAGTTTAATCCGAGCGGCGGGGCTTCGTTTAGTGATGGTGGGAGAGCGCATCAAGCTACGGTCGAAAAGAAACTGGCCAAACTTAAAGACTGTATTGAAAATGAGACGGCCGAAAGTCCTGAGTCGGTTCCGAAAAAGCGGTGGCATTTCTGGAAGTAAAAAAGCAAAAGAAGTGATCGATTCGGCCAGACCTTGTCCCTTATGCGGAAAGATGAGCCGCAAGAAAGACTTTAAGGAAGAACAGGCAGGGTAGAAAAAGAAATAGTGAAAAGAAATGGTGACAGTCATCTATTTCACCTTTTTAATGGATCGCACGCTGCCCTTGCTAAAAAGGGAAATTAGATGACTGTCACCAATTAGGTGGTCTGACCAGCACTTGGCCTTGCAGTTTGATGAGATTATTAAAGCTCGCTTGACAATGGATGTCAAGCCAAAGGGTGGTCAGACCAACTCAGGCTACTTGAATATGCTCTCTCTCGGGCCGCTCTTCATTCTCGGGAAAATTGACCCTGGCTTTCACGACAACAACCAGCGGGCGGCGGAATGGAAAGCAATCCTCTCCGGCAGACCACTCGCCGATTCGGAATGCAACGTCACTATATTCAAGCTGCCACGGGGATGTTCCCCGGCCGCGTCCAACAGCGCCCGCACTTCCCGATCGCGCACCACCGGATCGTCCAGGTCGGCGCACACCTGAATCAACTCCTCCCGTCCATCAGGAAACAGGGCCAGGAAATCGACTTCATATCCGGATTGCGTCCGAATATAGGCGATATCGGCCCCCCGGCGCTCCAATTCGAGCATGATGCATGTTTCCAGCGTGTGGCCCGAATCGGTTTTTTCCGTCCGGCCATAGATCGGGATCAGACCGGGATCTATCGGATAGATTTTGCGCGGATTCACCATCCGGCGGCGCTCCGACTTCGAGGCGATCGAAATCATTCGAATGAGAAAAGCATCCTCCAGATACGAGAGATAGTCATGCAGCGTATCCTTGGCCACAGCCAGTCCTTGGGATCGCGTGTCGTTGTAGAATTTATTGACGCTGAAGGAGCCGCCGGCGTTTCCGAGCAGATGTCTCACCATCCAGCGCAACGCCGCGACATGAGTCACGGAATGGCGCTCGACAACGTCGCGAAAAAGGGCCGTATCGACATATCCTCGTAGAAGATCGTAGCGGTCCCGCGCATCTGCGCTTTGGGCTTCCGGGAATCCTCCGTTAATCAAATATTCCAGGAGATTCTTCTCCAGGGCGGATCGATCGGCCTTGACCATTCGATCGGGAGATACCTTTGGTTCCAATCCGCGATGCCGGAGATATTCGCGAAAGCTGAATGGGTGGACGAGCGCTTCCATAGCCCGGCCGCGCATGCTGGTGGCGACTTCGCGGCTCAAGAGGCGCGCCGATGACCCGGAAATGAAAATTTCGATTTTCTCCGTATCAAGCAGCCGGCGGACGAAGGGCTCCCATCCCGGCACGGCTTGGATTTCGTCGAGAAAGAAGACGGTTTTCCGTTTATCGCGCCATTCCGGATGCAATCGATAATATTCCTCAACGATGATCTGCAGATCAGAAGCAGTCATCCCCGCCAGGCGTTCGTCTTCAAAGTTGAAATAGACCAGGCCTTCGCGGGCGGTGCCCTGCTTCAGCCGATCCCCCAGCACCTGCCACAAGAAGGTGGTCTTTCCTGTCCGTCGCATGCCGATCACCGCAGTCGTTTTGCCTGGGACTCCGGGAAGCCGGACGTCCCGACGCGTGAAGGCCGGCACGGGCGAAGCCAAAGAATCGATAATCTTCTGCCTGATAAGTTCTCTCATTTATCCTTCTCCGAAGGATAATATAGCATATTATTATCCTTTAGGAAAGGATAAATATTTATAACTAACATTGGTACAATTGTGGGGACGTCCCCACTTTTTATCGCCAGGCTATTTGTATGTGCCCTCTCTCGGGCCGAAGGAAAAGAAAATAATCAGATCTTTTTCCAACCTGTAAACAAGTCGCCGGGCCTGGCCCTTCACCGTGTATTGATATGACCTCAGAAGAGCGAATTCTCCTTTCAGCTTTTTCCCGGCGTGCGGGTTCTTTTCAACTTCCATAATAGCCTCTTTCAGTGAATCTCTTTCGGCGTCTTCTCTGATCTTTTTCCGCAGCCTCTGAAATTTCGAAGTCTCGCGAATTTTCATTCAGATGTCTTTTGGATTAAGCTCAGTGACCCTGCCCATTTGATAGTCCACCTGGGCCTCGATGATGTCCTTGATTTCCTCTATGGTCAATTCAGGGTTCTCGAGCGCCAGCAGGCCGATTCTTAAAGCGTAGCGAAGAGCGCTGGAAAAATCCCTCTCCTGGCTCTTGGCAAAATGATCGAGCTCATTGACAAGGTCCTCATCCATAGCAACCGTCTTTCTTACCATTTCATACTCCTGCATCTTTTATATGCTCCTTTCTTATTAATGTCAAGAACTCTTCATTCTCGGGGAAATTGACCTTTGTTAGCCCTGTCCTGTCAGAAAGACGAAGGACTCAGGATAGAAATCTCATCTCTCTTTTCCCTTAACGTTCGAGAAAAGCCCGGCCTCTGGAACGTCCTATCTCAAGACAATAGATCCTCAAAAAAGCTTGACAATAATATCAATAGTGATATCATGAGTAACGATGTTATAGGTGCCATCCTAAGAAGAATAAGGCGCAATCCCAAAAATGTGCGCTTCAAAGATCTGCTCAGAGTCTGTGATTATTACTTTGGATCGCCAAGACAGCGCGGAGGCAGTCACAGGGTATACAAAACACCTTGGCCGGGAGATCCGAGAATCAATATTCAGAATGACAAAGGCTTGGCCAAGGTTTATCAGGTGAAGCAAGTGCTGGCTGCCATCGATAAATCGGAGGCCAAAAATGAGCCTGAAAACTGACCGATATACTTATAGAATCACCTGGTCTGAGAACGACAGGGAATTTGTCGGACTGTGCCTCGAATTTCCCAGCCTCAGCTGGCTGGCCAAGAGTCCCGAGGCGGCCTTAAAGGGAATTCGTAGGATTATAAAAAAAGCCGTCCAAGATATGGAGAACAATGGAGAGTCCCCTCCCCATCCGATCTCTGGAAGATCCTATAGCGGAAAATTCGTCGTTAGGATTCCGCCGGAAGTCCACCGCGCTCTCGCGATCAAGGCCGCTGAAGAAGGAATCAGCCTCAACCGCCTCGTCAGCGCCAAGCTGACCAGCCCCTAAAACTATTAAGGAATCCATGAGACCGTAGTGAGATAAATATCAAATGAGAAAGCGATTAAAAAAGAAAAGGGAGCCGTCTCCCTTTTTTCCCTACCCTAAAAAATTCTCATTATGCGGCCGTTCAGCCATATGCGCTTTAATTTCTCCCCAGGACCAGGGCTCAAATCCGTGGCCGTCGACGCCGACGTCGAGGGATTTCCCGAGCGCCTGAAGCCGGCCGTGGCTGTGCCCGAATAGATGCCAGGAATCGAAGTGGCTCTTATTCCAGACTCTAAGGCAGTAATGGCAAAGGACGACCGCATATCCCTCGATAACGATATCCATGAGATCCGCGATCTGAAGAAAGCGGCCGGCGAATTTCTTTTCCAATTTCTTATCATGTCCTCCTCTGATTAGGATAATATCGCCGTTCAGCCGTTCGATGATGGGCCCCCAGTCCCCCCAGGCAAAATCTCCCAGATGATAGACAAGGTCTCCTTTCCCGACTCTGACGTTCCACTTGGCGATCAGGGCCTCGTTCATCTCTGTTACTGAAGCAAACGGGCGTTGGCAAAAATAGATGATATTAGCATGATTGAAGTGCGAGTCTGCCGTAAAATATATATTCTTCATAGCGTAATCCTCCTCAGAGAGCGGCTGGCGACATCGATGAGCACGCCGTTGAGGACGGCCGGGTCGTTTCCAGGGCCGACCGCGACTCCCGTGCTGCCGCCGATACTGAAGGTAAATTCCCCTTCCATCACAGAGACGGCTTCGTGGCAATGGCCGTGGATGGTCAGCCAGGGATTGTTCTTGCGGATAAACTCGGCGATGGCCCGGCTGCCGATATGGACGCGGCCCTCGATCCCGATCCCAAAATCAAAAAACCCGAAGGGAGGGCAATGGAAAAGATAGACCGTTTTTTTGAGGATCGCTCAGTCGGGCCAACTTCTCCATATCGGCAGAAATATTGTCTTCTCGATCACCTGGATCAAAGAGAAATTCGTATCGCTCCAAGCCACGCGTCTTATACCCCTCGAGGTTCAGGCGGTGGGCGATCATCGCGCCTTCCAACTCGGCGGGGTCCGCAGACATATCGGGATATCGATCGTCGTCCCACTTTTCGTAGTCCTTAAAAAGAAACGGCGTGATTGGCACGTAGGGGTAGCCAACAATGGAGAACGAGTCATTAAGAGGATAAGCTTGTTTCATCGGGACTACGACCTCGAGGATTTCGCGCAGGGTTTCTTCGACGATTTTCCAATCGTCATTTCCCGGGATGGCAAAGATCCGGGCATCCCTTTTTCCGGAGAGAAGAATATCAAAGCACTCCCTGACATTGGCCTGCTGAAATTCCGGCGAGCCATTTTGGGCGATGTCTCCCGCCAAAAGGAGCATCTCAATTCCTTGGTCGAGAAGTCGGCGGGCTTTTTCAAACCTGGTGCGGATTCCGTGCAGGTCCGAAAGGGCGACAGCTTGCATGATCAACAGCTTTTAAGGCACAAAATCACGGCTTTCGAGGTGAATATTATCGCGAGATCTGAAGGCTGTCAAAGTAAGGTTTAGGATCGCGACCGATGACGAAAGCATCCTCGTTCGTGCTTCGTTCCACCTGAGGGCGTGATCTGCCATAGCATTCATTCGTGCTTTCAAAATCCTATTCCAGGAAAACGTATTGGATCATTCCTTTTTCAACGTGCTTACAAAAGAAAAATATCCCTGTTAATAAATTCCTCTATGTTCAATCCCTATCTAAGAGGCATCTGATTCCATAGGCGGCCTTCAAGAAGCCGCCCACTTTTCTTCTTGTTTACGCCACCCCACTGTTTGAAAAAAAATGGAATATTTGACGTTTGACATTTTCCTTTGATATTCATGACCCAATCTTCATTCAAGGGCCGGGCGCCGGGTCCAGACTCGCCGCCGACGATGACCCAGTCAATTCCTATCAGATCTAATTCTGCTACCGGCTCGAGCAACGGCTCCATCGAAATAAATTTTATGGATGCTCGAGTCTTTCTTAGGTGCTCAATGCGGAAAGCGCACTTTCGATCTTCGACTGTGACGCCCATCCAGATATTGTCCGCCCAAGGAAGGTCTGGACTCATTCGGCTAAGGCGATCGGAGCGTTTGGTGAGTATTTGGAAACGATGCCAAGAAGCTCGATTCATTACATCGAAAATCCGAAGGATGAAATCATCAGGGATTTTTTCATGAAAAAGATCGCTCATAGAATTCACAAAAATTATTTTTGGCTTATGCCACTTTAAGGGAAGCGTCAACAATTCTTCATGAAGAGTGACCTTAAAGCCGTTTGCGTAATTGGGCACACCCACAGCTTTAAGCCTTCGCGCCATTCGTTCGGCATAGCAGTTTGCGCATCCGGCGCTTATCTTGGAACAACCCGTAACAGGATTCCAGGTTGATTCAGTCCATTCTATCGAAGTGCCAATTGCCATTTTAAATTCCCAAATTTTTGTATTTTCCGAAAACGGGGAAAAACCTCATTGATTAGGACCGAATTGCAGTCGCCTTCGTAGATAGTTACATCATCTCTATCTTCTGTCAATTGCCTGAGCCTATCCGCGCGCTGCGGATTCATTTCAATCAAATGATAGTGGCTAAATCCCGGTTGAATCTTGATAGCCATTAATGAACTGCCGTCAATTTCCTCGCCTGACTTTTTGGATTTTAGAGTCCCTGCGCCTGCAAACGCATCGATATAAGCGTAATGTTGGATCGGACTCTGCTTTCTCATTATGTTGGCGTATGCCTTTGCATATTCTTTAATAATGTTCAGTTTTAATTCTGTCCAGTAACCAACTACATCAAGTTTTTCATCCATATCAACGTTTTTCCTCATTCTTATCCTTCGCCTTATCCCAAAGGACTATCCCCTCCCTGACAAGAGACAGGAATTCCCGGTCATCTTTCTCACTTTTGAGCAATTCCACTGGAGAAAGGATAACGGGCTCGATCTTTACGTGTTCGAAGCCTTTCAAAAACTTGTAGCTCCGGATTAGCCGCAGCGCCTCTTCCTTATCTTCCGAAATGATGCACAAATCCACGTCGCTTTTGGACGCGTCCTCGCCTCTGGCGCAGCTTCCGTACAGCACGACTTCCGAGGCGAAGCTTCTCATCTTTTCGATAAGAGGCCGCAGCAGGGCGATGGAAATAAAGATCTTAAAAGGCTTAAAAATAGGATCTGATTTATTGAAAGAATAAAAAAGCATTTTTCCTGCCCGGCGCCGCATCAAGAGGCCCTGAACAGCAAGGTCATTCAAGACTCTATTGGCCGATCCATAGCTGATGCCGATTTCCCTGGCAATTTCCCTCTCGTGATATTCCTGATCCGAAAACTTCGCCAGAAAGCTCAAGACCTTTTGCTGATTATTCGAGATAAAGAAATCCTTTTGAATCGTTGTATTGCTCATATTATTGAGTATATACTCAATATTATGAGCATGTCAATATGCCTGGTTTCCTGACCCAAGCCCTCTCTGGCGATTCATCTTAGTCCTCTTAGCGCGATTCCGTTACTTGGCGCCGACGACCTTGAAGTCTTGGTTGACGAAGATGTGGTGCGGCCAGTTGACGCCGATGTTGTGGACCTCGTATTCGCCGTTGCTCAGCTTCACAACACGGTCGACGATGCCCCCCGGGTAGGCGGCCAACGCAGCTCCGGTCGACTTGTTCGCTTCCGTTCCGCCGACGATCGTCCCCGACCCCTGAGTGTAATTGGCTGGGATCTGACCGACCTGCTTTGCCGCGGATGGTGCACCGCGCTGGAAGGGGACCACCCCTGCCGCCGAGGAAGTCGCAGATCCGCCCCCGTCAGCAGGTTGCACGATGACCTGGCTGGCCGTGATCGTCGTTAGATTGGCCGACACGAAGTTGACCGTCCCGAGTACGAGGACGCTTTCGCCTGTTGTAATGGCACTCGCCGAGGTCGAGCTTGTCCCCTTTCGGTATGTCGTAGAGGGCGTCTTTTCGACGGTCACCTTCACACCCGCTGGTGTCGATATTGCGAAGCTCGATGGGGACACGCTGTCGACCGTGCCGACTGCTCCCCCTGCGGCCGGCCCAGAGCGCGGCCCACCGCGAGCGGCGGCCGCGTTCGCGCCGCCTGACGCGCCGTTCTTGACACCAGTACCGGTCGTGTCCATGCCATTGATCGTCTGCTTGACGGTCAGGCCACCGTCTTTCGGCGTCAAGGCCATCATGACCTCGACCTCGCCGCCACGTCCCATCTGTTTGAACTTGAGGATCAGGTCGCCTGCGGGCATCGTGATGTCGGTAATTGTGACGGGTCCACCGCGTCCGCCCCCGAGCTCGGCCGCCACCTTGCCATTGACGTCCTTGATGCTGAGCGGGCGCTCCTGCGGACCTCGTCCACCCTGAATCGTCAGCGTCCACTCGCCAAGAAATATTCTGGCTTTCGCCGTGTCAAGCGTCGAGGCGCCGCTCTGCGCCATGACGGCTGGTGCGATCGCCAGCGCCGCAATGATGAGCACTGTCCGCACCACGCGCGAAATCTGCTGCGCACTCATAATCGTCTCCTTGATTGCTCTAGTTCTTCTCATACTTCTTCAGCATCTTCAGTGGGTTTCATCAGGATGTTTTGAGCTCTCGAAACTAGATCCATGGCGGACCTCCTTTCAGAATGGGGAAACTATATACCTAAGCCAAGATTTCCCATATGACCGATCAAAACCATTGGATTCCTCCATCCAAGATTGAATTCTCCCATTGTTGGATAACATTTTCAAGGATTCCAGCCCCGGGTTAATCTTTGAATCCTCCCAGAGCCAAGATCTCGACATTCCTCTCATGCAATCACCACTTTTTCTCGACAACATGACAGGCCTTTCCCTGAAATTTTGAGACCCCACCATTTTTCAGAGTGTCATCCATTCTTAACCAGTCCCGGGCAACAGCCGTAGCTGGGCGATCTTCTCTAGGATCATTGCAAACAAGTTCCGCGGGATCGCCACTTCGGCCATCTGAAAAGTAACGTATTTCGCATGCCGTACAACTTTGGCCCCTATCTTGATCAACTTATCCCGCAAGGTGGTCAGCCTCCATTGGCTGACCCTGCGGGGCAGGGCCAGTGTGCGCAGGAAATTGCCGACATTATATGCCAGGGCGAAGAGTTGCAGCCGCACCTCGTTGTCCCGGAAGTCATGACACGACAGCCGCGTCCACGTCAGCGCGATCTTTCCCTCCTTGATCCACTGCTCGGCGGTCCCGCGCTTATTGTAAAACCGCACCACATTCCTGGCCCGCCGGTTCAGGTTGGTCACGATGAAGCCGATGCGCGGGAACAGCTCGTCATGATGCCATTCGACCTTGGCCACCACTCGCCGGGGCCGCCCCCAACTCTTGGCCTGATACATGAAGCTGTGATAGAAAACCTTGGGCTTGTGGGACGGCCGGCCCACGGGCCGGGTCGTCAGGTGCTCGATCTCCCGTTGTAGCACGTCGTTGATTGGCAGGCGGACGGCGTAAAGAAACCTCTCGCCTTCCAGATACTCATAGATTTCGGGCTGGGCGAACGCCGCATCGCCCCTGAAGTAACGATCCAGCAAACTCTGCCGATATCGGGCAACCACCGGCTCCAGCACCCCCCGCCAGTTGTCGGCGCTGTGCACGTTGCCCTCGCGCAGCATCGCCCGCTCCAGATCGCCAAACTGATTGAAACAAAACAGCGGATGATAGCAGGTGCACTCGAAATGACCGTTCCAGGCCGACCCTTCCTGCCGGCCGTGGGTCTGACTTTCCGAACTGTCCATGTCCAGGATCAGTTTCTTTGTCTTTGAACGACGATTGGCTTCCGATATCCACCTTCCGCACAAATCGGCCAACGCCTGGACATTTTCATCGCTGGTCAGAATCTCCGTCTCGAAACGGCTCATCTGGCTGGTCGAGGCCGCCAGGTGTTCCTTGGCGCGGCCCCCTACGATCTGACGCAGGGCCGGGTCGACTCGCAGCCGCTCGGCGTCATTGGTATCCTCGTATCCGGCCAACCGCCCATATACCGCCTGCCGAAGCAATGCCGTCATCGTGTGCTGGGTATTCTGGCCCGTGCGCGGATCCTGAAGAACTTTCTCGGCCAAAACCGTCAATCCCATCACTTCATCCATCTCTCTGAAAAGCAACAGACCGCCATCACTGGTTATTTTTGCGCCCTGGAATTCCAGCTTCACACTGGGGTCAAACTGGACCCGCAAGACCTCTTTTTTGCTCTCACCCATCAGCTCTCTCCGTTTTTCTGCTTCAATATCGCTATCAGCCTTTATTCATCAGCCTTTTCAGCTAATAATACCACTTTTTTTAACTTCTATTTGGGAAATATGGGCTTAGATCTATTTGACATCCGCCCAAATCATGTTTTATCATCCCCGACGATGGGATGGGGCAAAACCGGTGCACGAACGCTTATTAAGCCGGCCCTCCAGAAAACAAATTTTTTATCTTGTCTGTATATTATCTGCCTTCCTTCTTGGGATCCCTTGCGCTCCGACCCGCGCTTCAAGGACCTGCTGCGGAAATCCAACCTGCTGGATTTGAAATGACCAGGAAAGATGAGCCAGGGCTATGAATTGCCCTAGGTGTCACTCCGATAATCCCGATACTTCCCGGTTTTGCGGTAACTGCGCTACCGTTCTCGTCGAGGCGGGACAGCCCTCCATTTCTCTAACGAAAACGCTTGAAACTCCAATACAACTCTTGACTAAAGACAGCCTCATTTCCGGCAAGTACCGGATCATCGAGGAAATCGGCCGCGGCGGGATGGGGATCGTCTACAAGGCGGAGGATCTCACGCTCAAGCGTCCTGTCGCCCTGAAATTCCTTCCGGCGCACCTCATGAACTCCCCTGAGCTCAAAGAGCGGTTCGTCATCGAAGCCCAGGCGGCCGCGGCCCTCTCCCACCCGAATATCTGCGTCATCTATGAAGTTGGGGAAGCCGAAGACCGGTCCTTTATCGCCATGGAGTATGTGGAGGGGGAATCCCTCCGGGACAAAATCAAGCGCGGGCCGCTTGCGGCAGCGGAAGCTCTGGATATCGCCGCCCAGATCGCGGCCGGCCTCGGCGAGGCTCACCGCAAAGGCATCATCCACCGCGATATCAAGAGCGCAAACATTATGGTAACGGCCAAGGGACAGGCCAAGGTCATGGACTTCGGATTGGCCAAGTTGCGCGGGGGGACCTCGCTGACCAAGAGCCAGACGGCGCTGGGCACAGTGGCCTATATGTCCCCGGAACAGGCGCGAGGGAACCCCGTAGACGGCCGGACAGACATCTGGTCGCTGGGCGTCGTCCTTTATGAAATGATGACCTGCGAGCTCCCATTCAAGGGGGAGTACGACCAGGCGGTGATCCATTCCATCCTCTACGAACAGCCGGAATCGTTGACGAAAGCCCGTCCGGACGCTGTTTCCGGGCTAGAACAGATTATCGGTTTGGCGCTGGCCAAGGACCCTGCTAATCGCTACCATACCATGGAGAATCTTTTGGAAGATCTGAGCGCCATCGCTGCAGGGCTCAAACCTCTCCGGGCCAAGCTAAGGCCGGCCAAAGGAAGAATTTTTGGAATAAGGAAGATTTATGTTTATGCCGCTCTTGCGGTGGCGGCGGTTCTTTTCGGTTTCAATGTCGGGGGCATCCAAGATCGGCTCTTAGGACGAAGTGGCGCCCCGGCGCGCGCTGTCAAGATGGCCGTCTTGCCGTTCGAGAACCTGACCGGCGACCCGGGCCAGGAGTACTTCAGCGACGGCCTGACGGAAGAGATGATCTCGCAGCTGGGCCGCCTGGATCCGCAGCGGCTCAGCGTCATCGCGCGTACGTCGGCGATGGGATACAAGAGGACCAAGAAGCCGATCGAGCAGATCGGCCGCGAGCTGGACGTGGCCTACGTGCTCGAAGGCAGCACGCGCCGCGAGGGCGGGCGAGTCCGCATCACCGTACAACTCATCCGGGTGCGCGACCAGACGCAGCACTGGGCCGACAGCTTCGAACGCGAGCTGGAAGGCATCCTGGCGCTGCAGAGCGAAGTCGCACAAGGTGTCGCCCAGTCGCTGGCCATCGCGTTGATCCCGACCGAACAGGCGCGCCTGGCCAGAACCCGCGTCGTTCAGCCCGTGGCCTACGAGCAGTACCAGCTGGGGCGATACCGCTTGGCGGAGCGCACGGTCGCGGGGCTCCAAGCGGCCGTCGGCCATTTCGAGCGGGCCATCGCCATCGACCCGACCTATGCCTTGGCCTATGCCGGCCTTGCCGACGTCCAAGTGCTTCTGCCGTTTTTCTCGAGCGACGTGCCTCCCGCAGTGGGGCGGGCCCGAGCCGTAGCGGCCGCGAATCGGGCCCTGGCACTCGATTCGTCGCTGGGCCAGTCGCACGCGGCGCTTGGATTGGTGAGTGAGTTCGAGTTCCAGTGGGAACCGGCGGAGGCGCATTTCCGGCGCGCGATTGCCTTGGACCCCGGGTACGCAACGGCACATCACTGGTACGCGGATATGCTGGCTCGCCGGGGCCGCAAGTCGGAAGCGCTGGCCGAGATCCGCAAGGCGCTGGAGCTAGATCCGCTGTCCACCATCATCAACCAGGACCTTGGGTACGTTCTCACGCTGGGAGGCGAGCGTGAGGCGGGGATTCGACAGTACGAGCGAACGCTCGAAATGGACCCGGCGTTCTCCACCACCTGGATTGTGTTAGCCTTCGCCCTCCTGGAGGCCGGACGCTTCGAGGACGCTTCGCGTGCCCTGAGCCGGTGGGCGGAACTCACGGGGCAAGATCCCGTGAAGTTCCGGCAGCTGGTCGATGCGGCCGCGGCATATGCCCGGAGCGGAGCGCCGCAGCCGGTGCCGGCCGGCATCGACATGGCCCACATAAGCCCCCCGTACGCTGTTCCGCAGTTCTACATAATCCTCGGGCAGAAGGAATTGGCTCTGGACGCTCTCGAACGCGCCTACGAGCAAGGTACCTTCTCAGCGGTTATGTCGATTCTCGGCCCGTTGTTCGACAGCATTCGCACCGATCCCAGATTCCTCGCGATCTTGAAAAAGATCGGACTCGAATCTCGAAACAGGGACTGACGTACAGCGTGTCCGGAGGGACCGGGCCGTTTCGACGGCTCCGCGCCCGATTTAAATCATTCCTTCTTGTGCCGTTTTAAAGGCAAATGGTTGGCGATAGCGTCGAAATGGCGGTCATTGTCAATCAACATAAGATTGTTTTCGATGCACTGTGATCCAATCAAGAGATCGTTGAAGGGAACGGAAATACCTTTTTTCTTCAAGAAAAATCCGTGGCCGCCGGCGCCGATAAAAGCAGATCGTTTGAGTTCCAAGACATGAAGTCCATCCATATAGAAAGAAAGGAACTCTTTTTCTTTCTCCGTCCGCGCTCCGATCATCAATTCGGCGATAATAATCCCGTTGACAAAGACACGATTTTCTTTAATAAGATCCTCGACAAGATCCGTCAGCGCCGAGACCGTGCCTCTGAAATATTCGATCCAAACGCTCGTATCGATGAAATATGATTTCGTCATATCATATCCTTGCCTCGCAGGCCTTCGAGATCGAGGTCTAGCTTGATCTTCCCTCGCAGTTCCAACAACTTGTCTCGTTTAGCTTTTTTAAGCATCGCCTCGAGGGACGTTCGGATAAGCTGTGTCTTGTTTTTAACGCCGCTAGTCTTAATAAGCTCACTCATGAGATCGTCCGGAAGGTTCAAGGTTATTCTCATGCATATCTCCTATACATATTCTAAATACATATATGAGATATGTCAAGAAGCGATGAATTGAGGGTATCTCTCTTAGCGGTCCTCACATGTCATCATATCGGCCGGTCCGCGCGGCCGCGTCAAGGATCGCCTGCGGGACCTCGGAAATAGGCCACCTGAGCTTGGGGATCTTTGATCATTCGCTCGAAGAACCGGACGACCCGATGCGCCATAGCATTCAATCATGGTTGATTACCTTATGGCGAAAATATTTAATGTCGTTTTGCCTTCAGGGCCAGGGCATCTTGCCATTTCTGGGTATTCCAAATTTCATTGTCCGGCAAAGGGGCGCGGTTAAGGACTTCCTGGCATTGCCAATATTTCCAGCCCATTAAATTGTAGTAGTGAACCTTCAGGCTATAAAAAATGTCAAGTAATACTTGACATTTAGAAATATCTCGGATTATCATCCCGGCATAAATGAAGCGGCCAAGGTTGAAATCAAGGGGCATAATTCCCGACTGCCTAGAAAAGTATAATGATTCCGCCATCTTTGGATGCGCAGGCTAAAGTTTCATAGATCGAAGCGGGAATCGCTGAAAGGAGGAGACAGGCGAAGGAACTTATAGTTTAAGGAATTACCCTTTCTGGTATGGAGGAGCGTAATCTTAAGAGGTTAAAAGGAGAGAAAGTGTTAAAAAAATCTATGACGGGGTTCATCGTCCTCGTATTCATGTTCCTGATTGGGTTTAGTGCTTTGGAGGGGCAACAATCGCCGGCCACGGCCTCTTCAGGTGATTATATCTATTGGGCGAATTTCTGGGGTCACTCTGTTGGCCGGGCCAGCCTTGACTTGAGTGATGTGAAACCGGGATTCATTAGTATGCCGGATCGGTGGCCGACAGGAATTGCCGTCGACGATAGATATATCTATTGGGCAAACTTTAATTGGAATGCACCCTCCACGATCGGCCGGGCGAACCTGGATGGGACGGATGTCAATCAAGAGTTCATCCAGACTTTGGGAAGTCCTATTGGGCTTGCTGTCGATGACAATTACATATACTGGGCGAATATTGAGGGTGTGAATACAATCGGCCGGGCGAAGCTGGACGGAACCGACATCAACCAGCAATTCATCACGCTTGTGGTGGGGATGCCTCGCGGAATGGCCGTTTCCCGCGACTTCATTTACTGGGCGAATTACAATACTGGCACTATTGGCCGGGCCAATCTAAATGGGACCGGCGTTAATGAGAATTGGATTACGGGCTGTGGGGGTCAGCCCCACGGTGTTACGGTTACTGAGGCTTATATTTACTGGGCGAATTATGGGGATGGGACGATCCGCCGGGCGAATCTTGACGGAACCGGGGCAGTAATCTTGCAAAGTGGATATCCAGCGGTGATAGGAGTCGGAACGAAGGGAGATTTTATTTATTGGGGGCAGTTTGGGGGTCCTAGTTTGGGCCGGTCGGATCTCAATTTCTCTGCGCCCGATCCAAACTGGATTGCTGGGATTGAATCTATTTATATGATCGCCTTAACTCCGGACTTTATCAACGTCGCAATCGACATCAAACCCGGCGGCTATCCGAATACGATCAACCTGACGTCCAACGGCGTTGTTCCCGTTGCCATCCTCAGCAGTGCCACGTTTGACGCTACAACAGTAGATCCTATAACGGTCACCTTGGCGGGGGCGGGAGTGAGGCTTAAAGGGAACGGCACTCCAATTGCCTCTTTTCAAGATGTCAATAAAGACGGTCTTCTCGACATAGTGGTTCAAGTGGAAACTTCAGCTTTAGTGTTAACGGATACCGACGTCAATGCCACGCTCCAAGGAAAAACCAAAACCGGTCAACGCTTTAAGGGACAGGATACTATTAGAGTAATTAAATAAAGCCCGAATCAGATTGTGGCTAGGCCGGCTTCTTTCAAGGCCCAGCTCTATCCGGATCCTGAGTGCCACGACCGTCATGTCATCATATCGGCCGGTTCGCGCGGCCGCGTCAAGGACCGCCTTACGCTAAGCTCAAAATTTCCTCGGCCTTGGTCAAGAATTGTTCCGCCCTTTCGATCACAAGGAGGGCCCCTTCTTGCGAAAAATTGTCTCGGTAATCTGCACTCTCCCGCATTCTCATCGAGGCATGAAAGGATTCTGCAAGGTCTACTTCTATCGAGCCTTGATCAACGAAGAGTTCCTGGAGCGCAACATAAAGACAAAAATGACTTTTCTCCCTATAACCTTTGGAAAATACTAAGGCGCGAGCTGAATGATACATTGAATAGTAGGCTTGGATGGTCGACCACTTGTATCGGCTATGGGCAAACCCGAATTCTGCATCTTCCAGATCGATTCGGGCTGAATTGAGTTCCTTATCAACGAGGTGCTTTCCTTGGGGAAATAGAATAATCTTGCCGCGATTCAGACAATTCTTGAATTTCTGCCTCATCTTCCGTCTTATCCCAGAGGACTATCCCCTCCCTGACTAGAGACAGGAATTCCCGGTCATCTTTCTCACTCTTGAGCAATTCCACGGGAGAAAAAATCACGGGTTCAATCTTTAAGTGTTCGAAACCTTTTAAAAACTCGTAGTTCCGTATCAGCCGCAGCGCCTCTTCTTTATCTTCTGAAATGATGAACAAATCCACGTCGCTTTTGGATGCATCCTCGCCTCTGGCGCAGCTTCCGTACAGCACGACTTCCGAAGCGATGCTTCTCATCTTATCGATAAGAGGCCGGAGCAAGGCGATGGAAATAAAGATCTTAAAAAGCTTAAAAATAGAATCTGATTGATTGAAAGAATAAAAAAGCATTTTTCCGGCCTGCCGCCGCATCAAGAGGCCCTGAACGGCAAGGTCATTCAAGACTCTATTGGCCGATCCATAGCTGATTCCGACCTTCCTGGCAATTTCCCTCTCGTGATATTCCTGGTCCGAAAACTTGGCCAGCAAGCTCAAGACCTTTTGCTGATTAGTCGAGATAAAGAAATCCTTTTGAATCGTTGGATTGCTCATATTATTGAGTATATGCTCAATAATATGAGCATGTCAACGATAATCTGCTTATTTAAGCTATTGAACGTCAGGCTGCCCCCTCACCCCTTCTGTTTTTCCCGCAATTTTTTCCTATGGCTTCAAAATCGGGCTGACGGGACCGCGCGACATCGGCAGCCCGCATGCATTGATCTAATCGGCAAGTCTGGAAATTGCCTATCGGATGTAAAGTTTCTTAATCAATCACAGATGACGATCGAACCATCTGGGCCGTTATACGATAGATGCCAATGCATGAGGATATCTCGCCCAATAAGGCAATCAAATCTTCTTAAGGGACAAGCGACAATAGGAATCTCTTTTCCACTACCCCATGGGAAAGAAATGAAGGCATAATACACAGGCCTCTGTTGTTCGTCCTGGACAGATGTCACAGTCTGGAAACCCGTGTGGATAAGGCCAAGTTCATCGCTGACTTTTGGCGATATGACAGTCCCGCTTGCTCCAGTATCGATCATGGCGTTCACTGAGATTGAAGGGATGTTTCTCCCAAGACGCTTGAATTCTTCTTGTATGATCCTCGGATGCGTGATCGTGACGTGAATAAAGGCCCCCATTCCATTCAAAACCAATTGTGGATTGACTTGAAACTCCTGTTTCTGGCCTGCTTTATCGACTGTCCTTTTCCCGCTGTATCGATAGGTACTGATCAAGTCTGAGCCTCAACTATAAAATTCAACGGTTCCTTTGCTACCGAATGATAGACAAGGAAGTTTGCATCCATTCCAAAAAGTCGAACGCCCTCTTCTGCCGCTTTTTCGTAGGTATCAAAAGCGCCGACAAGCTTCTCCTGGAAGACAAGCAGGTATTTGTTTTCGTGTTCCTTTAGCAATTCCTCCCGATTCTTTTCGACAAAATTCACATTTTCCTTGAGATCTTTTTGTGCCATGTTGCCCTCATAACCGGTGGTTTTGTTTTCATTATAGCACATCTCTTTCCTCCTTAGAGGTACATTCTGGACCCGAGATCTCAAAGGGCAATATTAATGGCCGAAATTGCCAGGTTCGCTGAATAATGACGAATATATAAAGAATTTTTCTCAACTGCTTGGGGATCTTTGATCATTCGCTCGAAGAACCGGACGACGTGATGCGCCGCCTGCTGGGCGATGCCGGCGCCGTCGCATACTGCCGCGTAAGGCGTAGGATCGCGACCGATGACGAAAGCATCCTCGTTCGTGCTTCGTTCCACCTGAGGGCGTGATCCCCCATAGCATTCAATCATGCTTGATAAACTGGTCTGATCAATATTTAATCAGACAACGAGTGTCAAATTATGATCGTTCGATGAAAACCCTATTTCTTAACTTCCTTCGGCCTAAGTTCCATGCCGAGCTGTTGATAAAAATCAAGATAATTCTCAACGACCCAGAATTCCTTGACTTTCCCGTTAACAACTACGAATAAACATTGAGCTGGCACTATCACATTCTTTTCAGTTGGGAGAATTCCCTCATATGCAGCTTTGTGGGTTCCATTTTGAACGAGCTTGACGGCTACGCTACTGCCTTCGGCGATTATTTCTTCAATCGTATGCTTCCAATCCGGGAATGAAGCATAGTGGGTTTTAATGGCCTGAAAAATCCCATCCAAATGCCATGGTTCAGGTAGACCGGGAGCCTTCAATGAAAAATCATCGGAAGAAAGTTCTTTGAGTTTGCCGAAATCGTTCTTATCTATGGCCGCGAAGAATTTCCTGACTACCTCCTTATTTTGCTCCTCAAGCTTTGCTTGAGCTCTGAACTTCTCTAGCTCTGCTTTTTCGGCCTTGTTCTGGCAGCTAAAAGTAAAGCAAAGCAGGATAACCAAAGAAACGACCAAAAGTGGGTTTTTCATTTACCCCTCCTTGATTTTGATGAGATTATTAAACCTCCCTTGACAATACATGTCAACCCAAATGGTGGTCAGACCACTTCAGCCATGGTTTTTGTCTCCTTCTCTCGTCATGTTACTTACGCGATGTCTAAAATTTATCCCAAATTTTGGGGCACATATGGGGGAAATTCGGGGATGAGATATATCTAAAAGGACTGGATTTATTTGCAGGTGAGAATTTAGCCGTTCCTAATTCGTCTCATTTTGCGATATCGAAAAATCTTGACTTATGCCATCAAAGAGCTATATGATAAATTTAGAAAAAAAAGAACGCTTAACCTATACGGTTAAACTTTTATACCCCGGGGGAACCTCGCATGTTCCCCCTTTTTATTTTCTATGAAAAAAAGGGTGGTTGTGCTGATAGACGGCGAAAATTTCAGGTACAGCCTAAAATCCCTATTCCCAAGGAGATTCAGCTACCTTCCCAAAAAAGCGAATTGGCTTGAGCTTTTTTCACTTCCCCTATCTGAAGATCATGAGTTGATCAGAATCTATTGGTATGTCGTCGATTGTCTTCATTTCAGGCCATACGAAATTCCTGAATCTGATATCGAACTTGAGAGCGTCCTCAGGAAGGTCGTTAGCACCAAACTAGAACTTAAAAGAAATGAATCCCGGAAAGAAGATTATCTGAAAGAAAAACGGGGTCAGCTGAAAAGGACCCGATCGGTTATCCGGAATCGATTCTCAGAATGGAATAGGACGCAGGACTTGATCGCCCACGCTTATGACTATTTAGAGTTCAGACGGTGCGGCTCGATCACATATAATCTCCTGACAAATGATTTTGAACGCGAGAAAGGCATAGACGTTAAACTGGCCATCGACCTCCTTTCATTTAAGGATATCTCCGATCTAGCAATATTGTTCAGTGGAGATCAGGATTATGTGCCGGCGATCCAGCTCTATAAAGATTCAGGGAAGCACATGTTTGCAGTAAACTTTGAGACATCGAATAAAAGAATACTCCCCGGCGGATCTTATGCGCTCGCCAGATTAGTTGATAAAGTCGTGACCATTAGGCAAGAAGACGTTGTTAAGCTTATTGAAGAGTTTTAGCCAGAATAAACTGGTCTGACCAATACTTAGTCAGACAGCGAGTGTCAAATTATGCTCGTTCGATGAAAACCCTATTTCTTAACTTCCTTCGGCTTGAGCTCCATTCCGAGCTGTTGCATAAAACCCAGCGTATCCCAATAAACGTCAGTTTACAGTGCCTGTCAATCTAGGGGAGCCCGGCTTTGGGGTATCTGTCTCCCAACTGATTAAAGCTCCGCTTAGAATCTATTATTGATATTCAGGAAATCGAGCTTGAGTGCGTAATTTTTTTAAAACCTTTTTGATTTCCTCTGGAGATTTTCCTTCAATCTGGAATGTTTCATAGTTATGAATAGAACTCCCAGTTACCCCTCCAAGGAGACCGCCAGCTAATCCGCCAGCGATCCCACCTCCTTCTGCTGCAAATCCTCTGCCCCACCCGCCCCCTGAGTAGGATGTGGCGCCAATAGCTGCTCCTACAGCTCCACCTGCTAAAAAACCCAAAACAAAGCCCTCCAGAATTTTCGATCCTTTAACAATTTTGATTACTTTTATATCTGAGATATCAATAGACGCACCAATTCTAGAGGAAGATTCTAATATCAGGGTTGAATCCTGCTTTAAGCCAATAAGTTCACCTTTTATTTCTGTCCCATCGGTTTTCGTAATTTCAAGCTGAGCGCCTTGCCTTTCTTTGGCAAACAAGGCTCCTGAAGGGAATAACAGAGAGACGCCAATGACCAAAGTCATAATTTTTTTCATCTCAAGCCTCCTGACTCATTTTCCTCAATGACTAAGTTAATTCTTACACGAAGAAAAGTTGTCATGATTTTGTTAAGATTTTGTTAAAAGTCTGTCAAATCCCTCAAATCTATAGGAATCTGGATCCCCCCCAATCGTCTATCTCAACGAAGCGATCATCCGCGTGAAGCGTCATCTATTAATCGGGAGGCTGGACGATCCGGCCTCCAGACGCCTCTTTAATAGAACTAAGGGCCAAAAATAAAGGTTGCGATCGCAATGACAATAGGAGTAAAAAAGAAGCCAATCAGCCCTGCGCCAAGCTGTTGCCTCTTTTTTAAGATTTTGATCCCTATAGCGATTCCCGCTATTCCTACGAAAGCGAGGATGCCGGCCACGCGGTAACCCAAGACCTGGACACGTTCAGGAGGAAGCGAGAAGCCAAAATCCTGGGCTCGAGATGATTCGACCGCATTGTTATTTAACACCTTTTGCCTTTAGCGCTAGGGCATCCTGCCATTTCTGTGTATTCCAGATCTCATTTCAAAAATATTTATCCATTTGTTGAGAGACGTGAAATAAAGGCCTGACTCTTTGACACGCTCGCCTGTAATGTGACTCCAGAACTTCGTGTAAAGTCTGATCTGAGGAGCGTAGAAATCGATGACTCGAGCAAATTCGGGAGAAACCTTTCTTATTTTTTCCATGGTAAGCTCCGGACCTTCAGACCTAAAAATTTCCTCCGCCCCTGGGATCCTATCGGTCTTGTAATCGGCAATGATCCAGCCGCCGTCCTTTCCTTCTTGTCCTTCGCTTCGGTCCTTTCCCTCTCTTCCCTTCTCTCCCTCTCCAAAGTCCTTTCCCTCTTCTATGTATTTTGCGCTCTTCTCATCATCCCCTTTTCTTCTATCCTTTCCCTCGTATCCATCATCTCTCTCCCCTCGGTCCTTTTCCGCGTTCTCGTGATCTATGTTCCCTCTATCTTTGCTCTCCCCTAGATTCTTGCCCTCGGCTCCATTCTCCCAAAAGACGAGGTCGATCGTGCCGGTCAGGATGACAGGCAGATTGGAAATTGAGGAAAGGTCGTTGCCCCGTCGGATTTTATTGCTCTCTTTTATGCCGGTTTCCCGAGCGCTAAGTTCTGATTCTGTTGTCTTGATAGAAAAGGGGATCTCGAAGTAGCGCCTCTCGGCCTGCATGACGCGCTGCCAAAATTCCGAGCGCAATATTGAATCGACTAGGGCGATGAGCTTATCTTTATCCGCAAGGTCCCGCTCCTCGGCAACCAGCAGGTTTTCGACGTAAAGTTCAAGCGTCGCCCTTCCGTCCTTGCCCCGGCCCACTCCCTCGGCTAGAGAAGGTATAGAATGCAGGGATGCCGGCGCTCCTGTGACTCCACCTTCATCCTTTCCTTCCAGAGGAAAGGAGAGCCGCCCGGTGCCGATGGCTTCGAGAACTTGGTGGACGACTCTGCCCCAGCTTAATCCCATGCCCGACGCCGCCCTTTGCCAGGCTGGACGCTCCGCTTCTCTTTTCGCCACCGAGGTGACACTTTCGACCAAATAGCTGGGTTCACCGGCCCGGGCGATATTCCCCGATATTTCTTTCCGAGCCCGCTCAACCTCTGCCTTAGTGATTACGACTTTTTCCCGCGCACGGGGCATAATTGCGCGGCCGGCCTCCGCTACAAATGCCGGACGCCCCGCCTCGTCCTTCTTTTCCTCCTCTTTCCTTCCCTCGCCCGCCTCTCCTCCCATCTCCAGCTCGAGCACATCATCCAGAGCTGCATCCAGAGTTGCCCATGCCTTATTTTTCATTTCACCGGCATAGGTGCTTATAACCAGCATATTCCGGGCACGCGTAGATGCCACATACATCAGCCGCTGTTCCTCCGCTTCCTCATAGCGCTTTTCCTCTTCGGCCTTCTTCTCCCAGCCGCAAGGCTGGGAAAGCATCGCTTTTTGATAGAGGCCGGTCGGTTTAAAAAACGTAAACCAGCCTTTCGGCCGTCCATTGCCTCGCCCGCCGCCTCCGCCTTGTCTTTCCCAATCGCCTGACCCACCGCCACCCTCATCGCGTCGCCCATCACTTCCTTTATCGCGGGCCCCATAGTCTTGGCTCTCACCACCTCGATCTCCTCGCCCCTCGATTTCCGCATCTGCTCCCTCGCCGCCGCGGCGCTCACCACCTCGTTCGTCTCCTCCTTTTCGTTCCCCATCCCCTCTCTTCCCTTCCCTCGCCTTCCCCCGTTTCGTCGCTTCCTCAACCCTCACTACGTGTTTTTCAACGGGATGATCCTTTATACCCGCCGGGTTCGCCAGGAAAACTACCGGCGCCTCCAGGCCCTTGGCCTTGTGCAAATTCATCAGCCGCACCGCATTCTCTCTGCCCGGCGTGAGACTTATCTCCTCGATATCCCCCACCTCTGCCAATTCTTCCAGCAGCTCAACCGCCCCCATAAACGAAGTCGCGCCCTTCCGCTCTTCATTCCGCAGCAACTCGAGAAGCTTTAACATGTTCCCCACTCGGCTGCTGCCCACCTCCCTTGATGCCAGGTAGTTCAGAATCCCGGTCTCCTCAAAGATCTTCTCCAGCGCGGCCGACGGCGGCATCTTCAACGTCCACCCTCTCCACTCCCGCATCTTGGCCATCGCGAGCCCCACATTCACCGCCCCCACGCTCTTGCTCTCCACCATATCGCGCCCCGCCGCCATAAAATTAAACCTTCCGCCCTCCCTCCGGAACGCCATCAAATCGTTATCGCTCACCCCGAAGAAAATCCCCCGCAGCACGGCCACCGCATAGATAGGGTTATCCGGATCGTTGAGCGCCGTGGCCAGGTTCGTGATTTCACCGATCTCTTCCGACTCGGCAAAGGCGTTGCTGCCCGTTATCTCAAACGGAATGCCGCGCTCCTCAAGAGCCCGTGCATAAACGCTCATGAACTTTTTATACCGGTAGAGGATCATGAAATCGCGCGGCTGAGCTTCCGGCCCCAGTCCCTTCTCCTTCTCCTCCTTGCTCCGCGAAAGCCGGAGCTTACCTTCGCCGCATGCCTTCCCAATCCATCCCGCGATCGCCGCCGCATCGGCCTCCGCGATCTCCTCCCCCTTGTTCCGGGCCACCTTCGGCATTATGATCTTGTAGACGCCGCATTTTGTCCCCGCCTCTTCCTCCCTCACCGTATCGAGCGGCGCGAAAGCAGCCTGATGCCGCGTCGCCTCCTCCGGAAACGCCTCCTTAAAAATCGGGTTGTTCCATTGGGCAAGCGCCTTTAGCGACCGGAAATTCGATGTCAGACTCAGCACTTCACCGCCGCTCTCGACCGCGATCTTCTTCAAGAGATTATATGTATCGATATCCGCCCGCCTGAATCGATAGATCGACTGCTTAGGATCGCCCACCAGGAACAGCGCCCCCGGCGCGAGCCGCGCCTTCTGCCAATCCCGCTCCTCGAAATCGACTCCTTTCAGGTAAAGCAGCATCTCCGCCTGGATGGGGTCCGTATCCTGCAACTCGTCCACCAGGATGTGGGTGAACTTGCGGCTGAAATAGCGCCTCACCTCGGGATTATCGCGCAGCAGTCTCCTGGCATGCATCAACAGGTCCTCGAAATTCAGCTTGTTGTCCTCCCGACGCCGATCCTCGTAATATTGGATCGCCGGCCCCAGGAAACGCACGATCTTATCATGCCTATATTCTCGCCACGCCCGTAGAGCCTGCGATATAACGCTCTCCCTGAACGTGTCGAACTCGCGCTTTGCTCCCTCGGCGCATTCTCTATCCTGCCAGCGGTTCAAGGTGACGCCCGGGTCTTTGTCCAGGAACTCGAATGTCTCCATGAGGAGGCGGTGGTCGTCAAATCCAAGTTTATCCTGGCGGCCAAAACAACGCGCCACCAGCTTCTGCAATCCGTCATAACCCTTTTCGGGCTTCTGCTTCGGCATTAATTGACGCGCCAACTCGAGAAACTCTTCCAGCTTATTCTTAAGTTTCGCAAAATCCGGAATGCTTACGCTTCCCCCAATTATTTCCACTTCTGGATAAAGCGCCACTGCCTCGAAAGCGCCTTTCAAATCCTCCGGCGCCAGGCCGACCTCTTCCAGTCCCGCGACGATTTTTTCCTCCTCGAGCCTGACCTTGACCATGTAATCATTCCAGCATTTCTCTTGAAAAACCTGATCCTCGATCTCTTCCATCTCGACGAAATCAGGATCGAGGCCGATCTCGATCGGCCGTTCCCTCAGCAGCTTGGCGCAGAACGAATGGATCGTCCCGATATAGCACTGTTCGAGATTCTGGAGGGCTTCCTCCAGCCGGGACTTGACCTGAACATCTGCCTCGCGGGCCACCCTCCGCTCAAGCTCGATCTGGAAGCGCCCGCGAAGTTCCGCCGCGGCCTTCCGCGTGAAGGTGACCGCGGCCAGCGTGCCGATGCCGCACCGCCCGGCGCGGAGCAGCGCAATCATCCGGTCGACCAGGCTTTTCGTCTTCCCGGATCCCGCCCCGGCTTCGACAAACAGAGTCTTATCCAGGTCCTCGACAATCTTTCGTCTGGCCGCCGCATCCGACAGAGCGGCGCCAGAATTCGCGCCTGTCATCAATTTCTCCTCATCATTCGTATTTTTTAAGCTTTTCGAAAAATCCGAAGACTTCAGCATTGCCGTCTTTCTTCTGTTTGGCCCGCTCTTTGGCGGCTTCACCCCCGCACACAGGAGCATAATCGCAATAATCGCATGCGGCCTCCGGATTGACCACAAACCGACCCTCCTTCAGGGCCTTCATCAATTCGCTCAGCAGGCGCCCTAGCTCGCCCCTATCCACCTCCTTGATAATGATTTCCTTCCCCTCGCCCCGACGCGTCGGAAAACTATATCCGCCCTCCACGACGCGCGGCGCAGGGTCGATCTTCATCTTCTTCAAGATTTCCTCGGCTGCGACCGAATACAGGGCATGCTGCAGGACCCTGCCTTCGCCGAAGCACTTCAGGTCTTCGAATTGCGAGTAGCTCCCCGTCTTATAATCGATCACCCGGTAATGATTCCCGCTGATCCGGTCGATCCGATCGATTCGGCCCGCCAAAAAGAAAGCGCGCTGGTCCTCAGGGTCGCAAATCAAGCTTACAGGCTCATCCATGCCCTCTGACTCTTCCGACCTCTTCTTTCTCCCAAAACTTATCTCGAAGAGAAGCGGCTCTACCCTCTCCGCGCGCTTCCCTTCCGCTCCAATAAAAACATTCAATTCCTGTTCGATCGCCTTCCTCTCTCGCTCGAATATCCCCTCCGAAGGCGGCGGGATTTCTTCCTTGTATCTCGCCACGACGTCCGCGCCGATCTTATGGATAAGCGCCTCGTGTTTTTTCGGGTCGACCGCCTCGCCCCGTTTCCCTAGCTCTCTCATAAACAGGGCGAATATCTCATGAAGGAGGGATCCTCTTTGCATAGCGTTCAGCCACTTCGAGGCGTCGAGCTCGAGCTCGTCCGGCTTTTGGACGTCCAGAACATATCGCAGGAAATACCCGAAAGGACAACGGCTGAGAAGCTCGAGCCGCGATGCAGACATGACGATATCTTGATTGAAGAGGGGACAGACTTCTTCAGGCGATACCTTGATCTTCCCCTCATATTCGGAGACGATCGGTTTGTCGCGTTTCTCGGAGGCGAAGATCCCGCGGCTGAGGCCGCTGAAAACGCTTTTCACCGAATCCAGGCCGTCCCGGAGCTCGCCTCGAGGCGCCAAGCGCGCCAACCACCAGTCGATCTCGTCGAGAACGGCGGCTGATGATTTTTCCCCACTTTTTTCCTCCGGAAGAAATCCTCTCGCCTCCGGCAGCCTGGCCACGAGCGCCGAATAATCGAGCGAAGGCTCGCCCTCCAGGAGCCGCGCCGTCTGCAGGATGAGCGATGACGGAAAGGACTGCCTTTCCTCGACGACATCGTATGACGAATAGCTCAAAATGACTCTCCCGCGCTCACGTCCCCGGAGTGAGGACAGCAGGCCGGCCATCGCCCACAGGTTTTCGCGCAGCGAATCCGCGCTCGTCACCAGGGCGGGCGACAATCGCTCCCGTTCCTCATCAAGAAGTATGGGGTCCTGGATCCCGGCCGCGGGAAAAGTCCCCTGGTCAAGCCCGACAAAAAAGGTCACAGGCCGACCCGAGTATCCGCCGGTGCGCCAGCCCGAAAGATGGATATGCCCGGGAGCAGGCCCCGAAGCGCCCACGCGCAGCGCGCCCACGATGCTCCTGAGCCATTCGAATGCGGCCCGCCGCTCGATCGGTGCGGTCTGGTATGAGGCGGATTCATCAAGCTTGGAGAGAAGGATGGCCCGAGCCTCGGCATCGTTTTCTCCGTAGATGCATGAGAATTTGCCTATGACCGCGGCGAATCCCCGGCAGAGGGCGGCAAAATCTATTTTATCCTTATCGTCGGCGCAGGGCAGAGGCGCCAAGATTTCTGCGACGAATCTTTTTAAGCGCTCGATCTCCTCGATATGATCCCGAAATTTCTCTGCCTTCTCGGGGGAGCCTTCCTCTTCCTCGGCGGCCCTGCCGCTTTCCTTGGCGCTCTCGGCGAGGATTTCGAGACGGGATATATATCTTTCCCTTCCCCAGCCGATCATGGCGCTTTTCAGGTAGCGGCCCGCCTTGAGCGGAGAAATCGCGGCCGCTCCATCGCCTGAAGGAAGCGAAAGGGCGCCCGCTTCGATGAGCGCGCAGATGTCGGAAACCAGGAAATCATGTTCCATCCAATCGATGAGCCCGGAGAAGACTTTTCCGGGAGACGTGAAGGCCAGCGGGATGCCCTCGGAATAGGTCACCTTGAGGCCGTTTTTCGCGGCGAGGGCATACATGATTGAAGGATAGACTGCGCCGGAGGGATGGATGATCTCGACTTCATCGAACGGGATTTTTTCGGCAATGATCATCTGTAATATTTTCCGGCATTCGTTGGTCGGCCCGATGGCCGTAAAAATCTGAAGCGATTTATCCTGGAAAGGCGGCGCGGCGTCTTTAGGCGCGAAAAGCCAGGGGAGGCGGTCGATATTCGCGGCGGGCGGTGTGCTCGCCGGGGCAAAAGACCGAGATGGAGAACCCGATATTTCCCAGAACCGCCGTGGACGAACGAGCCCATAAATCGGATCCTGAGGAATCAAGACAAGATTCTCTCCGGCGAGTTTCTCAAGGAATCGGCGCTCAAGATAATCCAGCGCCTGGTCTTGAAAAGACAGATAAAATTCTTGATCTTGCGAGATCCCTTTTTGTTTCCGCCACAGGTCAATTCTGCTTAGGGCAATTTCGTACAGCCCGGGCATATCAATTTTCTTCTCTTTCCGGATCTCATCTTCATATCTCTTTAGAAAAAGGATAATCTCCTCCCCTTTCTGTTGAGAGATAAAATGGGAGGGCGAGATATTCGCGCTTTTCAACGCGGCCATTCTCAGAGAAAAAAGTGAATTCCGGATAATCCGGACAATTCCCGATGTCGCTTCAACCTTTCCAAAGTAGCTAAGTTTTCCCCCTTCCTTCAGTTCTCTAAACATCCTATCAACAAGGAAAAGAGATGCGGTCCAGGAAACGAGCTTGATCCCTTGCCCTGAAAGCTCGGCTCCCGCCACTTCTTGTGCCAGCGATGGAAGGGTCACAAAATGCAGGTTTGCCCAATTCTCTGTTTGCTGCGCGAGGACATTTCCTATTTGGTGCCCTAACTGATAGGTTGGGACGATGAGATATTTCTTCGCAAGTGGGTATTCTCGGAGAAAATCAGACAAGAAAAATAGTCGTGTATTCATAAGAAAAGGATAATCGCTTCAGATTCTAGCAATTAAACCTCAGTTGCCTTAGCACTCAGGGTGGTTCGAATTTTGGGGGTCAGTCCTATGCTCCTGATTGAGGCACAAATGCATTTATAATCTTTAGATACCAAAATCAATCGGTTCTGAACATCTTGCCATTCAAGATCCATTAACTACTCGTTAGATATTGGTATTAATTAACCTCCTACTCCAATTTCGCTCCGCAATGGGGGCACTTTTTCACCGGCTCTTTCTTAGTTTTTATCTCTTCCACAAACCCGGCGCTGAGAATACCTGCTGGCAGCGCAAACAAGCCAATCCCGAGCAAGCTTATGATCGATGCAAAAACCTTGCCCAATGTCGTAATAGGATAAATATCGCCGTATCCCACCGTGGTCAAAGTGACCACTCCCCACCACATGGCTTCCGGAATATTTTTGAATTTTGTCGGCTGTGCTTCATGCTCAACAAAATAGAGCAAGCTTGACGAAATAATAAGGAGAATAAATATGGCAAAAACTGCGGTCAATAATTCCGCCTTCTTCGCGTTCAGCACTCTGCCGAATAGTCTTAAGGCCTCCGAATATCTGCCGATCTTAAGCACTCTGACTAATCTAAACAGCCGAAACCCTCGTAAAAATCTCATATCAAAAGGAATGAACATCGGGAGGTAAAACGGGAGAAAAGAAAACAGATCCACGATCGCCAAAAAGGAAAACATAAACTTAATTCTGCCCCAAACGGGTACCTTATATTTTTCCACCTCCGTACAAGACCAAACTCTCAAAATATATTCGCCTGTAAATATGATGACGGAAAATATCTCGAAATCCTTGAAAGCATGGGCATATCGGGTATGAAGACTTTGGACAGTCTCCAATATTACGGAGGCGATGTTCAGGATTATTAAGACGACAATGAAAATATCAAAGAAATCATATTTCTGGACAGTCAATTCGTCATACGAGACTGTCTCGACGAGCGCATAGATTCTTCTTTTTATATTTTTCATATTATATCTTTAGACGTTTTATTTCTGTTAATGTTCGATTTCAGGACGCACTAACAACTTAGGCATACCTGTTATCTGCTTACTCCTTAAATGGTAGTATGGGTTTCCACGCGCGCTTTAGATATCGCTCAGCATCACTTAATTCTTCTTCTGGCAACTCAACGCATCGAAATCTAACCTTTTCCTGAATCCAATGGGCTGTCATATCATTAACTTGTCTAGTGGTCATAGTTTTGGCCAAGCGGCATCGTTGATCGTGAAGATAAGTATCATAGACGTATAGACAGAACTGGTCGCTCCCACGTTGACCGCCGAAATGACTCTTTATGCGATCCTTCATATTCATTGCTTTGCCGACATAAAAGCAGCGTGCCTCGGTATCAAGCCAAGCAGTATAGACTCCACTTGTTGCAGGTATCAGATCAAGCTGCTCATAATTTAAGAGTCGCGCATTTTTCGCCATCTCTTCAATTACCTTTATTTCCATTATTTTCCTATTTTTTTAGCTATGCTTTTAACTATTCCTAGTTTTTCCTAGATTCCCACCAGTCCGAAATAATGTTCCAGGCATTTTGAGCTACAAGCAATTCCCTTTTGCCCAAATTGATTTGATCATAAACAAAAATATTCCTAAGGCCGCATAAGGTTAGCATCATATTAGCCTGATGTCTGGGCAAAATATCTTTTTCTTTTAGGGAGTTTATCAGTTGGGAAATGCTTCGCGGCGGAATTTCCTTTATTTCGGATCTCCATAAAGAAAGGCATATTCGTACAATTTCGGTGCGAACTCTTTCTATATCAAAATCAGAGCTTGCGATTTTTAAATGAGACTCATAAATAGCTCTGGATTCTTCAATTCTTACAGACCTTGAGAAAGGATATATATCCTTTCTCCCGGGACCAAGACTACTAACCTTTTTATTCTTTTCGCATAGCGAACATTCGCCTTGTTCTCTTCTAATTTTGTTTTCTTTATCCAGCCTGTTGCAAATTTGAAAAATCTGTTGGCGTGGCTTTATCTCAAGTTGACTTGAAAGGCAATCATCGCAGTACCATTTCAGAGGATCTTGTTCTAGGAATTCAAGAACAATATCACGATTGCTCATCCTATTTTTCCCTTTTCTGGTTCTTGCTGGATTCAGCTGCGTGTGAACCAGCTGCTCTTGTCATTATATTGGTGGGAAATGGGCATTGCGACCTCCTAAGCACAAGTATTCGAGCTTATGGAAGGGATATAAATAATCGTAACTATTCTTAACGTTTTTCAAAAACGCCGTCGCTTTTTTCGATTCTCTTCCCCGTCAAACTTTCAATTTTCTTTCTAAAGATCTCTAATCGGTGTTCAACAAAATCCTCAAAAGTATATCTTTCTAAAGCCCCAAGATTTTCTGCTATAAGGTGGCTGGTAACGATATTACCAAGAGTAGCCGTACCAACTCCTTTTTCAATAATGGCAAGGTACTCAGAAGGCGGCTTCTTTCCTATGCTAAGGTTCGTCTTTTGATCTATTAGCGTTCTATTAATTATTGAGTCCCGATTTACTTTAGGGATACCTAAGGTCTCCAGATAAGCATATGGAAATATATGATGGTCATCTATCCGGTTTTCCTTAAGCAGCCGCGCGGTTATCCGTTTTCTCTCATAAAAGTCTATGGGCCCGTTACTTAGAATCATGCAAATTACCCCTCGATAAACTGCACGCTGCCTTGGCGTTGTTTCTCTCAATTGATCTATATCGAACTTGAATTCTTTTATTGTCTCAGGTTCTTCCCCGGTGCTTATCCATGAGTTAAGTTCGTTAAAATCCTTCGCAGCTTGACTATTTGGAGCATTTTCATAAGCCTGAGAGAGGATCGAGCACCAAATCCATTGAAGAAGCTTGTTCCTGATTTCCCCAGCTTTAATGCCTGCGGCGGCATTTTGGTTTGCCCAAAACGCTGCGGCCGGTATGAGCATCGTAGAATACGGGAGCCAAGCTGAAGAAAGAACCCCGCATTCTTCGTAGAGTAATTTAAGCACGTTTTCAAATCCGACGGCGACCGAATTCCAATAGTGATTAATATGGTCAGATGTTAAATCGTTGAGCAAATCTTTCTTTTTGCACGATGCCGCCTTGTTCGGAATAAGCAATGAGACGCCCTGGAGAATGTAATAGGGATCTATATTGAACTCGTCTATCAAAGAGTACTTTTTTTTTGCTTCATCATAAAGGGATCGCAAGTTGACTTGCTTTGGCCAAAACCTGGCAGTAAGAAGCTCAAATACACTGAGTTTAACTCCGGTTCTATTTAAAGTTTCAAAAATCGTACATAGGGCATCGGCTCCGGTCTTGTCAGACAGGGTAACGACAGGAAACTCATAATGTTCAATGGGCTCAATCCACTGCCTATAGATTTCTCTTAGACCGCTCTTGACGTCCTTTGGCTGTTCTTGGAATTCGAAAAGCAGGTCTTGCCAACCGTGATAGCCATTGCCTTCGCCGTAGATTCTTTCTAAAGGCAATACAAGATCATCTGCTTGAGTCCTAAAGGAGTCGTATTTTTTGCTTGCTTTATTCACCCGGAGATGCATTATGCTTTCTTCAAAATCCTTGCCATCCAGAAGAGCCTTGAGCTTAACGAAATATTTGTGGTCTCCCTTGCCAAAAAAAGCTTGGTACAAAGATGTCAATCTTTGCTGGCCATCAAGAATAAGATAGATGGGCTTCTTACCATTTAACTTGGGGGCGCCTTCGAATTCCCTAACTGCGAATTGAGTATTTGGATCTCTAACCCGTAATAGGCTGCCGGCCGGATAATTTGATGCAATTGAGATTATTAATTCCTGAGTTGCGCTGGGATCCCAAACAAAACTTCTTTGGAAATCCGGCAAAGCCATTTCTCCCATTTCGATAAGCTTTAGGAGATCGTCTAGTTTCTTCGGATTCGTATCTTCATATATATTCATGCCTCCCTCCCTTAAAGGACAATTCTTGTGCCTAATACGCTATGCTCGCCTAAATTCGCTACCTCGACCTATTGCATCAAGGAATTCAGATCTTCGTTTATCCATTATATCTGCCCCATAAGAAATATTGCGTGGTCTTCTGTACGCATGAAACAGATACAGATCCTTTTTTGCCCGTGTCATTGAAACATAGAACAAACGAGCCTCCTCGACCTTTTCGCTTCTTGGGTCAGGCATTATGTCATTCTCTAATCCAACCATGATTACAGTATCGGCCTGAAGTCCTTTTGCTTTCCTCATGGTCCTCAATCTAACGAGGCCAGGGGACGTCGGATACTGCGGCTGGAGAAGGTTGACAATAGAAGAGATGTCTTCTTCCATGTGCGACGGGTTTATCCATATTCCCGTAATTATGGATAATTTTTTGATGAATTCGCCCGGCGGATGCCCTGCACGATCGGTACAAAGATCTTTCAGATCTGAAAGAGAATCACGAATCTTGGCAAGAGTTTCGTTAGGATTGCTCAGGCTTCTGATAACCGAGAACAGGTCATTCCTAGCCCCAACAAATTCCCAGAGTTTGGCAATTTCAGTCTCCTCGCCAATCCGTCTCTCGATGGTTTCTGGGCTGCATCTTCTGTCCTTTCGTGCTCCCGGTACTTTAGCAATACCGTCATTCATAAGGTCTTCTATTACAAGCCTTGTAAGGAAGTTCGAATTCGGATTTTTTATCCAGTCAAATAGGCGTTTTATTGCCTCAATTCTCTTGGGCAAAAAACTCTCTGTGCAATCAAACGCTACTCCGTAGTTAAAGAGCTCATTGGTAATCAAACGAAAAAATTCTTTCTTGGGTACCAATACTAGCACTTCACTCTTAGCATGGACGGCAGATCGCGATATCTGTGCGACTTTCTTTGCTTCTGCGAGCTCGCTCGTTAATTGCCAGATGGCAGGCGGCTCACCCTCTTCACTTAGATACTCGAGGTCAGGTCTACCAGACCATTCATCATAATAGTCCTCCAGAACTTTGAAGGAATCTTCCATTATTTTCTCGTGACACCTGTGGCTTACGGTCAAGGTTCCAGTTTCTGCATCCGGAAAGTCTTCAGTAAAACGAAGGATAAACTGCGGGCTACAGCCGCGAAAGCCATAAATACTTTGAGCATCATCTCCGACTACAAAAAGCCCATTCCTGGATTCTCTGCTAAGCAATTCTATGAGCTTGAACTGCGCCGCGTTAATGTCCTGATATTCATCAACTAGGAGATGCTGTGCCTGGGATTGATATTTTTCTAGAATATCGGGGTTTTTTTCTAAAATCTTGCAAGCAAAGAGTATTTGATCATCAAAGTCAATGCAATTACATTTTGACATTATTCCCCGATACTTCCTGCATATTTTGCACTTGTTGAAATCGGGATTCTCCCTGCAATCTCCGACTTGCTTGCACTCAAGAGCCTCTATTCCGTCTCCTTCACTAAAACCTAAAATAAAAGCTGCGTCCCGATACAACAATTTCTTCACTTTTTCGTCGTCTTGCACTTCTAAGTCAGTCTTGCGCAAATTAACCTCTCTCGGTTTTTCCTTTACAATTCTTAGCCCTAATGCATGCATCGTGCAAATTTGCGGCAAGTCAGGACGGTCAATCCTAAAATCGCCACTTGGGTCGGTGAGGCAATTTATCATGTGCTGCCTGGCATCGATCCCAAACGTGAGTACTATTATTGTATTTTTGTCTTTTCCGTTATCTAAAAGGCGTTTGATTCTATCCGCTAACAAATAAGTTTTTCCAGTACCAGGGCCAGCCAAGACAATGGTCGAGGACCCAAAATTGGCAACAATCTCCTCATAATTATTAAGTGGCATTGATTTTCCTCTCCGAATTGATACGCTGGTCTAGACTTCGAGGGAGTTCTTTTCTTTCGAATGCTAGCGGAAAACATGCTGATATCATTATCACTTGCTTACCCCTATCCAACAAACGAGCAGAATCTCATCCTCCTCGATAGGCGGCAAAGGAGCCGGCGCCTTATACGGTTGCAGGCCAAGGAGGCGCACTTTTTCGATAATTGCCTCAGAAGCGGCTATGCCCGACGAGCTTTCCATCGCCTCTCTAATAACCTTCTCGATCCTGACGCCCCAAGGCGCCTCAAGGGATTCGACGGCATTGTCGATGTCTCCCTGAGTTATCTTTGGGGGCGGAAACTTGCGCAATTGGTCAGCCGCAGCCCGCAAAGCAGGCCGGATCTTCGGTTGAAGGTTCGCCGGGTCCGTCGCGAGCATCCATTCCTCGAAAATATCCTTTCGCGCCGTGTTCCAGGCCCCGTATGCAGATTCGGCAAGTTGCCTTGGTAAATGACGCGGTGTTCCCTCGGTGCATGAGATGATCTTCAAACAGCCAAGGGTATCTCTGATTATTTTACTCCCCTCCAGGAGCACAAACCGATAAAAAACTCGCCCTCCGACCTTAGCACAAAAGAAATGTCCCGCCTGAGCGCCTCCAACAAAACCCGACCCTGCCGCGCCCGCCAGGCTCTGAATCCGCTCTCCATAAATTTCCATCGCCTTTCGGAGCTCCTGCCGGTATTCTTCCCCGGAATGAGCGCAGGGGTCCTCTCCCGCGTTTTCGAAGATTTCTCCCTTTTCTTTCCTGAGCGCTTCTATTTCTTTCCTTGTCTCAGAAAAGACGACCTCGCTTGTAGCCCCGTCGGGTATAACCTCGCTCTCGACACCCACCGAAGCCGCGGCCTGGGCAAGCTTTCTTCTCACCCTGGCTTCGAGCTCTAAGAGTGCGTCAAGTTGTCTGTCGGGGAAAAAGCACCGGATAAAAACCTCTGAATACAGGCTTCCGATCCGGTCGATCCTGCCGTGCCTTTGAACGAGCCGCATTGGATTCCAAGGTAGGTCATAATTGATGACGTGGCGGCACTGCTGAAGGTTCATGCCCTCTGCCAAAACGTCCGTCGTCACGAGAACATCGAAACGATCCTTGTCGCGGCCTGCCGGCGCCTCGCTTGAGAGAGGAACAAATCCGAAAACAGCCTCTTCACGCGTGATCCCCTGCCGCGATTCGTCGCCCACAATAGATGCTAACCGCCCGCGATAAGGGGCGAATCGCTTATCTCTGACGAAGATATTGTTCAAATGATCGTTAATCCAATCTACCGTGTCAGCGAAATAGGAAAAAATAAGGACTTTACGTTTGTTCCGTTTATCATCTTCGCCGTCGGCGTCTTTTTCAGCCTGCTTCAGTATTTGGTCGAGATGCTCAACGAGCTTCTCCAGTTTGGGATCTTGTTCCCGCCTCACGGCATTAGCTTTATGCGCAAAAAACCTTAAAAGGTCGCGGTCGGTATTGACGTCTGCCCTTAGACGCTCAACATCGTACCCTTCTGTTGTTTCCGAACCGGTTTCTTCTATGAGCCGCGCCAACGCTTCATCGCTATCAACCTGCTCCCACTCCTCCAGCCCCTCTGCGGTTAGGATGACTCCTCTTTCCAGACCCTCTAAAAATCTATCATGGGCGCTAGCCATTGTCTCAGCTGTTCTGGCAAACGCATGAACAGACGACTCGAATCGCTTTAGCAGACCCGATCTGAGGAGGCCGACGAGCGCAGCCTCCCGGAGATCCTCCACTGGTTCATGGCAGTATTTCTTAGGGCTATACCTAGCGAGGGTTAGTTTAGGGGCCCCCTCTTCCGGAGCTAATGCGTCCTTGAATTCATCAAAAAACCCGGGGAGCACATCGTCGAGGGAATAGGTAACGGCCTTGACCTTCGGATTGGGAAACCGCACAAGGATTTCCTCGCCCCGGAGACCATATACCCGATCATTCGGATAATACCGACGCACGAAATGCCGCGTCCGGCGCACCGTCGTCGCGTCCAGAATGTCAAAAAGCGCATCTGGCCTCAGCTCATCGGGGTCGAGCCGGACCACTTCGCTGAACTTATCCTTGAGAGAACGAACGCCTATATCCGAGAACACGGCGTCGTGCCCGACAAAATAGGTCAAAAGATAATAAAGGTCCCAGAGAGAGTTATTGACCGGTGTCGCAGAAATGAGGACGACGGTCTTGGGCGGCTGGCCTTGAAGCAATTTTCTTAAAGCTTGCGCCCGGCGCGTGTCGGGGTTTCGGAACGCTTGTGCTTCATCGATGACAACGAGGGCATAGTCGTTCGCTTTCTGAGTGAGGTGAGACCTGTCTCCTCCAAGCTGGATATCTTGGGCTAGTTCCTCGTAGGAGATACATTCAATATAGAGCTGATATCGATCGGCAAACCGCGCCCATGTGCCGTCACGTAACGTTGCTGGAGCGATGAGCAAGGCCCTCTGTCTCCGCTCCTGGAGCGCCGTTTCCAGGAGCCTGCCCGCAATGAATGTCTTCCCTAGACCCACGCCGTCGGCGATCAAAACGCCGTTGTACTTTTCGCAGATCCTTTGGGATCTAAAAACGCCGTCATTTTGAAACGTCGTTAATCTTATCGCTGTGCCCGCTGGAGTTTCTTCTTCCAGCTCATCTTTATACCTTTCCCAGAGCGCCCGGAGGTATATGAGATACGGCTCGGGCTCCTCAAACCTCGCCTCATAGACGGCTGCCAGGTCATACGGCACGGCCTCTTCCCAAAGCTCGTCGAACCACTGCTTTACCTTGGCTACCGGCGTCGGATCATACCGGCCGAGGTTAAGCTCAAGGTTCCAGGCCAGTCCAGCCGCCGTGAAGTTCGATGATCCGGAAATATACCCTTCATCAGAGGCAAAAATAAAGGCCTTGCCATGGAGAAACGCCTTTTCGTAGCGGCGCACTTCGATTTTTCCGGAGCTCAGGACGGCAAGAAGTTTCCGCAACGCCCGATCACACGACTCGTTAAACGGTATTCGATCGCGGTCGCGGCCGAGTCCAGAAGCGTTCTTGGCCAATGCTTCCCGAATCCGTTTTGATTCGAGGGTCTCGCCTCGTGGATCTCCCGGCAATCGCTCCGGCAGTGCGGGCGGAGGGATTGGCTCGGCTCCGAGAAGAAGTCTCACTTTGGATAGCCTTTCGAGCCGGGCAGAGAGCATGGCGAAGCCTTCGGGATTAAAATAGCCAGTGGCGATGGACATATCGACCGGGTCAGTGTACGTTGCGTGAAGCCAGTCGAGATGCCCCCTAAGGGCCTCGATCATTTTCAACTCCCTGTTGTCCGCGAATTCGGGCTTCATTTTTTTCGGCTCCAATCACGATAGTACTGCAGAACGCCATTTAGCCTTTCAGCGTAATCCCAGCCTTCATGGAAACTTTCGAAGATATGTACGAGCTGCTTATCTGAGAGCCCATAAAGAAGTGCCGAAACAGCATCGAGCTCATGGATCATGTCTTCTTTCTCGTCATCGTCCAGCTTACCGCACTCCACGCCAACGGCCTCGGCCCAATTAGAGAATCGTCTCTCAATCGCGGCAAGCCGACCGGCAAGAAAGACTATTCTTTCCCAAAGTGGATCTGTACGAGACGGGCGGGGAATTGGCAACGTATTGAATATGAAAAAATTTAGATGAATCTCAACAAAACGTCTAGAATACCAATCTAAAGGCAATGAACAGAGAATTCCCAAAAGAAATGCTTGATCTTTCTCATCGCCACGAGGCCAAACTAGATATGGCGCCGTGTTCGTAATAAATACCTTCGGGGGAACCAGACAAGTTCGGACGGTTCTAGTATCAGTAGCCCGAGATATATCTCTAAATGCAATTCGGGGTCGCCAGCATGAAAGCGTTTTCGGATCTCTGAGCCACGAAGCTTGGAATCCAAGAAACGAAGTCCGCGCCCGGAGCCTTTTTTGCTGCAAGGCTTCCATGACCTTCTCGGGATCGGCCCAAGCATAATAAGAACCGGTGTCTGGAGTCCAAATATCAAAGGATTCGCCCTTGAAGACCGGCCAATAACCTTCTGGCTGTTTGGCTGTAACCTTCATCAGATGCTTATCATTTGTAGCATCAAGTTCCCGATAGGGACGCGTTTCCCAAGCCGTTCCTTTATGATTATCCAATCGGAGAGATTTTCTTAGTTGAGCGAAAATATCGACTGATTCATGGTCGGGGAGAAGAGGCAATGCCGCCGTATCCGTCCAACTCATAACCTCCCGAACCGCGAAACTCGGTGCCTGGCTAGATAACCCAGTTTGATATCGGATCGGATCGGGAAAAGGCCCGCGAAATCGAACAAGTTTTGGTTCTTGAGCTATCCTCTTAACAATCGATAAGAGTGCAATCGTGTATTGCGGATGAACATCATCAAAGACCCATTTTTTATTGTTCAATAATGTTGTTAAGTCTGTTATGCTGCCTTCATCAAGGATTGTCTTTCTTAGTTCAAAACTCCCCTTAGAATTCATGACAGGCCTGGGTAATACAACGCCGATTCTTCCCCCGTCCGGTCTCGCCAGATTCCAAAAACGCCAGGCAAAGGCTTTATAAAGGTCCGGGTCGCCAGTTCCCATCCCGGGAAACGGCCCGTTCGTCAGCACCACCCGCATGCGCTCTGCCTTTTCCAATTCCGCTTCATAGGCAGCTACAAGGTCGGGCCTCGCCTTTCGCAGCGCTCTCTTGGTAGCTTCCTGCTCATGTTGGAGTAGCGAATGAAAGCCGGGAGCATAGCGTGTCCAGAACCTGTCCTCCTCAACGGTCGTTTCCTCCCAAGGCGGATTCCCCAGGATGACATCGAAACCCGCGCGCTCGCGCAGGAAGACCTCGGGAAACGCAATGGGGAAATGAAAAGGCCGCAAGCCCGAAAGAGCTTCCAGGGCTTGGCCATGAATTTCGTGTTTGGGGAGCGCTTCCAGGTCGCCGTGGGAAAGAGATGGCCAGGACTCGACTTCTCGACCCACATCCTCTTCAATGCGTGCCGCAGCTATGACATCGAAGAGGGCTTCTGCAGGCCGGACGGCCTCCCGAGCCTCTTGAGCGGCTTTTCTAGCAAGGTCTATCTCCGCGGAGTCCGCGTCCGAGAGATCGGAAAGCCGGGTCAGGGCTTCTCTTGCCGAACCAATCAGCTCATCCGCGCGCAAATAAAAAAGTGAACGCATTGCGTCTCTAAGATAGTCCTCAGCCTCCTGAATTGTTGCGATTCCGACAAGGGAATTCCCTTCGACGAGATTATGATCAAGGAAGGAAAGAGGCAATCCAGGAACAAAGGTATGAATCCAGATCGAAAGCCGCGCTAGCTGGACGGCAAGAGAGTTGATATCAACTCCGAATATGCATCGACGGGCGATCTGGCGGCGAAGGAGTTGATTGTCCTCGATTATGATTTCATCGGCCAGTGGCCCAAGTGCGTGGGCGGCCTTATCACGGAGTCGGCCAATTTCCTCAAAAACAAGAGGAAGGCGGCGACGGGCCAGATATCCGGAGAGCGAGCGTTCGATCCTGTCGATGGCCGACACAAGGAAATGCCCTGAGCCCATGGCGATATCGGCCACCCGAAAATCGAAAAAGTCAGCTGCGGCAGCTCTGTCGTCTTTTATTTCATCGAGCCGGGAAAGATGTTCTTTCAGTGCAGGTTCTAGAGCGTGATCGAGCAGATGGTCAACGGCAAAATCCTTGGTAAAATAGGACCCCGTGGCTTTGCGGGCGCCCGAGGAATTATGTAAATACGGCCTTCCTTTAAGTACGACGATCGAATCGCTCTTTTTGCGAACGGGACGGTAGAGTCTTTTTTTGTCGATGGTTAAATCGGTTTGGGCCAACGAAAGCTCATTTTCGAGTAGTCCCTCATATATCGTCCCAAATTCCCGCACTCCAAGGCTGCGAAAATCAACGGGTCCTCTGCCTTCTGGGGTTTCATCGAGTAGGAGAGCCGCCAGGATAGGGCCAAAAACATCGTTTGAAAGGCGAATTAGTTCAAGCCCAGCTCCGCAGGCCGAGATTCGAGAATCCGAACAAAAAAGCCCGCCATTGTATGGAGGGATACACCATTCCTGGGCCCCCTCATTTACCGCGCGGAAAATCCGAAGGACATCCTCCCAATGAGTCGTCTCCTTGCCGAAACCACCGCGTTCCAAAATTTTGACGATGTCCTGGGCCTTTTGTTTAAGAGATCTGCCCCGATAGAGTTCATTACTTCGGAAAGGCAGCAAGTCTTTATCTTCCGCATAGGCGATGAAGAGAACTCGGAACAAGACCAGCAGGGCCATTTCATAGGTCTCAATAAGATCGCTAGCGGATAAATGCTTGAGATTCCGCGCTTTGATCAATGCTTCGGCCAACGGCGGAATCACTTGGGTGTGGACTCTCTCCCTTAGCCGTTCCCCCAAATCAACCGCAAACCTGCGTGAGTTATCGAGAATTTCGCCGAGGGCGCCGCCCTCCTGAAGTGCTTCTGCGGAAAAAAGATGAGTGAGAAGGCCTGCAGATGTTTCTTCAAGAAGATCGAGATTTAGCTCAACGAAGGTTTCAGTGCGTCCGCGGCGGCCCACGCCCATATTCTGGCGTACCGGGTGAAGTCGGATAACAGGGCCAGAGGTGATGATAACGAAAGGAAGGTTTTCCTCTTCCGCCTTTGCTAAGGCATAGGAGGCGGGAGAAAGCTGGGAAAATCGGGGATTGGATATATCGGCGGATTCATCTCGGTCGAGAAAAACGGCGACAGCCAGCTTGGTCTTTGCAGCGCGCAGGATACATGCGGGACCCGGCATGGGATCGACGCTAAAGCCGAGCGCTTCAATGAGGGGGCGGCCGCGCCGAGCGATGATACTCAGCGCCTTTATATTTGCTTGCTGCCAGTCAGATCGCGTTCTGACACCGAGCTCGAGTTCGTGGGTTGCGAAAAATCCTTCATTTCTAAGGCCGGGAATGCGTGAGTCAATCTCGGGAAGCGAAAGATGCAGGAGCCGCAGCGCGGCATGCCGATCTGGGGCTTCAAGGCCGATTCGGCAGATCCGCTCCACTCGTGAGGACGCAAGATCTAAGAACAGCGAAGGATGATCTCCAGAGAGGCCACAGATGGCCGCTTTATCTCCGTACAAAACGGTAAAAAGAAGGGGCGTGGCTCTTCCCCCAACGCGCGCTTTCCATGCGGATCTTAGGTCTGATGCTGCTGGCCTATGGGGTGCTATCGCCACTATGACTTCCAATGGTTGTGTCCCTTGGCCTAGAACCAGGCCGTCAACTTGAAAACCATAAGATTCCCTAAGCTGGATGGGCCGGCGTTCATACTCGCTAAGAAATGGCATCTTTTATGACTTAAGCATTCTGAATAATCTTCTGGACTGCTCTTGCTATTAAGGCATTCACCTTTGAGTGACCACCCCAAGCACTCATACATGATCTTCGCTCAGAAGCTGGAAAGTACCTAGATGCAAAGAGAATCGCTTCACGGACATAATCGGATGGTTCATTACTATATTGTTGGATAAGGTTTCGGCGTTGGCCAGGATCGCCATGTTTGCCTACGAAAATTGCACTTAGTGCACGAAGTGCGACTGAACAGGAGTGGTTACAAAGAATCCGAATTACCGTAGTAACTGTGCTATGTTCGATCCTGTCAGTGCTAAGGAGAGCAGCTATTGGCCACATCAGCTGCCAGTCATATGAAAAATCGCCTTCTTTGAGGACGCGCTGCATTTCGTTCTTGATTTGAGGATTTACGCGTATGAGTCGCATTAGATAAGAACTGTATATTTTGGCAAGGTATGGGCGTTCTACTAATCCTTCTAATGCACGCTGTACCGCAATTTCTGAGCCAGCCTCCGCAAGGATTGGCAAGCAAAAAAGCTCAATCCTATTAGAAGGGGCATCAGGCTCTTCTATTCTTTGGTAGAGTGACTCTACTGCATGGAGTGTAACTTCTTCCTCTGAGCGTTCACTCTCCTCGGAAAGCCATATGCTTTGAAAGCCATACCAGTTGGCACCAGGAAACACGCCTACAAGTTCTTCCCTGGCTTCATTAAACATCCTATCAATTTGGGTTTCTTCATGAATGAGTTTCTCTGTCTCCAGGATTTGGCTTTTGCGATCATTCAAGTGCAGACCTTCTCTGCGCAGGGACTTACAGAGCTCCGTCATTCCTTTCTGAGCCCCAGGCTTTGAAGGATAGAAGATATAAAGATCATCAACAAATCTAGCAGAAGGCACTCCCTGCACTTCTAAGTAGGAGTCTAAACCTACAAGATAGAAGTTTCCCAGGAAGTCAGATGGGAACATTCCCTGTAAGATACCATGCGAATCTCTTTCCATCCAAGAAAGCAGGAGTTCCTCCAGCAGATTTACTGCCCCTGAAGGGCAGTCCGATGAACGAAGAAGATTGATTAGGACGTGCTGGTAAAGTCTTTCAAAGAAGTTAGCCACATCCGCTCGAATGGCATGAGACCAATTTGGGTCTTCCGAATATTGTTTTATACTCTCTTGTAAATTGTTCCAGCAGTCGTGATCATTCTTAAACATCTGGTATTCAGGATCAGGGTCTACAAGAACATGGCTGAATGTTCTGGATCGATCGATATATCGTTCAGCAGTCGGCGCTATGACATCAATTAAAGTCTGATAGACAAGACGGTCCATTGGCTTGAGAATTGAACCAGGCCGGGTGAGCCCTGTTAACTTTGGCACCTCGATTGTAATGGGCAGTTCAGGTTCGAAGCATCCTGAACGAAGACTGGATTTTGTCTGCTCCCAGAGATCATCGCTAGCATGGGCAAAAACGGCCGCATAGTGTGGAGATAGGATAAAGTCTGAATTGAGATCTCTGCGAATCCTACCAAGAGAGAGATTAGTATCAATAAGCCCAATTATCGTGGGATCAAGGCCTGGCATTATATTCCCATTTTAAAAAACTACTATTCATTTAGTTCCGCCATGATTATATACATTCTCATTGTGCCAGATTAGGAGCTCTTTGGCCGGCTCATCGGCTGGATTATCAGGCAGATGGTGAAGTTTGCGCCCATGAAAGGGATAATAATAGCGACCGTTCTCGAATTCCTCGCGGATGCGGCGGCTGACTTCAATTCTCAATTCAGGGGTTACGGTAATATATCCCCTATCAAACAGCCTATGGACGTCGGAACGCAGCAATAATCCATTATAGACAGCGTTCGGGCCTTTTACCTCAAAAGGCTTTATATGAGCCGCCTCGAGCGCAGGCAAGGTATGTTCTTCAGTAATGGCGCACGATCGTTGGTAAGCGTCTGTCACCAACACTCTAAAAGAACCCTGGCCCAATCGCGGCGTTATGAGAGTCGGCGCCCCAAATCTTGGCCCTTCTTCCATGATTGTTCGGGATTCGAAGGGCACGTATTTGTTGGCGACACGGAGATTGACTTTTTCCCAGAATGACTTCCCCGGCTCTTTATCCATATCATATTGCTTTCCCTGTTGAATGGATGGTTTCCAATCAGGAGGGACCGGCAGCCAGGCGGATTGCTCAAAGAAAAAGGGCTGTTCCAGGATGATGCAGCCGATTGTGAAATCTTCGAGTCTATTATCTTTTATTGTTCTATGTTTCTGGATGAGAGATCGCATCTCATCATAAGAGAGAGCGCCGTTTTTCTGATCAAAAGCCTCCCATGCCAGGCTTATAGGCAATTTTGTCGAATGGGCGAAAAAGCCGCCGCCGACAATGAAATTCAAAGGGCTGTGCAACTTAAAAAGAAAGGGCTCACCCGGCGCGAGGACTCTAAAAGATGAGCCCCCGCCCGGCTGCCAGAAATTGACTTCGTCGATGCCGGGGATGTGCGAAACGACATCGAACCATTGATTATCCGTGACACCGACATAGAATTTCATGGCTCCCTAGCTAGGTTACGGCCTTTCTTCTTAGCGGCTTCGGATCGCCAATTCACTAAAGTACCTATTTTATTACCCATTTAATTGGGTATTACCCAGTTTCGGCTTAATGCGGCGCCATTTGGCATCCCTCCCCCGGCCAAGGCATTCAACCGTTCCTGCTTGGCGCTCTTTTTTTAAAACCCTGCGTATCATGTCGACGCTCACGCCCGGGCATTTTGCCTGAACATCGCCAATTGAAAAATCATCATTGAGCCCCGCTATGGCAGCGAGAATAAGTTCTGTTTTAGCTCCCCGCGGGCTCTTGAGCTGACCGACCCGCTCTTCGAGCTCTTTATAAACTTCCTTGAACGTAAAAAGAATGAAGTTAATATAAGGCCAGGGATCGTGTTTTTTTTCGTGCCAGCCCCTGGAACTCTGTTCCAGCGTTTCGTAGTATCGGTCTTTATTCTGTTCAATATGACGCTCGATACTGATATACTTCCCCGCCTCATAACCCAAATGATAAGACTGAAGGAGTAAAAGAAGTCTTGATACGCGTCCGTTGCCGTCCCTGAACGGATGGATACAAAGAAAATCCAGATTCCAGGCCGCCAAGAGCACCGGCGGCGGGATCCTGCGCTCTTCCATTCCTTGATTCCACAGCTCGACTAGATCCTTCATGACCCTGGGAGTGTCTTTAGCAGGGACTGTTTTGAAACGAACCCTTTCTCTTCCGTCGGGAAATTTCTCGATGATATCGCTGTCCTTTTCTTTGTAGCTACCGGCATCGCCGATATTTGCCCTTGCCAGGGTATGAAGTTGCCGTACGGTGTCTTCATTGATTTCAAGCTTCCTCCCGCTTTCGTGTATGAGTTTCAAAGCATCTCGGTAGCCTCTGACTTCTGCTTCATCCCTATCTCGAAGCAGGGATTTGCCGAATACCACTGTGGCGATCCTTGAACGGTCAACGGTAACGCCTTCCAGGCGGTTGGAGGATACGGCGCTCTCGATAAGGGCATGTTCTCTGAGCGTTTTGAGTTTTTGGGGGGACTGTCGCGTGAAGAGTTCTTGCTTCCCAAGCGCTTCGCCAAGGTCGGAAAGATACCAGGCTGCGGCGGAGGGGATCATGGGCGGGGACGAGATAAAGAGCTTCATGGTAATCATCAACCATCTCCTTGATTATCCGTGACACCGACAGAGAACCTCATCTCCACCCCGCTAAGATTGGCAGGCTATACTACCACTCCTATTCCTTCAAGGCGACAATGCCCAGCCCCATCCGCCTTTACATGCAAAAAAGCCAGATTATGATTAGATTTTACAGGGAAATCGGGAATTGTCAATAAGCTATGGGGGTGAATTTTGGTCCGCCGAAATAAAGGATTTATCTATTTTGTTTATTTTATTTCTTGACAATACTCACTTTTTGCATTATTTTAATTACGGATCACGATAGGAGGCTATCCAAAGGGTTTCGTCCCGCGGTAATGCCTCTTTTTTTTTATACCAATTCCAGTTTTCCCTTCAAATTATTCATGAAAACAATGTACCATGGCTAATATTTAGCCATAGAGTGAATAATTTGTCAGCATGAGGGATTGCAAAAAAGTCAGACGGAGATTTCTATATATTTGACCTTTGTGGATGGCTCGAGGATCTCGGACCCTTCTTTTCTCAGCCCCTCCAGATGGAACTTGATCGCGCTTCTCATGCGCGAGGTAGTTTCTTTAACGGTAGTTCCTGTGGCAATGCAGCCGGGCAGATCCGGACTATACGCAGAATAGTTTTTCCTGGATCTTTCTATGATAATCGGATACCTAAACACTTTTTTCCCTCCCATATTTTAAACCCGCTTGTTTAAATACGCTGTTAAGTGTGCCTTTAGCGAGATCGTCATTCAAGTGGCCCGCGATCGTAACCAAGCCTTTTTTATAACTATGTCTATACTGCCGGTGGCTTCCTTTTCTTCTTACCATGAACCAGCCATCCTGTTCAATCATTTTTATGACATCTTTGACTTTCATAGTTTATGATGTCCTGACATTTTATAGGACGAAAATATGATCAGGTAATCTCATATCCCAGCCCCCAGCTTCGCTTGCAATATGGATGCAAAATTGCATGGGAAATTTGAAGCACAGAAAATATGCCATTCGCGGGTTGCCGGATCCTTCACCTTATCTAACAGAAGGCGGTTATGAAACCAGGCTATATGTGCAGCAGACTGCTGCACAATTGCCCGATCTGGGCACGCCGCGGCAAAAGCCCGCATATATTTCAAGTTCCGGGGCGAGAGGCCCTGCATAGCGGGAAAATTAAGCCGGAGATCGGCCGAAAGACGGTCAATAACCTTAGCGCCCATCCTTCGGCCTGCTGCCGGCGAGATTTGACCTGCCCGTGAGTTTTGATATGGGAAACCTGCGCTCTCACAGCGGCTCGGTCCCTTCATTCAGAATCGTAAGATATTGGTCGTAGACAAACACTCGGTTGCGTTGCCTCCCCGTAAGCTCTCGCGCAAGGCCAAGCTTGATGATGGCGTCCATGCCCTTTGCCGCCGCGGGAAACGAAATGCCAGTGCGCCTGCATACTTCTTTCAAGTTCAGGATAGGGCGCGCACACAGAGCGTCAAAGATACGCAATGCAGTGGCTGTGATCCGCCCAAGCTCCTGGATGCGGAAAGCATCGTCCTTGAATAGTTTCACGAGGCGCTGGGCGGTTTGCACGGCGGTGGTCGCCGTCTGTGCTACGCCATCCAGAAAGAAGTCGAGCCAGGCTTCCCAATCACCGTCTGAACGCACCAAATCAAGCAGGCGGTAATACTCGGCGCGGCGCTGTTTGAAATACAGGCTTAAGTAGAGCAATGGCTGTGAGAGCACTCCGCTAAGGTGCAACATCAGCGCGATGAGCAGCCGCCCGATCCGGCCGTTTCCGTCGAGGAAAGGGTGGATTGTCTCAAACTGGACATGCGCCAGAGCCGCTTTGCCTAGGGCAGGATAGGGCAAGTGATCGTTAAATAACCATATCGTTTATTAATCTCCGATAATCTCATCGAGCCCTTCGAGGATGTGGACGATTTCCTCGGGGGCAAGGCGGGCAATTCTCTTGCCGATCCGCTCGACGGCCAGCGTCCGCAGTTGGCTGATTTTCACCCAGGATCGCTTCGGCAGGCCTTCCGTCTGAATTTCCAGAGTCAAAGGAAATCCCGCCCGCTGAGGCTGGCTGGTGATCGCCATAGCGATGACGGTGCCCGATCGCTCGTTAAAAACGTCGTGACTTAGAATAAGGACGGGGCGTCGGCCCGTCTGTTCATGGCCGCGGCCCGGGCTGAGGTCGGCCCAACGGACTTCCCCCCTTAATAGGCGGGCCATTTGGAAAGCTCCTCCGCAAAGCCCTCCTCGGCCAGTTCTTTCTCATGGGCAGGATCGAGCTTTTGGCATTCTCGCGCCAGACGAACTCTGTCGAGGCGTTGCAGTTTTTCCTCGACCGCGGACTCGATCGCCTGGCTCCGGTTAGAAAATGACCCGCTCCGGACCAGGTGGTCCACACGTCCGAGGATTTGTTCGCTCAGGGAGATGGCGATTTTAGCCTTGGCCATGACGCACCTCTTGGTATTACCATATGTCATACCGCCTGGCTTGTCAAGGCCTTCCGAGAATTGTGTCGGTGGACTCACGCTTCAATAGACGGCTTTTTTGACCGCGCTTTCTCAGTTAAAAGAAAAATCCTCTTTTTGTCGGCGGTGGAGCTCCGAATGACTTTATTATGTCTTGGCTGGCCGAAAGCGAATCTCTACGGCTTCTTCAGATATTCCTTTTCCTACTGATGGAGAAGCTTGTTAGATTCCTCTTTGTGCAATATTTTAAATATACTGCATGATATTGCTTTCATTCTATGCAGTATAATGTAATAAAAGACCTCGTCATCCATTTCATCCCTCTCTGGAAATGGCTCGTGGGTGTCCCCGCAACCCCGGAATAAGCCGGATCGTTTGCGCAGAATAAGGAACGGGTAAGGACTAGCGAAATGTCAATAAACTTTAGAAGTGATTTTGGGGACGAGCTTGACCTTCAACGCCTCGGCGATGTCCTTGGCGATCTGGTCCTGGACATGGAGAAGGAATAGATATCCGAGCGCAGGTCGGCCTCTTTCCCTTGATAGAGGCCTCGACCAATCTCGAAATCGACTGATGGCATTGCTTTTTTATCGAGCAAGGTCATCTGGAGAAGCAAAAAATTGATTTGGGGTTGTATCTGCGCTAAAATAAGCATAGTTATCTATGCGCAAAAAGAAGGATAAACCCATGAGCAGAAAATTCAATGTTATCATAGAGAAGGATGAAGACGGATATTATGTCGGCTTGGTTCCTGAACTCCCCGGCTGCCATTCTCAGGCCAAAAGTCTTGATGAACTCCAGAAAAGGCTAAAAGAAGCTATTCGGCTCTATCTTGAGGTCGAAAAAGATATTCCCGAAAACCGTCACTTTATTGGAATTCAGCAGATCGAAATCGCGTGGTAATGAAACTCAAGCCGTTGCCGAGCAAGAAGGTCATTCTAATCTTAGAGAAACTTGGCTTCAAAAAAATTCGGCAGCGCGGCAGCCATATCTTCTTCAGGCATGTGCTGATGGGCGGACAACTATCGTCCCAATCCATAAGGGAGAAGATATTGGCAGAGGCTTGCTCCAAGAAATCATCAAGGATACAAAACTAACAAAAGAAGAATTTTTAAAATATCTAAACTAGTATGCGGTCGAGGAAAGATGCCGGTAAAGAGGTCACGGGCGTGAACGAATGATTTGGGAGTCGGTGACTCCCGAATTCGGATATGGGAAACCTGCGCTCTTACATTAGACGCCTCATATCTGCCCGAAATTCCCCGATTCAACTCTAGACCTGCTATTAAGTGATCGTTAAATAGCCATTTCGTTTATTAAATAAAAGGGCATATTCGTTTAATAAGCAAGCAAAACTTCCTGAAAAGGCTCGGCCTCGAGGAGGGAGATGAACTCGCTTGAGAGGCCGAGCGAGCGGACAGGAAGTTAGGAAAAAAGGTTCCTCGAGCCTAGGTCAAAAGTGTCAGCGACTTGGCCAGAACCTCTGCTATTGTCTCTGGGGGTAAGGAACAGGCCCATTCCGCTTTTCGAGCGCGCCAATTCAGGCTCTTGATCTGATCGGATAAGATCATGCCGGCGACAGGCAATCCCGCGGGGATAGCGACCTCAAAAGGATAGCCTTTGACCTGGCTTGTGATCGGACACATAAGAGCCAGCCCGACCTTGGCATTATAGGCCTGAGGCGATAGGATGATCGCCGGCCGTCGACCTGCCTGTTCGTGGCCGGCTTGTGGATTCAATGTGATCCAGACCACGTCGCCGCGCTGGGGAACGAACGGACCTGGATTCACCATACCTCATCGCCTTGGGCGGATCCGGACTCCCATTCGTGGTGGATGTTGTCTTTGGTCACTTTTTCAAGGAGCTCTTCCAGACGCCATTTGGTCTCACGTTCAGGTGTCACGACAAGCGCCCCTTCTTTAATCATTAACTGAATAGACGAATTCTGACTCAGACCTATCTCATCCGCTAACGACTTTGGGATACGGAAGGCCAAGCTATTGCCCCATTTTTGCACGCGTCCTCTCAATTCTCCTCCTAAATGTATCTACAATGAATATACGGGCGGCGAGGGCGTTTGTCAAGGCCCTGGATGGTAAGGAAGGCCTAATACGCGGCAGGTTGAGCCAGGCCAGGCCGATGTCGCGTTTCATATGGGTGACACTCGTGCCGCCCGGAGCGTCGTAGAGCACGGCGAGGCGCCGTCCAACCCGCACGAGTGACGGCATCCCAATGCAGTCTTTGCTCCAGGCCCAATCCTGGCTCGGCCAGTGCAACGGGCAATCTAATTGGACAAGCGGGTTTCGAATTGAACGCGTCTCAGTCGATCCCGAAAAATAAGGAAAAGGGCAAGGCAACTATTTTTGGACTGAAGGAGACGATTTCGGTGCCGCGATAAAGAATAATCGATAAGTGATGCTTGGATCTTAGGACTTCGGCGCAGCGCTCCAGATTATTCAGCGTTGCGGAATCGATCCGGGAAGCCCATTTGACCTCGATACCGATGAGCTTTCCCGCCCTTTCCAGCAGAAAATCGACTTCCTGCCCGGTCTGGGTCCTCCAGAAATACAGTTTTATCCTCTCATCCGTGACCGAGATGAGCTTGTTAAGTTCAACGGCCGCCCAGGTCTCGACAAAATGGCCGATTTGCCCCCGCTGTTCCAGATTTGACCAGTCATCGACAGCGATGAGATGGGACGCCATCCCGGTATCACTGAAGTAGAGCTTAGGCGTCTTCACCAGCCTTTTTCCGATGTTGGAGAAGTAGGGATTTAAAAGAAAGATTTGGTAGGTCACGGACAAAAGGTTCATGTGGCGCCGGAGCGTCGTGAAAGGCAGCCCCGTCTCCCTGGAAAGATCTGAAAGATTGAGAAGCCTTCCCGTGCGGGACGCGGCCAAAGTGAGCAGCCGATTAAAATCCGGAAGGTTCTCGATGAACTTGATGTTAAGGACGTCTCTTTCGAGGTAAGTTTGCCTATAGGACGAAAACCACCGGCTCCTGGCCGACGCTGATGTCATGAGAGCGGGAATTGGGTATCCCCCTTTCTCGATCCTCTGGATGATGGCTCCTGTTCGATCGGAGACAGAAGATCGAGGAAACCGGGTGAGCAGTTCACTCGCGTTCTTTGCCTCGAACATGGCGGAGAAAATTGCGGGTTTCGGCCTTCCCAGGATTTCCGGCCAGCTAAAAGGATAAAGTGTATGAACGGCGACCCGACCGGCAAGGCTTTCGGCAGCCGAGGAGAGAGTCTGGATATTGGCAGAGCCGGTCAAAAGATATCGGCCGGGATCTCTGCGCCGGTCAACAGCCCTCTTGATGGCCCGCATGAGGTCGGGAGCCCTTTGGACCTCGTCGAAAACAACGGGGGGCGGCGTGCCGCTCACGAGCCCGTCGGGATCGCGCAGGGCGGCATCCAAGACCGCCCGGTCGTCGAGCGTCAGGTAGCGGGCCTTCCAGTGTTTATCGATCAGCTCCTGAGCCAGGGTCGATTTGCCAACCTGTCGCGCCCCTGTGAGCAGGACAACCGGAAAATGCTTGAGAGATTCAAGAATCTCATCCTGTAAATATCGCCGTATCATGGTTAATATTTAGCCATAGATTGAATAATTTGTCAACATGAAATCCGGGTATTCGTGCAGCAGCCCGTTGCACAATTGCCCGATCTGGGCAGGCCGCGGCAAAAGCCCGCATATATTTCAGGTTCCGGGGCAAGAGGCCCTGCATATCGGGGAACTCCTGCCTTAGGTCCGCAGAAAGTCGGTCAATGATCTTCGCGCCTCATCTTTTTCTCGAATAGATGGCCCGGCTGGCGCGCACTCCACGCCTGCTGCCACTCCCCTGAGGAGGATGTTGAAGCCGCCCTCTTTTTCCTCGAGGAAATAGCCGATGTCTTTTCTGAGGAGCGAGGCGATCTTGTTCAGGGTGGCGAGGGAGGGGGCTCTTTTATCGGACTCGAGGCGGGCATGGAAAAAGTGAGAGGTCGAAGATTCTCCTCTCACACCTCGAAATGCTCCCATTCGTACTTCACCCGTTCCATCAGCTTCTTGAACCGCTCCTCGCCGCGAATCTTCCCAAGAAATGGGTCGTACTCTGCGAACAAGGGATAATTGAACATCCCCCGATTCACAGCGTTCTCCAGCCAATTCAGCGCGAGATCCCGTTCCTCAAGGTAGGCATAGAAAGAGGCCAGGTGATACGAATACTGACAGTCTCTCTTGAACGTATTGAGTATCCCGGGCGTAAGGAGGTTCGAGATGTTCTTGAGATCGCGCTGCAGTGTGAAATTTAAAAGCTTGCCCAGGTTGACCCAAGCGTCTTCCGTCGGGGCCGCGTTGATTGACCATCTGAACATGAGCATACCCAAGTCCAGCATACAGCAATGCATTGTCTCCGATGATATCGAGTCCGTTCTGCAGGTATTTGAAGGCCCGTTCCAACCCATCTACGGTAAACAGCATGATCTCATGTTTCGCCCTGAGATAGCACTCGTAGGCAGCGCCATTGACGATGGGTTTCTCCGCCATGACACGGCCTTCATGGAGAGTGAGCTTCAGCTTCAGGGCCTCCAGAATCGAGCGAGAGACCTTTTCCTGAATGTCGAACACATCATCGAGCATGCCGGAATACTTCTCCGCCCAGAGATGTGCATCGTTTGCTGCATCGATCAACTGCGCCGTGATGCGGAGACTGTTCCCCGCTTTCCTTACGCTCCCCTCCAGAACGTATCGCACGTTGACTTCTCTGGCGATCTCAGGAATCTTCTTTTTCGTCCCTTTGAATGTCATCGCCGAGCTGCGCGAAATGACAAGAAGGTCATGGACATGGGACAGATCCGTGATGATCTCTTCTGTGAGACCGTCACTGAAATATTCATTGTCCTTGCCGGGGCTGAGATCTTCAAAGGGTAAAACGACAATCGACTTTTCTGGCTTGGAAAACGCGAAGGGAGCAGGGATCTTCAGGTCTTGTAGGAACTCCTGGATGTTTTGATAGCGGCGGGCAGGATCCTTTGTTAAGGTTTTGGTAACAGCTTGTTCAATGTGACGCGGAACATCCGGCCTTCGACTTCACTGATTTCGTGGACGGTGCAGATATTGGGGTGGTCAAGGGCGGCGGCCGCTTGGGCTTCTTGCAAGAACCGTTTTTTCGCCTGCAGATCACGGGTCAGCTCAGGCGGCAAAAACTTGAGGGCGACCGTTCGCTTAAGCTTTGTGTCCTCGGCTTTGTACACGACGCCCATCCCGCCTTCCCCAAGTTTCTCGATAATCTGATAGCGTCCGGCAAAGGTTGAGCCCGTGGTCAATTCTTTGATGGGCGTTTGAAGAGTTTCCGTCGCTTGCGGATGGACATCTCTAGGCGAAGAAAGTTGTGTCCCACACTTGCCGCAGTAAAGGGTATCGTCGGGGTTCTCGTGATGACACTTCGGGCAATTTGTGGTCACTGCTGACCCCTTCTATTTGGGATGGCTAAAGATTGACAAGGAATGGAGACAGAGTCAACTGGGCCGGATTCGAACCCGCACGGATCAACTATAGAGAGGAATTTTAGGCCCTTTGCGTCAAGGGGTCTGATTGGTTAAACCTTATACTCATTCAACCAAGTAATGAACTCCGACCATTTTTTTCGCCAAAACTTTAAAGCTCTATCTTTTTCCTCGGGTCCCATCGCCGAGTAGATGAGTGAGTTCATCGCAAGTTGTTTAAGACATTTCAAATCCAATCCCCACGCCATGAACGCAGCGTAGAAATCATAAGAAAACGTACATTTCCAGATGCCCGGATCATCGGGACAGATGACAACCGGTAAGCCACTGTTGATATAGAGCACAGCGGGATGGTTGCGAAGATCGGCCACATAACCTAGAACTTGGTTGCTAATCGGGCAGACCTCGATGGCGATGCCCCGTTCTTTCACTATTTGCATGAGGAGAGGATGCTTGAAAAGCGCGATACCATGGCCTATCCGCCTGGCATCAAGGAGAATGGCATCTAGAACATTTTCGTTTTCCGTCCAGTTGCTTTCGCCTGAATGAATGTATAAGGGCAGTGTGATATTGCGCTGTTCTGCCTTATGGCGTGCTTCAAGAAGTTCATTGATAAAGAATAGATTTGTGTGCTCTTTGTCCTCCTCGTCCATCAAATCAAAACCAATAATGAGATCTGGATTTGCCGCTCGCTCGTCGAGGGCTTGATTCAAGTTCTCAGCGATTCGCTCCCGGGAAGCGGAGCGGGGAGAGGAGAATATGTATTTAACCTTAAATTCCGGGTTGTCATGCTGTATCTCTTCTATGATTTTCTGACCCCCAATATCACCCCGAGTTTCGACATACTGCACGTTTTCTGTGATCATATCTCTAAGCATTTTGCGGCAAAATCCACTCCAGATCTCATCACTGAATAGGCCCCTAGACCTGGCAAAACATTTTCTGAATTCAGCCCAGATATCCGGCAGACCGAGATCTTCTTCACCGAGCGTTACAGACCGGTAAAGCTCTTCATCAAATTCCTCAACATTATCTGCGGCTTTGCGGAGGTCGCTGACGAGACGCCAACCGTCTCCAAGCGGTTCCATAGAGATCCTCATGGACCCTTTGCGAGGTGGTTCCTCCTTTCCTTGGTAAATATAACAGTTCTGCAGATAACTCGCATGCTTAACAAGCCAGTGGAAGTCTCCCATGGCAAAACCGTGGCCATGAAGAATTCCCCCTTTAGGCATGCGCTTTATGATTTCCAGTATGGGAGACTGGTCGATCAGTTGTCTTGTTTTGGATTTCAGAAAACTATGTGCCGGGGGAAAGTATTCACGAGTTCGTTCTATTTCCTCCTGCTTGAGTAGCATCAGCCGACGGTTCGCCTCCTCCTCTTCGGGTGCAAGCTTGATTCCGGCATCGATTCGCATCGCCAGCTCGGCCTGAATCAGTCGCTCCCTGGCTTTCATATAAGCATCGACATCTTTATAACGCTCTTGGACAAAACTATCCTTCTGTACTAGAAATCCACAAAGGAAAAGCAAACATACGAAAAATATAAAACCGCGTTTCATGATTCTACCCCCCTTTGTCGTCTTTTATCTGTGAGGCCACAATTCGCTTAGCATCCCGCTTGTGCCCAGTAGGCCTGCCCTCGTGCCTCGAGTATCCTCTCGCCTCAATCCTTTAGCCCCGACAGGCTCTTCCTGGCATCCTCGAGCTCGGGCAGGCCGGGATCGGCGTCCTTCCAGAGGTCGAGGAATTTGCGGAAGTTCTGGCTGGCCCGGACCTTATCTCCTTGCTGCTCGGCGATCTTGCCCAGCATGTAGTATGCCTTGGCGTAGCGATCTCCGTCATTAATTCGGCCCAATGTGAGAAGCGTAATCTTTTCGTATGTTTTGCGAGCAATGTCCAGGTCTCCCGATTCATAGAGGGCGCGGGCGAGATTGTCAAAGTAGGAGGCCTCAAAGTAGGAGGCCTCTCCGAAGCTCCATTCTGATTCGGAATGAAGGCGGCCGCACGCTCTGCTAAAGAGATCTGCGGCCTGGCGATAGTCCTTCTTCCCAAGTTCGATCAGCCCGAGGATGCATTCATACCACCGCAGCTCCTTCGCGTCGATGCCCTTCTCGATCAAAGACTTCAGCTCCTCGGCCGTCTTTCGGGCTTCATCGAAAGATTTCATATCCGCCTGAATTCTTCCTCTAGTGAAAAGATCGGACTTCTGTTGACTCGGTAAATACGGCAAGCCGGATTCGCCTGTTGATTTTCGATACTCGGCTGATAGCTTTAGATACTGACCAAACACCGAATAGGCATCTTCATAACGACCCGCTTTCTCCAACGCACCCACCAATCCATTATATGCGTATCTCTCCTTTACTTTATCCCCTTTCGATTTCTCGAGGTCCCGCTGGCAAAGGCTAATGTTCTCGGTGAATTTTCCTCGAGTAAAGAGGGAGACGCCATCCGAGTATTTGTCCGCCCCGGCGAGATCGTCTTTGCAGAGAAGGAAGAAGCCCATCCAATCCTTAAATGTTGGGTTAAGGAGATAGGCTTTTTCCTGCTCGGCAATAGCAAGGTCGAACCGCCTCTGGCAAAGGTAGTTGCAACCTAACGTAAAGTGAATTTGAGCATTATCCTCGACATCTTTGAGGAAGGACCGGCAGAGGTCCTCTGCTTTCTGATAAAGCCCTTTGGCCATATAATACTGAGCAAGGCTAGTAACCTGGTCTGCCGTTTTTTCGTTTTGGACAACGAACTCCTGGTGTTCGATGGCTTTGTCAAGGTTGCCCGCAAAGGAATAACTTGCGCCCAGCCAACTATGTCCCAGGATATGGCCAGGGTAGATCTTCACTAGTCTTTCTAGGACCTCGATGGCTTTCGCATAATTTTCCTCCCCAACTGCTAGCCAGATGGCTTCGATGAGCAACCGCTCATTTTCAGGAAGACGGTCACTCAGATCAAGGGCCTTCTTGTAGCAATTTCGCGCCTCAGCTACTTGCCCAAGCATCTGGTGTGCAACGCCCATGGATCTATAAGCCATGGCAAATTCGGGGTCTATTGCCACCGCTTTCTCCATGTGGGGTATGGATTTTTCGTTTTCATAATTTTCTTGGAGTCTCCGGCCCTCGATGTAATATTTGAGGGCTTCGGGAGAAGAGGTGGTGATCTTGCCAGCCTCTTTTTCGATGTCGCTGGCAATTTGAGTCGCAGTGAGGTTAAGCCCTTCCTTGACCTGCCGTGTCAGCTCGTCTATTTTGGGGATAATATCTTTCTCGTCGCGGGCTTCGAGCCGGAGCGCGGTCGGGCTTTCGCCTGTGCCCGGCTTTTGCAGGCCGGCCGTGATGACGAAACTGTCCCCGGCTTTGATATAGCTGCCCCTCAGGACATGTGTGGCCCGGGTTTGGGCGGCAATCTTTTCGATGTCCTCGGAGGAATATTTCCGGGCATCGGCCAAGCCGAGTCTCTTGAGGATTGTGTATAATTGGTCGCTCGAGACAACACGGATATACCTCGACTGGCTAAGGGCTCCAATGAGCAGCTCGGTCAGGCCATCACGCCAGTTATCTAACTTCGGGTCTCCTGATTTGTTCTCGAAATAGAGGACGGCGAGAGTCGGTTGCCCGGAGGCGGAAGGCGATGGGGCGGGCTTTTTCGAGGGGACAAAACGCCAAAGGATGATGCCGGCAGCAATAAGAACTAGGAAAACGAGCCCAGGAACCAAGAGCCTTTTCGGGGTAAGCTTCAGAGTGATCTCCCGCGATGTGATCGGCTTTATCTCAGGAATAACCCGGTCTGTCGTCGGGATGCCCTTTTCGATCTTGTCCAGCTCGGATCGTAACTCCACGGCGGTCTGATATCTTTTCTCCTTGTCCTTCGCCAGGCATTTCAGGATGACCTCGCTCAAGTCGTCGGAGATATGAGGATTGAATTGCTTTGGATTCTTGGGGACTTCCCCCTTGTGCTTCATCGCGATACTGAGGGCCGTCTCCCCGGTGAATGGCACATGGCTCGTCGCCATCTCATAAAGAATGACTCCCAGGGAATACATATCAGAGCGATGGTCGACCTCTTTGGCTTCGGCCTGCTCCGGACTCATGTATTCGGGCGTTCCGATCATCACGCCCGCGCCCGTCATCCCCTTATCCCTGAGCGACCGGGCGATCCCAAAATCCATGATCTTGGCATTCCCGTGCTTGTCGATCATGATATTCTGTGGTTTTAGGTCCCTGTGGACAACGCCGAGGCGGTGGGCTTCGGCCAGCCCGTCGCAGACTTGTTTTCCGACGCTCAAGAGCATGCCCACGCTCAGGCTCCCGGACATCTGGAGCATGCTCTTCAGATCTTCGCCAGAGACATATTCCATCGTGATGAAGTGAGTCCCCTCGGCTTTGCCAAGGTCATACATCCGGCAGACATTGCGGTGGCTGATTTGGCGGGCATATTTCAGTTCATTCGAAAATCGTTCGATTGTCTCTTTATCGGAGGCAATTTCGGGCTTCAAAAGCTTCAAAGCCACTTTTTCCTTAATATCTGCGTCGAAGACTTTGTAGACTCTACCCATTCCCCCTTTTCCCAGCTCCTCGATCACCTGGTAGCGGTTGGCGAAGGTAGAACCCGTGGTCAGCTCTTTGACAGGTGTCTGGAGGGTTTCCGTTGGGGAGGAGTAGATTTCTTTAGTAGGGATAAGCTGCGTCCCGCAATCTCCGCAGAACTGCTTGGTCTCAGCGTTCTCAGCTTGACATTTCGGGCACTTGATGGCCATTGCTGACCCCTTCTATCTGGGATGGCTAAAGATTATCAAGGAATGAATGCAGAGTCAACTGGGCAAGACTCAAACCGGCAATGTCCTCCCCGAGTGATGAAGCGACCATCGGAGAAAAACAGGAGCTCGTGGACCCCGGACAAGGGACCCCACCGGAGGAATTTGAGAAAATCAACGTGCTAGGCTTAAAAGTACCTATTTTATTACCCATTTAATTGCGTATTACCCGTATTTTATTACCCTTTTTATTACCCTTTCTTGGAGGTATTACCTCTTTTCCGCCAAGGGGCTCCGGGACCGCGGCCAAGACACTCTGCCTGACCTTGCTTTTGTATTCTCCGAAGAACCAATCTGATCATGTCCCGGCTTACACCCGGGCATGCGTGTTCCACGCGACACCCGACCGTTGCCGTCACGGAAAGGATGGATGCACAGGAAATCAAGGTTGAAGGCAGCCGTGGCTTCGAGCTGAAGCAGCTTGTAGCGGTCGGAGAGGAAGGGCCCCCGCCCGGCTGCCAGAAGTTGACTTCGTCGATGCCGGGGATGTGCGAGACGAAATCGAACCATTGATTATCCGTGACGCCGACATAGAATTTCATTTTTTCTCTGCACGCTCTTCTTTCTTTGCCGAAAGCCTGGCCGGCTCAGTCTTATCCGTAATGGCGGCCGGGAATTTCGTGATAGCTGACATTAGGGGCGCACCCCTGGGCGCCTTTCTGTGCAATATTTTAAATATACTGCACAATATTGCATTCATTCTATGCAGCATAATGTAATAGCGGTTGCTGAGCAGAGAACTGGCGACCCATCTGACGGGAAGGCACATCCCTTTTCAGATCTTTCCTTTTTCGTTCAAAGAAGTCCTGAGAGCCAGGGGAGTTGAGCTTGATGAATCCTATGCGATTAAAGAAAAACAGGGATTGATTCTCCACTATCTCAACGATTATCTGAAAACAGGCGGATATCCCGAGGTTGTTCTGAAGAAGGTGGAATCTCCCGATTATCTGCGGCTGCTTGTCGAAAGCGTTCTTTTCAAAGACGTCGCCAAAAGGTACAACATCAGGTTCAGCAAGAAGATGTATGACCTGGCCCTGTATCTGATCAGCAACCACTCGACGGAGATATCCTCGTCGAGGCTGAAGAATATCCTCGATTTTAAAAGCGTCCACACGGTGGAGAACTATCTTTCCTACCTAGAAGAAGCTTTCCTTGTTTTCACCGTGAGACGGTTTTCCTTCAAGCTCAAAGAGCAGCTCCGGACGCCGCGCAAGGTCTATGTTTACGATAACGGAGTCATCAACGTTTATAAATTCAAGATTTCGCCCGATACCGGAAGGTTGATGGAAAATCTTGTGGCGGTCGAGCTTCTGAGAAGAGGAGCCGATTTTTGCTATTTCAAGAATTCCCGAGGGGCAGAGGTCGATTTTATCCTCAAAGAAGCGGGAAAAATCGCCGCGCTCGTCCAGGTCTGTTACGACATCAAAAGTCCCGAAGTTAAAGAAAGAGAATGCCGTTCTCTGCTCAGCGGAAGTAAGGAACTTTACTGCCAAAGCCTGTTCGTGATCACCTGGGATGATGAGAGAGAAGAAAAACACAAAGACCTCGTCATCCATTTCATCCCTCTCTGGAAATGGCTCGTGGGGGTTCTCACAATCCCTGGATAAGCCGGATCGATTGCGCAGAGTAAGGGACGGGTAACGACGAGCGAAATGGCCGGCAGGCCATATTGCCATTCCTATTCCTTCAAGGTTACTATGCCCAGCCCCATCCGCCTTTACATGCCAAAAAGCCAGATTATGACTAGATTCTGCAAGGAAATGGGGGAAAGGTCGAGGATTCTTCTCTCACGCCTCGAAATGCGCCCACGCGCACTTGGCGCTTCGCCGAATTGAAACCGTCATCCGGAAGATTTCTCCATGAATTGCCCCGAAACAAACTTGTGCAGAATGCTGGAGATAAACGTCTGATAAGGAAGGCCTTCCTTGATAGCTCTTCTTTGGAGTCTGATGAGGTCTTTCTCCGAAATCCGGATGTTGATTCTCTTATCCTTGCGAAAAGTGGACCGGGCATATTTCTGATAACGAGCAGATTCCTTCTCGACGTCCGGAATCGTCCTCCATTCACCACGTTCGACAGAATCAAGAATTTCTTTTTCGTCTTTATTTGTTTTCACGTCGTTTTCCTCCCAAATATTTCCTCGTCATCTTCCGACTGGGAATGATCGTTTTCAGGAAAATCGTTTTTTCATCTTCGATGAACGGGACGACATACGCATAATCATCCACGTTCACAATGAAAATCCTTTGACCCGGATATCGCTGTTGATCCGGATGTTCAAGGATATCCATCAATCCGTCCCGAGAAATACTGAATACGATGTCTTCGAAAGAGATCCTTCTTTGGGCTTTGAGTTCTTCGTTCTTTCCCAGGTTCCAATCGAACAGCTTCACGATACAAATGTAATCTATTGTGTGCTTATTGTCAACACCTCAGAGAGCCCTCACGCTTCAAAATGCTCCCATTCATATTTGACCCGCTCCAAAAGCTTCTTGAAGCGCTCCTCGCCGCGGATGTTGGCGAGGTAAGGATCCTTCTCGACCAGAAACGGGTAGTTGATGAATCCCCGTTCGACGGCGTTCTCCAGCCAGTCCAAAGCCTCAATCTTGTGGTCGAGCAGGGCGTAACATTCCCCGATGAAGAACGAATAGCCGAGATCGATCCGGGCCCACGTTTCAATATTCGGATCCCGGAGGATGAGAAGGGCTTCCTGTATGTTACCCCGCAATGTCAGAGCGAACGCGAAGCCCAATCTCGCGAGCGCGTCCTGGGGCGCTTCGTCCAGGAGCGTCTTGATGACCGAATAGCCCTCCTCGACACGCTGGCAATAGGCGAGGGTCTGGGCGTAGTTCCACCGGATCACGCGGTCCTGCGGATAGTCTACACGGGCTTGGCCCAGCACCTTCGCGGACATTTCGAAATCGCCTCGCATATAATAATTGAGTCCGAGAGCATAGTGTGTCATCGGATGCAGCGGCTCGGTTTTCGAAAGTCTTTCTCCAAAGGCCGACGCAGCTATAGGCTTTCCTAGGATTGATAAAAAACTTGCAAGCCACACAAGCGCGTCGAAATTGTTGGGCTCGACTTCGAGGGCCCTTTTAAGATGGGCGATGCCTTCCCTATATTCTCCTTTCCCGGGCAGTATGAGCCCGAGAACGACGTGGGCGATCGGGGATTCGGGGTCTAGTTCGAGCGCGTGCTTTGTATATTCCTCCGCTTTCTGTAGAGTGAGCTCATCCGTCTTGTACCCGGTATTGAGATATTGATAATGGACGTATCCCATCCCGGCCAGGAGCACCGCGTTCTCCCCGACGATATCCAACCCCTTCTGAAGATGCATCAAGGCGTTACCTAATCCATCTTCGGTCCACTTCCAGATCTCTTGCCTGGCTTTGATGAAACACTCATAAGCATAGACGTTCGGGATCGGGTTCGCGGAGATCATCCGCTTCTCTTCCGGCGTCAGCTCGAGCTTGAGGGCATCGACGATTGAGCGAGAGACCTTCTCCTGGATATCGAAGACATTGTCGAGGGTTCCGGAGTATTTCTCGGCCCAGATGTGGGCGTCGGTCATCGCGTCGATAAGTTGGGCCGTTATCCGGAGGTGGTTGCCGGCCTTCCGGACGCTCCCCTCCATGACATACCGGACATGGACCGCCCGGGCGATCTCCGGGATCGTTTTTTTCGTGCCTTTGAACGTCATCGCCGAGCTTCTTGAGATGACCAGGAGGTCGTGGACATGGGAAAGGTCCGCGATGATCTCTTCCGTCATCCCGTCGCAGAAGTACTCCTGCTCGGGATCGGGGCTGATGTTTTCAAAAGGCAGGACGATGATCGACTTTTCTGGCTTGGAAAAGGCGAAGGAAGCAGGGATCTTTAGGTCTTGTAGAAACTCCTGGATGCTCTGATAGCGGCGGGCAGGATCCTTAACTAAGGCTCTGGCGACAACCTGTTCAATGTGACGTGGAACATCCAGACGAATGGAGGCGAGAGGCGCCGGCTCTTTGTTCAGAATCGAGTAGACTACTCCTTGCGTTTCTCCACCTCGGAACGGCAACTGCCCGGCCAGCATCTCATATAGAACGACCCCGAACGACCAGATGTCTGTGCGATGGTCAACAACGTCCCCTCTCGCCTGTTCTGGCGACATATATCCTAGCGTCCCCATTGTCCCTGCTGTCTTGGTCAAGTCCGCGGCCCAGGCTAGTTTAGCCAGGCCAAAATCCATAATTTTCGCTTGACCATTTTCTCTAAGCATGATGTTCGCCGGCTTGATGTCTCTATGAATTATGCCTTTCTCATGCGCAGCCCGAAGGCCTTCCCCCACCTGAGTCGAGATGTCTAGAGCCTCCTCAAGCTTCATCGGACGTAGGGCGATCCTCTCCTTCAAGCTCTGTCCCTTGACATAATTCATAACAATGAACATTCGGCCTTCGACTTCACTGATTTCATGGACGGTACAGATATTGGGGTGGTCTAGAGCTGCGGCAGCCTGAGCTTCCTGGAGGAAACGTTTTTTAGCTTGCAGATCACGAGTCAGTTCAGCCGGTAAGAATTTGAGGGCGACTGTCCGCTTAAGCTTGGTGTCCTCAGCCTTATAAACGATACCCATCCCGCCTTTGCCCAGCTCTTCGATGACCTGGTAGCGGCCGGCGAAAGTGGAGCCGGTTGTTAATTCTTTAATGGGAGTTTGAAGAGTTTCCGTTACTTCGGGATGGGCAGTCTTGGCGGAGGGCAGCTGAGTCCCGCAATCTCCGCAGAACTGTTTGGTCTCTAGATTCTCAGCCTGACATTTCGGACACTTGACGGCCATTGCTGACCCCTTAATTAGGATGGCTAAAGATTATCAAGGTAAGACTGCAGAGTCAACTGAGTTTGGGGTCAAACCTACTCATTGCACAGAATTTTCTCGGGGAAGATGCGTAACGAGTAGGTTTGACCCCATTGTCCTTCTCTGAAATGCTTGACTCGATACCGTGATTTTGACTAACATCCTTAGCAAGAGCTAATGGCGGACCAGTCAATATCAATTGTTTTGTGCTTTTTCAACGTTTCCGCAGATCGTCTAACACTGTCTTGGTCTAGCCGGAAGCTCCTGCGGGTTAAAGAAAATTAGGAGGATGTTAAGATGAAAAAATTGGTGGGGAAGTTTGGCAAGTATAACCTAGCTACTTATATCTTAATGGTTGTTGGAGCAATTCTTTTTTTGCTTACCCCTCTATTCATTAAGTTATTTAATTTCGACTCAGATATCTTGGGAATTCTTATCCTTCTGATTGGATTAGTCATGTATCTTGTAGGACTTATTATCAGGTTTATTATTAAGAAGGTTGGGAATAATAGGCAAACAAAGTAGCACTCTTCGCTCTGTACAGAGCCAACATAAGACTTGCTAGAATTGCTAGTAGATTGAAATCTGAATCAACGGGACATGATCACAGACAACTTGGAAAAGGAAATTACTATAACTTAATATCATTATGCAGGAGGATGGGATGAGAAATCATAAAAATGGACTCCTATTTGTATTTGCGACAATTTGCCTAATCGATTTCGGACCTATCGGATCGGCCTCGGCTCTGCGGCCCCAGGATAACCCGTCCCGAATTTTTCCTTTGCCCGAGGTTGAACGGCCCCATCAAATTTGCGTGGAAAACGGAAAAGTCTATATCGCGGATGCAAACGACATCCTCGTCTATGATTTCCGGGAAGGCCGTTTCTTGAGGAGGATCGGGAAAAAGGGCCAGGGGCCCGGCGAGTTTAGCTCGAGGCCCGGCCGCATGGCCGTGCTTTCCGGTCGATTGTCGGTTGAAAACTTGAATAGACTCGAGTTTTTTTCTCTTGATGGAGACTATATCAACGGAATCGTTGAACCCGGATTCCAGGGTTTTCTGCCTTTTCTTCCCGTCGGAAAAAATTACGTCGGATTCCCCATGGAATATCTGGACGACGGCTCTCTATCCCCTCCGGCCGGCTGGATTTATGATCAGACCCTCAAGCCACAAAAAAAATTCTATGCTGATCTTCCCATGGGCCCTCCGCCTCCTCCCCCGCCCGGGTCCGTCTCCTCCGGCAAAACAGATGTCCTCATGGTCCGGGATTTCGCGGACGCCATCGTGGATAGCGGAAAAATCTATGTTGCCGATTCCAGAAAAGGACTATTCATTTCCGTCTTCAATGAAAACGGGGATCTGCTTTACAAAATCCGCCATTCCCTGGGGGAGGTCAAGGTCCCCAGGGGCTATCTTGCTGCCTTGATCAAAGAACGCCGGGCGTCGAAATACTGGAATTCCATTTACGCCCATCAAAATCCCGTCGTGCCGGATTATTTTCCCGATTTCGTCGGCTTCAAGATCGACGCGGGCCGGATCTACGCCGTCCGGCCCGTGGAGAAGGACGGCTTATACGAAGTCGTCGTCCTGGACCTCAAGGGCCGGATCCTCGAAAGAAGCTTCCGGTTTCCTCTTACGCCGGATTTTGAAATGCCCGCGAGGAAAAGCTTCCTCTACGACGTCGAAGAGAACAGATTCGTCTGGTTCGCCTACAACGACGCCAAGGAGATGTACGAGCTTCATATACGCTGAAAAAATGAAACGTCCCGCGACTTTTTAGCCAGCCACGAGCAATTTCGGCTGTCCTTGACAGCCTGGCATCGGACCTTTTCCTAAGAATTATTTGCCCGCCGGAGGTATAAGCGGCAGGTCGAGCCAGGCCAGGCCGATGAGAAACTTCCCCCTCAAGAAGCGTTTTCTCTAGAGAGGCGATAAATAAGTTAAGTCTAAATAGAGCATCCGTTGAACGCATTATCCAAAATAGTTTGACATTTTAGTATCAGATTAGTATCATTGTAATGCCGAAGAAACTTCGGGAGCTTATGAAAGAACTCGAGAAGGCCGGCTTCGTCGATCGCGGTGGCAAAGGGAGCCATCGCAACTACCTGCATTCCTCGGGCGTCCTATTGACGATTTCAGGACAGCCCGGCGATGATGCCAAGCCATATCAAATTAGGCTGGTCAAGGAAAAAATAAAAGAAGCATTGACATGAAACCGCGTGATAAATATCTGAAATTAGTTGCCTGGTCAGAGAAGGACCAATGCTATGTCGGCTCCGTTCCGGGCTGGATCGGCGATTGTTGCCACGGGGACGACGAAGCGGACGTCTATCGGAAACTCTGCAAAATCGTCGATGAGTGGATCGAGATTTATCGAAAGGACGGCCGGCCCCTGCCTCGCCCGACAAACCGAAGCTACTCCGGCAGGTTTGTATTGCGAGCTGGCCCGGAAATGCACCGGGCCCTCGCCGTTAGGGCTCTCAGCAAGGGAGATAGTTTGAATTCGTTCGTCATCAAGTCTCTAAAAAAGGCCGTTTAGGAGAATTATCGATAACCTTTGGGAGCGATTGCTGGCGAATATTGCTTTGGCTTTACAGAGCCGTGGAAAAAAAGACCAAGGATTCGCACATTTTCCTAAGAATTATTTGCCCGCCGGAGGTATAAGCGGCAGGTCGAGCCAGGCCAGGCCAATGTCACGTTTCATATGGCTGACACTCGTGCCGCCCGGAGCGTCGTAGAGCACGGCGAGGCGCCGGCCAACCTTCACGACGGATGGCATCCCGATGCAGTCTTTGCTCCAGGTGCAATTCTGGCCGTCCAGCACGATCGCCCTGTCCTTGCGGTTCCATTTGTTGAGATCTCTGCTCCAATAAACCCAGACGGCATCGGTGTATTCCCCGCGATCATCTATGCCTATATGATTGGTGAAGAGCCACCAAGTCTTGTTGGCATTCTCGTAATAGAGCGAAGAGTTCTCCACCTGCTCTTCAAGAGGCACGATGGGCTCCGGGTCAAGAGTCCAGGCATTATCCAGATTCTTGGTCCGGGCAATTCCGAGTGTGCGCTGGATGCCCCGCGATTGAATCGAACCGCTGAAGAACATGAGGAATTCGCCCTTGTCCTTCAGCACATAGCCCGGACTGGCAGTCGCCGCGTAGTAGGTGCCCGACTTGGTGTTGAAAGGGATCACACCGCATTGCTTCTCCCAGGGGCCGGAGGGCGACTTGCTCTGCGCCTTCATAGTGAGATAGGGAAACGTCGGCACGAAATCCGGCGGGGGCGTCGTATTCGGCGTGCCCAGGTAAAACATATGCCACCGGCTGCCGTCATAATAGACCCACGGGGAAGATGCGGAAGCAGAATCTAGAGCGCCCTTTGGGCCAAAATCGAGGATAGGGCCGTGTTTGGTCCAGTTCGTCAAATCTTTGCTGGTGGCCAGACAAGCCAGCCAGCCTTTTAGACCCGCCCCATCACAGTGGAGAAAATAGGTGCCTTTCCACTCGAAGACGATCGCCTCGCGCGCGCCGAGGTAATCGCATCGGCCCGGCCCATCTCCGTGCAGGAGAACGCGGCCAGAATCAATCGCGTCGAGACGATAGGCTGCGGCTGGACGGCCATCCTTATAGGCTTTGGGTGGGGCGGTGATGGGGACAACGTGAGATCCTTTCGGGGGCGCCGAATCAATCCCCAAGCCGATTGAGGCGATGACAAACAGGATCGCTAAAGTTATTGGAGCGGGCTTCATGATCTTGGACAATGTGAGGTCATTATATCACGATATAGGGGGGCGAATTCGCCCGAGCTCGGTGATACGAGCCAAACTATGATATATTAAGATCGCGAGGCAAAAAATGAGAAATTCGGCACGAAAAGCGTCTATTCATCATAGAGGAGGCAAAGTGTCGTTCACGGCTGTCTTTCTAAAAGTCCCGGAAGGCTACGTCGGGTTTGTCGAGGAATTGCCGGGAGCAAATACCCAGGGGGCGACATTAGCGGAGGTCCGTGAGAACCTGAAGGAAGCTGTCCAACTCGTCATGGAAGCCAATCGAAAAATTGCCGAGAAAGAGATTGCCGATAAAAGCGTCATTCGCGAAAAAATCGAAGTCTCCTTTTCATGAAGCGCCGGGAGCTTATCATATATCTCGAAGCACATGGATGTGTTCTGCTTAGGGAAGGGAAAAAACATTCTGTTTATTTGAATAAAATTCGAAGGAAAGTCTCCACGGTCCCAAGGCACAGAGAAATAAGCGATTTCTTGGCTCAGAAGATTTGCCGCGATCTGGAAATTCCTCTGATCAAACTCTAAGTCCGCTGGATGACATTTCCCTCAATGCCGCGAGGGAAAAGCGGGGGCTTGTTGGCGGGCTATGCCTTTTTCGGATAGCCTACGGACTGGGCAAACAGCACTCGCTGTTCGGGCCGCAGCTTGAACTCCTTGGCTGTGTTCTCCTTATCGCAATTGTGGAACCAGGCCGCCAAACCTTGCGACGCGGCGAACAAATAAACGTTCGAAGCGATAAGACCCGTGGCGGCATAATAGTAGGATTTCTGGACCTCCGGATCCGCAATGCGAGGATCCGGCTGCCCCTTCCCCGTAACATATCGAGTGAGATCCACGACATAGAAGATATTCACTGGCGCCGTAGCCGCGGCGCGCCTGCCCGACCGGGCGCGAAAATCTCCGGGAACTACGGGGGCGAGGCGGTGAGGAACCGCCTCATAAAGGTAGACTCCTTGAGGCAGGGCGACGTAAAGGTCGATTTCCTGTGAGTTGCTGGCTGAAGCGGCGGTTCTTCCCGGCTTTCCCATAAGCCCCATCTCGGGCCGGTTCACTCCGAATGCGGCCCACAGAAGGTTGGAGAGCGTCTGCGGCGGAAGCGGATCCGGGCCGATGTCTCGGAAAGTCTTCCTATCCTGCAGGGACGCCAGCACAGACTTGCCACCGTCTTTCTCGGGTTTCGGAAGCATGATTGGTTCGAGCTCTTGAGCGGGACTCGCAGGGGAGATTCCGAGAACGGCGAGCGCCGGGAGGGCGGTCGCCGCGGTTTTGACGAATGTTCTTCGTTTCACGGGAGCCTCCTTCATCTGATCTGACTATTTTATCACCATCACCAGATTTTCAAATCGGGCCGTTATTTGATGGCCAGCATTTCCACGCCATCGATAATCCCGGCGGCAGACATTTCTATCGCTCCGCCAATGATATAGATCCTTTCGCCGACGGAAGAGGCACAATGACCGGTGCGGGCTCTCTTCATCGAGGCCGCCTTGCTCCATGTCCCTGCGGCCGGATCGTGGACATCGATTGAATTTGTTGGCGTCCCACCGGCCGCCCCTCCAATGACATAAATTTTGTCCTTGATGACAACGGATTGAGTTCCAGTTCGCGCTTGCGGCATTTCTTTTCCTGAACTCCAACTGTTCTTGAGGGGATCGTAGATATCCACAGTTTTTGTGGCATAACCGGTATCTCCTGCCCCCGTTCTTCCTCCGATCACATAAACTTTCCCCCCTAAGGAGACGGCCGTTCCTCCTTGTTTCGAGGTGGGCAGAGGTGGTCCTTCACTCCAAGCGTTATTGTCTGGATCATAAATCTCCATTTGATTTAAGGATCTTCTGCTGCTGCCGGTCCCTGAGATCCCTCCCATCACATAAATTTTCCCATTAACGACTGTTGCCATATGAGCCCACCGCGGGCTGGACAGCGGTTTTCCTGTCTGCCATGATCTGCTTTTAGTATCATAGATCTCAACTTTGTTTAATATTCCACCGCTGTTTCTTCCACCTAGAATATAGATTTTATTATTGATCGCAACAGCAAAGGCCATGGCTCTCGGCGTGGGCATTGTGGCCTCTGTGGTCCATTTGTCTGTTGAGGTGTCGTATTTGTTGACATCGGAAGAGATTTGGCCTTGCTTGGTCATTCCTCCTAAGACATAGATCTGTCCATTAACGGCAACAGAAGTGATTCCCATTTTCGCTGTAGGCAGAGGGGACATCAGCTTTGTCTCCTGTGATTCTCCATAAACCGAAGAAAGAACCAAAAAGGACAGCAAAAAAATGAAGATATTAACAAACTTATTTCGTCTCATTTCCAGCTCCTTTCAAAATTGGTTTTTATTGGCATAATTAGAAATCCCAAGAAAATAATGACCAATATGATATCTAGCCCCTCCCCTCCTTTCTTTCCTGCGCTATTTTGGCGTCAGGATGCTTTTTTTTGTTGTCGCCGCCCCTATCATAAGCGGGAAGCTTTCATACCAGCCCTTGGTCTCTACGAGCCGGTCTGGCTTTGGCACGGGCGAATTACAGCTTGAACACACAGCTTTAGCGAATCCGGACATAGGCTTATAGTTAAGTGCTTCTTTTAAACATTTTTTGCAATAGAATTCACCACATGTGGGGCATTTGAAACCTGCAGTCTTTAGTTTTTGGTAGGCGGGTGCGGGCAAACCCCCGAAGTTGCTGTTGGAGAACAAGATGCCGCGCAGCTCTTTGTGGCAAGCGTGACAATGATTACTCTTCGCGATGCCTAAAAACGTTTGGACCGTTTTTTCGGCCGCCAGCTTCTCTTTGGCGTCCGTTTTCTCCAGCCCACTCCAGTCGATGCTGATGGGGCCCAACGGGATGGGCGCCTCTGAGGCGAACGACCGATTGCAGCGCTTGCAATAGAGCCGTTTAGACCATTCTTCGACGGCGGCAAGCCAAGGCGGCACGTGTTCTTGACTGAACCTCCATCTCCGTCGCAAGGCCAGGTAGGACAACACTACGGGAGGGACGATGAGCAGGATAAGCCATATCGCCACTTGAATATTGGAAAATTGCGCATGTGTATCAAATGTTCTGCCGGTGACCACAAAGCTGAGCCACGCGGTGAAGTACATCCAAACTATTATTGGCAATGCAACTGAGAGGACCCAAACCAAGGCCCCCGTCAAACAGCCTACGTGCTCGAATGTGGATCCGACGACTTTCCCCACCCCTTTCGAATATTTTTCCATTAGACCGTTGAATTTGGGTTTGGCAGGAGGCCCTATTTTCTCAACTCGGGATGCGCCGGATGGGGTGAGCATACCCTCTGCGTATACAACAGAAAGCTTCTGCACAGCGTCCGCCTGACCGCAATCAGGGCATTTGATCTTTTTCTCTTCGGCCATCTCTCCCTTCCTTTTTTAGATGCAGCTTTTTTCCAGGTTTAATCGATAGTAATTTCTTTTTCTATGTTGTCTGGAATCATGTCCCGTTGAGCTTGACAACGAGGCCTCCGGCAGCGAAAAAATGATATTCCCCGCCGCGGATCGGTGTCAAGAAAAAAATAACCAGCTAGAGAAAGAAAAAAACGCTCATTTATAAGCTTTTAGGAATTCTTCTGATGTATCCGTCAGGATGCGCATCTCTTGACTCGGCGTCAACTTCGTTATATAAAAAGCCCACTGAAAGGAAATCCAATCATCCGACTGCAACGGCTCCTTTCGATCTTCGATCATTTGGGGAGGGTCTCATGTCATTTAAGCTGAAATCGTTTTCTGTGTTTTCGGCTCTCGCCGTCTTCAGCCTGCTCCTCGGCCTGACCGTGGCGACAGCCCAACAAAAGCCGCCGGCTGGCGCGCCGACAACCGCCGCAGCGTTCGACCCTGCGGCGGCTCTTAAACAGCTCAGAATCCGCAACATCGGCCCGGCCAATGTGGGCGGGCGAACCGTTGATTTTGCGGGGCCGGAGAACAATTCCTCTGTCCTCTATGCCGCCGTCGGGCCGAGCGGCCTCTGGAAAACCGTGGACTCCGGCATCACCTGGACGCCTTCCTTCCACAAGGAGGCCACGGTGGCCGTCGGCGCCGTTGCCGTATCACCGAGCCACCCCGACATCGTCTGGGTCGGCACCGGCGAAGCGACCGCCCGCAATTCGGTCGCGCCGGGCGACGGCGTTTATAAGTCCGAGGACGCCGGCCGAACCTGGAAGAACATGGGCCTGGTCGATACCCACTTCATCAGCCGGATCTCGATCGATCCGGTCAATCCCGACATCGTTTTCGTCGCCGCCCAGGGCGATCTCTGGGGCGCCAACGAAGGGCGCGGCATCTACCGGACTAAAGACGGGGGCAAGACCTGGGCGAAAGTCCTCTTCGTCAACGCCGATACAGGGGCCTGCGACATAGCCATCGACCCCGAAAATCCCAAGATTCTCTACGCCGGGATGTGGGATTACCGCCGCCTCCCCTACTTTTTCCGGAGCGGCGGCCCCGGCTCGGCGGTCTACAAAACGACCGACGGCGGCGACACCTGGTTCAAGATTCACGATGGCCTGCCTTCCGGACCATACGGCCGGATCGGCCTCGGCGTCGCCCGCTCCAACCCAAACGTGGTCTACGCCCTGGTCGAAGCCGCCGATAGCGGCCTTTTCCGCAGCGAGGACAAGGGCTCGACTTGGCGCAGGACCTGCGATAAGGCGACCTACGACCGGATCAACTTCCGTCCGTTCTATTACAGCCGTCTGACCGTCGACCCCAACAGCGACCTCGTCGTGTACGTCTATTCGGGCTCGGGCTACGTCAGCCGGGATGCCGGCCGGACCTTCGAGAACGTCTTCCGCAGCGCCCACTCCGACCACCACGCTATCTGGGTCGACCCGCATGATTCCAACCACGTCGTGGACGGCAACGACGGCGGGATCGACATCTCCTGGGATGGCGGCCGCCGGGCCTACGGCGTCGCTTCGCAGGCTTGGGCCGAAGTCTACAACGTCGGCCTCGACATGCGTGATCCCTACTGGCTCAATGTCGGCCTCCAGGATAACGGCAACTGGCACGGTCCGTCCAACACCCGAGAGCGGTCGATCACCAACGCCCACTGGTTCGGGACGGGGGGCGGCGACGGCTATTACGCCCAGATCGATCCCGTCGAGTGGTGGGTCCTCTACCGCAACCTCCAGATGGGCGGCATCGAGCGCCACAACCTCAAGACCGGCGAATCGCAGCGCATCCGGCCGGAGCCTCCGCTCGCCGAGCCGCCCTACCGGTTCAACTGGAACTCGCCCATCTACCTCTCGCCGCACGACCACAGCGTCCTCTACTTCGGCGGGAACTACCTCTTTAAGTCCACCGACCGGGGCAAATCCTGGATCAAGGCCTCGCCCGACCTGACGACGAACAACCCCAAGAAGATCATCGACTCGGGCGGCCTGACCATGGACAACACGGGCGCCGAAAACCACTGCACCATCCTGACCATCAGCGAGTCGCCGCTCAAAGAAGGGACGATCTGGGTCGGGACGGACGACGGCCAGGTCCAGGTCACCCGCGACGGCGGCCGGAGTTGGACCAACGTGACGGCCAATGTGAAAGGCTGGGGTCCCGATGATAACTGGATCACCCGGATCGAAGCTTCGCATTTCGTCGAGGGCGGTGTTTACATGACGGTCTCCCGCCACCAGGTCGCTGACTACAAGCCCTACGTCTACCGGAGCGACGACTTCGGCAAGACCTGGATCTCGATCAAGGGCGACTTGCCGGCCTACGGGTACCTCCATACGATCCGCGAGGACCTCGAAAACCGGAACTTGCTCTTCGTCGGGTCCGAATTCGGGCTGTTCGTAAGCTTCGACGGCGGGGCGCACTGGCTGCCCTACAAAGGCGATTTTCCGACCGTGGCCGTCCGCGACATCCAGATCCATCCGCGGGATCGCGACCTCATCATCGGCACGCATGGCCGCGGCGTCTGGATCATCGACGACATCAGGCTCTGGGAGAAGCTGAACGTCGAAACGGCCAAGGCCGAGGCGGCGCTTATGGACGTCAAGCCAGCGCTTCTTTTTTCGCCCCGCGGAGTGGCGGAAGGGACTGCCGAATATACCGGTCAGAACTCGCCTTACGGGGCCGCGATAAGCTATTACCTAAATCCCGCGGTGGCTAAGGACGGCAAGGTCCGACTGGCCATCGTCGATGCCGCGGGCAAGGAGATCGCCACTCCGTCTGCCACCAAGGAGGCGGGGATCAATCGAGTTTATTGGAGCCTGCGCGAGGGAGCGGGGGCGGGGGCCGCGTCGATGCCTATGGGCGCGATGGCCGGGATGATGGGAGGCGGCGGTATGGGAGGGGGTCAGCGAGGAGGAGGTGGTGGTGGAGCGGCAGGCCAGGCGGGTGGCGGCATGGGCGGCGGCGGACAGCGCGGCGGTTTCGGTGGAGGTGGAGGCCCCTGGGCCTTGCCCGGAGAGTACAAAGCAGTCCTCGACGTGAACGGGAAAAAATACGAAACCAAGATTATCGTCAAGGAAGATGAGCTCCAAGGCATCGCGATGGAAGACCGTAAGCTCGGCCAGAAATACTTCCGCGAAGCTCAAGACCTGTCGCAGAAGGGGCGCGGGCTTCTTCAGTCGCTCGAAGCCCTGGGCAAACAGGTCGATGAACTGGATGCGAACATCGGAGGGATGAAGGCTGTCGACGCAAGCGTCCGAGCCCAGGTCAAAGCCGTCAAGAACAAGATCGATGCGATCAAAGCCGTCTACTTCGTTAGCCCGCCCGGCCAGACGGGATACCGCAAGCCGATCTTGGTCGCGTTCCGCGGCGGGACTGCGGCCGAGCTCGTGACGGGCATCACCAGCGGATTTGGCGGCATGGGCGCGCCGACGCAGACGGCGATCGACCAACTCAACGACTTGCGGGCATTCCTCGAACCCCTGCTGGCCAAGATGAAGGAGATCGCGGATAAGGACGTTCCGGCTTTAAACAAGCTCCTGGCCGAAAAAGGAATTCCCTACATCCGCTAGATAGCTCCCCTGAGAATTTAGGGACTCAGGCCGAATTCAAAAGAATTCGGAGTATCCACCCGAACTCTCGTCCACGTCGTATATTTACTCCAGCAGGCTGCCGGCGTCGCCGAGCATCCATTTGCCTCGGACATTGATGTAGAGCAGGGTGCGCTTGACTTCCTGTTCCTTCTCGTTCTTGTACTTGAGGTCAACGATCATCCAGTCTTCCATGCCATTGAAAACCATCTTGAGCACGGTTTCGTTGTTGGGTTGGGCAAAGCGCTGCCCCTTGAATTGGCGGAGGATCTTCTTGTTTTTGCCGTAGTTTTTGATGTAAACGGGGAGGTAACCTTTGGCGGCGGCATCGTCCCTGAGGAATTCTTCGATGGTGTTTTGCGGGTTATAATTTTTGTCGACGGTGACCCAATTATATCCGGAACTCACGCTGCCTTTGCCCTTACAGGCGATTTGGCCGCCGATGGCGAGAGCGCCGATAATGAGGAGAATGTTAAAAATTCTAATAAATTTTTTCATACTGACCTCTCAAAAAAATGAGGACGGGTACTTTTTCGCCTGAATTCTTGGGACACGTACCGAATTCCAGAGAATTCGGAACATGTCCCAGAATTCTGTCTGTTCCTTCCATTATCTCTTCTTCCGTCTAGCGGCTTCCTGCTGGAGAAGCTTGTATCGATCCGACGGGATGGCTCGGTGGCGAATTTTCGAAAACAGCGCCGCCGGGCTTCCGAGCGATTCAAGGCCCGGTATTCCTTTTACCACGGCGGCCGCCACGCCGCCGCCCCCTCCCTTCCCCTTCTCCCCATTGCCTCCGGTTGTGCTGCCGAAAACATCCTTCTCGCGCTTCTCCGGATCGGCCTTGGCGTAATCGTCGAGCTGTGTTCGGCCGATATATCCCATGTTCCGGAGCGTGCGCAGCATGGCTAGCGTGCTCACGCCAAAATAGCGCTTCAAGTAGAGCACCTGGTCGTAAGTCACGCGCTGGGGGGAAAAGACGCGCAGGTCCTTCTCGATGATCTCCTTGACTTTGGCCAGCGGCATCAGGAAGCGCGCGGCGAACGTCTGGGCAAAGGGCTCGCGTGGATGATAGAGCGATGCGTACTCGTCGACAAAGACATCGGGGCTCTCGATGACCGGACCCTCGGTGCGATCCTTGAGGTAATGGCAGTATTCGTGGGCGGCGCTGAACGCCTGGCGGCCGGCCGGCTGGGCGGAGTTGACCAGGGCGAAGGCGGCCTCTTTCTGCTCAAGGTATATGAAGGCGCCGGAGACTTTGGAATCTTCGGGGAGGGGCATGCGGAGGATGCGGCAGCCGTTCGCTTCGACGAGGGCGAAGATGTCGCGGACGGGCTCGGAGCCCAGGCCTAGGCGGCGGCGCTCCTCGTCGGCCATGCGCTCGGCGGAGATGTTGGGAGCGTAGAGCGGGGCGAGCTCGAGGCGGCGGTTGGTGATCGCTTCGAGGCGGAGATAGTCGTCGCAGTAGTGGCGGAACTTCTGGAGCTCCGCGCGGGCGCGGTCATCGACCGACTCGGCGCGGAAAAGGAGGGTGAATGCGTCGGGGGGGGCGGTGTCGCTCTCGTGGAAGAAGAAGGCGATGTCGCGGTTGAGGAAGACGGCGATTTTCTGGAGAGTGGCGAAGGAAGGTGTGCGCTTGCCCCCTTCGAGGAGCGAGATGTATTCGGCGGAGAGGCGGAGGGCACGGGCGAAGGCGCCTTGAGACAGGCCGGACCTTTCACGGGCTTTTTTTAGCTTGAGAGGGAGGAATTTATCCATCGTCAGCGCACCCCTGGGCGCTGTAACGGGGAGGATAACACGGAGTTAGGGGCGTGTCAAGGAACGCGCTCTTTTATCTCTTTTCGTATGGCGGCTGTTTGGGCTTGACCGGAGGATTCTTTTCCAGGGCCTTCATCACTTCCTGGATCGCCCGTTCGAGCTGCGGATCGACGCCTTTGGCCAGCTGGGCCGGATCTTCGATGACTTCGATATCCGGGTCGACGCCGTGGCCTTCTTTGAACCACTTCCCGTCCGGGTCATACATCCTGAAGGTCGGAACCGTGACCGAGCCGCCGTCGATGAGACCCGGCGATCCGCTCATCCCGATCAGCCCGCCCCACGTCCGCGTTCCCACCAGCGGTCCCAGTTTTGCTTTCCGGAAGTAATCCGGAAACGCATCGCCTCCCGAACCGCTCCAGCCGTTGATCAGCATGACCTTGGGGCCGAAGTTGGCGAACGGCGGCCACTGCCAGTTCAGGCCGTCCCGCACGGCCCAGAACGCCAACGGCTTCCGGTCGAGCAATTCGATGAAGCGATCGGGGATCTGCCCGCCGTCGTTGAAGCGCTCGTCGATGATCAGCCCGGCCTTCTCGTACTGGGCGGCAAATTGCCGGACGAGTTCGTTTTGGCCGTCGATGCCGGTGCTGGGAACATAGATATATCCGATCTTGCCCTTTGTCGCCTCCTCGACGCGTTTTCTGTTGGATTCGATCCAGGCTATGTTTCTCAGCCGGGTCTCGTCGGCCAGCGTCATGACGATAATCTTCTGGGCGCCATCGAGTGTCGGCTTGCTGTTGATTGTCAATTCCACGGTCTTTCCCGCCAGGCCTTCGAAAGCCGACCAAGGATCCTCGCGGATATTCAGCGGGATGCCGTTGACGGCGAAAATGTAGTCTCCTTCCTTGACCTTCAAGCCGGACACTTGCAGGGGCGAACGGACCTCAGAATCCCAGGGCGCGCCGGCGATGATCTTGGCGATTCTATAGGCGCCGTCGGCGATCTCCCAATCGATGCCGAGGTAGCCGACGTTTCTGGTCGGCGCCTCGTCCGTATCCCCGCCGCCGCGGTAGGTGTGCGAAGCACTCAGCTCGGCGATTAGCTCCCCGATCACGAAATTGACGTCCCATCGGGTCACGCAATTCTCAATCAATTTTCCGTAGCGCTCGCGCAAGCCCTTCCAATCCACGCCGTGCATGTTGGGATCGTAGAAGAAATCGCGCTCCAATCTCCAGACTTCGTTGAAGATCTGCGTCCATTCGGCCCGGGGGTCGACGGTCATTTCGAGCTGAGCCGTCGGCATCAACTTCTCCATCTTTTGACCCGGGGCGATGTCCACGACGGCGAAATTCCCGCCCTTGCCGACGAGGATCTTCTTGCCGTCGGCGCTTACCATAAAGACATCCGAGTCGTCGATGATCGTTTTTTCTTCGCGGCTTTCGAGGTCATAATAGACCACGGCCTTATTTTTATTGGCAGCTCCCGTGTTGGGCATCTTATGATAAATGAGTTTTCCGGAGACGGCGGCCATGTCTCCATAGTTGCCGGGAGCCGGCGGCAGGACGACCAGCCGCTTTTCGAAATTCTCCAGGGTGATTTTGACCTCTTTGGGTTTTTCTTTGTCCTTGGCCTCCTCTTTGGCCGGCTCTTTTTCCGCTTTTTTCTCGTCTTTCTTGGCCGCTTGCTCGTCTTTCTTGGGCTCGTCTTTCTTGGGCTCGTCCTTTTTGGGCTCGTCCTTTTTGGGCTCGTCCTTTTTGACGGCTGCGACGTCATTCTTGGGCGCCAAGGGAGACGCGATGTCCTCGGTTAGGGGGACGGCGGCGATATTCGTCGAATTGGCATAGATAAAAGTATTGTCGATATCGCCGTAAATTGGATTGAAAGTCCGATTGGTCTCGAAATACAGATATTTCCCATCGGGATCGAAGGTCGGGGCGGCGTCGGCATAAAAGCCCGAGGTCACCTGGGTGGCCTTATTCGCTTTCACATCGTATAAAAATATGGCCGTCTGCCGCGTCTCGACGTCCCGCGAATAGGCCATCCACCGGCTATCGGAGGACCAGCTCACCCCGAACGTCTGGAGGTTGCCCTGATAGAAATAATGCGCCTTGTCAACCTTCACGGTCGCATTTTTATCCAAGTCATATATGAAGATCTCCATCGCCTTGTCGATAAAGGCGATCATCTTGCTGTTTGGAGACCAAAACAAATGATATCTGTAGCCGGGCCCGTACGAGGTCAGCTTCTTTTCTTGGCCGGGCTTCTCCATGTCCCTGATGGTCAACTCATACTCGCCCGATCGATCGCTCCAATAGGCCACAGACTTGCCATTGGGCGACCAGGCGGGATATCGCTCGGCGACGCCGGAGCTATTGGTCAGGTTATAGACAGGTCCATCGACGGCCGGAACGGAAAAAATTTCGCCGCGGGCTTCGATGACCGCTCGCTTGCCGTCGGGAGAGAGCCAGCCGCCCTGGACGAGGCTCGAGACCTTGGCCACTTTCGGCATCAAGGTGATCTCATCCGTCACCAATTTCACCTGGACCGCACGATATTTCTCGTCGGCCAGGCTCAACAGATACAGCTCGCCGCCGTTCTCGAAAACGATATCCGCGGGCCCGAGGGAAGGAAAGTGGATGTCGAATTCCGTGAACTTCGTGATCTGCTTGTTCTCTTTCGTGTCGAGGTTGTAAGACCAGACGTTGGCCCTCATCTCCGGACCGCGATCGGACAGATAATAGATCTTGCTCCCGGACCACATGGGGAATTCATCGTTGGTCACGCTGCGGGAGATATTCTCGGCCGTTTTTTTCTCGAGGTCGAAGATCCAGATGTTGGCGTGCCAGCCGCCGCGATAGCGCTTCCATGTTCGAAAGGCCTGGCTGATCGGCGTATAGGCGATCTTTTTTCCATCGGGGGAAAGAGAGGCCATTTCGCCGTAGGGAACGGGCAGCTTCTCCGGCAATCCTCCGGTCTGGCCGACTTTATAGAATTGATTGAATCTCTGCTTTCCGCTGTTCATGGATGACACGAACAGCAGGTTTTTTCCGTCGGGATACCAATCGATTAAACGGTCGGTCATCCCGTGGTGCGTCACTCTCTTCGGGATGCCGCCCAGCGAAGGCATCACATAGACGTCGAAGTTGCCCCGATAGATTCCGTTGAAGGCGATTTCGGAACCGTCGGGAGAAAATTTGGCGTAGAGCTCTTGTCCTTCGGGCGAGCTGAGCTTTAAGGCCGTCCCGCCTTCTTTAGGAACAATCCACAGGTCTCCGCCGTACGAGAACACGATGTGCGTCTTGGACACATCGGGATTCTGCATCATTCGCGCATTGACCTGGGCTTGGAGGGAAACAAGAAGAGACAAGATCATAGCAGCTATGGCACAAATTTTTTTCATTTTTCACCACCCGCGCCATCTTACACTCGACCCCAAACCTCTGTCAAGAAAGTAAGTTCTGGGGTCAGTTCTGGGGTCAAACCTACTCGTTACGCATCTCCCCCCGAGAGAATTGTGCGTAAAGAGTAGGTTTGACCCCAACCCTTCAGGAGAGGCTCAAAAAGACAGAAAAATGCTCCAAAAATAAAATACTTGAAAAAAGGCTGGAATATTTGTATATTTCACGCACATAGAAGCACAAACAAAGTTGACAGCGAAAATAATCAAATAAAATGAAGGAGGGCACATGAAAAAGCATCTCATCATTGGGGTTCTGGTTCTCTGCTGCGTCCCGATGGCCTTCGCCACGATCGTGACCAACGCGAACCAGAGCGCGCTGTATTTTCGTCTTCTCTCCCGCAACGCGTCGACCGACATCGACGCCGTCTACTACAACCCGGCGGGCCTGACGCGTCTCAAGGACGGCTTCCATATCGGACTCCACAACCAGACGGTCTTCCAGGAAAAACGAGTCATCAACGAGTTCAACAAGCTCCATTCGCACACCTATAAGGGCTCGGTCAATGTCCCGATATTCCCGGACGTGTATCTGGTCTACAAACAAGGCCCGTTGGCTCTGTCGTTCGGCTTCGGGCCCAACTCCGGCGGCGGAACTGCCGACTTTAAAGCGGGCCTGCCTTCGTTCGAGTACCAGATCGCTGAGCTGCCGGCCCTGTTATCCGGCATGGGTATTCCCACGACGGCATATTCGGCGAATATCGCGTTCAAGGGCAAATCCGTCTATTATGGCTTCCAGTTGAATGCCTCGTATGCCATAGACGATATGTTCTCGGTTGCGGGGGGGGTCCGGTACATTTCGGCGAAAAATAATTATACGGGCCATATCGAGGCTGTTATGATCAATCCGAATTTCCCCGCCTATGGCCTGACCGGCCAAATGGTCTCCGCGCCGGCGGTTTTCACGTTGCTTGGCCAGGCCCCGTATGCCGCGAAGACTTCGAATAAATACGTGGATGCCGACCAGACGGGGACGGGCTTTACGCCGATCTTGAGCCTGAACGTGCATCCGGCTGAGGGGCTAAACATTAGCGCCAAATATGAGTTCAACACCAAATTGGTGCTGACAAACGAAACGACGAAGGATGACGTGAACATGTTCCCGAACGGCCAAACTAACCGGAGCGATATCCCCGCCATCCTGTCCTTCGGGATTGAATACGCCCTGATGCCCGAGCTTCGCGCTATGGTTTCGCTTAATTACTTCTTCGACAGAAGCGCTCAGTGGGACCAACGTGTTGAACAAGATGGACAAGAAGTCATTCTCAACCGCGCGGATTTCGTCAATTCCAACACGTTTGATCTGGGCATCGGTCTCGAGTATGACGTGAACAAGATGTTTACGGTCAGCGCCGGCTACCTGTGGACGCGGTTCGACCTCAGCGCGGATTATCAAAGCGATATCAGTCATGAGATCCCCAACAGCACCGTGGGAGCTGGAGTCAGGATCCGGTTGGGCGAAAAGCTGGATCTCGACCTCGCCGGCATCTACACCATTTATTCCAGCGGTTCCCAGAAGACGATCGACTACGGGCCGTTCGGGCAGTGGCTCGAGAAATACGATCGCACGAATTATGCCTTCGCCATCGGGCTGGGGTATCATTTTTAAGGGCGGAGAAGCGCTAGAACGGCTGCGAGTTTAAGTTTGGTTTTGGGGTCAAACCTACTCGTTACGCAACTTTTTCCCCTGGAAAATGCGTAACGAGTAGGTTTGACCCCAGTCATATAGAAATATGGATAAAAAGTTACAACAAGATTTGATCAAAAAATGGCGAAAATACTTCGGCGCGGCCGAGCTGCCTCTCGTGTTCTTCTATTCGGACGACGAGAAATACGCCGAGTTCCTGAGGCCGATGTCGGGCCCCAGCGGGTCGGCCACGCACTGCATCATCGACGTGCTTAAAGCGGCGCGGAAAGGCAAACCGGTCGCCTTCTCCAAGGAGACGATGGGCTGCCAGGGAGGGGCGCGCTATTCGGGGTACGCGGCGGAGCTCAGGCCGAAGTTCAAATATTTTTTATCGTGCGGAATCCCGGGCGAGATGGAGGGCGAGCGTTACAAGAAAACGCCTGAGATCGTCGAGGATTTGATGAAGGAATCGCCGCAGATCATGGCGCCTGGAAAGTATCTGGTTTTCAAGCGATGGGACCGAGTGGAAGTGGATGAGACGCCGATCGTCGTCGATGTTTTCGCCAAGCCCGATGTTCTAAGCGGCCTGTTCACGCTAGCCAATTTCCGGAGCGCCAACCCTCACGCCGTCATGGCGCCGTTTTCGGCGGGATGCGGAAGCATCATCGGCTATCCCCTGCTCGAATCGTACACGCCGAACCAGAGGGCGGTGGTCGGCATGTTCGACCCGTCGGCGCGTCCGCATGTCGGGGAGAACGTGCTGAGTTTCGCGGCGCCGATGAAGAAGTTTACGGAAATGATCGAGGATATGGACGAAAGCTTCCTGATCACCCCGACCTGGAAGCGCATCTTAAAAAGGATTAAAAGCTAAGGACTGCCGCTCTGCACGGCTGCACGGGCAAACACACATTGTGTATCCCCTTTTTTTCTTTTTTTAGATCCCGATGATGGTGGCGTCCTTCGGGTATTCGATCGTGAAATCGACCGTGATTTCCTTCTTCTCCTGAGGCGCCAGGGTCAGCTTCCAGGTTAGGATTCCCTTCTCGTCCTTCTTCGCCTGCGCCGGCTGGATATTGACGTCTTTGATCTCGATCCTGTCGTTCTGGCTGATCGGCAGCTGGTCCATGAGCTCGACCTCGGCCGCGTTCTTCCGCAAATTCTGAACCGTGATCTTATACACAAGATGCAGCTTCTCGGTCTTGCCCAGGAATCCCGGGTTGATCTTCTCCTTCTTCACCCGCTCGTACTTGACCTTGATCTGGCCGTCCTCGCCGAAATACATCTTGGCTTCTTCGTTGGCCGCAACATAGGGGATCTGCTCCGTTCCGACAAAATCCTGGATGATGAACAGGTCCGCGCTTCCGGGCAGAAACGGATACGCCAGCGTGTTCTTCACGCTGCCGCGCAGGAACATCGCCTCTTTTAGCTTGGGCACGGCGACATAATCGAACTTGACCTTGAGCTTCTGGGCATCGATCGGGACTTTGTGGGGCGCGCCGTCGCTCGGGATATCGACGCTGCGCTTGATCTCGAAATTGACATGGATTCCCGATTCCAGGATGGCCGCCGTATCGAGCTCGGCCTCACGCGCCTCGACCGGCCTTGAGGCCACACTCTCAGCGACCCCGCCCAGGACGCCGCCGACCACTCCGCCCAAGACTCGCTCATCCTTGGACTTTGCCGCCATCCGCTGCACTGGCCTCGGCACATAAATATCGAGCGTCCAGGGGTCGAGCTCGCCGGGCCGGCTTTCGATGGCCGGCGATGCCGTGGATAACTGGGCCTTGACGTTCTCCCAGTTTTCGCCACTCCGCTGCTGGATAAGGCCGGTCACGGTGAGCTCGATCTCGCTCGAATCGGGCAGCGCGCGCACGGTGTAGAGCGGCGCCCACCGCGCGTTCATCACAGTGTAGGCCAGGCTCATCTTGAAATCGCCCACCTGGCTGGCATCGATCAGCACGGACACTTTCCGCGCCTCTTGCGCCCGCTGTGGTTTTATAGAATCAAGCCTCTTTTTGAGCGAGTCCCGTCTGGCATACTGATCATCCAAGATTTTCTGACGGTCGAGCTGCCCCTGCTTGACGGCCAGGAGCTTTGTCCCCAAAAAATCATACACCTTTTCCCAGCTCAGGATATCGGGCTTTCCGACAGCCACCTGCTCGGAGGCCTTGGTCGTCGTCGTCGCCTGGATGGAATTGAGGAATTTTTCCTGGGTGTTGAGAACCTCGATGGCATTCTTTGTCTTGGTAATTTCGTAATCGAGTGCATCGATTTCTGCCTCAAGCTTCTTTATTTCGGGAAGAAGGGCGACATCGAGGAACTCGTTGACGACTTCGAGCCCGAGGATCTTGACTGCGGCCGCTCCCCTGCCCGACGCCCGCAATGAGTTGGGAATGAGCGTGGTAGGCAAGCCCGAAAAGACAACGGACTGGGGGCCGAGCACGGGCTTAATATTTGTCTCGCGGACGATCGTCGCCCGGTCCGGATAAATCGTGACCGAGGCGATCGAGCTTACGGCCTGGATCTTGAGCTCCGCCATGCCTTCTTTAATGAACCGCGGCGGCGGAATCTCCTTGGCTTCCTGCGGGAAAAGAGAAAGGCAGAAGAGAAGACAAAAAATAGCCGTCAAAGAGATAAACCAAAAATTCTTCGCTTTTTTCATTTAAGCCTCCTCGTGATGACATTTCTTCTTGCGTCTACAATAATTAACATGAACACCAATAATAATACAATCCGCACGCCGGATTATTCCCTCATTTCTGATACAATTTCTGCCTCAAGTTGACTCTGTTCTCTTTAATTGATATTCTCTGGTCAACAGAAGCAGAGGAATCAATTGGCAACAAGATGCCCGAAGTGCCAAGCGGAAAATCCTGAAACACAGCGATTCTGCGGAGAGTGCGGGACGCCGCTCTCTGTAGTTTCGGGGCATGATATCGCCTCACCAAAGCCTCCGCGGGGACATGAACCGAAATCTCCGGAATTCGGGATCGTGTCCCCGAAGTTGGGCGTGGAAACCCTCCTGATGCCCGTCCGGGAACTTACCACGGTCGAGACCTTTGCCGGTCGCTACCAGGTCATCGAAGAGCTGGGAAAAGGGGGGATGGGGAGGGTCTATAAGGTCTTCGACACGGACGTCAAGGAAAAAGTCGCCCTGAAGCTGCTCAAGCCCGAGATCGCCACCGACAGCGAAACAATCGAGCGGTTCTCTAACGAGATAAAGTTGACCCGCAAGATCAGGCATAAGAATGTCTGCGGAATGTTTGACCTGGGGAAAGCCGGCGGGACGCTCTACCTGACTATGGAGTTTGTGCCCGGTGAGGACCTCAAGCGTTTGATCCGGAGAATGGGCCAGTTCCCGATGGGGAAGGCCGTATCCATCGCGAAGCAGATCTCGGAGGGTTTGTCCGCAGCGCATGATCTCGGCATCGTCCACCGGGATCTCAAGCCTTCGAACATCATGGTAGACGAGGAGGGGAACGCCCGAATCACGGATTTCGGGATCGCCCGCTCGCTCCAAGAAAAAAGAATCACGGGCGCGGGCGTGATGATCGGAACGCCGGAGTACATGTCGCCCGAGCAGGTCGAGGGTAAGGATATCGACCAGAGGTCGGATGTCTATTCGCTGGGGATCATTCTCTATGAGATGCTCGCGGGGCGGGTGCCGTTCGAGGGAGAAACGCCGCTAAGCATCGCCCATAAGCACAAGTACGAGCCGCCGGCAGACCCAAGGAAGCTCAATTCGCAAATTCCTGAAGACCTCAGCCGCGTGATCCTTCGCTGCTTGGAGAAAGACACGGGGAAACGCTATCAAACGGCCGAAGATTTGCGGGCCGACTTAGAAAAGATCGAGCAGGGCCTTCCGACGACCGAGCGCATTGTCGCAGAAAAAAAGCCTTTCACTTCCCGGGAAATCACCGTTAAATTTAATTTAAAAAAACTCGTCCTACCTCTATTCACCCTCGTCGTGCTTATCGCCGCCGCGGCTATTCTCTGGAAATTCTTGCCTCATAAAAAGGCGCCTGCCGCGCCCAAAATCGAGAACTCGATCGCCGTGATCAGCTTTAAAAACCAAACCGGCGACCCTGCCTATGACTATTTGCAGGAGGCCATCCCCAACCTTCTGATCACGAACTTGGAAAACACCGGGTTGTTTTACGTCGCCACTTGGGAACGAATGCAGGACATCATCAAACAGATGGGCGTCAAGCCGGCGCGGACTATTGACAGCGACCTCGGATTTGAGCTCTGCCGGCGGGAAGGAATCAAAGCTATCGCCATCGGCAGCTTTACCAAGGCGGGGGACGTCTTCCGCACAGACGTGAAAGTCCTCGACGCCGAGACCAAGCGGCCCCTCAAAAGCGCCAATATCAAAGGGACGGGCGCCAACAGCATTCTCGACAGTCAGATCGATGTCCTGAGCAGAGAAATATCCCTCGGCCTGGGAGTCGAGAAGGAAAAGATCGAAGCGGCCCGACTGAATATCAAGGATATCACCACTCAATCTCTCCAGGCCTACGATTATTTCCTCAAGGGAAAAGCAGCTTATAACTTGATCTACTTTGATGATGCCAAGAAATATATGGAAAAAGCCCTGGAAATCGACCCGACCTTTGCCATGGCCTACGTGTATCTAGCCTGGGCGAACTACAATACGGGTGACGATAAAGCCAGAAACGAGACGATTGAAAAAGCGATGGCTTTTTCGAACAAGACGTCGCAAAAAGACAAGCTTTATCTTGAAGCCGGCTACGCCTTATTTGTCGAGCAAGATCTTGATAAACACTATGCGCTCCTCAAAGAGCTGGTCCAGAAATATCCCGACGAGAAATGGGCCTTTCATTATTTGGGCGACTTCCTCTGGACTTATCGATATGATCTACCTGGCGCATCGAGTCAATTTGAAAAATGGCTGGCGCTTGATCCGCAGGATGCCAATGCGATGAATCATCTCATCTATATCAGCTCCTGGATGGGCGATTTCAAGAAAGCGGCTGATTATGTCAAAATGCATGATGCCATCGCTCCCCCCGATCCCTATAATCTAGTTGCGCAGGCAACGATGTACGCGATCATGGGTCAGTTTGACAAAGCTATCGCCAAAAGCAAGGAAGCTCTCCAGCTTCGGCCTGATTTCCAATACGCCTTTTCGAACCTGATCCTGATTTATGCCGTGAAGGAAGACTTCGAAGAATCTTTAAGGTGGGCAAACGATTATGTCTCCAAGGCTTCCTCGGCTGGGCTGAAGTCCGAAGCCTATTGCCAGAGCGGTTTTTATCACTACTGGCGAGGAAATTTCAAGGACGCGCTGAGCGATTTCGATCTGGCCGACAAGATGGCAGAAGAAGCCGAAAATTGGATCTATAAAGCCAATGCTTTGGAGGGAAAAGGCGTCCTTTATCTTGCCAAAGGCGAGTTCGAACTCAGCCGGACGTCCTTCGAAAATGAGCTCAAGATCCTTGTCGGAAGCGTACGATTGTGGGTCCCGTTTCATAAGGCCTATTTGGCCTGGCGGTTGGGCATGCTTGCTGTTGAACAAGGTCAGATAAACGCGGCCAAAGCCAAGCTTTCTGAAATGAGAGCGATATTGCCGGAAATTGAGGGCAAAGGGCTCATCACGGCCCTGAGTGACCTGCTCCAAGGCGAGGCCTTGCTCAGGCAAGGAGACCTGGATGCGGCTCTTGCCGTCGGCCAAAAGGCATGCGGACCTGGATCTCCCTATTGGAACCAGGGCTACACTTGGCCGTTCAATGAATATATATCGTATTCTATGGACCTCACGGCCAGGGTTTTCGCTAAAAAGGGAGATCTCGCCAAGGCCATCTCGGAATACGAACGCTTGCCCACATTACCTGTTTCAGCCCCCTATTTTGTCCATCCCCTCTATCATTACCGGCTGGGCCTTTTATATGAGAAAGCAGGAGAGATCACGAAGGCTAGGGCGCAATACGAGCGCTTCCTCGACCTCTGGAAAGATGCCGACCCCGGCCACCCAGAGGTCGACGACGCCAAAGCGCGCCTGTCCGCTCTGAAGATTCCTTGATTTGAAGAATTGGGGTCAATAAAGAATTGGGGTCTAACCTACTCTTTACGCACAATTTCCCAGGGGAAGACGCGTAACGAGTAGGTTTGACCCCGGCGATAAAGTTTAGCGCTCGACGATTCTCGCGTTGACGACTTTTCCCTGAATCTTGCTGTCCTTGGAGACGATCACCTCGACATTCCGGTGGTCGTCTTCAACGATGATTCCGCCCTCGACGACCGACCCACCCCCGATGCGAATCGTTATGGGGTGACGATGGCGCCATCCAAAAATCCCGAAAAACCAGAATCCCTGCCTTCCTCGAATCACGATATCGCCTCTGACGCGGCTTTGATCAAGAACGGAAATGTCGCCGTTGGTGGTCGTCAGCTCGCCGCCAACGTTCGTGCCCCTGAGCTCGATCGAGCCGTTGGTCGTGTGGACCTCTCTCCTAATCTCGCTGCCCGAATCGCAAGAAATCGAGCCGTTGACGGTTCGGGCGAAGCCGTCAACCGTCGCCCGCCTTCCGATTTTAATGCTGCCGTTGACCGTCTTCAGGTCATCGACGCGGCTGCCGTCGCCGACTTCGATCCGGCCGTTCACGGTATGGCTGCTGCCGCCCACGGTGCAATTGCTGCCGATATGAATCGACCCGTTGACCGAGCTCAACCCGCCTTGGACTGTCTGGTTATCGGCGATATGGATACTTTTGTTAACCGTGGCCAGGCAAATACACGTCCCGACGAAAAACAAAAATGCAAAAATCAGGGTAGATTTGGCTTTCATGGCGTTCCTCTCCTCAAAATAATCATCTCCATCTTATTAATACGCAATCTGGTGGGAAAAAGTTCGTAGTCAATTTGGAGGGGAAGACCCCTTCCAACGGGCGCCGGGAAGACCCGGCCGCCCTGCCTCCCCTTCTTGGGCGGGGCATGAAACCCCGCCCTGCGACCAAGGGGGCGACTCCCCCTTGGAACCCTCTCGAGCGGTTCCCCGTGGCAAGCCACGGGGCATATGAACCGCTCGTTAAACCCATTAATTACGCAAAATCGGGCAGGGGCCGGGAATGAGGAATCTCGGTTAAGCGCCCTTTGAGCATGTCTATCCCAAAATAGGACGCATCCGAGGATTTAATGCAGCCCGTTCTTCATATCCGGAGCCGGCGGGCCAAAATATTTTGATTTCAGGGGTTGACAGGTATTTTTTAACTATGGTATAAGCATTCCCATCGTATTTATAGGATTTGTAGGAAATAAAGCGGATGCGGGACATAGCCAGAAAACACGGGGCCGCTAACGCTCATGAGAGAAAAAGGAGTAACAATCAATGAAGACGCGAAGATTATTCATATTTTTAGGCCTCATCTTGGCCTTGTTTGCCTTTAGCAAAGGAGTTGACCAGGCTCGGGATATTCAAAAGATGCCACGAATGAGGAGCACAACAGCTGCTCAGAGAAAGGCCGCAGCCACTCGTGCCGCCGCCGCTCGGACCAAGCCGAGCCTCCTCGCTGCCCCCGCTGCCCAGAACAAGGTGATGACCATGGCCGCGCCCCCACGCGGCGGGACGCCGGATTATTTTGGCATCTATCCCAATTATGCCAATAGCCCGGCGCCAGTCGTCGATCCCGTGACACATGCCATTTCCGGCGGCATCAGGAAATTCGTCGACGGTCTGCCGGGGTTGGGGCCTGCCGGAGCGAACAACCTCGGGCAATTTATTCCGCTTGCCATTCCAGATACGACGACTTACCCGGGCAGTGATTATTACCAAATCTCGTTGGTCAACTATACGCAACAGATGCATTCGGACCTGCCCGCGACGACCCGGCTGCGGGGTTATAAGGATCTCGCTCCCGGGGCGGACGGGAAAGCCCATTACCTGGGCCCTCTGATTTGGGCCAAGCAGGGCAGACCCGTGCGCATTAAGTTCACCAACAATCTGATCGTGGGCAGCACTCTCTTGCTCCCGGTCGACACCACCGTCATGGGTGCGGGGTTCGGCCCGCTGGGCCCCGGCGGAGGGAATTACTCCCAGAACCGCGCCACGCTCCATCTCCATGGCGGAAACACGCCATGGATCAGCGATGGAACGCCCCACCAGTGGACGGTCCCGGTCGGCGAAGCGTCCTCGTATCCCAAGGGCGTGAGTGTCCAGAACGTGACTGACATGCCGGATCCGGGCCCGGGGTCGCTAACTTTCTATTATCCCAACGCTCAAAGCGGCCGGCTGATGTTTTATCACGACCACGCTTACGGCATCACCCGCCTGAATGTCTATGCGGGGGAGGCCGCGGGCTACCTCTTAACGGACGCGGTCGAAAAAAACCTGATCCAGTCCGGGATTCTGCCCAGAAATGGAGGAGGAAACTACGCATATGGGATCCCTCTGATTATCCAGGATAAGACTTTCCAGCCCGACACGGCCGCGTTGACCGCTCAGGATCCTACCTGGAACTGGGGCTGGAGGATGGGCAATCTCTGGTTCCCTCATGCCTATATGCCGAACCAAAACCCCTATGACCTGACAGGGACGAACGCGATGGGCAGGTGGGATTACGGTCCCTGGTTTTGGCCTCCCTATACGGGGCTGACTTACGGTCCGGTCGCGAATCCCTATTATACGCCCGGGGGAACGGAGCCGCCGAATATCCCCGGCACCCCAAACCCATCCATTGTCCCGGAAGCCTTCTTGGATACCCCCATCGTCAACGGCACCGCCTATCCCTACGTGCAGGTAGCGCCCCAAGCTTACAGGTTTCGGATCCTGAATGCCTGCAATGACCGTTCCCTCAACTTGCAGCTGTATTATGCCGATCCGACGCTTGCCCCCGGATCCCCAGGGTATGGCAAAGAAGTCAAAATGGTTCCCGCGGTCCCTCACCCGGGCGACCCGAATTGGCCGTCGACCTGGCCGACGGATGGAAGGGATGGAGGCGTGCCGGATCCGACGACGGCGGGCCCGCCGATGATCCAGATCGGTACCGAAGGCGGCTTTCTGCCGGCGCCGGTTGTCATCCCCTCGACTCCGGTCGGCTATAACTATAACCGCAGAGACATCACGGTTTTGAATATCTCAACCCATGGGCTTTTGCTGGGTCCCGCCGAGCGTGCGGACGTCATCATCGATTTCTCCTCTGTGCCATCCGGTTCCAAAATCATTCTTTATAACGACGCACCTGCTCCGGTCCCGGCGTTTGATCCGCGCTACGACTACTACACGGGCGACCCGGACCAAAGAGATACGGGCGGCGCACCGACGACACTGCCGGGCTATGGTCCCAACACGCGAACCATTATGCAATTTCAAGTTTCAGGAACTCCCGCTGCTCCTTTCAACCTGGGTGCTTTGAATGCGGTTTTGCCGGCCGCCTACGCGGCGCTACAACCCGCGCCCATCGTGCCGCAAGCGGAGTATAATACAGCTTTCAACGCCAATTACCCCGCCGATGCGTACGCCAGAATCGAAGACACAGATATGACCTTCACGCCTGCGGGATCGACCACGCCGATAACGCTCCCATTGCAGCCGAAGGCCATCCAGGAGCTTTTTGATCCTGATTATGGACGGATGAACGCCACACTGGGGGTTGAAATTCCGTTTACCAATGCCACTACGCAGACGACGATCCCTTATTTCTACATCGATCCGCCCACTGAGATCGTCAAGAACTCTGACGCCCTGACTCCTATTGGGTCGGCCGCGGATGGGACCCAGATCTGGAAGATCACCCATAATGGCGTTGACACCCATGCCATCCATGTCCATCTATTCAACGTCCAGCTGATCAACAGGGTTGGCTGGGACGGGGCGGTTAGACCGCCCGAACCCAACGAGCTGGGCTGGAAGGAAACCGTCAGGATGAATCCCTTGGAAGATGCGATCGTTGCGCTGAGGCCGATCACACCCCAGTTCAAGATTCCGAATAGCGTTCGCCCTCTGGACGTGACGAGGCCGCTCGGCTCGCCCATGGGATTTACCAACATCGACCCAAATGGCAATCCAGTCACCGTCCTCAACCAGACGGTCAACTTCGGCTGGGAATACGTTTGGCACTGCCATCTGTTGGGCCATGAAGAGAATGATATGATGCGCCCGATGATTCTGGCGGTTGCGCCGAGGGCCCCATCCAGCCTGGTCGCAACCGGGCTTACCATTCCGACAAGAGTGAGCCTGACCTGGACTGCCAACTCCCCGAACGCGACCAGCTTTACAGTCCAGAGGGCTACGGATTCCGGCTTTACCGTGAACCTTACGAACTTTAAACTTGGAGTTGTGACAAGCTACATCGATACTACGGTTGTCCAGGGTGCGACGTACTACTATAGAGTGATCGCTTCCAACCTGGTCGGCAGCGAAGTGCTCGGCTACCCCACTCTGGCTGTTGACTCCCCACCCTCCAACACGACTACGGTTGGCCCGCTTGCGGCGCAGCAGAATTGAACGCGAAGAAGCGGGGTCAAAGCTACTCATTACGCAAAATCAGGCGGCGGACTTGAGAGTTTAGCCGCTGTTCATCAATTATTTGAGCGCGGTGAGGCGCTTGCGGGCATCGCCGACTTCGGGAAGGCCGGGATCCGCGTCTTTCCAGAGGTCGAGGAATTTTTGATAATGCTCGGCGGCGCGGGCCTTCTGCCCCTGCTGCTCGGCGATCTTGCCAAGCGCATAAAAGCTCTTGGCGTAAATATCTCCGTAAGCTGTTCTCCCCGTTGTGAGCGCGGTAATCTTTTCGTATTCTGCTTTGGCTTTCTCCAAGTCGCCTGTCTTGTAATAGACCGCTGCTAATGCGTCGAAATAAATTGCATGTTCGTCGAATATCGCAGACTGGCTGGACAACAAAGATATGGCCTTGTCGAAATTTTCTATGGCACTCGAAAATTTTCCCTTTTTATCATCAATCATTCCTTCGAGGAGATAAAAATACCTTATGGCTTTTTGGTTGAGACCTTTCTGAATCAGATCTTTGAGCTCAAGGGCCGTTTTTTGGGCCACATCGAGTTGCCCCATGTCAAGCAAGAATCTGCCTTTCCAGGGCAGAGCAAATCTTTGGTTGGCTAAATTTTCTAGTTCAGCCCATCCTTTTATTGCCTCTTCTGCTCCTTTCAAAGCTTTATTGAGATCTTTCAACCTGAAATCTATATACGCCGTGTAAAATATCGCCATCACTTTCATCGACTTTTCTTTAAACTCATCGGCCAGCTCCATCACGAGCTTCAACTCGTCCTTGGCTTTTTGGAATTTTCCCTGCGCCACGTTTAAGGTCGCCAATCTCCATCGCGGGCCTATATGAAAAGCTTTATTCCCGGTTTCCAGGATTTTAAGATATTCTTTTTCCGCGTCCTCGAATTTCCCGCTGAGATGGAAAATATCACCTTTCAAATAAAACCTATCGCTATATTTCGGATCTAATAAAACAGCTTTGTCGGCCTCTTGAAGGGCCAGATCGTATTGGCCTTGATAAAGATAATCCCACCCAAGATCCGCGTGGACTCGGGCATTATCGGATACATTTTCGAGATAATCTTCATAAATTTGTTTGGCTTTATCATAAAGCCCCTTCGATTCATAAAGGCTGGCCAGATTCCCAATGCCCAGGACATCCTTTTGAGTTTTTTCACCGGCTTCAGTCTTTACTATGGCCTTATCCCAATCCTCGAGACTCGAATAAATGTTTCCCAGGTTACCATTTCCTATGGAATCGTCAGGATAAAGCTCGAGCAGTTTATTGTAGGCCTCGATGGCTTGGCCATAGGTGCTTTCTTTTTGACTATAAAGCTGCCCCTGGATGAGATAGCGTTCCCTGTCCGAGATTCGCTCACTGAGATTAAAAGCTTTTTGGATATATTCGCTCGATTTCGAAACGAATCCCAAAGTATTATAGACCACACCCATGCCCCTATAAGCCATGGCAAAACCGGGGTCGATGGCGACCGCTTTTTCGTAAAGAGGAAGAGCTTCCTGATAATCGGCTGTCAAATGATATTTCCTTGCCGCGCTGTAATATTTGTAAGCCTCGGGGGAGCTTGTCGTAATCTTTCCGACCTCTTTATCCAGGTCCTTGGCGATCTGCTCAGAAGATAGGTTCAGGCCTGATTTAATCTCTCTCGTGAACTCATCGAGCTTAGGAAATATTTCGGCTTCGCCTTTGCAGGGGACTGTCATCGACCTGATGACCTCTCCCATGTGCGGTTGCTGAAGCGTCAAGGAGATGATGATATTGTCCCCGGCTTTCATGAAGCTCCCGCTCAAGGTATGGCTCGCACCTCCTTCATTCGCCACTTTGATCAGGTCATCGGTCGAATATTTTTTGGCTTCATCCAAATTCAGTTTTTTTAAAATGCCGAAAATTCTATCGCTGCTCAGGACATTGATGAATTTCGATTGGGAGAGCTTGGTGATAAGCAATTCCGTGAGGCCGGTTTTCCAGGCGTCGAGACTTTTATCACCGGAAATATTTTCAAAATAGAGAACGGCTAGAGAAGGCTTCCCTGAAGCAAAAGGCGGAGGAGCGATTGATTTTTTCGGGAGAAAACGCAACACGACAAGCGCAACGATAGCGACCGCAACGATCCCCAGGACCGGGACGAAGAGCTTTTTCAATTTGAACTTGACCGTGATTTCTCTGGAAGTCAGGGGAATTCTCTCGGGCACAATCCTCTGCGTCGTGGGCATGCTTTTTTCGATCTTGGACACGTCGGATAAAAATTCTTCCGCGGTCTGGTATCTTTTGCTCTTATCCTTTTCCATGCACTTCAGGATGACGCGGCTCAACTCCGGAAGCACCTGGGCATTCAGCTCCCTTGGATCTTTCGGCTTTTCTCCCTTATGCTTCATGGCGATGCTTAAAGGAGTGTCTCCCTCAAAAGGCACACGCCCGGTCACCATCTCGTAGAGGATGACTCCCAGCGAATAAATATCCGAACGTTTATCGATATCGCCCGCTTCCGCCTGTTCCGGCGACATATATTCGGGCGTCCCGATCATCACGCCCGCGTCCGTGATTCCCTTGGCCTTGACGGAGCGGGCGATGCCGAAATCCATGATCCGGGCATTCCCTTCCTCGTCGATCATGATGTTCTGGGGCTTTAAGTCACGATGGACAACGCCCAAATGGTGGGCCTCGGCCAACCCTTCGCACACCTGCTTGGCAATCAACAGCGCCTGCCCTGCGCTCAGCTGCCCCATTTTCCTGATCAACCGCTTCAAATCCTCCCCGTGGACATATTCCATCGTGATGTAATAGCTGCCCTCGTCCTTGGCCAGGTCGAACATCTGGCAGACGTTTTTATGCCTGATTTTCCGGGCGAATTTCAGCTCGTTCCGGAAGCGCTCGATCGTTTCCTTGTCGGCGGCGACATCAGGTTTGAGAAGCTTGAGCGCCACCTTTTCTTTGATCTCGGTATCGAAGACCTTATAGACCTTGCCCATTCCGCCTTTGCCCAGCTCTTCGATAATCTGGTAGCGGCCGGCAAAGGTCGAGCCGGTGGCGAGCTCTTTAATCGGCGTTTTTAGGGTTTCGGTTTGAAAGGCGGAGATTTCGTCGGGGGGCGGAAGGGGCGTCGCGCAATTCTTACAGAACCGGGAATCCGACGTATTTTCCAAATGGCATTTGGGACATTTCATGGCCCTTTCTCCCTGTTCAGCTGCCTGGCGGAAGAATAACACTTACAGGGGAACGAGTCAATTCGCCAGTAAGGGAGGCAACATACCCATTTCCCCTTTTTTAGAAACTAGGAATTGGCTATGCTACCCCCTTTTTGCCTTAGGCGAAAGGAAAACGTGCGGAAAGGACCTTATCCTAACTTCGCGTCCTAGTTCCCCCACTGGCAATTGTCCTGGTGCCGGTAGCCAAGTTCTCCAGGATAGGTAACATTGTGAAGGACAGTTCCTTCCTTGGTTTTCTTGATCAGGTGGTATTCGACGACGACAAAGGCAGCGGCATTAAATGCGCCTTTTCCGATAGGGAGTTTTAATGTCTTTTCTTCCGGGAAGGGGAGCTTGGGATGCGGCCCCGTCACATTGCTGACGTAAACCATTGCGACTTTGATCTCTAACGTCGCCCCCTCGGCTTGCCTGTTGCTCCAGAAAGTTGCGCTGTCCTTTCCATAAATCAGCGCGTATCCCTCGCTTGAAATGACGCCCCGGCGCTGATCGAGAAGCGTCTCAATTTGGGCAAGCCCAGATTTCCCTGCGTTAAAATATTTCTGGAGCGCCTTGATGTCTTCGAGAATCTGGTCCCCGAGGGTGGCTAAACCGTGCCAGCGTTTATCGATTCCCGGACTGACCATGATCTTGTCGGCCAGACCTCCGGGAATGACCTCCTTCTGCACCTGCGGCTGATCCGCCTGCTTGACTTGCCCGGAAAATATCAGCATCGACAGCGCGAAGATGCAGACAATCCCCCATCCAAAGCCTTTGAATTTCATGATTCCCTCCTTCTTTGGCTTAGCCAATCTATCTATTCTCAACCTCCCTGAACGATTCGAGGAGATGTCATGGCACGCCTCAGGACGTGGCCATCTCCTCGGCTTCAAAGAGGAAAAGCATTCATGGCGGGGCGATTCTTCATAATCCACGATATTTTTCGAATTGATGATCATATTTTTCTTTTTGGCTTTTAAGGATCTCTTGAAAACGAGGATCGGCCCGTAGATTTTCATACGATCGGCTGTTCAAAACCGGATAGGGATAGAGATATTCATGAGCTTCGTCAAATCCTTTCTCAATCCCCTCCCGGATGATCTCGATCGCCTCATCGTTCAAGCCCAGGCGGGTATAATTTTGTGATAGAAAATAGATATACCAAAAGAGATTCCCAGTTTTGGCTTTGTCCAGGATGGGAAGAGCGTTTTTTTTGTCTCCTTGGGCCGAATAGATATACGCCCTGATGAATGGAATTTCCGAATTCCCGGGATCGAGTTTTTCGGCAATCGCCAGCTCTCGCTCGGCTTCATCGAATCTTTTCATCATGGCCAGGATCCGGACATAAAAGCGATGATGATAATTATTATTGGGTTCCATCTCCATAGTTTTTTTGGCATCGTCGGCGGCGGCCGACCATTGGCCGATGTCCATATATCGATGCGCCCGGCGGCGATACGCCGAGGTGGTTTTGTCGCCGGATTCAATCGCCCTGGTAAAATAGGAGATGCCTTTTTCAATCAGGCCGATGCTGCAAAGGAAACTGCCGACATTGACGTTGATCGCGGGGGTTTCAGGCTCCAACTCAAAGGCCCGGACGAAATACCGATAAGCGTCATCGAGACGTTCCTCATAATACCTTGCCCAGCCCAGACCGGCATTAGCTCCGGCCGATTCGGGATCGAGCTGATAGGCGAGCTCATAATTTTTTTTCATAAGGTCGAAATCCTCCGGCCTGTGGGACCCGACGAAGCGATGTTCGTAATAATCTCCCAGCCCCCAGTACGCCGCCGCAAATTTGGGCGCGGCCTCAATGGCCATCTGGAGCTTTTGCAGCATCTGTGCGAACATCGCTTCTTTTTCGCCAGGATTCTCGCTCAAATTAGCCCTGATTTCCAAATCCCTGGCTCCTAGATAAGATTGTAGAGCTAGAGTCGAGTCCGTCTTTATCGTCTTGGTTATCCCTCGGCTGGGGGTGCCGAGGTCCCGGAGGACATTCTTGGCGAGGTCATCGACCATCTGGCCAAAATCCCCCGTGCCGCTCCCATCCTGATAACCGGAGCCAAGGAGTTGAGCCGCGGCCGCATCCTTTAGGTCATAGGCCAACCTCAAGTTTTGGCCGTGCTTCAAAAGGTAGCCGGTCATAATATGCGTAGCATTGCCCGAGGAGGCGATTTTTCTCAGGTCATCCGATGAATAGAGGTTGGCTTTGTCCAGGCCCAGCTTCGTGAGATAAGAATAGATACTGTCGATACTGAGGACGGCGATTCGTGGAGATGACTGCTGGCGGATGGCCGTGATAAACAAAGAGCAAAGAAACGTCTTCCAGTTGTCCAGGCCGGGATCATTCGTATTGTTTCCGAATAAAAGCACGGCCAGCGTCGGCTTTTGGGGAGCGACAGCAGCCCTCGGCGACGAGCGCCAAGGGCGCGAAACGAGGATGACAACAAGCGCCACGGCAACAAGGCCGATGGCCGTTCCGAGAATTTTCCTTTTCTGAATCTTTCTGGTGAGCCCCGCGAAAATGCTGGACCTGGTTTTGATGGTGATCCGTTCGGACGTGGGCAGGTCATTTTCGATTTTTTGGAGCTCCGCCACTACCTCGGCCGCGCTCCCGTATCTCTTGTCCGTTCTTTTTTCCAAGCACTTGAGAATGACCTTAGCCAGGTTATCCGGAACATGCGGGTTGATGGTCTTGGGATCGGGAGGCTTTTTACCCTGGATCTTCTGGGCAATGATCCGGGCCGTATCTCCTTCAAAGGGGTACTTGCCGCAGACCATCTCGAAAAGGATGACGCCGAGAGCGTAGAGGTCGGACTGCGGGTCCGCGGCTTTACCTTCGATCTGCTCGGGGCTGATGTATTCCGGCGTCCCGACGACCCCACCTTCGCCGGTAATCCCCTTCTCCAGGAGAGAGCGGGCGATGCCGAAATCCATGATCTTGGCGTTCCCCTCTTTATCGATCATGATGTTGCTGGGCTTCAGGTCGCGATGGACAACCCCCAAGCGATGGGCTTCGGCCAACCCTTCGCAGAGCTGCGCGGCGATGGCGACGGCCGCGCCGATATCGAGCCGCCGTGCCCGCCTGATGAAGCTCTTCAAATCCTCGCCCGGGACATATTCCATGGAAATGAAACGGACGCCCTGGTATTCCATGAGCTCGTACATCCGGCAGACGTTCCTATGGATGATTTTTCGCGCCAGCTTCAGCTCGTTGCTGAACCGCTCCAAGGCCTTCTTATCCGAGGCGACTTCGGGCTTGATAATCTTTAGGGCGACTTCTTCTCTGAGATGATTATCGTAGGCCCGGTAAACCCTGCCCATGCCTCCCCTTCCCAACTCTTCGATTACTTTATATCGCCCCGCAAAAATGGTCCCGCTGATCGACGGTTCGGGGACGATTTCGAGGGTCTCGGTGGGCAAAATCTCGCCTGCCCCCGGGATAGGCAGGGGCGTGGCGCACTCTCTGCAGAATTTCGAGTCAGAGGGATTGTCGGTCTCACATTTCGGGCATTTCATGGACCTTGTTCCCTTTCCAGCCGCCTGGCAAAGAATAGCAATTTATGGAGGAGGAGTCAACCGGCTTTTGCTTGTTGTTGCTTGTTGTTATTGACAGGCGGGAAGCCTTTTGTTAAAGAAAAGACGGAAGGGAAACCGATATGAGACTCGCTCCCGCGGATTGGCTGGTCATTCTTGCTTATTTTCTATTCAACCTGGCCATCGGTCTTTATTACCGCAAAAGGGCCACCAAAAGCGTCAGTGATTTTTTTGTGTCCGGGAGAAACGTCAGCTGGTGGCTGGCGGGCACCTCGATGGTGGCCACGACCTTCGCCGCGGACACGCCGCTCGCCGTCACCGGCCTCGTCGCCCGGAACGGCATCGCCGGCAACTGGATCTGGTGGAGCATGGCCCTCAGCGGGATCATGACGGTTTTCTTCTATGCCCGGCTGTGGCGAAGGGCCGGGGTGCTGACCGATGTCGAGTTCGCCGAAATCCGCTACAGCGGAGGGCCGGCTAAGTTTCTGCGCGGTTTCAGGGCCTTTTATCTGGGATTGCCGATCAACCTGATCATCATGGGCTGGGTAAACCTGGCGATTGTCAAAATCATGGTGTTGATCCTTGGCGTCACCAAGATCCAGGCCCTGGGGATCGCCATCGTCATTATGTTTATCACGGCCTCCATCTCGACGCTGTCGGGGCTGTGGGGCGTGTTGGTGACGGATTTATTTCAATTTGTTTTGAAAATGGGAATGGTCATTCTGCTGGCCGTTTTCGCCATCCGGTCGATCGGAGGCATGCGCGGGCTGGTGAGCGGGATCCGAGCCGTGGAAAAAGCCGGCCCATCCATGGGGTCTCTGCTGTCTTTTGTCCCCGACTTCCATTCCACCTGGATGCCCCTCATTACGTTTTTTGTCTATATCGCCGTCAACTGGTGGGCTTCTTGGTATCCCGGCGCCGAACCGGGAGGCGGGGGATTTATCGCCCAGCGCATTCTTTGCGCCAAGGATGAAAAACATTCACTGCTGGCCACGCTTTGGTTCAACGTCGCCCATTATGCCCTGCGCCCCTGGCCCTGGATCCTGGTCGCCCTGGTGGCCGTCGTCCGGTTTCACGGTGATCCGGCATTTGCCGCCGACCCGGAATCGGGCTACATCCGGATTCTCATTCTAGACCTGCCGGCCTCACTCCGCGGCCTGATGATTGCAGCTTTTGCGGCGGCCTACATGTCGACGATCGGAACAGAGCTCAACTGGGGCGCGAGCTATCTCGTCAATGACTTGTACCGGCGTTTTCTGGTGCGCGGCCGCGGCGAAAAGCATTATGTCACCGTTTCCCAGTTGACAACGATGATCCTGATGGTCCTGTCCGCCACGGTCACCTTTTTCATGGAGTCGATCGCGGATGCCTGGAAGTTCATGATCGCCCTGGGAGCCGGAACAGGGCTCGTTTATCTTTTACGGTGGTTCTGGTGGAGAATCAATGCCTGGAGCGAAGTGTCTGCGATGATCGCCGCCTTTGTCACATCGCTGACGCTTCAGTTCGCGTTTCGGTTCAATGAAAGCCAGCCCAAAGAATTCGCCTTGATTGTCCTGATCACGGTCGCGGTCACAACAACCGTCTGGCTGGCTGTCACCTTCTTGACGAAGCCCGAGTCAGACGAGGTCCTGCTGGCCTTCTACCGCCGTGTTCGGCCGAGCGCTGCGCTCTGGGGTCCGATTGCCAAAAAAGCGACCGATGTCATTCCGCAGAAGGATGGACTGTTCAACCTGATGGACTGGATCGCCGGCGTTCTAATGATCTATGCATTTCTTTTCGGCGTGGGCAATATCATTTTCGGCAGGACCCTGCTCGGCATTGTCTTTCTCCTGGCCGGTCTGGTTTTCGGCGGCATCATTTATACCGATCTGAATAAACGCGGCTGGGAGACTGTCGGAAAGTAAAGCCCTACAAAAAATACCCGCGAGACGAAATTTCGTTATCATTTCCCCCCGGTTAGAAATTAATGAATGTCGGGGATGTCGAACTCGCCGAGCCGGAGGGGGTACCGGCCATGCTCGCGGACAAGATGGACGAGGTAATCATAGTTTCCACCCGATACGTTGCTGGGCACCGAGTGGTCGGACTGGACGATATAGCCGCCGCCTTTGGCTGCGTTCAGCTTGGTGAGCACCATCCTCTTGATCTCATCCTTCGTGCCCAGGGCCCAAGTGATCACATCCATGTTGCCGCAAAAGCCGATCTTGTGGCCGTGCTGCCGCCGCAAATCGACCACGTCCATGCCAGCCTTGGCCTCGAGCGGATTATAGGCGTCCACGCCGGCCTCGATAAAATCGGCAAAAATGCGCCGGACGTTCCCGCAGCCGTGATAGATGACGGGCAAATGGTGTGAGTGGCACTCGTCCACAATCGCTTTGACGATGGGCTTGAAATACTTGCGCCAATAGTCGGGCGAGAAGAACAAGTCTTTTCGATAAGCCACGTCGCCCCAAATGACCATTCCGTCCAACAGTCCGGCCGCAGCTTTGATCTGCGCTTTGGCCAGCCCAAGAACAAAGTCGCCGATGCGTTCCACGAATCTGCCGACCTCGTCGGGATGCAGTCCGATCCAGAGCATGACGTTTTCCGAGCCGATGATGCGCCACAACATCTCTTGTCCCTCGCAGACGCTGCCGTAGACGGGAAAATCGGGATAGAGCGACTTGACCGTCTCCAGCCAGGCCGGTGAGTTTCGGGCGAAGCCGTCGCCCACGCCCGCAATCTGGTTATCGCCCGGGCTAAAGTAGCGCCGGCCATCCCAGGGATCATCGAACCGCAAGGCGGCCATCTTTTCCAAGGAATCGGTCTCGAATTTCAAAAAAGCGGGCATCGGGTCGGCGAATTGTTTCTTGATCACCGCTTCGAAACCGGTGCGGACGATGACGTGCTCGCCAGTTTCCTCAAGGATCTCGAACGGCTTGATATGCGGGTCCATATTGGGGACCGTGACGATCCAGTCGAGGTCGTAGTACTTATAGATATCGGTGCCAGCCGCAAGGCCTAAGTCCTTGCGCCAGCGCTCCAGAAAGCTTCCCCAGAAGAAATCGCTGACGGGGACGCGGTCCGCTTCCTCGTGGCGAAGCGTTTTGTTCATGCGGTCCAGTTTGGCGAGGCAATTCGGAGTGCGCCGCATGATGATATCTTCTTAATCCGTGTGAAAAACCTCTTCCATGTCGGCCCACCACGCTCCCGCGGCGAGGTTCGGCAGCGGAACTTGCATCGGCATCATGATGTCCCACCATTCTTGCGTCTTGGGATCGGCGGCCATCTTGGCCATGTCGCCGGCAAAGTTTTTGCCGTGATACTCGAAATAGGCGAAGAGATAGCCGTCCTTGTGAAAGATAGAATAATTGCGGATGTTGCAGCGGCGAATCGTTTCCAGGACCTCCGGCCAGACTTTGGCATGGTAGGCCTTATAGGATTCAAACTTATCCGGCTTGACCCGAATCAGCTGACCATATCTTTTCATGGCGATCACCCCGTTTTAAAGCGATATTTTATAATCCTACCCTATCCCAAAGCTCGGCCCAGGACAAGGAGAATTAAAGCCAAAAATCAATCCGGCTTGAATCTAAATGAAGCGAGGTCAAATCCGGGGCCGCAGCCTCAAGCATATTTTGGCGCTGATAGAGCGGACCCGGGCCCTCCTTTCCATAAAAAATCGGAACATTGCGTTTGTCAAAATCCGAATAACCCGTTCGAAATTCATCTCCGAGGGCTTCCATCCGCACGACCGTATCCCCTTTCCACGTAACGCGGTATCTGTATTGGCGATGGCCGGGATTGCCAATAACCGCTTCATCGCTGAATACCGGAACCGGATAAAAAATCCGAAGAACGTCTCCGGCGCTCCGCCCCTCGAGTTCTGCATAATTTCCCCAAAAATGGGGTTCAAGGCGCTGGCCTTTATCTCTTCCCATCTCGCGGCCAGCGTTTCTTCCAGCGAGTTCAACCCTCACCTCTTCCGGCTTGACGAAGGGGGGGATCCTCACCCTGACTCGGCAATCCTCTCGCAGCTCCACTTTCAACAGCCCTTCATGCGGCTGATAGCAGCGGATTTCAGCTTGCGGAAGGAGCTTATCGATATGAAGATTGACAGTGAGACAGCCGTCTTTGAAACGGGCCGCGTTTTTCCAGATAATGTAGAAGGCGTGCGTGCCCGATCCTCCGCAGCAGTTCTGAAAGGCGCGCGTTTTGTCCTTGAGCTCGGGTCCGCCCCAGTGGGCGTTGAGCGTTTCACGGGCAGCCAAGAAATGGGTGGGGGAGCTCCAGCCCGCGTACCCTCCGATCATGCGATCTCCGATGGCTCTCCATGTGAACTGGGCTGTATCCTCTGGTCCGCCGGGTTTATCCGGCGACTCGAGCCAGGAAGCATCGACAAGCTGGCTTTCAATGAGCTGGTTCCTTGCCATCCGCTCAACATCATCCCAGTATTCGGGATGGCCGTGGTTAGCCAGCGTCGCCGCCAGCCCCACAAAATCCATGAGGGCGCATGTTTCACAGAGAACGATATCGCCCTTGCGCCCGATCTGCTCGGGCAGGAAACCAAATCGGGTCGACTCGGAGCGCACATAGCGATAAAGAGCATCCACGCGGCTGAAAAGCTCAGGGTCCCCGGCCTTCAGGGCATAATCGGCAGCTCCGACGAGGGTTCTTAGGTTGCCGTGCATATGCCCGCCGTGTCGGAAATGATTGTCGGGAGCGAACGTCGATGTCTTCTCGAAAACATGCTTGGTCAGCCTGCCGGCCAGGAGAAAAGCCGGTTCGTGCTTGAGTTCGCGGGCCGCGCTCATAAGGCTTTTTATGAGAAATCCGCTGAGATATGCCGATTTTTCGCCCTCCTCATCCAATTTGCCGCGGATGCCGCTGACCAGCCTGAAAATTGTTTTTTTAAGCTCCGGGTCGGGCGCGTCCTGGTGAGCGGTGACAAGGGCATAGAGCGTCAATGCCTGGTCTCCCGCATCCGCAACGGAGCGACAGTAGGGGGTTTCGGGCCGAACAAGAAGTCCCGAAGCCGGGTCCATAAGGCTAAGAATTTTCTTCAGCCAGGTTTTTTCCAGGCGCGCTTCCCTCCCCGTCATATTGCGCGCCATGACCGCAGCTTGGAGCTGGCGGGACATGACATCCCCGAAATCAGGCCAGTCGTGGGCGGCCTCAGCCGGATTCGTCCAGAAAATATTGAAATAGGGCAGGCCGTCCTTGTCCGCCATCCGGTCGAGATAGTTGAAGCTCCGCCGAGCATAAGTTTCCATGGCTAAGGTCTGAACCGAAGAGGTTTTTGCGTTGGATATGGTCATCGGACAACCTCCTTTTGAGGTGGAGAATGATCCTCGACGGATCTTAGACAACAGCGCGATCTCCGCGCCCCCAAGCAACCCCGTCCTGAGAAATTCTCGGCGCTTTATTTGCCTCATATTCTTTTCCTTGGGATGTTCACTTACTTTGTAACCGTGTTCGTGAAATTTTGTCAAGTGATTTGGATTGTGTAACGTCAATCGCGATTTGACGTCAAGTGGAGATGGGCCTATAATCGGTCCACTATGCGCGGAGATGCCCTTCGGGCACTCATCATTCTCAACTTCACAGGAAGGAAGATCACCCTATGACGAAACTCAGCCGTTTGTTTGCGCTTTTAGCAGCGATCGGTCTATTGGCCGCCGCCGCGTTTGCCCAGGCCGATGATCCCGTTTCTTTCGGCCGCCAAGCGGTCGCAGAGGCCCTTGCCGCTCGCGGGTTGAAGACGCCGGTCGAAATCCGTGTCGGGGGGCCGGGGCTTCCCGAGAGCTTCACGATTGCGTTCAAAAAAGGCGTCGTCTCCATCCAGGCTCCGGACGCCGGCGGCGCGCTCTATGGCGCGCTCGAGCTGGCCGAGCGAGTCCTCCGCCGAGGCGGGGCGGCCGTTAAAGGCGATCCCGTCACAGGGCGCCCTTTCCTCCGCGACAGGGGTTGGAACCTCTTTTTGACCCTGCCCTGGGATTATGCCGCGTCGAATACGGATTACGACCCGCGCGCACTCGTCGATCCCGACCGGTGGTGGTTCGCCAACGACCGTTTCTGGAGGACTCTCTTCGACCAGATGGCCCGGGCCCGGTTGAACTGGCTCGACCTGCACGGGACTTGGGACATTAGCGTCACTGACGCGCCCAACCTCTACGCCTATTTCATCCAGAGCGAACGCTTCCCCAACGTCGGCGTTTCCCCGGACATCAAGGCGGCCAACTTGCGACGGCTCAATGCGATTATTCATATGGCCCACGCGCGGGGAGTTAGGGTCAGTCTAATGGCGTACGAAGCACGTTTCCGCACCCCGCACGCACCGACACCCTACCCCGAGAACGAGGCCGACCTCTACGCTTACACGCGCGAGGTGGTCGAGAAGTTGATCCGTCAAGCGCCCGAGCTCGACGCCATCGGCTTCCGAATCGGCGAAAGCGGGCACGGCGAAGCGTTCTTCAACTGCTATATAGAAGCCGTGAAGGCCTCGGGCCGGGACATCCCGCTCGTCACCCGGAGCTGGCTGGCCCGGAAATCCCGGGTCGTGCCTTTGGCCAAGGCGTCCCACGACTTTACGGTAGAAATAAAATACAATGGCGAGCAATGGGGAGCCCCATACATGGTGATGGGCGGACGCATGGCCGGCTGGTACAGCTATTCCTTCGAGGATTATCTAAGCGATTCCGGAACGCCGGACGCGGCCCGTCTATGGCCGGGGAACGCAGTCCCCGGAGGCTCGAGCTGGCCGGCCCAGCCGTACAAAATCGTTTGGCAGGTGCGGGCCAACGGCACGCACCGCATCCTGCCCGTTTATAACCCGGCAGCCGTCCGCCGGGCTGTCCGCTCTATGCCCCTCGGCACCGCCTCCGGGTTTGTCGTCGAGGGCTTGGAAACATACTATCCGAAATCTCCGCGCTATTATCTGGCCGACCCGAACGATTCTTATTGCGACTGGACGCACGAACGGGATTGGATGTACCTGAACCTCTGGGGACGTCTGGGTTACGATCCGGACACGCCGGACGAACGGTTCGACGCCCTGGTCGCTGACAAGCTTGGCCAGGCGGCCGCGCCGCTGGTCGAAGCCTGGAAGGCGGCCGGCCGGATTGTGTCCACTGCGTTTTCCGCTTTCTCCCTGGGGCCCGACCACCGCAACCATGCCATTGAGCTCGAGTGGGGCGGAGACACCGCCGGATACCTAGCCTCGGAACCCTTCGATTCGCATGTCTTCTCCTCGATTCGGGAAGCCGTTGCCGGGAACGCCGCGGGCGGGCTCGACGGCCGCATCCCGCCCCAGGTGACCGCCGTGCGCCTGATGGCCGACGCAGCCGCGGCGGCCAAAGCCGCTTCGATTCAGTTGACGTCAGCCCCGCCCGGTGAGAGGAAACGTCTCCGGGAACTCATCACGGTCTGCGGCCAAGCTTCCCACCTCGGCCGCTATTATGCAGAGCGTTTCTTATCGGCATGGCGGGCGGGCCAGGCCGAAGCTGGGACGGCGGGCGCGGCGGGGCAAGCCACGACCCACATGCAGGAAGCGGAGAAGGAATGGAGCGAACTCGCCGCGTGCGTTTTCTACAAGCCGTTCACGGAGCGGCTCCGGATGCGGACGAATAGCTATCATTGGGCGCAGGAACTGCCCAAGGTCAAGGCCGAAGCCGAGCGGATGGCAAAGATCGCCGCGCCCGCGCCCAATCCCGTCGCTCCCATCGCAGCCGAATCCAGCCCTCCCGCGATTTCGCTCGAAATCGAGACGGAAACGGCCAAAATATCGATTCCTGCCGTTGGCCTCAACCGCGCTTGGGCCCTGGTCAAGCCGCTCCCCAGCAGCGCCTTTTTCCACAAGATCCCCATGACCCGCCGCGGAGACCGGTTCGAATACGATTTCAAACGAGAACCGTGGGGGCATTCTGTCGCCGCCGAGATCGAAAGCGGCGGGCGCGTCCGCCGCATTCCCGGCTGGGAGGCCGACGCCCCCTATCTCGTCGTTCCGTCCCTCCCAGGGCCGACGCCGCTTATCTATTCGAGCGAAGAAGCCCTCTCGTATCTTGACCCGGCCTCCCTGTCGCCGTCAATGCATGGTCTTCTTCTCGTTTCCTCACGCGCCTCTAACTTTCATCGATACTTCAATATCCCGATCCGGCGGAAGATCCTCGACCCCGTCCGCCGCGGGATGACCCTCGTCGTCTTGGCCCAAGACTACGTGCAGGGACGCTACACACTCGATTGGCTGCCCCGACCTCTGCTTATGGAGTCCAGTCGGGAGCGCTTATTCGACCCGGCCGGCGCGCTCGGCCTGACCAAGATCGAAGACGACAACATTCTCCGCCAGCGATTCCTGCCAAGCCCGGGCTGGGACGTACCGGGCAACGGCGGCGCGGCCATCCTAAAGTGGGGCGAAGGCAGGATCATCCTCATCAACGCCCGCCTGCTCGAACGCATGCATATCCCCGGTTGCGCGGCGTCTCTTGCCGCCGTGCTGAGCCTGGGCGGTCGGGAGAAACCGGTCGTTGTCGTCGACGCGGGGACGGAGGGCGGAGTCTACACTTCGTCGGTCGTCATGGATTTCATGTCCGCCCACGACATTCCCTTCCTGACGCTCGGAGAGGTCATTGCCCGGGCGCAGGGCGTGAACGCGAACGAACCCATTCCGGGGAAGCTCGATGACGACGATCTCCTTTCCTCCCTGAACATCCGCAGCGACCAGATGGTCAACGCCTTTGTGGAAAAAAAGGTCAAGTCGGCCGCCGCGTTGTCCGCTCCCGCCACTCGCGAAGAGTTCGACCGGAGGCGGGAATCCCAACGCCGCGAGCTTTTCCGATGCCTGGGACTCGATCCCCTGCCTCCCCGCACTCCGCTCAAAGCCCGGGTGACGGGAGTCATCGAGCGCCGCGGATACCGCATCGAAAAGGTCGTCTTCGAGAGCCGGCCGAACTTTCCCGTGACGGCGCATCTTTACGTTCCTGAAGGAGCCGCGGGGCGGAAGCTTCCCGTCATCGTCAATCCGCATGGCCACTGGGGATTTAAAAAACAGGAGCCGACCGTCCAGTCCCGCCTGATTGGACAAGTCCTCGCCGGCTATCTTGCGATCGTGGTCGATTCCCCCGGCTTTAGCTTCGAAGGCGATCGCCGCGTCGAGCGCCGCTTCGCGGGAACGCATGACGACCTCCGTCTCATCCTGGGCTCACAGAACGCGACGAGTGTGTATGTCTGGGACCTGATGAGGGCGCTCGACTATTTAGCCACGCGGCCGGAGGCCGATATGACCCGAATCGGCCTGACGGGCGCCTCGGGCGGCGGCTTAGCCACGATGTGGGCCTTTGCCGCCGAACCGCGCTTCACATGCGCCGCCAGCGTCGTCTACGCCAGCAGCTACGAGGTCAACCCACAGAACGGATGCCTATGCAATCATGTCCCCGGCTCGCTCCAAATCGGCGACCGCTCCGACGTTTTGGGACTGCGGGCGCCGGCGCCCATCCTGATCATCGGGGCGGAGCAGGACCCGGAGTTCCCCGCCAAAGGCATGCGGCTGTCGGGCGAGAAGCTCCGGGGGCTGTGGGGGCTCTTCCGAAAGTCGGATGACGCCTGGCTGCGCATGTTTCCGGGCGAACACGATTACAGCCGGCCCATGCGCGAAACGGCAATGGGTTTCTTTGATAAATATTTGAAAGGCGCCGGCGACGGATCGCCGGTGCCGGAACCGTCCTTCGCGACCGAGCCGCCGGAGGCGCCCGAGCTTTACGTGTTACCCGAACCGCCCGTAAACGCCCTGACCATGCGCGGAATCGCGCAGTCGATGTTCGATCGGCCGGCGGCCGCCCAAACGGCGGCGGATTACATCCGCATCAACGGCGGGCTTCCCGGCGTGATTCCGCCGGAACTCAAGCGCCTGGACGATGTTGAGGGCAAAGCCCGCTTAACATTTATCTCGGAACCGGGGCTTACCGTGCCCGCGATTGACTGGCCGGCCAAAGGACCTGCCCGAGCGTTCGTCGTGTTGATCACGGAAAAGGGCAAGGCGGAGGCGGCTGCGGAGTTCGGCGTCGACAGGCTCCGCGAAGCGGGAATCGCCTGCCTGGCGATCGACCCCCGCGGACTTGGAGAACTCAAAGCGCTTGACCTGCGCCTCACGACCTACCTCGGTCAGGCGCCTGCGTTCGGCATGGGCTGGGACATCACCCGGGCCATCGCCGCCCTGGCCCCGGATACAGCTAAGATCGCCGTCGTCGGGCGAGGCCCTTCGGCAGGACAGGCGGCGCTCGCGGCCGCGCTCATCGAGCCGCGCATCGGCTTCGTCGCCGGGCTGGCGACGCTGAAAGAATTCGCCGACGCTTTCCGCGATGACGTCCCGTTGCTTGCCATTCAACCCAGGGCGAATTATGCACCGTCTCTGTCCAAGCTGCGCAGCTTGGTCAAGGCCGAGACGGTATGGAGCTTCCTCGGAGGCCCAGACCCAGATTGGGCCGGCGCCCTCATCCGCTGGGCGGAGAGATGAGGCCGTTCTGGGCCTTCTTCGCTGCGGCGAGCCAGGTGTTTTTTGGTTCCCATTAGGGGACATACAATCCGCAAAGAATGAGGATGATTCCGCTCCGATTTGATGGTGGAGAAAGACGTAAAATTCGTAAAAGCGTAGCGACAAGCAAATATTTGAAGGAAGCAAATTTTTAAATGGAAAAATATAATCGAAACCCCGTCCTGCACAACGATCCTCTGCCGGTGGAGGTCGTCTTTCACCCTTCGTGGTGGCACCGGCATGCGGGGATCTCCTTCGACGAGGATTTCTTTTATCATCCTGCTCGGCGCGTGGAAGCCGAGCGCCGGATGGAGCAGGTCTTGCACGAGCGGTTCGGCGATCTCGGCCTCGGCGAGGAACGGGACTGCGATCTCCCTGTCATCGGCGCTATCCATAATGCCACCGGATTCCTGGTTTCCGAAATGCTGGGCTGCCGTGTCGATTATCTGGAGGATGCCCCACCCCTGGTCGTTCCCGCGAACCGGCCCGACCTGAAGATCGATGTCGAAGGGGCGTTCGCGAGCGCTGCCTTCCTCCGCCTCCAAAGATTGATCAACGATCTGAAAGCGCGATATGGTTATGTGACCGGAGACGTCAATTGGGCAGGGATCCTCAACCTGGCCCTCGACCTTCGGGGCCAGCCAATCTTTCTCGACATGGTTGACCGGCCGGATGAGGTCCGCCTCTTCTTCAGCCGTATCGCCAAGGTCATCGAGCGTTTCACAACAATCATCGCACGGGAGACGGGAACGACCTCGATCTCTGTCAATCGGACGGTCCGCCACCTCCGGGGGCCCGTGTTCCTTCACTCCGAATGCGCCCTGACCATGATCTCCATAGGACATTATGAGCAATTCATCCTGGATATCGACCGGGACTGGAGCGAGCGGTATCGGCCGTTCGGGGTTCATTACTGTGGCGCCGATCCCCATCGCTTTGTGGGGGCGTTCGCCAAGCTTCCTCATCTGGATTTTCTCGACGTCGGGTCTGGCGGGGACCTGCGCGCCCTCCGCCGCCAGTTACCGGAGACGTTCCTCAACATCCGACTGAGCCCGGTCGAAATCGTGGAACAAAGCGTCGAGGAGATCCGGCGGATCGTCATCGACCGAGTTACCGATTCGGACAATCCATATCTGACGGGGGTGTGCTGCATCAACATGGACGACCGGGTGACGGACGACAAGATCCGGGCGATCTTCGAAGCCGTGAGGGAGATGCGGAAGCGATATGCCGTTCCGGATTAGAATATCGAGATTTTCGCCGAGAAATCAAAGAGCCAGCGAGAGGAATCGAACCTCCGACCTACTGATTACGAATCAGTCGCTCTGCCGGCTGAGCTACGCTGGCTTTTAAACGGTTCTTGCGGAATGATAAATTAAACGAATTCGTCAAAACTGTCAAATTAAAACTGGGGGGCTACCTGGATAAAAGCTACGGCCTTATCTTTTTGATTTCTTTTTCTTTTGCTTCCCGCCACTTCGCGTAGACTAAATCCATAAGCTCACTTTTCAGGACTTTGCCCATGTCCTTGATTTTCAAGCCCATTTCCAACTTCTTGCCCTTGGGCTTGCTCCAAACGACCTCCCCCGACATCTTGGAGGTGAGCCGCTTGTCCGGGAGGTTGAGCTTAAAATTGACTTCCGAGCCCGGACGGAGATCAAGGTTGAAACTGAACGTGAGCTTCAGGCCATCGCGGGACATTTCGTCCAGGGTTGCCTTCTGGACAACGCGTTTGCCCCCTTCGATTTGAATGAGCTGCACCGGCACAGGGCAGTCAAACCTGAAGTATTTCCTTTTCTCCTTAGCCATAAAAAAAGTGTACCCCTTTTTTACCGGAAAATTCAAGAAAAATTTAAGCCAATTTCGCAATTTCGGGGTCAAACCTACTCATTACGCTGCCATTCTCCCTGGAAAATGCGTAATGAGTAGGTTTGACCCCGGTTCCTCTTGAGGTTTGACCCCGATTCCTCTTTTGAATACAATAGTTCCCTCTGGAATCTGAGATAGAATTATGATCATCAAAAAACTCGAGCTGCAGGGGTTCAAGACGTTTCCCGAGCGCACCAAAATCGTCTTCCACACCGGCATCACGGCCATCATCGGCCCCAACGGCACCGGCAAGAGCAACATCGTCGAATCGATCCAGTGGATCCTGGGCGGCCATCGGGTCCGGTCGGTGCGGGGCGAGAAAATCGACGATGCCATCTTCACCGGCAACACCAAAAGACCGGCTCTGGGTATGGCCGATGCCACTCTTTTCCTTCAAAACGCCGAAGAAGAGCTCCAGATCAACCACCGCGCCTTCCGCACGGGCGAGAGTGAGTACCGGTTGAACGGCAAGGTCGTCCGGCTCAAGGACATCCAGGACGAGCTCTGGAAAAAATCCATTTCCGAGAACAAATACTTCGTCATCGAGCAGGGCGCCATCGGCACATTCGTCACCTCCAAGCCGACCGAAAAAAGGGCCCTGATCGAGGAGGCCGCGGGCACAGCCTATTACAAGGATAAAAAACGGCAGGCCGAGAACAAGCTCGAGGGTTCCGAGCAGAACCTGGTCCGGCTCGAGGACATCATCGCCGAAGTGGCCAAGGCAAAAAATTCCCTCCAGCGCCAGGCCAGCGCCGCCGAAAAATATAGAAAGCTGCGTGAGCGGATCCGGGAGCTCACGGCCCTGCATTTCCGCCGCAAGAACGAGCAACTCCTCTTGGCCCAGCAGGACGTCCAAACCCATCACGATGAGAGCCTGGCCAACGAGCGCGAACGGGTGGCCCGCCTAACGGCAGAGGAAAAAGCCGTCAACGAAAAGCGCACCGAAGCCTGGGAGCTCGATCAATCGCTCAAGCAGGGTCGGGAGAACCTGTTCACCTTCCGGTCGCAGGTCGCCCGCCTCGAAGCGGAAGGAGAACGGGAATCCAAGCGCATCGAATTCCTCGGGGAAAATCGAAGGAAAGCGGCTGCCGATGCCGACGGGCTCCTGGCTGAGCTGCTCATCCTGGAGCGCGACCTCATCAAGGCCCGGGAAGACTTCCAGGCGAATACGCAGACGATCGCCCAAAAACGACGCGAGGCCGACGAGGCCGAGCTCGCCCTTCAGAAAACCGAAGCCAAGATCGCGCCCTGGGCAAAAAAAGTGGAGGACTTGCGCAGCGAATATCTGCAGAAGTTTGCCGAAGTCACGGAAGCCAGGAACGAGGGCGCCAAAATCGAGAAAGAGCTGGAGCTCATCCGGCGTCAGGAACAAAAAATCCGGGTCAGGCAAAATGAATCGCAGGCCGCGCTCGAGGCGAAGGCCAAAGAAGCCGAGGGGCAACGCAGCGAGCGGGTCCACACCCAACGGCTCCTGACCGAAAAAGAGGAAGCCATTGCCGACCTGAAACAAATGCTGACCGTCGTCTCATCCACCATAGAGAGCCTCCAGGAGAAGATTCGCGAGCTCAAGGACAAACGGGACGAGGACGCTTACCATCTCCAGGCCCTGAGAAAGATGGAAGAAAAAGAGCGCGCCGCGGAACCCTCCCAGGATGTCGAGGGCGCCATAGGATTTTTCACCGACCTGGTCGAGTCTGACCCGGCCGATGCCCCACTCATCGACGTTTTCTGGAAAGAAGAGGCGAGGGCAACCATTATCCCCGCCGAGGAAATCCTGAAAAACCTAAGCGGCCGGGAGATCAAGGGCAGCTTCCTGCTCATCGCCCCGCTCAAAAAAGAACACATCCCCCAGGCCTTTGCCCAGGACCCGGACGTCGTCGGGATGCTCAAATCCCGGCTGCGGCCGAGCGCCCGGATCCAGGACCGCATGCCCGAGCTCCAGGACGCCGTGATCGTAAACAGCATCAGGTCTGCGATCAACCTGTGGCTCCAATTCCCCACGTTCAATTACATCTCCCTTAACGGCGACCTCCTGCTCTCCACGGGCCTCCTCAGGCTGGGGCAGAGAAAAGAAGGCCTGTTCACCCTTCATCAGGAGATAAAAGAGCTGGAGAAAAAAATCGCCCAGCGCGATGCGGACATCCAGCCGTTTGCCCGGGAGCTGGAGACGAACGGCCGCGAGAAGCAAAAACTGGAAATCAGCATCCAAAGCGAAACCGTTCTCATCGGCGGCCTTCGCCAAAAGCTCCAGGGGTTCGAACAGAACCTGGCCCTGATCCAGATCGAAAAGGAAAAACACCAAAACGACCTGGCCCTTTTTGGCCATGAGCTCGATGTCCTGGCCATGGACAAACGCGTTTTCTTGGAGAGGCTCGAATTCCATTCAAAAATCATCCGCGACCTGGAGGAACAAGAGACCGCCCTGAAGGGCCGGGCCGAGACCGAAGAAAAAGAATTCGCCCTTCACCAGGAAAAAACTAACCAGGACGCCAAGAATATCCTGGAGCTGCGGGGAACGAGGGACGTTCTTCAAGAAAAAATCAACCACCTTCAGGACCTGGCCAAAAGCCTCGGCCAGAGGAAAGAAGGCACGACCGCTAAAATCAAATCCCTCCAGGAAGAGATCCGGAATGCCGAGGACGAGGAGGCGCGCCTGAAAGCCCTCATCGTCGAACTGGTCGAAAAAGCCAAAACACACGAAGAGGAAAAAACCCGGCAGGAGGTCCTGCTCGGACAGAATGAGGTCCGGCTGGATGAGCTCCAGCTGGGCTTGACCGCGGCCGAGGCCGGCCTCAAGAAAATCCGCGAAGACTACGAACAACAAAAGGACGAGCGGATGAAATGGGAAATCCGGAAGGCCGAGATCGACCGCGACCTGGTCAACCTGGAGGAAACCTGCTGGCAGGAGCTCAAAAAAACGCTCCAGGAGCTCAAATCCGAAGCGCCGGCCCCCGGAGCGCCCGAGGGCGACGTCGAGACCGAGCTGGAAGACGCCAAAGAAAGGCTCCTCAAATACGACTCCGTCAACCTCATGGCGGAGGAAGAATTCCTGGCTCAGAAAGAGCGCCACGACTTCCTCATCCGGCAAAAGACCGACCTCAAGGAATCGATCTCCCAGACCAAGGAAGCCATCCTGAAGATCGACGAGGAAAGCCGGCAGCGGTTCCTGACGGCGCTTGGCGAAATCAACAAAAATTTCCAGGATTTGTTCTCCATGCTCTTCAAGGGAGGGACGGCCGAATTGACTCTCCTCGACGAAAACGACCCCCTGGAGAGCGGCGTCGACGTCGTCGCTCAGCCGCCCGGAAAGAAAGTCCAGAACATGGGGCTGCTGTCCGGCGGCGAAAAATCGCTGACCAGCCTGGCCTTTCTCTTCGCCCTCTTCCGCTACAAGCCGACGCCGTTTTGCATCCTGGACGAGGTCGATGCCGCGCTCGACGAGGTCAACCTCGCCCGGTTCCTGGATTTGATGAAACAGATCAAGTCCGAAACCCAGTTCATCATCATCACCCACAACTACAAGACCATGGAAGTCGCCGACTACATCTACGGGACGACCATGGAAGAGCCGAACGTCACGAAAATCTTTTCCATGAAATTCGAAAAAAAGGGGGATGCCGAAAAAGTTGACTAAGGTCCAGCTTTACATCCCGCCCGGTGGATACTTCGCCGAACGCTGGACAAAGGGCTCCTCCATGCCGCCGCTGGGGCTTCTCTCGATCGGCGCCGTGCTGGAGAAGGAGAGGATCCCGGTCGAGATCGTGCCCACCGATATCTTGGGCATGGGTTGGGGGGATATTCAGCGGAAAATCAAGCAGGACAAGCCCGACGTCATCGGCGTCACCATCACTACCGAAAACCGCTTCCAGAGTTTCAAGCTCATCCGGCAGGCGAAAAAGGCGTATCCGGGGGCGCTGACCGTGCTGGGCGGGCCGCATGCCTCGATGGCGGCCGAGGACTGCCTGGAACATATTGCCGAAATCGATGCGGTGGTGAGGGGCGAAGGCGAACTGACGATGCTCGAAATATGCCGGGCTTGGGAGAAGAAACAGGACTTGACCGCGCTGGCCGATATCCAAGGCCTTTCCTTTAGAAACGACGGCAAAATCCAGTCCAATCCGCCGCGCCCGCCCATTCTCGACCTCGACAGCCTCCCCTACCCAGCCTTCCATTTGGTTCCGTTTGAAAAATATAATTTTCGATTCGAAGTGCCCGGCCACGGCCCGCTGCCCGCGGTCAACGTCATGACCAGCCGCGGATGTCCCTTCAACTGCAGCTTCTGTGCGACGCCCATCAACTGGGGCCGGCATGTCCGAATGCGGAGCCCGGAACATGTCGTCCGTGAAATCGAGCAACTCAAGGAACGGTACGGCATCCAAGTCGTCTTCTTCTTCGACGATACGTTCAACGCCAGCCCGAAACGCGCCGAGGCAATCTGCGACCTGATCATCGCCCGGAAGCTCGATATCTTCTTCAAGTGCGATGTGCGGATCGACATCATGAGCCAGCCGCTGCTGGAGAAGATGAAACGGGCCGGGCTGTTTCATCTCTCGTTTGGGATCGAGGCCGGCTCCGAGCGCGTCCGCAACGAGATCGTCAACAAGAAAATCCAGATCGAGGATTTTCACAACCTGGTCCGATGGTGCCGGGAGCTCGCGATCATCCCCAACGTTTTCTTCATCTTCAGCCATCCGACAGAGACGTGGCCGGAAGCCCAGGAGACGATCAAGATCATCGAGCAGTACAAGGACGGGATCGAGGGCTCGATCGCCATCCTCCACATCTACCCCGGGACGCCTCTGGAAAAGACGGCGCGCGAGTCCGGGTTCCTTCCCAAAAACTTTTCCTGGACAAAACGGTACTTTTCAAAAATAATCACACTGCCCATGGCCCAAGGCGACGTCCCCCTCTACATGGATAAGCTGACGTGGGGCCAGATGAGCGAGCTCGTCCTGCGCTGGTCGCTCAGCGCCCAAAAAACATCCCTCCATAAAAAGGTGCCGAGCGCCCTCAAGCACGTTCGCTCCCTGGGCGACATCAAGCGCTATACGGTCATGGCTTGGGTTTATATGAGACTGAAAGCCAAAAAACTTTTTAAAAAATAGGTTCTCTTCCATTTCGTGAGGGTGGAAAAGGGAAACGATCCGGAGACGACCGAAGCGACCATGGAGGGTTTAGCCTTCCCGAGCCCTCCTTCAAGGGCAGCCGGCTCGGAAGAAGCCGACCGGCGAAGTTGTCTGAGCTTCCCGGCGGACATCCGTAAGATCGAGGCCGGGAAGCGAGTTCTGAGCCGCCGAGAAGGAGGGCTCGGGAACGGCGTGAAAAACCCGGATGGGGAGCGAGGCCGTTTCCGGATTGTTTCCCATACAATTTTCCCCATACGAAATGGAAGAGAACCAAAAAATAGAAAAAAACAAAAAAGGAGCGTAGGATGTCGGGAACATGGTATATCGTCATCATTCTCTTGTATCTCCTTGTCTTGACCGTCTTCAACTTCATCCGGGCCAGGCGCATCAAAAGCCAGGAAGACTTCATGGTGGCCGGCCGCAGCTTGAAGTGGTCGGTTATGGTCTTCACCCTCATCTGCACCTGGATCGGCTCGGGCACCTTCATCGCCGGTGCGGAATTTGCGGCCAAGGCCGGGTTTTCGGCGCTGTGGCTGGCGGCAGGGGCCTGGGTCGGCATCATCCTGATCTATTTCTTGACGGCAAAAATCCAGACCTTCGGTCAATACACGATCGGCGATATTCTCGAAGCGCGCTTCGGGCCCGTGGCGCGCGTTTTCGGAGCTTTCGCCCTGCTCATCTCCTTCACCGTGATCGTTTCCTATCAGTTCGTCGCCGGGGGGTTCATCCTCAATGTGATCTCGGACGGAAAGATTTCGGCTTCAACCGGCACGATGATCGCCGCGCTCTTTGTCATCCTCTTCACGGCGCTGGGCGGGATGATGGCCATCGCCTATACGGACCTGCCCAACGGGATCATCATCGTCCTGGCCTGCCTGCTCGCGGTGCCTTTCGTTTATTCCGCGGCGGGCGGTTTTGCCCAGGCCACCAAGGTTCTTGATCCCGGCTATTTTGCCGCGGTCAACAGCCAGTTCGGAGCCCATCCCGCGCTCAAAGTCGGCGGATATTTCCTGTCGACCTTGTTCCTGCTCCTGGGCGTCCAGAGCATGTACCAGAAATTCTACAGCGCCAAATCCGCCAAGGACGCCAAAAAAGCCGTGGTCTGGTGGACACTCGGCACAATCTTTGTGGAAACAGTGGTCGTCGTTATCGCCGTTTTCGCCTACAGCATGTTCAAGGGCCAGATTGACCTGACGATCCCCAAGGAAGGCGGAAAAGTCGTGTTGATGGCAGCGCGAAGCCTAGTGCCCTTTCCGGTCGGCGTGCTGCTGCTCGGTGCGGCCTGCGCCGTCGTCATCTCCACCGGCATGAATTACCTCCTCTCCCCTTCGACAAACATCATGCGGGATATCTACCAGAGGTTCATCAAAAAAGATGCCAGCCAGAAGACCATGATCGCCCTCCAGAAAGTCATCATCGTTTTGCTCGGACTCATCGCCTTCTTCCTGGCCACTCAGCTGACCTCGGTCCTGAGCCAGGCCTTATTTGCATATACAATATACGGAGTCGCCATCACCCCGACGTTGATCGCCGCCCTAACCTGGAAACGGGCGACAAAAGCGGGCGGAATCGTCTCCATCATCTCCGGAACGGCGGCCTGCATATTGTTAAAAATTATGGCCGGAGTCCTTCCCCCTGGCAAGGCCCCCGACGGCGATCCATGGGGAATTCCGATCATTTATCCAGCTCTCGCCGTTTCGATCATCACCCTGGTTGTCGTCAGCCTCCTGACGCCGAAGCCGAAGTCGGAAGAGCTGGAGAAATTTTTCCCGAAGAAAAAGTGATGACTACAGGGATCGTTAAAGACACGCGTTACCTGGGGCACGACATGGGTGCGTATCATGTCGAGAGCCCGCAGAGGCTCGAAGCGATCTACAAAATGATCGAAGGGGAAATTGCCTTCCCCCTCACGGTCATCGAGCCGCGCCCGGCGACAGAGAAAGAGCTAGAATTCATCCACAGTCCCTCCTATGTCAAGTTCATCGGGCAGACAGCGGGCAAGGAACGGACCTACCTCGATCCGGACACATCGACGTCGGCCAACTCCTACGAAGCCGCGCGTCTCGCAGCGGGCGGCCTGCTGAAAGCCGCGGACCTGGTCATGGAGGGAAAAATCCGGAACGGGTTTGCCCTCGTCCGTCCCCCCGGCCATCATGCCGAGGTCGACCAGGCCAAAGGATTCTGCATTTTCAACAACGTGGCGATTGCAGCCGAGTATCTCGTCCGGAAGCATGGGCTGAAACGGGTCCTGATCGCCGACTGGGACCTCCATCACGGAAACGGCACGCAGAATGCGTTTTACCTTCGGAACGACGTTTTGTTCTTTTCGACGCACCAATTTCCCTACTACCCTGGAAGCGGCGACTGGGACGAAGTCGGAGAGGAAGCAGGGGAAGGCTTTACGGTCAATGTCCCCATGAGCCCGGGAAAAACGGATGAAGAATATCTTTTTATTTATAGGAACATTTTAGGTCCGATTGCGGCGGCCTATAAGCCTGAATTCATCCTGGTTTCCGCGGGTTTCGACATCTACGCCGGCGATCCCCTGGGTGGAATGCTGGTCTCCGCAGAGGGATTCGGGGCGCTGGCGGCGGAACTTCTGGCAATGGCAGGGAAGCTGGCGCAGGGCAGGATCCTCTTTACCTTGGAAGGCGGATACAGCCTGGAAGGCCTGGCGGACGGGGTGCAGGAGGTTTTGATGCAGCTTGCCGCCCAAAAAACCCCTCCGGCGATCAAAACTGATATTTCCATCACCACTAGGAAAGAGATCTCCCCTGTAATCGACACCCAGAAGAGATTTTGGCCCCTTTAAAAGGTACCGTCAGGGCAAAGAGCCCCTGGCGAGGGCTAAAACTACACCCGTCCCCTTTTAAGGACAGAAAATACAGCCAAAAAAAGGAAAATCAGGCAGGGAAATTGGTATATTTTTTGCAATAAAAGAGAGTGTAAGGAGAACGAAGATGAAAAAGATAGCCGGAATTATCCTGACGCTCTTTCTGCTGGTTTTTTTGGCAAATGCGCAGGAGACAAAATATGCAAGCAACTCCTTCGCCAGGCTGAGCTATATCAACGGCAATACCTATGTCCAAAGGGCCTCGGACCTCGGATATGAAGAAGGCGTAGTGAATACCCCGATCGGCGAAGGCGACAGGCTCGGCACGACCAACGGCAGGGCGGAAATCTACCTGGGGAATAAAAATTACATCCGCCTGGATGAAAACACCAAAATCGATTTTCTCAACCTCCCCAAACGGGATGCCGGGCTCATCCGGGTGCGCAATTGGGCGGGCAATATTTACCTGGATGTCAACTTCCTGGAGAAGGAAAAAGGCATTGAGATCCTGACCACGGACGCCACGTTCTACATCCTGGATAAAGGCCTGTACAGGATCGATGTCAGAGAAAACAAAGAGACCGAGATCCTTGTCTTCCAAGGCGTCGTCGAAGCGGCCGGCGAAGACGGCTCCGTGCTCGTGAAAAAGTCGCAGCGGCTGACAGTCTCCGATGGACGGATTGTGAATCGACCGGCAGCCTTCTTTGCCGGGGCCGAAGATACCTTCGACCACTGGAATGGGGACAGGGCGTCCATCATCAACAGGCAGTTGGCCAAACGCTACCTCAGCGGTGAGCTTGAAGATTACGAGTATGAGTTGGATGAATACGGCGATTGGACGTACATGTCGCCCTATGGCTATGTTTGGTCGCCCCGCGGGATGGCGGCCGACTGGCGGCCCTACTCGTACGGGCGCTGGGCCTGGATGCCCATGGCGGGCTGGACCTGGATTCCCTATGAGCCCTGGGGCTGGAGCACATTTCACTACGGCCGCTGGCATTGGGGCCTGGGGATGGGCTGGTACTGGATCCCCATGAATGTCTGGGGCCCGGCCTGGGTGAACTGGTGGTGGGATTATGATTATTTCGCCTGGGCGCCGATGAGCTACTGGGGCTATCCTGTCTACGTCGTGGACAATGTCTTTTACGGCCGGGGCTATAACGGCGACCACTTCTATAATTCGCGGGCGCTGACCGTCGTTCACAAGAACCAGCTCCAGGCCAAGGATGTGCAGAGGGCCGCGCTCGGCCGGGACGTAATCAAGAATCTCGGCAAGATCGAACTCAAGGAGCGCAGCCTCGCCGCCCAGCCGTTCTCCAGCCGCGACCTCTCGATCGAGCAAGTGAATGGGAAGACAATGATCATGCGCAAGGGCGGCGAATCCATCGAGATGAAGCCGGCGGCCATGCCCGGACGGGACATCAAACAGCGGGAGATGTCCGGCGCGACTAGAACTGCAGAGCGGAGCGTCGAGAGAAGCGGTGCAGCTTCGCCCAGCGGTGAAATCAGGAAAAAGGGAGACTCACCCCCGCCGGCCGTTCAGACGCCTCCCAATCCCGAAAGAAAAATCCGCAAGAAGCAAGACGGCGGGTCCGGCGAAGGCAGCTCATCGCTCTCGCGCAGTTCCTCCGTGAGAAGCTCGACTCCCAGCTATTCCACGCCTCGCAATTACACGCCGAGAAGCTTTTCTGCTCCTTCGTCCTCGCGCGGGTCTTTTTCGGGAGGGCATTCTTCGCCGTCGCGATCAGGAAGCGTCAGAAAAAAATAGCCCCTCCGAAACCCTCATTGTATATTGGGGACGGTTTGCCAACGGCAAACCGTCCCCCTTTTTCTAATGGACTTCTTTCGCTTTTTCCAAAGTCGCATAATCCAGAATTAGCATATGGTCTTCGTAGGAACAGAAGCGAATAAGCTGCTCCTTCCCGCTGAGGAAAGCCTCCATGAAGGGCCATTTGCAGATGGGGGCTGCCAGCAAGCCCGTTTTCCGGTCGATGGGAACAAAGACAATATTGGGGGGAACTTCAAACTCTTCATAAGGCTGCTCGATCCCGGCCTCTTTCACTTTTTTCTTTTCGTCACTGATGACATTGCGAAAGAAATCGATCCAGACCGGAAGCGCCGCGGCCGCGCCGGCTTCATTGGTTCCCAGGCTGACATTATTATCATGCCCCACCCAAACGCCCGCGCACAGCGACGGCGAAAAGCCGATGAACCAGGCGTCGGTGTACTTGTCCGTCGTGCCCGTTTTTCCGGCCAAAGGCTTATCATTGAGCAAGAACGTCGCCATCGGCGCCGCCGTTCCCCGCTCGATCACGCCCTGCATCAGGTAAGTCATTAGATAGGCTGTTTGAGGGGAGATGACCTCTTCCGATTCGATCCGATTTTCCTCGAGGATACTGCCCTCTCGGCTTTCGATACGAGTGATATAATAAGGCTTGATCCGGATCCCTTTGTTGGGAAAAACCGTATAGGCTGAGACGAGCTCCAGCATCTTCACATCGAACGTTCCCAGGGACAGCGAAAGATAGGGATAGATCGTCGTCGCCAGCCCGAATTTCTTGCAATAATCGACGCCGGTCTGAGGAGAGATCCGGTCCAGGATTTTGGCCGTCACGACATTCCGGGATTCTTCGATGCCCTTGCGCAAAGTGACCGTGCCTTTGTAGAGGCGGTCATAATTTTTCGGCGTCCAGGGCTGCCCCGTCCATTTGTCAATGAAATCCGTGGGCTCGTCTGGAATCCGGCTGGCGGCCGTGAAGCCATTCTCCAGGGCGGCGGTATATAGGAAAGGCTTGATAGCCGATCCCGGCTGACGGGGCGCCTGCATGGTCCTGTTATATTCGCTTCTCTTGAAGGAATAACCGCCGACCATGGCCTTGATCTGACCATTCCTGGGGTCGATGACCAAAACGGCGCCCTCGACTTTGGGCTCCTGGTCGAGCGAAACAACAAGCTCCTTTTTATCGTCGTCCTTGCTCTTCACCCTGACCTGGATCACATCGCCGACTTTGATCAGGCTGTCGAGGTTCTTTGTCAAGGTCCAGTCGACATCATCATTCAGCATCTTGCCCGTGAAATTCTTGACCCTAACTTTGGCTTCGCGCTTGGCCACGGACAGGACAATGGCGTCCAGGACATTGCCGATCTCCACCCGCGGGCCAAACCAGCTCTTGAGCCAGTATTCCTCGAGCTTCTGTCCTTTTTGCTTGAATTCCTTGTCCTCTAGGAGATTTTTTTTGTCCTTTCGCCAGCCGTGTCTTTTGTCCAGAGTGCGCAGCCCGTGGACCAAGGCATCTTCTGCAAATTTCTGATAGGTCGGATTGAGAGTTGTATAGGCTTTTAGACCCCCGCGGTAAAGGGCATCGTCGCCGTACGCGGCGGCGATGTACTGGCGCACCTCTTCACAAAAATAGGCGGCGAACTCGGAGTCCTCCCGGCCCAAGGGAAGGACGTTCATCGGCCTTCGTTTGGCGGCTTCGGCCTGGGCTTTGGTGATAAACCCTTCCTCGGTCATGCGGGTGAGAACATGATTGCGCCGGTTGAAGGTCAACTCGGGGGTTGAATATGGGGAATACACCGAAGGCCCCCGAAAGATGCCCGCAATCAAGGCTGCCTCCTCCAGGTTCAGCTCGGACACGATCTTGCCGAAAAAGAGGTTGGAAGCGGCTTCTACTCCGTAAACCCCGTGTCCCAGGTAAAACTGGTTGCAGTACATTTCAAAGATTTTTTCTTTTGAATATTCTTTTTCAATCCGGACGGACAGGGCCATTTCCAGAAGCTTGCGATGGATCGTCTGCTGGCGGTAGAGGAATAGCCTCGTCGCCAGTTGCTGCGTAATCGTGCTTCCGCCTTGGAGTTTCCGTCTCCGCAGAAGGTTCCGGAAATTTTCCTTGAAGGCCCGCAAGATTCCCCGGACATCGATGCCCTTGTGCTTAAAAAATCGGGGGTCCTCAGTGGCCAGGATGGCATTCTTGAGATTCTCGGGGATTTGATTGTAGGAAACGACGATCCGCCTTTCGGCGCCGATCGTCTTGATCGCCTTTCCGTCATCGCCATAAATCGACGTGAGAATATTGGGCTCGAACTTTTCAAGCGCCGAAACATCGGGGAGCGTATCTCGAATGGACACATAAAGGCCCAAAAGGCCTCCGAGAACGAGGGCTGAGCCGAAGCCGAGGAGAAGAAGCAGGGACCTCAAGATTTTCTTTTTATTGAGCTTTTTGATCTGGATGCGCCAGACGATATTCTTTTTGGCCATAGAGCTAAAAATATAGCAGATTGGGCGGAAAAAACCAAATTTGGCCCGGGGTGTTATTGATATTTTTTGATATATGCCCAGGTTTTCTCGAAAACCTGCCGGGCGATCTCTCGTTTGTCACAGCCGGCGTTGATATGGTAGAACCGCCGGCCCTTGAAGCTGCGGAAAATCCTCCGGACCTTGACGAGGTATGCGGCGCGCTCGAAAAGCTTGTCTTTTTTTTTCCTGCCTTCGATCCGGGCCAATCCCGCCTTGGCCTCGATGTCGAGGATAAAAACCAGGTCCGCCTTCGGTGCAAACGCCTCGTTAAGGCGCTTGATCCTATTCTGGTCGACCCCTTTGGCTCCCTGGTAGGCGATCGTCGAATAGTAATACCGGTCAAGGATGATGACTTTCTTTTGTTTGAGGGCCGGCTCCAGGTTCTTTCTTACATTCTCCTGCCGGTCCTTTAAGAACAGGTCCAGCTCCTCCTCAGGGGTCAGGGAACCGGCCAGCTTGGCTCTCCGCTTGATTTCGCGTCCCCATTTTCCCCTGGACGGCTCGCGAAAATACACGGCTTTCGTCCGCCGCGCCCGCAGCTTCCGGAGGAGGATTTTAGCCTGGGTGGACTTCCCGGCGCCGTCGATCCCCTCGAGAACAATCAAAACGCCATTTCTTAACACGCTCTCCACCTTGGGGTCAAACCTACTCGTTACGCAACTTTTTCCCCTGGAATATGCGTAACGAGTAGGTTTGACCCCGGTCTATGTTAGTTGGACGGCCACGGAAATGCAACTTTTTTATGGGCCGCGGGGTTATTGATGTTCGAGGAGCTTTTTTGAATAGTCCCCTCTCCCCTCCTCAATTTGGGGATTTTAGGCTTTAGATGAGGGGACGGTTCGACGGCCGTCCCCTCTGATTCTCGTTTGAATTTTGGAAAAGAATATGCTATTCTTTAACCTACTTAAAAAGAAGCAAATAGCGTTCGAAATGTTCAAAACGGAGGATTTTACATGAAAAAGTTTGTTTGGATCTCGTTGGCAAGCTTCTTTATGGGAGTGCTTCTTGCCGGCTATATTTTTGTCTATCTGCCTGAAAAGAAAGCAGCCCCAAGCTTCCTAAATTCACCATCGTCTTCACTCGGGTCAAACCTTTATGCGGAGGCTCCCCAGGCCAAGCCCGACCTGGATTTTGTCAAAGTTTCGGATAAAGTGGGCCCCGCCGTCGTGAAAATCGACGCCGAAAAAGTCGAAAAACAATCTTCGATGAATTTTCCGGACAGCCCTTTTGGTGATGATTTCTGGGACAGGTTCTTCGGACGTCAGCCGCAGCAGCGCCCCCAGGAATACAAAATGACCGTCCAGGGAACGGGATTTTATATCAGCAGCGATGGCTACATTTTGACCAATAACCATCTTGTCGAAAAAGCCTCCAAAGTCAAAGTCTTCACTGTTCAGGGTGATGAATACACGGCTAAAATTATTGGTACCGACCCTAAGACCGACCTGGCTCTCATCAAAGTCGACACGAAAAATGTACCCTTCGCAGAGCTGGGAGATTCTGCCCAGATGAAAATCGGCGAGTGGGTGCTGGCGATTGGCAACCCGCTCGGCATGGAACACACCGTGACGGCGGGAATCGTCAGCGCTAAAGGCCGACAGCTTGGTTTGGGCGGCGATGTTCAAACATATGAGGATTACATTCAAACGGATGCCGCCATTAACAGGGGAAATAGCGGGGGCCCGCTCGTCAACTTGAAGGGCGAAGTCATCGGCATCACAAGCAATATGCTTGCTCCAAATCCAACAGGCGGCAACATCGGCATCGGCTTCGCCATACCGTCTAACATGGCGAAAAAGGTCGTCACTCAGCTCAAAGACAAGGGCCGTGTCATCCGCGGTTGGCTGGGCGTCACGATCGTCACGCAGCCCATCGATCAGGATACCCAAAAAGTCCTCAACTTGAAATCCCGGAAAGGCGGGCTCATTAATGAGGTCGTCCCTGGGGGTCCGGCGGAAAAAGCCGGCATCAAGCAATACGATGTCGTTATTGAAGTCAACGGCCAGGTTGTCGAAAGTCCCACCGACCTGAGGATGAAAATCGCCGATATCCAGCCGGGAACAAAAGTCGAAATCAAGCTGGTCCGCGACGGCAAGGACAAGACAATCACGGCGACCATCGCCGAGCTTGAAACCGAGGATAAAACCAAGACATCGGGCGAATCGGCCAGTAAAAACATCGGCATTACGGCCACTAACCTGACGCCGGCAATTGCCAGGCGGTACGGGCTAAAGACAAGCGAAGGCCTTCTGATTACCGAAGTTGAAAATGGCAGCGAAGCTGAGCGCAAAGGCCTCCAGCCCGGCGACATCATTCTCGAGGTCAACCGCCAGAAAATAAATAGTGTCAATCAGTGGGAAAGCATCCTGAAAAGGATCAAGCCCGGCGATGCGCTTCTCCTGCTCATCCGCCGCGAGCAAGACGGGCGCTCGCAGGACGCGATCGTTACGCTCAGGGTCCAATGAATGAAATTTAACAAATTTCATTCCCTGGGCAACGACTTCCTCATCGTCGATCGGGACGAAGTCGCGGAGCTGTCGGAACCGGAGATCGGCGATTTGGCGCGCAAGATCTGCGAGCGCCATACCGGCGTCGGGGCCGACGGCTTGCTCCTCATTTCGGTCAGGGACAAGGCCCGGGGGCTGGTCAGTTTTCGAATCTTCAACGCCGACGGCACAGAAGCAGAAGTTTCGGGAAACGGGCTGCGCTGTGCCGCAGCCTATCTTTATTCGCAACAGAAAATCGAAGCTCCGCGGGTGACGTTCGAGACGCCCGCCGGCAGCCGGGAGAGCGAACTGATCGAGAAGCGGAAAGACCAGTTCATGATCAAGATCGAAATGGGCATTCCCCGGCTGACATCCAAGGAAATTCCTTTTGATGACGGGTCCTCGCATGAACGCCTCGTCGACTACCCGTTGATGATCAATCGTAAATTGTACCCGGTCACGATCATTTCCCTGGGCAATCCGCACTGCGCCATCTTCGTCGACCGCTTTCCGGCGCGCATCGAATGGCACCAGCTGGGCCGGGAAATCGAGTCCCACCCGTTCTTCCCGAACCGAACGAACATCGAATTCATCCGGGTCTTGAACCGCGACGAGATCGAAGTCCTGTTTTGGGAAAGGGGCGTCGGAGAAACACTGTCTTCGGGCAGCGGCTCCTGCGCGGCCGCCGTAGCCTCCATCCTCAAAAATTTGACCAACCGGAAGGTCCGGGTGAAAACGAGCATGGGCAGGCTGATGGTGGAATGGGAGAAGGACAAAGTCTATCAGGCCGGGCCGGCGGAGTTTGCCTTTATCGGCTCGTTTCTTTTGAAGTGAAGTGTTCGTAGCCCTTGACTCTTAAGGGCCTCTTGGCGCCGCAGGGGTCGAGTGCAAAAATTCCTTTCTTTCGCGTCATCCTGCCGATCCTAGTAATCCTAAACCTTTTTTTCGGGCCCTCCAGAAGCTTCTCTTTCTCAAGCGTCGCGGTAAACAGAAGCTCGAAATCTTCTCCTCCATGCAAGGCATATTCCACGGCTCTTTTCCCGCCAAATTTCTTCATCCCCGGCGAAAGGGGCAGGCTTTGGAGATCAATTTCCGCGCCGGTGCCGCTCTCCTCACAGAGGTGCATGAGGTCCACAGAGAGTCCATCGCTGATATCGATCATCGAGGAGGCTATATTTTTTTGGGCCAGCTCACGGCCAAGCTCGATTTGAGGGACGGGGTCGAGAAAAGTGCGAAGAAGCCGGTCGGCGCTTTTATCGCCTCCGATCGCAAGCCCTTTCATCGTCAGGACGAATCCAAGTTTGGCGTCCCCCAGGAAGCCTGAGACGAAAATCAGGTGGCCGGGCCTGGCGCCGCTCCGTGTCACGGGCTTTTTACCCACACCCAGCACGGTCACAGAAATCACGATCTGTTTGGCCTTGGAAATGTCCCCGCCGATCAACTTAACGCCCGCCCGACGGGCCGCCGATTCAAAACCGGCCATGAACTCCTTGACCCAGGTCGTGGGCAGGTCGGAAGGAAAGCCAAGGCCGAGCAGGGCATATTTCGGATTCCCGCCCATGGCAGCGACATCGCTGAGGTTGACATTGAGGCTCTTGCGCCCAACATAGTAGGCTGGGTGAATCTTGCGAATGAAATCCACATCCTCGACCAGCAGGTCTTTGGTCAGGATCAGGGGAAGCTTACCCGGTTTGAGAACGGCGGCATCGTCGCCGATGCCAATCCTGATGTTTTTGCCGGGCCGGGCGAATTCCTTCCGGATGGCCTCGATCAGGCTCCGTTCGCCGAGCCGCTCGAGTTTCATGCCCGTGCCGGCTTTGTCTTGAACTTGACCAGGGCCTGGGCGAAGACCTCCCGAATTTCTTCGACGAAAATAAACTCCATCTCTTTCTTGACGATGGACGGGATATCGATCAGGTCTTTTTTGTTGGCCCCGGGAAGGATCATCTTTTTAAGGCCCGCCCGCTGGGCGGCCAGGACTTTTTCTTTCACGCCGCCGATCGGCAGGACATTGCCCCTCAGGGTGATCTCACCGGTCATGGCCACGTCCCAGCGCACCTTGGTGTTCGTGCAAACGGAGATCAGGGCCGTGGCGATGGTGATGCCGGCCGAAGGACCGTCTTTGGGAATGGCCCCTTCCGGAATATGGACATGAAAATCGTTTTGGGAAAAGATTTTATTGTCGATTCCCAATTCCTTGGCATGGGCCCGGGCATAACTCAGCGCCGCGAGCGCGGATTCCTTCATGACATCGCCGAGCGACCCGGTCAGGGACAGCGTCCCTTTGCCCTTCATTTTCGTCGCTTCGACAAAGAGGATTTCGCCCCCCGTGGCCGTCCAGGCTACGCCGGTTGTGACGCCCACCTGGTCCTTTTTCTGGACCTGGTCTTTGAAAATTTTTGGCGGGCCGAGGTAGGTTTCAATATTTTGAGAGGTGATCTTGTTCAATATCTTTTTACCCTCGGCCACCTTCCGGGCGACTTTCCGGCAAACCGAGGCCAGCTCGCGCTCGAGATTGCGGACGCCCGCCTCGCGCGTGTAGAGCGCGATGAGCTTCTTGATCGCCCCGCTGGAAAAGGAGATCAGCTTCGGGCTGAGGGCATTTTCCTTGATCTGCTTCGGGACGAGGTGGCGCAGGGCGATCTGGAGCTTCTCCTCCTCCGTATAGCCGGGAAGCTGCAACACTTCCATCCTGTCCCGGAAGGCCGGCTGGATCGGGTCGAGGAGGTTGGCGGTCGTGATGAACATGACCTTGGAAAGATCATAGGGCACGCCGAGATAATGATCGCGGAAAGAGAAATTTTGTTCAGGGTCGAGGACTTCGAGCAAAGCCGAGGAGGGATCGCCCCTAAAGTCGGCGCCGATCTTGTCCACTTCATCCATCATGAATACCGGGTTATCAAAGCCGGCGCGCCTCAAACCCTGGATGATGCGCCCGGGGAGGGCGCCGATATAGGTCCTGCGGTGGCCGCGGATCTCCGCTTCATCGTGGACGCCGCCCAGTGAGATGCGGATGAATTTGCGGCCGAGCGCCCTGGCGATGGATTTGCCCAGCGATGTTTTTCCGACGCCCGGAGGGCCGACGAAGCACAGGATGGGGCCCTTGATCTTCTTGGAGAGGGAGCGCACGGCCAGATACTCCAGGATCCGCTCCTTGACTTTTTCCAGGCCGTAATGGTCCTCGTCGAGGATCGTTTTGGCCAACTTCAGATCAAGGTTGTCCACCGTGCTCTTGCTCCAGGGAAGGGTGAACATCCAGTCCAGATAGTTGCGGACGACCGTCGTTTCGGCCGACTCCGGATGCATCTGGGCCAGCCGGGTGATCTGTTTTTCGAGCTCCTCCCGGACCTCCTCGGCAACTTTGAGCTTCTGCAGCTTGTCCTGATAGCCCTTGACCTCTTCCTGGAGCTCGTTGCCTTCGCCAAGCTCTTTCTGGATCGCCTTCATCTGCTGCCGCAGGTAATACTGCCTCTGCATCTTGTCCATCTCGCCCCTGGCTTCCGTGCTGATCCGCGATTGGACATCCAGGATCTCCAGCTCCTTGGCCAGGAGCTCATAGACTTTCTTGAGCCTCTGGACGGGGTCCGTGATTTCGAGAATGGCCTGGGCGTCGTTGACTTTGAGCTCGAGGTTGGCCGCCGTCAGGTCGGCCAGCCTTCCCGGCTCCTCGACATTAGTGGCGATGATCAAAACCTCGGGCGGGATGCTTTTGCCGAGCGACGTGGCCTTCTCCAGGCCGCCGCGAACATTCCGCACAAGGGCTTCACTCTCCAGCGATTTCTCAGCCGTTTCTGGCTCATGGACGACCTGGATCTGGGCGGACAGAAAACCGTTTTCCTCGTCGAAGCTTTCGATCTTGGCCCGCACCAGGCCCTGGGCCAGGATCCGGATCCGACCGTCCGGGAGCTTGAGCATGCGCATGATGAGGGCGACCGTTCCCATATCATAGACTTCTTCGCGCTTGGGGTCCTCGGTCTCCATATCTTTCTGGGTGAGAAGAAGAATCATGCGGTGCGAAGACAGGGATTGGTCGATGGCGTTCTTCGATTTTTCGCGGCCGACGAAGAGGGGCACGATCATATAGGGGAAAACGACGATGTCACGGAGCAGGAGGATAGGAAGCTTCTGGGGGATGTTCAGTTTTTGGTCTTTCTCTTCTATGATATCTTCCATCTGGTCATTGGCCTTGGAGTCTTTTTCAGCCATTTTCTCCTCCCGATTTATCGGAGCTTCTGCAGATTTTCACCAGAACTTCTTTTTCCTTTTTTCCCATCATTTTTTTCAGAAGGACGGTCAACACGCCGTTTTCCAGGTAAGCCTTGGCCTTGTCCGGCTGCACGGCGCAGGGAAGCGGGATCGCCCGAAGGAATTGCCCGTACTCCCGTTCCAGGCGCAGGTAGCGAATCCTTTCCGAAGCCGGGTTTTCTCTCTTGGCACCTTTGATCTCGAGCCGGCTCGTATGGAGCGAAATATGAAGATCGCGCTGGGACAGGCCCGGGACTTCGACTTCGACGACAATGTCGTCTTCTTTTTCACGGACATCGACATAGGGGACCCAACCGCCCTCGAGGCCCAGCCATTCCCGCCGCTGGGAGAGGACTTCGCTCATGATGCGGTGGATCTCTCCCTCGATCTTCATCACTCTTGTCGTTGGCTTGATTCGTTTGATCATGGTTTTTAATTGGGGTCAAAGCTACACATTTGACAAAATCTTATTTTTTTCGTCCTCATTAATTTTTGCGTTAAATGTTGAGGTTTGACCCCGGGCTATTTTTCTTTCAGGAGGTCTTCCAGCTCCTGTTTGAACTCCATCACGTCCCGGAATTCCCTGTAAACGGAAGCGAACCGGACATAGGCCACCTTGTCCAGGTCCTTGAGCCTGTCCATGACAAGTTGACCGATATCCGAGGCCTTCATTTCCTTCTCCGGCCGCTCCTGCAGCTTGGATTCGACCTCTTCGACGATCTCCTCCAGCTTACTCACGGCGATGGGCCGTTTCTCGCAAGCCTTCAGCATTCCCCTCAGGAGCTTTTGCCGGTCGAACAGCTGCCTGGAACCGTCCTTCTTGACGATCATGTAGGGAATTTCCTCGATCTTTTCATAGGTCGTGAACCGCCTTTTGCAGGCCAGGCACTCCCTGCGCCTCCGGATGGAGACGCCTTTCTTGCTTTCGCGGGAGTCGATGACCTTGCTCTCCAGGTGGGTACAGAATGGGCACCTCATTGTTCGATCTTCTCCCCTAATTTACGAAGCTGCAACATCGTCAACCCCTCTTTCCATAATATAACATATCCGCAGATGCAAGTCATCACCAGCTGGATGGCGTGGACGACGACGGTCAAGCCGACGGCCTGGTCGGGGTCCATCCCGAAGAGAGTGGTCAGCCCCAGCTTGCTGAAGGCATCCAACCCGCCGACCATGCCGGGCGTAGGGATGGAGGCGCCGACGGCGGTCAAAAAGATATAGGGGATCATAAACAGAAAAGGGATCGAGACATGAAAGGCCAGAAAGAACAGCCAGTAAAAAAATATGATCCCCAGCCAGACGACAAAGGATAACAAAATATAAATCAGAAGGTTGCCGAGAGAATGGAAGAATTTCAGGCCGTCGATGAATTCATGCATCAGGCTCAGGATTCTCTGGCTGAGTTTATGGGGAAACGGTTTCAGCAAGAAGCCGGCCACACGGAGGGCCTTCTCGCGAAAAAAATAAGAAAGGAGGCTGATGATGAGCAAAAAGGAGGCGAAAGATACGCCGACGATTCCCCAGAGGTAGAGGTTTTTAAACGCCTCGGTCTGAATCTTGAAGGCGGGCGGATGAAGGGGTCTGGCCAGGAGAAAAAGCCCCAGCAGGAAACACATGGTAAAGATGTCGAAGGTCCTCTCGACGACGACCGTGCCCAGGGCGAAGCCGGCCCGGATATTTTCCTTGCGAGCGAGATAAAGGGGCTTGACCAGCTCGCCCAGCCGGCCGGGGAAAATAAAGGTCACGGTAAAGCCGATGGCGTTGCCGGCGAAGAGGCTGTAAAATTTGACGTCACGTTTCTCAGCGATCAGGAGATATTTCCAGCGATAGCCTCGGGTGACAAGGTGCAGCGGGGTGATCAGGATGACCAGGATAAAGAGCGGCCAATTCACATTCGTCAGGTAGCGAACGGCCTCTGTCCAATGGACGCCGCGGATGAAGAAGTAGAGAAAGACAACAGTCAGCAGGAGAATAACGGCCAGGCGAATCCAGGTTTTTTTCATGTCGAGCCGTCCATATTATCATTTTCGACCCACTTTGCAAAGAGGCGGATTTCAGGCAGGGATTGAAAATTCGGGCGGAATTGATTATCATACCCGCGCGGTTGGGAAGTCGTCCAACGGCAGGACTCATGACTCTGGATCATGCAATCAAGGTTCGAATCCTTGCTTCCCAGCCAATCCGATCCCGCGATTTTATCCAGCGGGGTTGACAGGGTTTAATGAATCCTAAAAAAAGCGCGCCGCGCCGATTTCTGTTGGTCTTGGTCATCGTCTTGGCGCTCCTTCAATTTGGGTGTCAATCCCGACCGACGCTTCTGACAAAAAATGGGGAATCCTTCAGGTTTGTTTTCGCCACGGATGTTCATCTCGAACCGGATCCGCTCTCCATCGAAAGGCTTAATCAGGCCATCGCCGCCATCAACGGCCTGAAACCGAAACCCCAATTTGTGATCATGGGGGGAGACCTGATCGAGAATTCGTATACCCTGGATCTGGAGAGCGCCGATCGATTGTACCGTCTCTACCAAGACGCTTGTCTGAAATTTGGAATGCCCGTTCATCACATCGTCGGCAACAATGAGATCATCGGCTGGTCCAAAGCGAGCCGGGTGGCTTCCTCTCGTCCGGAATATGGCAAAGGCATGTTTCGTCAACGCCTGGGTCAGGGGGCCACCTACGGCTCCTTTGACCACGGCCCATGGCATTTCATTTTGCTGGACTCGATCGAGAGGAATGAAGACCCGGGATTGAAGAGCGATACAAAGGGAATGATCGATGGGGATCAGTTGAAATGGCTGTCGGAGGACCTGGAAAAAACGGGAAAGACAAGGCCCGTCTGTATCGCCCTCCATATCCCGCTCTCCTCGATTTTTTATCAGACGCATCTCGACACGCTGGCGGCGCCGGCTCAATTTATGATGGTGAATAATGGAACGGCCGTGATTCGTTTGTTGGCCAAGTACAACGTCAAGATTGTCTTGCAGGGACATGTCCATATTGTCGAGGAGCTCAGATACAAGAACACGACGTATATCACGGGGGGCTCTCTGAGCAACGCCAGGAAGGATCCGAATTTTGAGCATCCGGATGGGTTTGTCATCGTCGACATAAAGGGGGACGAATTTCGCTGGAAATATGCAGCCTATCCTTGGACGAGCAAAGACTAACGAGCAAGCCCAATCCTCGTTTTTTTTCGTGACCGCCGGCTGCGGGCAGAAGACAACCACACCGAAATGTCAACTCGGAGGGGAAGACCCCTTCCGACGGCGTCCGCGGCGTTGACAGGCATACTTCTTTAGGATACATTCATTCCGACATTTTACCAGAGGTCATTCGGCTTCAAAACGTCGGAAAACAAGGAGGACACCATGAACAAGCATTCCCTGGCACGTTGGCTCTCGATAACAACTCTCATCCTCTGTTTTGTCTTGCAGGTCGCCGCCCAAGAATCCGTCGACCTTCAGGTCATTCAGCGCATCCGTAGAGAGGGACTCGAGTATTCCAGAGTGATGGACACCATGAGCTATTTGTGCGATGTGTATGGTCCGCGCCTGTCCGAATCCCCTCAATATCGCAAAGCGGGTGAATGGGCCGTGAAGACCTTCAAAGAACTCGGCCTGGAAAACGCGAAGATGGAACCGTATGGGACATTTGGCCGCGGCTGGGAGCTCCAAAAATTTTATGGGGCCATGACCGCGCCCCAATACATGCCGTTGATCGCCTATCCAAAAGCGTGGACATCCGGGACGAACGGCGTCGTGAAAGGCAACGCCGTCCTTCTGGATGTGAAAAAGCCGGACGATCTGAATAAATACAAGGGCAAAATCAAAGGGGCCATTGTCCTGACCCGGGGCGAGCAAGAGGTGAATTTGGGGTTTGATCCTGACGCCAGAAGAAAATCGGAGGACGACCTGAAAAGACTGGCCCTGGCGCCCGAGCCCGGGGTCAAACCGGCCATGGCCAACCGCATGGCGGAAATGATCGCTCAGCAACAGCTTCAACAAGCGGTCACCAAATTCGTGAAAGACGAAGGGGCGGCGGTCCTGCTGGAGCCCAGCCCGGGCAAGGACGGGACCATTTTTGTCCAAGGCGGCGGGTCCTACTTTAAAAGCGCCGAGAAGCCCCTGCCAGCGGTCGTTGTCTCGCCCGAGCAATACAATCGGATGGTGCGCATCCTTCAAAAGGACATTCCCGTCGCCGTGGAAATCGAAATCCAGGCCAATTTCGTCGAAGATGATCCTCAGGGCTACAACGTCGTGGCCGAAATTCCGGGGACCGATAAAAAGCTGAAGGAAGAAATCGTCATGCTGGGCGGACATTTCGATACCTGGCACTCCGGAACGGGCGCCACGGATGACGGGGCCGGCTGCGGCGTGGCCATGGAGGCCGTCCGTATCTTGAAAGCGATCGGCATCAAACCCAGGCGCACGATTCGGATCGCATTATGGGACGCCGAGGAACAAGGATTCGTCGGATCGCGCGGGTATGTGAACGCTCATTTCTTCGATCGGGCGAAAAAAGAAAAGAAGCCGGAATATGATAAGTTTGCGGCGTACTTCAACTTTGACAACGGAAGCGGGAAGATTCGCGGCATTTATGCCCAAGGCAACAACGCCGTGGTCCCCCTCTTTGAAGAGTGGCTCAAACCCTTCCATGATCTGGGGGCGGCCACTGTCACCATTCGCAACACGGGGGGCACGGACCACCTGTCCTTCGATGCGGTCGGCCTGCCGGGATTTCAGTTCATTCAAGATGAATTGGATTACGGCTCGCGGACGCATCATTCGAACATGGATGTTTACGACCATCTCTCGAGAGGCGATTTGATGCAGGCGGCGACGATCATGGCCGCGTTTGTTTACCAAACCGCTATGCGCAACGAGAAGCTGCCCAGAAAATTTTTCGACCCGAACGAACAGAGGCCGCCCCGGTCCAATTTTTGAAGCGGCTGTGACCGGCCATATGAACAAAGCGGGAAGACCCGACTCGTTTTCCGATGGGGGCGATTTTGCACCATAGGGTTTGGTTCTCCCTCATTCTATGGATCATCCTGGGTGCGGTTGTCCCTTGGATTTCGGCGACAACGCCTGCCGGCCAAAAAGACACCCTGGCCGTTTTGAAAAAAATCTATGCCGAGGTGAAAGAACTGGGCCCCTACCCTTCCCAGACCTTCATCCAACACGAATTCTTCGCCGGCGCGCCCGACGACGATGACACGAACAAAGACCAGCATGTCGTCGTTCTCATCCAGACCGTCGACGGCTTGGAAAAAATGAAGATCCAAGTGACCTACCTGGAGCGAACCAAAGAGAACCGCAATGTCAAATATGCCAAGGAGATGAAAAATATCTCTTGCCTGGTCGCCGCCGGCGGGGTCGAAATCCAGAGCACCGATTACACGAACCGAGAGATGGACAAACTGGTTCCGGACATTCTGCAGGCCATCCTGAACAAAAAAAAATTGCTCAAACTCAAATAGAGAGCGATTCGGAGTTGACGGGAAATCCGAATTTAGTGTCTACTAAGAATATCTTGCAGGAAGAACAGAAGAAAAAAGGCGAGGCCAAGGAAGGGGAAATCTGGGCCTTCGGCGGCGGCAAGGGCGGCACGGGCAAAACCTTCATCGCCAGCTGCGTGGGAACGTCCCTGGCCAAGAGAGGCAGCCAAACCGTCCTGGTGGACATGGATATCGGCGGCGCCAACCTCCATTCCTTCATGGGCCTCAACCGGCCGCAAAAATCTCTGACAAATTTTTTTGAGGTCGGTATTCCGCTCTCGGACCTGGCCGTCCGGACGGAGGTGGAGAACCTGACCTTGATCACGGGCGACATTCATTCGCTCACCTCCGACACGATCAAATTCACCCAGAAGCTGAAGCTCTTCCGGCAGCTCATGAAGCTCAACGCCCAGAACGTCGTCATCGACCTGGGTGCCGGCAGCCACCTCAACACGCTCGACACTTTTCTCGTGGCCGACAAAATGATCGTGGTTCTGGTTCCCGAAATGATCGCCGTCGAAAATATGTACCACTTCGTCAAGAATACGCTCTTCCGGAAAGTCAAAAAAATCCTTAAGGACTACGGCTTTCGAGAAATCGCCCAGCTCGTCTGGGACCGGCGTCAGAATTACGGGATCAAGAACCTCAAGGAGCTTATGGATTATCTGAAAGAGAGCTTTCCCTATCTGGGCACGATCCTCGACCAAGAGCTGGCCGGCTTCAAGATTTCAATCGTCATGAACATGGTCAGGACCGACCAAGACATCATTCTGGGCGCCTCCATCAAGAGCGTCCTGATGAAATACCTGGGCATTCCGATCCAGTTCGCCGGCATCATCGAACACAGCGATGCGGTCTGGAAATCGGTGCGCGAGCAGAAGCCGTTCATGCTCAACTATCTTTCCTCAAGCTGCGCCAAGTCTATCGAAGTCCTCGTCGACAATTTGATGCACGGAAAAGAGGTCGCCATCACCGGAGGATTCTGATGCCGCGGGAAGAGTTGAAGAGATATTTCGACATTCTGGAATTGAACCCCTCGGCCTCACTCCGGGACGTCCAGAATGCCTATTGGCGGTTGAAAAAGCTCTATGCCGAAGAGTCCTCGGCTTTCGCTCCGCTGGCCGATGAGTTCCCCGAGAGAATGCGAAAAAAGGTCCTCCGCCAGGTGGAGGACGCTTATGCCAAGCTCCAGGCCGCCCTCAAGAGCGAGCTTCCCAAATCGATTTCCCTTTTTCCGGTTGAGCCTTCGGCCGAAAAGGCTCCTCAAGAAAAACCCATCGAGCAGACCACTTTCAGCGGGCCCGCCCTCAGAGAGGTTCGGGAGAGGCTGGGGATCCGGCTGGACGACATCTCCAAGCTGATCAAGCTGCGGGTGGAGCTCCTCAAAAATATCGAGCAGGAAAAATTCGATGCCCTTCCGGAAGCCAGCTATCTCAAGGGCCAGCTGAAAAGCCTGGCCGGCTGCCTGCTTTTGAACCCTGACAAAGTCGCTGAGGATTACCTCAAGCGCTACCAGGAGCGGAAATCGAAGTAGCGCCGATCATCGACTCGCCGGCAAAAAAAATCCCCCTCTCCCCTTCGCAAGGGGGTACAAGGGGGATTGGCGCACGCCGTAAGGAGCGACGCTTTCAATATTGCTTGTGGTCGTGCCTCTCTCCTGCCGTATCCACGACCCGACCGACGGAGAAATAATCGAGATAACCCAATTTTTGCATGTAATCGCGCACGAGGTTGTATTCGAAGAGCCCGGTGTCCACGGTCTGGAAAGGCTCCAAGCCGTTGGCTTTCAGAAAGTTGAGGAGTTGTTCATTAAGAGCGACCCAGTAGAGGCCTTCCGGGTTAATGGGCTGGCCATTAACTCTGACAGAGGCCAGATCGAGCCGGCTGAATTCTCCGATACTTGGAGCGGGCGGCTTTGAGGAATCGTACTTGAACCTCAGCCCGGACACCTGCAGCGAAAAGTCCGTGGTGTATTCGACATACGTGACAGAATATTCCAAACCTGCCAGGATCTGACCACCGGCCAACAAGACGCTGCTGATCTTGAATCCCAAGCCGGAGGCGGGGTCATAACCGTAGGGAACCGTTCGCATAACATCATTGCCGACGACTTTGCCTTTGTAGACCTTATCGGCGATATAGCCGATGGCTTCCATGCCGATGTCGGCCTGAAATCCCGCCCTTTTGACGCCTTTTTTCAGGGCGTCGGCAATGAGGTTGCCCAACGGCGTGTCACGGTTCGGACTGTCGGATTCCCAAATTTTTTCCAAGTCTCGGGCTGCCGTCGCCACGTGCTTTGTGTAAACAGGGCCGAAGCGCGGGTCAGAGACGATCCCGTCGCGAAGCGCGGCCAGGGTGGGAAGGAGCTGGGGATCCTCGGTCACGTCCTCATCAATGGGATGAAGCTTGTATTTTTCGACCTTCACCCGGTCGCCCTTAATGCTCACCTTGAGTTCGCCCAAATACATGCCGAAGGCGCCGGCCTGGACGATGATCTTGCCGCCGTCCCGCAGCGGCTGAGGAAACGCATCGTGCGAGTGGCCGCCGACAATGATGTCAATTCCGGGGACCTGAGAAAGGCCCTGGACGTCGGGGGCGGTTCCCAGATGGGAAAGGCAGATGACCAGCTGGCAGCCTTCTGTATTCTTGAGCGCATAGGCCGCTTCACCGGCCGCAGTGTACGGATCTGTCAAAAGTCCGGCCACCTCGGGGGAGTAGTTCTGCGGATCCGTATTGACAACGCCGAAGAGGCCGATCTTCAAGCTCCCCACCTGCTTTACTAGATAAGGCTTGACAAAATTCTTGAGATCCGGATATGTGGACAAATTGATGTTCGCACAGAGGACGGGAAGGGCGATCGGCAAATTGCCTGCCAATTGGCCGCTGAAGACGCCCAATAGGACATCCGGCCCCAGGTCCAACTCATGGTTTCCCAGGCCCATGGCGTCATACATGCCCTGCATGATATTCAGCTCCGGATAGCCAAGGTACTTGTTGAACTCAAATGTGCCGACAAAGACATCGCCCGCATTGAGAGCCAAGACATTATGATTGCGGGACTTGATCTCCTTCATGAGCATAGACATGCGCGCGATGCCGCCGATGCTGTCGTGCGGGCCGAACGGAAAGAGCGCAGAGTGGGTATCATTGGTATGGAGGATCGTCAGACTGGTCTGAGCCGAACTGAGGCATGGCAGGGAAAGGCCGAGGACCACAATGAAAAGGATTCGAAAAAATTTTTGAATCATAAAAAAACCTCCTTCGAGATATTTTGGGATTCGGCTTATTCATGCTTATATAATAAGCGCGCAGGGAAGGGAGGTTGTCAAAAACTTGTCAAAAGTTTGTTAAGAGTTTGTTAAGAAATTTGGGAAGGAATGAGGAAAAGTCGACGGTTCTATTTTTCTTAAAAGAGCACCGTTCCCTTTTTTCCCCTTTTTATTTCAGCTCGCGGCCGTCCCAACAATACGTGCAAATCTTATCTTTGGGCAGACCGATGGCTTCCACCAAATCGTCCAGGAGTTGATATTTAAGGGTCGTCAGGTTGAGCCGCTTCCGGATTTTTTCTTCCATGGCTTGATATTTCTCCGCTCCCCGATGCGTGTATTCCGAAAGATCCTTGACGCTTTCTCCCTCGAGCTCGCGAATGGCCCGCCGGGCCGCCAGGTCCAACTCCGACCGCGACACCGAAAAATTCAAAAACTTGCAGCCATAAACCAGCGGCGGGCAGGCCGGCCGCATATGGACTTCTAGAGCGCCGCAGTCATAGAGCCGCCGGATCGTATCCTGGAGTTGGGTGCCCCGGACGATGGAGTCTTCGCAGAATAAAAGCCGTTTCCCCTGGATCAGCTCGCGGATGGGAATGAGCTTCATTCTCGCCACCAGGTCCCGAACATCCTGGTTCTGGGGCATGAAGCTGCGGGCCCAGGTCGGCGTATATTTAACGAAGGGCCTTTTAAAAGGAATCTTTGCTTCGGCGGCGTATCCCAGACCATGGCCGACCCCCGAATCCGGAATCCCCGCCACAAAATCAATATCAATCGGGTTGCGCCTGGCCAGCGCGGCGCCGCAGCGGTTCCTCGCCCATTCGACATTGATCCCTTGGTAGTTGGAGGCCGGATAACCATAGTAAACCCAGAGGAACCCACAGATCTGGAGCTTCGGCCCGGGCGCTTTTCGCTGCTCATACCCTTCCGGCGTGATAAAAACGATTTCGCCCGGCCCCAGATATTTATCCACCTCAAAGCCCAGGTTGGGAAAGGCGCACGTCTCCAGGGTCGCGGCGACGCTGCCCTCTTTTTTGCCGATGACCACCGGGGTCCGGCCATATTTGTCCCTGGCGGCATAGATCCCCTTGTCGGTCAATATCAGGACCGAACATGAACCCTCGATGGAGTCCTGCAGATGCTGGATTCCATCATCGAAGCTCATTTCCTCGTTGATGATAGTGGCGGCCAGCTCGGTCGGGTTGATCTCGCCGCTGGACATCTCGGCAAAATGAAGGTGCCTCTTGCGGAACGCCTCCCGGGCCAGCGCGTCGCTGTTCTTGATGGCGCCCACGGTGACGATGGCATAGTTTCCCAGATGCGATCGGATGAGGACCGGCTGGTCGTCATTATCGCTGATCACGCCGATGCCGACCCAGGAATGCATCGCGGCCAAGTCGGGATCGAACTTGGTCCGAAACTGGGAATTCTCGATGTTGTGGATGACGCGGACGATGCCGTCGTTGCGAATGACCGCCAGCCCGCCCCGCCGGGTGCCCAGGTGCGAATGATAGTCGGTCCCATAAAACAGGTCGGCGACACAATCATCATACGAAGCGACGCCGAAAAATCCGCCCATGAAATCCTCGCTTCAAACCTTTTCTAAAAACAAAGAGTATTCTCTATCGGCCGGCGGCGTGCTGTCAAGCCTCGGCCAAAATCTTTCTATTCGAAAATCTGGATAAGGTTGTTCCGCCAAACCTCCTGGTTGGACGGCCCTTTGACCGTGATCGAGTTGAGTTGAAATCTCGCCGTACAAAAACTGTTCGCCCAGACGCGGACCTTATACGTCAGTTCTCTCCCGCCGACCGCCGGCTCCTGCAAGAACGTAAAATCCGAGCACTTGTCCTTTCCGCCGATCTGGACGAACGCATAGTTGGCGCGGACGAACTGCCAGCCGGGTTTGAGCCTGAGGTTTTCATAAATCAGCCATTCGCACTTTGTACCCGCCGGATTGTTGATGCCGGGACCGGGGCCTTCTCCGGTGGAATAACCGACCCTAATGACAAAACTTTCGGGGCCGATGAAATGGGAGCAGACCGAGCCGAAGTCGGAACGGATGCACCGGGTGGTCCTGTTTCCGCCTGCATTGTTGTAGATATCGGCGGCACGCAGCTCGACCTCGACATCATAAACATAGACATAGGTGATCGAAGCGCACTTTACGTTGGACAGAATTCCGTCAAACGTTTGGACTTGGACGCAGACGGTCTGGATTTGGGAAGTGTCTTCGAGCTGGGCATGGACGGGCCAAGACGTCGGCCTTCTGTTCCAATCGTGGAAATCGGCTTGATGCCCGGGGTAGGTGACCCGGTAGCGCCAAAAGAACCAGCCTATATCGGTCTCAAAATTGAGGCCGATGGACCGGCTCTGGGTTTGCGCTTCCCCATTGTTGATACGCAAGGATGTGATGACCGGAGCTCCCACGGGCGGGAGCTTCAAGACCTTGATTCTGAGAAACTCCAGCGGGATGTCCGTGATCCGCATGTCACTGAAGACTCGCAGCTGGTAGGTGTCTCCGGGCACGGCGTTGGCTCCTGCCTTCAGGGATATTTTGGCCGAGGTATCCAATTTTAGGACGAAACCAGCGGTAATCTCGGGGATAGGATTGCCCCTCGAAATCACCTGAAGTCGAGTGGCACGATCGAGATATTTGCCCTGGACCGAAACGATGACAGGATCTCCGCCCGGCTTCAGCTCGACAACCAAGGTCGAAGCCCCGGTGACGACGAGCTGCAGCTGGTCCGAGGGAAGAAATGCGGACGCGGCACAAATGAAGAAGACGAGCGCCCCCGCTCGGCATAAAGCCGGAAATGACCTTTTCATGTTCGCCCTCCTTGTTGGTACATCAAGCTGAATCGGATTATATCAAAAGCCAATTTAAAGGGGAAGACTCCTTCCTAAAAACCATGGTCGTGTAGTTTTCGAGAAACCTGTCCCGCATAAGGTCGAGTCCTGTTTTGATGAAGGCGGTCCTCAATTCATAGTTGAAATCATAATGGATGCCGGACAACATCAGAAAGCCACCGGGCTGGAGACATTTCGCCAGATCCGAAACGAGGCTCAGAAGGACTTCCCCGTAGAGGTTGGCCAGGATGATATCAAAGCGCTCGCCCTTGACAAGCTCCAGCCCGCCCCGAATGGGAATGACGACTTTCTCGACTCCGTTCAATTTCCCGTTGCTGATGGTCGTTTCTATCGCGTCGGGACTTGTATCCAGAGCGGTCACGGATAGCGCTCCCATTTTTGCCGCGGCGATCGCCAGAATCCCGGTGCCGGAGCCTAAGTCCAAGACTTTTGTGCTCGCGCTGACAGGCAGGTTTTCCAACTCCTCCAGGCAGCTGCTCGTGGTCTCGTGCTCGCCCGAGCCGAAAGCCCTTCCGGGCCCGAGCAGAATGGGAATTCTGTCGCCCACATAGGTTTTTTCGACCGAATCGCCGGCCTCGAGAGAATGCAGGATGATGAACCTCTTTCCTATTTTCAGGCTCATGTCAAAAATTTCGCCGGCCCGGTTTCCTTTGGAAATCGTCCGCGGCCTTCAATCGTTCTCCAATCGGAGGATGGGAATAGAACAGGGTTTTCACCCACCAGGACGGATACGCGTTTGAGAGATTGCGGTCGGCGAGCCCGGCCAGGGCCGTGGCGAAGGCCGTTTGAGCCGCGATATTCTCCAGCGCATATCGATCGGCCCGTGACTCAAACCTCCGAGAAAGAGCAAGACCCGGAGGCCCAAACAGCAGGCCCGAAAAAATGCCGGCGAAAACGGCGAACAGAGGAAAGAGGGCCAGGTTCCATCGCGCCGAGGACAAAAAATTGGGAAAAATCGATGTCATCGTCAGATGGACGAGCCACAAGACGATGATTTGCTGACAGGTTCCCAGGAAGATATTTTTCCAGATATGCCTGTATCTGTAATGGCCGACTTCGTGGGCGATGATCGATTCGATCTCGGGAACGGACATGGCCTTCATTAAATTATCGCCCAGAATCACCCGGCGCGTCTTTCCCAGGCCGGCCAGGAAAGCGTTCTCCTTCTTTGTTTGTCGGCTCATGTCCTCTTTGAAAAATCCGCTGCTTTTGAGGCCACCTTTGGCCAGAATTTTGTCCAGTGCATCCGTCAGGGATGGAGCTTGAATCGGTGTGTATTTATTGAACACGGGCATAATCACAACAGGATAGAGGGTCGCCAAGACGACGCTGACCAAGGCCGTAGTCAGGCCGGCGACGAGCCACCACATCTGCGGAAATCTCGCCATGATCCAGAATAAGAGACCCAGGAGGATATAGATAATGAACAAGTTGACGAAAAAAGATTTGAGCTTCTCCACGAGCCAGCTTTTCACGGTTTGGTTGGAAAAATTCCAGCGATGTTCATGACAATAGCCAATATAAAAGCTCAGAGGAAAACTCAGCACTGCCCAAATGCCCAGGCAGGAGGCAACATAGACGAGAAAAGCCAAAATGACCGCCCTTTGGGCAAACGCGGTGGCCAGCCGGAGGCTCAAGCCCGAATCATAAAAAGCCAGGAGGACGATGAAGGAGAGGATCATCGAGGCCAGCCCCAGGATTCGTTTTTCTTTTTCGTAGCGCCTGGCCAGCTCTTGTCTTTCCTTGTTCAGGAGGGGATGAATTTCTGTCATCGAAGCCGTTGAGGCTTCCCAAGAAGCGCTATTTGCCCACCGGTTCGGCATGGACCAGGACGTAACCGACGCCGGGGATCCCTCGTTTCAAACGTTCCTCGATGCGGCTGGATAGATCATGGACCTGGATGATGGAAAGGTCTTTTTCGAAATGGCAGTGAAGGGAGACCGAAAATTTGTCGCCTTTCCGGCGGACCAGGACATTGTGGCAGCGGGCCGGCCCGGCAATTTCGTCGGTGATCTTTTTGACCTTCTCCACGAGCACGCCCTCATGGGATGTAACGTCCTGGCCTTCCCCCATGCCCGTGCCGCGGGATTCGATGTGGGTGTTCACCTGGGTGATTTCGGGCATATCCTCTCGCAGGTCTTTTTCGATATGGCTGGCCATGTCGTGGGCCTGCTGAAGCGACAGATGGTCGTCCACTTCGAGGTGAAGGTCCACATAGACCCGGCCCCTGTTCTCGTGCATGCTGATGTTATGGACCGGCATCTGGCTTCGATAGGCCACGGCCCGAATCCGTTTGGCCATGGTCTCGCGCTCCATTTCCCTCGGGTCCGTATGGACGACGACGTCGGCGCCGGGGGCGATCCCCTGCACCCGGGACTCGACCGATTCGGCGATGGCGTGCGTGCGCTCAAACGACAGGTTGCGGTCGACCTCGACGGTCATGTCGACGAAGAAGCTGGCGCCCGAGCGCCTCATCCGGACCTGGCTGACATTCAGCACGCCTTCGACCTCGCCCGCTGTCTCGGAAATTTTTTGAGGCAGCCCATCAGGAGCACGGTCCAAAAGGACGTCCACGGTCCGTTTGCCCAGCTTGTAGCTGACGAAGAGGACGATGAAGGCGACGCCAAGAGCCGCGACGGCATCGGCTTTTTGAAGAATTTGGGCATATCGGGGAAGGACATTTTGTCCCAGCCAGACCAGGGCAAGCCCGCCAATGACTACGGAGGAGCTCCAAACATCCGTCGAAAAATGAAGGGCGTCTGCCTCCAGCGCCTGACTGTGATGTTTGCGGGCAGCGCCGTAAAGCATCCGGGACCGGCTGACATCGACCGCGATGGATACGGCCATGACCAGGAACGCCCAGAGGCTGGGGTTGATATGGACGGACCGATAGAAAATCCGTTGAACCGCCTCGTAAATAATCCAGGCGCACGTGATAAACAACAGGACGGTTTCGATCAGGGCGGAAAAGTTTTCAATCTTGCCGTGGCCATAGGGATGTTCGTGGTCGGCGGGCTTATCGGAGACCTGGACGGCCAGCCAGGTGACAAACGCGGCCACCAGGTCCAGCCCGGAATGGGCGGCTTCAGCCAATATCCCCAAGCTCCCTGTGAGGATGCCCACGACCAATTTCATGGACGTCAGGAAAAGGGCGGCGAGGACCGAGTTGCCGGCGGCGGCTTTTTTTTCTTTTTCGGCAGAGACGATCTCTCCTAGGGCATCAGATGGCATGAACGGTGCTCCGGATGAACTTTGATATTAACACAGCGCCTGGAGAAGAACAACATTCGTCCCCAGAGCTCAGACGAATCGACGAAGAGAAAAGACCGGGCTCCGGGCAGAAAGAACGCCTCTTATTTTTCTCTACAATCCTATTTTTAGACCGACTCGAAAAACCAATCCGCTGAGGCCGAATTCGAAAGCGCGGGAGCCTGCCAACCAACTCGGCGCTGCGGCACCAATCACGGCCTTGTTGTAGCTCCCCCCTTCCCAGCTGGATTTGCCGAACCAGAGGGTTTGATCATCCATCGTTCCCGAGGTTGACTCCTGATGCCCTGTCCAGCTGAAGCCCTCCTTCCAGTCCTGACCGGCTTTGAGTTCCCCGACTTTGGCCAGCCTGTATAGGATGTCGGCGGTGAGAGAAAAACGGGAGAAGAGCGCAATCTCCGCGCCGGCCCCGAAGTGAATCCCGAAGGTGCCTGTCTTCGGCTCGAACGTAGACGCAAACGTGTGTTGATAATTTGGGACCAGCGGGTCGTTCGGCCAGGAATAAAGGATATCATCCGAGAAGCTCAAGCTCGTAATGTAGTATCCCATTCCGGCGAACAGATTGATGTCGATCCTATCCTGAACAGGCAGGATGTACATCCCTGTGATGGTGATGGGAATGACCGTCACCTCTCTCTTTAGCGTTTGTTGAAGAGTATCGCTGCCGGTCGGCGCCCCGTAGTTATAGGTGACGGAGGAGCTTGGTTCCCAGCTTTTCTTGAAATAGCCGACGCCTAAGCTCACTCCGAACTGAGGAAGTGCTTTCCACATGATTTCAAGGGTCGGCAAAAAGGCCGAGCGGCTTAAGGAAAAATCCTTTTGGGTGCTGTAGCCCGGCTGGCTGCCGAGCCATGAGTAATAGCTCGATTCGCCTTCAAACCAATCCTTCATGTCGCCGCCGGGAAGAGAAGTGATCCCTCCCGAGAGCTTTATGGAAAATTTGGAATAGAACCTGCCTGTTTGAGTTTCATCTTGCGAGGCGGCCAGGGCCGGCCCGGTCAACAAGAGAAGGCAAACCAAGGGAATTATGGCTTTTTTGGCAATCATAGCTCTCTCCTTCATTCTTTTCATGATCATTCGTCCCGTCATCTTTTAATACAACACCGTGATGACGACGGTATTCGTGTTGACGGGATTTGTCTGGTCAGAATCAATAGAGGCGTTGTTGAAGATCTTAATTCCCGGCGGAACCCCTGCCTTGACCTTGGCCGTGAATCGGACGCTTCCTCCACTATTCGCACTAACGGCTCCCGGACTCCAGGTGATAGTCGAGCCGGACAATACGCCGCCATCCAGCGGCTGGATGCTTTCCAGGTTTGGGCTGAGGGTATCTAGGACCACGACTCCCGTCGCCTGGCCGCCTGAATTCTTGAAATAAATGGTGAAGTTAATGGTTTGGCCGGCGCGTGCGGAGGCCTTGTCCGTCACTTCGTAGTTAAATTGGGCATTGGAGAAATCGGGCTTCGGCCGAGCTTCGATCGCGACGGACGCCGAGTCATTCGCGGCATTGGAGTCTTTCAGATCGGCCTTCCTGACCTTTGCTGTGTTTGTTATTGTGCCGGCTTTGGCGACCTTTGCAGTAATGGTCAGCGCAGCCGATCGTCCACGGGAAAGACTCCAGATCGTCCAGATCCCGGTGGACGGGTCATAATTGCCCGCTGTGACCGTGTGGGATAGATAGGTCAAGCCGTCCGGCAACTTATCCAGGAGCTCAAAACCGGTCGAGTCATCCGGGCCGTTGTTTATCGCCGTGACGGTGTAATGAATCGTATCGTCCAGGTACGGGGTCAAATTGTCAACCGATTTGGAGACGGCAATATCGGCTTCCGGCGCTTTGGCCGGAAAAGCAATGCTCACCGGGACATCTCCGGCTGTCAAGCTTCCGATCTGGGTATTAGAGTTCAGGTCGATGACCGCGACGCTGTTCGGCCCAGAGCTTTCCGGATTGCCGACATAAGCATATTTCCCGGCAGGCTCAACGGCGATCTCGTCGACTCCGTAAAAAATCCCGCTTCTAGCCGGAGTGACGCTTATGGCCGTTCCGGAATAGGTGACAGATCCGGGGCCACTGACATTTAACACATAGACATGAGTTCCCTGCAAAGGGACGACATTCAATAATTCAGCGGTTTCTCCTCCTGGAGAAACGGCCAGATAATAGGCCTTTTTCCCGTCCGGGGAAAAAGCGATCGAGCATCCCCAATCGCCGGGAATGGTGACGTTGCCCACCGAACTCACGTTGCCGGGGGAATCAATTCTGAGGATCTCGGGGTTATACCCCCATGTGTCAACGACGATGGCCGTCCGGCCGTCAGGCGATATGGAGACATTGATCGGATTAATTTCGAAGTTGATCACATTCCCGTAGGCGAGGGTCCCTGTGGCGGGATCGAGGAGCAAAACGTGGACTCTGTAGCCGTCGAAGTCAGCCACCAAAACGGTCCGGCCGTCGGCGGCCACAGATACGGCTTGGGCCTGATAGTCTGAAGGCATAGCGAACAACTGGACGAGTGAGCGTGTCGTCACATTGACCGAGGCTAAACTTGCGCTGTACCCGCCGTCGGAGACAAGGACGAACTTGCCGTCAGGAGTGACGTCAAGGTCTTCGGCATACATGCCAACGGCCGTGGAACCAAGGACGGTCGGCGAAGACGGGTTGGAGAGGTCGATAAAATAGATCGTCTGAGAACCGAAATTGCTGACGATGCCTGTTTTCCCGTCGGGTGTGACGACGGCATCGAGCAACTGTGAACTGCCCAGCTGCCCTGATAGATAAGGGCCCGAGATCGTGTTCGTGGCAGGGTCGATTATATGGATGGTATTATCATTGACGTTCGTGACGATTCCCACGCGCCCGGCAGCCCCGGCCGCAAGCAAGTTAAAGACCCTTGCCGATGCATTCATTCGATTTAGCCCCAAGCTTTGCCTGCTGAGGGGATCATGGAAGGGCAGTACGAAGTCCCGCATGAACCACGGAATCTCCAACCCCTCTCCTCTTACAGGAACGTAGGATTTCGGCGTTTTGTCCTGTTGAGGGGCGAGGCTCGAGGCGGCCGAAAAAAGAATAAAAAGGCCGACGAGGGCAAGAAACATCCGCTTCCCTAAAAAACCTTTCATAGCTTTTTCCTCCCTAAGGATTTTTTCTCTATTCTGAGCAAAAAACCCGGTCCATAGATTAAATAGACCTTAAGGAAATGTCAAGGTTTCTATGATAATCGGCTGAACTGCCATAGGGCGACCAAGGATATGCTCCCGCGGTTTGTTTGTATCGCCTTGAAACGGGAAATGATGCTATAATCCAAAGACAAAGAGGCCGTATTCATGAAAACCACAAAATCCCGGGGAATCGGCATCCTCGTCTTGATCATATCTTTGTTGGCTGGTTCCAAGATGCTCCTGCCCCAGTCACCAAGGCTCAGGCCCCGATTATTGAACCCCGACATCACTGTCACTCTCAATCCCTATGGCCTGACGCCGCTAGCCGCTGTTGCGGATTTCAGGACAACGCTAAAATGCAGCGTCCAAGTCCGAGTCTTGGGAGATGTCGAAGTCATCAAGACCTTTGAAGATTTTAAGACGATCCATTCGATCCCGATCCTCGGTCTCTATCCTAACAGGCTCAACACCGTCGTCCTGACTCTCACCCCTCATCTTGGCCCCCCCGAAACTCGAACCTTGTTCATATCCACGGACCCGCTTCCCGACTTTTTCCCGGATGTCAAGGTCAATGCGGCGATCCCGGATCGCATGGAGCCGGGGATGAACCTGTGCGTGTTCAGCCTCGGGGATGGAAACAACCGCATCAGCTATCCCATGATCTTCGATAAAAACGGCGACGTCCGCTGGTATATGGATCTATCTTCGTACAACGGCTGGTGCGTGCCCTTTGAACGTATCAAAAACGGAAATTTCGTTTTTGGGCTCGGGGATTCCATGTATGAATATGATATGCTGGGAAAGCTGGCGAACCAAATCAGCGTCCCCAACTATAACTTCCATCATGATATCATCGAGCTGCCCAACGGGAACTTTGTCGCCGCCGCGGATCAACCGGGCACGACGATCATCAACAGCCATGGGGAATTGCCCAGCCGGGGCGATCATATGATCGAAATCGACCGAAGCTCGGGGACGGTCAAAACCGAGTGGGATATGCGCCAGATGTTGGATGTCGCCCGCAATGAGCAGATGGCTTCCAACGGAGATTGGTTTCACATGAACTCGTTTTGGTACAGCGAGAAAGATGATTGCTTCATCATCTCGGGACGGCACCAGGGCCTGGTCAAAGTCACTCGAGACAGCCGGCTGAAATGGATATTAGCCGGGCATCTGGGCTGGGGAAATTCCGGGTATGACGGGTCCGGTTTTGACACGACCCCGTTTCTATTGACGGCCGTTGACGTCAACGGCAATCCTTATGATTCTCAAATTCAAGATGGCCTTGTCGCCGGCGATGATTTTGACTGGGCCTGGGGCCCTCATTTTCCCCTGATTCTCCCCGACGGCAACATATTCATATTCGATAACGGGGCCAGAAGAAATTTCTCGCCCGGAGGCCCATTTTACTCGAGAGGTGTGGAGTACCGCGTCAATGAGAATGACATGACGGTGCAGCAAGTCTGGGAGTACGGCAAAGAGCGGGGGCAAGAAACGTTCTCAATTGTGATCAGCAATGTCGATTATCTGCCCCTTACACAAAACCGCTTGATCGTGCCAGGCATTGTCGAGATCCCCCCAGAATTTTATGCAAAAATCATAGAGGTCTCGTACCCTGATAAATTGGTTGTTTTTGAAGCCACCGTCTTCTTCAAGAATCTCATTGCGATCGGATCAGACAATGGGCCCTATGATACGATCTACCGATCCCACCGCCTCTCGATCTACCCCTGACCTTATCGGCGTCCAAAGAAAAAGTCAACTTCATCAAGCCGAAGAGGCCATTTTTTAGCCCAGGGCAACTCCGAAAAACCGAATCATGGATAAACCCCGCCAGGGCATTCCAAAATTGACATTCCCTGCCGCAAAGCGATATGATTTTGCGAAGCAACGTGATTCAATTCCCGCCAAAGGAGCATGCCATGAAAAAGATCCTTATCATTTCCGTTGCTGTCTTCTGCATTTTCGCCTTCGCCCTCCCCGGTTTGGCGGGAGGTCGCAATGGATATTACCGATACCCTGCCATCTATAAGGACGTTATTGTTTTCACATCGGAAGGCGACCTTTGGTCGGTGAATATCAAAGGCGGCCTCGCCCAGCGCCTGACGACCCATCCCGGGATGGAGAGCTTTCCGGCGATCTCACCCGATGGAATGACGATCGCCTTTTCCGCTCAATACGAGGGACCGACTGAAGTCTACACGATGCCGCTCACCGGCGGACTTCCCGTCCGGCGGACCTTCTCTGGCCAAACCTCGACGGTCGCGGGCTGGACGCCCGACGGCAAAATCCTCTACGGCAGCCAAAAATATTCGACGCTTCCCAACACCCAGCTCGTATCCCTCGACCCCAAAACCGGGTCCGAGACGATCCTTCCCCTCAGCCAGGCGGCCGACGGAAATTTTGACCCGTCGGGCCAAACAATTTTCTTCACCCGCCTCCCCTTCCAGGGGAGCTACACGAAGCGCTACAAGGGCGGAACCGTTCAGAACCTCTGGAAATATGCGAAGGGAAGCGACGAAGCCGTCCCCCTGACCGCCGATTATCCGGGCACGAGCAAGAACCCCATGCTCTGGCAGGGACGAATCTATTTTGTCTCCGACCGCGATGGAAACATGAACCTATGGTCGATGGACCCCAACGGCCGCGCCCTCAAGCAGCACACCTCCCACCAGGGTTTCGACGTGAGCTCGCCCTCACTCCATGATGGAAGGATCGTCTACCAGCTCGTGGCCGACCTTCGGGTTTACGACATCGCCTCGCAAGCCGACCGCAGAATTGACATCACGCTGCCCTCCGACTTCGACCAGATGCGGGAGAAATGGATCACAAAACCTCTGGATTATCTGACCTCGGCGAATTTCTCGCCTAGTGGCGACCGCGTCGCCCTCACCTCCCGCGGAAACGTTTTTGTGGCACCGGTCGGCGACGGCCGCTGGATCCGTGTCAGCCGCAAGGAAGGAGTCCGCAGCCGCAGCGCCCGCTTTTTCCCGGACGGAAAAACGCTCCTGGTCCTCTCCGACGAGGACGGCGAATGGGAATTCCATCGCTTCCCGGCTAACGGACTCGGCCCCGGTGAGCAGCTCACATCCGGCGCAAAAGTCATTCGCTTCGACGGCATTCCCTCTCCTGACGGACGATGGATTGCATTCGCCGACAAAGACAATCAGCTCTGGCTCCATAACCTCGAGAAAAAGTCCCTCAACCGGGTGGCCGTCTCTGAGACCGACATGTTCGATGACCTCACCTGGTCTACCGACAGCCATTGGCTTGCCTATGCTCAGAGTGCCGGCAACCAATTCACCCAGATCATGCTCCTCAACGTGGAAACGGGACAGACGACCGAATTGACCAACGACCGCGTCGATTCTCATAATCCGGCTTGGAGCCCGGACGGGAAATGGCTCTACTTCCTCTCCGACCGCTATTTCCAGAGCGCCGTCGGCAGCCCCTGGGGCGCGCGTCAGCCCGAGCCTTATTTCGACAAGACGGCCAAGATTTATGCGATCGCCCTGACGGCCCGGGAGACGTTTCCTTTTGACCCGTCCAACGAGTTGAAAAATGCGTCGAAAGAGCCAAAAGAAGAGAGCGCAACGCCCGCCAAGCCCGACAAATCCGCCGATGCATCGGAAAAAAAGATTGACAAAGAACGCGTGCCGAAAGTGACGATCGATCTCCCGGGAATCCAGGACCGGGTTTTCGAAGTCCCTCTTCCGCCGGGCGTCTATTCGGGACTCACCCTCAACGAAAAAATCCTCTTTTTCGTCGACCAGGAAAGCCGCGCTGCCGGCCGGAGCAAGCTTCAAGCCGTCGAAATCAAGAATAAAAACATCCAGGCCAAAACTCTCATCGAGGACGTTCGCAATTTCATTCTCTCCGCTGACGGCAAGAAAATTCTCGTCCAAAAAGGTCAGGATCTTTACGTGATCGAAGCCGCCGCCGCGGCGCCAGCGGCCCTCGCGGAAAAGAAAGTCGATCTTTCCAAATGGACCTTTTCCATCGAGCCGCGGCAGGAATGGAGTCAGATGTTTATCGATGCCTGGCGAATGGAGCGGGATTATTTCTACGATCGGAACCTCCACAACGTCGATTACAGCGGGCTGCTCAAGCGGCACCTTCCTTTCGTGGAGCGAGTTAGCGACCGCTACGAGCTCAACGACCTGATCGCCCATCTTGTCGGGGAGCTCTCGGCGCTCCACACATTCGTCCGCGGCGGCGACCTGCGGCAGAGCCCCGAAAACGTGACCCCCGGGTGCCTCGGGGCCCGCTTGCTTCGGGAAGAAGCGAAGGGTGGTTACAGGGTTGATCACATCTACCGGTCCGATCCCGAGTACCCCGAAAGATGCTCTTCCCTCGCCAAACCGATGATCAACATCCGCGAAGGAGATATGATCACGTCGATCAACGGGACGCCGATCCTGAGCGTGGCCGACCCATCCCTCCTCCTGCGGAATACCGCCGGCCAGCAGGTCCTTCTCGAGGTCAAGCCGGCATCGGGAGGACAGGCTGTGAAAGCCATTGTCTATCCCATCACGGCGGGAACCGAATCCGATCTCCGCTACGCCGAATGGGAATACACACGGCGCCTGGAGGCCGAAAAAATAGGGAAGGGCGATATCGGATATGTCCACTTGAGGGCCATGGGAGGGAATAACTACACCGAATGGGTCAAGAATTTCTATCCGGTGTTCAACCGCAAAGGGTTGATAATCGACGTCCGTCATAACCGGGGCGGGAATATCGACTCCTGGATCCTGGAGAAGCTTCTGCGGAGGGCTTGGTTCTACTGGCAGCCGCGTGTCGGAAATCCCACCTGGAACATGCAGTACGCCTTCAGAGGACATATGGTCGTCCTATGCAATGAGTACACGGCTTCGGACGGAGAAGCTTTCAGCGAGGGATTCCGTCGTCTTGGATTGGGGAAGGTCATCGGGACGCGCACCTGGGGCGGAGAGATCTGGCTGAGTTCGAGCAACGTCCTCGTCGACCGGGGATTGGCCTCGGCGGCGGAAACCGGGGTCTATGGGCCGGAAGGATCATGGCTCATTGAAGGACACGGCGTCGTTCCAGACTTTATCGTCGACAATTTGCCCCATGCCGCGTTCCTGGGGAAGGATGCTCAACTCGAAGCGGCTGTTAAATATCTCCAAGAGAAAATCCGGAAGGAACCGGTCGAAATTCCCAAGCACCCGCCCTATCCGGATAAGAAGAAGTGACGAATAGCGGGGAGGTCGGCAATGCGCAAGCTCGTTCTTTTCATCAGCCTGTGTTTTTTGATGAATTGTGCTTCTAAACAATCTCCGGCCAACTCTCCGCTCTCTCCGTCAGAGATAAGAAGATTATCGGCTGCAAAAAGTTACGAAGATATCTTCGAAAAAACATCAGAAACTCAGCTCTCAACCAGTCGGCGGAGTATATAATATGAAGGCCATGGCTGTATCTTGTTTAAGGAGTCAAAAGATGTGGAACAAAAAATCTCTCTCGCTATTTCTTTTTATAGTCATCGTGACCCTAGCGGCCGGGCTGGCAGCCACGGCGCAGGAGCCTGAGGTCAAGAAGCTCCCTCTGCCGGTCCTCGACTCGAAGCTTCAGGGCGAGCTTCTGGGCTATCTCGAGAAGAATTTCAGGACGCCGGAAGACTACGTTTTGAGCAAGTTCAAGGACCACGAGATCGTCTTTATCGGCGAGTACCACCGCATCCAGCACGACGTGCTCTTGATCCAGCATCTCATTCCCCTCCTCTACAAGGCCGGGATCTACAACCTGGGCATCGAATTCGGCGTTCACCGTGACCAGGAGCGGGTGGACACGCTCATCAACGCTCCGGCCTATGACAAGCAGGCCGCCCGGGAGATCATGTTCGACTTCGGCAGTTACTGGGGCTTCGAGGAATATATGGACATCTACCGCGCGGCCTGGGAAGTCAACCACAAGCTCGCTCCGGGCGCTCCCCGCTTCCGGGTGGTCAACCTGAACGCGTTCATGGATTGGAGCTTTGTCAAAACCGCCGCGGACAGGGAAAACCGGGAGGTCATGAAAAAAGTCCTCCCCGAGGGCGATGGCGACAAGGTCATGGCCGAGACGATCATCCGCGAATTCGTCGAGAAGGGACAGAAGGCCCTCATTTACTCGGGCATCCATCACGCCTTCACCCGCTACAAACAACCCGTTTATTACCAAGGCAAATTCGTCCGTTTCGTCGAGGACAGGATGGGGAACCGCGTCTGCCAGAGACTCGGAGACAAGGTCTTCACCATCTATCTGCACGCGCCCTGGTCTGACAAGAACTATCAAAAGGAGCTTTACCCCGCCGGAGGAGTCATCGATGCCTTCTTCGCCCACGAAAGCCGCCTCAGGCCGGTCGGCTTTGACCTGGCCGGCACTCCCTTCGGCGAACTGCCCGGGCCGGGTAGCATCTATGAGGAAGGGTACAACCCGTTCACCCTCAAGCTCTACGCCGACGGCTATATTTTCACCAAGCCCCTCTCCCAATACCAGGGTGTGACCGTGGACGAGAAATTCATCACGGAAGCGAATTTCAAGCGCGCGGTCGAGCAGATCCCGAACCCGGAGTTCAAAAACAAAGTGACCGGCATCGCGCTGCTCGTCGAAGCCCAAAAGGATGATGCGAATATGCCCCGCCGCTTCAGTCAATTCTATTGAAATTGTCGGACGAGCTCGTTTTTCTCCATTCCTCTTTCCCGCTCCGGCTAGCCCGGGATGATGATTTTGGTCGATAGGCGCGAGAGGGCAAGGGGTTGCAACACTTGCTTTTTTATTGATTAATGAGGTTGCTTTGATAAACTGTTCAGAGGAGGCCAAAACAATGACGACAAACGAAAGGATCGACTTAGTTGCTCCCTGTGGAATTGATTGTGGCACCTGTGAATTAAATATGTGCAAGGATAATCCTCAACTGCTTTCTTACTCAGTCTCCAGGGGCATTCCCGAGGAAAAACTGCCCTGCGAAGGTTGCAGAACTGTCAAGGGGGATTGTCCTGTCATTAGCAGCAAATGCGAATCATATATTTGTATAGCTCAGAAAAAAGTTGATTTTTGCTTCGAATGCGGCGATTTCCCCTGTTCAAAACTGAACCCTGCGGCAGATCGAGCAGATATTCTTCCTCATAATCTGAAAGTGTTCAACTTATGCCCAATTAAAAGGATTGGAGTTGAAAGCTTTATCAGGGAATCATCCCAAATTAAGCAAAAGTATTTTAAAGGAAAGATGCAAATTGGACGGGGTCCTCGATTAGCCATCGGCAAGTGACCGCGTCGTCACCGCTCGTTGATTACCAAGAATATGAAGAAGGGAGATTCATCATGAAAAGATTCTTTCGCTGCGCGATTGCGATCATTTTCATTTGGGCAGCATGGATCTTGCCGTTGCGAGGCCAGGGCCGGCCAAAGGATATCACCATCCTCTATGACAACCGCCCATACGATTCCGCTTGCTTGACGGACTGGGGCTTTTCCTGCTTTATCAAGGGATTCGATAAAACCATTCTCTTCGATGTCGGTGAAAAGGAAGATGTTTTTCTCAAGAACGTCGCGGCGCTCAAAGTGGATCTCAAAACCGTGGACATTCTTATCCTTTCCCATTTCCATCCCGATCATATCAATGCCATTGGAGCGGTTCTGAACCTTAATCCAAGTGTCCAGATTTATGTGCCGGACGATCCCCGGCCAGATCCTAGGATTCAACCGTTCAAGGACCAAATCCAGAAAGCCGGAACTCCTGCCATCGTCGTCAAGACACCCAGGGAGATCTTCCGTCATGTTTTTTTGACGGGAACGATGGGATTATTAATTAAAGAACAATCTCTGATCCTTGATACAGACAGCGGCGTGATCATCGTAACAGGCTGCGCTCATCAAGGCATTGTGAACATCATCCAGAGAGCGAAATCCATGTTGAAGAAAGACATCGCCCTTCTTCTGGGCGGATTCCATCTTCTCGACTCTCCGGACGCCACCGTTAAGGGCATCATCGACAAGTTCAAGGAGAATCGGGTCAGGCAAATTGGAGCGACTCACTGCACGGGCGACAAGGCCATTCAACTGATCAGGGATGTCTATAAGGAAAATTTCATAGAGGTCGGCGTCGGCAAGAAAATCGTTTTAAAGTAATCGGGGTATTTAGACAAGCAGCGCCACGGGGATTCGAACCCCGGTCTGATGGCTGAGAACCACCTGTCCTGGGCCTCTAGACGATGGCGCCGTGTGGGCTAAAATAGCAGATATCTCCCTGTAGTGTCAACATAAAGATCCCGGAACAACCTCCCTCGCCCAGCCGCATATAACGTCGCGCGGATACCAAAATGATTGACAGCGATAGTTCCTTGGATAAAATGCATAGGGAGTCATGACATGAGATTCAAGGCCGTGATTTTCGACCTGGACGGGACGCTGCTCGATACGATCGAGGACCTCACCGATTCCATGAATGCGGCGCTGGCCGGGCTGGGATTTCCTGGACGCAGCATCGAGGAATGCAAGCAGCTCGTCGGCGACGGCTTGGCCACATTTGTCGAGCGCGTTCTTCCGCCAAAAGCCCGCGATAATCCCGCCATCGCCGCTCGCCTCGCGGAACGGATGCGGACCGAATACAAACGCCGCAGCGCTGTAAAAACGAAGCCATATAAGGGGATCGCGGAGCTTCTTAACGCCCTGACCGAGCAGGCCATGGCCATGGCCGTCCTCTCCAACAAGCCGCATGACTCGACCGTTGAGATCGTAAAAAAATATTTTCCTCGATGGACGTTTCGGGCTATCTTCGGGGCCCGGGACGGTGTCCCGATAAAACCCGATCCCGCGCCCGCCCTGGAGATCGCCAGGATTCTCGACCTTGCACCGGCCCAAATCCTCTATTTAGGCGACACGAACACGGATATGTGGACAGCTGATGCGGCCGGGATGTTTGCCGTCGGCGCGCTTTGGGGATTCCGCACGGCCCGGGAGTTGAAAGCCGCGGGAGCCAAAATTCTCATCGAAAAACCGATGGATCTTCTCTCGTTATTGACCTGATAGAGCTTGCGCCTCATTCCGCTGAGGCAGAGAGAAATTCCTTAAAAAGCTTTTCTACTTCCTATGCTCCCGAACAGCGAAGACCGGGCAGGGAGCCGTTCTGATCACCTTCTCAGCCACAGAGCCGACCACGAGATGATGCCATCCGGATAGCCCGTGGGTGGAGATGACGATCAGATCCGTCTTTTCTTCTTCGGCGAGGCGGACAATTTCCTTGGCCGCATTGCCATGCCCGATGATTGCGCGCACCTTCAGAGTTTTGGGAAGGCGCTTCTTGATAATCTCATTGAGCTGCTGTTCTGCATCTTTGTGGAGGATCCGCTCGTATTCGGGAATTGTGAACGAAATATTGGGATCGGTGGGCTGGTGGGGCATAAGAGGAAGCACGTATACGACGCTGAGTTCGGCCTGAAAGAGGGAGGCCAGCTCACCGGCATATTCAAGCCCTTGATAGGAAGGCTCGCTGAAATCCGTCGAGCAAAGAATTTTTTTAATGGTTAACATATTGTCTTCCTTTCATTGGTGGAATCTTGGACGCGACAACAGGGGAACTTTAACATAGAGAAAAAATCAAAGTCAATTTATTTGGCCGTTACGGCCTGCTGGCAGATTATCGTCTTGCTGCCAGGATCATCTTGGCAGCGGTCTCGCCGCCGTTCAGCCGCCAGAGCATCGGCTGCGGCCGATCCAAGCCCTCCGTACATTCGGGCGTGTTCTCCCAATGGTAGTTGAGGATCAAGTTGTAATCCGAAAAATGCTGCCAGCGGCGCCTCGCCAGGTGCATCACCATGTGAATATGATTGGCCGGCATGCCGACCTTGGCGTCTCTTGAGGGAATGTGGTCGAATGTCAGAAACGTGTGCGGCCATGAGTAATCCGAGGCGTGACAGACCCTCTCCGCGAACGCCGGCGGAAGCTCCTGGCTCTCCGCTTCATCCTGGACCATGGTGAACATGCCGGAGAGGTCGGAATATGCCAGCCGGCCCACCAAGCCTTTGATCCCCTTTGGGGAGACAAACCCGACCGAAAACCCCAGGCCGGGGAAGTAATACGTAACGGCCTTAAATAAATAATGTTTCTCCGCGTAATCCAAAGAAGCGCTTCCGGAATTGTTGCCGTCGATGAAGCCCCGCAGCATCCATGGTTCGTTTTTAAGGCGTTTGAGGTCGAGCTTGAGCTCTTTAGCGTTTTTCTCGATCTCCCAGGGCTCATAGACTTTGCGGAAATCCATGAACAGTGTCGGCTCGCCCCCTGACAGATAGCAATAAGCGATCATGGTTAAAAGGCCCTGGATATCGTTCTCTGTGGCGAACGGAATGACAGCCTTCTTTCCGGTGTGGTCTTCGCTCGAATTGAAAAGAGCTTCGGCGATATCGGCCGTCGCCAGAGGAACGCCGCGCCTGTCCGATCCCCAGGCAAGCTGGCCCGTCCAGCCCGCGCCGACGGCGTTGATGTCCTTCATATAATTCCTGATGATCAAGTACAGGGCCAGGCCTTCATCCAATTTTTTCTTGTCCTCGGCGGTGAGGGCGGGCGGCCTGACAGCGCCGGTGTAAACGGGCATTTTGCGCAGCGCGATCTCTTCCGTATTGTTGAAAATGCGGTTTTTGAACTTGACGTTGACGACCCAGTCGCGGAGGGCTTTGAGCTCATCGGGGTCATACCCGCCTTTTTTTTGAAGCATGTCGGCAAAAATCTTCATCGATTCACGGGTGGACTCCAGGCCGAAAAAGCGCCGCGCTGCATGGACGTGATTCAGGGCCGTCTCCATCTGCATGGAATCCGTATCAACGGCTAAATATCTTTTTCCGCGGAGGGCCGCTGCTGACAAAACCGCATAGGCCAGGTCCACAATCTCCGCTTTCGTTTGGGGATCAAACTCCGGGTTCATGCCGGTCTCGGGCATGTTTCCAATGACCATGGGGCAAAGGCGTCCGGTCTGGGCATAGGCGCCGACAAGAGCATCGATGCCGACGACTCCGGGCTTCGGGGCGTTGTTTCCCCCAATGCAAGCGATGGGCATGCTCACCGGGAAATGGGCCGTCAGGGCTATAGCGGATTTACCCGGGAAAAACCAGGTGTCGGGAACGATGAAGAGGGCTTCAGCCCCGGCTTCTTTCAATTCCAGAGCTGCGGAATCCGCGCTCTTTTCGCTATCGACGAGTTGCGAGCAATAAAAGATGTTCGGATGCGCGCCGTCGGGCAGATGAAGCTTTTCGGACAGCCACCGGGCCGTCATGGTCCCGATATTGTAGGCCCTTTGCCTGGAATCTTTATCGATTCGGGGATCGCAGGGGACGAATACGCCCAAAGTCGTCATACCCGCTTGTCTCTTTTTTACGAAAGGCATGTCTCCATCCTTTCCGATTTTAAATGTATTCGATAGTGGCCGGCGGCTTAGGCGTCAGCTCATAGGCCACGCGCGTGACGTGCGGCATCTCCTTGATGATCCTCTTGGTGATCCTTTCCAGGACCGGCCAGGGGATCCTGGTCGGCTTGGCAGTCAGAGCGTCCTTGCTTTCCACAGACCGAATGACGATGATGTCCCCGAATTTTCGAGTCCCTTTTTCCACGCCAGTCCCCTGGTCATTGAGAAGAACGGCAAAAGCCTGGAAGGGGTTGAGCCGGGCAATTTCTTCCTCGACGATTTGCGTCGCCTTTCGGACCACGGCAACCCTCGGCAGAGTTACCTCTCCCACGACCCGCGTGGCGAGGCCCGGGCCGGGGAAGGGCATCCGGCTGTAGATCTCCCGGGGAAGGCCGAGAGCCTTGGCCACGACCCTCACTTCATCCTTAAACAAATCTTTGAGCGGCTCGATAACCTTGAATCCGTATCTCTTCTCCGGATCGATCCCGATCTGTTCCAGGATGTTGTGCTGGGTCTTGACGCCGCCTTTCGTTTCGAGGATATCGGCCTTGATCGTGCCCTGAAGGAGAAACCGGGCCTGGCTCTTGAACACTTCGCGGCCGAAGACAGAATAGAACTTGTGACGAAATGCCTTCCGTTTCTCTTCGGGATCAACCTTGCCTTTCAGCACGGCGAAAAATTCCCGCTGGGCGTTGACGACATCGACTCGAATCCCCAGGTCGCGGAAGATCTCGCGCACCCGCTCCGGCTCCCGCTCCCGCATCAGGCCGTCATCGATAAAGATGCACCTGAGATTGGCGCCGATGGCCCGCGCCGCCAGGACCGTGCAGGTGGAGCTGTCCACGCCGCCCGAAAGTGCGGAAATGACCTTCTGACGGCCGGCGGTCCTTTGGATGTCCGCGGTTTTTCGCTCAATAAATGCTTTGACGTTCACTCGCTCTCCCCTTTCATGAGAATTTTCTTGTGGCCCAGCGTCCATCACCCGTAAAGGTGAAAAGATTAATCCAAAATTACCCTCTTTGTCCACCTTTGAAGGCGATTGAACTTGAGAAATTTATCTGCCACTATTTCCATGCATGAACAAATTTGGGAAGGATATAGAAAATAAAGGGAGGGCCTCATCCAAGGCGAAATTGGTTGACAAAGGGAGATAGAGGCGCGAGTTTCTTCTCCCGGCCCTCCTCAAATTCAATCTGGTATATAAAAAACACATCAATTAACACAATATATTGGGTCTCTCCGTGGAAGAATACGATATATGGATGGATTTGTCAAGAAATTTTTGAATAAAATTACGCGTCAATACAGCCTGTGGACGGACTCAGACATAGCCGAAACTGCCCTCCCGGCTTTTGAGGCATTGGAAGGGGCGCTGAACGCCACCGTGGCCTGGATCGTGCAATTATGGATGCGGCTTGAGATCTGCTGGCAATCCCGGTCAACGACGATGGGCTGGTTCAGGGTTTCCAGGCCTTTGGCATTCGGCTTGCCCGGGTCCTTTCCATCAGAAAATTCATAAGCCTCGACCTCGAGCGTAAAATCGGAGCAAAGCTTTTTCCATCCCGTCCCGCCGGGCAGGGAATAATAATCCCAGTTCAGAAATTCCTGCTTGACGACGAAATTCTCTCCGCGGATGGTCTTTGTGAACGTATACGTTTCCTGCTTGACCGCATCCGTGCACTTGGTATTTTCGTTACAATCCTGGGTGTAAATAAAATCTTCATCTTTGGCATTTTCGCCGGCGAGCCACAATCTCCTCGTCCCCGTGGAATTGAAGCCTTTGTACGTCACCGTGAGCCTGAAGGTGATGCTGGTGTACTTTCCTTTTTTTCTGAGGGGGCCGTTTTTGGAAAAGAACAGATACCAAATGATGCCGCCCGCAACCGCCACGGCAAATGCGATTCCCAGGATCTTGACCAAGGAGCTCTTGCGGCTTCCCCCCGGCTCCTTGACGGCTCCCCCCGCCGCTCCGGGGCTTCCGCAGTTTTCCTTGTAATACTTGAGGTCCTTGAGTTCCAGCCCTTCGATCGTCTTGCCTTCGCCGAGGTTCTCTTTGGCCTGGCAATAACACCGGACGGCGAGATTCCGGACTTTCATCTTCTCATACGTCGCGCCCGCCAGCAGGTACGTTTCTCCCTTGAATGTCCTGCGGCCTTCGACGTTCGCCAAGTCCGAAATCAATTTATCCAGGATGTTCATGGCCGCGGTGAAGTCTTCGGCTAAATAGGCTGCTTTGGCCTTTTTGAATTGCTCCGCAAAAGGATCATCCGGCCCTATTCCCTGGGACAGTCCGTAATGCGCTTCTCCGGCAATGAGGGCGCAGAGAATGACTGCCAAGATCCTGGCAGGGAGCCAATATTTGAGGGAATTCATGCCCAGCCTCCTTGCCGCTTAAACATATTGTATTCTCGGAGGGGTTGTCAAGACAAACGTCGCCCTTCCTGGCGTATTTTGACATCCGGATTTTTCTGTGCTATTTGTTGGCGAGGAAGAATTCTCTTTATGTCGCCAAGCCGACCTCGTCCGAAAAATCGATCCTGCCTTTGTCTTTGCTTTGTTTTTCTTCTCTTGATGAGGCCCCTGCCGGCTGCCCCAGCGCCGTGCCAGGAAAAAGCCCCGGCCGAAGCCTCCCGTCCAATATTCGGGCCGCTCGAGAAGTCGCTGATCATCCCCGGCTGGGGCCAGCTTGCGGAAAAGCGATACGTCGAGGGAATAGCCTTCCTTTCGGCCGAAATTTTTTGTCTGGCCGAGATCGTTGTCAATAATCATCGAGGAAACCAGAACTACAGCCTTTACAAACAGGCGACGACCGCAAACGATGCCGTCCGCTATCGGCAGCTCGCCGAGAAGTATGACACCCGGAGGAACCAATTTTTGTTGGCCGCAGCCGCCGTCTGGGCCGTGAATCTTGTCGATATCTATTTGATCGTCACCAATAAGGAGAAAAAGGAACGGGCTTTCACTCTCAAGGTGGAACGTGGAGAAAACAAAAGGATTTCATTGGCTATTGGTTATCGCTTTTAGCTGGCTGGCAGCCTCCTGCCAGGACCGGTTGTTCGACAATCCATTCGACCCTCAGGCGGGCGAGGCCGTCTTCGAGGTCATCAATACCATCTTCACCCCGGCCTCCCTTCCCAGGGGCTTGACCTGGGACGGCACGACGATTTGGAATATCGACGGCTCAAGCGACACCCTTTACAGCCTAAACCCAGCCAACGGCGCCCTGGTCCGGACGCTGAAGTCCCCGCTGGCAAATACGACGGGGATTGCTTACAACGGGCAGGACATTTGGGTCTGCAGCGAATCTGAGGTTGATATTGACAGGATCAACATCTTCAACGGGGATATTTTAAAACGGCTGAATGTCCAGAAAGCCGCCTTCACGGCCATGGAATTCGGCCGGGATGCCTTGTGGCTGGCGGACAGGCTGTCCAACAAGATCCTCAGGGTGCATCCTGAAACGGCCGAGCTCCTTTCCTCCTTTGCCAACCCGGGGACGCGGGCCAGCGGCCTGGCCTTCGACGGAGCCCATCTTTGGGTTTCAGATGCCCAGACCTTGACCATCTACGAACTGGATGCTGCCGGGAAAGTCCTGAGAAAATATCTTTCCCCCGGCCAATCCCCCCAAGGCCTGACCTTTGACGGACGCTTTTTGTGGAATGTGGACGGCAATCAAAAAATCTATCAACTGAGATTCCAGAAGTGAGAACGCCCGGAAGAGCGCAGTGCTTGGTCTGGCTCGGTTTCTGCCTGGCCTTGGCCTTGGCGGCCGAGGCCGATGAGCGGGTTCTTCTCCGGATTAGCGGAACCTATCTTGCGTATAGCTACGACCACAACCAGCTGTTCGGTGAAAATGCGCGCTTCCAATGGGCGGGCTACGAGGTGTCCAGCCGCTCGATCAAAATCGACCTCGCCTCGCGAACATTCCTGGCCTTCGGCGGGGTCGTCCTCAAAAAAGGCGAGGAAAGCCTGGAAGCCGATGAGCTTGTCTTCGAGCCGGGAAAAGACATCGGCGCCCTGATCGCTTACGGAGAAGCGATCACCGTCCGCGAGGTCGGCGAGTGGCCCGACAAATCGGAAGCGGCCAAGACAGCCTATCTGTTGAAACGACAGGCCCTGGAGCAATGGACGTTGGCCAGGATCCAGACGTCGTTGGTCTATTATACGGCCACGGCCGTGGACATCCTTCCCGATTTCGATGTATGGGGCTACGACGTCACGCTTTTTGTCGAAGGCCTGGAATCCGTGGGGTTTAAAAAATTCAAGCTCACCAGCGGCGGGCAGCGGACAAACGGCTTCTCCTTGGATAAGGTCTGGTTCACGAGCGCCCAGGGCCTTTTTGGCAAGGCCAGCTATTCTTACGAACTGGAAAAGAAGGTCCAGAGCCTGAGTCAGCTCTATTACGAAGAGCACTCCATCCTGAAGGACTATGCGGGATTGCCGCGCCAGCTGGATTTCCAGACTTCGACGACCTGGATGGTCAATGACCAACTCGGCCTCGGCGCCGCGGGCAACTACAATTCGACAAGCCTCTGGAATGCGCGATTCTGGCTCGACAAGAGATGGAGCAAAGCAAAAAATAACGTCCTGTTCGATTTCGCCTACAGCAAGCCCCTGGAGAGCCGCGGCGAAGCCTGGGTCGGCCTTCAATCATCGATGAACTCCGAACGATGGGGATCGCTGGCCTTCCTCGGAAAATACGAATTCCATGACCAGGCCCTGGCGAATTTATCCTATGCCAAGACATTCTGGAATCGGATCAACGTCATGCTGGCCTCGTCGTATTCGCAAATAACCATGGGGCGAACCGGAAGCCTGTCCAAGATCTTCACGGGCAACCTCAACCTTTCCTACAACGCAAACCTCTTCAACCTATCCACGGAGTATTACCTGAACTACGACCTCTTCGGAAACCAGCGCTTGTCCAGGCCTCAGATGCGCCTGGGCCTCAATCCCTTCTCTTTTTACGGCGGCCTCCTGACCGCGACAATTTACAACATTTTCATCCACAACACGTTGAGAGGCGACCGATTCAACACCCTGAGCTACAGCAACAACACCGCCTTCAATCTTTCGACCCGACCCCTGTTCCTGCGGCAGAATTCCCAGCTCGATCTCAGCTTGGCCGTCGAGCAGTTCCTTGAAAAAGAAGGCCGCAATTTCACGTCCGGCGGCGTCATCCTCAACGCCAGACAGCAGTTCGGGCCCGGCATCTCCCTGGAAGGGTTTTACAGCCTTCAATCCCGAAGAAAGACCAAGGGCTGGCTGATCGAAGGCACGACCAGCCAAGACCTGAGTGCCGTGCTCAAGGTCAATCCTTGGCCGAATCTCAGGGGCTGGCTGTCGCTTTCGTATGATCCGAAAAATGGAGAATGGCGGCAGTCGTTTGCGGACGTGTCCATGGGGCTCATCAAAAATTGGAAAATCCAGTCGCTCCTGAATTATGACTTTTTCTTGAAACGGGTGAATAACGTCGAATTCTATCTCATCCGCGAAGCCGGCCGCTTTGAGCTGCGCTTCATCTGGCGGAGCATCTCCAAGCAGTTCCTGGTCGAGCTCGTTCCGTTGATGTGATCAGAAAGCATTTCATTCGGCACGTTGCCGGGCCCAGAAAAAGATTATTAGGTTTGCAATGAAAAAAATTTTAGGAAGTCGGCTAGCAATTTATAGCCGGGTGAACCTTCTGACGTAGCCTTTGACTTCCCGGGCGCCCAGGAGCAAGCAGACTGCGTAGAAGACGGCCAGGCCGGCCGAGCCGCTCAGGGTCACATTCACCAGCTTGACTAAGAGCCGGATCAGCCCAGAAGCGCCCAGCCCGCCAAGGCTTTTGGACAATAGTCCATGAAAAATTCCCCCCGCCAATCCTCCCAGCAGCGCTCCTGCAATAAGCCTTAAGGTGTAGGCCGCGAGCGGCCGGCTGTCGAAGGCCCCGATTTTTTTCGGCAGCATGAAGTAAAGAATAAGGATATTGGCGACGGCCGAGATCGTGGCGGACAACGGAAAGGCGCTGGTGCCGAGAGGATGCATCAAGGTCAGGTTGAGAATGATATTGATCCCGACCGCGGCGAAGCTGGCGAGCATGGGCAGTTTGGGGTCCTTGTGGGCGTAAAATACGGCGGCCACGTTGCGCAGGGCGGAAATGAACGGGACTCCGATCATATACAGGACAAGAATCCTGGCCACCGGCACGGTATCCGCCGCGCTGAATTTTCCATGCTCATAAATAAGGCTGGTAATTGGGGACGAGAGAAAGGCGATCACGGCCGAGGTGGGGATGGTCAAGAAAAGAACCATTTTCAAGGAATCAAAAAACGTCGTCCGCATCTCCTCGATTTTTCCTTCGCTGACGAATCGCGAGAACGTCGGAAGGGATACGGTCATCACGGCAATGCCAAACAATCCCAAAGGAAGGTGCATGATCCGGTACGCATAGTTCAGCCACGTCAGACTCCGTTCTTCCAAGAGCGAGATGAGCTGGGTGTTGACAAAAACATTGATCCGCGACCCCGACAGCCCAATGGCGACGGGGATGAACAAAGCCATGACTTTCCGGAATTCGGGATCTTTGAAATTGAGAACCAGCGTGTACCGGAATCCTTTTTTGATCAGCCGCGGAACCTGGATCAGAAGCTGCATCAGCCCGCCGACCGTGACGCCCACGGCCATGGCGAATATGGGGTCGCGGCCTTTTTTCGTGTAATACGCGAAAAGGATGATCGGGGTCAAGATGGAAAAAACATTAAAAAATGCCGGCGCCAGAGAAGGAATAAAAAACGCGCCTTCCGTGTTGAGGAAGCTCATGGCCCAAGCGCCGAGAGCGATAAACAGCAAGAAGGGAAACATGACGGCCGTGAGCTTGCCCGTGAGGGCGATCTTTCCGGGGACATTTCCGAAGCCAAAGGCAATGAACTTGGCCAGGGTGGGAGAAAAAAATATCCCGGCGACGGTGACGATGCCCACGACCAGCAGGAGCGTATTCAGGATGTTCGAAGCGAGGAGGTTTTCCGCGTCTTTTCCTTTTTTTTTCTGGGAGGTGAGGACAGGGACAAATGCGGAAGACAGGGCGTTTTCGGCAAAAAGGTCGCGCAACAGGTTGGGAATGCGGAAGGCCGCTTGATAGGCGTCCGTGGACAGGCTCGAGCCGTACAGGTGGGCAAAAACCTGTTCCCGAACCAGGCCCAGCACCCGGCTGATGGCCGTGCCGATCGTGAAAGCCCGGACTCCTTTTGCGATATCCGCCATGGTCTCTTCTTCTCGAAAAAAGGCTTATAGCACAGGAATCTAGAGATGTCAAAAAGGCGACAATTTTGTTAAGGCGCGTGAAAAATATCTATAAATAGGACGGCTATTTTTTAAAATCACGGCCTTAAATGTCGAAGCTGGAATGTCGGCTTTTTATTTATTCCGCATCGGCCAGAGCTTTAGCGTCTCGATGGCGTGATGGCCGAGGCGAAGCTTGAGGCCGAATCTCTGTGCCGGGACGGCCCTCCCCTCCTCCTCGATCATATTGACAAGCTCGGCCTTATCCATCGGCGCAAAACTATTCAACTGGACATCCGCGTCCTTTCCTTCGATGTCAACCAAGCGCACAATCACGGAGTCGTCATCCTCGCATTTTTTGATCGTGCTGACGAGGACGTTTCCTGCGGAAACTGAAAAGAAGCTTTTCTCTTGGGGCAGCGCGGCGTCATGGTTAGAAGCGGGGTTGACGACCGGGACAAGGAGATTGTTCGCCTGAATGCCCAGCTTGTAGCCTTTTTGCCAGCCCGGGTCATGAGAAAAAATAGAAAAGCGATAGGCGTGGTCGCCCTCCTGGAGGTACCAGTTGCCCTCCCCGTGGCAGCTCCGCCGCGAGGCGAGCAAGACGGCCTGGAGAACAGGATAGCCGGCCGGGTTTGTCGTCGGGTCCTGATAATCGTTCACGGCCACACTCGTGCTCATGGTGACGCCGAATCGACCGCCGCTGGCGCTGAGAAAATTTTGTACCTCCCTCGGCCGGATCTGTGAGCACGGCTCGTCATAGACCAGATTCCCATAGGCGGGGCCCCCCGTCCCGGGGATCTCGCTTTTGCCGACCTCGACGATCCCCATGGGAACTTCATAGGCCACCCGGCCTCCCGGAGCCGCCACCGGCAGCGCCATCCGGAATTCGCGGTACGGCGAGCCGTCCCAATCAAGAATCGTTACCTCGCAGTCGATCCGCTTGATCTCGCTATAGACGATGATTTTCACCTTGATCGTGCAGTTGGAAAGCGGCTGTTTCATGCTGAAAACGGTATTGACGGGCCCCGATTCCGCGGGCTCGGACATCCACCGCGTTTTATGGGCGCTGAGCTTATCAAAGCCGTCCATGGTCGGCTGCTGGACCCGGCCGAACTCTCCCGCCCCGCTCCCCACGGACTGCATTGTGAAGATCTCGAAGCCCAGAAATTTTTGGGTATCGAGGATTTCGCTCTTCAGCTCTTTGTCAAAGACGCTTTTCACGCCGCCTGGCGCAAGAGTGATCTTATAGAAGCTATTTTCATAGGAATCGGAGGGCGGCGGCGGGGAGGGATGGGCAGGCTCGGCCGTCCTCTCCTCCGCGAGATACCAGGTCTTGTAGCCGACGGCAGGAACGTCGCGAGCGATAAATTCGACGCGGATGACATCCGGGGCTTGATCGGGAAGCGGGGGCAGAATTTGATGGGGAGCGATCGTTCCCTGTGAGTCCCGGATGGAAAAGGGAGCCAGGGGTTTCTTGACGATGAATATGAGGGGATCCGTGCGCAGCCAGGATAGGGCATTAAAAACCACAAGGGGAATTCCCTTGGCGGCAGAAACGGCGATATGTGAAGAAATGGCTTCAAGGGCGACGGCCATCATCTCCCGGCCCTTATCTCGGGCAAACTCATATTTTTTTCTGAACAGGCGGTCGGTGATCTGGCCCTCTTTTCCGCCCCAGCCATGGTCGGGATAGATCGCCGCCAGCCAGGCCTCCTCCATGGTCGGGCCGGGGTAATTCCTAAAGCTTCGCTCCAAGAGTGCGCGAACCGTGCTGAAGATTTCGGCGGCGGGGAGCAAGGCTCCGGCCTCGCGATGGGCGGAGATCGCCCAATGATGGGTGGGACCGTCGATATAAAGCCACAAATTGGGGCGTTCCCCCATGATCCGGTCGAACGAGGGATCGTTCCTGGAGAGACCGTCAAAAAACTGCCTCGCCGAGGAATATTGCATTGTCGAGGTCGGGGTCCCGGCGCTCCTCCTGTGCCCGCCGTTCCACAGGTTGATCAGCCCGCCGAAATCCGTCGGCCGCGAAAAATCCACGGAATTCAACAACGGGAATTCCGGAGGGATTTTCCGCGCCTTATAATAATCGCTCCATTGGGCCTGCTTTTCTGCAATGGCTTTCACACCGTCGGCCGGTTGGCTGTTCAACATGGACGCAGAATTGCCATAATGTCCGGGCGAATAGGCCAACACAGAGGAGCCGTCGGGGCTCAGCCAGCGATAAAATCCTTCATGATAGCGGCTGATGACCATGTAAGGAATGCCAGCCTTGCTCAAAATCTGCTGCATTTGGAGCGCCCGGCCGGGAACATCCGGGTTGAAATAGACCGCAGCGTCGCAGCCGGGGAAATTCTTTTTAATCCATTTCCGGCCGAAATAGGTCTGACGCACGAGCTGTTCCCCCGAAAGCAGCGACTCATAGGGCTGGTTGAACGTCGCCCCCCACTCCATCCGGCCGTTTTTCGTATATTGCAGAATGGCGTTCTTCCGGTCGGGGTGCCGCTCGGTATATTCCATCAGGTTCAGCATGTTCTCCATGACAAAACAGTAATCCGGATTCTTGGCCATCATCTCCAGGGCGGGCGTAATGCACTGGAGGTCGCGGTATTCCATGCATTTCTGGGGACTATTCATCCAGGCGATGTCCTGATGGCTGGAGGAGATGATGCGGAGCCTCCCGTCGCTGTCGAAAACCGTTTTTGGCGCGGCGGCCTGGTCGCGTGGATTTTCCTTGGTCCCTGCCATCAGTGCGGCAACAAAAATGAAAACAAAAAAGGATGCCGTTAATTTTTTGGGCATGTCTTCCTCATTTCTACCGGGTAGATTTTTATTTGTTTAAGATCGAGAGGTCGGGCGACAACAGCCGCCGAATGTCCGGGTCGTTCATATTTTCCGGCGTGGCCAGGAACACTCCGGTGTCGATGTTTTTTTCATAAGGTTCTTTCTTTAAATAGGCCGCGGCCGTGCGCACGCTTTGGTATCCCATCCGGAACGGGTCTTGAAGGACAAGCCCGAAAATCTCTTTCTTTTCGAGGGCTTCGATGAGCTTTTTGGAGGAATCGAAACCGACATGGATGACCTTTCCGGCCAGGCCGTGGTCCTGGAGCGCCCGCAGGCATCCGAAGGTCGAGGATTCGTTCGGCGTGAAGATAGCCTCGACATCGCTATACCTGGCCAACAGGTTTTCGCTCGTCTGATAGGCTGTTTCGGTGCCGACGCCCGCGTATTGATTGTCCGAGAGAATCCGGATTCCCGGAAACTTGGAGTGGATCGCCTGCAAAAATCCTTCTTCCCGCTTGGTCGTGCCCTCCACACCTTCCTTCAACCGAATCAGAATCAGCTTCCCTTTGCCTTTCATCAGCGAACCGATGTAATTGCCGGCGATCATCCCGCCCTTATAATTATCCGTGGCGATAAAGGCCACGTGATGGTCGCCCTGTAGGGCTGAATTGAAAATGATGGTCGGGATGCCGAGCTTCTTGGCCTCGACGACGGGACGGACCAGGGCTCGGTCATCCATGGGCGTGAGGACGAGGGCATCGATGCCGGCGTTTGTCAGAGTCTCGACAACCTGGATTTGTTCGTTCCGGTCGTCCTCCTTCAGAGGGCCCTTCCAGATGATCTCGATTCCCAGCTCTTGGGCCGCCGTCAAAGCGCCGGCATGGATGGCTTTCCAGAATTCGTGGGTCGTCCCCATCGGAATCACGGCCAGCGTCAGATGCTTTTTTGGCTGTCCCGCGGCGTCGCTCGACCCCTTGCAGCCGCTCATCAGAATTCCCAGATTGAGCGCCATAAAAGCAAGCATCCATAAAACGACAGAATGGCTGATTTCGAATCTCACTCCTGGTTTTTTGTTTTGAATCGCAAATGGCATGAGGGAATCGCATATTCATTAACACAGGTCCGGCTTGAAGTCAAAGATCTCCGGCCGCATAACTTTTTTATGACTCTTATGAGTTTCCCTCCAAGAGTATCCGACAGGCCCCATGACTCCTTCAGCAATGCTAGAGCGATAACGTCTCCAGAAAAGCATTTGCCCTTTGGCAAGGCGGTGAATATAATGCCTGTGCGGCGCACAAAACGGATCGGCGTGCAAGAACAAAAAGAAACCAAAACTAAAACCGGCGGCTTCCGTTGGACGATCTGTGCCCTTCTCTTTTTCGCCACGACGATCAACTACATCGACCGCCAGGTCCTGGGCATCCTGGCCCCCGACCTCCAGAAGGTCATCGGCTGGAGCGAGATCGAGTATGGCTACATTGTGGCGGCCTTCCAAACGGCCTACGCCCTCGGGCTGCTTCTATTCGGCCGCTTCATCGACAGATTCGGAACAAGGATCGGCTATGCGCTCTCGATCGCCCTGTGGAGCGTAGCGGCCATGGCCCATGCCGCAGCTCGGAGCACGTTTGGGTTCGGTGCGGCCCGCTTCATGCTCGGCCTTGGCGAAGCCGGCAACTTTCCGTCCGCCATCACGACCGTAGCCGAGTGGTTTCCGAGAAAAGAGCGGGCGTTGGCCACGGGTATTTTCAATGCCGGGTGCAACCTGGGCGCCTTGATCGCACCCGCCGTCGTTCCCTGGCTGACCCTTAAATTCGGCTGGCCGGCGGCGTTTCTTGCCACGGGCTCCATCGGGTTCGTCTGGGTTATTTTCTGGCTTCTGATCTACGATGTCCCCGAAAAAAAGAGGGCTGTCTCACAGAGAGAGCTCGCCCACATCCTGAGCGACCCGCCGGAGCCTCAGCCCGAGAAGATCGGATGGCTGACTCTACTGAAATACAGGCAAACCTGGGCCATCGTCCTGGGCAAGTTTCTGACCGACCCGATTTGGTGGTTCTATCTCTACTGGCTGCCCAAGTTCCTCAACAAACAGTTCGGCCTGACCCTCACCAAACTGGGTCCGCCGCTCATCGCCGTGTACATCATAGCCGATGTCGGCAGCATCGGCGGCGGATGGTTGTCGTCTGCACTCATCAAGAAAGGATGGACGGTCAACCGAAGCCGTAAAACGGCCATGCTGATCTGCGCGCTATGCGTTGTCCCGATCACCATCGTTTCGGCCGCGCCGAGTGTCGTCAGCGCGGTCCTGATTTTCGGTTTGGCAGCGGCCGCCCACCAGGCCTGGTCGGCCAATATTTTTACGTTCGCTTCCGATATGTTCCCCAAAAAGGCGGTCGGGTCGGTGACAGGACTCGGCGGAATGGCAGGCTCAGTGGGGGGGATGCTTTTTTCCGCTTTGGCCGGCCACGTGTTGGAACGGACGGGAAGCTATCTCATTCTATCGGTTATCGCCGGCTCGGTGTATCTAACCGCCCTGGGCGTTATCCAGCTTCTGGCACCAAAATTGGATCCCGCCAAATTTTAAAATCTATGAAGGACACCCTAAAAAAGAGTTACCGTCTAAGAGTATCCCCCCGGACACTCTTGGAGGAGGACCCTTTCAAAGGTTCCCCCTCCAACGGGCGGCGGGAAGATCCGCCCGCCCTGCCACCCCTCCGAGGAGCATCCTCCCATGAATTCGTCGTCATATACTCCTTGGAAGGACGGCAGGGAGCGGAGCGACCGGACACTCTTGGAGGAGGACCCTTTCAAAGGTTCCCCCTCCAACGGGCGGCGGGGATACCCGCCCGCCCTGCCACCCCTCCGAGGAGCATCCTCCCATGAATTCGTCGTCATATGCTCCTTGGAAGGACGGCAGGGAGCGGAGCGACCGGACACTCTTGGAGGAGGAACCTTTCGCAGGTTCCCCCTCCAACGGGCGGCGGGAAGATCCGCCCGCCCTTCCACCCCTTCAAGGAGCATTTTCCCATGCATTTATTTTTAAATGCTTCTTAGAATGAAACGCTAGGTAAGGGTTTCCATTCAAAAGTATCCGCAGTTCCCCTCCAATGTTGTCTTTGTTATAATGAGGGCTATGGAAATCATCATTCAACCTGATAGGCAGCAGGCCAGCCTGGTCGGAGCCAAAATCATCGCCAGGTTTGTTCGGGAAAAACCTCAAGCCGTCTTGGGCTTCGCCACGGGAAAAACGCCCCTCGATCTCTATCAATTTCTAGTCGAAATGCACCGCCGGGAAGGGCTGGATTTCAGCCTAGCGACCGCCTTCAACCTCGATGAATACATCGGCCTGGATCCTTCGCACAAGGCATCCTTTCACAGCTACATGTGGAAATACGTATTCAGCCACATCAATATCCATAAAGACAAGATCCATATTCCGAATGGGCTGGCGTCCGATATTCCCGCAGCCTGCCGCGAATTCGAGGAGACGATCAAGGCCGCGGGCGGAATCGACATTCAAATCCTCGGGATCGGCGGGGACGGCCACATCGGCTTCAATGAGCCGTCATCCTCTTTGACATCAAGAACACGGATCAAGACGCTGACCGCCGAAACGCGCAAAGACCAGGCGGCCGATTTCGGCGGCGAGGCTAATGTCCCCTATCATGTCATCACCATGGGCCTAGGAACGATCATGGAAAGCCGCGTATGCCTGCTCATGGCGTTCGGGAAGAAAAAAGCTCAGCCGATCGCCCAGACGATCGAGGGACCGATCACGGCCATGGTCCCGGCCTCGGTCCTTCAGCTCCACCAAAAGGCCATCATCATCCTCGACGAGGACGCCGCGGCCGGTCTAAAAAAAGCCGACTACTACAGGTGGGTTTATACCCATAAGCCTGACTGGCAGAAATATTAGGGGTCAAACCTACTCATTACGCATCTCCCCCCTGATGAATACTGCGTAACGAGTAGGTTTGACCCCGGTTATCGAACGTCGAATTCTCGCGATTCTCCTTGCTTTAAAACTTGTGCTGCCTTGAATTTAATCTCTCCAAACCCCGCTAAGGTCAAGGTCCTGAATTTCAATTCTCCCTTCAGGACTTTCACGGCGACCGTCGTCCCTACGCCAGAGCGTTTTTGTTGAACCGTGCCGTAGGCATAGCCGTTCGACCAGAAGAAATTTCCGTCTTTGGCCGCAAAAGCGAGCGCTTGATCAACGGCCGAATAATGAAATCCGGTCAAGGCCAGGGGCGCCGCCCAGCTGATCATGGCCCGGCCGTAGTGGTGTCCGCATTCCGCTTCGTCATAGGGATTGCGCTTCAATCCGTCGTACCGGCTTCGGATGGCGGCGATACATTTGAGCCCATTTTCCATCTGGCCTTCATAGAGCATCCCGATCGCGGCCGTGTACTCAAACCCCGTCATGACTTCGGTGAAGTAAGGAAAAGGATTGGCGGGACGGCCATCGGGATAGCTGGCCATCAGCAGGGCCGGCTCATCACCCAGGGCGAACGTGCGCATGCAGTTAAAATGATCGGTGAGCGATCTGCGGTAGTTATATTTCATGATGCTATCAAGGGTGGTTTTCACGTTGATAGGCTTGACCAAGTAGCCAAGGTTAGAAACATGGGCCAGCAGCTGGCCGACCAGTTGATCGACAAGACAGCCGCTGCCGAGCTGATAATCAGGGCTGGCAAAATCGGTCGAGCCCATGCCCACCAAGAGGCTTGGCGCGATCGTGGACGGATCCATCGGCGGCACGATCTTATGGATATAATACCGGCCGTTGAAGAGGTTAGCGTCCACCCAGCGGCTCCCCTTTTCTGCAAGGACACGGCAGGTTTCAGCGAATGCTTTGTCCCCGACATAGAGCGCCATCCTCTCTGCGGCCCGCAGCGCCCCCAGGTACCACAATCCCATCTGCGGATTCGGCCCGTAATACTCCACGTCCATGGTGTTGTGCTGGCAGCCCTCCATGACGCCATCCTTGTTGGCATCCCATCCCCCCTTGATCCAGCAAAATTCGAGCGCTTTTTTGACCTTGGGCCAGAGAGATTTGAGAAGGACATCATCCCCCGACAGCTGCCAATCGCGGTAGATCTTTATGATGCAGCCCATTTGCCCGTCGGCCGCGGCCTTGTCAAAATGGCTCTCGTCCAGGGGAAGCTTCACCCGGAAGCTCATCAGCCCCGAATCGTCGGTCTGCTGGGCAAATTCCACTTCACGCAGGGATTTGGCCATGGACCCAAACAGAAAGGCGATCGCCTGCTCATAGTTCCAGACGTGGGTGCAGGAGCCGTAGCAGCACCCTTCTTTATCATGGCAGCCTTCCCAGGCAAAAAAGCGGCCGTCCTCGGTCCGGAAACAGGTCTGCGAGCGAAGCGTGCTGAGGTTAAAAAGGGCGGCTTCCTTGATGACCTCAGGCAGGTCGCTTTCGCAGAAAGCGCGGACAAACTCGAGAGTCTCATGTTCGAGCCGACCGAGCTCGGGAACAGTTTTTTCCGCTGCATCCCAGGCATCGCCGAAGCGCGTCGCATAGTGGTTGCCGAGCCTTTTCGCCGCCCAGGCAAAGCGGTTGGGAAAATGCCAAGTGAGATAAAAGGTGAAATCGCGCGTCTCGCGGGGAGGGATATTGGCTAAAACCGCCAGCGACGCCCGGGGCATATCTTCGCCGGACGGATGATCGTTCAGCCTGCCGTCATCGCTGAGGTCGTCCCAAAAATCAAGGAGCGACGTCCCCCATCCTTTGGCCAGCCAAGCCGTCCTGAACGTCGCGTTTTCCTGCGCCGGAACCGTCAGGGCCATGGTCCCCCACTGTTCGGCATCTTTGGGAACTCCGTCCGAGGACATGAAAATGCCCTGGACAGCCCGGCCCCGGCGAAACTGGTTCTTGTTTTTTGAGGCGGCCGATTTTGTTCCGTCGTTGCCGATAAAATTCTGGATCGCGCCGCAGACCGAGACGATCATGTCCTGGGCGGCATGATTCGTGACTTCATACGAGAGCACCGCAATGGGAATCCCGCTGGCATCGACATCGGCCGGGACAAGGGGGTTAAATGCCTTGATTTTGACCGCCACCGGGAGGTCCGAATCCGCGAGGTTGACCCGGCCAAAAGGATACCCGCCATCAAAAGAACAGTCTCGAAAACACGGCAGCCCCGGGTTCGTCGCATCTTTCACCCCGAAAGGCCCGTTATATTGGAAGCGCTCGACCGGGCCCTGCAGAGCCCTGGTCCAGGTTTTTCCGTCGGCCGTCTTCAGCCAGATGGCAAAAAAAGGAGCGCCGGGATTAAAGCCCTTGGCCGGCCGGTTCATGATCTCCCAGTCTTTGAGGTCGCCTCTTCCGCCAAGGGATACCGTCCCCGTCCCGATCCCGCCCAGCGGAAGGGCGATCTGGGCCAGGTGCTGCTGGTCGTAATGCTTGAGGAACGGCCAATCCTCTGCGGCGATTCCTGCGGAAACGAGAGACACCAAAACGAAAATGATTAAGAATCCAGTTTTTGCCATCGTATCTTTCATTCCTTCCCTCCCTTCAGGATTTTCTCGAAAATCATCCCTTAGCGGAAATTTCGGGCAACCCGAATCATGGCCCGGATATTTTCTCGCGGTGTGTCGGGTGGTATGGCACATCCGGCGTTGAGGACGAAGCGGGGCGAGTCGGAAAATATTTTTAGCAGCTCATGCGTCTTTTTTTCGACGAGATCCCGGCTTCCCAGCGCCAGTACGCTCACCGGGTCAAGATTGCCGAAGAATGTGCACCGGTCTTTCATTAAATTATGTGCCCGCTGAGTGTCCGTCTTGTAATCCAGCTCAAGGCCGTCGGCGCCGGTGGAAACCATATCCTCGAGGATGAGGCTCGTGTTCCCGCAGATATGCAAAACATAGGGCAGCCCCAGATTCTTGGCCGTTTTCACCAAAATTTTTTCATACGAGAGCGCAAACCGGCGGTACATCTCAGGAGAAATTAGATCCGGCCCGGCGGGACTGTCGCCATTGGAGACCATATGAGCGCCGGCCTCGAGCATCAAGCGGATGAACTGGCGGGAGACATCCAGGCAGTAGTCGAGAAGCTCGAAAACGAAAGCCTCGTTCCCTACCTCGATCAAATCCATCATCCACAAGGCGGGCGAGCGCATCATGCTGGCCAGCGAAAAAGGAGCTTGATCACAGTTTCCGCGCACCATGATCTCGCCGCCGAAATGATTTCGCAGCCGCCGGACGGCCTCCAGCCAGACGGAGACTCCGCGGTAGCTCTGGATGTCCACCGGCTTCAAGTCCTCGACCATCTCCAGGCGGTGGAGGCTGCCCGAACGGCAGCGGGCGGGCTCATCTTCCGGGAAATCAATTGGGACGCCGGCCGCTCCGGCTAGCGTGACGGTGTCGATATCGACCAACACGCCGTCCACGTCATAGGTTTCGGCCGTGCGGATAAAACTCTCGGCGACGAGCTGCGCGCTTTCGCGAAACGCCCGCATGGTGATTCCGCGTTCTCGGGCCGCCATCATAAAATTGTGGAGCATGACGGGGATTTTATCGGGCACCCGGCCGCTTAGAGCAGCAGCGATCCGTTCATATCCGGTCATGATTCAATCCGAAGAAGGAATTTTGAAAACCGCAATCCGTCCATCCAGGTTCGATGCGGCAAACAGATTGTCCTTGATATGTTGGATTGTGTGGATTCCGGCAGCTCCCAAAAATAGGAGCGGAGATATTTGGCCGTTATGGTCAATCTGGAAGACAAACCCGTTTTGCGCGCCAAAAATGACGGTTCCTCTCCATTCGATGGGCTCCACGGCCATAATGTCGCCTTGGCCATGGGAAGGGATGATTTTTTGGACGAGGCTCCCGCTTTCCGCCTCCAGGATGTCAAATTCGTCGACCCGGCCTTTGACAAGAATTCTTTTATCGTCTTCCGAGATGCCGATCGATTCCCAGCTGTTATATTTGTTCCGCCATTGAGTCTGCCCCGAGCTCAGATCGACGGAGGAGACATAACCATCAGGCGCGCAGACAAAGACATGCCTGCCATCGGTCTGCGGCACGCAGCCGGCGGGCGAATAATAAAAATTGTAGTTTTCGGTCCAGCTCCAGAGCAGCCGTCCGTTATTCCCATCGAGGCAGCGGAGGCGGCCGTCCCAGCTTCCGTAAATGACCTTGCCTCCTATGACAAGCGGCCTGGTTTGAATGGCGGCAGCGGCATCTTCATTGATCCAAATCACAGCCAGGCTGTCGGCATCCAGGCACATCATTTTCCCCGATCTCGTGCCGACCAGGAGGGCCCGTTTCCGGCCGTCATTGTTCGAAAAGACCACAAGCTGAGATTGAGCATCATCTTTGATCTCGGAAGAGTTCAACCGCTTTCCCGTTTTTGCATCCAGCTTGAAAATTCGGCCGTTGGCTGCCGCAGCCCAAAGCATGCCATCAACAACAGCGGGACGGCTGACGAAGGGTTGCTTGCCTTCGAACCTCCATAGGATTTTGCCTTTCAGGTCGAAACAGGTGATCATTCCTGAATCATCTGCGGAATAGAGAAAATCATTCCAGACCGCAAGAGGAGCAGGCAACCTCATTTTGAGGTCATTCATCCATAGGATTTCCGCGCCGAAATTTTCGAACAGGGTTCGATGGATCTCGGGAATTTCTCTTGACTGAGCTTTTGATATGATCCCCCACAGATCCGGGCCGCCCGTTTCTCCGACTTCATAAAAATCGATGTCTTCAAGCGTGTCTCTGACGACAGCAAATCCCCATCCTGCTTTCTGGCTGCTGATGGCCGCCCGGATCGTCGCGCCGGGGATTCCGTTATACGTGACTTCCTCGCTTCGGTGGACATGGCCGCTGATGACAAATGCACGCCGGCCGCGGAGGATATTGCTGAGGGCGAACCAATTATCGATAGAGCTGAGCGGATGATGGATGAATAAAAAAATGGTCGCAGAGGGCGGCATTTCCAAAATGCGCTGCTCAAGCCAGCGCAGGTCCTGCGGTGCAATATGTCCTAAGTCCCAGGCGTTGAGTCCGACGAAAAAGCTGCCTCCTTTTTGAAACAGGAATTTATCATCCCCCCACGTTTTCCTGAAGCCCGCCAGGCCGTATCCGATCCAGTGGGAATCGTGATTTCCCGGAATGATGGAATAGGGACAGTGGAGCCGGTCCAATATTTTTTTGGCCTCGCTAAATTCAGAATCCCGGCCCTTCTCCGTGATGTCGCCGGTGTGGATGACAAATTCGACCTCTTTTATCCGGTTGATCCTGGCGACGATGGCTTCGAGCTCAGCCGCGGCGCCGCCCGCCCCGATATGGGTGTCCGTGATCACGGCAAACCGTGTTTCCTGCGGAAGCGCAGCTGACCACGCGAGAAGGGCTAAGAAAAGGACAGAGGCGGTTCGCCGGCGCGGCCTGGGCATTGATGAATCCTTTCCTAAGCTACTCGATTTACTAATTAGGTTTCAAGAAATTTTTGGAGGACGTTGGACGCATTTCAAATTCCGCACCCATCACTCCTTCCGCGGAAAGATAGATGCTGGCTATGATCGTTCTCTTCGGTTACCCGACCGGCCGGAGACGGACAAGGACGACGCCGTGGCGGGCGACGGCAGCCTGAAACTCGTCCTCACAGGCGCCGATGTCGCTCTGCCGCCAAAGGTCGCGGACCTGTTGTTTGCCGCTGATGCCGAGATCCGCCCATTTGGCCGTAACCACAGAAACGGTATAGCCGCGGTTGAACAATCCTACGGCCAGCGAGCCGTCTTCCATTTCTCTTGCCCAGACCTCCAAATCGCCTTCTTTCGCCACCCGCCGCCCCGGCTTTCCCAGCGGGTCCTGGTCGACGTCGAGGACTTCGTCATTGGTGAGCAGGCCGAGCGTAAAATCGTCCAGCCGTGTGATGTCGCCGCTGAATATCAGCGGCGCGGCCAGCAGGCACCAGAGCGAGACATGCGTGTACTGTTCGTTGGGCGTCAGCGGCGAGGGAGCGGTCTGCCCTTTCCAATTGCTCAAATAGCCCAGCAGCAGATAATCGGGGTCATTCCAGGCGCCAGGGCCGCCGAATTTATGAAGCTCATTTTTTGCATAAACATCGAAGCCGTCGCGGAACAGCGCTTGCGGGATGCCCTCGAACGAGCCGCCCAGGTCGCCCGCAGTACGCCAGCTGTTGCCTCCGACCTCCCTTCCCCATTCCCAGACATTGCCCATGCCGTATTGGCAAAGGTTGAGCACGATGTCCCGCTTTTGCTTTTTGAGGATGCCGCTGATGAACCGATAGGGTTTCTGGAACTCTTCGCGGATCTTGTCTTTGGCGATGTCTCCGTACGAGCACCAGTCATATTTAAGGAAATCAAAGCCCCATTCGACAAAGCGCTCGACGTCGAGCTGCTCGTGCTGGTAAGCGGCGACATGCCCGGCGCAGGTGGTCGGCCCCGGCGAGGTATAAATGCCGGCCTTGAGGCCTTTGGAATGGATATAGTCCGTCATGGCTTTCATATCCGGAAAACGCTGGTTAGAGTTGATTTTCCCTTTCGTGTCGCGCGCCTCGCCCTGAAGCGTGGCCTCGTTAGAGCCGGGCTTGACCGCCCAGCAGTCGTCGATATTCACGTACATGTAGCCGTGGTTGATCATGCCGCTCGAAACCATGGCCTCTGCGGCATCACGCATGATCTTATCCGTGACGTGGTTCTCCCAGACATACCAGCTGTTCCAGCCCATGTGCGGCGTGAGGGCGAGTGTTTCACCGCAGACGACCTTGAACTTTCTCTCGGCCGTGCCATGCTTATTGGAGGCTTTGAAGGTGACGGTATATTCGCCGGGCGCGTCCAATCGGCCTGAGATGCGGCCCGAATCGGGATCGACAGCCAGTCCGGCCGGAAGGCCTTCAACCGAAAACCTCATCGGCCTTTCTCCGGTGGCGGGAATTGTGAACAGGAACGGCGAGCCGGGCCTGACGCCGAAGATCTTCGCGCCATTAATGCGCGGCGCCGGCCCGGGCTTGGGTGTAAGAATGACCGCGTCTTCTTTGAAGTATGGAAAAGCAAGGGTGGAAGCCGTTATCGTAGAAAGAAAAATTAAAGCTAAAAATATTTTCTTTTCCGTCTTTCTGGCATGCATCTTAATGAACTCCTTTCGTTATTAATAATTTTCGATCCGGAAGACGTAGGCAAACATATGCTCCGGAGCGACTTTGTCCGGGTCAAACCCGGGCAGGTCGATCACCAAATTTCCGTTCGTATTCCTCCAGGCCAGCTCCTGTCCGGTCGCCAGGAGAGCGACCCGAGTTATGCCCTTGGCCTGATAATCCTTGACGACCAGCTGTTTTCCCGGCCACCGCGGCGTGATAGCATAGAGGCAGCGGTCTTTGGTCGTGAAGAAAACCTCTTTGACGGCGTTCCCCGGCTCCGGCTGAAGGGTCTCTTTCAAGATATTATATTCAACCATGAACTTCCCGCGCTTGGCCTGGGGAACCCAGCCCTTGGACCATTGGCAGGGCGAGCGCCACATGCGGGTTCCATAAATGGCTTCGCCGTTGACGAGGAGCCATTTGCCGATCTCGAGCAGCCGCTCCTGCATGATGACCGGAATCTTGCCGTCCGCTCGCGGCCCGATGTCCAGGCATAAATTCCCGCCGCGGCTGACGATATCGACTAGCATAAGGACAAGCTCGCGGGCCGATCGGTAATCCTCAACATCTTCGTTGCTGTTGTAGCCGTAGGAAGCGCCGATGCCGCGGTTTTCCTCCCAGGCATAAAGGTCATTATCCAGGCCTGAGCCATATTCGGTCGTATAGAATCCGCCGTGCTTGTGGCGCGTGTCGCTGCCCCAGCGATCATTGATGACAAGGTCCTGTGCATTGGGCGCCGTGTTGAACAGCCAGGCTAGAAGCTCGGGCGTTTTCCACTTGTCGGAGGGCAGTTCCCATTCTCCGTCCGACCATACGATATCGGGCGTGTAGCGCGTCACGAGGTCCTTGAACTGGGGGAACATATGCTCATCGACATAGCGCGGCTTATCGGTGATCCAGAGGGGATGATACCATTCGTAAAGTGAATAATAGAGGCCCACCCGGAGTCCCTTTTTCCGGACGGCCGCGGTCAGGTCCCCGACGATATCTCTCTTTGGCCCCATGTCCAGGCTATTCCAAGGCCGGCCATAGGACCGGCTGGCCTCCGCGCTGGGCCATAGGCAGTCACCGGCATGATGCTTGGTCGTGAAGACCATGTATCTGGCGCCGGCCTTTTGGACAAGCTCGGCCCACTCGTCGGGATTCCAGAGCTCGGCCTTGAACAATGGCGCAAAATCTTTGTACTCGAAATCCTTCCCATATTTCTTCACATGATAATCGTAAACCTGGCCGTTGAATTTCTTCTCCTGCAGCCAGTATTGATACCACTCCGCGTATTGGCCCTTGGGGCTCCAAGCGGGCACGGAGTACAGGCCCCAGCAGATAAAAATGCCGAACTTGGCGTCTTTAAACCATTGGGGCGTGGTCCGGGCATCGAGCGACGCCCAGCTCGGCTCGTATTTTCGTGCCTGAGGAAGGCCGATGGCCAAAGAACAAAGCAAAAACAGAGATGCGGAAAGGGCTCGCCTCATCGGAATAGTTCACCTTTTTGACCAGTGCTCCCTCTGAGGGACCATGGACCTTTGGTACGTGTCCCCATGTTTAATAAACACATTCCTTGGCGGCCTCGGCAAAGGCGACCAGGTTTTCGACGGGCGTCTCAAAAAAGTGGTCGGAGGCCGAACAGATATAGCCCCCTTCCCGGCCGACCGTCTCAAACAGCTTGGATACGGCCTTCCGGATCTGCTCTTTCGTCCCGATGGTTAAGATGTTGTGCTGGTCCACTCCGCCGATCATGGCCAACCTGTTGCCGATCTTTTTCTTGAATTCCCAGGGCTCCTGGTTGCCGCCGATACTGGGCGGGGCCAGGGTTTCGGAGACATCACAATGGTTCTCGACAATCATGTCCTCGATCCCCAACGTCCCTCCACACGTATGGTAGGTGATTTTGAAGCCAAGGTCATGAAGAGCATCGTGCATGATCCGGTCGTAGGGAAGGCAGAATTCCTTATGCAATTTCGGTGAAATGAGCGTCGAAGACGCCGACCCCCCGCCCGTTTCGATCAGGTCGAACCTGGCGCCTTTCATGGACTCGATGAACTGCATTTTCTTGTCCAGGAGAATCCGAAGAAGCGCATGCACCCAGGCGGGCTTGTCGAAGGTAGCCATGATGAGGGCGTTGATGTCATAAAGGCAGGCGGCATGCTGCCAGCAGCCCGCCTGGTCGCCCCAGATAAACCCGCGGAGAATGCCTTTGTCGCCGACATCGTCATAAGCCTTTGTGACGAGCTTTTTATCCAAGCTTGGCACGGGCATGTATTTTTTGATCAGGCTGATATCGCTGTCACGCTTGATGAGATACTCCGTGATCCAGGTCGTCTTCCGGTCGCCCTCGGTCTTGTAGGTGAGGACGCCTTCAGGCGTCCCGATAGTGTGATGGACGACACGATGTTCGGGATCGTCGCTCACGATTTTGGCGACATCATTCCAGGCAGACGTGTTGAGCTTCGTAAAATCCGCGTCTGCCACCCAGAACTGGGCCATGGACTCGAAATGCTGGATCTGAGCGTCCAGGCCGGTTTTCTGGAAGGCCTCGAGCTCGCTCATTCCGCTCATGTGCGTATCCAGGTGATATTTCTGCCATTGGTGGATCGAGACCGGAAGCCGGTCCGGCTTTTCCTTATGAATGGCCGTCATCATCCTGTCTTTGGAGGTCATAGCTGATCTCCTTTCCCCAAAATTTCGAGCGATAAGCACTTCTCCATTTCGGCCCGCACCACGAATTTTTATTGAAATTCCTCGGCGCGTCAATAGAAAAAATACTAAGAATTGCCGCTAGATAAGTCCGACGGGTCCTGTCCCGGTTCACCCCCGGCGCCCCTCGCGGACCATCTTGTTCATTTCCCAGCACTTATTACCACGGCATCAAACGCTCGAGTCGGCGGGGGGCCCCCGAACCGTGCCACCCGTCGGGCATCGACTCTATCTATCTTCATGAATATCTTTCGGCCGTCAATAATAGTGGATCCTAATTTTAGAAAAATATCATAGCATTGCAGCGGGGGCAAAATATGGATAGAATGATATCCATCGCCATGGCGAGCCCTGAGAGATAAGGAGGGGAATATGGAAAGCATTATCTATATTGTCGTCGGGATCATCGTCGTTATCTTTTTCAGCGGGATCCGGATCGTCAGGCCGACGCACCGGGGACTGATCGAACGACTGGGCAGGTACAATAGGTTCGCCCGCTCCGGTTTTAATTGGATCATTCCGGTTATCGACAGGATATTCCAGATCAACATCACCGAGGTCATGGTTGACGCTCAACCCCAGGAGATCATCACCAACGACAATTTAAACGCTAGGGTCGACGCCCAGGTATATTTCAAGGTCAAAGAGGACGAGGAAAGCGTCAAGAATTCCACGTACAACGTCAATAACTACCAGTGGCAGATCGTCAACCTGGCCCGGACGACCCTCAGGAATATCATCGGGACGCTGACCTTGAAATCCGCCAACAGCGAACGCGGCAAGATCAACTCCGAGCTCCAAAAGACATTGCGGGAGGAAACGAGAAGCTGGGGCATCGAAATCGTCAGGACCGAGCTCAAAGAGATCGACCCGCCGAAGGACGTCCAGGAGACCATGAACAAGGTCGTCAAAGCGGAAAACGAGAAGATCGCGGCGATCGACTTTGCCACGGCGACGGAGACGGTGGCAGACGGCGCCCGGCGCGCCGAGATCAAGAAAGCCGAGGGGATTAGGCAGGCCAGGATCCTCGAAGCCGAAGGAGAGGCCCAGGCCATCAAGCTGGTCAACGAAGCCGCCAATCAATATTTCATCGGCAATGCCCAGCTGTTGAGAAGGCTGGAAACGGTGGAAAGGGCCTTGGCCAACAATACCAAGATCGTCGTCCCGTCTAACACGGAATTGATCAACGTGATCGGAGAGCTGGCCGGAGGCATCCTACCTATCGCTAAAAAGTAGCCGGATAAGGAAGCGCTTCATTTTGGACATGAGGCCTCCCTTTCGAGAAATCTTAAGCAAAAACAATATACAGGATGATCATGACTACAAACAAAACCGCGGCGGCAATGCGGTAATCGAGCGCTCGGGCAGCGAGTCTGCCGCGGAGAGCTTCGAGGGGGCTGGTCCAGACCAGTTTGATGCTTTCCGCCGTGTGGACGTGGGGCTTATTGAGAGAGACAATCACTAGAATCGCCGAGCAGATCACAAAGAGATAAAATGTCGCCATCATCGATGGAACGTTCCATCCCGTTTTGTCTTTGAACCAATCCAGGAAAAAGACGACCAAGCCGAGACCGGAGCCCAAAGAAAGAGTCGCATAAGCCCCCGCGGCCGATGCCTTTTTCCAGAACACGCCCCAGATGAAGACAGCCGTAATGGGGGGCGAGATGTAACAAATGACAGCGACGATCCCCTGGAAAATGCTCTGAAAATGGGAGACAAGCGGCGACCAGAGGATGGCCGCGATCATGGCGATGAACGTGACGATTCGGCCGACGAAAGTCAGCTTTTTTTCCGGGGTATCGGGCTTCCAGCGTTTATAGATATCCAGGCTGAAGAGTGTCGCGATGGAGTTTAAAGCCCCCGAGACCGTGCTCATAAGCGCCGCCAGCAGCGCCGCTGCCACAACGCCCTTGAGCCCGACCGGAAGAAGGTTGTTAATCATCACCGAATAGATATCCGCGGAATTTGCGGGCGCCGGCAATTTTCCCTGCCGGGTCAGGCCCAGGGCGATCAGCCCGGGCAGGACAAAAAGAAAAACGGGCAGGATTTTGATGAATCCCGCGAACAGCGGGCCCAGCCGGGCCTGCTTCTCATCCTTGGCCCCCAGCACGCGTTGGACAATGGTCTGGTCGGCGCACCAGTACCAAAGGCCGATGATCGGATAGCCCAGGAAGACCGCATACCAGGGTAGGGTCGGTGTCTCCGCCGCCGTCCGCAAGATGGTCAGCTTGACCGGCTCCACCGAAGCCGTCAGGCCGCCCCAGCCGCCGACGGACACGAAACCGATCACCAGGACGCAGGCCGAGCCGAGGATCAGGATGATCGTCTGCACGGACTCGGTCATCACCACGGCCAGCAATCCGCCGATGATGGTATACGCGCCCGTCAGAAGCGCCGTGAGGATGATGGAGGTGTTGATGTCGATCCCGAACATGCCTTTCAGAACCAGGGCCCCGGCGTATAGAGAGAAACCGATATGGATGAACACGGCCGAGACGATCGAGAGCACGGCCAGCCAGTCGCGGCAGGCACGGTTATAGCGCTTTTCTAAAAAGTCCGGGAGAGTCGCGACTCTCGACCGGATGTAGAACGGCGCGAAAAAGAGCGAGAGAACGATCAGGAGAAAGGTCGCCATCCATTCGAAATTCCCATAGGCCAGCCCGTTGACATAGCCTTCCTGGGCCAGGCTGACCAGGTGGATGGTCGAGATATTCGTCGAAAAAAGCGCCAGGCCGATCACCGGCCAGCGCAGAGTGTTTCCGGCTAGAAAATATTCCGAGCTCGAGGACCGCCGTTTTTTCCGTTTAGCCCACGCCCAAAGGCCCAGCCCGACGATTCCGACGAGATAGACCGCGATCACAAGGACATCTTGCCAGGCCATATTCAAAAGGACTTTTTGTTCCATCCGGCGCTCCCTGCCCGCTCCTCAATCCGAGTGAAACACTTCCTCCATCGCGCTCCAGAACTCTTGAGGGCCGCGTATGGGGATGGGAATCTGGCAGGGGTCGGTTTCCTTCCACCACTTCTGGGTTGTCGGATCGGCCGCCATTTTGGCCATGTCGGCCTGGAAATCATTTCCTGTGTATTCAAAATAGGAGAACAGATAGTATTTTCCCTTTTCGATTTCTTTCAAATAAATCGAATAGTTCCGGATGTTGCACTCCTTGATTTTTTTGAGAACGCCGGGCCAGGCCGCTGCGTGCAGCTTTTTATAGTCTTCGATTTTTTCCGGTTTGATGCCGATGACCATGCCATAGCGCTGGACCTTCGGCTGGCCGAGCACCCGTCCCAATAGAACTGCCGTCGCCAGGAATCCGGCCGCCAAGGACAAGAATTTGCGGGTTTTTGATCTTGCCATTTATTTCTCCTTGGGCAGGAATGTCTCTGCGGGCCGGGCCTTGGTGATCTTGACCGCTACCGGCCAGTCCGGCCCCCAAGTGATTTCGATCGCCTCCGAGGGTTTTTTTTCTGACCCAGCCGTTTTCGTTTGAGGTTTCCGGATGAGCTGGACGGTCTGTTTTCTGTATACGGTGATATGAAGTCCCTCGGCATCTTCTTTCCATTCGCATTCGCCGGCCTGGCTCAGCAGCGAGATTTTTGTCTCCGCCGTGGTTTTCACCGATTTGAGCGTCAGCCGCCTTCCCGCCGGCCCGGGCGGCTTTGGCCCTCCGAACCCGTACTCAAGATCGGCGATGGCGTAGACCGTGCCATCGCTCGGCCGCTTGGTCAGCCAAACATCGCCCTCGTTGGTCACGACCCAGGGCCGGATGCCGCGGACGGCCTCTCCGTAAAGCATCATCCACAGGCCTAGGTCGCGCAGCCGGTCCACATCGGGGTCGGCGATCCTGCCTTCCGGCCGCGGCCCGACATTCAGCAGCATGTTCCCTCCCCTGGCCCGGATCGCGATCAGATTCTTGATGATCTCTTTGGACGTGCGGATATCCGGATTGGGCTGATAGGCCCATTGGATGCTCGTCGTCATGCAGCTTTCCCAGGCGTGGTCGGACGGTTTGCCCGGGATCTCCTGCTCGGGCGTCGGGATCTCGCCCCGGCCGATGAAAATATCCTGCTTGACGCGCCAAGCATGTTTTTTGAGTGGCTCGCACTTGCCGTCGAACCACAGCATGAAGATGTCGCCGTATCGCGTCAGAAGCTCTTCGACGTGCCCGCGCTCATAGTCGACAAAATTTTTCTTCAGCGGCCCGAACAGTTCCGGGCTGATGAAATCCACTTCATAAAGATGGCTGAAGCGATGCCCGGTTTCATATTGGTAACGGAAGTCTCCGGGGGAATAATAGATCCCCACGAGCAGCCCTTCTTTGCGGAAGGCCTCGACCAGCATGGCCAGGATGTCTTTGCCAAAAGGAGTCTTGGTGACCTTGAAATCGCTGTAGGCCGTATCAAACATGCAAAAGCCGTCGTGGTGTTTGGCCGTGAACACGACATACTCGATGCCGGCCAGCTTGGCCAGCCGGGCCCATTCCGCCGGCCTGAAATCGACGGGGTTGAAGGTATCGGCCAGGGCGTAATATTTCTTGATGTAATCATCGGACGCATTATAGAGAGGCCAAGAAATCTCCGTTCCCATTTGCGAATTCGGGCCCCAGTGGATGAACAATCCGAGCCCGGCATCGCGGAAGACCTCGGTTTTCCGGGGGTCGTTCGACAGCCGGACCTTGTCTTCCGGCAAGAGCGTGACGCCGGTTTTCTCCGCCGGACTTTCTTGTTGGGGAGTCTTCGCGCAGCCTATAAAACAGAAAGCAAGACAAAGAAAAAGACCGCCGGCCGTAAAAAATCTGAAGCGGTTTCTAAATCTTGAAAACGTCATGCCACTCTCCTTTCTTCCGTATTCTAATATCCGCCGTACTCGCGGACGGTTTCATACAAAGCCAGGACATTATCCACGGGCGTCTCCAGCAGCAGATAATCATGACTTGGAGAGACGATATAACCTCCTCCGGGCTTCATGATCTCGAGAATCTCACGGACCCTGGACCTGACCAGCCCGGGCGTTCCCTTGATTAAAATGTGGTGGGTATCGATGCAGCCATTGAGGACAATCCGGCCGCCGAAGGCTTTTTTCAGCTTGGCGGGCTCCATATCACGGGCGTCCGGCTGGAGCGACTGGAGCCCATCCAGGCCGATCTCGACCATAGCCGGGACAAGGGGGAAAAATCCGCCGCAGCAATGAAGCATGACCTTCAGGCCGAAATCATGGCCCAGGTCGACCAGGCGCTTCAAATGAGGAAGGAAGAACCGCCGAAAAAGCCGTTCGCCGACGACAGGGCCGTTCTGCGTGCCGAAATCGTTCCCGATGAAAAAGATGTCGATGGCACCGGCAGCCGCTTCAAAGATGCGCCGGCTGACCTGGCAATAATAATCGACGACGCGTTCGAGAAGGGTATCGACCAAAGCGGGATCGTCGACCATGGCCGTCATGAATTTTTCCATGCCGAGGAGGTCGATCGCGTCATGGAAAAAGGGGGACCAATCGCCGCCCAGGACGGCATAGCGGCCCTTCCAGGCAAGCGCCTCGGATCGAATATGAGAGACCTCCATCCAGCGGGGATCAGGCCAAGGATATTTGTCGAGGTCAGCAGGAGTCTGAGCGTCCTTCAAGGGATGCTCGAGGGGCTGTCCATAGCCATAGCCGTGGCGCTCGACTCCAAAGGGTGTGCGGCTTGTCGCTTCGGAAAAGGTGAAATTCGAATCGGGCGATCGGCCGGCAGGTCCCTCATACTTCGCATAGACACGGCGGAAGTCGTCGCCGACGTAGAGGGACAGGTCTTCATCCGTGGGCAGGCGGAGCAAAAGCCTGGCCAGCGATCGGAATTCGGGCGAGGCACCAAGCCAGGCGGGCACGCGGTCGGGCTGGCGATGGGCAAAGGCCGCGAGCACCCGCTCCCGAGAGGTCATAGCGGCATCATACGGAAGAACAGGCAAAAATTCAATCGCAGGAGCCTGCCTTAGACAGATGTCCTCGGCCCTTCCTTATCGGGGACTCCCCCGCGGAAGATCCTGGGGACTTTTTGCCATCCCGAAAGCGGTTCCGGAAGATATCGCCGATGAATTTGAAAACGAGAGATGAGGCGGAACGCGAGAGCGGCCAGCGAGGCGGAGCAATAGGCGGCTCCAAGGAGAAACTGATAAACCACATTCAGGCACACCCCGGCTAAGAGCAAGACCCCAAAACCCAACGTGGGCAAGGCCTGAAGGAAAAGGCTGCGACTCTTATAGCTCAATCGGGGGGCATGAGTGATTTTTTCAAAAAAGGGTATGAGCAGCCCGACGCCGAACCACAGGAGGAAATTTCCGGCAGGCACGTTGCCCAGAAACGAATCCGCATGGCCGGCAGGCTGCCAATCCCAGAATCCGGCGATATGAGAAAAGTGCCACTCCAGGCAAAAACCCACCGACAACATGGCCCAGCCGCTGACGAGACTGCTGGCGAAAAATCCGGCTCGCTTGCTCGGGAGCGCTTTTCTTTGGGCTGCAGAATCGTCGAATAGGAAATGACTGATTGAGCCGCTCAGAAAACTAAAGACGAGCCAGGCGGTTGGAACGATGATCGGCACGCCTCCGAGCCCGAACGACAATATGTGGGCGGAATTATAGCGGTAAAAGGCGCCCAAGAATCCCGTTCTCAAACCCAGAGATTCAACAGCCCAAGCCGTCCCCCAAAGAAAAAGAGAAAACCAGACGAATTTCGCGGGATGCCGGCCTTCGACATGTTTCATGTAGCGCAGAGTGCAGATGAAAAGAATCCCGGCCTGGCCAAGGACAATCGCCTGGGACAGAACACTGCCGTAGCGGCCGAAGAAAACGTAAAAGATCGCCGCGCCCGTGAATTCTACGGATAGAACAATTCTCCAGGAACGACTCATATCAGGATTCTCGACCCGCGGCCGCCCTTTTTTTTGAGAACGGCGTACAAAATAACTCCCGCAGCGACGCCGAGAAGGCTGAACAGCTGAGGGACGGACACGCTGAAATAAGCAGAGTCTCCTCGAAAGACAAACCCCCTTCCCGGATCTCCCCTGAAATACTCGATAAAAAAACGGACCAGCGAATTGATGACGATGTCAAAACAGATAATCTGCCCATCGAACTTCTTCTTTGGAAGTGCCGCGAGCAAAAAGACAAAGCTCAAGAAATTCAACCCTGACTCATAGAGTTGCGTAGGGTGGCGTGGAGACTCCAGCCCGGGGAAGGTCACGGCCCAGGGCACATCCGTCGGCCGTCCATAACAGCAGCCGCCGAGAAAGCAGCCGACCCGAGCCACCGAATATCCCAGCGCCGTCCCCGTGCCGACGATATCAGCGACCTTCCAGACCGGGAGACGGACCCTGGGAAGATACCAGATAGAAAAAAGAATGCCGGCGATCACGGCGCCGTAGAAGCTTTTGCCGTGGAAAAAAGGCGCCTTGAACAATTCCCCGGGGTTCCGAATATAAAACCCAGGCTGGAGAAAAAGATCGCTGAAATATAGATAGAGCCTGGAGCCGATAATACAAACTCCGACGCCGAATAAAAGATAGGCCGCAAGCTCTTTGGTGGGGAGCTTTTGCTTTCTGCCGAGGAGAAGGACGACGACAATACTGACGATAAACGCCGTTGTGACAGAAAATGTATAGCTCCGGATGGCGAAGGAGCCGAGATGGAACAGGATGGGGCGCATCTTAAAAGCTCAGGAAATCCGAGAAGGTTTTGTCATATGCAGCCACTGTTGATGTTGCGTGAAGTCCATGGATTTATAAAAAAAGTTTTATATTTTAAGAAAAAAGGGAAGTCAAGCTAAAAATTTGGGCTCGGTCCCGCCCGCCTCGCCTGACATATTGACTTCTCATATAAAAAAAAATAGAATTCTTCCTGATATTCGATATATTATGTATCTTCATCTCTTTTAGTTTTGCTCTATTAGGGAGGTATCATGGGGTTTTTCAAGAGAGTTTATCCATTTTTGGTCATTGTCTTAGCTCTGGCGCTCGTCGCAATTGCCGCTGGGCAGACCAAAGCGCCGGCAAAGGCCGCGCCGAAAAAAATAGAGAACACCGACCCAGCACTGCGCCTGAAGTGGGTCGACCAACACATGGCGATGAAGGCCCAGACGCCTTTCAAAGATATGAAGTGGCGCTTCATCGGCCCGGATATTATCGGCGGCCGATGCGTGGACATCGCCGTGCCCAAAGGCAGCCGAAACATCATCTATATTGCCTCGGCCGTCGGCGGCCTATGGAAGACGGAGAACACGGGCATCACTTGGGAATGCCTGACCGACGAACTGCCCACTCTGTCATCGGGAGACATCGACATCTCCGAGTCTAACTCGAACATCATCTACTATGGGACAGGAGAAGCCAATATCTTCCGCGCGTCATTGGCCGGGACGGGAGTCTATAAATCCACGGACGCCGGCAAGACCTGGACCCATGTCGGCCTGACAGGAACATACACAATCGGCCGGATCCGGATCCATCCGACGAATCCCGATATCGTCTATATCGCCGCTTCAGGCTACGAATGGACCTACAGCCCGGACCGCGGTGTCTATAAAACGACCGACGGCGGCAAGACCTGGCAGAAAATCCTCTATATCAACGATAAGATAGGGGCCATCGACTTGGTCATGGACCCCAAGAATCCCGACGTCCTCATCGCTTCAATGTGCCACCGCATCCGCCTCCGCTGGAGCGACCCGGTGCCCGAACCGGAGGACGGGCTGTTCAAGACGACCGACGGCGGGAAGACTTGGAAGCCCGCCAATAACGGCCTGCCCGACACCAAGTTCACCGGCCGTATCGGCCTTGATCTGTGCTTGAACAAACCCAACATCATCTACGCCTATGTGGACAACCACACGCCTGTCCGCATGCCAAAAGAAGGGGAATTGGATTCCTACCTGCGGCAGAGAACGTATCCCGACATCGCCGGCGCCGAGGTCTATCGCTCAGACGACCAGGGCGAAATTTGGAAAAAAATGAGCCCGTCGGACCCGGCGATGGAGCGATTCGGCGGCACCTACGGCTGGGTGTTCGGCCAGATCCGCGTCGATCCCAGCAATGAGAACACGATCTATCTCATGGGAGTCGGGCTGGCCAAATCCACGGACGGAGGCAAGTCCTTTGCCAGAGTGAACTACGAAGGCCTGCACGGCGACCACCACGGCATCTGGATCGATCCGAACGATTCGAACTATGTGATTAACGTCAATGACGGCGGGGCCAACGTCTCCTACGACGGCGGCAAGGCCTGGCGGGATTTCCACAAAGGCATTCCCTCCATCCAGTTCTACAACGTTATGTACGATATGCAGAAACCGTTTGCCGTGTACGGGTCAGTTCAAGACCAGGGCACGATGCGGGGACTCGGTGTGCGCCCGCCGCAGCCGGCGACCGGCCGCCGCTTCCGCCAACAAGGCGTGCGCTGGGAAACTGCGCCCGGTGGCGAAGGGACGATCATCGCCATAGACCCGACCAATCCCAACCTGATCTATTCCTCCCAGTACTATGGGATGCTCCGGCGCTCGGAATACAAGAACGGCCAGTGGGAAAGCAAAGACGTCTATCCCAAACCCGGACCAGGGGAGCCCTTTTACCGGGGCCAGTGGCTGGCGCCGACGATCTTGTCGCCGCACGATCCCAATGTCGTTTACCACGGCTTCCAGTATGTTTTCCGCTCTAAAGACAAGGGCGACAACTGGGAGAAAATCAGCCCCGACTTGACCTATAATGACCCCAAGAATCAGGGAAAGCTTCCCTACGCGATCAACTACGCGGCATTGACGGCCATCGACGAATCCCCGTTTAAAGCAGGCGTGCTCTACGCGGGAAGCGATGACGGCCGCGTCCATGGACGATGGACGGAGGGGCGAAATGGACCGAGATCACGGCCGGATTGCCCTACAACAAACACGTCTGGGGCATCGTCGCTTCGAAATACGACCAGGCAACGGTCTACGTTTCGCTGATCGGCCGCGAGGATGACGATTTCGCCCCATACCTATTCAAGTCCAGCGATTACGGCAAAACCTGGGTGAACATCGGCACGAGTCTCCCGGGCTCGACGAACGCCGTCCGCGAGGATCCCAAGAAGGGCAATGTCCTCTACTGCGGCACGGACCTGGGCCCTTATGTGACGACCGACGGCGGAAAGACCTGGAATTATCTGGGCAGCGGCATGCCGAATGTCGCCGTCTGGGACATCCAGATCCATCCTCGGGACAATATCATCGTCGCTGCGACCAACGGCCGCGGCATGTGGGTCATCGACAGCGCCGAGCCGGTGCAGAAATAGGAAGTGTCAGGAGGGACCTCGTATTTTCTAAAGGATGATCGAAGCCGCTGAGGCTTATCTTTCATCTGTTCCATACGAGCCATATTCTTCGACGAGCCAGCTGACGCGCTTGACGCGACCTTCAAGCCCATCCGGCGGGACCTGATCGGCGACGCCGAGCACATATCGCGGCTCTCGGCGCATGACCCGGAGGACGCCGATCACATGGCGGTCAAATTCGGCATCTGTGACTTTGTCCGTGAAATAAATCCCGGGCAGGCCGCCCCATAGAATCGTCTTTGAATTCCCGCTCCACGCCGCCCACTCCCCCACTTCCAAATCTCCGACGGGCGCGGGAGTCATAGCCTCGATGAATGTAAATCCCGCCGAGCACACCTCCCGCAGCAGGCCTCTGAGCGTTCCGTCGAGATGAATACAGGAATATTTGCCTGCCGCATGGATTTTTCGAGTCCACGTTTCGTGATAACCTCGCATATATTTTTCATAAAAGCGGCGTCCCACGACTTCGGAGGAGAGATTCTCCGGAATCATCAGAACCTCGGCCGGGCTGTTGAGGGCAAGGGAAGACGCCCGATCATGCGATTCTCTCACAACCGCAATTGTCTCATCGAGCTCAGCGGGCGCGTCGGCGGATATCTCCGTCACAGTCATGATCCCCGCATCCAGCGCGACCATCTGCATGAAGGGGCTCTTGGGAAGGTAGCAAAGCACGATTCCCATTTCGCCGACCTGGCGGCGCCGCTTCTCCGCCAATTCATAATCCGGCTCATAACGGGTGTTTTGGTGCAGGTATCGATAGGCGGCAAGGTCAGCGGCCGATTTGATCAGATGTTCGGCCGGAGCCTCCGCATAGGAATTCGGAAGCCACCGCCAGCATTCACGCAAGACCCCTTTCGGAGTCTCGACCTTCCGGAACCGGTCAAGGCCGTTCCTCCACTCTTTGACCTCGCAGTTTTCGATGATCGTCCTGAATGGGAAATTACCCTGCAGATAAAATCCCACGCCCAGGTCCCGGTGCCATTGAATATAGGAATCGCCCGTTTTGAAGTCGGTCGGCCTCAGTCCCCGGCTGATGAGCGAAGTGGCCCAATAATCGAGATCGCCGAACCAGGGAACGGCATCCGGCCGACAACCGCGCAAGACCGTGATCACCCGTTCACGCAGTGTCATTGCTCGAGACGTTTCATCCTTACGGCCGAAATCTTGAGCCAAAACAAGGCTATCGTTCGGGGCCGGAATATCTGCGAAGCTTTAGGCTGACGGCCTTGCGGAAACCGGTAATCGTGATATTGAAGTCGCGATCGATCTCGACCAGAGCATAGCTGTTATTGCCGGCCCCGCTCCCCTCCACGGCAGCCTTCAGCGTGTAAAAGGCAATATGGTTCATGATGTTCAGCTGCCCCTCGTGCCGGTGCCCCTGGATTACGGCTAAAACTTTGCCCGAACTTTCCAGGATACGTCGGACCTCGGGCGCGTTCTTGACATAGTAATCGCCTTCCCCGTCCAGCTGCTGATGGATAAAGATGATCGCCGGCTTTGACGAAGACGCCAATTCCTGCTTCAGCCAATTGAGCTCGGCAGCCGGTATGTTGGCATCCTCCCAAGAAAAATTGCCGCGATCATAAGAAGTTCCGTCAGCGCGGAAATTGGCGTCCAGGACGATGAAGCGGACGCCCCTGACACCGAAGGAATAATAGCTTTTGTCCGGCGGGATGCCTAAACTTCTGGCCTCCTTCAAAAACTGCGGTTTGGAGAGGCTGTCCACGTCGTGGTTGCCAAGGACATGGTAGCGGGGACCGTCAAACTTCTCGAAAACGCCCTCGATCCGGCGCAGGTAGGCTTGCGTTTTGCCCTCCGTCGGATTGATTTTATCCTGGTCTTTAAAATCGCCGAGTTCCACCAAGAAATCAGCCTTTCGATCATTCATCACTCTGATGCATTCCTCGAGCTTGGCCAGGGATTCCCGGTACGAGCGGCCGCCGCTTGGATCGATATCGGCATAGTGCAGGTCGGTGATGATGCCGAACCGCAGGCGATTCGGTTTTTCACCGGGCGAAGAAATCCGCGGCGGAACGCAGGACGCGAGCAGGGCGACGGCCAAACCAGCAGCGAGAACTGCGGATGTATCCAGAAAACGCCGGCGGGTCATGGCGGTGTTTATTTGTAACACAGGAAAAACGGGCGGTCAATGCCGGCGCCCAGCCTGTTTCTTCACCATCGATAGCCGGTCGTGACGAAAAAAGTATCCCGTCGCGGGCCGTTGGCATCTTCGATTCTGGAACAATGGAGCTCCAACCTTATTTTGTCCCAGAGATACCAGACAAGACCCGAGAGAAAGATCCAAGAGTCATGGACCAGCAAGTCTTGAACCGCAACGATATCAAAAGGTCGAGAGCCCCGGCCATAGCCCAAATAGATGAAATTTTCGTCGGCAAAATATCGTCTCAACTGGGCAAACCATGACAGGGCGCGGGTTTCTTCGCCCGGCTTATAATACCAACGCAAGACGGCATAATAATTGCCGAAGTAGTAGGCGAACGAGCCCATGAAAAGAGACAGCGACTCGGCGGGAAAATTCAGGCGCCGATACCCGAAGGAAAGCTCGGCTGAGGTCAGAAAACCTTGATACACTTCGAAAAGATAGGACGTCTGGGGATAATGAATGGCTTGAGAGGAATACCCGAAATCGAGATAGCCGTAGGCTCTCGATCCAAGCTTGGGATAGAATTCCAGACCGACCTGTGTATCGCCTTGCTGAAATCGCTGGGTGTGATTGTATTTGAAAAGGAGTGGCCCGATCTTTCGGGGCAGCTCGAATTGAAAAACAAGCTGCTGGCTGAAGTAATCCTTCCTCCCGTCGTTGAAACTCTCGATCATGGCTTGATAGCGGAGTTCAAAACGCTTCGGGAGGCGGGCGCTGGCCGTGCTTAAAACGTTTCGGTAATCTGCGTTCGCCGGGTCCAGGCTGACGGCCGTCTGAAAATTTTCTCTGGCCTTTTGATAATCCCCCCGCCCTTGATAAAACCGCCCCAGCTTGAAATAGGCCTCAGCCGCTTCCGGATGGAGCTGAATGATTTTCTGATAAATGTCGAGCGCGTCGTTCCACCGTCCTTCGAAGGCCGCCACGTCGGCCATCCCCAGCAGCGCCTCGGGGTCGCCCGGCCTCAGCCGCAGGACACGGCCATAGCCTTCCTCGGCGCCCCGAAGATCATTCCGCCAGAATTTCAGGCGGGCTCCGAGCAGGAGGACATCGGTATTCTCAGGATGGTTGGCTAATAGCTTCTCCACAGTGCGCTGAGCGTTTTCCCAATCGCCGGAATATGAGTAAGCCCGGGCCAGGAGAAAATTAAATTCGAAATCGTCCGGTGTCGATGAAAGCTGTTCCAAACATATTTTTATGGCTTCGGCAAAGCTTTGGGATTGAAGAGCGACCGAGGCCTTTTTCAGAGCGGCCTCCCCGTCCGCGCCTGCTTGGCCTCTCGCCCCGATAGTCGTGACGCAGAGACACAGCCACAGAACAAGACAAGGGCGCTTTCTCATGGGCATGGAATCTCCTCAGAAAATCCTTTCTTATCCATGGCCCCCCACTCTTTTTTCCCGCGAAAATAGTCGATAAAGGCTTTGCCCCGGACGAAGGCCAAATATTGGCGGTAAAAAATATTTTCCAAAACACAGAAAAGAGCCATCAGGAGAATATCGGATGTCCGAGGAAAGCGTCTCATCGAGAACTCCTCGAGCAGGAGTGCGGAAACGGACAATAGTGTTCCCAGGGCCACAGAAAGAAGGAAAAAGGTAATGGCAAACGGATAGTTGACAAGGTTGAGGAACAGGCAAGGGACAAAGATCGCGTAGCCCAGCAGCTCGATGAGGGGGCCAAAAAGCTCGAAGACCAAGTAAAAGGGCATGGCGAACAAGCCGGTCACTCCGTAGCGGGAATTGAAGATCATCCTTCGGCTATACAGGAACGCCTCAATCAGGCCTCGATGCCACCGATTCCGCTGCCTCCCCAAGGCTTTGAGGGTCTCTGGAACCTCGGTCCAGCAGATGGGATCGGGAAGGAAATGAATGCTATAGGGGATCTTATGATCATGAAGATATTTTCGCAGCCGGATAACGAGATCCAAGTCCTCGCCAATGGACGCCGGGCGATAGCCTCCGCACTTTAAGACAAGATCTTTTCGGAAAACGCCAAAGGCACCGGAGATGATCAAGATGCTCTTGATGAGGCTCATCCCGATTCGTCCTCCCAAAAAAGCGCGAAAGTATTCCAGAATCTGGAAACGGGCGAGAACATTCTTGGGCAGACTGATTTTTAGGATCTGACCGGATTTGACCGTGCAGCCGTTGATCAGGCGGACGATCCCTCCCACCCCGACGGTCCGTTCGGGATCCTCAAGAAACGGACGGACGACTTTCAGGAGGCAGTCGCGGTCGATGAGGCAGTCGCTGTCCACGGCGCAGAATAGAGGATAATGGGCAATATTCAGTCCGGCATTCATGGCATCGGCTTTCTTCCCGTTGACCTTGTCCACAACGATCAGTTTGGGGTTCGCCGGGCAGACATAAATGCCGCGGACAGGCTTGCTGTCGACGACTTTCCGAAAGACCCACTGCGTTTTTTTGAGACTGAACGCTTCGATGAGTTTCCTGAGCGTGGCATCCGTCGAACCGTCGTTGACTACGATGACCTCGTATTGAGGATATTCCAGAGATAGCAAGTTCCGGACGCTTTCGACGATGCTGTTTTCCTCGTTGTGGGCGGGAGCGATAATGGAGATGGGCTTGGCCAGTGGAGACAAAAATATTTCTTCCATGCGGATATATTCCGTTCGATGCCGGTAGCGGGAAATTCCAAAAAAACTCAGAACCATAAAGAAAATATAAAACCCGTTGAGGAGAAGAAAATAGACCAGCACCAGGTAGGAAAAAATGTGGAACAGGACACTCCATACGCTGATCATGGATTCATCTGCTCGCAATGAAGATAAAGATCATGAAGGGCCATTGCGGCCATGGCCGCCGCGTACGAATCGCGGGTTTGTTGGGAGATCTCTTCCAGCCTCTTGACTCCCGCCTCGCCCAGGTTCATGAGCCCGCTCCGAGCATTGAAACGAACATGCCAATTCTTGGAAAAAAACGCCTCGGTGAGAATATCCAGGGCTTCCGGGCTTTTGAGTCTGCCCAAACCCTTGACTGCCTGGGCCTGGACTTCCCAGGCAGTATCGGAAGCCAAGCGGATCAAAACCGGGACGGAATCCGGGTTCGACAGGCCTCCCAACGCCCGGGCGACCTTGATCCGAACCTCCTTTTCCGGATGGCCGGCGAATAGAAGAATGTCAGAGTAAAGGGAGCGAAGTGGAATGGCGCCTACCAATTCGATCAGGAGGGCGATTTTTTCCTGTGAAATAGGTTTTTTGAGAGCCTCTTGGATATTGACCTCGGCCTTGGCGCCCAGGCTGAGAATGATGCTTATATAGGAATGGATGTTCGGGCACAAATCGGATTCGAAAGCCTGAAAAACAAGACCCAGCGTTTCCGGGGTAGGAAGCTGTGAAATCGCCTGAACAGCCGCTAGCCTGACAATGGGCTTATCCTCCAGAAGCTTGAGCATAGAACCCATTTTGAGAGGATCGATGAAGAAGCCGAGCAAACGCGTGGCTCTCAGCCGCCTCATCGTTCGTCTTGACCTGAGGTCTTTCAAGGACTTTTTCTCAAGCGCGATTCGGAATATGATTTTCAGTTGCTCTCTCTCCGGTCCGCTGAGAAGCTTGGCGTAATCGAGCAGAAGCTTGATCAACACATCGGGAAATCGCTTGTATTCTTCGGCCAACCGGACGGCGGATTCCGGGTGGGGAGTCGAGAGGGCGTTCAAGAGTTCCTCTTCGATCTGGACATACCTTAGATTGAACCGTTTGTCGTCGACCTGCTGATAGATCCTTCTGAGAACGATGTAAAGAAGAATGAGCAGAGCGAAGAAAATCAAAACATAGACGCTGGCGCGGATGATAAAGACGAAGTGGCTCATCGGCTCGACCTAAAGAGCTGGTAGATTTTCGCCAGGATCACCTGAGGCGAAAAGGGCTTGAGGATGTAATCGATCGCCCCGGCCTGGAGTGCTTTAACGATATCGGATTCCTTAGCCAGCGAGCTGATCACAAAGACTGGAGGCGGCGGGCCGGGCTCGTTTTCTTTCAGGCGGGAAAGGAATTGAAAGCCATCGACTCCGGGGAGCATGATATCCAGCAGGATCAAGTCCGGTCTTTCCCGGCCGATCGATTGAAATCCTTCCTCCGCGCTCGCGGTGTTCACAACCGCATAATTCTCTTTTTCCAAAAAATGATTTAGGAGCTTCCGGCTGATCGGGTCATCTTCGACAATGAGGATCTTTTTTTTGCCGTTGACCGGGCTGGCCATGGCCCCGGACTGAGCCGGACTGCCTGTGATTGTCGAAAAATCAGACAAGCCGCTTCTACTTTTAAGAAGATGTCTAATCGTCTGCAGGTATTCTATTTCCTGTTTGATCCGGTCTTTTTTGCCTCCCTCAAGCAGTATGCTACCGAGCTCAACCACTTCGGTCGTGGCGGCATCAGGCTTTTTCCGGGATCTGTTCGCGGCATCCCCCGATATGCCTTTTTCCAGGGCAATAACGCGTTGATATAGCGCCTGGACGTTTGCCAACTCGTCAAGCAAGGTTTCAAGCAATTTCTCCAGTTGGAGTCTGAGCTCGGAGATTGTGCTGAGGCGATCCTGCATCGCCTTGATCAGGCTGGCGAGCGTTTTTTCCGCATCCTCCCTTTCAAGGACGAGGATCAAGGGAGAATGATCTTCTTTAGTTTTGGCCTTCTCCGAGGCCTTCCGAGAGGCGGACTTCATGTCCGTTTTCTGGACAACATCATCTCTTTTCGGAGACTTCTTCCTTCTGGGCATGGAACAATACCTCTGGATACGACCTTTTCAATAATACGTCCACAGCCGAGAAAATGAATCGCCGGATTGGATGATTCTAGGGGTGAATTTCTCCGTTTTTTATCACCTTGAAAGATTAGGGGAATTCTCCAAGAAATCCAGGGGAAAATCATGGCTTGAAAACCGACCGAAGGGCCGGCTTTTTCAGGATCTCAGGATGGTCTCGATTTCTTTGGAAGCTTTAGAAAGAATATCGCTGATTTGGCGGAGCTTTTCGGCTCCGGCGCGGCGCGCTGTCCGCCCGATCAGGCTGCCTAAATCGCCGAATGTGTGCCAGATCTCGTTCAATTCTACATGAACCTCCCGGCGCCAGCCGCCCCACCAGTCCTCCATATGGCTCTTCATATCTCCCGTTTCTTTTTCTCGTTCGACGAGAAAGCGGAGTCCCTCATCGGTAATCGTGTAGATCTTTTTCCCATCCTGCTGGGACGACGTCACAAAGCCCATTTCCTCGAGCCATTGAAGCGTCGGATAAACGGCGCCGGGGCTCGGAGCATAAAAGCCGTGAAAACGGTCTTCCAGATCCCGGATAATTTCGTACCCGTGGCGGGGCTTATCTTTGATAAGGTCCAAGATGAGATATTTGAAATCGCCCTTATGAAACATCCGTTCTCCCCTGGGCCAGAATCCATATCTGTGTCTGTAGAACATATCTATCTCCTTGCTTTAAGATATTATATGATATAATTAGATATATCTTTATATATACAAAATAAGTCCAAAATATTTACTTGTCAAGTTTTTTTAAAAATTATTAAAATAAATCACAGACGAAACGCCGCCTGTTTATTGTCTTTCTTTCTCTACCCTTTTCATGAATTGATCAAAGGGACCCTCCAAGCTGTCGCCCACTAGGAGCCCGCGGGGATCCCTGCGCCCCCGGCTCAGCCTGGGCCCGCCGGCGAAATCACTTGGCGAACGAGCCCGAATCGGGCTAAAATCACAGGCATCTTGAAAAAAGGAAAGGCGGACTCATGCGAAGCGACAAATCCTTTTGTTTTTTGATCATCGGACTTTTTCTAATGAGCGCGGCGGTCGTTTCGGGCGCAGCCGCCTCTCAGGCGGCTGAAAAGGAAACCGATCCCCTGGTCCTGAAGAAGCTCGAATGGTTTCAGGACATGAAATTCGGGCTGATGATGCACTGGGGCCCGTACAGCCAGTGGGGCGTCGTAGAATCCTGGAGCATCTGCTCGGAGGACGAGCCCTGGTGCCGCCGCAGCCTGAACGATTATGTGGAATACAAACGACGATACGAAGAACTGAAGAAAACGTTCGACCCGGTCAAGTTCGACCCGCAGAAATGGGCCCGGGCCGCCAAATATGCCGGCATGCGCTACGTTGTCCACACGACCAAGCACCATGATGGGTTCTGTATGTTCGACACCAAGCAGACAGACTACAGAATCACATCGCCCGACTGTCCGTTTTCCAAGAACCCCAAAGCCAATATCATCAAGGAGATCTTCGAGGCCTTCCGGAAAGAAGGCTTCGGCATCGGCGCCTATTTTTCCAAGCCGGATTGGCATTCGTCGGATTATTGGGCGCCCGATTGGGCGACGCCGGACCGCAACGTCAATTATGACACGGAAAAATACCCGGAGCGCTGGCAGAAATTCTGCGAGTTTACCTACAACCAGATCGAGGAGCTAATGACAGGCTGCGGCCGGGTGGACATCCTCTGGCTCGACGGAGGCTGGGTCAGGCCCTATCCGCCGCTTGATAAAGAAATGAGAGGACTCATGAAAAGACCGTTCAACCAGGACATCAACATGCCGCGCCTGGCCTCCATGGCTAGAAAGAATCAGCCCGGGTTGATCATCGTGGACCGCACCGTCACCGGCCGTTATGAGAATTACCGCACGCCCGAGCAGGAAGTGCCGGAGAAGCCGCTGGATTACGTCTGGGAGACCTGCATGACCATGGGCAACTCCTGGTCCTATGTCCCGAACGACAAGTATAAATCCGCGAACAGGCTGATTCATCTGCTAGTCGACATCGTATCCAAGGGCGGGAATTTTCTCTTGAACATCGGGCCGAATGCCGAGGGTGAGCTCCCCCCGGAATCGCTGAAGAGGCTGCAGGAGATCGGCGACTGGATGAAGGTGAATAGCGAAGCAATCTACGAAACACGCCCCGTCGCCCCTTACAAGGAGGCCAAAATTTGCCTGACGTCCAAGGTGGACAAGACACTTTACGCCATCTATCTGGCCGATGAGGACGAGACATCTCCACCCTCCAAGATCCTCCTGTATTCTCATACTCCAGAAAAAGATGCCAAGGTCCGGATGCTCGGCGTCAAAGGATTTTTGAAATGGGAGAAAGTCGGAAAAGGGGTCTTGATTCATGTCCCCGCTGCAGCCGTTCAAAATCCTCCCTGCCGGCATGCCTGGACGTTCAAAATAACGTGATCTCTTCCATTTCGTGCGGCGAAAAATTGTCTCTAAACCCTCCATGGTCGCTTCGGCTGTCTCCGGATCGTTACCCTTTTCGACCCCGGTGAAATGGAAGAGAACCCAATAACAAATTTTAGAAATGCTTCCCGAATTGAACGGAGAGGACATGAAGGAAAAACAAAAGAAGCAAAATAAGTTTTTTTGGAAAAATAAACGTGGGCTTTTTTCTTTTTTAACAGGAGGATTGTTCATGTGGTTCGTAGGCGCCCTGGCAATACAAGGATGCGCGGCCGAAAAAACCTGGCTCAAAGGCTACCAAAAGACCATCGCCGGCGAGGCGATCGGCTATCACTCGCCCTATCCGGATGCGACGTCCGCTCTGCTGGTCAGGGCCACGGACGGAACGATGTCGATCGAATGGGAGACCGAGCCCGTCCCGGCCGATTTCAAGGAGCCGTTTGCGACGTTCATCTGGATGGCGGGGCTGGCCACGCAGAAGGGCGCCCACAAATTCTTCCTGACCGTGAACGGCGAGCCGCTCTTCACGTTCAACACGGCCAAGGACAGCTCGGAAAAATCCTGGGAATTCCCGGGCCGGGAGGAGGCTTCGCTGGCCTTTGAAGCGACGATGGTGGACCAATTCCAGGAGCTGTTCGGATTCATGTTCCTCAAGCTTCCGAAATCATTGTTAAAACCCGGCCAGCCGGTCCGAATCAAAGTGGTTGGAGAGGATGGAAAAAGCACCGACTGGTTTATGGTGTTCCAGTATGACCTTAGCTCTAACATCAACGCCGTCGGCGAGCAGGCGCTCGTCCGAAAAGACGGGAAGCTCTTTCAGCAGGTCAGGGTGGACATCAGCCACATCGCGCCTCCGAGCGAGGCTGTCATTTCCACCGACTCCGGTCAAGAAATCCAGGCCCGGCTCAAAACGGGTTACAACGCCATCAACCTTCCGGTCGAAGCCGTCGCCAAGGAAAAAGACCTCGGCGTATCCGTGAAGATCGATGGCCGACCGGCCGATAAAGTCTTAGTCCGGCTTAAGCCCGTCCAGAGACGCGAGCTCTATCTTCTCCCCCATTCCCACGTCGATATCGGTTACTCGGATCTCCAGGTCGTTGTTGAAAAGAACCATTGGAAATACTTTGAGCAGGCCATCGAACTCGCCCAAAAAACGGCGGATTACCCGCCCGGAGCAAGGTTCAAGTGGAATGTCGAAGTCCTCTGGGCTGCTGAAACCTATTTGAGGCAGGCCTCGCCCGAAAAGCAGGAGGCGTTCCTTGATGCCGCAAAAAAGGGCTGGATCGGGCTTCAGGGGCTGCTGGCTAATGAATTGACGGGCCTCTGCCATCCTGAAGAATTGTTCCATCTGACGGAATTCGCCCGCCGGCTTTCAAGACGCTTCGACCTCACCGTCAACTCGGCCATGATCACGGACATTCCCAGCTACACCTGGAGCCTCCTCCCGGCGTTGGCCCAGAGCGGCATTCGATATTTTTCCAGCGGCCCCAATTATATGTCCAACTTGCCTGACGGCGGGGACCGGATCGGGAAGGCGCTCAAGACGTGGGGAGACCATCCTTTTTATTGGGTTTCCCCTTCGGGCACGGAAAAGGTCCTGTTCTGGATGGGGGGCAGGGGCTATTCCTGGTTCCATGGCCTGAACATGGGGAACCTCAGCTTTGAAAAAAAGCAGCCGATCTTTGATTATCTTCGCGAACTCGAGGAAACCGGCTACCCCTATGCCATGGTCCAGGTGCGCTATACAGTCGGCGGGGACAACGGCCCGCCCGACCCGGACCTCTGCGACCTAGTGAAAAAATGGAACGAAGAGTATGAATCGCCCAAGTTCGTAATCGCCACGTCCCAGGAAATGTTTGAGGAATTCGAGCGCCGTTACGCCGAAAAAATTCCCTTCGTCCGAGGCGATTTCACGCCCTACTGGGAAGATGGGGCGGCGTCAACGGCGCTGGAGACGGCGATGAACAGAACCAGTGCCGCCCGCCTCCTGCAGGCGGAGGCGCTGTGGGCCATGATCGATCCCGAGCATTTTCCGACCGAGGAATTCTACGAGGCCTGGCGCCAGGTTATTTTATTCGATGAACATACCTGGGGGGCGGCGGACAGCGTCAGCAATCCCGACGGTGAAAACGCCAAAACTCAGTGGGCTTACAAAAAGGCCTTCGCCCTGGAAGCGGAAAAACGGTCCCTCGCTCTGCGGGATGCCACGCTTAAAAAGCCGGGGCTGCCCGCGTCAAAAAGATCGACCCGCCAGGCCATCGATATTTTCAACACGAGTTCTTGGCCCAGGACGGACGTCGTGCTCATTCCAAAAGGCCTCAGCTCATCCGGCGACCTCGTCAAAGATGAAAGCGGCAATCCCGTTTCCTGCCAAAGGTTGTTGAGCGGTGAGTTGGCTATATTCGTCAGCCATATCCCCGCGTTTGGCGCCAAGCGTTACATCATTGAAAAGGGAAAGCCGACACAAAAAGGATCAGCCCGGGCGGGATCGTCCAGGCTGGAAAATAATGAGATCTCCGTCTCGGTCGACCCGAAGACAGGCGCCCTTTCCAGTTTCAAGTGGAAGACCGACAAAGACATTGAATTCGTCGACACGTCCAAAGGCGCCGGTTTGAATGAATACATTTACGTGCCCGGGAAAAACCCTGAAAAGGCACAGGGCGCGGGCCGGGTCAAGATTTTCATCAAAGAGCCCGGGCCGCTTGTCGCTTCGCTACTCGTTGAATCCGATGCGCCCGGCTGCCGCAGCCTGAAAAGCGAGTTGAGAATATATGATGGCTCAGATTATCTCGAAATCATCAACCTTCTGGATAAAGCCCGGGTCCGAGAAAAAGAGAGCGTTCATTTCGCCTTCCCGTTCGGTATTCCCGGGGGCACAGTCCACTTGGATTTGGGATGGGCGATCATTCGGCCTGAATCCGACCAAATTCCCGGATCGTGCAAAGACTTCTTCTGCGTCCAGAACTCCGTGGACATCTCCAACCAGGATTATGGGCTGAGTTGGATCAGCCTGGATGCTCCTTTGATTGAAATCGGCAAAATAACCGACGAAGCAGCGATGGAAAAAGGCGTCCGGGCTTGGCGGACAACCATCGAGCCTTCCCAGACAATCTATTCCTATGCCATGAACAACTATTGGCACACCAATTATAAGGCCAGCCAGGAAGGCGTCGTCCCGCTGCGGTATGCGCTCCGACCCCATAAGGGTTTTGAAGCGGCGGCGATAAAAAAGTTCGGCCTGGAGAGGAGCCAGCCGCTCATCGCGGCGGCTGCCGAGGGAGGCACTCCGCTCAGGCCATCCCTGCTGGAGGTCGAGCCGCCGGGAGTGATCGTCACTTCGCTCCGGCCCAGCTCTGACAAGAAAGGCTGGATCGTGCGGTTGTCGAACGCTTCCGGCCGTCCGGAAAACGTCGTCCTCCGAGGAGCGATCTGCCGCGAAGGCTCGGTGTATCTGAGCAACCCTTATGAAGACCGCTTAGAAGGAATCCGGGGGCCGGTGCCCATTCTTCCCTTCGGAATTGTGACGCTGCGCATTGAAAAATAAGCCCTATTTTTCTGTTCTTGAATTCGATCCGCAGCCTGAAATATTGTTTTGTCGTGAAGGGCGATGCCGATTCCGAGCTCAGCTGAAGGGAAGATCCTTCGCCGGAAAAAAAGAAAGTCCTATCCCTCATGGCCTTGGAATCTGAACCAAGATGGCACATAAACACTAAATTATCTTTTTTGCGCTGTTCTTCAAGTGGCTTCTACAATAGTCGATTTGTTGCCGAGCCTTGGCTTCAATCTTTGGATCCAGAATTGCCGCTTTCTCGAAATCTCTGATGGCTTTCTCATAATCTTTTTTATGAGCAAGCGCAATCCCACGATTATAAAAGACCCCTGATTCACTGGGATTCAGTTCTGTAGCCTTTGTGAAATCGCTTATGGCTCCATCAAGGTCTTCCACTTTAACTCGAGACAGCCCACGGTTGTTATAAGCAAGAGCAGAATCCGGAGCCAATTCAATGGCTTTGGAAAAATCTTTGATGGCTGCGAGATAATCCCCCAATCGATGTTCTGCGACCCCCCTGTTATTGTGAGAAAGATAATTGTCCGGATATGATTCGATCTCGTCAGTCAGCTCTTCAATCTCTGCTTTCAGCCCTCCTCCGCGAATCTTCTTCTTTTTGAAAACATCGATATCAAAGTGGGGGGCAGACGAATGGGAAACATAAAACCTCTTTTCTCCATTGGGCTCCTGGATCGCAAAATCGTTAGTTTCATAGACCTCTTTGAAATCTATCCAGTACGTCGCGGTGCAATTTCCTCCGTCATCCATTTCTGTTATTTCCAGACGAGGGAAGTGACTCAACAGATAAATTTTGCCCCCAAAGGCCTTCATGCTGATGATCAAAGGTTTATAGCCGACACGCCGGGTTATATCGGCAATGCCTTCCCCGGCGATATTCAGATTATAGTCTTCTTTTGCCTTCATCACGGGGCTTTCGATCCTGGATTCGGCGAGGAGCTCGCCCCCGAAAGAATATTTGCGAATGATCGGAAAATAGGTAAAAGCAACATAGAGTTCGCCTTTTTCATTTAAGGCCAACGATCTTGAATTCAATATCGGCATGCTATGAAGAAAAGAGAGAGGTTTCCCAAAAGCGAACTCTTTCCCGTCCGGGAGGTAAACTGTGATGAGAGGAGAACCTTTGTCTTGAACATAATGGGCAACATAAAGGCGGCCATTTTCGTCGATGGCAAAATCGTTGAATTCGGATATTTTTTGACTTCGGATATAAGTGCCCTGGAAATCCATGAATTCAAGGCTTTTCTTGCCTATATCATGAATGACGAGATAATCTTTGGCCGCATGAACATCGTAGGGAGCTTGGAAAAACGGTTTTCCATTTCCTTTTTTGCCTATCGGGAGTAAAAATTCTCCTGCGGCGTTAAATTTCAGCACAATCCTGTTGCTCATTGCGGAAGCATATATATTTCCTTTTGGATCGGCAGCCAGCTTTATCGGAGACTGGAATTGTTCTGATTTTATTGTAAATTCACGCGCCAATTCGGTCGCATTTTCCGGAAGAGGGATAAGGCCTGAGTCTGTAAAAAAAATGTCATCGTAGACTTTGACCTTTGTTGTGACTTTTTGTAACGATAGGCTACTAGTGCTCACGCAAATAAGAAATATGGGTAGGAGCAGCGGAAATTTTTTCATCTAAATTTTCTCCTTGCGTTAAGAAAGTCCTACCTAGTCAGTCTACTACATCAAAGGTGAGATTTTCGTTTCGGGCTCAATCAAAAATGAGTTTGTATTTAACAAGTTGAGGATAATCTTCTTTAGATATCACCATAGCATATAAATTATTATCATTATCAACCACGATCTGGTATGCATAGTTCCTCTTTCTAATATCCGCAATTATATTTAACAATTTATATCTAGAGATCAAATTCAAATCCAAATCATAGATATCAATATAAAAAATACTTTTCTCAGGATTTAAATACGGGACAACCACTTGATTATCATTTTTAATGCTCATATCAAATACGACCCACGCCGCATCTGGGGGGCTAGTAATAATACCAACTCCAAAGCTATCGTGAGTATATTTAACATGATGATACGTATCAAAGTCGACATCGCCCATAATGTCTTTCAATACCTTTCCTTTGGCATCATACTTGATGAGCCGATACGGATAACCTTGCGAAAATATTAGTTCGCTCTTGTTTGTTACAACTAACTTAGTAAAATTAACGTCGCCATAATAATAGCGCCAGGGCATAGGCATAGGAAGCTGGCTAATTTGCTTTAAGATCCCGACGGCCGGTTCAACAAAGATTCCGAAATCGCTATCGATTTTTCCCAACGAGCGTGAAATATGAATGGGCTTATGGTTTTCTTCAAGAACGATGTTCGATAGATAATAAGTGTTATTTAATAACACAATATCATTGTACCAAGCCGGCGTTTTTGCCAAATATAAAAACTTTCCCTCTTGGTTATAGACATTTATTCTCCGTTGTGAATTATCAATCACATAAATATTTCCATCCGACAGGATTTTAATTTTACACGCGTTATTCGAGAGTTCGCCTGGGCCCTGCCCTCGTCTTCCGAAGCCAAACAGAAATTTTCCTTCTTTGGAAAAGCACTGAATCCTGCTATTCCCGGAATCTAAGATGTAAATTTGGGCATTCTTGCCCACGGCAAAGGCGGGAAGCTTATAAAAATCTTCGTTCGCCTTATCTGAGCCGATTTTTAATATGAGTTCAGCTCTGATGGGCTTGGCAACAATTTTGCTATTATTGGGTCGATGGGCGATACCGCTCAAAACGTATCCGTTAAAGATCATTATAGAATTTATGAGTATCAGCAGTTTAATTGGAAATAGTTTATTTTTCATTTTCCCTTCCTCTAAGCAATCCTTTGCATTATCCCCCGCGGCTTGCCGCCGGACTATTTATTATGCGGCAGGGATTTTGACCTTCCCCGCTTAATGTACCACCTGTGAAATGAAATTTTCAAGCCTTGGAGCCTCGCCGGAGCCTCATCCTAAAACTGATCGAGCCAAGAATAGAGTTTTCTGGCCTTATAGCTTCTGCTACGCCTGGCCTTTTCCGCCAGAGGCCTACGAGGCCGGAGGGGCATAGGGGCCAGCCCCCATGGGTATGCGAAATGGATTATGAAGACCGCCTGGAACGAATCCGGGGGCCGGTGCCGATTCTTCCATTCGGAATTGTGACGGTGCGGGTTGAAAAATAAGTCCTACAAATCTAGCCTCAAGCCCAGTCCCCAGTAGCTTTCGGTGAAAAAGGAAAACTCCGACACCAAGGCCAGGCGCCGGCTGAGATGCCAATTGAAGCCGAGCATCATGCTGAACAGGCCCTTTCCTTTGGCTTCGATTTCCTGATCAAGGGCAAGCGGTTGGAACGTGCCGGACATTCTGCTGAATTTGAAGCCTAAGTAGCCGGCAAACTGGAAAACCCGCAACCCGAAATCCAGGCTTCCCTGGTACCTGGTCAGGCCGAATTTCTCATAATCTTCTTTTTGCGAGGATTGGAGACGGGCCACTTGGAAATCCAGGCCGATGCCGCCCCGGACATTGATGGAGCGACCGTCTTCCTCGGCGATGTCCACCTCGCCGACCATCATCCACTTCAGCCCGCCGCCGAAATAGAGGCGGCTGCCGTCCCGGACATAAGAATTGGGAAAATTCGAAGAGCCCAGAAAACCGTAGAGAAAGACATAATCCGACGGCCTGAAACCGACGGTCGCTTTGTAGATGTCCCGCTTGATCTCCTGCCTGACTCCCGCCAGGCTGAAATCCCTGGACAGGTGCTCATAGGAGAGCTGCAGGGAAAAAGAGGACGTGTCCGCTGCGGTTCCCACCTCCTGGGCGGACGAAACCAGGGGAGCGATCTTCACAAAAATCGCAAGAAGGGAAAGTTTTTTCATGGCTGCCATCCGATTTGAAACATGACAAACGTTTGGATTCTTCTCAATAGCTAAGACGAAAAAAAAGACAAAAAGGTTTATGGATGCCGAATGGCTTTTCTTTTATAATATCGATTTTGAACAAAGGACTAAGACCATGACTCATGATCCATTTTTAAGACGGCTCGGCCCTTCGGATTTGATGGTTTCCCCCATCGGCCTCGGCTGCTGGCAGTTCAGCCAGGGACGAGGCCTCGGTGGCGGATATTGGTCGGTCCTTTCCGACGAAGAAATCCGGGATATCGTCCGGGCTTCGCTCCAAGGCGGAATCAACTGGTTTGACACGGCCGAATCCTACGGCGGGGGTCGGTCGGAGCAGCTCCTGGCCCGCGCCTTGAAAGACCTGGGAAAAACGTCCGGGGACATCCTGATCGCTACAAAATGGATGCCGTTTTTCAGGACGGCCCGATCGATCCTGAAAACGATCAGCCGGAGAACGGACAATCTGGCCGGGTTTCGCATCGACCTTTATCAAATCCACCATCCCTTCTCCCTGGCCTCAACGAAAGCACAAATGAAAGCCATGGCCCGTCTCGCGGAAGACCACAAAATCCGCTTCATCGGGGTGAGTAATTTTTCTGCAAAAAAAATGCGCAGGGCCCACAACATGCTGGCCGATCTCGGCGTCCGGCTCGTCTCCAATCAAGTCCGCTACAATTTGCTTGACCGGACAATTGAGACAAACGGCATCCTGGATACCGCCAAGGAACTCGGCATGGCCATCATTGCCTATTCGCCCTTGGCCCAGGGACTGCTCACCGGAAAATTTCATGAAGATCCAGGCTTGGTCCGCCGCACGCCTGGCTACAGGAAATATATGGGCGGCTTTAAACAAAAAGGGCTTGATAAAAGCCGTTCCGTGATCCAAGCGCTCAAAGAACTGGCCGATAAATTTAAAGTCACCCCCGCCCAAATCGCGTTGAACTGGCTGATCCATTTCCACGGAGAGACCGTGGTGGCCATTCCCGGGGCGACCAAAGTGCGCCAAGCTCAAGAGAACACCGGAGCCCTGACGTTCGAGCTGAGCCGAGACGAACTCCTTTCGCTTGACCGGGTTTCGTCAGTTCTTAAAAAATAGCGGTGGACCAACTCATGAAAGTCCTTCCCCGCATGAATTCTTCGTACGATTTAAGAGATCGTTTCTTAAAGCCGTTATGTCAAGAGACGAAGTCAATTTGGAGGGGAAGACCCCTTCCAACGGGCGCCGGGAAGACCCGGCCGCCCTGCCTCCCCTTCTTGGGCGGGGCATGCAACCCCGCCCTGCGACCAAGGGGGCGACTCCCCCTTGGAACCCTCTCGAGCGGTTCCCCGCGGCAAGCCGCGGGGCATGTGAACCGCTCGTCCAAAGAGATTTTCTAAACGGCTTCATTGATCATCTGGATCTCTTTGAACCTGCAGAAATAGCCTAATTCCTTGGCGATATTTCCGTAGCAGGTCAGCCGGTGGAGCCCGCTCGTCCAGTTTTTCCAAAGCCTGTCCGCATCACCGTCCAGCTTGACGGTGATTTTCGTTCGGCAGCCCCTGTCATCCGAGAGGGCGACCGGAGTTTCGATGATCGAGCCCGTAAAATAGCGCAGCTGGTCCATCCCGATCAAAACGGCTTGGGTGACTTTTTCTCCGATGCGCATCTTGACCTGGGGGACGACCCCTTCCTGCCTCTCCATGACTGTGCGCAGCTTATAGGAGGCAGCCGGCCCCTTCGGGCCGTCCATTCTCGGCGTCCCCATGCAATGGGCGAGAATGATACTGTTTTTGGATTCGTCCATGGTTGGGTCGCTGACGAACCCCGGCCTTCCGGCCAGCCCCTGGAACAAGATATGAGTCATGGCGCAGCGCAAATCCGATTCGCAAATGCCGCCCCATCCCAGGTTGTTGAGCCTGGCGAATCCGAGGCAGGGATAGGCCGGAAGCTTGATGGTCTTGTCCCACATGCTCCCGTAGCAGTCCACGGTCATGACGGTCGCATCTTCCGCATCCAACATTTTTTCAAAGGCCAGTGCCAACTTGCAGGACCTGAAAATATCGTCCTTTGGAGGTTCGACAACCTTCTCCGCCTGTTGAATCCAGCGTTCGGTCTCGTCCTTTGCTTCCTTGTCGCTGATGCCGTTATACACATCGACCATCTGGGCCAGGCTCACCGGCTTGATCTCTGCTCCGAATTTCTGTCTGACTTTTTCGGCATAATCGGCGAAGTTGTTCGTCGTGAGGTTCAGGACCTTGGCTTCCCGGAAGTGATGGATGGCCCGGAAAGGCCGGATGGCCACGGCCAGCTGTTTTAAATCGCTGCTCAGAATGCATTCCATCCTGGCGCCCAGCGGCTGCTTGCGCAGGTCGCCGAACTCGGTCCATTCATGCCCAGAATAGGGAATGGCAAAAACCATGGTCGGCTTCGCCGCTCGGAGGATTTCCTGGAGAACGGACCAGATTTCAATATTGAGATGAATGACCAGAATGCCATCCACGCCAAGAAGCCTCTCCCCAAGCCCTCGGACCTGCTCCGGAGACGTGACCAGCGCGTCAACGGCAAACTCCACATCGGCCAGTTCGTCCTTCATTTGGGCGAAAGCGTTTTCATAAACGGCGATTTCCTTTTTGAGGTCCAGGTTTGGTTTAGGCCAACGCCCTTGAGGGGACCCCATGTAAAGCCTGGCCACCTTGACTTTCGAGCGCCGGCAGCCGGGACTGATCAGCTTCGTTTTCCCCGGGGCCACTTCAAAAGCCCGAAGGGCGGGCGGGAAAAAATAAAGAGCGCTTCCGGCCAGGGCCAGCTGGAGAAAATCTCTCCGTTTGATGTCATGGTTCATGTCGACCTCCAAAATTTTCGAAATCTTAAAAACGGCTCAGCGAAAAACAAGCCGTCAGAAACGGTCGTTTCTTTATCCTCGTCCTCCTCCACGGCCCGATTGGCCTTTATCCAGACCTCAGGCCAGCCCGCCGTCCATGTAGCCGGGCTGCATCCAAGGAAGGTTTTTGTGCTCGAAGAAGGGACCGAGGTCGGCCCTGATTTTCTTCATCTCCCCGGCGTCCATCGCCTTGAAATTCTTCAGGATCTCGATATTTTTCTTGACGACATCCACGCTGTCTGTTCCGATGACAGCGGCGTGGACAAACGGCAGGCTCAAAGCGTAGCGGATGAGCTCGTCGGGCGTCACACTTTTGACAGTCTCTCTGGGCCGGATGGCTTTGATGATCATGATGCCCATTTTTTTCCCGGCCGCGGCGGGGATGGCGTCCTGCTCCATGTCCCCTTTGCGCTCGGCATAATGATTCAAGGCGATGAGCATCGTGTCGAAATCATACCGGTTGACCATGGCCTTCATGACTTCGGCCGACATGTGCCCGGAGAATCCGATGAATCGAGTGGTTTTTTCGTCGCGCGCTTTGAGCAGGACTTTCAGGACGCCGTCCTTCGCGCCGATCCTCTCGACCTCTTCCATAGTCGAGATGTTGTGGATCTTGAGGAGGTCGAGCTTATCGGTCTGCAGCCGCTTCAGGCTTTCTTCAAGGTGGCGCAGGCCTTCGTCATAGGTCCGCTTCTGGATTTTTGTCGACAGGATGACTTCATTCCGTCTGGTTTTCAAGACCAGTCCGAGACGTTCTTCACTCACGACCCTATCGGTGCCGTAATCATGCGCGGTATCCCAGTAGTAAAATCCATGGTCGAGGGCGTATGTCAAAATCTCAACGCTTTTTCCCGGATCCTGAACCGCGCAGAATCGGCTGCCGCAACCGATGCCGATGCGCGGGACGACAATGCCTGTCTTTCCCAAGGTGACCGTCGGAAGCCCCTTGGCATCATGGATGGTTTTTTCTGCGGACAACAACTCATAGGAGGAGCCGAGCGCCCCGAGCGCAACCGTGGAGGCCGCGCAGGTCTTCAGAAAATCGCGCCGATTCATGCCTTTGTTTTTCATGGAACTCCCCTCATTTCTTGAAAGTGCTTCCCCAAAGCTTGATCTCCGCAAAACTCCCCGTATCATCAAACGACCCGACGCCCACGAGCCCGTGATCAAGAGTTTTATCCGCAGCTGTCAGAATGGGTGTGGCGAGATCATCCAGGTAGGCCTTGATCTCACCCGTCACGGCATCATGGGTCACCTTGAAATTGTGGAATTTGAGGTCTGTCAGGCGATAAACGGACCTCCCTGGCGGTTCGCGGTTGATTTTCACTCGGTCCTTGCCGTTGACAAAGGCGATGACATTGTGCGCCTCGTCGCTCGACGCGCTGAAATGGACATAATAGAAATGAGTTGCATCCTGAAAATGAAAGAAAATACACATGTCGCGCTTATCGACAGAAGGATCGGTGTTGCATCTGGTCCTGCCGGTAAAAACAAAGCTCGTGACATCGAAATTTTTGAGGAGCGACCAGGAGGTCGGGGCCCGAACTTCGCCCTGTTCGCCGGGAGCCGTGAGCCGATAGAGGAACGAGCCTTCCTCCTTAGCCACCTGCCAGTGCTCGGGATGATTGGGCATCCAGGCGCCCGCTTTTCCGTCTTTGAAATCATCGGCGATCAGCAAAGGAAGCGTTTCCGCCCGCGATTTCACTTGAGACGCAAAGAGAAGAGCGTTCGCCTGATCAAAGCATAAAAAAAAGGCAAAAAGCACCATTGCCCATAGCGCCGCGTTCGCTTTTTTTAAAACCATCTCTTCTCGCTTATATCACACGAAAAAAGGACGGTCAATTCCGAACATTCTTGCAAAAATTCATCCTTTAATGTTTTAATACCACTCATCTTGAAACCTTGCGAAGGAGAGGTTATGGCACCAGAGACAAAACCCGCTCACGAGCTGGAGAGAAGGCTTGGATTGTTTCCCCTGACCAACATTGTCGTCGCCAACATGATCGGCGCTGGAATTTTTATAACGTCCGGACTCCTGATGAAAGACCTGGGCAATCCTCTGGTCATGTTGGGCCTTTGGATCTTGGGTGGGGCTATCGCCCTGTGCGGCGCGCTTAGCTACGGCGAGCTCGGCGCCGCCATCCCTCATGCCGGGGGCGAATACATTTTTCTATCGAAACTCTACCATCCCATCGCCGGCTTTTTGAGCGGATGGGTTTCGTTTTTCGTCGGTTTTTCGGCGCCGATCGCCGCCTCGGCCATCGGCTTCTCCGAATATTTCACCAGGGCCTTTCCCGGACTCCTCCACCTGGGGATTTTTGGAGGGGGCTCGGAAGCAGCCATCCTCAAAAAAATCTATGCCAGCTTGATTGTCATCGCTTTCACGCTGATTCATACGCAGGGCATCGAGTTCGGGTCCAGAGTCCAGAATCTCCTGACTGTCTTGAAGGTCGGATTGATCGTTGCCTTGATCGCCGTCGGATTTTTATCGGGGAAAGGGACGCTTGGCCATCTGTTCCAGGGGGAGAGCTACCGGTTCAATTTCGGCGGATGGAAAACCGCAGGCTTGTCGCTGATGTGGATCATGTTCGCCTACAGCGGCTGGAACGCGTCCGCCTATATCGGCTCCGAAGTGAAGAATCCCTCCAGAAATCTGCCCCGTTCCCTGATTTTCGGAACGGGAATCGTGATCCTGCTCTACCTGGGACTGAATTTGTTTTATATCTATGCCATCCCTCCGGCGAACATGAGCGGCGTGACCTCGATCGGAGGCCTGGCGGTCGGCAACCTCTTCGGAAAATCCTTCGAGAACATCCTCTCCGTTTTGATTTCGTTTGCCCTGTTCTCTTCCCTGAGCGCCTTTATCATCCTTGGACCGAGAGTCTACTATTCCATGGCCAAGGACAAGTGTTTCTTCAAATTTGTTTCGGACGTTCACCCCGTCCATAAAGTACCGGCAAAATCCGTGCTGCTCCAGGGCTTGATCGCCATTGTCTTTCTTATCTTCCGGCTCGACCAGATCCTCACCTTCATGGGCTTCTCGCTGGGCATCTTCCCAATCCTTGCCGTAGCCGGAGTCTTCAAGGTGAGACGCACAGGCATGAGCCCATACAAAATGCCGGGCTTCCCCATTGTTCCTATAATCTATATCCTGGCGGCTATCATGATTCTCATCCTGGGATTCCTCCAGAGTCCCGGTCCTTCCTCTATTGCCATCCTGACTGTTGTCGTGGGCGTCCCCGCCTATTTTCTCTTTAAGAAGAGGTATGAAAAAAACGAAAAGCCATGTGCGTAAGAAGAGGAGGCGCGCATGAAGAAAATCTTCATCCTGTCTGCCATCGTCTCGGGAGTTCTCTTGTCCGGCTGCCCGGCCCTCACGGCTCAAGAGAAGCTCAAAACAGAGCCTGATCCGTCCTATCGCGAGGATGCCGTCTCCGTCCGTCGCCATCCGGAAGTCGATACCAATGTTTTTCTCTACATCAATCACTGGCGCAATTCCCTGCCCTTCGAAGCTCATGGCGGGCTCGTCGAGCGCGATATCCTCACAGCGGGCGATCCTCTTCATCCATCAAAAAAAGGCGCTGTTTTAAAATACATCAAAGCGTTTAGGCGCGGCGTCCTCCAGCCCCGCACAAACACGACCCCTACCAAAACGGAAAAGGAACAGATCTTTTTTTATGTGATGTCGGGAACGGGGGGCGTAGAAGCGGGCGGCAAAAAGGCCGGTCTCGAAGAGGGCACGGCCGCGGTTATTCCGGCGGGGATGGAATACCGTTTTTTCAATCCGACCGAAGTTCCATTGGAAATGATCGTTGTGATCGAAGAAGTGACTGCTGGCTTTATCCCAAACAAAAAGATATCTGTCGGGAGCTATCATGACGCCGAGCCGGCGGTCGGACATCACTGGGCCCATATCGCCCGCGGCTTCAATTATGACGTTCCCCCAAAATTTTCGAACCCCATGGGGTTTATCGTCGTCTCGATCGATAAGTTCGACATCGCTCAACCGCACACCCACGGCCCCGGCACCGAAGAAATTTGGTGCCAGCTTAAAGGAAAAAGCCTTCTCTTCTTCGGAAACCGCCTTCTCTGGCAAGAGCCCGGAGAGGCCTTCCTCGTCCCGCCGAATAACAAGGTGCCCCACTCTTCGATCAACCACACCGACGAGCCCATGCTCTGGCTCTACATGGGCTGCCGGCATCCCGAAGATGCAGCCAAGGAAAACCTCAATGAATAGGACGGGGTCAAAGCTACTCATTACGCAATCATATGGGGAGAAATCTGCGTAATGAGTAGCTTTGACCCCGAATCCTGTTGAAGGAGATGTCCATGGCGGAAAATAAGAACCATTGGAACCGCCGCGATTTTCTGAAAGGTATCGGCCTGGGAGTGATGGGCTGTGCGGCTCTTGGCGGGAAAGTTTTTGCCCGTCCCCTGGTTCAGTCCGAACCAGCCGCGCCGCAGCTCGGCGGCGGGCGACTTTTCCGCAAAATTTCTGGACCGGCCCGGGTCAGCCTGGTCAAGGGCGATGACCGGCGCAAGATCGTGTTTCAATCCTTGAAGCTCATGGAAGACGAAATCCTCGCCTCGATCGGCAACAAAAAGATCATGATCAAGCCCAACGTCGTGACGCCTATCAATCCTCTGGGCTCGCTGCATGTCGACGCGGTGCGTGCCATCCTGGATTTTCTGACCCCTCATTATAAAAGCCAGATCATCATCGGAGAAGCGGCGACCATCAATACCATGGAGGGCTACAAGAACTACGGCTATTATGCTCTGGAAAAAGAATACAACGTGAAGCTAGTCGACCTTAACCTGACCCCTTACGAATACCGATATGTCATCAACAAGGACAACAAGCCCATCCCGATCCGAATCGTCTCAAAATACCTGGAGCCTGACCTATATCTTATTTCCGCGGCGCGTATGAAAACGCATAACATCGTGCTCGTAACTCTGTCACTCAAGAACATCCTCCTGGGCGCTCCCCTGAACGACTACAAAAAGAACGACAAGAGCTTGATGCACACCAACCCCAACACCACGGCCAATGACATTTGCCATTTCAACATGTTTCATATCGCCCAGGAAATCTTCCCGGACCTGGCCGTTATCGATGGATTCGAAGCCATGGAGGGCAAAGGCCCGGCCTGGGGGACGCCTTTTGACGCGCGCCTGGCCATCGCCAGCCTCGATGCCGTCGCGGCCGATACCCTTGCCACAAAAGTCATGGGATTCGACGCCAAGAAGATCAATTATCTTACGGCCATGACCGAGGCCGGCATGGGCCAGGGCGATCTCGAAAAGATCAAAGTCCTCGGCACCCCGCTCGACCAATGCCTCTATCATTTCAAAGTCGATGAGAAGACCGCGGAAATCTATAAGCTGTAAGACGTCATTCGACTCCAAGGACAAGGGGTCTTCCCCTCCAAATTGACTCTCGTCGTTTCCTGGTATATAAAGAAAAAAGACGGACAATCGATGATTTTTCCAGGAAGGGATCCATGAAAACAAGAATATGGCTTTTAACAATCATTGTGTTCTTTTTATGCCTTGGGATTTCTCTTCCCCAGGACCGGCCCGAGGACCGTTTCGACCTCGCCCGTCTAGCCTGGGATACCGGTGATTACCTCCGCGCGCTTGATGAATTCGAGTCCATTTTGAAAAGCCCGGACGGCAGCCGATTTTTCGAGCCGATCGCCCTGATCACCGGGGAACTGTATCCGGCTAGAGAAATCACCCGGGACGGCAGGACGATCCGCATCAGCCCGGATGGAAAATACGCCGCCTATGATGCGGGGACGCGCACCGCTCCTCTCACCCGGATTTTCGCCATGGACGATCCAACGAGAACGAGTGTTGAAGTCCGAGGAACGAACCTTGTTTTTTCGGCGGTGCCGAATACCGCCGCTTTTTTGCGCGTGGCGGGGACTCCTGAGATCACCAGCATCCGCAAGGAAATCGAACAGATGACTGCTCAGCGATCGCCGGATAGACAAGCTCTGATGAACAAGCAGAGGCAATTGACCTGGCTGGAGTCAAAAAGCGCGAATATCGTCCTTCTGGAAATCGCGACGAAAAAAGAAAAGATCCTTAAAACCGAAGGCCTGCTGAAAGGCGCGCTCGCCTTCAGCGCCGATGGCCGCGAAGTCTATTTTGTTGGAGCCAAAGAAATGGATCCTGCATCGAACGAGATTTATGTCGTCTCGCAGACGGCGGATCCCAGGCCGTTGACATCAGGGACCGGATTCAAAACCAATCCTCTCGTCGTCCCCGGCGGGAAATATCTTGTCTATGCGATTCCCTCACAAACGCCCTTTCCAAAACCCGCCTCCCCTGAGCCCGCGGCGCGCCCCGCCGCAGGCGCGCCTCCGGCGGGAGGGGCCGAACAAACGCAGAGGCCGGCTCAGCCTCCGGCCGAGGGGCAATTCCGGCCCGGGGGTTCCCGGCAGCTTGCCGTGCTGAACCTCGCGGACAGAAAATCGACAATATTCAACGGCGCCTCGGGGCCGGCCGTTTCCGCAGACGGGTCCACGCTCGTCTTTCTCACCGTGGCCGCGGCCGACACGACTCTGAATCTCGTCAGGCTCAGCGAGCCGTTCACACCCGCAGTCCTCAAAAAAACGACGGAACGGATCGGCTCCGCCTCTCTAGCGCCGGACGGATCGGGCGTCGTGTTTGACATGACCTATACGAGAAACGGCGAGATCTTTTATGCCAAGAGCGACGGGAAAGGCGAGGTCCGCCTGAGCCGAGAGATCGAGCCCGACCGCGCTCCCCGTTTCTTGAACCAGAACCAGGTCCTCGCTGTGAAGGGCGAGCCGCGCGACAGCCGGGCATATATCTACGACCTCAAGACCTTGTCGAATTTCCGGCTGTTCCATAACAACACGCTCCGGACGCTGGCCCCTGAATATGAATGGGTCGCCAACCCGGCGGGAACGGTTCTCCTCATCGGCGCCGAGCGCGACGGCGACACGATTTCGCCCGAGCGCGGCGTCTATCTCGTCGATCTCACCAAGACAATCTCCATGGATGAACTTCTAGCGCGGATCGAGAGCCAGCGGACGGCGGAAAAAGCCCTGCGGGCCCAGGGGGAAAGGACTTTCCGGCCGATCCATGACCTTGTTCAAAAGTCCGTCGATAGAGTCTCCATCACGAAAATCTATGAATACGAGGAGACGCTTTTCAATTTTGACTCCAAACACATCACCATGCCGGGCAACAAGCCGGCCGGCGATTATATTTTTAATGCCTTCAAGTCCTTCGGCTACCAGCCCGAGTATCAGTGGTTCGAGCCGCGGGGGACCAAAACCGCCAATATCCTGGCCAGGCTTCCCGGGTCCGAAAACCCCGATCTGATCTACGTCGTCAGCGGCCATTACGATTCCAACCAGCGCGGCCCGGGGGCGGACGACAACTCATCGGCGACCGCCGTTTTGCTCGAAACGGCTCGCGTCTTGGCCAAGACTCCCATGCCGGCGACGATCCTCTTTGCCGCCTTCACGGGCGAGGAAGCCGGCCTCCTGGGAAGCCGGGAGTTCGTAAGGCAGGCCCGCGAGAAAAAATGGCGAATCGCCGCCGACCTCAACAACGACATGATCGGCTGGACGAACGACTATCGGCTGGACGACACAATCCGGTATGCCAGCGCCGGCATCCGAGACATCCAGCATGCGGCCGCGTTCCTTTTTTCCCGGATGGTGACCTATGATACCCGCTACGTCAAATCCACGGATGCCGCCTCTTTTTACGAGGCCTACGGAGATATCATCGGCGGGCTGGGCTCCTATCCGCTGCTCGGCAACCCCTACTACCATCAGCCGACCGACCTGCTGGAGACCGTCAATCATCAGCTCTTGGTGGAAGCCGCGAAATTCAACATCGCTTCGATCATGATGCTGGCCTCGAGCCCGACGCCGGTCCAGGACCTCAAGGTCATCCGCTTGAAGGGCGATGCCGCCGAAGTCACATGGACGCCGAGCCCTGAACTGGGCATCGCTTCGTACATCGTCGAATACGGGCCGGAGAAAAAACCGTCCGCTTCGAGCTTGACGGTCACCGAACCTCGGGCCAGGCTTCAAGGATTCCATCTCGAACGCGGCGAAAAATTGGCCGTCTCGGTCAAGGCGGTCAACAGTCGCGGCATTTCCAGCTGGGACTGGACGCGGACGACCGCTCCCGCGACAAAATGAAGGGATTTGGGAGGAAAAAATGAGGACTATGATTTGCTCGACGCTAATGACTTTTATCGTGGTCATCTCGGTCGGAATTTCGGCGCTCATGGCCCAGCAAAAGCTGACCGTCGAGCCCGATCCGTCCTTCCGCGAGGATGCCGTCTCCAATCACCGTCATCCCGAAGTCGATACGGACGTCTTTCTTTGCATCAACCACTGGCGGAACTCTTTGCCCTATGCGGGCCACGGCGGGTTGATCGAGCGCGACATCTTGACGCCCGGCGATCCTCTTCGCCCGGCCAAAAAAGGCGCAGTCCTGAAATACATGACCGGCTATAAGCGCGCCGCCTTGGAGCCCCGCACAAACACCCGGCCGTTCAAACATAACACAGAGCAGGTTTTTTATTATGTCATGTCCGGGACGGGAAACGTTCTGGCCGGAGGCAAAAAAAGTTCGCTCGAGGAGGGTACGGCCGTCGTCATCCCCGCGGGACTCGAATACCATTTTACCAACCCGACCGAAGCGAGCCTGGAATTGATCATGGTCACTGAAGAAATCACACCGGGATTCGTACCGAATAAAGAAATGTCCGTGGGAAGCTACCACGACTCCCTGCCGAGTGTCGGCATGCACTGGGCCCATATCGGCCGCGGGTTTAATTACGATGTCCCTCCGAAATTCGCCAACCCCGTCGGGTTCGGCATCGTCTCCATCGACAAATTCGATATCGCCCAGCCCCATGTCCATGGCCCCGGCTGCGAAGAGATCTGGTGCCAATTAAAAGGCAAGAGCCTCCTACTGTTCGGAAACCGTCTGTTCTGGCAGGAGCCCGGCGAAGCGTTCCTCATTCCCCCCAATGGCAAAGTTCCCCATAGCTCGATCAATCACACGGACGAGCCCATGCTCTGGCTTTATATGGGGAATCGGCACGATCAGCTGGGGAAATAAGACCCCGGTTTAGGGAGGCCTGAATGCGTAAAAAGACGAAAATCTTGAATCGTTGGATATCCGCGCTCTTCTTCACATATTCTCTTCTCGCGGTTTCCGCCTGCGCGCCCAAAGCGGAGTGGAAAGCCAAGAACGATCGGCTTATCAAGGAGAAAAACCTCCCGGTGCGCAAGCGAACCGATATTCCGAAAACCAATGTGGTTTCAAACCTCGAGCAGGGCGCGGTCACGAACATCAGCAAATTGCCCGACACAGAAATCGCCCCCGGCGCAACAGCCAAGATGTATTGGGGCCGGGGCGTGCTGATCAACTGGATGACCTTGAAACCCGGGAGCGCGATCGCGGAAGAAACGCTTCCCAGCGAGCGCCTCATGTTCGTCATGAAAGGTTCGGTAAGGCAGCTCATCAACCGCGCACTTGTCCGCATGCAAGCCCTCAAACGCGACGAGCCGGACGGCAAACACGGGCGCACCCAGAGAAATGAATTTGTCTATCTCGAAAAGGGTACTCAAAACGCCCTTGAAGCGGGAGATGATGGGGCCGAGGTCCTTGAAGTTTATTCTCCCCCCCGGCTGGATTACCTGAAAAAAGCAGGGGCCGTCAAGCTCCCTTCCAAAATCCCCGTTGTGGATTTTCCTTTGAATCCCACCGTAGAACCGAACAAGGTCTATGACCTCAACGACGTTCAATTGACCGAGCTGGTTCCCGGCGCCCATTCCCGGCTTGTATCCGGGCGCGGCGCTCAGCTCAGTTTTCTCCGGATGGACCCCGGCTCGACCTTTGCCCATCACCTCCATCCGGAAGAGCAGCTCATGATCGTCCTGCGTGGCGCGATCGATGAGATCATCCTGGACGGCAAAACCCGGATGCAAAAAAGCGATGTCCTTCTTCTCCCGGCCGACATGGTCCACGGCGGCACGACCGGCGATCTCGGATGCGATGTCCTCGATGTCTTCTGGCCCCCGCGCGCGGACTATGATGACAAGAGGGTCAAACAACTCGATTCCTACTACGCCGTCATTCCCGAGGACTCCCGGGTCGAACTCCTGGCCGACGGCGCCAAACAAGGCCCCGGGCTGACCTTCACCGAAGGGCCGAAATGGCTCAAGGGCAAGCTCTATCTCTCGAGCATGTATTTCGACGCGAAATGGAACGGCGATCCAAAAAAGAGTGCGACCGTCGAGATGGACCCGGACGGCACATACCGGTATATCTCACACGCCCTGATGCAGACCAACGGCACCATGCCCTTGGCGAATGGAAACCTTGCCGTGTGCGATATGTTCGGGCACCGTATCATCGAGATGACGACAAAAGGACGAATCGTAAAAACGCTGGCAAGCTCCTACGAAGGAAAACCCATCGACGGACCCAACGACCTCGTCACCGACGCCAAGGGCGGGATTTATTTTACGGATCCCCAATTCACGCCGGACGCGAAAAAAAATCAGCCGGGACGTGCCGTCTATTACATCACAGCCAAGGGAAAAGTCGTGCAGGTCATTGGCTTTAACGAATTCGCCATGCCCAACGGCATCCTCCTCAGCCCCGACCAAAAAACGCTCTTTGTCAATAACACCTACGATAACGAATCGTTCTGGAAAGTGGACAGCGATAAGGACAACTGGATCTGGGCTTATGACGTGAACGACGACGGCACGGTGAAGAACGGCCGGAAATTCGCAAGGCTATTTCTCACCCCCGAGGTGCTCGATCGGAAAGGACGGTCCAGCGGCGCGGACGGGATGACGATCGACGACAAGGGCGGCCTCTATGTCGCAACTTATATAGGCGTCCAGGTCTTCAACCCAAAAGGCGAATTCCTGGGGATCATCAATACGCCGACGTATCCTGTGAGCTGCTGCTTTGGCGATGATGACATGAAGACACTCTTCATCGCGAGCTACGACAAGGTTTACAAGATCCGGACGAACGTCAAGGGCTTGAAATACGGGCCAAAATGAATAAATGGGGTCAAAGCTACTCATTACGCACTCATATGGGGAGAAATCTGCGTAATGAGTAGCTTTGACCCCAAAGCAAGGAGCTGACTATGGAAAAAAAAGACCCTGGTTTGAAACGACGCGATTTTTTGAAAAATATGGGATTGGGATTGGCCGGCGCGGCGGGCGCAACCACTCTTGGCGCAAAACCCTTTCTCCCGGCTGATTCTCAGGCAGAAAAGCCGGCCCATCATTTCGGCGCCGGCCAGCTTTACAAAAAGCCCGCTCCTCCGGCACGAGTCAGCCTGGTCAAGGGCAACGACCGGCGCGATATCGTCTATCGATCTCTGAAGATGATCGAGGACGACGTCCTGGCCTCGATCCAGGACAAGACGATCCTCCTCAAGCCCAATGTCGTCCTGATGGACAATCCCTTGAGCGTGACCCACACCGACGCTGTGCGCGCCGTCCTGGATTTTCTGACTCCTCATTATAAAAAACAAATCATCATTGGAGAAGCCGGCCACCACAACACCATGGACGGCTACAAAAATAACGGATATTTCCAGCTCGAAAAAGAATACAACGTCAAAATCGTCGACCTCAACCAGGAATCCTATCAATACCGGTATGTGATCAACAAGGACAACCGGCCGATCCCGATCCGGATCATCAACACGTTTCTCGACCCGAAGATCTACATGATCTCCGTGGCCCGGATGAAAACGCACAATTACGTCTTCGTGACCCTGTCGCTTAAAAACGTCCTCCTGGCGGCCCCGGTTAAGGACGCCAAGCAGAACGACAAGGGGCTGATGCATACGGCGCCTCCGGCCAAGAATGATCTTTGCCACTACAACATGTTTCAGCTCGCCCAGGAGGTCTACCCTGAGCTGGCGGTCATCGACGGCTTTGAAGGAATGGAAGGAAACGGCCCTGCCTGGGGCACTCCGATTGCATCGAAGGTGGCGCTGGCCAGCCTGGACCCGCTGGCCGCCGACATCACGGCCACGCGGGTCATGGGATTCGATCCCAAGAACATCAATTATTTGGCCGCCATGGCCGAGGCCGGCATGGGGCAGGGAGACACCGAGAAAATCCGGCTGCTGGGAACGCCATTCGACCAGTGCATCTGCAAGTACAAGCCTAACGAGAAGATGGCGGAACTGTATAAGTTATGACGGCGGCCGCTCCGGTCATTATCTTTGCCTTGGCGGCCCTCGCCGTCTTTTTTACACGGCGTGCCCGGCTGAAGAACTTCGCCTTCACTGTCTGGGTGTTGGCTTTTGTGGCAGCCTCGATGTTCTATCCCGGGGCGTTCCGGTCATGGTTTGGACAAGACTTGAAAATCCTCATCGTCCCTCTCATCCAGATCATCACGTTCGGGATGGGCACAACGCTGAACCTCAAAAATTTCGAGCGGGTGCTGACCATGCCCTGGCCGGTGTTTATCGGCATCGTCCTCCAATTCACGATCATGCCGCTGGTGGGCTTCAGCATCGCCATGATCTTCGGCTTTGATCCGGAAATCGCCGCCGGCGTCATCCTCATCGGCTGCGCTCCGAGCGGCGTCGCTTCGAACGTCATGACCTATCTGGCCGGCGGAAACGTGCCGCTCTCGGTAACGATCACATCCTCGACGACTCTCCTCTCGCCATTGATGACGCCGTTCCTGATGAAGACTCTTGCCGGCCGGTTCATCCAGGTCCCTTTCGTCTCCATGATGCTCTCGATCTTAAACATGATCATCGTGCCCATCGCAGCCGGATTGATCGCCAATAAAATCCTTTACGCCCAGAAAAAATGGGCTAAAAAAGCCGGATCGCTGGCGACCATTTCCGCGGCAACGATCTCTCTGGCCATCATCACGATTTTTATCCGGGCAGAATTCTTCGGCCCGCTGGCGCCGCTCAAGAGCGGCATCATCCTCGGCCTCCTTCTGGTCGGCGTGGTGACACTGGCGAAGCTTGTCATCAACGTCTTACTCAAAGGGCCGGACAACTGGATGGACCACGCGCTGCCCGTCGTCTCCATGGCCAGCATTTGCCTGATTATCGCCGTGATCACCGCCCAGTCCAGAAACCAGCTTCTGTCGGTCGGGCTGCTATTGATTTTGGCGTCGGTCCTTCACAACGGAACGGGATATCTTTTGGGTTACTGGGGCGCCCGGCTGGCCAGGCTGGAGGAAAGCGCCTGCCGCGCCGTGGCCATGGAGGTCGGGATGCAGAACGGCGGACTGGCCTCGGGCATCGCCGTCGACGTCCTCAAGAGCACGAGCGCCGCGCTGGCCCCCGCCATCTTCGGGCCGTGGCAGAACATCTCCGGTTCGATCCTGGCCAGCTTCTGGCGCCGCCGGCCCGTCCGTCGCTGATCCGAGAACCCGGGGGATGTATTTTCCGTCCCGGCCAACGGCTCCTCCCCGACCTGCTTTTCGTAATCGGGATGATCCCCCCTGAGCGCCATGTCCGAGAGCATCCTGTCTTAAGACAAGAAAAAAAATCTTGACAAGCCATCTCTTTTTTAATAAATATATGCGATTAATTCTATAGAAACTATAGGATTAGTAAATTTCAAGGAATTGAGGCGACCGATAGGCAATCGGAAAAAAGCCAAGGTTGGAAAGGAGGCGAGAACAAAACCAGTCTAAAAATATTCATTTAAGGGAATTTAGGCAAAGACCCAATTTGAAGAGAAAGGAAGGTTCATGTGAAAACGCTTATGAAAAAGCGACCATCATCAGTTCTTATCATCGGGATGGTCGGCGCCGCTCTGCTTGCGTACCTGGGCTTGTCGTATGCTCAAGTCGTCCAGACGCCGCTGGCCGCTACGTCCATCCCCCAGTTTGTCGATCCCTTGCCCAACCTCGACATCATTGTCGCGGGCAATGATGAGATCAAACTGAACATGACGGAGTTCCAGGCAGAAACGTTACCGACGGGCACGTTCGCCCCCGGAGTGAAGCCATTGACCTGGGTTTGGGGATACCTCCAGCCGGGACAGACATCTCGGCCTACGCACCTAGGCCCCGTCATCGTCGCGACGCGCGGGATTCCGACAAAGATGCGGTTTGTCAACAATCTCGGCACAACCGCGGCGAGTCACGTGCTCGCTTACGCTCAGTCAACCGACCAAACTTTGCACTGGGCCGATCCGCTGAATGGCGAGGCGAATACCGGCAATATGACGATTGTGCCGGGCATGCCCCCGCAGCCTCCCTGGAATCAGCATTATGACGGCCCGATCCCCGCGGCCGTTCACCTGCACGGCGGTGAGGTACCCCCTGAGCTCGACGGCGGACCGGATGCCTGGTTCACCAGCAACGGCGCTAACAAAGGGCATGGATACTACTCCGCAGTCGGCGCCGCTTCCAACGAGGCGATTTACATTTATCCGAACACCCAGGAAGCCTCGCCCATCTGGTTCCACGATCACACGCTGGGCGCCACACGGCTTAACGTCTATGCTGGACTGGCTGGCGGTTACCTGGTTGTTGATCCCAACCTACCGCTTCCGGCCGGACTGGATCCACTCGGATTGAAAAGAGGGAACGCTGTCGACTTGATCAAGCCTCTCATCATCCAGGACCGCATGTTTGACACGACCGGTCAGCTTTTCTTCCCCAACTTAGGCATCAATCCAGAGCATCCTTACTGGGTGCCGGAATTCTTGGGGGATGTCATCTGCGTGAACGGAAAAGCGTGGCCCTACATGAACGTCGAGCCGAAACGCTATCGATTTCTGCTCCTCAACGGCTCCAACGCCCGCAGCTACGAGATGGATTTCCAGGTTTCCGGCAAAGGAAAATCGCCGACCTTCTGGCAGATCGGCACCGACGGTGGCTACCTCGACGCTCCTGCGGCAATGCAAAAGCTCATCCTGATGTCGGGCGAACGCGCCGACGTTATTATCGATTTCTCCGGATTCGCACCGGGAACGACAATGATTTTACAGAACGCGGGCAAGGCTCCCTATCCCGGCGGCCGGCCGCCACAGGGAACGACCGCGGGACGAGTCATGCAGTTCCGGGTTGTCGCAGGCGCTGGTGGGGCAGATACCAGTTACAATCCCGCGCTCGGCAGTTCGCTGCGGTCCCCGATGGTTCGCCTGGTCAATCCGACGACCGGCACGTTGGCCACAGGGGTCTCCGTGGATAAAGCCCGCATGCTCACCTTGAACGAAGTCCTCGCCCCGCGGAATAAAGTGGGTGGCATCCAATACGCCGGCGGACCCGTCGAAATTCTTGTCAACAACACCAAATGGTCCGGCGAATCGGCCAGGCCCTATGGCGATTTCACTCCGATCACCATCGGCGGCATTACCACCAAATACTCCGAGCTTCCTCAAGAAGGCGACACGGAAATATGGGAGATAGTTAACCTGACCGCCGACGCCCATCCCATGCATTGGCACTTGGTCCAGTTCCAACTCCTGAACCGCCAAAGCTTCGATTTGAAAAACTACACGGCCGCTTATAACCTGGCTTTCCCCGGCGGTTTGTACATCCCCGACTTCGGTCCCCCGCTGGACTACTACACGGGCAATCCTCGGGCATTGGGCGGGAATCCGGATATTACTCCCTTGTTGCTCGGTGCGGCTCTGCCTCCTGCGGCAAACGAAGCCGGCTGGAAGGATACGATCATGGTTCCTCCCGGAATGGTCACCCGCGTTGTCGTGCGCTGGGCCCCGACGGACCTGCCGACGACCACTGCGAAGTCCGGCTTATTCTATCCCTTCGACCCCAGTGATGGTCTTCAGCATGGCTATGTCTGGCATTGCCACATCGTCGATCATGAGGACAACGAAATGATGCGGCCCGATTTGGTCCTGTTGAATCCTGCCGCTCCAGCGCCGGCACTCAGGCTGAAGCAAAAGGGTAGAGACTATTAAACCCGGAGCGCAAGAGGCAGGATCGAAGGATTAGGATCCTCCCCTTTCGAAGCATTTTCTAAGGGCGGTGACCTCAAGGGCCACCGCCCTTTTTTTATCCTTTCAAAACGATCATGGTATCCGATATATTCGCGAACCTGCTATAAAAACGATACTCGAAATTAATTCCCGACCTCCAGCATAGGATCCTGGCGTACGATGATCTTGCCCGCGAAGGTCTTGCCATTGACCGTCATCTTCACGGCATAAGTTCCGGGCTCGGCATTCGCTCCGCCTGCACCGCCAGCTCCTCGGCCGCCAAATCCGCCGCCGAAGCCGCCACCGCCAAATTCCCCCCCGGTGATTGCCTGCATGGCACTGCGCTGGACGTCCATCACTTTCCTGTAGTTAGTGCCAGCGGCATCGACCTGCTTAAGGGCATCTTGGACGGCCGCCTTCTGCTCGTCCGTCAATTCGCCCCGGCCGGCGATCGTCTCGAGCTGCCGCTTGACATTGGCAATCGCCGCCTGGACTTGTTGCGGCGCCGGATCAAAACGGAGGTCCCACATCAGCCGGTTGATGCCCGAGGCGGCATTGTCGATCGTAAAGGTCGTCTTGCTGAGGCCGGTGACATCGGTGATCTCGATCGTCACCGGTCCGGCGGGCTTGTCTTTGATATAGTAGTTGATCATCGCCCCTGTCGGCGGATTTTCTCCCCTAAAGAAAAGACTGCCGCGTCCATAGCCGCCCCGCGAGATCCGCAGCCACCGCGTCGCCGGACGGTTGTTCTCAAAGAGATACGCCTCCGAAGACAGGACGCTGTCCGTCGCTTGCTGGAGCGCCGAGATGTTATCCATGATCCAGATGCCGCGGCCGTGCGTCGCGGCGATCAGGTCATTGTCCCGGGGATGGATCAATAGGTCGTGGAAGGCCACTGTCGGCATGTTGAGGGTCAGGTTCGTCCAAGTCTTGCCGCCGTTGATCGAGAAGAAACAGGCGAATTCGGTCCCGACAAAGAGAAGGTTCTTGTTTTTCAGGTCTTCGCGAACGACATACACCGATTGTCCATCGGGAATGTTGGCGGCGATGTTCGTCCAGGTCTTTCCGTAATCGGCAGTCTTGAACACATACGGCTTAAAGTCATCGCTCCGGTGTCCATCGAAGGTTAGGTAGCACGTGCCCTCGTCGAAATGCGAAGCCTCGACCCGGCTGACCCAGATTCCCTTGGGAACGCCCGGCACAGTGTTCCGCACGTTGGTCCAGGTGACACCGCCGTTGCGGGTTAGCTGGACATTGCCGTCATCGGTTCCCACCCAGATGAGGCCGGGGGTTTTGGGCGACTCGGAAATGGTGATGATCGTGCAATGCGTTTCGGCGCCGGTCACGTCGGCCGTGATCCCTCCTGTCGGCTTATCGACGCCGCCGTCCCGGATGCCCAGCTTGCTTTTATCGTTCGTCGTCAGGTCGGGGCTAATGATCATCCAGTTGTCGCCACGGTCCATGGACCGGAAAAGATGTTGACCGCCCATATAAATCGTCCGCGGATTGTGCGGAGAGATGACGATCGGCGTGCTCCAGTTGAAACGAAAAGGAGACCGCGGTCCCTGGCCGCCGAACTGGCCCGTCGGAGTCTCGGGTTGCTGGACGGGTTGTTGCCCGGCCTGCTGGGCTCTTTGCGGCGCCTGAGGCTGAGCTGGCTGAGCCGGCGCCTGTCCGCGCTGGCCGCCGCGCTGCCCGCGCTGGCCCGCCGCTTGAGCCTGTCCTGGCGGAGGCCAGACGGGATAGAATTCTTTGAAATTGACAACATTCATCATGGTGGGGGTGATCCGTTTCGACTCCCGCGTTTCGACATTCACGCGCTGGGCCGACCCGCCCTGGCTTTCACAGTAAGCCGTCCGCCAGTCCGTAGGGTCGTTCTGTGTGTGAAAGCCGTCTCCGCCGCCGATGTTAAACCAAAAATCGGTGAGGATCATCCCTTCGCGGCTCATCGAGGGCCCGCCCCAAGTTCCATTGTCCTGCAGGCCTCCATAGACATAATAGGGATCCCGCATATCGGCGCTCACCGCATAAAACTGAGACATGCAGAGATTGTCGAAGAAGACCCATGTCTTGCCATGGTCATAGGTCAAGGATGCGCCGCCGTCCTGGCCGACATAGAATCGGTTCTTGTTTGTTGGGTCAAGCCACATCGTGTGGAAATCAGGATGGAGACCACCCATTGTCTTGAACGTTTTGCCCGCATCTTCGGAGTACTGCAGGCTGGTGGCCAAGAAATAGACAAGCTTATCATCGAGGGGGTTGAGATAGATATGGCTGTAATAGAAAGGCCGGCTGTTCGTGCGGTTCATGTACATCCATGTCCCGCCGCCGTCTTCCGAGCGGTAAATGCCGGTTCCCAGCTTGGCCATATCCTTGAAGTCAGGATTCTCCTTTTGGTTGGGGGCTGTACCGATCATCCGAGGCGGCTGATAGCCGTGCTCCACGACAGCCATCAGGACTTTCGGATTGCTCCGGGATATAGCAATCCCGATTCGTCCGACGTCCCCGGCCGGCAACCCCTTGGTCAGCTTTGTCCACGTTTTCCCGCCGTCCGTCGTCTTGAAAATGCCTCCGTTCGGGCCGCCGGAATCAAAACGCCAGGGCTGGCGCAGCCGCTGCCAGAAGGTGACGAACAAAGTGTCCGAGTTGGCCGGGTCCATGACAAGGTCAATGGCCCCGGTCTTTCCGTCATTCGGCAGCCCGGCCGCGAGTTTCTGCCATGTTTTGCCGCCGTCCTCCGTCTTGAAAAGACCACGGTCCCCTGCGTATCCCCAAGGATGGCCGCTGGCGGCCACATAAACAATGTTGGGATCCGTGGGATGGGTGACGACCTTGCCGATGGTCTGGGTCTTTTCTAGGCCCATCCGGGCAAATGTTTTTCCGCCGTCGGTGGATTTATAAATGCCGTCACCCCAGGCCACGCTGTTCCGGACGCATTCCTCGCCGGTGCCCACCCAAATAAGATTCGGGTCTTTTTGGAAGAACGCCACATCGCCGATGGAAGCGGACCCATACCTGTCGAAGATCGGCTCCCAGGTCGTCCCGGCGTTGACCGACTTCCAGACACCTCCAGAAGCTCCGGCGCAAAGCACCTGGGTGAAGTCCTTATCCAGGGCCTCAAAGGCCGAGATGCGGCCGACCATATTGGCCGGGCCGACATTTCGCCATTTGAGGTCTTTGATCAGGTTTGGATCCGTGCTTTGGGAAAAAAACAGATGTGACAAGCCGAGCACAAGCCACATCATGACCAAGGCGCGGAACGCCCTTTTAACATTCGATGCCATTTCTCTCCTCCTTCCTAAACTGAAACATTTGTTGGTCAAATTATATAAAAAACGAACGAAATTATTCAACGGCCATTTTTTGACCTCATCTTTGACAACGCTTTTCCCCTTTGTTATAAGAAAAGCACGTATTTTTAAGGAGGAAGGACCATGAAACGCATTCTTCACGGGGCGGTTATGCTGACCGTCTCGATCTTCATCGTCATTCCCGCGATCGCCTCCCCGCAGCTGCGAGGGAAAAAATTGTATGACGAGTGGGCCAAGCTCGAGATCGTTAAAACGACGGGCACGACCAGGCTCACCTGGCTTCCCGATGGCCAAGGCTATCTCGAATCGGAGACTGACAAAGCGACCGGGGGCACTGTCTTCTACAGCGTAGACCCCAAAACCCAGAAAAAAGCGCGTTTCTTTGATGCCGAGTCCGAAAAAAGCATTATCGCTTCTTACAACAGCCTCGCCGATAAAAATGTCATCGGATTGCCGTTCCAAAGTTTCACCTATATCCCCGGCTTCCGGGGGATCCGTTTCAGCGTCGGCCAGGCGGATGAGTATGTCTACTTCTTCAAAGAAAAAACCTTCTGGAAGCTGGACCGGCCGCCCGGCCAGGCATCTTCCGTGCAGGCCGTGCCTCCCCAGGCCATGCGCTTAATGGGGGCCGGCCAACTCTTCGCGATGCCTGGCTACTCGCCGGATTTCAAGAAATTTGCGTATAGCAAGGGCTACGACATCTGGATCTACGATCTTGCTTCAAAATCGGAGGAGCCCTTGACCGGGGGTGGCTCGGAAGAGCTGATGAACGGCAAGACCGATTGGGTCTATCCGGAAGAGCTGAGCCAAAGGGACGCTTTCTGGTGGTCTCCGGACAGCCAAAAAATCGCCTACCTCCAGTTCGACGAGCGGGCGGTCTATAATTTCCCGATCATCCATGAGCTGACTCAGGACCGGAAGCCTGCCTTTGAGACAACCCTGGAGCTCGAGCGGTATCCCAAGGCTGGCCAGCCCAATCCGACGGTCAAGCTTTTCGTCATCGACGTTGCCACCAAGAAGACCGTGGAGATTAAAACCGAAAGCTCGCCCGAGGTCTATCTCACGCGTATCGTATGGCGCAACGACGGGACCGAGCTCTTCTTCCAACGGCTGAACCGCTTTCAAAACCGCTTGGAGCTTAAGGCCGCCAACCCGGCTACGGGAGATGTGCGGACGGTGCTCGTCGAGGACGAAGAATGTTTCATTAACCTCAATAACGACTTCCGCCAGCTCAGCGACAACAAGTTTTTCACTTGGAACTCGGAGAGGACGGGCTGGAAGCATCTCTTTCTCTACGACTACGCAGGAAAACTGGTCAGCCCGCTGACCAAGGGCGATTGGGAAGTCGGCGGGATCTCCCTGGTCGACGAAAAGAACCAGTGGATCTATTTCACGATTGCGGACAATGTCGGCCTGGACACCCAATTCGGGCGTGTCAAATTCGACGGCACAAAGCTCGCACGGTTGACGACTGAGCCCGGCACGCATGCGGTTTCCATCGACCCGGCCGGCAAGTATTACCTCGACAATTTCTCCTCGCTGACCGTGCCGCCGACGGCCAATCTCTATCAATCGGACGGAAAGCTCATCCGGACGACGGCCACGACCAACAATGACAAGGTGAAAGAGCTTGGCCTGCAGGAACCGGAAATCGTAACCCTAAAAGCCGCCGACGGCAAGACCAATGTCTACGGCATTCTTTTCAAGCCGGCGGATTTCGACCCCAACAAAAAATATCCGCTTTACGTTCAGGTCTACGGCGGCCCTTCGCATCGGAACAGCAATTCCTACCAGACGGCCGGCCCCAAGGCCCAGCTCGCCCAGCTCGGGTACATCGTCTGGGAACTCGATGGACGGGGAACGACGCGCCGCGGAAAAAAATTCCTGGCCGAGACCTATCTCAAGTTCGGCCAGGTGGACGTCGATGACCAGGCCGCCGGCGTCAAGCAGCTTCGCGAGCGCCCCTCCATCGACGGCTCGCGGGTCGGCATGACCGGCGGGTCCTATGGCGGATATATGACGTGCATGTCCATTCTTCGGTATCCGGATGTCTATTCGGTTGGGGTCGCCCGCTCCTCGGTCACGGATTGGCGCAGCTATGACTCGATCTACACAGAACGCTATATGCGCACCCCTCAAGCCAATAAGGAAGGGTACGAAAAAGGTTCGGCCCTCACTTATGCCAAGAACCTCAAGGGGAGGCTGCTGCTCGCGCACGGTACGATCGACAACAACGTCCATCCCGCGAACACGATCCACCTCCTGGATGCCCTGCAGAAGGAAGGAAAGGATTTCGACATGATGTACTATCCCGAGCACCGCCACGGCATCGGCGGCTATAACGCCCAGCACCTGGCCAAGTTGACCATGGAATATTTCCTGCGCCATCTGCGGCCGGAGAACTGGGAGGAGACGATCAAGACGGTCTGGTGAAAATAAATTGGGCTCGATGGGACCTGACAGATACTCTTGGAGGGAAACCCGTGGCTGGGTTTCCCTCCAACGATCGCTTCGCTCTCTGCCTCCTTTCCAAGGAGCATTTGGCGATGAATTCATGGGAAGATGCTCCTTGGAGGGGTGGCAGGGCAGGCGGGTATTCCCGCCGCCCGTTGGAGGGGGACCCTGTGAAAGGGTCCTCATCCAAGAGTGTCCGGGGGGCCCCATATGTAAAGAATGTTGAAACACGATCCATCATGATGAGAAACGAGAAAGACTCGCTCAGGGCGCTCATCAAGCTCCCTCCCGCGGAACGGCCGTTTCTTGCCCTCGCCGAACTTGTGCCCCTCCCCGGCCATGACTTGAGCAATTTCGAGAAATTCCTCAAGGGCTACGCCGAAAAGAAAAATGCTCTGCCCGAAGATGTCCGACTGGCTGCGATCACCATTCCCCAAAGTCCCAACGGCGTTGCCTCGATCAGCCCCGCCGACATCTTTTCACTTCTCCGGATGAAGAATCTCTGGGCCGACCTCGACGTCATTCCCCATGTGACCGCCAAGGACCACAATACGGAGGCGATCAAAACGTATTTGATCGGCCTGCAAAAATTCGGGATCAAATCTGTGTTGGCACTCACGGGGGACAAGCCGTGCTCGGGCAAGGGAGTTTTTGAGGTCGATTCCCTCGGGCTCATCGAGCTGGTCCAAGAATTGAACTATGACTCATTCAGCCGCGCCCTGCCCGGCCATTTCGACAGTGTCCATCAATTCTCCATATTGGCCGCCGTTTCGCCGTTCAAATACACGGAAGCCTCCCAGATGCAGCAATACTTCAAAATGGAGAAAAAAATCCGCAGTGGAGCGGATGGCCTGATCACGCAAATGGGCTGGGACTGGCGCAAAAGCCAAGAACTTTTCTGGTATCTCAAAGAAAAAAAATTACAAGTCCCTATCTTTGGAAATGTCTATTTCTTGTCCACGGCGACACCCGCCCCGCGCTTGATGTTCGAGGGAAAACTCCCCGGTTGCTCGTTGACAAAAGAGCTCTACGAAAAGGTCTGCCAAGAGAGCCTGCCGGACCACATCGAACGGGCGGCCCAGCAGGTGGCCATGTATCGAGACCTGGGCGCGGTCGGCGTCGATATCGGAGGTCTCTTGGATTTCGATATGCTGGTCACAATCCTGGACCGGGCGAATTCGATCGGCCGGGATTGGCGGCGATTCCAAGCGAACCTTGAATTCGGAATACGGAGCCTTCCGGACGGGAGGCCGGGATTCTATCTTTATGATGAGAGCGGCCAACGGAAATCTCCCGCAAAGCCAAAAGCCTCTTTAAACAAGAAAACTTTTGATATTCTCCACAGCACCCTTATGACTCCCGGCCGCGGCCTGGATCCCCTCCTCAAAGGAGTCCTGAAAAGCAGCCGATCGGCGCGTCAAGGGAAAGGGGTTCTCTACAAGATGTTTTTTGCCTGGGAGAAAGCCCTGAAAACGCTCCTCTTCGACTGCGAGGAATGCGGCGATTGTTTCCTGGTCGAAAATTTTGGCTTGTGCACGCTGGGGAAATGTGAAAAAGGACTGCCCAATCCGCCATGCGGCGACGCCGCCCCCGACGGATCCTGCCCCCATCATGCGGAACGACGCTGCGTCGGCGAGATGATTTATGATGCGGCAGCCAGCGAAGGGCTCACGGGATTGAAGAAATTAGAAGCTGCGGTTAGCCCAAGCCGCAATCCGGCCCTCGAGGGGACCGCGTCCGTCCTCAATTACCTGTTCGAAAAAGACCATGCCCAAAAAATAAATTTAACCCTGATCGGAGAGAACCTCCATGCCAGCATCGCCAGGCCGGCTGCAGCGATGAAAGAGCTCCTGGCTATGGGACCGGAAGCCTTTATCCAGCCGAGCGGCGCGTTCGACTACATCATCTCCGTGATTCAAGCCCAGGTCAAACACGGAGCGGCGTATATTGACGTCAATGTGGACGCATTCGGAGACGGCAACCTGGAGCTGCGCATGAACATGATGCGGGATTATGTGCAGCTCATCCGCAAACACGGCCGGGGAGTTCCGGTTTGCGTGGACAGCGGCTCGCCGGACGTCCTAAAGGCAGGTCTTGAAGAATGGTATAAAGGCGCGCCATCCACCATCGCCGCTCCCCTGCTGAATTCGATCAAAACTTATACGATGGACGAGATCCTGCCCCTGCGAAGCCGCCATCCTTTCAAATTCATCGGGCTGCTGGTGGACATTCAATCCACAGGCTCGGAAGGCTCGTATTACGGCGTCGGCGAGCTCTACGATATGGCCAAAAGGATCTTTCGGGCGGCGACCGAAAAATATGGTTTCCAGCCACAGGATATCTTCTTCGATTCGACGGTTTTTCCGCTGTCCATTGACATCCCCATGACGCACGATGCCCCGGGATATACATTCCGGACGTTTGAAACCATCCGCAGGATCAAGCGCGACCCGGCCATGAAGGGCGTGCACCTATCGCTGGGCATCACCAACGCCGTCCGGGACCTGCCCGGCCGCAGGACGGGCGTCTGCCGGGCTTATTTGGCGAAAGCGCAGGAATGCGGCCTGGACGCGGCGATCGTCAATGTCATCCATGATTACGGAAAACGATCTCCGGCGCCGGAGCTTCTGGAGTTCGTGGAGGCCTTCGCCGGGCAGGACGGCTCGGCCGAATCCTGCCAGCGTGTGATCCGCATGATGCTCCGATTTTGTCGGGCCAGCCGCAAAATTCCCGCAGCGCACTTCTCTCCCTGAAGCAGAATCCGTTTGACATCTATTTTTCACCTTCGATATAAAAAGGGAGTGGAAATATCCGCCAGGAGGGTTCCTAATGTTTAAAGGTCATCCCAAAGGACTGTTCGTGGCCTTCTTCGCCAACATGGGCGAGCGCTTCGGCTTCTACACCATGGTCAGCATTTTTGTCCTCTTCATGCAGGCCAAGTACGGGCTGACGGCGGCCCAGTCGAGCCTTGTCTACACCGTCTTCGCGTCCTGCGTCTACTTCTTCCCGCTCTTGGGCGGCTGGCTGGCCGACAGGGTTTTAGGCTACGGCCGGACGATCAAGCTGGGAATGATCATCATGTTTCTGGGCTACGCCCTGCTCACGATTCCGACCAAAATGGAAACCGGCTTTGCTTTGGTCATCGCCGCGCTGGCCGTCATTGCCATCGGCACCGGCTTCTTCAAGGGCAATCTCCAGGCCCTGGTCGGCAACCTGTATGACGACCCGAAATACGACGGGCTCCGCGACCGCGCCTTCAATATTTTTTACATGGGCATTAACATCGGGGCTATGTTCGCCCCGACCGCTTCGGAAAAAGTAAGCAATTGGATCCTCACCTCACTCCGCTTTACGTATGACGCGAGAATTCCCGCCCTGGCCAACGACTTCATCCGGGGCCGGTTGGCTGATGCGGGCCAATACCTGGGCCTCGCCCAAGCCCAGGATGCAAGAGTGAGCCTCGAAACCCTGAAATCCTTTTCCGAGCGATATATCAACGCCCTCGGCAAATCCTATCATTTCGGATTCGGCGTCGCGCTGGTCAGCCTGATCGTGTCCATGCTGGTCTTCTGGGGTTTCAGGAAATATTACAAACATGCCGATATCTCGGAAAAACAGAAATCAAAATCCGAGGCCCTCAAGTCGCAGATGGTCGAGCTCACGCCTCAACAGACAAAGGAACGGCTGGTGGCGCTCGGCCTCGTCTTCTTGATCGTCATTTTCTTTTGGATGGCCTTCCAGCAGAGCCCCGTCACGCAGACGTTCTTCGCTCGCGATTACACGGTCGCCAGCGTGGGCAAGCTGACAAATCTCTGGTTCGACTTAACTGGACTTCTCTCGATATTTCTGGCCGTCATCGGACTGGTTTTCCTGGTCAAAAAAAGGTCGAGCACCGTTGCTCGCGCAGTGGGAGGCGCCGCCTTTATGGTTTTCGCCGTGCTGGCCTATATGAGATTCCGCGGCTACCCTGAAGTCAATCCGTTCCAGCCCCAGCGGTTCCAGCATTTCAACCCATTCTTCATCGTCGCCCTGACGCCTGTCGTGATCGGCCTTTTCAGCGCCCTCCATAAAAGAGGGAAAGAGCCGAGTGCTCCCCGCAAGATCGGGATCGGGATGCTGATCACGGCGGCCGCGTTCGCCATCCTTGTCATCGGCTCGCTCGGCCTCCCTTCGCCCAAACAACTGGGCGGTCTGGTCGCACCGCCAGAGTCTCAGGTGTCGGTTTATTGGCTGATCTCAACCTACTTCCTAACGACGATCGCCGAGCTTTTTCTCAGCCCCATCGGCATTTCCTTCGTGTCCCGCGTCTCGCCGCCCAAGTACAAGGGTCTCATGCAGGGCTGCTGGTTTGCCGCCACTGCCATCGGCATCAATCTGGTCTTCGTCGCCGGCTGGCTGTGGATGCGGGTCCCACTCTGGTCGGTGTGGCTGATCCTGGTCGTCGCTTGTCTGCTCTCGGCCGCCTTCATGTTCGTCATCATGAACAAGCTCGAGCGCGCCTCCAAAGTTTGATGGCATTAGGAACGCTGAATGCCGGACTCAGCCGGGAGATGTCTCAGCCCAATCGTTCGAGGCGCGAATCGACCTCTGCCTGAAACGTTCCGATTTTTCCCCGGATGAACTCTTTGACCGTCAGCCTCTCATTTTGGATGAGCGGCGTCAGGTCAAGGGCATACGTTATCGCCGAACAGATGTCTGTTTCGTGGGTCGCGTAATATGTGGCGTTGGCGATGCGCCGCCCGGCGGTGGCCAGATCGTAGCGCTTCCCGCCGCTGATCTGGGAATCAAAAAGTCCGAGCAGCGCCGCGGACAGGTTCGGATATTTATCGACGGGAAGGACAAGTTTGTCTTCGTCGGCAAGCCAGTCAAGATCGCGCCAGACTTCCACCCCGCAGGCCTTCTTGGGACGCGCCTCGGCGGGGAGAGCCCGGATGGCTTCGAGGGACCTGAGCAGCGCGGCCACGTGCGTGTCATGTTTATCGGCCGGATTGTGGAGATAGACAACCTCCGGCCCGGCGATCTCCAGGATCGATTGAAGGTCTCGAACGGCATATTTATTCCCCGCATCCTTGACGGCTCCGCTCGTATACATGAGCTGGACCTGGCAGGCATATTCGCCAAGATAGGCAGCCTTGCGCTGTTCGAGCCAGCGTATTTCCTGCATGTCTTTGTCGGTATAGCCGCCATAGATTCCCGTTCGCGGGCTGCCGGCGCCGTTGGTCAGGACGACTCCGGTGAACCAGCGGTCCGTCCGGCTGAAACATTCGGCAATCCCGTGATAAGCGAGGATTTCGATATCATCCTGGTGGGCGCCGACGGCCAGGTGCGTCGTGCGCTTCAAGGCCTTCTCGACATCCATTCCGTCAGGGATAAAAATATCGGCGTTTGAATTTGCAAATTTCATGGGACATCTCCCTTTTTTAAAAACTTGGGGTCCATAGACCAAACCCAAAAAATCGATCTATAGCCCCAGAATTTTATCCGATTATAGCACCGGCAGCGAGGCGGCGGCCACCGCCTGTCCGAGACGTCTGTCCCGTTCATCGGGCGTCCGCATATGAATTTTCTCAAATAATTCAGGGAATTCGTCTCGCAAAACCTCTTTGGCTTTTTCGATAATGATCTCGCCGCCTTGACCGCTCGTCACCCGGCCGAGAACCAGCAGGTTCCGGAACTCATAAAAATCGGCATAATGGGCCACGGCATAGCCGAAATATGCGCCGATCGACCCAAAAATCTTGCCGGCTCGGGCATCCCCGGATTTCATCAGCGATTGGACCTCGGCCAAGCGCTCCGGTAGAGGCATCCCGGCGGGAAAGTCGATGCCGGCCTTGGGAGCGAGGCGGGCCACGGCCTGCTGGGAGAAATATTGGACGCCGCAGCCGATGTCTCCCGACCATTCGTCGGCCGGCGCGTCTGGACGGTAATCGACCGAGACAAAGGCCAGCTCGTTCAACCACGGCGTGATCGTGCCGTCCGGCGTGACGTACCCGGCGGCTTGGCTGGATCCCATGGATATGCCCAAGACGGCATTATCGTTCATAGCCATGGAGCCGGCCAGGGCGGTCACTTCGCCGTCATTGATCACTTCGAACGGAACCTTGTTCCAACGCTTTTTCAGCTCGAAAAAGATTCCGCGGATATGCTTTCGGAAATTGTCTTCGCTGATCCCGCGGAAGAGCGACGCCACCCGGACTTCATTATTGATATAAATGCCCGCCGCGCTTCCACCGATGGCATCGACTCTCGGCAGTTTCTCGGCGGCGCGTCGGATGGAGTCGTTAATGCCTTGGATATGGTAGGAGGGGTCTTTCTCAAAGGACGGGTTCCAGGGTACTTCCTCTGAGAAAACGACCTGGCCGTCGACGAGAGCGGCCGATTTCCGATCGCTTCCGCCGAGATCGAAGCCGACGCGACAGCCGTTGAAATGGCGCCCCAGGGCGCGGGCCATCTCTCTCGGCGCCGGCATGTCTTCGGCCGGACAATATTTGATCTCCATGGGATGGTCGTACACCCTTTCTCCCATGAAATGGAAATCGAAGGCGCGTTTCCCGCCCGGTCCGTAGATGCCGGCCATGAGGTCCGCCAGGCGGGGATCTCCGCTAATCCATATCTTATACCCGCCCTTCTGCCAGAGCAGGAATTTGATCAGCCGTTCGACATACCGTCCGTTCAGCTCGGCAGATTCCCCTTTGTGGGGCAAGACGGCCGTCTGGAAGATGGACACGGTATCGTCCTTGCGGACCAAGGCGATGGATAGCGGAATGGCCTGGCCGGATTGCCGAACGAGTTTCTGAAATTCCCGGTTCCAAAGGACGGCGGGACAAAAATCCTGATCCAAAACGGGTTTGTGCTTAGACTCGACTTGAAGGCTCGGCATGATTGCTCATCCTCCACATTCGATGCGGTTTTTATATTATCCAGGATGGTCTGAAAATCAAGCTAAACTTCATAGCCCAAAAAATATTCAGTCGGACGGGGAGCTTGTTCTACGATGCCAATGGCGGTGGATCCAGTCGATAACTTTGTCTTTGGCGAAAATGCCGACGACGAATAGGACCAGGGCGACGGCGGAAATGATCCAGACAGGCAGATAATGCCTCTCTTGGAGGTTGGCACCGATGTACGCGGAGCCCAGCAGGCCGGGGAACCTGGCGATCATGGCGATCAATAAAAACTTGAAAGGCTTGATGGGCGTCAGCCCGGCGATATAGACCAGGGTGTCTTTGGGAATGCCCGGGATCAAGAACAGGACGAACATGGCGATCTCGGATTTTGGACTATTGATCAAGAAATCAAATTTTTCCAGCTTCCTTTGCGAGACGAATGTCCTGACCAGGGAAAAACCGAGAAGCTTGGTCGCGAAAAAGACGATCATCGTGCCCAGGAGGATGCCGATGACCGCATAAAGGGTCCCCAGGGCCGTGCCGAAGACGTAGCCGCCCGCCATCTGAACGATCTCTCCGGGAATCACGACGATGATCACATGGGCCACTTGGATCGCGATATAGATCAGGGCACTGAGGGGGCCGAAGGAAGTCAAGAATTCCCGGAATTGTCCCGGCTGGCTCATGAGGCGGGTTATGGGCGACGTGAACTTTATCGAAAGGACTACGATAATCGCCAGAAACAAGACAAGCAAAACAATCTTGGCAGTCAGGATCGTCCGTTTTTGTCTTTCCATGGTCTGCGTCCAGGGGGAGTATTATATAGAGAAAAGCGCCGTGCGGCAAAAGAAATTCAGGAGACGCGAACACAGTCTCAGTATTGGAAGGCTTTCCCGCCTGCCATGACCTCTTGGGTCGTTTCGTCAAACGTCACCCGCTGTCCGGTGTGCAGCGCCGCCGTGGTCATGATGACGGCGATGGCATGGCGATAGCCGGCGACAACGTCGGCGTGGGGCGTTTTGCGGCCGCGGACGCATTCCATCCAATTTCGCATGTGATTCGACGTCATCGGGTCGGATCCCGTATTGGCGGCGGTCTCCGCGGTTTCCGCGGGGAGTTTGAATTCGGCCAGAAGGTTGGCTTTCATGCCCATGGCTGAGGCGGCGCTTTGTGTCAATCCTCCCTCCGGCGTCACGATATTCCTGTCCAGGTCCAATTTCCCGCCGTTGGAATAATAATATTCTTTCACCCCTCCCGCAGAATTATGCATCCGGGACGAATAGACGACTTGAAACCCCGTTTTAGGGTCGTCGAGCGGGCCGTAATCCAAAACGGCGGTCATGGTATCGGCGTTTTCCCGGCCGTCCTTCCAGACATAGATGCCGCCGTTGGCCGCGGCGCTCCTGGGATGAGGAAGCTCGGTAAACCAATGGACGGTATCGATCTGGTGGCACATCCACTGCCCGGGAATGCCCGAGGAATACGGCCAGAAGAGGCGGTACTCAAGATATTTTCTCGGATTCCAAGCTTCGTAAGGCCGATTCAAAAGGTATCGTTTCCAATCCGTATCTTCTTCCCTGATTGCCGCGACGAGGTCCGGCCGTCTCCACCGACCCGGCTGGTTGACGTTCCAAGTCATCTCGACCATGGTGATTGGGCCGAACTTCCCCGATTGGATGTACTCACAGGCGGCGATATAGTTCGCTCCGCTCCGTCTCTGCGATCCGACTTGGACGATTCTCCCGCTCTCCTGAACGGCTTTGAGGGCAGCCCGATTGTCCTCCATGGTCTCGGCGAAAGGTTTTTCGACATAGACATCGCAACCCGCTTTCACAGCATCCGTCGTATGCAGGGCGTGCTGAAAATCGGCCGTGCTGATGATTACGGCGTCCGGTCGGATTTTTTCCCATAATTCATCGTTGTTGCGGGCGGCCGTGATCGTCTGGCCGGTCAGCCCCTTGATAAACGCCACGCCTTCCTCGCGGCGGCGGCTCCAAAGCTCAGAGACCGCGACGAACTCAAAATTCAGCTCGCGGGCATATTGGACAAAAGGCGGAATCAACGAGCTTTTCGCCCGGTCCGAGAACCCCACGATCCCCACCCTCACCCTATCGTTGGCGCCGCGAATTCTCCTCATGCTCTTGGCCGTCAATCCTCGGCTGGCGCGGTTGACGGTAAAGCCGGCCGAGCCCACGGCCGCCATTTTTATGAAACTCCTCCGCGAAATGCCCATGTCGACCTCCTTATGGTTTGGCTCGTGTTCCTTTGTTCATGATTCGGAAACATCCGCAATCTGTTTTTTCAAACAGGCCACGGCCGCCGGGAGCTGTTCCTTCATGCTCTGCCAACGGCATTCGATGGATATTCCGCCTTTGTAATCGATCTTTCGCAATGCCCTCAAAAAGGGCCTGAAGTCGTCGCCGGCGGTCCCCGGCGGGGTTCGTTGTTCTTTTTCCGCAATATGGCAGTGACGGATGTGTGTGCCGTGCGTCTCGATCGCTTCGGGCGTCTCCCCTTCTCTCAGAAGATGATAGATATCCGCCAGCAGCTTGAAGCTCGGATGGCCGACCGCCTCGACGATCGCCGATCCCTCGCTGAGGCTGTTGATGAAATTGACCTCACCCGTGTTCAGCGGCTCAAGACAAATGAGCACCCCATGGCGTTCGGCGAGGGCGGCCGCTTGTTTGGCCAGGTCAATGAATTGCTCCTGGGCTTGGGCCCGGCTGAAGCCGTCGGGGATCTTTCGCGATTCGCCACTGCCCCAAACAATCGTCCCGATCCCGGCCTGGGCGGCCCTTCGGAAAGCCGTCTCGGCATATTCGAGAATCTCTGGATGCTTCGTTTCAGGGCCGACCGCTTTCAATGCGCCGGGAAGAAAACCGTTACAGGCGCGGACCGGAATTTTTGAATCCTTCACTGCCTGGAGATTGGCTTGAAATTTTTCTTCCGGCTGTTCAGGCATCAAAAAACTCCGGACTCCCTCTTCGAAATAGGTGCATCCTCCGGCTTCCAGGATGTCCCGATTGGCCAGGGACGTGCAAACGCCGATCTGATCAAGGAAAGACGCTCGATTTTGCCCGGGAGAAGGGCCGAGGAAGCGCGCCCGCCAGAGCAGTCCTGCCCCGGACAACCCCGCCCATCTTAAAAAGGTCCGACGGGAGGTCAGTGTCATCGCTTTGTCAGGAGACATTGTTGATATTCTAGCCTGCTTCGGGCAATTCATCAACCATTTCTAAAAAGATTCATTTGATTTTCATTGGACGGGGTGCTAAAGAAATGAAGGTTGGGAAGGCCGGCGTCATGGACAAGCGTTTGGATCGCATCAGCTTTTTACTGGGCTCCGCGATCCTCGTTTTTCTGGCCTCCGCCTTGCTTCTGAATTCGGCCCTTTTTGCCCTTCGTTTTCCCATCTCGCCCCTGGGGTTTGTTGTCGCCCTTGGATCGACCGTCTCGTTCATTTATTGGGGCACAAGAAAATATTTCGATCAAAAGCGTCTTCTCACCATGGGAATGATCGGATCGGTCTTTCTGAGCATCCTGATCGCTTCGATTTTAATGAGCGGCCTGTTCTATGACGTCTCTTATGACGGTCAGACGTATCATCAAGAAGCGGTCAGCCAGTTGAACCATGGCTGGAATCCCGTCCGGGACCCCCCGCTCCAAAATGAGTATGGGATTTGGATTAATCATTATCCAAAAGCGCCTTGGATCTACGCCGCGCAGCTCTATAAAATTACGCGCCGCATGGAGCAGGCAAAATCGGCCAACACGTTGCTGATGTTTGCCGCTTTCTTTTTATCGCTGGCCGCTTTCCTGAGGTTTGACCGGACGAGACGAAACCGGGCGCTCCTCTTTAGCCTGCTGGTCTCCCTCAATCCGGTTTCCATTTATCAATCCCTCAGCTTCTATGTGGATGGACAGCTAGCGTCCCTCCTGCTGGCTCTCGCGGCGCTGTCCTACTTGTTATTCCGGGACCCCGACCCGCCGATTGTTCTCATTTTTATTTCCTGCACGGTTATGCTGATCAACACAAAATTCACCGGCGTTGTCTATGCCGTGGTGTTTCATGCGGCACTGGCAACCTGGGTCTTAATGAAAAGGCGCAAAAACGTGTTTAAATTTGCCGGCATCATTCTGGCGAGTTACGTCCTTGCCTTATTTTTCGTTGGCTATAATCCCTATGTGACGAACGTCCTCAGGAAAGGCCATCCTTTTTATCCTCTCGCCGGTCCGAAATCGGCCAATATTATCATTCATCAAGAACCCCAGAATTTCCAGCATGCCGGCCGCTTTAAAAAACTATTGACTTCGATATTCTCCCAGACCGAGAACGTGTCTCGCCGGGAAACGACGAAATGGAAATGGCCTTTTTCCCTCGACATTCCCGAGCTCGCAACGCTGACGACGCCCGATTCCAGGATCGCCGGGTTTGGCCCCTGGTTCGGTGGCGCATTTTTATTATCCATTATCATTATCTTGGCGAGCCTGCCCCGGATGGTTGTCCGTCAGGCCAATCCCATCTCCGCCACGTTGCTGGGAATGATATTTTTTCTAGCTCTGTCCGTCTTGGCTAACCCTGAATCCTGGTGGGCACGGTATGCTCCCCAGCTGTGGATGATTCCCGTTGGCGCAAGCCTCCTGGGACTCTATGGATCGAAGAAAAAGGCTCTTAGTTATATATCGAGAATCCTGGCTGTCGCACTGGCCGTCAATATCTTCATGGTCTCCTGTGCCTACTTGACAGGACAATCCATGGGAACGTGGAGACTGAAGCGACAGCTCCGATATCTAGCCGGCTGCCCACCGCCCGTGACCGTGAATTTCAATGGCTTTACGGCTAACAGGCGCCGCTTTGCCGAATGGGAAATTACCTATAAAGAATCCGAAGACATCCTTGACGATCAAAAGCGGGTTATCCGGCTTTTCGGGTCGGAGACCCAAGTCAGGTATTGCCGTTCGCCGCAAAGAGAAATCTAATTTTCTCCCAATTGACGCCGCCCTGCCGCAGGTCATCTGCCACAAGCGCAACGATGGTTTTCGCTCATTGAGCTCTTTGATCTCGTATGCGTGATGACAGTGATCTCGTACACCTTGGGATTGTCTTCTCCGACCTCATCCTCGGGAACATAAGGCCGCTGAACCCTGATCCAGTTGCCCCTCTAAATACATTCTACCCAAACGAAAATAGGCTATCAACCTAAAACTCGATTCCCAAAACGCTCGATGAGGGAGTTCTTCCGGCCGGGATTGACAAGAGACTCTAAGGAGAGACCGATTAAAGGCCCGGCTTATACTTTGATTCTTCAAACGTGATCTTGAAGGATGACCCTTGTTGCCTGGAAAGCTCAATCCGGCCGTCCAGTTGCTCGACCAACATCGTAATGATCTGCATCCCCAGGGTCGTCGTGTTGCGAAAATCTAGGCTATCCGGAAACCCGATGCCGGTATCGCTGACGATCAGAAGAAATTTGTCGCCCTCCGTCCGGCGGAGCTCGATCAGAATCTCTCCCCCCCGTCCATTGGGAAAGGCATGTTTGAGCGCGTTGGAGATGAGCTCATTCACGATCAGTCCGCAGGGAATGGCCGTGTTGATATTCATAAATATCTTTTCCATATCCGTCTTGAGCTTGATGAGATTCGAATCGACCTGATAGGAATGGAACAAATGAAGAGCCAGGCTTTGGATATACTGAGAAAATTCAATATTGGATAAGTCCTTGGACAGATACAATTTCTCGTGAACAAGGGCCATGGAGCGGATCCGGCGCTGACTTTCTTGGAACATCTCGAGGACCGCGGGATCCTCGATGTGTCGGGCCTGGAGGTTAAGCAGCGAGGAGATGACCTGCATGTTATTCTTGACGCGGTGATGAATCTCCCGGAGAAGGACTTCCTTCTCCCGGAGGGAGGCCCGCAAGGCCGCTTCGGCTTGTTTCCGGTGGATGACCATGGCCACCTGGTCGGAGACAAACCTCAGAATATTCTTGTCTTCCTCCCGATACCGAACGCCCTCCGTATAGCTTTGAACGACGAGCACGCCGATCGTTTGCCCGTCGATTTTCAAGGGAACGCCGAGCCAATCAATCGAAGGAGCGCCGATAGATTCCACCTCGCCCTTGTTCACCAGGTTCTCGAAAACTTCCGGCAAGGCTAACAAGGGTTCTTTTGTCCGAAGGACATATTCGGTCAGGCCCTTGCCCAACAGTTTGGGCGAGGGCGTCGGGTCAAATTCGTCAACAAAATAGGGAAAACTGAGGACGGAGCTCGCGGCATCGTAGAGCGCGATATAAAAATTCTTGGCCGGCATCAATTCGCCGATGATCCGATGGATGGAATGGAAGAGCTCATCGAGGCTCTCTAACGAGATGGCCGCCTCGGAGATTTCGAAGATGGAATTCTTCAGTTTTTCCACCCGCTTTCGCTCTAGAGATTCAAGCGTCAAAGAGACCAGGTCTCCGATGGAAACGGCAAATTGTTGCTCCTCAAGCGCCCATTCCCGTCTCGGTCCCGTATGCTCATGACAAACGATGCCCGCCAGTTCCCCATAAAGGCGAAAGGGGACGTCCATCATCGAAGTGATGCCGAAGGGCTTCAAGTAGCCTTCGACGAACTCCTCCGTCCGTGGATCGGTCAGCGCGTCGTTGGCGGCCAGCACCCGGCTTTCCTCGAGAGCCTTGAAATAGCGCGGGTAGGCATTGGCTCGAAGGCGCAATCCATTTTCATGAAAGTCTTTGTTGATTCGATAGAGGTCTCGGCACACGATTTCCGAATGGTCTTCATTGAAAAACCAGATGCTGACACGCTCGACACCCATCGTCCTGGCATCCACCTCGGTGGCTTTGTTCAAGGCGGAATCCATATCAGAATAATTCGTTTTTGCCAGCTCCAGTAGAGCAACCTGGTGGCGAATGATTTGCTCCGTCCTTTTTTTTAGGGCCTCCTCATTTTTTCGCCGTTCGAGGGCGTTGACAAAGATCTCGCCGACGATCTGAAGAAGAGAGATGATCTCATCCGACCACGTTTTTTCTTGTCGAATCGAGTCGAAGCCGAGAAACCCGATGAGCTCCTGACCCAAGGCCAGCGGAACCACGATGAGGGACTGAGTCCCCCTGGATTGGATGAATGCTTTTTCCGCCCGGGCTTCTGGAGGTAGGGCTGAAACCCGAGGAATGTGGATGGGCTCGAGGTTTTTGAGTTTTCCCAGCCACCAGGGAAAAGAGGCTGATGCCAATCCCTGCAAAAGAGGCTTTTGGGGGACGATTCCTTGTGCGCACCATTCGTGGGTATTATCCGCCAATTTACCGCCCTCGCGAGAAAGAAAAATATAGCAACGATCGACGCCGGCGAATATGCCGATTTCCGCCAGCGACTGCTGGATGGTGTCATCGATTTTTTCTGTGGGGAGAGTAATAAATTGCGTGGAAATCTTGGAGATGATCTCTTCTAATTCGATCCGGTATTTGAGTTCGGCCTCGACCCGTTTCCGGTCTGTGATATCGAGGACGAAAATGGCGATCTTAGTGACGACTCCCTTTTCATTGAGGGCAGGACAGAGGAAGTTGACAAAATATCGGCCGGCGCGGCTATCTTCAAACCGGATGGGTGTTCCGGTCCGGGCGACTTTGTCAATCATCGTCTTCCTTTGCCGGACGGCATCCGGCTCAATGAAGTCATAGCAGCAGCGTCCGATCGAGTCACTGACCTTCTGGCCTAGACTCCGGGCCATGATTTCATTGACCGCGATGATTGTTCCTTGGGGAGTGATGAGCAGAGCGGGCTCGGGGACGGCGTTGAGGAACGCTCTTATCGAGGCCTCGCTTTCCCGTAGGGATTCTGCCAGGAGTTTCAGTTCGGTGACATCCCCGCGAAACCGGACTTCGGCTTTTGTGCTTTCGTTTTTTTCCGTGGATGGATTTTTGGAGCTACGTTTCGCCCCACCTTGACTGGACTCGGAGGGTATCATCTTTTTGGGGGCAACGGATGTCTCTTTCAAAGCTGTGCCTTTCATAGACTTTGCCCGTCGGAAGCCGGAATTCCGGCCTCGCGCAGGCCAAGCTCCTCGATCTAGATATTAGCGCGTATCTCCGAAAAGGAAACCGCCGTTATAGGGGATATTAGGGGTGATTTTTTTTGGACAGGGGTCCTCCCTTGCGGGGAGAACCTGTCTCTGGAGTGGGATATCGGAGAAGGGCAAGGGGCTATGCCGAGGGCCGGACTCGAACCGGCACGCTTCTTACGAAGCGAGGGATTTTAAGTCCCTTGCGTCTACCAATTCCGCCACCCCGGCTTTTCTTTAAAGAATATATTTGATTTGCCTATTTTTATCAATACCCGACAAACAATCCAAAACGAAACGTCGGTATACCGCGGCTCTATGACGATTAGTGTTTGACAAATTCAAATTACCGGTTTATAAATATATAAACTATGAAACAAATATATGAGCTTCACGCAGAGGTTTGCAAGACTCTGGCTAACCCCAAGCGTATTGAGATTATCAATCTTTTACGCTCTGGTGAAAAATCAGTTGCCTGGCTGCTTGAAGAAACAGGCCTCTTAAAGGCGAATCTCTCCCAGCATCTTTCGGTTATGCGTCAGCGAGGTATCGTTACGACCAGAAAAGAAGGATTAACTGTTTATTATCGTATTGCCAATCAGAAAATCGTTAAAGCCTGTGATCTAATGAGAGAGGTTTTATTTGAACAGGCAGAGGAAAGAAAGGAGACGTTAAAGAGATGGAAACGATGATAATCATAATTAATGATGCACCTTATGGAATCGAAAAGCCATGGAATGCTCTAAGAAGCGCGTTGGATCGAGGGAACTTCGAAGATTGTGACTTTTTAATGAAATAGATTACAGGAGGTTATGAATGAACATTTTTTATGATCTATTAAAGTTTTTGCATATCATGAGCTTTGTCTTTATGTCGGTGCCATTGTTTAATCTTATAGTGGTTAACGAGCGGGCTTTTTTTAGCTCATCTTTTAATTATTCCGTTGATCGCTATATGGAAAATATCATAAAGCACGGGGCCTATCGGTGTTTTGTATTCCAGTCCACCGTCTTACTTACAGGGGTCTTGCTTTTAGTCTTTGGGCCATTGGGTATCAAAACACTTTGGTCTAATTGGATTATCATTCTCAAGACGATATTGTTATTTACTCTGATGGGGCTGATCTCATATGTTCATTTCAAATTGCAGCCAAAAATTGAAAAATTACTCGCCAACCATGGTCCTGACGCTCCGCTGCCCGACAGCCTACTCTCTAATCTGAGGATCCATCGAGCTCGGCGCAAACGGATGGCGACTCTCTGTCTGTTCATCGTGATCACCATTATCATTTTGGGACTTCAGGTCTATTCTGCTTTCAGCCCGCTTCTAACTCTGGGGTTGATAGGACTAGCTGGCTTATTCGCTTGGAAAGCTAACAAAACGCTAATTCGATTCGGTTGGATATAAGGAGATACTTATAATAGGTGTGAATAATTCGTGAATATTCATGGGGAACTTATCGGAACCAATTAAATATCTATGCGTTTCAGTCGCCGCAGGCAATCTCTTTGCCCCGCAGCTGGCTCATGAGCAGAGCATAGACGCAGCCTACTCCCGGTCGGACCGCGATCGCTCCGAAGGGGCAATTCCGCATGCAAGCTCCACATTCCATGCAAAGGTTCTTGTCCGTGAGCCGGGCCTTTTTTCCCTCCATGACGAACGCCGCATGAGGGCAAACGATGGCGCATAGGCCGCAACCCGTGCATTTCCCCGGATCGTATTCGAGCGTCACGACATTTTTGAGATATTGAAGAGACACCGTTATACTCCTGTTCGCGTTTTCATATAAAAAACCCAGTCACCAGGGCCGCAACGCCCAGCGTCGCCGAAAGAATGATCGAAGGGAGTGCATATTTCATCTCCCGGACAACGCCTGAGAGCGACGTGAACGTGCTCGCTCCTGTAAAGTTCATGGCTAAGAAAGCTGAAAGTGCCGGCAGAAGAAAAATGTAGGACAAGGCGGCGGCCCATCCGGCCTCGGAGGCAATCGGCAGCCCTCGAAAAGCGCAAACCGCAACTGCCCAGAGCAATCCCAAAAGCCATCCTTTGAGGGCGAAAGGCCGGCCGGGGATCCAGGGAAGAAGAGCGGGAACGGCCACCGCACCGACGACAACTGCGCCCAGAAAGGCCAGGCCGTCCAGCGGGATAAAACGGACGCCCGCGAGCCTTGCTACCCAAAGGCCGAGGGCAGCCAAAAAGTATGGATTCCTGATTACCATCATGAGCTCGACGGGCGCTAGAATGAGGCGGTCCTTGAATGAAAAACGGACGCGCCTCATCTCCGGAGTCGCCTTGAGACCGGCGGCTAAAAAATCCGAAATGTCCTCCGCCCGGACGGGTCCGAAAATAACATGGAATTTCGTGCTCTTGGTGACTTGATGCGATGCCACTCCGGACGCAGAGAGCTGAGGCAGAATGAGACTCCGATGCGAAACGACCCGGGCGAGTTGGGTCATTTCAACCCGACGTATGACTTCGTCCGTCCCGAAATTGCCTTTGCCTGCGGCACACCAGACGTTGATGCCTTTGGTGTCCAAAACCAGCAGCCAAGCATTCCTTCCGTCCAGGGCTTGACGCACCCGATCGAAGCTCATCTTGTAATTGGCTGTGACGAACACGGGAGAGTTCGAGTCGGGGCTCCCTATGGCATAAAGCCCGGGCGGAACCGCGTACGACATGCGGCCGATTCCCCAACGGACCTTCCAGGTCCCCATCCTGTCGGCAAAGACAAGTTGCGTGGCGATCACCGGAACATTGCCGACCGGTGTTGACATAACCCGGGTAATCCAATGATGGGAGGAATTCATCTTTTTCGCTCTTTCCGGCCACTCGCTCCGGATTCGTTGACCTGTTTCATGGCATCGCCCGTCTTGGCAAGAATTAATTGTAATTTTCAAATATTGATACTGTCAATACATTTTTCTGCTTGACGGGACAGCGAGCTTGTTATATGAAAATATGTTCATATATTGATCGGCCAATGAAAGACATTTTGAGAGTCATGAAAGCCCTAGCCGACCCCACACGGCTGAGAATCGCCCTGCTGCTCATGGAGCAGGAACTGTGTGTCTGCGAGCTGATGTTCATCCTGAAGATGGAACAATCAAGGATTTCTCACCAGCTGCGGATCCTCAAAGACGCCGACTTGACCGAGGATGTCCGCAAAGGGCGGTGGATCATCTACCGAGTCCCCGCCCCGGTCCGCAAGATGCTCGGATCGCTCCTGGAAGCGACTTTCAAGAAGGAACTCAAGAAGTCAGCCGAGGTGTGTCGGGACGTCCAACAACTTGACGTCTGTTTTCGGGAAAAGGTCCGTCTAAGACGCGGCCGAAGCGTCTGAGCTTCTCGGATCGAGCGTTGATATTTTCGTGGTGCCGGAGATTCTCGTCCAGTGATCAAAGAAGAAGTTCGAGAAGAAAGGAGAAACACATGACCCCGGGAAATAGGAAGCTGCGGTTCCTGGACCGCTACTTGACGCTCTGGATCTTTTCGGCGATGGCCGCCGGCGTCGGCCTGGGTTATTTCGTTCCCGCCATCGTCGGGTTCATCAATAAGTTTCAGTCCGGGACGACCAATATCCCGATCGCGATCGGCCTGATTCTCATGATGTATCCCCCTCTGGCCAAAGTCAAATACGAGGAGCTGGGCGACGTCTTCCGCAACGTCAAAGTCCTCTCTCTTTCGCTCATCCAGAACTGGATCATCGGCCCGCTGCTCATGTTCGTCCTGGCCGTGATCTTCCTTCATGGCTATCCCCATTACATGAATGGGCTGATCATGATCGGTCTGGCCCGCTGCATCGCCATGGTCATCGTTTGGAATGAGCTGGCCAAAGGCGATACAGAATATGCGGCGGGGCTGGTCGCCTTTAACTCAATTTTCCAGGTCTTGTTCTTTTCCGTATATGCCTATGTTTTCATCACGGTCCTCCCCTCTTGGCTCGGCCTTAAGGGGACGGCTGTCAACGTGACCATCGGCCAAATCGCCAAAAGCGTATTCATCTATCTCGGCATTCCGTTCCTGGCCGGGGTCCTCACGCGCTTCACGATGCTCAAGCTCAAGGGGAAGGCCTGGTATGAACAGAAGTTTATTCCGCGAATCAGCCCCATCACGCTCATCGCCCTTCTTTTCACCATCATCGTCATGTTCTTGCTCAAGGGTGAGTACATCGTTAAGATCCCGCTCGACGTCCTCCGCATCGCCGTCCCGCTCATCATCTATTTTATTGTGATGTTCCTCGTCTCGTTCTATCTCGGGCGGAAGATCGGCGCAGACTACTCGAAAACGGCCACCTTGTCCTTCACCGCCGCCAGCAACAATTTCGAACTGGCGATCGCCGTGGCCGTGGCTGTTTTTGGCATAAGCTCCGGAGAGGCTTTCGCCGCCGTGATCGGACCGCTGATTGAAGTGCCCGTGATGATCGGCCTGGTCAACGTCGCGCTTTATTTCCGGCGGCGATATTTTCATAGTGGGTTTTAATCATTGCACAATACGCTCGCTCGAGATTTGTTCTTCATCGCCTTTGTCTCATCGTCTCAAAACCTCCCATAAGCTTGATTCCTGTCCTTTAGGAAATGACCGAGTTCACGCCCATTGTCAAAGGAGAACCATTGTGTTACATTTTACTTACACAAAGCTTTTCGTGATCAGATAAAAAAGGAGTATAAAAATCTCATGAGCAAGAAGAAGAGCATTTTCGTAACGGGTCTTTTGGTTCTGGGTTTAGTCGGGTTCGGTCTGGCGGCCGTCCAGCAGGCGAAACCAGCGGGATATCACTTTCTCAAAAAGATCGTCATCGGCGGAGAGGGCGGCTGGGACTATCTGGCGCTGGACGTCCAAACTCGCCTCCTCTACGTGACGCACGGCAACGCCGTCGAGATCGTCAATGTCGACACCGGCGTCAAGAGCGAGCCCATTGCTAACCTCAAGGGCGTTCATGGCGTCGCCTTCGCTCCGGACAAAGGGCGCGGGTATATCTCTAATGGTCGAGGCAACAGTGTTTCGGTTTTCGACCTTAAGACGAACAAGGTCCTGGAAGAAATCCCGTCCTCCGGGCAAAACCCCGACGCCATCATGTACGACGCCTTCTCGGGCCGGGTTTTCACGTTCAACGGCCGGACTGCCAACGCGACGGCCATCGACGCCGCCACGAACAAAGTCGTAGGGACCATCGACATCGGCGGAAAGCCGGAATTCGCGGTCACGGACGGCAAGGGCATGATCTTCGTTAACAACGAAGACAAGAGCGAGATCGTCGCCTTTGACGCCAAAACGCTCGAAGTCAAGAAGAGATGGTCGATCGCTCCCGGCGAAGGGCCGAGCGGGCTGGCCATCGACCTGAAAAACAAGCGTCTATTCAGCGTCTGCGACAAAGTGATGGTCGTATCGGATTTTGAAAACGGAAAAGTCGTCACCACGGTGCCCGTCGGCGGCGGCCCCGACGCAGTCCGCTATGATGCAGGGACCGGCTTGGTCTTTTCCTCCAACGGCGATGGCACCTTGACGGTGGTCCGCCAAGAATCGGCCGATAAATACAGCGTTCTCGAGACAGTGAAAACAGCCCCCCGGGCCCGGACGATGGAGCTCGACCCCAAAACGCACCATATCTTCCTCGCAACGGCGGAATTTGGACCGGCTCCCGCCCCTACCAAAGAGCAGCCGAAGCCTCGTCCGTCCGTCGTGCCGGGAACGTTCCAGGTGCTTGAATTCGGAAAATAAAACAGAAGCGGTCGATAGATAAGAATTTTCTTTGGATTATTGTATCGTCCACAAAAGCGTGAATCTGTTTTCTCACGCTTCGAAGCGAAGGGCGTCGATCGGTTCCATGCGCGAGGCTTTGAACGCCGGGTAGAAGCCAAAGAATACGCCGATGACCGCCGAGAAACCAAAGGCAGCCAGGATCGCGTTCGGGGTCACACGCACAGCCCATCCCAGCGTTTTCGGGATCACGATCGAGGTCGCCATTCCCAACAGGCTCCCCAAGAGGCCGCCGACCAAGCTGACACTGACCGCTTCCCACAAGAACTGCAGCTGAATGTCGAATCCCCTCGCTCCGACCGATATCCGAATCCCGATTTCGCGCGTTCGCTCGGTCACGGACACGAGCATGATGTTCATGATGCCGATGCCTCCAACCAGAAGCGATATCGAGGCGATGGTTGCAAGGAGCAGTTCCATCGTCTTCACCGACGCGGCAACCGCTTCGGCAATCTCAACCGGATGCCTCAGGTTGAAGTCGTCAGACATCCCGGCCAGGATTTGATGGCGCTCTCGCAAGAGGGCCGTGATTTGTTTTTCGGCCTCGGCCAACACCGCCGCGGATGTGGCAGAGCATTGAATATCATCCAGCCAAGTCTGGCCCATGAGTTTTTTCTGAACCGTCGTATAAGGCATTAAGAACGTGTCGTCTTGATCCCCTCCCGTGACCGATGCTCCCTTCGCGCCAAGCACGCCTACGACGCGGGTCGGCAAATTCTTCACACGGATCATCCTGCCTACTGGATTCTCGGAGCCGAAGATTCTCGCTTGGACGGTTTGTCCAATAATACAGACGTTCCGGACGCTGCGGACATCCTCTTCACTGAAGGGCTCGCCCAAGACGATCGGCCATTCCTTGACGGCCAGGTATTCCGGCGATACACCACGGACTGTCGAGCGCCAATTTTGGTTTTCGTAGATGATCTGGACTCTAGTGTCAACCATTGGAGAAACGTTGGTGACGAACGGCACCTGAGTCTTGATGGCCTCGGCATCGCTCACGAGGAGATGCGAGCTGCCTTTGCTTCCGGTGCGTACACCGCCTCGATTGACCGATCCTTCTTCGATCCAGATCAGATTCGCCCCTAGGGTCGCGATCGACCTTTCCACCCGGAGCGACGCTCCCTCCCCGATGGCGACCATGCTGACGACCGCTCCGACGCCGATGGCGATGCCGAGCAGGGCCAGTCCCGTCCGCAGCTTGTTCCGGCCGAGAGCCGTCCAGGCGATACGGTTCAACATGAAAGCATTCATGAATGCTCCTTGTTTTTTATCCTGTAATTATCCACTTTTTTTTCGGCCTTGAATCCGCTTTTTGATCTTCTCGCCTCTTCACGAATTTTCAGCGTTTTTTATATTTAGATCAGAGGTCCACGGACGGTTGCCTTGCGTGCCGCTATTTTTTGGTTCCTGCGGAATAATCATTTCTCCGTTGAAACTTTATTTCGGAAAGATGGCGCTTTCCGATTTATATATAAAGGTCATTTTATGTTGACCTTGCCGCTTTTGATCAGCAGAAATTCGCCGTCCTTGATAAGACCGACACCAGGAGCATAAATTTTGTATTCTTTGCCCGCAGGTTCTAAAGACGTCGTTTCCTCGACTTTGAGACAATTCTTGAAAAGACCGGCGGGCGTTTGAAGGCTTTCGGTGTTGCTCACGATTTCGGCCTTGTCCATCGCCACACCGGGCGCGATTTCCTGATAGTGCCTCACTCCGACTTTGGCGGTTCCCGGCATCATCAACCCCGGCTTGTTCTTCCCTTGATAGGCGAGCCAGGCGCCTTCGTGATTCACAATCTTGCCATCCTTGTAGATATCCACATCTTCGCCAAAATAGAAAATATCGTTGGTCTGTGCACAGATAGCGAAATAGTTTCGCGATATCTCCGTCAGCTTGCCGTCGGCCGTCTCTTTTTCCTCGACGACCCGCGTTTCGACATTCCCGATCTTCTTCGTTTCGTTCAAGACCGTGATCTCGAGCCGGATTGCCTTTTTCCCCTCTTTTCCTTCTAAGACCAATTGATATCCCGGCTCCAGGATGAAATATAAATTCCTGCCCGTGGTTGATAAGGTGCACTCTTCAAGACGAAAAGTGTCCGTCCAGGCAGGCCGAGCCTGGGAACTTGTTTGTTGGTCATTCTTCTTTTTGGGTTTCGCAGACTGCTTGAAAATCGTCCCGTCGGCATAAAGCAATAACTTCAGAATTTCTTGGTCATTATCCAAGTGGATCTCGTAGATGATTTTGGGGTCATTATCGAGTCGCAGGGACTGGGTTTCGATGATCTTATAACTTTTGAACTTCTTGGCCAAGGCGGTAAGAACCGCCGGGGGCACTTCGGACGAAGCGATTTGCGTTTCGGTTTCCAGCCATTTTCCAGTGGGGTCGAATTTGACGGTGATTCCGATGTGTTTGAGAGTGAACTCCGCTTCGATATTTTTATCGCTGCCGATTTTCCATTCCACGCTTTTGGCATCCGAAAATAGTTTTTGAAGCGCTTGTTTAACCGGCACGGGCACCTGATCCGCCGTCACAACCTGGGCCCATGCCGCTGAGCTCAGGGATGCCGCCAAGAAAAGCACGAATAAAACTTTTTTCATTCATCCTCCCATAAAAAAAACGAATGTTCTTTCATTGCCGCAATCCTCACTCTCTCCTTGTTCATTTCGGGAGCACGATCCGGAATGTGCTGCCATGATTTTCCCTGCTCTCCAATTCGATGCGGCCGCCGTTCGCTTCCACCGCCCATTTGGCAATGGCCAGCCCCAGACCGGCTCCGCCGATCTCTCTGGACCGGTCCTTTTCGATTCGATAAAAACGGTCGAATATTTTCTCCCGATGCTCGGCGGCAATTCCCCGCCCGGTATCGGTCACTTCGATGATCAGTTGGCCTTCACGTTCTTGCAATTGTACGGAAATCATCCCGCCCTGCGGGGTATATTTGATGGCGTTATCAAGAATGTTGACCAGGGCCCGCCGCACGGTGTCTTCATCCACCTTGCCCTTTGTTCCACTTTGCAGGCTTGTCATCAATCTCTGGTTTTTTTCTTCGGCCATGATTCGCATGTCTTCAACGGCCTTCTCGACGAGTCTTGTCACATCATGCTCTTTCCGGCTCGCCAGGAGCTCCCCCCGGTCGGCTCGGGTTAAAAGAAGAAGGCTGTCGACCAAACGAGTCAGGCGCGCCGTTTCTTCGAGCATACTGCCGATCCTGTCGCGGTAGGCGCCGGCGTCAAGATCTTCCTGAAGCGCAACTTCCCCCACGCTCTGAAGGGCGGTCAAAGGAGTGCGCAATTCATGAGAGGCATCGGCCGTAAAACGCTGGAGCCGTTCAAAGGCATTCTGCAAGCGGCTGAGAGTCCGATTGAAAATCGAGGCCAGTTTCCCAAATTCATCCTCAGGATTTTGAATAGGAAGCCGCTCGGAAAGATTTTCCGCGTTGATCTTTTCGGCCTGATGGGCCATGGAGGCCACGGGTTTAAGAAGCCAGCTGGCCAGGATAGATCCGCCCAACGCCGCAAGAATCAGCGCACTCGGAAGAGCCAAGGCCAAGATCAAAAATAGCGTGTGGAGACCGCTCCAGAGGGTTTCTTCGTCCAGAGCGACAGTCAGGAGTAAACCGCTTTTCGCAGGGCCTGTCATGAGACGGAACCTTTTTCCTGATGCGGACCGAACGGTCTGGTATTTGACGCTCGGCGCCCTTAAGATCACCGGCAAGCCGGCTTTTTGATAAAGACCGGTCTGATAATAAATATTCTTTCCCTGGACAAGAAGGAAAAGCTTGGTAGAACTTTCAGGCTCCAAATCGCGCGTATCCCCAAGCTCTTCGGAAATCTCTCCGGCGATCGCCGAATAATCCTTCTCCAACTGCAGGTTCAGTTGTTGGAACAATCGGCCTTTGACAAACAGATAAACGGAGAAGGAGAAAACCAGGACAATTAAAGCCAAGGCGAGCGTGTACCACAGGGTCAATCGCATCCGCACGCTCGTCGCTCGAATTCTCATGGCGTTCTCTCTTTGAGGATAAAACCAACGCCGCGGACGGTATGCAGGAGCTTTTTGGCAAACGGCTCGTCGATTTTTTTGCGGAGGCGAGCGATATGGACATCGATCACGTTATCGAGGGGCGTCGCTCTCTGCGTTTCCTGCCAGACGTCTTTGGCCAGCATTTCGCGGGTCACGACCTGCCCGTGGTTGCGAAGGAGATATTCGATAATTTCAAATTCCTTGACGGTGAGGGAAATGGGCCGCCCGGAGCGGGTGATGGCATGCTTGACAAGATCCATTTCCAGGTCGCCCAGCTTGAGTTTTAAAATCTGGCCATCGATCCCCCGCCGGAGCAAGGCCCTGATCCTGGCCAATAACTCGGCAAAAGCAAACGGCTTGATTAAATAATCATCCGCGCCCGCATCCAGACCAACGACCCTGTCTTCTATAGCATCTCTGGCTGTCAGAATCAGCACGGGCGTTTTGTCTTGTTGGCCGCGCAGCGCGGACAGGATTTCCAACCCGTCCCTGCCCGGCAGCATGAGGTCCAGGATGATCAAATCGAATTTTTGGGTGTTGATGAGGAAAAAGCCTTCTTCCCCCGTATAGACCGCCTCGACGTCGTAGTGCTCGGCTTCCAGGCCTTTCTTAAGGGCTTGAGCGACCTTTTTATTGTCTTCGATGATCAATATATTCATAGCCAGACCCAAAACAAATATAGCATTCATAGAATGATTTGACCACTGAACGTTTCCTTAAAAATTCGTTAAAATTCGGCCGGCCGAGAGCCTCGTACCGGAGAGGAACCGATCGTAAAAGTGACATCCGCATATTTCGGCTCGACCTTTTAAGGAAGGCTAAAATACCAAACAAATTTCAGCATGGCCACGGTCTTGTTCAGCCGCCAGTTTCCATGGGGGTCGAGGGTGTCGCCGAACTGGTTGAGCACGAAATAGAGCGAGGCGCCGGGTTTAGGGATCCAGGTCACACGGAAATTAAACAGGACTTCGTTCGCGTCATTGTTCCATTGGGCGAAGATGGCGCCGAAAAGCTTGGGCGTCAGGGAAAAATTCATCCGGCTCACGATTTCGTCGATGGCGAACCCGCCGGCCGGAAGCCGGATGTCGCTCCGTTGATAGGCCAGGCTCAGCCCATAATATTTGCTCGGTTTCCAAGTTAGATCGCCGCTCCATTCCGTGCTCGACCCATTGTAGAAGTTTCCCCAATTGATGCCGGCCCCGAAGACGAGTGGGCGTCCGTCGAAGGTATCGAACTGGATTTCGCCCCGGTTAGTCCAATAACGCCCGGCGGGAATGATATGCCCTTCTCGAATCTCGAAATCCTCGGTCAAATCTTCGGCGTTGCGCTGGAGGTTTATTTCCAGCATCTCGCCGCTCTTGAAGAACACGGCCAGCGGCCGGAATTCCATATAGACGGACTGCATCCTGTGAGTCACATCGTCGATATAATAGTTAATCTCCAGTGGCTTGAATTGGAGCTTCTGAATCCAGGGAAGAAAATTCGGTCGGGGGTTGATGCGCCATTTCGCCGTGAACAGCTGGTAGCCCGTCCGGCTCAGAAACCCCACCTCCGGGTTAAAATCCTGACCGGCCCGCTCCCAAGAGGCGCTGAGCTCAATCAGGTCGTTGGGGAAGTTAAAAAACAAGCGGTGAGCGCTTCCGGAATCGGCCTCCCGATCGGACGTATAGGTTGCGGCAAAGGCCCCGCCAATCTGGAAGTTTTTGTTTCCGAAAAGCTTGGACGTGGAATAGAGCGCGTCCACGCCGCCCGTTCCGTTGAAACGTCCTTTCTGGACGGCCCCGACAGCCAGAATGCCGATAGAGGATTGTTCGAGGAGATCCTGCTTCCAGCGGACCAGGGAAAAATTCGTGGCGGCCGAGGCATCCGTTCTTTGGGTCTGAAGGACCATGGCGCCTAGTGTTGTCCGGCCCATTTTCCCCAGAAAACGGGCGCCGGCTATGATGGGCGTTTCCTGGCCTTCATAAATCCCAATCCGGCGGCTGTAGAAGGCCCGGGCCCCGCCGAGGGGAAAGTCGAAGAAGTTCTGGGACTCCAGGAAGAATTGCCGCTTTTCCGGAAGGCGGATGGAGAACCGGGTCAAATTGACGATCAGATCGTCGGATTCGACCTGGGCGAAGTCCGAATGAATCGTAAAATCGACCTTGACGGTCGGGTTGATCAGATAATCGAAATCCAGCCCGATACTCCCGACGGTCGTCGCCGGCTGAAGTCTCGCTTTCTCCGCCCCGCCGAGCGCGTAGGGCCGGAACTCGAAAACTCTCATCCGGGTAAGGTCTTTGAGCCCGGTGAGAGATCCCGCCCGATTGACCTGGACGATCGCGGCGTCACGGGACCATCCTTGCCATAGGACCTGCTCGCGCTTGCGCCGGATGTTACGCTCGAAGTTGATCCCCCAGGTCTGCTCGTTCGCCGCGCTGAACTTGAACGTCGAGAAAGGAATCTTGATCTCGGCGAACCAGCCCTTGTCCGTTCGCGCGGCGGCCACATACCACACCCCGTTCCAGTCGACGTTGGTCCTTCGGCTGTTATCGACGACGAGGGCGTCGTATTGGGCACCGTTAGGGTTCGTGACGAAGAGATAGGCATTCCGTTTATCTTGGTACGTGTCAAGGACGATGATGAAATTGTCCTCCACGCCGTATTCGAAGTCCCACTTCATTTTTTGGGCGATGATCTTGTCCGGCTCGGAATCGAAACACCAAACCCCGATATAAAGCTCGGTCTGGTTATAGAGAACGGCGACCTCGGTTTTTTCGGTCGCCGGCATGTTTGCATTCAGTTCGCGCTGGGTGAAATTCGAGATATGGGGGGCCTTCGCCCAGTCGGCTTCGTCCAGGATGCCATCCAGCTTGACGGACGATTCGGTCCGGAACGCTTTAAAGGAATCAGGCTGACTGTGCTGGGCGAATAAAGGAAAAGCCGAAGAAAACGCAAAAAAGGCAAGAAACGCGGATAGGAAAGGTCTCTTCAGCTCCATATCTTCTTCCTGTCTATTCTCCGAATTTCTCGGGGACGGAAAGCGAAGCGTTCTTCCGTCGACCCGAGGGCACGAATATAGCATTTGGGAAATGATTTGACTACTGAACTTTTCCTTAAAATCCGTTAAGGGATATCCTGATTCGGAGCTGATAGTGATTGATATCTCCGCCACTTCCAAGTACAATTTTGTCCGGGCCATGGGATTTGTGCACATCAGAAGCAAACGCAATATATCGCCCATCTCTGACCGATCTGGGAAGGGGCCCATCATGAGAAAAACATCCGTTCGCATTCTGGGTGTTTTCTTTTTCACTCTTTTTGTCATTTGCCCTATCGTGATGATCGTCTCTGGCGAATTGACATTCGCAAAAGCCCGCGCGGCCGTTCCTATAAAAAGTCTGTTCAGAACACCGGTCCCATTTTCCCATGTCCATCTATCTGGCGAACTGGGAAGCCGCTATATCGCGGCAACCTGCAATCTCCTTACCCGCACGGACCGGTATAGCCTTGAGAGCTTTGCGGCGAACGCCGCCGGCCGTTCCGGAGCGCTGTGGCCCGATTGGCCCGGCGATCAATTCGGCCGGTGGTTCTCCGTGCTTCATGTCGCGGAAGGTTATGGCTGGTCTCGAGCGGCCGGGAACCGCGAAGACATCGCCCGGGTGGTTCTCCCGCTTCAAACTCGAGAGGGAAACTTCGGCCCGCCGGGTTCGGCCGCCGAGCAGGACGATCGCATTGTTTCTGGAAATGCATTCGCCCTGCGGGGCCTGATGGATGCCTTCGTCGACACCCGCGATTCCCGTTACCTCGAAGCCGCGCGCAGGCTGGGACGCTACTTCGAAGCGGTCGCTCCTTCCTGGGAAGCCCGCGGCCAAGGGGCATCGCTCCATGAGTTTTTCGGCCACTGCCTGGACGGCCTCGTGGCGCTCTACGAGCATGGGGGCGACAAATGGGCCCTTGACCTGGCCCAGCGGCTGGCGGTGCGCGCCGGCCGAACCGCGCACACCCACCACAGCCTTTCGCTCTGCCGGGGCCTCGTGGACCTGGCGCGCGTGACCGGGGACCGGGAGCCGCTTAAGAAGGTCGAAGATTATCTCATCTGGTGCCGTGAACATCAGACCGTGACCGGCGGGCTGCCCGAAGCCATGCCTCAGTCCCCGCAGGATGAAGGATGCGGGCTCGCGGACTGGATCGTCGTCAACCTTCTCATGTTTCAAGCCACGGGTGAAAATCGCTACCTGGACGACGCGGAACATACCCTTGTCAACCATTTCTTCATGAATCAGTTCCACACAGGAGGATTCGGGCATCGATCACTGACTCAGAAAATCATTGGAGGAAAGGGCTGGCAGGGTTGGAACGGTCAATTCGGCAGCGAAAATCCCGGCTGTTGTTCGCTCTGGGGTCAGTGGGGACTGGGGCAGGTCGGGCGGCTTATCGTAACGGAGTCGGCCGACACCATAGAAGTCAATCTCTATCCTTCGGCCGAGATCATCCTTCCGGATCGCGGCGTGCGCCTTGAGATTTCCGGAGATTTTCCCCGGATGACCCAGGCCCTTATTCGTATCGTTTGCACGCGGCCTCAATCTTTCACTCTGGCTTTAAGGATTCCCTCCTGGGCCGGCGCAGTGGATGTGGAATGCGAGGGTAAATCGATACCCAAGGTCAGGCAAGGGGAACGTGCGCTCCTGAGACGAACCTGGCGAAATTCCGAAACAGTTGCCATCCGGTTCGGGGGCGAACTGCGGTCGGTCCCCTGGCCTCCCAGCCAGCCGGAAGGTGTGGCCGTGTTCGATGGACCGCTTTGTCTCGGGTTGTCGGGCCGCGTCGCCGACCCAGAGCTGGATTGGGCCGTTCGTGTCGGCGCATCTGGCCGTCCCCTCCGCGATAAGGACGGCCAGCTCAGGCTTGTTGAATCTTCCGGACGCATCATGGGCATCCTCGAGCCGATCTCTGCCGACTGGCTTGTGCCTGACGTTAAGGATCCCCATCGCTGGCGCATTCTGTTTCGGACCAAACCTGGAGGAGCGCGAGAACCTCGGCAAAATTTATAATAAAAGGAAAGGGCTTCTTCATAACGGAGTGGTCATGGTCATGGTCAGGATCAAGCCATAAGCGATGAGAAAATTGCGGCTGACCGCCAGCGCTTTGAAAAAGTCGGTGGTCTTCCTGAAATGCGCCAATTGGCTCCTGGTCGCCATAGGCTGGGTGGCCGCCCTTTATGTCTATCCCCGGCTTCCCCAAAAAATGGTGCTCTGGATCATTGTCCGCGGCCGGGACGTTTTCCGGGTCAATAAATCCTTCCTGTTTTTTCTTTACCCGCTGGCCCAGACGCTGTTCTTCTTTGGATTTTCGTTTTTGGTTCAAAGACTCTATCTGAACAAGAAGTACTCTACAGAAAAGTCTGCCTCTATGGATGGAGAGAAGCGAGAACGGCTGCTGGAACTAGGCCGGGAATTCCTCTGGCTGGCCCTGATCTTTTTCAACCTGATTTTTATTCATCTTCAGACAAGCGTCGCCCTTCTATCTCAAGGCCTTGGGACCCAAATCAACCCCTATTATTTCTACTCCATATTCGGCATCCTGCTGATGCTCGTTCCCTACTATAAAGTCCGGCGAAAACTTTTTCTCAAAAAATAGCTCAATAAATATTGGGAAGGTCTTCCTTCTGCCCCGGATTGAGCGGAATAAAGATTTTTTTGGCGAATCCGATCACTTTATAAACGTGGTTGCCTTCCTTGTCCGAGACCTCAAAAATGCTGAAAATGTAGAAATCCTTTCGCCTCGTTTCTCCCTTGACGGCCAGATTCTCCGCTTTCTCATCAAGGCCGACAAGAAATTTCTTGAGCGAATCTTCATTTTTTTCCTTGGACATTTTGACTTGCTTATCGATATAGTTCATAAAGTCGTCTTCGCTTGGATTGCTCGTGTAAAAAAACACCAGCACCGCTCCGATGATGACAATGGCTAAAAGTTTTTTTTTCATGTCGTGCCTTCCTCTCGCCGGTCCACCAAAGTTTATAATCGTTCACGTCGGCAATGTCAACGCCGAGCTGCGCAGCCCCCTGGGCCGCTCGCGGATTCTATTATTTAGTCGCAGTTTTCGGGCCCGGCGGGAGATTTTGATTTTTTTTCTGCTCTTCCAAGTCTTGTTTTAAAAACGTCATGGCGAGCTCATCCGAATCGCCGTAAAAACTCTGAAGACGACGCAACTCCTCTCTGAGCACCTTCGCAACACCCGCAGAGGCCGGATCATCATAAATATTTTTTAGCTCATGCGGGTCTTTTTCCAGGTCGTAGAGCTCCCAGGCATCGATGTCATAATAAAAGTGAATGAGCTTGTAGCGGCCGGTCCGGATCCCGTAATGCCGCTTGACCATATGAACGGCCGGATATTCATAGAAATGATAATAGACGGCGTTGCGCCATTTTTTCGCCCCGCCGCTTTTCAGAATTTCGACAAAGGACACACCCTGCATGGCCGGGGGTATTTTGATTCCGGCCAGCTCCAGAAATGTCGGCGCAAAATCAAGGTTGCTGACCAAGTTTTTATTGACGGTCTTGGGCCTAATCACAGCCGGCAGCCGCATCGTCAGCGGCATGCGCAGGGACTCTTCATACATGAACCTTTTGTCGAACCAGCCGTGGTCGCCAAGGTAAAAACCCTGGTCCGACGTGTAAACCACCAGGGTGTTTTTGGAGAGGCCGGACTCGTCCAGATAGTCGAGCAGCGTCCCGACGCTTTCGTCGGCCCCCGCGATGCAAGCCAGGTAATCCTGCATATAGCGTTGATATTTCCACCGGACGAGCGCCTCTCCCTGCGGCTTTTCGCGCATGAAGGCTTCGCGCTTGGGCGCGTACGCCTCGTCCCACATCGCTTTCTGCTCCTCCGTCATTCGCGCCGGCGCCGGTCCCATCTTTAGGTCTGAGTTGATCTCCATGTGTTCCCTGAGCGTCATCTCCTGCTCCCGGGCGGCGCGGGAGCGGGTGGCATAATCGTCGAAGAGCGTATCCGGCTCGGGGAATGTCACAAGGTCATACAGTTTGAGATGCCTGGGCGAGGGCTGCCAGTTCCGATGCGGAGCCTTATGATGCATCATGAGCAGAAACGGCCTGTCTTTTCGGCGTTTGTTCTCAAGAAAATCAAGGGCGAGGCCGGTGAGAATGTCCGTGACATAACCCGGCACCCGTTTTTTCTCGCCCATCTCGATCAGGTCGGGGTTGTAATATTCGCCCTGTCCCGGAAGAATGTTCCAATAGTCGAAGCCCGTCGGGTTGCTTTGAAGATGCCATTTTCCGATCAGGCTTGTCTGGTATCCGGCTTTCTGGAAAAGCTTCGGGAAGGTCATCTGCCCTCCGTCGAAGGCATGGGCGTTGTCCCGGATGCCGTTGATATGGCTGTGCTTCCCTGTCAGGATGACGGCCCGGCTGGGCGCGCAGATCCCGTTTGTGCAAAAACAGTTGTCAAACCGGACTCCCTCTAAAGCGATCCTGTCCATGTTCGGCGTCCTGTTGATCCGGCTTCCGTAGCTGCTCATGGCATGGGAGGCATGGTCGTCCGTCATGATGAAAAGAATATTCGGCTGTCTGCCAAGGATTCGGCGGAATCCCGTCTCCTCCGGGCCGGCCATTGCGAGCGAGGCCATCCCCAGACCCACGGATTTCACGAATTCCCGGCGTTTCACGTGTGCCTCCCTCTCTCTTCCTGTAACATATTCAATTTTCCTTTTAATGTAAAGAAGATAAGCGTCCGGAAAAATCTGCGTTTATCTCCGTATTTATTGGGGCAGATCCAGGGGAGGCTTGTCCAGACAGTCCGGCAATGCTAGAATAAGGATTCATCCATGCGGCTCATACTTTTTACGGGCAAAGGCGGCGTTGGGAAGACGACCCTGTCTGCCGCCACGGCCCTGCTCTGCGCCAAAAAAGGATACAAGACTCTGGTCATCTCGACGGACGCGGCTCACAGTCTCTCGGATTCCTTCGAAGTCCCCCTTTCTAATTCGCCCGCGAAGATCGTCCACAACCTCTTCGGCCGCGAGGTCAACGCCCTAGAGGAGATCGAGAAAAAATGGGGGGATATCAAGGACTATCTGACGGAGTTCTTCGCCTCGCAGGGCATCGACTCGGTCGAAGCCGAAGAGCTGAGCGTCTTTCCCGGCATGGAAGAATTGTTCAGCCTGATGGAAATCCGGAACTACCGGAAAACGAACGAATACGATGTGATCATCGTCGATTGCGCGCCCACCGGCGATACGCTCCGCCTTCTCTCCGCTCCCGAAATCACGAACTGGTACCTGAAGCACATCTTCCCCATCCAGCGGACCGCAGCCAAAGCCGTCCGGCCTGTGGCCAGCCGGATACTCCCCTTCCCCTTTCCCAAGGACAATATCTTCGAAGCCATGAAAAAGCTGACCGGACAACTCGCCGAGATGAAGGACATCCTCGAAGACGTCAAAAAAACGTCCATCCGCCTCATCATCAACCCGGAGAAAATGGTCATCAAAGAAGCCCAGCGGGCCTATACATTCTTCAACCTCTTCGGCTTTTCGGTCGACCTTATCATCGTCAACCGCATGATTCCCCAGGCGGTCGAGGACCCGTATTTCCAGAAGTGGAAGTCCATTCAGGAACATTATTACCATATGATCGAGGAGATTTTCGCGCCGCTTCCGCTGTTTTCTCTTCCGCTCCTCAGCCGGGAAATCGTCGGCATCCCCCTCCTGGAAGAGATCGCCGGGACTGTCTACGGCGGCCAAGACCCTACCCAGCTATTTTTTTCTCAGAGGCCAATCCAGATCGAGAAGGTCGACGGCCGCTATATCCTCTCCCTCAACCTTCCCTTCGTCGAGAAGCAAGACCTCGACCTGACCCAGAAGGGTGAGGAATTGATCGTCAAGGCCGGGGCCTTTAAACGAAACATCCTGCTCCCCCGGATTCTGCTCCATCATTCCATCCAAGGAGCAAAATTCGAGGGTGAACGCTTGTACATCACCTTCGCGCGATAAGCGCGGAAAGGAGGAACTTATGGCCGAAGACAAGCCGCGAGAAATCAAAATCAGCATTCCGCTTCCGGACGAGCTTCTTTCCCAGTTTCTGCCTGTTGCTGCGTTCGGGCACCTGCTCCAGGCGAAAAAGGAGACCTTGCTCGCCCTGCGCTCCCTGATCGACAGCCGGATCGAAGCCCTGGAAAAAAAGCAAAACAAGAAGCCCGCGACCAAAAAAAAGATTAAAATAGAGTGAGGGCAAGCGGGTCAGGAGGGCTGAGGAACGGCCGCCTCGAAAAAAGGCAGAAATGGAATCTCAGAAATATGAAGTTTTTCGATTTTTGCCGAAATCGTTGCTCCGTTGGGGAGCCAATCTCGGCGATAAAATTTCACTCGTCCTCGTCGGGCTGAAACTCAGCCCCAATGCCCTCACCGGGCTGGGGCTTGTGGCGGGGATGGCGGCCGGCCTGCTGTTCGTTCTCGAACGTCCCCTCTGGGCATGGCTGGGCCTGTTTGTCTGCAGCGCTCTTGATGTCCTCGACGGCAAAGTGGCGGTCCTGACAAACACGACAAGCGCTTACGGCGCCATCCTCGATTCAACGCTGGACCGCTACTCGGAATTTTTCATATACCTGGGGTTGGCCTTTCATTTCCGCCCCCATTGGGGCCTTTGGCTGGCCTTCTTGGCTTTTCTGGGTTCGACGATGGTCAGCTATACAAAAGCCCGTGCCGAAGGATTGGGCTTTGCCTGCAATATCGGGATCATGCAGCGCGCGGAGCGAATGGTCGTTCTAGGAACGGGCGCCCTGCTGGGCTCGGCATTTAAGATCTTTGATGCAGCCATGATTACAGCCTTGGCGCTCATCGCCCTTTTTTCCAATATCACCGCCGTCCAGCGGATTCTCTTGGTCAAAAAAGCGGAACAACAGAGGCTTCTGAAAAGGGAGGCACGCGATCATGAATAAAATCAAGACCGCAAAAAAAATCTTGTCGCTGTTGATCGGAATCGTCGTCGTCGGACTCGGCTGGGGGCTGGCCGTCGAGACCGGCGAGATCAAGGGGAAGGTTGCCGACCAAAGCGGCCTCGGCTTGCCCGGAGTCGAGATCACCGCCAGCGGTCCCTCGCTCCAGGGGATACGGACGGTCCTCTCCTCGAAGGACGGAAATTTCCATTTTCCGCTGCTGCCTGTCGGAAAGTACAAGCTTGCCTTCAAGCTTCAGGGTTTCAACACAGTCAAGCAGGAAAACGTCATCGTCCGCCTGGGGACGGTCACCAGCCTCGAGGTGACCATGACCATGGCCGTCATCCAACAAGAAGTCCTCGTGACAGCCGAAACGCCCCTCATCGACAAGACGTCGACGGATACGAGTTATCATTTGAGCGCCGCTGACCTTGAAAAAATCCCGACCCAGAACCGGACGGTTGTCGACGTCGTGAAATTCGCGCCGGGCGTGGCCGGCGTCCGTATGAACACCCGGCGAGGCACTGCCAGCGAAGGCCAGCCGAGTTTCCGGGGCGAGGGGGAGGAGGGCAATACTTGGGTTGTCGACGGTCTGGCCATCAGCGGCGTGCGGCTCAAAGATTCCGGGATGAAGCTCAATTACGACTCCCTCGACGAGATCCAGGTCATCTCGGACCCGTTCAGCCCGGAGTTCGGCTCCGCCCACGGCGGCATCATCAACATGGTCACCAAGAGCGGCAGCAACCAATTCCAGGGTGAGCTGTCGCTCGTCTTCATGAATAAAAGCGTGCAAGCGGCCCGCCAGCCGCAGCTTTCGGTCGTTAGCGAGCCCAATTACTTTTCCAACGCTAACTGGTATCTCGACCTGGGCGGCCCCATTGTCAAGGACAAGCTCTGGTTCTTCATATCGGAAAACTATTATACCAACACCGAGGAGACGACCGACGGAACCGTCGATTATTTCTTTATCCCCGGCGGCAAAAAAACCACGGGCAATAACAACATCTTCACGAAGCTGACCTTTTCCCTCAACAGCAACCACAATGTGTCGCTGACCGCGATTTATGACAAATCCTTCAGGCAGAAGGGCTGGACCGGCATCCCCGAGGTCAGTTTCGAAAATGACTATAAGGACTTCATTTTGAGGCTAAACTACAGAGGCATCCTGAACGCCTCCACGTTCATCGAAGCCGGCCTGGGTCTGGTCGAGAGGGACTCCTTCAAAACGCCCATGAGCCGCGACCTGGGGCCCGCCCAATATTATATTGAAGACCTGGCCCAAAACATTCGCAACTATTACGGCGAGGTGACCGACAACGAAAAAAGGCTGGACTTCAACTTCAAATTCGCAAAGTATCTCGATACCGACACCTTCGGCCACCACGAGTTCAATCTCGGACTCGAATACTATAGGATTTCCTCAGATTTCGTTTCGGAGTTCAGCGGAAGAGATGAGGATATTTTCCCTGGAGACGGGTTCGACAACGGGACAAAATACTCTTTCGATACCCAGAAAAATGATATGGGAACGCCGACGCTGCTGCGGGAATACGGCATCTTTTCCTTTGTCAATTCGTCCCGGGGAGTGGGAATCTTCTTAAAAGACAAGGTTTCGTGGGATCGATTCGTCCTGATGATCGGCATTCGCAGCCAGACCCAGATCTGCTTGGATAATCAAGGGAAGACCATTTGGTCCTGGGGGATTGGCGATTTTCTTTCGCCACGTTTTTCGTTGGCCGTCGACCTGACCAAGGACGGCCGGAATGTCCTGAAGCTGGCCTGGGGACGGTTCTCCGACTCCATCACGACCATGCCCCTCGGCTTTTTCAACGCCGGCGGAAGCCTGACCTACCGCGACTATGTCTGGAGAGGGCCTCAGAATCCAGCCGCGAGCGAGGTCCACAATCCCTCAAACTGGGAATTCAGTTGGGAACAGCCGGCCCAACGCTTTGAAGTCGAAGAGGGCATCAAGCCTAACTTCCAATCCCGGGTCCTAATTGAGTTCGACCGCAGGATTATCCAGAACTGGGTGGTCAAAGCCCGCTACGTCCATTCCAACGCGGAAAATCTTCTGGAAGCCTTGATGGTCTTCGACCCCAAGTCTGCCTTGGGCTACAAGCTCCTCTATGACAATTTTGAGCTGAAAAGAAGGAATTATCATGGATTCGAAGTCGAGCTCAATGGAAAAATCGGGCAGAGCTTTTTCCTGAACGCGTCTTATTGCCACTCCCTGGCCAAGGGAACGAACCCCGGACAAACCGAAACCGGGGCCTGGTCCCAGGAGGAAGGCAGCACGAATTATGTCGGGCTTTTTGGAAAGCACATGGCCGTCCCCAACTTTCCCGGTCTCGAAGACATAAAGGCAAAAATCGACTATTTATTCGGAGGATTGGGCGGACGAGGAATCGGAGACGAAGGTTGGTATGGAAAGCTCCCCTATTCGATCGACGATAATATCAAGCTGAATCTATCCTATCTCGCTCCCTTGGACATTATGGCCTCCGCCGCTTTCGAATATCTGTCGGGCTATTACTGGGAGAAATTGGGATATGTGCCGGGGTTTGGGGGTTATTATTCATTCCCGGAAGGCCGGGGCTCGCGCAAAACTCCGCGCCATTCCTACCTGGACCTGTCCATGGAAAAAACATTCAAGGTTCCAAGCCGGGGCGCTCTAAAGAATGCGGCGCTGTCCGTCCGGCTCGATGTGTTCAACCTTCTCAACAGCCAGCTTCCGGTTTCATACGTGAAAGAGAACATTCCCGTCTTTGGAGCGATCTGGGGACGGCAGCAACCCCGGCAGGCGCGGATTTCCGCTAAGCTGAGATTTTAAGTTTGCCGACCGTCATTGGGGTCAAACCTCAACATTATTCTACGGTGACGCTCTTGGCCAGGTTCCGCGGCTGATCGACATCCGCCCCTCTCCGGGCGGCGATATAATAGGCAAAAAGCTGGAGCGGGACAACGGTCAAAAACGGCGTCAGCAGCGGATGGGCGGAAGGAATAGGAATCACCACGTCGACGCGCTGATGAATATCCGGGTCGTCCTCAAAGGCCACGGCCAGGACGTACCCTTCCCGGGCTTTGATCTCCGAAATATTGCTGAGAAGCTTGTCGTAAACTTTGTCCTTGGGGACAATGGCCAGAGTCGGCATCTTTTCGTCAATCAGCGCGATCGGCCCGTGCTTCATCTCTCCGCCCGGGTAGCCCTCGGCATGGATGTAGGAGATCTCTTTCAGCTTTAGCGCCCCTTCCAAAGCCACGGGAAAATTCACCCATCGCCCCAAATACAGGAAATGCGAGAATGACAAAAATCGGGACGCCAGGTCCTCGATGGTCTTGGCCCGGGCCAGGATCCTTTCCATCTTGTGCGGGATGCGCTGTATCTCCTGGACCAGGGCCAATCCCGTTTCTTCATCCATGGTTCCTTTGATTTGGGCCAAGCCCATGGCTGCCAAAAGCACCGCCGTTAGCTGCGCCGTAAAAGTTTTTGTGGCCGCGACACCGATTTCGGGGCCGGCGTGCGTATACAGGACGCCATGGGCTTCCCGGGCGATCGACGAGCTCACTCCGTTCGTGATTGCCAGCACCGCCGCACATTTTTCCTTGCAGGCGCGCAGGGCCGCCAGGCTGTCGGCGGTCTCCCCGGATTGGGAGATCACGATGGCCAGCGTGTCCTTGTCCATAATAAAATCTCTGTACCGGAACTCCGAAGCGTATTCGACATCCACGGGAATCCGTGCCAGCGCTTCCAGGAAATATTGACCGATCAGTCCGGCGTGATAGGAGGTTCCGCAGGCGATGATGACGGCTTTTCGGACCCGCCGGAGGAGCGACGCGGGCAGGTTAATCTCCTCGAGGCAGACTTTTCCCGAGTCCAGGGAGATTCGTCCGAGCAGCGTGTCTCTTACAACCTCAGGCTGCTCGAAGATTTCTTTGAGCATGAAATGCTTGAACCCCCGTTTTTCGATCATGATCGGGTTCCAGGCCAGCTGTTCGATCTTTTTCTGGACCGGCTTTCCCGAAAGATCGGAGAATTTTACCCCCGTCGGCCCGATCACGGCCACCTCGCCGTCTTCGAGAAAGGCCGCATGTTGGGTATGGGTCAGGATCGGGTTGACATCCGATGACACCAGGAATTCGCCGTCGCCCAATCCCACAACAAGCGGCGGCCCCACCTTGGCCGCAACGATCTTGTCCGGATCATTCACCGAAAGCGCGGCAAGGGCGAAAGCCCCTTCGAGTTCCGCCGCCGCAGCCCGGACGGCCTCCTCGAGCGACCCCTGAAAATATTTTTCGATGAGATGGCAGATGACTTCCGTATCCGTTTCCGTGCGGAACGTGTGGCCCTCTTCCTTTAAGGAATGCTTCAAGGCGAGATAATTTTCGATGATCCCGTTATGGACGACGACGAGCCGGCCCGTGCAGTCGCGGTGCGGATGGGCGTTTTCCTCGCTCGGCCGCCCGTGTGTGGCCCAGCGGGTATGGCCGATGCCGTAATTTCCGTTCAAGGGTGATTTCCGGAGGCTCTCCTCGAGGGACTGGATTTTCCCCTTGATCCTTCTGACATGAATGAGGCCTTTCTCGACCACGGCAATTCCCGCCGAATCGTAGCCGCGGTATTCGAGCTTCTTCAGACCTTCAATGAGAACCGGAACGATGTTTTTCGGCCCCATATAGCCGATGATGCCGCACATAGGCCCCCCTATCTTTTAATTTTTTTCCGCCGAGCCCAGCCCGGTCTTTCGACCTGCTTGCTTCGTGCGACCGCCAGGGCTTCCGGCGAGACGTCTTTGGTAATGACTGACCCGGCGCCGACATACGCTCCCCTCCCGATCCTGACCGGCGCCACCAGCTCTGTCCCGGAGCCGATGAAGGCCCCCGATTCGATCGTGGTTTTGTTCTTTTTAACGCCGTCATAGTTGCAGGTGATCGTCCCCGCCCCGATATTGACGCCTTCGTGGACCTCGCTGTCGCCGAGATAGGAGAGATGCATGGCCTTGGATCCTCTCCCAAAATCCGTGTTTTTGACTTCTACGAAATTCCCGATGCGCGAACCCGAGCGCAGGATCGTTTTCGGCCGCAGGCGGGCAAACGGCCCGACCTGGACGTCATCCTCGACCGTCGCCCCGTCCATGACGCTCGAGCCGAAGACTCTGACACGGCTCCCGATTTGGGAATTGATGATATGAACGCCCGGATAGATCAAGCACCCGTTTCCGATGCTCGTCCGGCCCTCGATCACGACGGCCGGATAAACGGAGCTGTCCCGGCCGATCTGGACAGCGAGATCAATCCACGTGGAGGAAGGATCATAGACCGTGACGCCGTGCTCGGCGAGCTCCGCCATCTTCCGTTCCCGCAGCACGCCGACCGCCCTGGCCAGATCATGCCTAGTCCGAACTTGGAAAAAATCCTCGGATGAGCGGGGGGAAAAGTTTTCAACTTTTTTCCCGTCCCGGGCCAATATCTCTATCATATCCGTCAAGTTGGACGGACCCTTATGGCTCCTTGGTGCGGCCTGCGGAAGGGCCCGGAGCAAGTCTTTCGCCTTGAAAACAGCGGCGGCTGGATCTTCGGCGGCGGAGCCAGCTCGGGTCACCGTATTTCGGCGCGTTCTATGAAAGGCCAGCAAGGACGCCAGCGCTCGAGGCCGGAGCAGGGGCAGGTTGGCGCCCAGGACGAGCACATCCTTGTTTTTGAATTTATTGAGCATGCCCTTGGCCGCAAGAACGGCGCATGCTGTTCCGTTCCGCACTTTCTGGTGGACAATTTCGACGCTCCGGGAAGCCATCTCTTCGATGACATCCTCCTTCTGATAGCCCACGACGAGAAAAACCTTTTCCGGCTTCACCTCGAGGACAGAGTCCCGCACGAGCCTGAGCATGGATTTCCCCAACAAGGGATGAAGGATCTTGCTTTTGTCCGACCGGAACCTGGTTCCCTCCCCCGCGGCCAGAACAAGAGCCAGGAGATTTTTTTTCATGTCATCCGGGTGATGAGTTTGAACTTCTTGTCCTCCCAGACGGGCTCAAAATCGGTTTCGTTCTGGGCCAGGATCCGGAAATATTTATCGATTTGAATGGCTTTCTTCAGGTTTTCCATGCAAAGTTCCGTCTGACCCATCAAGCAGTAGAGATCGGCCATCGAATAATAGATCTTGCCGTCATCAGGCGCCATCTTCTGGGCTTTCTCGAACGATTTCAGGGCCTCTTCGAAATCCCCGCTGTTCATCTTATAGATTCCGAACTGATAGTAATCCTCAATGCTTTTCAGGGGAAAGGACTCCTTGCCCTCCTTGGCCCGCGCTTCGCAGATGGAGATATAGATCTTGGCCCTATCCTTAAGCTCCTTTTCCGTCGGAAATTTCTCGAGAAAATTCTCCAGCGACTCGGAAGCTTTCTCGAACTTGCCTTTGTGAAATTCTTTCATGGCATCCGAATAGGCGGCGAGGGCCTTCTGGTATTCGTCTTTTTTTGCTCTTTCTTCTTTCACGTTTTCACTCCCAAATTCAATGTGGACAACATTTTACTCATTTTGCTCTTAGAAGTAAAGAACTAAGCTTCCGTCCAATATTCCGGGTTATCCAAAAGAAAATTGACAAGCTTGAGATGGAGGCGGTGGCCGGCTTTATGGGCGCTGAAGCGGCCGATGAGGGGGCGGCCGATCAAAGACAGGTCGCCCAGGAGGTCCAGAAGCTTATGCCGGACAAACTCGTCCGGGAACCGCAAAGGCCCGTTAACGACCTCGAGCTCATCGAGGACGATCGTGTTCTCCAAGGAGCCGCCGAGCGCCAAGCCTCGGCTGCGAAGTGTCTCGACATCCTTCAAAAAGCCAAAAGTGCGAGCCGGTGCGATCTCCCGGAGAAATTTCAGCGGGGTAACCATCAGGCTCATGGACTGTTTTCTGATGGCGGGATGGGAGAATTCGATGGAATAGGAAAGGCGCATGCCCGTGCCGGAAGGTAAGGGCTCGGCGGAAACGATTGTCTCTTTTTCTTCCAGGACGAGAGGCTTGAGAATCTTGAGCCGGCCGATAAATTGGGGAAGCCGCTTTGTCCCTGCCTTCTCGATGGCTTGGACGAACGGCAACGCGCTTCCATCCAAGATGGGGATTTCATCGGCATTAAGCTCGACCACGAGGCTGTTGATCCCGTAAGCAAAGAGAGAGGCCATCAAATGCTCCATGGTCTGGACCTTGAATTCTTTTCCAAGAAGCGTGGTGTTGTTACGGGCTTCAACCCGAGTGAGATTCCTTAAAGCTTCGACCTCGCCAAGGTCGACCCTTCTGAAGAGGATTTCCCCCGATTCTGAAGGCTTGAGAACGAGCTGGACGTTCTTCCCGGAATGAATCCCTACCCCGGAAAGGCCGACCTCTTTTTGAATCGTTTTCTTGGCGATCATACAGAGGAGAGTATAACTCAAAAGCTTGATATTCTGTCAAATACTGGGTAAAATTCGGCCATGAAATCGCAGCTTGAAGACATTCTACGCAAAGTCCAGGAGGGAAAACTCTCCCCCATAGAGGCTCTCCGTCTCCTGAAGGACTATCCCTATCAAGACCTGAATTTCGCCAAGATCGACCATCACCGCGAACTGAGAAAGGGTTTCCCCGAAATCATCTACGGCCCGGGAAAGACAGACCAACAAATCCTTAAAATTGCCGGGGAAATCGTCAAAAAAGGCTGCAGCCTTCTTATCACCCGGGTTGAGCCCGGCACTTTTAAAAAAATCAAGAAGGCGATTCCCAAAGCCTGTTACAATCCCCTGGCTAAAACCGTCTATCTCAAGCAAAAATCCTTAATCACGGGAAAGGGCAAGATCATCATCCTGACAGCCGGGACGTCGGATATTCCTGTGGCCGAAGAAGCTTATGTCACCTGCGACATGCTGGGAAACGAAGTGGAAAAAATCTATGATGTCGGCGTAGCCGGCCTGCACCGGCTTTTCGGGGAATATGACAAGATCAACAAGGCCAGAGTTATCATCACCGTGGCCGGGATGGAAGGAGCCCTGCCCAGCGTAGTGGCCGGCCTGGTCTCCGTCCCGATTGTCGCGGTTCCCACTAGCATCGGCTACGGGGCCAGCTTCAAGGGGCTGGCAGCCCTTTTGGCCATGCTCAATTCCTGCCCGGGTGGGGTGGCCGTGGTCAATATCGATAACGGCTTCGGCGCCGCTTACCTGGCCAGCCTCATCAACCACCTATAATTTCTTGACAAAAGGGGTTTTAAAACCTATATTTAATAAATCTTTTCCAAAATCCGACCTATAAAAACAGATGGAGATTATTGACCAAATTCGGCAGCTTGCCAATATTATAGACATTGCCTCCCAGTACACAACGCTCAGGCAACGGGGGAGGAAGCACGTCGGCCTCTGCCCGTTCCATGCCGAAAAAACGCCGTCCTTCACGGTCGATTCCGAGAAACAGCTTTTTCACTGCTTTGGCTGCGGGATCGGAGGGGATGTCTTCTCCCTGGTCATGGAGAAAGAGAACCTCAACTTCCCCGAAGCTCTGAAATACCTGGCCGAAAAGTACCATATCCCCCTTCCCGAACAGAAAAAGCTCTCTCCTCAGGCCCTCAAGCTCGAAGAACAGCTGTCAAAAATCAACGAAACTGCCCTGGCCTTTTTCAAGAAAAACCTGTTCAATACGCAGGAAGGCCGGGGCGCGTTGGAATACCTCAAAAAAAGGAATATTTCGGACAACGTCATCCAGGAGTTTAAAATCGGCTATGCCATGAATTCCTGGAATTCTCTCCTGACCTACTTCAAGGGAAAAGGCATTTCGGAAAACCTCTTGGAGAAGGGAGGCTTGATCCTTCCGGGGAAAAAGCAGAACGAGCACTACGACCGGTTCCGGGGAAGGATTATCTTCCCCATTTTCAGCCTGACCGGAAAAGCCGTCGGCTTCGGCGGCCGGACGATGTTCAACGCCGACCCGAAATATCTCAACTCTCCAGACACGCCTCTCTACTCAAAGGGTCAACTCCTCTATGGGCTGAATTTTAGCAAAGATGCTATCCGGAACGCCGGAGAATTCATCCTGGTCGAAGGGTACACGGACTATCTGGCGCTCTACCAGGCCGGCCTGACGAATTGTGCTGCTTCCCTAGGGACAGCCTTGACTCCCCATCAGGTCGCTCTCGCCTTGCGCTTCGCGCCCAGAGTCATCATCAACTACGACGGAGATGCGGCCGGCCGCACCGCGGCCTTCCGAGCCCTGCCTCTCTGTTTCGAAAAAAGCATGGAAACTCAGGTATTAATCCTGCCCAAGGACATAGATCCCGACGGCTTCATCCGGAAATACGGAAGAGATGAGTATGTCAAGCTCATGAAAAACAGTGTCTCTGGCCTTAGATTCCTCATCGAATACTCTGTAGAAGGCAAGCGGATGAATGTTCCGGAGGTCAAGACCAAGATCGTCAAGAGCATCCTGGGCATCCTTGAAAGCATCCCGGACGCCATCCTCCGCAGCGAATACCTCAGGCAGGCCGCCGGATATATCGATTTTGATGAAGCCCTCATCCGGGGGCTGAGCCGGCCTAAATCCCCCGAGAAGGCGGATGCGGCCGGGGAGCCGTTGCTGCAGGCCGAAAAAAGGCTTCTTCAGATCCTGATCGAAAGCAAGGAGCTCCGGCCCTATATTTTTGAGGAAATCCAGGAAGAGGACGTCAGGGGCTTGAAAAGTGAGCCGATTTTTACGATAATATTGGGTTGGTTCAGGAAGGATAAGGACCTCCATTTCCACGAGTTACAGAAAGAAATCGGTCCTTCTCTTTCCAGATATCTTACTCAAGCGATGCTTGAGAAAGGCCAGCCGCCGACAATCGAAGAGGCCTTGGATTGTCTTTGCGCGTTGAAAATTATTTGCAAGCAGAATGAGCTGAAAAGAATTCAGGCCGAAATTGCCCGGCTTGAGAAAAAGGGTGAAAAAGAGAAAGTCCAATCATTGCTCTATCAGAGGCAGGACTTGACCAAGCAAATCATGTCCCTGAAATAGGGGGTGGACGTAACGAAATGGCGGAAATGATGGTATGGAAATATAGTGGGAAAATTGACCTTTTAGGAGATTCGTGTGTCTTCGGAAAATAAATTCCACAAGGGCGACGTTTCGCAGTTAATATCCAAGGGAAGGAAGCAGGGCTTTCTTCTCTTCGAGGAAATCGACAAGACGTTCCAGGACGATCTGGACGCAGAGGAAAGCTTCGACGATTTCCTCACTTCGATCGACGACTACGGGATCAAGATCCTGGATACCAAACAGCGAGAAATCATTCCCAAACGGCGCAAAAGCGAGCTTGTTTCGCTGGCCGGCCTGGAAAGAACAACGGACCCCGTCAAGCTCTATCTCCGCGAGATGGGCAACATCTCTCTCCTGACCCGGGAAGGGGAGATCGCCATTGCCAGGGAAATCGAGCGCGGCGAAAAATCCATCGTCAAAGCGCTCTCCAAAACTCGGCTGGTGTTGAACGAGGTCCTCTCCCTCGAAGAGCGGATCAAGGACGACCCGCTGGTCATCCAGGAGATGTTTGACGTCAGCGAGGATGATATCGCCGAAGGGAAACTCGAGGAAAAGAAGAAGCAGATCCTGACCAAAATCAAAAAAATCAAGGACCTCAGCCATAAGCTGGACAAGATCTCGAACATCAGGCGGAACGTCTTTGCCCGGAGCCGGATCATCGTCCAGATGAGCACGTACATCAGGGACCTCAACCTGCGTGCGACGCAGAAAGAAAAAATCATCGATACGCTGAGGGATAAATTAAGAATTATCAATGAGTTAGAGGAGAAAAAAGAAGACGCGGAACTCACTCTGAACAAGACCCGCAAGAAGAGGGAAAGCGAAGAGTTGACTCTCAAGCTGAGGGATGTCAATAAGCAGCTGCGGGCGCTGCAGAAAGAAATCGGGCTGGATTCCCAGAACCTGCGAAAGATCATCCGCTCGATCACGACCGGAAAGAAGATCAGCGACCAGGCGAAAAAAGAGCTGGTCGCGGCCAACCTTAGGCTGGTCGTTTCTATCGCCAAGAAATACAGCAACCGCGGCCTCCAGTTCCTGGACTTGATCCAGGAAGGAAACATGGGTTTGATGAAGGCTGTTGATAAATTCGAATACCGGAGAGGATACAAATTCTCGACGTACGCCACTTGGTGGATCCGGCAAGCCATCACCCGGGCTATCGCCGACCAGGCCCGCACCATCCGCATCCCAGTCCATATGATCGAGACGATCAACAAGCTCATCCGGGTCAGTCGGAGCCTCGTCCAGGAAATCGGGCGCGAGCCGACCTCCGAGGAAATCGCTAAAAAGATGGATATGCCGGTGAGCAAGGTCCGCAAAATCATCAAGATCGCCCAGGAACCCATTTCATTGGAAACGCCGATCGGCGAAGAAGAGGACAGTCACCTGGGAGATTTTATCGAGGACAAAGTCATGCCCTCGCCGCCCGATACGGTGATCCATATCAACCTCAGGGAGCAGATCGAGGAAGCCCTGAAATCGCTGACCGAGAGAGAAGCCAAAGTCCTGAAAATGCGCTTCGGGCTGGGCGACGGCAACGAGCACACCCTGGAGGAAGTCGGGCAGCAATTCAAGGTCACCCGTGAGCGTATCCGGCAGATCGAGGCCAAAGCGCTCCGCAAGCTCAAGCACCCCAGCCGCAGCAAGAAGCTAAAATCCTTTACCGACGGGTATTGACAGATCTTTTCCTTATGGGGACTTAGGCCTGTGGCAAATTCTCCTTTTTTCAATATTCATGACAAGGCCGTCGTCATTCCTTACCGCTCAACGAATTCCGAATCCAGTTGACCATAAAGAGCTCCTATGATAATAGATGATGCATCCCGGCTTCTCGGGCGAATCCTATGATTGGTCAGACGTTAAAGCATTATACAATCGAGGCTGTCCTTGGCCAAGGCGGCATGGGCATCGTGTACCGAGCCCGGGATACCAAGCTCGATCGTCCCGTCGCCCTCAAGCTGCTCAAGCCGGACCTTGTTGCGGACCCCGACAGGAAGGGACGCTTCCAGCGTGAGGCCCGCTCCGCCGCAGCCCTCACCCATCCCGCTATTGCCCAGGTCTATGACATCGATGAGGACCGCGGGACGATGTTCATCGCCATGGAATATATCGACGGCCGGACGGTCACTCGCCTGATTGCGGACGGTGAGCTGGATTTAATGGGGGCCGTAGAGATCGCCCGTCAAATTGCAGAGGGTCTGGCAAAGGCGCACGAGGCGAACATCATTCATCGGGACATCAAATCGGACAACATCATGGTCACCAGGGACGGGCACGCCAAGCTCCTCGATTTCGGCCTGGCCAAGCTTTTAGAAACGGGGCTGGAAAAACCCGAGAGTCCCACAGACCTCAGCCGGACGCTGACCCAGGAACAGGCTCATACTTTGGCGGGGGCGGTGATAGGCACGATCAATTACATGAGCCCAGAGCAGGTCCGGGGTCGGAGCCTGGACCCGAGGAGCGACATCTTCTCCTTCGGTGTCGTCCTTTACGAGATGGTGACCGGAGAGCGGCCGTTCAAGGGCGACAGCCCCCTCGACACGATGCATGCCATCGTTTTCGAAGAACCCAAGCCGGTGACGGAGATACGGAAAAACCTCCCTCCCCAGCTCCATCGGATCATTTTCCGCTGTCTGCGGAAGCGGCGTGAAGACCGCTATCCGGAGGCGCACAGCCTCGCGGTCGATCTGAAAAACTTGGAACACGATCTCGAAACCGGGACCCGGCGACCTCTCCCCGCGGGGCAGCGCCTATTAGGATGGGTCGAGTGGCTAAAAGTTTCTTTCCCCTATGGAACCAACGGTCTAATCATCCTGGCCGCCGTCCTCGTCTTGACGATCATCTTCATAGTGACCAAGATCCAATGGGGGAACCTCATAGGTTCGGCCTTCATGGTTCTGCTCGCCTTCAGGTTCGCGCGGAACAGAAAACGGCGGATGCTCAATGCCTTCACAAAAAAAGTTTCTTCGTTTCCCGAGGTCCGAGCCATCGTCATCAGGGACAACCAAGTGACCGTCGTCACGGACAAAGCCCCGGCCAGGACCTACATCCGGATTGCCAGCCTGATTGACGGAATCAATCGAAAACTCTATTTCAGCAAGCCCATCGTGGCGGCGATCAGGGACGACCTTTCCGAGCCGGAGTTCCATGGCCTTCTTCGGACGCCGGGGGCCGTTTATGCGAGGGAAGAAGGCAAAGGCAGCGCCTGAGCCGCCCGCGTTATTCCCTTTTCATTGACTTGGACGGCAAATATCTGATATAAAGTCCGCGAGGGCCTATAGCTCAGCGGTAGAGCTACCGGCTCATAACCGGCAGGTCCCAGGTTCGAATCCTGGTAGGCCCATTTGACCTCGAGGCAATAATGTGGATATTGCATTTGATAAGCTGACAAGGCTCCAACATGTCGATTCCGAAATAAAAAGCACCTCATCCATTCTTGAGGCCATTCCCGCCAGGCTCGACGCCATCGACCAGCAAATTCAAGCCGCCTCGGACGTCGTCCACCATGCCAAGGAAAAGCTGGGCGCCAACCAGAAAAAAAGACGAGATCTTGAAAGCCAGGTCAAGGACTTTAAAGCCCAAATCGCCAAGTTCAAGCGCCAGTTGAACGAGGTAAAAACAAACAAGGAGTACACCTCCCTCCTCAAAGAAATCGAGGAATCCCAGCAAAAAGTGGACAGGGTCGAAGAAGAGATCCTGAACGAGATGATCGCGGCCGACGACGTCGAAAGGGAGATTAAGACGGCCAATCAGAAACAGGCCGAAGAGGAGTCGCGGCTGAAAAAGGAAAAGGATGTCATTGCCCGGGACCAAAAAGAGCTGGAAGAGAAAAGGGCGAAGCTCGCCAAAGAGCGGGAGAGTCTGATCCCTCAAATCCCCCCCGACCAGGTCAGGCTCTATCTGAGGATCAGCAAAAAAATGGAGGGGATAGCCCTGTCCCCGGTCACCGACGATTTCTGCTCGCTGTGCCAGATGCGTATTCGGCCCCAGCTATTGAACGAGATCATGGAGATGAGAAAGATCATCGCCTGCGAAGCCTGCGGCAGGATCTTGTACTGGCAAAAGCCGCGGGATGAAGAGGCGGAAGACGAAGAGAAAACCGACAACCCGGACAAGGTCGACGATTCGACCGTCTAAAGCCCCCGCAAGGAGTCAGAACATGTCCTCATCCATCAAGAAAATTTATTCACGCGAGATCCTGGATTCTCGAGGCAACCCGACGGTCGAAGTCGAGGTGACACTGGAAAACGGGGCCGTTGGACGAGCCGCCGTCCCATCCGGAGCGTCCACCGGCGTCCACGAAGCGCTGGAGCTCCGCGACGGGGATAAAAAACGATTCGGCGGCAAGGGCGTGCTCTCGGCCGTCAAGAACGTCAATGAGCTGATCGCCAAAGCCCTGATGGGGTTCAACGCTCTCGACCAAACCGGCCTGGACCGGGTTATGATAGATTTGGACGGCACGCCGAACAAGAGCAAGCTGGGCGCAAATGCGATTCTGGGCGTCAGCTTAGCGGCCGCCCGCGCCGCGGCGGCCGCCGTCAACCTCCCCCTTTACCGTTACTTGGGCGGTATGGCGGCGACGCTTTTGCCCGTCCCCATGTTCAACATCCTCAACGGAGGCGCTCACGCCAATTGGCAGGCGACGGACTTCCAAGAATTCATGATTGCTCCGCTGGGCGCCCCGAATTTCCGCGAGGCCTTGCGCTGGGGCAGCGAGATTTTTCAATCTCTGAAGGGCGTCCTGAAATCACAAGGCTATGCGACCGGTGTCGGCGACGAGGGCGGTTTCGCTCCGGCCCTCAAAGCCAACGCCGAGGCCGTGGAATGGATCATCAAGGCCGTTGAAAAAGCCGGTTTCAAGCCCGGCGACGATATCGTGATTGCCCTGGACCCTGCGTCCAGCAGCTTTTTTGAGGACGGATTCTACCTCCTCCGAACGGAAAAAAAGAAAATTACGTCTGCCCAGATGGTCGAGATGTGGGCGGACTGGGTCAACAAATATCCCATTCGGGTTATCGAAGACGGTCTGGCCGAGGACGACTGGGAGGGCTGGAAACTGCTCAATCAGACCATCGGCGATAAAATCGAGCTGGTCGGCGACGACCTGTTCGTCACCAACATCCGCCGTATCGCCCACGGCATCAAGGAAAAGGCGGCCAATGCCGTGCTCATCAAGCTCAACCAGATCGGCAGCCTGAGCGAAACCATCGCCGCCATCGAAATGGCGCGGAAGGCTGGTTGGGGCGCCATGGTCTCCCACCGCAGCGGCGAGACCGTGGACAGCTTTATCGCCGACCTGACGGTGGCAATGGGAACAGGACACCTAAAAACGGGAGCGCCCTGCCGGGGCGAGCGTATCGAAAAGTACAACCAGCTCCTGCGCATCGAAGAAGAGCTGGGCGCGGCGGCGGTCTACGCGGGACGCAGGGCCTTCATCCGATAAGCCGGCCGATCAGCCGTTCTCTTCTTTATACAAGGCGTCGATCAAGGCCTTGTATTTCTTCTCGACGACGTTCCGCTTGACCTTGAGGCTGGGCGTCATTTCCCCTTGGTCGATCTCAAAATCTCGGTCCAAGACCGCGATCTTCTTGATCCTCTCAAACGAAGCCAGGTTCGGGGTAGCGCGGTCGATCTCGGATTTCAGGAAATTCACGATCGGCTCTTCCCTGACGAGCTCGGCCCGTCCGGCATAAGCGATATGGCTGGACTTCGCGTACTCTTCGAGCTTCTCGAACCTGGGGACGATCAAGGCCGAAATAAAGCGTCTCCGATCTCCGATGACCACGGCATTTTCGATGTAAGGGTTGGTCTTCAGGATATTCTCGATGGGTTGGGGCGCGACATTCTTCCCGCCCGCCGTGACGATCAGGTCCTTTTTGCGGTCGGTGATCATCAAGAAACCGTTTTCATCGAACTGCCCGATATCTCCTGTCTTAAACCAATCGCCTTCAAAAGACTCCTTGGTCTCGGCGTCCTTTTTGTAATACCCCTTCATGACGTGGGGCCCCCGCGTCAGGATCTCGCCATCGGGAGCGATTTTCACTTCAATGCCGGGAATCGGCTTCCCGACCGTGCCGAATCTCGGGTTCTCCAGGACGTTGACGGCAATCACGGGAGACGTTTCGGTCAATCCATAGCCTTCCAGGACGACCAATCCCATGGCATAGAAAAATTCGGCGATATCCTTGGAGAGCGGCGCGCCGCCCGAGACGAAAAAGCGGATCCTTCCGCCGGTCTTTTCCACGATCTTGGAAAAGACGAGCTTGTGGGCCAAGTTTCGCTTGAACTTCAGAAACCCGCCGACGGACTGCTTGTTCAGCGTCCGCGCTCCGTAGGCTTTGCCGACTTTGACCGCCCAGAAGAAAATTTTTCTTTTCAAGCCCGAGCTGGTCAAGACATTGTCCATGACCCGGGAATAGATCTTTTCGAACACCCGCGGCACGCCGACCATGATGTGGGGACGGAGCTCGAGAAGGTTGGCGGCAACCGTCTCCACGCTCTCCGCGTATCCGATCGTGCAGCCTTTGTACACGTAAGCGAAGGTCACCATTCTCTCCAGGACGTGAGACAGGGGCAGGAACGAAAGGACGGTATCCTTATCGGTAAATTCGAGCAGAGCCGCGGCGGTCTTGACGTTGCTGATGAAGTTTTTGTGAGTCAGGATGACCCCCTTGGGCAGGCCGGTCGTTCCCGACGTGTAAATGATTGAGGCCTCATCCCCCGGCTTGACCCCAAAGACGAGCCTTTCAAATAGATCCGGCTGGGCCTTGGCCACGGCCTCTCCCTGGGATAGGATCTCCCGATAGTTCAGGACCCCCGGCGGGGCCTCGGATTCCAAAGTGATAAAATGCTTGACCAGGGGAAGATCGGCTTTGATCATTTCGAGTTTTTTCCATTGGTCCGAAGACGAATAGAGGACGATCTTCGCATCCGAATCATGGATGATGTATTTCACTTGCTCCGGCACGAGCGTTGTGTAAATGGGGACCGTGATGGCGCCGTTGCACAGGCAGGCGAAGTCGGTGACCGTCCACTCCGGCCTGTTCTCCGACAAGATGATAAGCTTGTCTCCTTTGCTCAAACCCAGAGCCCTGAGCCCGAGGCTCAGAAACTTCACCGCATCGCCAAAGGCGGCCATGGAAATCGGCGTAAATCGGCCTTCTTTTTTAACAAGCAGGTACTCCGGCTTGGGGTAGGATTTGACGGAATTGAGCAAAAGCTGGGAAAGGGTATCGACCATGTTTCCCTCCTTGTTTAGATTGTGCCCATTTTAGTTTTGGCAGGAGGGTCTGTCAAGTAGAAAAAGAAGGAAGGTGGACGAGTCTAGTCTGAGTTTTCGCGGGCTTTGGCCACCGAGCAGACCCGGTCTTTCTCTTCCAATTGGATGATCCGGACGCCCTGGGTCACCCGGCCCGAGGCCCTGACCTGCTTGGTGTTGATCCGGATGACTTTGCCGAATTCCGTGACGATAAGCAGGTCCTCTTCGGCGATGCCCAGGACTTCCAGGGCGTTCCCGATCTTGGGGATGATCTTGAGGTTGATCAAGCCTTTGCCGCCCCGGCGCTGCCGACGGTAGAAGGAGGTTTCGGTCTTTTTGCCGTAGCCTTTTTGGCTGGCCGTGAAAATATACTGATCTTCGTCGCCAACGGCCACCATGCCGATGACTTCATCTTTCTTAGCGAGCGACATAGCCCGCACGCCCGTCGCCTGCCGTCCCATCGAGCGGATGTCGGCCTCCTTGAAGCGGATGGCCTTGCCGAGCTTGGAGGCGATGACGATGTCGCGCTTCCCGTCGGTGAGGCGGGTCCACAGGAGCTGGCTTTTGGGCCTAAGGGTGATGGCGATGATGCCGCCCCGGCGGATGTTCTTGAACTCGCCGAGCTTGGTCTTCTTGATCAGCCCGTCGGTGCCCAGCATGACGATGTATCTGTCCTCGCTGAAATCCTTCACGGCCATGACGGACGTGACGCGCTCATCCGGCTGGAACTCGATCAGGTTGTTGATCGACTTGCCGCGGCCAGCGATCCCGACATCGGGAATCTCGAGCGCCCGGAGCCAATAGACGCGGCCCCTGTTGGTGAAAAAGAGGAGATAGTTGTGCGTCGAGCAGACGAAGAGGTTCTCCACGACGTCCTCGGCCTTCATGCTGATGCCCTTCCGGCCTTTGCCGCCGCGCATCTGAAAATGGTAGGAGCTCAAGGATGTCCGCTTGACATAGCCGGACGATGTGTAGAGGACGACTACATCCTCCTCTTTGATCAAGTCTTCGGGCCGGATGTCCGTGATGACCTCGTCCCGGATCTCCGTTCGGCGTTCGTCTTGATACTCCGCTTTCATCTGCTTGAGCTCGTCGATGATGATCTCTTGGATGAGTTTATCCGAGCCCAGGATCTTTTTCAGCTTCACGATTAGCTTCTTGAGCTCTTCATACTCCTGGACGATCTTCTCCCGCTCGAGCCGGGTCAGCTTCTGGAGCTGCATTTCCAGGATGGCCTGGGCCTGGATCTGGGTCAGCTTGAATTTTTCCATCAGGCCGGTCCGGGCCTCGTCCACGCTTTTGGAGGACCGGATGAGCTTGATGATGGCATCCAGGTGGTCGAGGGCGATAGTCAGCCCTTCGAGGATATGGGCGCGCTGTTCCGCTTTTTTCAGCTCGAACCGGGTCCGTCTCCGGATGACATCCTGGCGGTGGGAGATGAAGTACTTCATCACGTCGATCAGGCCGAGCGTCTTGGGCTGCTTGTCCACGATGGCCAGCATGATGATGCCGAAGGATGTCTGGAGGGCGGTGTGTTTGTAGAGGTTGTTGAGCACAACCTCGGGCAGCTCGCCTTTCTTAATCTCGATGACGACGCGGATTCCTTCCCGGTCGGATTCATCTCGGATGTCGGCGATCCCTTCGAGTTTCTTATCGTTGACGAGCTCGGCGACGCTCTCCAGAAGCCTGGCCTTGTTGACCGCGTAGGGGATTTCCGTGACGACGATCCGCTCCCGTTCGCCTTTGTCGCCGTGTTCGATCGTCGTTTTGGCCCGGATCTGGATGACGCCCTTGCCCTCTTTGTAGGCGTCCCGGATGCCCTGCTGATTGAAGATATACCCGCCGGTCGGAAAATCCGGGCCGGGGACGAACTCCATGATTTTGTCGAGGCCGGCGTTCGGATGCTGGACGAGGTAGATCGTCCCGTCGATGACCTCGCCCAGGTTGTGCGGCGGGATGTTCGTGGCCATGCCGACGGCGATGCCCGAGCCGCCGTTGACAAGCAGGTTCGGGAACTTGGCCGGAAGGACCTCGGGCATGGTCAGGCTTTCGTCGTAATTGGGAATGAAATTGACGGTGTCCTTTTCGATGTCCGCCAGGAGCTCCCCGGCGAGTTTGGCCATGCGGACTTCTGTGTACCGCATGGCGGCCGGCGGGTCGCCGTCGATGGAGCCGAAATTGCCCTGGCCGTCGACGAGCGGGTAGCGCAGGCTGAAGTCCTGGGCCATGCGGACCAGGGTGTCGTAGGCGGCGACGTCTCCGTGGGGATGATATTTGCCGATGACATCGCCGACGATGCGGGCCGACTTCTTGTAGGGCTTGTTCCAGCCTGTCCCCGTCTCGTACATGGCATAGAGGACGCGGCGGTGGACGGGCTTGAGGCCGTCCTTGATATCGGGAATGGCCCTGCCGATGATGACGCTCATGGCGTAATCCAGGTAGGACCGCTTCATCTCCTCTTCCAGGCTGACAACGGTCACGTCGGCGGCCGCCGGCGGGAGCTCTTTCTTGGCGCCCTTGTCTTTATCTTTATCTTTATCCATTTTTTAAATATCTAAATTCTGGGCCATCAGGGCGTTTTCCTCGATGAAGGCTTTTCGCCGCTCCACCTCGTCGCCCATGAGAGTCGAGAACACTCCGTCGGCCTCGACGGCGTCCTGGATGGCGACCTTGAGGAGGGAGCGGTTCTCCGGGTTCATCGTCGTCTCCCAGAGCTGCTGCGGGGTCATCTCGCCCAGGCCCTTGTATCTCTGGATACCGACGCCTTTTTTACCTTTTTCGAACAAGTGGTCGAGGAGCTTGTTCTCGTTTTCGACCGTGATGGTCTCGGAGTCGGTGAGGACCTCGTACGGGGGCCGGAAATCGGCCAGCTCACCGTAAATCTTGTAAAGGTTCTTGTACTCTACGGACTCGATCAGGCCGCGGTCGACTTTGACCGTGATGGACATGCCGTTGATCTGGAATTTAACGGCCAGGCCCCAGGCGTCGTACTCCTCGTCGTGGCTGAATTCCGTGGTCAGCCCTTTGCCTTCGATCAGGGCCTGGATTCTCTTGACGTTCTTCTTGTTCTGGAGGAATTCCAGGTCGGCGACGTTCTCCCGAATCAGGAGCTCGATCAGGAAGAAAGGATAGTTTTTCCGCTCCAAGAATTGGATGAAATTTTTCTTCTGGATGATCCGGAGGAAGAGCCGACGGAATTTCTCGCCCTCGAAGACCTCTTTGCGGCCTTTGACCCGGACCTTGAAGTCCTCGGAAATTTTTTTGATCATCCACTTTTCGTAAGCGCGCTCTTCCTTGAGGTACAGGACCTCCCGGCCGCGGCTGATTTTATAGAGCGGCGGCTGGGCAATGTAGAGATGCCCCTGTTCGATGAGGGGCTTCATCTGCCGGTAGAAAAAAGTCATGATCAGCGTCCGGATGTGAGAGCCGTCGACATCGGCGTCCGTCATAATGATGACCTTATGATAGCGGAGCTTTTCCAGGCTGAAATCGGACTCGCCGACGCTGGTCCCCAGGGCGGCGATCATCATTCCGATCTCCTCATTCTTGAAAATCTTCTCGGCGCGGGCCTTCTCGACGTTGAGGATCTTGCCCTTGAGCGGAAGGATGGCCTGGAAGCGCCTGTCGCGGCCCTGTTTGGCGGAACCGCCGGCGGAATCGCCCTCGACGATGTAGATCTCGGCCAGGGCCGGGTCACGCTCCTGGCAGTCGGCCAGTTTGCCGGGGAGAGAAGCGGATTCCAGAACCCCTTTGCGGCGGGCCAGCTCCCTGGCCTTGCGGGCGGCTTCCCGGGCGTGCGCTGCATCCAAGGCCTTCATGATGACGCGCTTGGCGTTTGTCGGATTTTCTTCGAGATAGGCCGTGAGCTGCTCGTTGACGAGCGATTCGACGATCCCTTTGACCTCGGAGTTGCCGAGCTTTGTTTTGGTCTGGCCCTCGAACTGGGGATCGCGCATCTTGACGCTGAGGACGGCGCACAGGCCTTCCCGCGTGTCGTCCCCGGAGATGCTCCCGGCGCCGAGGTCCTTGAACATGTTATGGGCGACGGCATAGTTGTTGATGCAGCGGGTCAGGGCCGATTTAAACCCGATCAGGTGGGTGCCGCCTTCTGTCGTATTGATATTATTGACGAAGGTGAAGATGGTTTCCGCATAGGCCGCGTTATACTGGAAGGCAAGCTCGACCAGGATATCGTCTTTTTTGGACTCGAAATAGATCGGACGGGGGTTGAGGACGGTCTTGTTCTGGTTGAGGTACTGGACGAACTCCTGGATACCGCCTTTGTACTGGAATTCGTGGTTTTTGCCGATGCGCTCGTCGGTGATCGTGATTTTCAGCCCCCGGTTGAGGAAGGACAACTCGCGCATCCTCTGGGTGAGGACCTCGAAATTGAACTCGTTCGTCTCGAAGATCTCGTCGTCGGTCCAGAAGGTGACTTTTGTGCCGGTCTTCTTGGTCTTGCCGATCTGCTTGAGCTTGGTGACGGCGGCGCCGCGCTCGTAGCTCTGGGTGAAAATCCCGCCGTTGCGCTTGGTCTCCAGGTCGAGGCGCTTGGAGAGGGCGTTGACAACGGAGACGCCGACGCCATGCAGACCGCCCGAGACCTTGTAGGTCTTATCGTCAAACTTGCCGCCGGCATGGAGCATGGTCATGACCACTTCGGCAGCCGATTTTTTCTCCTTCTTATGCATCTCGACGGGGATGCCGCGGCCGTCGTCGACGACCGTCACGGAATTATCGACATGGATGAAGACTTCGACTTGAGAGCAGTAGCCGGCCAGGGCTTCGTCGATGCTGTTGTCGACGACTTCGTAAACCAGGTGATGGAGGCCGTCGGGGCCGGTGCTCCCGATATACATGGCCGGGCGCTTGCGGACCGCCTCCAGCCCCTTCAGGACTTTAATGCTTTCAGCCGTATATTTTGTGTCTTTCATGGCTCTATCTTCATGAAAAAAAGACGGGTTAGGAGGGTCAAAATCTCACATAACCCAGCGGGCATTTTCCAGGCTAAAATTATACAAAAAAACGGGTGTTTAGTAAAGCAATATTTAGGGCCAAATCCACAATATTTTGTATCTTCGTGGCTGGGAAATCACAACTATTTGGGGTTCGGGGTTCAATAGACTTAGACGACGAAGCCGCGTCAGCTCTGGAGCAATTTTGACCCCATTATTTTTTATTTTTTCGCCCGAAAAGCCTGTTCACAAACAGGGCGAAAATAAACAGCGGGCCGTAAAAAGCGGCCGCGCCGACGGAAAAACCGATGTTCCTTCCTTTCATCATTTCGATGCCCCAGCCGAACTGGTCCTCATTGATCAGATAGGTCCAGGTGGACGAAGGCCCTCTCATTCCCTCTGCATTAAGATCGATCGGGCCCTCCTTATTGATCAGGGGTTCAAACGCCGCGACGACGGCATCCTCGACCTTGTCCCGTATCTCCATGAAGACCGCAGTCACAGATTTCATGAACTCATAGATGGGGGTCTTTCCTCCCAGGCTGACCAGATGGATGCTCTCCCGCGTGTCGTTGACCCAGGCCAGATGATCGGACCACAAGCGGTCGATATGGAAGAGCGCCACGCGCCTCTCCAGACTATCCAGCTGCGGCTGGCCGAAACGAGCCAGCCCCTTCTCATACAGCTCGGCGTTGTTTTGGGAAAGGATGGGAAAAGGATCTCTTGAGAAAAATATGCTCTCTCGCCAGGCGTGGATCGTCTGCCGCTGCAATTCCACGAGCGAAGAATATTTCCGGAGAGACTTCCGGATGTCGAAATTTTGGCCTTCGATGATGCGCTGGGCGTGGTCGATCTCCTTGTTGATCAAGGCAAGGCCGAGGGCCTCCTGCCGGCGCTTGAGGTGATAGCGCTCAAAGAACATCTTGACAAGGCCGTAGCGCTCGAAAAGATCGTCTTCCAAGCTGATGAAAAAGCGCGTCGAACCCGGATCGCCCTGGCGGCCCGCCCGGCCGCGCAACTGCTGGTCGATGCGGAGGCTCTCGTGCCGATTGGTGCCGATGACATACAGTCCGCCCAGGCCGACCGCCCTGCCCCGCTCCTTTTCATCAGCCCCGCCGAGCTTGATATCCGTTCCCCGGCCGGCCATGTTGGTGGAGATCGTGACGGCCCCCGGCAGTCCCGCCTGGGCGATGATGCTCGCCTCCAGCTCGTCATTCTTGGCATTGAGGACGTGGCAGGAGATTCCCGCCTTCTCCAAATCCAGGGCCAGCTCTTCGGATTCCTTAACACTTGCCGTTCCGACAAGGATTGGGCGTCCGGCGGAATGAACCCCGCTGATCTCGCGCACGAGCGCCTGCCGCTTCGCTTCTTTATGAGTGAAGACCGTATCCGGTTGATCGATCCGGATGCTCGGCCGGTTCGGGGGAACAATCATGACATTCAGTCTATAGAACTCCTTCAACTCTTCGGCGGACGGCCGCGCCGTCGCCGTCATTCCGCAGAGCTTGGGATAAAGACGGAAGAAATGCTGGAGGGTGATCGAGCCGAGGATCCGCCCTTCCGACTTTCGGACCAGATTCTCCTTGGCCTCCACGGCCGCCTGAAGCCCGTCCGGCCAATGGCGATTGTCTACGACCCGGCCCGTGAATTCATCCACAATCTCAATCTTTCCATTCCGGACGATGTAATCGACATCGCGGCAGAGCAGGGCTTGGGCATGGAGGGCGCAATAGAGAGCTTCCAGCAGTTGCTGATTTTTGGGGTCATAGAGACTGCCGCACCCGAACGCGGCTTCGACGCGCTCCACCCCGGAATCCGTGAGGAAGACATTCCGGTGTTCGTCGTCCGTCTCGAAATCCTTTCCTGGAGTCAGGGTTTTTGCAGCCGCGGCCAAACGGCGGGCGTCCCAGGCCGCCCTGTCCTCGACACCGGAAATGACCAGCGGGATCCGGGCTTCATCGATGAGGATAGAATCCGCCTCATCCACGAGAGCCATGTGAAAAGCCCGGTGGACACGCTCCTCCTTTTGAAAGCAGATTTGGTCGCGGAGAAAATCAAACCCGGCCTCTTTGGCCGTGGCATAGGTTATGTCGCAGCCATAGGCCCCTCTTTTCTCCGCAGGGCTCATGCCCTCTTGAACACAGCCGACGCTGAGCCCCAGGAATTTATAGATGGGACCCATCCAGGCGGCATCCCTGCGGGCCAGGTAATCGTTGAAGGTCAAGACATGAACGCCGGGGCCGGTCAAGGCATGGGCATAAACCGCGAAGACTGCGGCCAATGTTTTTCCTTCGCCCGTAGGCAGCTCGGCGATTTTCCCCTGGGCCATGGCCAGCCCGGCGATCATCTGGACATCAAAAGGACTGAGGCCGATGGCCCGGCGGGAAGCCTGGCGGACCAGGGCGAACGCTTCGACCAGAAAATTCTCGAGCGGGACACCCCACCGAGCCCGGCCTGCGAGGCCGACGGACAAATCGCGCAGCCCGCTGTCCGGAATATGTTCGAGGTCGCATGCCTTGATGTCCCGGACGATATCCCGATATACGCTGAGATCGGTCTCTACGGAAATTCCAAGCGCGGTGTTGGCCAAAGCTTTTAATTTCAAAATCGGATGGACAGACTTCCGGTCCGTATTCGATTTGCTTTTATCTTTGCTGTACATGAATAGCCTCCTTCTTAAATAAGGGAATACTGGAGACGTTCAGTCTGATTGGGTTAAAAAGGAGGGCTTCTCGGAGAGGACTGCCGGCTAAAACCCAACGCAGCCGGCAAGAAAAACGGACTCACGACCTCGGAGGAAAATCCAAGAGAATAAAAAACGGCAATCAGAATGAACAAAAGCAACGGCGGGAAAATGAAGGCCAGGAAAAACAGGATGGGGAGGAAAACAAACGGCGGACGGCCGGAGGTCTTCAGAAAGTCAAATTTCAGCCGGTTTAGCAACATTACTATATTTATCATAGCCGAGATAAACGGATGGTGTCAACAAGCCAAGGGATACCGGAAATTGCCGATAACGATTCCCGAAGGGTGGCACGGTTCGGGGGCCCCCCGGGCACTTCTGGAGGAGGACCCTTTCACAGGGTCCCCTTCCAACGGGCGGCGGGAATCGGTTTGGCAATTTCGGCATCGCATGGAGGTCCTTCGAAATTTTGAAAGAGCGCTTCATTTCGAGTATAATTTTCACGGAAAGAGGATTCCATGCCGGCCAACCTGACCCCCCAATATCTGGAAGCCGAAAAGAAGCTGAAGATGGCCAAAACCCCCCAGGAAAAAATCGAGGTCCTGGAGGAAATGCTGGCCGTCATCCCCAAGCACAAGGGCACCGAAAAACTTCAGGCCCAGATCAAGACCAAGATCGCCAAAGCCAGGGACGAGCAGCAGAAAAAACCCTCTACCAAGCACGGGCTAAGCTATATCGTCGACAAGCAGGGCGCCGGCCAGGTCATCATCATCGGGCCGCCTAACGCCGGCAAATCGATGCTCATCAAATTTTTGACGGGCGCGGAGCCCGAGGTGGGCGATTACCCGTTCACGACGCGGATTCCGGCCCCCTACATGCTGAAGTACCAAAACATCCAGATCCAGCTCGTCGACCTGCCGCCGCTCACGCCGGAGATCATGGAAAGCTGGCAGCTCGAGCTGATCAAAGTCGCCGATGCCGTGCTCGTCGTCGTGGATGTCTCGAGCACCGATTCGCCGGGCCTTCTCGAAACGCTTTTCGCCAAGCTAAAAGAAAAAAGGATCGAATTTTTCAGAGACGCTGATGTGCCGCCGGACGAATCTCCCATGCCCATGTTCCGGAAAAGAGCGCTTCTCGTCGCCAATAAAAAAGATTTGGATTCCCGCGGCGAGAATTTAGAAGCTTTAAAATTCTTTTTCGAAAACCGGCTGGCGGTCATCCCCGTCTCGGCGGCCCAGGGGGAAGGCTTGGAAGAGCTCAAAAAACAGATTTTCGCGCTTCTCCATATCATCCGCGTTTACAGCAAAGCGCCCGGTAGAAAGCCCGACCATGAAGAGCCGTTTGTTCTGAAAAGGGGCAGCCGGATCATCGATCTCGCCCGGGCCGTCCACAAAGATTTCGCGGAGAAACTCGCCTACGCCCGCCTCTGGCGCGAAGGGCAGTTCACCGGCCAGATGGTCAATCGCGACCAGCCGCTCGAGGACGAGGACATCATCGAGCTTCACATCTGAGCGCTATTCGGTAAGCGCCTTTTTCAAAATCTCCAGATAATCATCGGCGCCGACGGTACGCGAATTAGAGGAGTTGGAATTGTTCTGATAGGACTTCCCGGCGATTTCGGCCAGCTGATCGTGCTTGATGCCCAGCCCCTTAAAAGACGGAATATTCATGGATCGGGCTAATGCCTTGATCTTCTGAATCAGCCTCCGCGAGGCCGAGAGATCGTCCGGTTCCTCAATCCCGGCCAGACGAGCGATGTCCGCATACCGTTTTGCGGAAACCGGCAGGTTGAACTCCATCACATGCGGCAGGAAGATCGCATTGGCGACTCCGTGGGGAATATCATAGAGCGCGCCGATCGATTCGGCGATGCAGTGGACCGCGCCGACATCAGAATTGCCGAAGGCCAGCCCGGCCAGCAGGCTGCCCATCATCATCCCTTCTCGGGCCGCTGGATTTCGCTCGATGTCCCTATAAGCGTCTTCGATATGCCGAAAAACTTGCTTGAGCGCTTCCCGTGCGCAAAGATCCGTGACGAATGTGGCCGGCTTCACGGTGTACGCCTCGACGGCATGCGTCAAGGCATCGAGAGCGGTCGAGGCAATGAGAGAACGGGGCAGGGTGGTAAGCAAATCCGGGTCAACGAGCGCGACGGCCGGAAACATCAGCGGCCCTTTAATGCTCATCTTGAATTTCCGTTCTGGTTGGGTAATGACGGCCACCCAGGTCACCTCGCTGCCCGTGCCGCAGGTGGTCGGAATGGCCAGAACGGGAAGCGGAGCGGCTTTATATTTGGCCCGGCCTTCATAATCCTCGATTTTTCCAGAATTTGTGGCCAAGAGGGCAACGGCTTTGGCCGCATCCAGCGCGCTCCCGCCGCCCAGCCCGATGATCAAGTCGGGTCTTCGTTCCCGCGCAAACTCCCCTGCCCGATTGACGGTTTGACTCCCCGGATTTTGTTCGACCTCGTCAAAAACAGGAGTATCCGGAAGCTTGGCCAGCGCCTTGTCAGCAAGGCCGGACCGGACGATTCCTTTATCTGTGACAAGCAAAGGGCTTGCGGCCCGAATCTCTCGCTCGACAACATCTTTGAGCTGGGAAATCGCCCCTGATTCAAAAATGATCTTGGTCGGGGCATGGAATCTCATCGGAGCAGCGTTTGCGGCTTATTTCCGGAAGATCAGCGAATCCTGGTTGGCCAGATCGAGCACGGCCATGAACAGGAGCTGGGCCGCATCCTCGAGGATCTCGGGCGTGATGATGGCCAGGTTATCCTTGGTGACATGATAGGTGGGATAGGGCGCGCGAAAGCCGGAAGCCCCCAAGTTGATGGTTGGTATGCCCTTCCAATAAAAACGGGCGGCATCCTGTCGCGGCCGGGCCGGGTAAGAGGAAGTGTTCGAATCGAGAACGCGGTGGATGTATTTTTGATCGGCCTTGGTCAAAAATTCCACGAACGCAGAATTGCCCTGACCCGCCGTCGCGCTCAGCCGATCCCCGCTGCCGATGCTCTCCAGGTTGACGAAGCCGATCGTTTTATCGAGCGGAAAGGCCGGATGTTCGCAGTAATATTCGGAGCCGACGACCCCCTGCTCCTCGGACCCAAAGGCAAGAACCATGATGGTCCGCCGCAGCTTGATCGGGCTCTTGGACACGGCTTCGGCCAAACCGAGGAGGACGGCCACGGACGATGCATTATCATTGGCGCCCGGCATCAGCTCCCAGCAGCGGCCCAGATGGTCCAAGTGGCCGCCGATGATGATCACTTCTTCTTTGAGCTTCGGGTCGGAGCCGGGGAGGATGCCGATGACATTATAGCCGATGCCCTCGGGATGATGCTCGGTGACATTCTTGATCGTGAAATTTTTCCCCGTTGCAAATGATTGGGGCTTCAGCTCTTTCCTGATCTTATCCACGGTTTCTTTGTAGGTTTTTCCGGTCCCGGCGAATACATCGGCGACGACGGCGTCGCCGACATGGCTGTAGATGAAGCCTTCGCGGTAGGAATTGTTGGGGTTGCCAATGGGACCGTAGTTATAGATCATTCCCCTGGCACCATGAGCCACGGCATTTTCAAGCTTGTACTGATGGAACGAATAGGGCCGCCATCTTTTGAAGACGTCGGGATTCTGGTCGGGAGAGACGGGTACTTCCCGGTCCATGAGGAGGATCTTTCCCTTGACGTCGACACCCGCGTAATCATCGTAGCCAAGCTCCGGAGCCGTGATCCCGTATCCGACATAAATCACTTCGGCCGTGATCTCGCCCGACCCCGAGGTCCCGCCCGGAATAAACTCATCTTCGTATGTATAATACTTTTTGATGACCCCGCCTTTGACGGGCATATTGAGGGTCAACTCCCCTCCCTTGAAAACGAGCGTGTATGGGTTGGGATACGCTTGAAGATATGTGCCCTTGTCGCCGGCCGGGGCGACCTTCCATTTTTTCAAAAGCGATATCACCCAATCCGCGCAGGCATTGTATCCGGAGGTGCCGGTGAGCCGTCCCCCATATTGATCCGAGACCATCTCTTTGACATAATCGAGAAGCGTATGGCTCGAGATGGAATGCATCACGTTCAGGATTTTCTGCTCATCCGAAAGCTCGGGCCGCCTTCCCTGGGGCTGGGCATAGAGAGCCGATGCATTCAGGAAACAAAAAAGAATGATTAGCGAAAAGAGCCTTCTATTTTTCATCCTCATCTCCTATTTTAAAATCTATAGGCGATGCCGCCCCTCAAGATAAACCCATCCCAGAATGCGGCTTCTCCGATCAGGCAGAGATTGTCGGCAACCCTTCCCTTGACGCCGACGCTGAGCTGGAAAAACGGAACGAACCAAAATGGAATGCTGAGCACCTTCCCTTCGCTTTCGGCATCTTCGCCCATCTTGTCTTTCACGGCCTTCAGGGTTTTGGTCCCGGATTCCTCGAAATGCACTGGGCCCTCGCCGGCCTTGAACAAATCGCCCTGGACGTCGTAATTGAGCGTCCCTTGATCGAGATAACGGCCCGAGCCGTAACCGACGCCCATGGCGATATAAGGATGAACATCCCATTCAGGCTTGATCTCCCAACGGAAATTCACATGAAAAGACCAGGGCGCCAGCCGAAAATCGCCCGTGCCCTGTCCGCTGAAAGAGCCCGGTTTCGTGATTCCCCCCTCCGGAATATCCAAGGAAACGTCAGCCTTGGCTTGGCTGACTTTGACCCTCATGGAGGTCCTTTCCAAAGAGAAGCCCAAGCTGAACGACCCCTTTTCGCCGGCCGGATACCAGCGGATTTCAAAGCCGAAATTGCTGCCGTTCGAATCCATGGCCAATGATGTCGAAGCCGAATTTTCCACCAGGCCGGGATTTTCCTGCCTGGCCAGGTTCAACATCTGATTCTTCAAGGCATCGCTCAGGGCCGATTCCAGGAGGCCTTTCACCAGGTTGATGCTCCAGGAGGAATAATGAAAGCCGAGCTCGATCTTTCCCTTGACCTCAAAAGCGGGACTGTTTGGGACGAATAAATAGAGAAGCCCCGCCGCAACACACATGCTGCGCATTTTCTTCATGAGTCGCTCCCCCACTATGTAAGCACAATTCCCCATGATTGACAACCTCAGGGACGCTCGGCCGCCCTAACCGGGAGAACTTTCGGCTGGGACAGCCTCTACAAGAAGTGGACCTCCCGCCCGATCAAATAAAACGAAGAGCGCGGCCCATTGATTTGGAGGGATGATTCTGCTATCTTCAGTCCTTCCGGCCGCTCTCAGGCTTGAAGGAGGAGGATACAATGCTTGAAAAACTTCTGTGCAGCCTGTTGGCCCTGGGCCTGTTTTCCGTGCTTTCGTCTTCCGCCGATGCCCAAGGCAATCCCACCGTCCTCATGAAAACGAGCAAAGGGGACATCACCATCGAGCTCGACCTTGCCAAAGCTCCCATCACGGTGAAAAATTTTCTGTCGTATATCAACGATAAATTCTACGACGGGACGATTTTCCATCGTGTCATCAAGGGTTTTATGATCCAGGGAGGCGGGTTGACCGCCGATTACACGGAAAAGCCCGCCAAGCCGCCGATCAAGAACGAATCGGGGAACGGCTTGAGCAACCTGCGTGGGACGATCGCCATGGCCCGCATGGACGATTTGAACAGCGCCACCTCTCAGTTTTACATCAACCATGTGGATAATCTTTCCCTGGACAAATTAAAATATGCAGTCTTCGGCAAAGTGATCAAGGGCTTGGAAATTGTCGACGCCATCGCTGCGGTGCCGACCGGCACGGCCAAGGGTTATGAAGACGCGCCGCGGCAGCCGGTCACGATCATCTCTATCCGCCGGATCGAGAGCAAATAAGCAGAAGCCTTCTCTTTTTCTCCATGACAGAGAAATCTTCCCCTTCCGAAAAAAGATCGGGGCTCGGCGATACGATTTTCGCTTTTTTCCATCTCATTCTCCTGATCGCGGTCATCATCTACGCCGTCGCATCTCTCGTCCAAGGAAATGGACTTCGTTTTGCCGTTATCATGGCCTGCCTGGTCCTCTATTACTTCCTCGTTCTCCACAAGCCGGTGCTCAAAGAAATCCGAAGAAAACGGGAACTGAAATCTTCTCCGCCGCAAAGGAAGTCCTCCAAGATGCCCTAGCATGAAAAAAAAGAGGCGGCGGCTCGGAATCGCGGCGGGACTTTTCCTGGCGCTCGTCCTTGTCTCCGTCTATTTCCTTTTTCAAAAAAAGGCTCCGGAACCGGTTGTCTCCCAGGTCAGCGTCTCTCCCGCTCCAGCCGAACCTCCGCCCCTCAAAGTCAGCCGGGAAATCGTTAAAAAGGGCCAGACCCTTTCAGACATCCTTGCTAAACACGATTTCACGCGGGCCGACATTCACCAGCTCACAGAGGACATCCAACCTGTCCTGAATATGAAAAAGATCATCGCCGGCCACGAGATGCGCTTGTATTCAGACCTGGCCGGCAAGGTCCAATCCATCGAATACAATATGGATGAGAGCCGCTACGTCGTCATCACTCCTCAAGGGGGTCACTTCCAAGCATCCATCAAGGAATTTTCTTTCGAAACAAAAATCTCATGGATCGGGGCGACCATCGAGGACAATCCGATCAATGCCGTTCAGCGAAGAAACGAGCAGGTCCAGCTCGCCCTGTCCATGGCCGAGATCTTCGCCTGGGACATCGATTTTTATGCCGAGCTCCGCAAGGGCGATTCGTTCCGGATGACCTTTGAAAAAAAATTCCTGGATGGAAAATTTTCCGCCTACGGTGAGATCCTGGCCGCCGAGTTCATCTGCCAGGGCAAGACCTTCCAGGCCTTCCGCTTTGTCTATCCGGACACGAAAAAGGCCGATTACTTCGACGCCGCAGGAAAATCGCTCCGCAAGGAATTTATGAAGTCCCCCCTCCCCTATGCCCGGATCACCTCACGCTTCAGCTACCGCCGTCTGAATCCCATCCACAAGGTCTATCAAGCGCACTACGGCGTGGATTATGGGGCGCCGGTCGGATATCCCGTCCGGGCTACGGCCGACGGAACGGTCACTCTTGCAGGATGGAACGGTGCCTCGGGCCGGATGGTGAGGATCCGCCACAAGAACAGCTACGAAACCATGTATCTTCACCTGCAGCAGATATTGGTCAAGGTCGGAGATCGGGTGATCGGAGGGCAGGACATCGGGACGGTGGGTTCCTCGGGAGAATCCACAGGGCCTCACCTGGATTACAGGATTAAACAGGGAGGGAGCTACATCAACCCGCTGTCGCAGAGATTTTCGCCCGTCGAGCCGCTCAGGGTTGAATTCAAGGACGCTTTCGGCCAGGAGGCCAAGAAAGATCTGGTCCTGCTCGATGCCCCCTTGTTCTTCTATTCAATTCTGTGTCGCCGATAAGAAAATTTGACGATTAGTTTTTTATGGTGCCGCCCTTGGCCGTGCTGCCGCTGGAACCCGAGGATGTTCCAGAGCTCGTGCCTGCCGAGCTCCCGGATGAGCCGCTCGAGCCTGTTGAGCCGGAAGAACCGCTGCCTGATCCAGAGGCGCCTCCCGAACCGAAACTGCCGTTGCTCGAAGAACCCCCGGTGGGCTCATACATTCTCCAGTTTGAGGAAATGCGGAGCTGCGGGCAATAAACCTCATTGGTCAGGCTTGAATAGCGGATATCCACGCCGAGCTTTTGGGCGACTTTCATATCCGGATTCCAATCGTGGGTTCTCATAAAGGCTGTCGGGCCGGGCACCAACGACCGGATCACTCCGGGGAAAGGCCGCTGCGGCGATTTGGACGGGGCAGTTCCGGCTCCGACAATTTGGCTGTTTCTGGAGAGCCCGGCGTTCCGTATCTCGATAATTTTACCATCCTGACTCAGTGCCCTGGCGGCATACATCGAAGATTCCCATCCGCTCCTGGGAGCGATATTCAGGACCATTTTCTGCGGAGCCTGAGACGGCAGTGCCTCGAGGGTTTTCATCAACGAGTCGAGCTTCACGACTTTGCCCTGGAGTTGAGGGTCTTTCAGGTCACCGCTCTTCACGACGACAGCCGACCTGCCAAGGGTCTGGAGCGAGCTCAAGGCGTTCGCATCGCCCTTTTTCAGGGCTGCGAGGAGTGCCTTGTAAACCCCTTTCATATCCTTGGGTATTGAGTACGGAGGCGCGGACGGCTTCTTCAACTGATCTCTGCTCACTGTATACAGGGTCTTGCGCGAAGGCGTCCCCACTCCGATTCCCCAGCTTTGATAATAGAAGTAATAGGGGTACCAACCGAAAGTGTAATAATACGGCGAATTTCCGTACATAAGCCACATAGAATCCCAATCGTAGAACGACATCCAATCCCAAAAGGACCACGGCCGCCATGCATACATACCACCGTATTCGAAGAAGGCCCAGTCCACCCAGGCGGGCGCAAATGCCGAGCCGGGTATCCAGAACCAGCCTTTTTTCTCGTCCCATTGCCAGACGCCGAGGTGATAAGGAACCCAGCCCCAGGGCTCGTCCGGAACCCAATACATCTGACCGCCGTAGGAAGTCCAATGGCCGAAAATGTAAGGCTGCCAGCCCCAGGGATACATTTGATGATTGATAAAGGGCTGCCATATATATCCGTACATCTGATCATAGAGCCATTCGCCGTAATGACTTCCATATTTCTGGGCAAAATAATACACGGCCCAGGGTAGCTTCTGGATGGGCTTGGGGAGCATGCTTTTCCCCTCGTGAAGCGCCTGGAAATCATCGTTGATCGCCTTGTTCCAGGTTTCAAAATCCGTGTTTTCGACATAGGGCCGGAAGGCGAACGTGTTGTCCGGAGAAATCGCCAGCTTCTCATATTTGCCAACGATCTGCTCCTTCTGGTTTTGCAGGTCGGGCCCGTAGAGCACATAGGCCTTGCCGTATTTGACCTGGATCTCCCAGCTCGAATCTTCGCCCAGCGCCATCATGGCGATCGTGTTATGAGCGAACTTGACAGAAGCATTCGGCGTGAAGATCTGGAACATCTCTTTTGAATTGTACTGCTTGTACATGACATAGATTCCGCCCGCCCTGAGAACGAGGTTGGAAAGTTTTTTATTGGAGCTCAAGCTCTTAGCCAAAATGGTTTCGATCTTCAGGCGCGTGTTGTAATCCAGGCGGACGATGGTGCCGTTGTCGAACTGGATTTCGCAGCGGCGGGCATCAAATGTTTGAACCGTATCGCCGGGCCCCAGAGGGAGGTTTAAGACTGCGGGTTCCGGCACAGGGTTCCCTTCTCGGAGGACGATCGGGTCCTTCCCCTCGTTCTTGGTATCCACGAAGCTAATGTGCCCGTAGTAAAATTCCTCGGGGCCGTTCACGACTTTATAATTGTCTTGGGCTGGAATCTGAGGGGCCAGGGAGAAGAAGAGACCCACCAAAACAATGACTTTTAAGCCCTTTTTCATCATGGCTGTTCTCCTTCTCATCGGATTCATTATAATGCAAATGCGAAATTTATGCCAAATTTATCAAAGCTTTTAGCCTGCTACCCCCTGGCGAGATGTCCTAAATCCAGGACAAGTGTATCCGTTTTTTCTGTAGAGAGAGGGTTGCTTCTCGACGGGGTATAAACTAAAATGAATTCGGATCATAAGGCCAAAACGTGAAAAAATTCCGCAATCCGGTCCCCACGGTGGATATCATCATCGAAGTGAAAAAGCCGACAGGAAAAGAGGGCATCGTCCTGGTCAAGCGAAAAAATCCTCCCCACGGCTGGGCCCTTCCGGGGGGTTTTGTTGACTATGGAGAATCTTTAGAAGAAGCCGCGGTCCGGGAAGCAAGGGAGGAGACCTCTCTTCAAGTGGAACTCCGGTATCAGCTCCATACGTACTCCGCACCCGACCGCGATCCCCGCCAGCACACGATATCCACAGTTTATGTGGCCAGGGCAAAAGGCGTGCCAAAAGCCCAGGACGATGCAAAAGAGGTTGGCATATTCACCAGGAGGGAGGTTCGTTTTCCCCTGGTTTTTGACCATCAAAGGATTTTGCAGGATTATTTCCGCTCGAAAAAAGGAAGAAGCGCGGCTGGAAAAGGAGCCTAGACGAGGACAATGACGGAGAACCATACTAAAGATAAAGACCGTCCCCAGGACATGAAGCTCAAAGAGTTGATTAGCGTCTGGGGTCCCGCAGAAGCAGAGATCATCAAGAGTTTTCTCGAAAGTCAGGGAATACTATGTTTGACCCGAGGCCAGATCATCCATTCGATGTATCCCTTTCTATCGGACGGGCTGGGCGAAATAAAAATTTTCGTCCCCGAAAAGGACTTTGAGACGGCCAAGAATCTCCTAGACAGCCGGGTTGAAGACCTGCCCGAATAAAAAATCTGAGCCTCAATAAATCCCTGGCGATTTTTTCAAGCTATAAGTTGTAGTATTTCGTCTCCTTCCCCCCATATTTAGGACTCAAAATTTCTTCGATTTTTTTTGTGTTTATTGCTTGACTTTTGAATATTTCTCCCGTATATTTGAACCAAAAATGGGAAGAAACGGGACGAAATGGGAAATTTGCTAATTGGAAGTCAGAAAGCCAGGCTCGACAAGAGCGGCCGGATCAAGATCCCCGAGAAGTTCAGGGCCGCTATCGAAGAGCAATACGGCAAAGAGCTCTATATCACTTCCCTCCAGGATGAATTCATCCAGATTTTTCCCCTTCCTATCTGGGTGGAAATGTCCAACCCGCCCCAAAAGACCATGACCTATCCGGACCCCGACTTCCAGGAATTTTGGCGCCAGGCCCATGCCAAAGGAATGTCCGGGGAAATCGACGCGAAAGGCCGCGTCCTGATCAGCCCGAAACTCCGGGAAAAGGCCGGCCTTGAGAAAGAAGTCGAGGTCGTCGCCATGCACAACTATCTCGAAGTCTGGGACAAAAACCGGCTCATGGCAAAAATTGAAACAAAGCCGCTGAACTACGACGACTTCAAACGGATTTCTAAGCTCATGTCGGATAGGAAGGCGGAATGAGCGAGAAAAAGCATCTCCCCGTCCTGCTCGAAGAGACCCTGCATTACTTGGATATCGAAAGAGCGGGAGTCTATATCGACTGCACGGTCGGCCTGGCCGGACATGCTTCGGAAATCCTGAAAAGGAACCTCAAGGCCAGGCTCATCGGCTTCGACCTCGATGAGCAATCCCTTCTCAAGGCCAGAGAGGTTCTCCGGCCTTATGCCGGCCGGGTTGAGCTCTATCATTCGGACTTCCGGTATATCCCCGAGCTCGGTCTGGATTTTTCCAAGGTTCGGGGCGTGCTCATCGACTTCGGATTCTCTTCTTTTCAGCTCGATTCACCGGAACGCGGCTTCAGCCACTCGATTGAAGGCCCTCTGGACATGCGGATGGATTTTCGGAACAAACTGACCGCCGCCAAAATTCTCGCGAAGTATTCCGAGGCAAGGCTGGCCCAGGTCTTTCACGAATACGGAGAGCTCAAGCAGGCCAATAAGTTGGCCAGGGCCATCGCTTCCCGGCGCCGGTCCCAAAAAATCGAAAGCACGACCCAACTCCGCCTGATTGTGGAAGACGTCTGCCGTTGGCGGCCCCAGGCGGGAAAAATCCATCCGGCCAGCAAAGCTTTCCAGGCGCTGCGCATCGAAGTGAACCAGGAGCTCAGGGGCCTGGAAGGATTTCTGGAGCAAACGGCCCATCTCGTTCCGCCGAAGGCCAGGCTGGTCGGGATTTCTTTTCATTCGCTCGAAGATAGAATCGTCAAACATACATTCCTTCGTCTGGCCCGGCCCGACGACGGGCAGGGGATCCTCGAGGTCCTGACCAAAAAGCCCGTGACGCCGACGGCCGAGGAGACCAGCCGCAACTCAAGGGCTCGCTCCGCTAAATTGAGGGCGGCGGAAAAGATACCCCATGGTCCACAAAAAGCGCACTAAGAAAGAGATCGCTCTAGGCGCCTTGTCCAGCTTCATGATCGTCCTGATCTTGACGTTCTATCTTTGGCACATTACCGAAAATACCCGTCTCGGATACGCCATCGGCAGTTGCGAGAATGAACTCAAAACCCTCCAGGGGGGGGTTCAGAAACTGGAAGCCATAAAAGCCGCTCTGCTCTCCCTGGAAAGAGTCGAAAAAATCGCCCGGGAAGAACTGGGCCTGGCCGAGCCGCGAGCGGACCAGGTTATCTACGGGGATTTCTAAACGAACGCCATGAATTTCACGACTGATCTGTACCGGAAAAAGACCCGCAAGAGGACGCGGATCCTGGGGTTTCTGGTGGCGGTCTGGGTTTTCGGGATTTTTATCCGCCTGATCGATCTCCAAGTTTTCCGCCATTCCCGGCTCAAGGCCCAAGTGATCAAGCAAAACCAGGATATTACCCGGATCCTCCCTAAACGAGGCACAATCTACGACCGCAACGGCAAAATCCTGGCCCGGAGCGTTCCTGTGCCGTCCGTGTTTTACTCGCCGCCGGCAGAGGAGACGATCAACCTGCAAATGGAGACCATTCGCAAACTCGAGGGAATCCTGAGCTTGAGCGCGAAAGACCTCGATAAGATCAAGACCAGACTTCAGAAAAAATCCTCGTTCGTCTGGATCAAGAGAAAAGTGGATGCCGCGCAGGCCGAGCGGGTCAAAGCCCTGGGGCTGAACGCCATCGATTTCCTGGACGAACCCAAGAGGTTCTATACGCAGGGATCGCTGGCCGCCCATGCTCTGGGAGGCGTGGATATCGATGACAAGGGACAGAGCGGCATCGAGTTGACGTACGATGAAGTGCTCCGGGGAAAAGAGGGAGAATCGCTCATCCTCAGGGATGTCAAGCGCAGGGAGTATTACTCCGAGGTCCTCAAAGCGCCCGAAAGCGGAAAGGACATCACCCTGACCATCGATGAAACGATCCAGTATTACGCGCAGAAGGACCTGGAGAAAGCGGTCCTCGAGAACCGTGCCCACTGGGGCACCGTGATCATCTCTGTGCCGGCCACGGGCGAGATCCTGGCCATGGCCAGCGTTCCTTCGTTTGACCCCAATTCCTATCCGCCGCCTTCGTCCCAAGACGAGATGAACCGTGCGATCCGCTTTAATTTTGAGCCGGGATCGACCTTCAAGATCGTGACGGCGTCGGCGGCCTTAGAGAACCGCCGCGTATCCCTGAACGAGATCTTCGACTGCAGCGAAGGGTCGATTGCCGTCGCCGGAAGCCCGATCCGTGACCATCAGAAATTCGGCCTCCTGACCTTCCCCGAAGTCGTCATTCATTCCTCCAACGTGGGCATGATCCAAATCGGGCAGCGCGTCGGGTCGGACGCACTCTTGCGCGCCGTTCAAGCTTTCGGCTTCGGCCGGAAAACCGGGATCGATCTTCCGGCCGAAGAGTCAGGCATCCTTCCGAACTGGAGCAAGCGTACGCTGCCGGCGCTCTCGATCGGGTATGAAATCTCCGTCACCGCCATCCAGATCCTCCAGGCCATGAATATCATCGCCAACCGCGGCATGGCCGTCCCCCCGAGAATCGTAAAAGCCGTCCAGGGCGTGCCGGTGAGTCCGCGCCAAGACCCGAGACTTTCCGAGCCCGTCATTTCCGAAAAAACGGCCCTGCAGTTGATCCGAATCCTGGAGCGTGTTGTCCTTGAAGGAACCGGCCAGGCAGCATGGGCCAACGGCTACTCGGTTGCGGGAAAAACGGGAACGACGCAAAAGTTCGATCCTGAGCTCAAGGCTTATTCCTCCACAAAACACATCGCTTCTTTCGTCGGATTTGTCCCGGTCGAGTCACCCATGATCTCCATGATCGTCGTCCTGGACGAACCCCAAAAAGGCGAGCACTACGGGGGCCAGGTCGCCGCGCCCGTTTTCAAGGAGATCGCCAACCGCGTGCTCCGTTATGGCCATGTTTATCCGCAAAAAAGCCTTGAACGGGCATCGGTGACGGCCAAACTCTTGAAAGATAAAGAACGATGAAGCTAAAAGACATCATCCGGGACGTTCCTCTCCTCTCTTTCCAAGGAGAGGGGAAGGCAGAGATCCAAGGCATTACGTACTTCTCCAAGGAAACCCAGCCCGGCTACGTCTTTGCCGCTATAAAAGGCGAAAAAAGAGACGGCAACGAGTTTGTCAAAGAGGCCCTGCGCAAAGGGGCGGTCGCCGTCCTCTCCGGCAGGCCGAAGCCGGCCAAGGTCGCGGCCAGCTGGATCCAAGTATTCGACGCCAGGGAAGCGCTGGCGCTCTGCTCGGCGAATTTCTACGGCCACCCTTCCCAGCAGATGAAGCTGGTCGGCATCACGGGCACCAAAGGCAAAACGACCATCACCTTCATCCTCGAGGCCATTCTCCAGAAAGCCGGATTCGCCCCGGGCGTCATCGGCACCATAAACTATCGCGGACCGAATTTTTCGTTTGAAGCCCAGCGGACGACGCCGGAAGCGCCGGACCTGCAAAGAATGCTCAGGGACATGCTCGACCGCGGCGTGACCCACTGCCTGATGGAAGTCTCATCGCATGCCCTGGACCTGAAGCGCGTCTGGGGGATCAGTTTCGACGTCTCCGTTTTCACAAACCTCAGCGGCGAGCACCTCGACTACCATCACACGATGGAAGACTATTTCGCCGCCAAGAAAAAACTGTTTTTCCTCAACTCCAAAAAGAGGACCGCCGTCGTCAACGAAGACGACACCTGGGGCAAGAAGCTCATCAGCGAGCTGCCCATGAGCACGATCACCTTCGGGCTTGAGCCCCAGGCCCTTGTCCGCGGCGAAAAGTACAGGCTGAACGGCGTCGGGCTCGAAGCGCTGGTGAAATATCCGGGGGGTCAGACGACCATCGCCTCGCCCCTCTCCGGGAAGCATAACCTGTACAATATCCTGGCCTCGTTTGCCGTGGCCCTGGCCTTGAATATCCCGCCCCAGGCCATCAAAGACGGGATCGCTTCGCTCGACCGCATCCCCGGCCGCTTTGAAAAAATCGAGAACAGCCTCGGCCTGAACATTTATTTCGACTACGCCCACACCGACGCCGCTTTGAAAGGCCTGCTCGAAACAGTGCAGGAGCTCAAGCCCAACCGCATCCTGCTCGTCTTCGGCGCGGGTGGCGACCGGGACAGGTCGAAACGAGCACGCATGGGAGAAGTGGCGGGCCTCACCGCCGACTGGATCTTCCTGACCTCCGACAATCCGCGCTCCGAGGACCCCCTGGCCATCATCCAAGAAATTGAGCAGGGCGTCCGCAAGACGGGAACAAAAAAATACAGCGTCGTGCCCGACCGGTACGAGGCGATCGAGAAGGCCCTTTCTTTTGCCAAAAAAGGCGACACCGTCCTAGTCGCCGGGAAAGGGCACGAGAGCTACCAAATTTTGAAGGACAAGGTCATTCCCTTCCATGACGGCACCGTCATTCGGGATATTCTCAAGAAGATGGGATCGGATTGACCATGGTCGAGCTGCGCGCGGACCAAGTGGCTGAAAAGATCGAGGGGAGGCTCCTCCAGGGCCCGCCGTCCCTCACCTTCCGCGAGTTCAACATCGACTCGCGCCTGACCAAGCCCGGCGAACTTTTTTTTGCCCTTGTCGCCCGGCGCAACGGACACGACTACATCCCCGCAGCAGCCGAACGGGGAGCCAAGGGCGCCGTGATTTCCCAGGATATCGATGTCCCCGACCCCGGCTTCGCCTTGATCCGGGTCCGGGACACACAAAAGGCCCTTCAGATTCTGGCTAAAAAAGTCCTGGCCGAACATCCCCTCAAAGTCGTGGGAATCACGGGGAGCATCGGCAAGACGACGACCAAAGAATTCACGGCCGAGCTGCTGGGCCCGAATTTCGAGGTGTTGAAATCCGAGGGGAATTTCAACAACCAGTTCGGCCTGGCCTTAACCCTTTTGCGCATTGAAAGGCGCCATCAGGCGGCCGTGCTGGAGATGGGGATGAACGCTCCCGGAGAGATCAAGGCCTTGACCGCCATCGCCCCTCCCGACATCGCCGTCATCACAAACATCAATCCCGTCCACCTGGAATTTCTCAAGACGATGGAGAATATCGCGCTGGCCAAAAAAGAGATCCTGGACGGCCTGAGCAAAAACGGGATCGCCGTTCTCAACGGAGATGATCCCTGGGTTCAAAAGATCGCCGAAGGCTGGAAAGGAGAAAAAATCACCTTTGGATTTTCGGACGGGTGTGAAATCCAGGCCCGTAATATCAAGAGTCTGGGCTATGACGGGCTGGTCTTCAACCTGAAATACGGAAGCGAAAAGCAGCCGGTCCGGTTTCCCTTTCTTTCGGAGACCTATGTCATGAACCTGCTGGCGGCCCTCGGCGTCGCCCGCGCCCTTTCCCTGCCCCTAGAAAAAATAGAAAAGCCGATCCAGACGATGACGCCGTTTATAAAAAGGGGCACCGTATGGAGGCTGGGACGCCAGGTGGTGATGATCGACGATTCCTACAACTCCAACCCGAAGGCCTTGGAAGCGGCTCTGCGCAGCTTCTCGCGTCTTCCGGCGATAAGAAAAGTCGCGATCCTGGGCGACATGCTCGAGCTGGGCGATGGAGCGGCGGTCTTTCATGAAGAGGCCGGACGGTTGGCTGCCCAATCGGGCTGGAATCTCTTGGTCACAGTGGGCCCTCTCAGCCGGTCCATGGCCGCCGGCGCCCAATCCGCGGGAATGGCCCCCGACCGAATCTTTTCGTTCCAAAATTCGGACGAAGCCGCCGCGCATATCCCCGGCCTTCTCCGGGAAGGCGATCTGGTCCTTGTCAAAGGGTCAAGGGGGATGAAAACGGAGACCATCGTGGAGACCATCAAAAACACGTTCAAGGAGTCCTAAGGTGTTGTACTGGCTGCTCGTGCCCTTGAGAAAATATCTCTTCTTCTTCAATGTGTTTCGCTATATCACGGTCCGCACGGCCCTGGCCGGGATCACGGCTCTCTTCCTGAGCTTTCTGCTCGGCCCGACCTTGATCAAAATCCTGAAAAAGAACCAGATCGGGCAGGAAATCCGGCCCGAGGGGCCTCAATCCCACTATGCCAAAAAGGGCACGCCCTCCATGGGCGGCATTCTCATCATCGGCGCCACGCTCATTCCGACGCTGCTCTGGGGGAATCTGGCCAATACATATGTCTGGCTCGGCATGGCCACGATGTTTTTCTTCGGGTGGATCGGCTTCATGGACGATTATCTCAAGATCAAGAAGAAGCGGTCTCTTGGCCTCATCGCCCGAAACAAGTTCCTCCTCCAGTTCATCCTGGCGGCACTGATCGCCCTGGTCATGCTTTCTCTGGGATTTTCCGGCAGGTTCAACCTGCACCTTTTCTTTCCCATCATGAAAACATGGCTCCCCTATCTCGGCTGGTTCTATCTTCCCTGGATTGTCTTTATCCTGGTCGGCTCATCGAATGCCGTCAACATGGCCGACGGCCTGGACGGGCTGGCCATCGGCTTGACGCTCATCAGTGCCGGCGCCCTGACAGCCATTACCTATATCGCCGGCAATTCCCGTTTTTCGGAATATCTGAAGGTCGGATATGTCGCGCCCGCCGCAGAGCTGACGGTTTTCGTGGGAGCTTTGACAGGAGCCTGCTTGGGCTTCCTCTGGTTCAACTTTCATCCGGCCCAGGTCTTCATGGGCGATGTGGGCGCCCTTTCACTCGGCGGGACCCTGGCCGTGATCTCCCTTCTTATCAAACAGGAATTCCTTCTTTTCACCGTGGCCGGGGTCTTCATCCTGGAAGCGCTTTCGGTGGTCCTCCAGGTCTCGTACTTCAAGTTCAGCGGCGGGAAGAGGGTCTTTAAGATGGCGCCGCTCCATCATCATTTCGAGCTCCTGGGATGGCCGGAAGAGAAAATCGTCGTTCGCTTCTGGATTCTGGGAATCATCTTTGCCCTGTTTACTCTGATGACACTCAAGTTGAGATAGACATGGACCTTCGCCATAAAAAAGTTTTGGTCGTGGGCCTGGGAAAAACGGGAGAGGCCGTGGCCCGTTTCCTGCTCGAGCGCGCGGCCAAAGTCAAAATCAGCGAAAAGAAGACCGCCCTCGAGCTCGGCGACCGGGTCCGTCTTTGGACGGAGAGGGGGGTTGAGGTCGAGTCCGGCGGGCATCAACCGTCGTCCTTTTTGGAAGCCGACCTCATCGTTCCCAGCCCCGGCGTGCCGCCGCTCGGGGAACTTGGGGCTGCCCGCAAGAAAGGCGTCCCCGTCCTTTCCGAAATCGAGCTGGCCTTCCGCTTCTTGAAAGGCAGGATCGTGGGCGTCACGGGGACGAACGGAAAATCGACCACCGTTACACTCCTCCATAAGATTTTAAAAGAAGCGGGGCTTCCGGCTTTTCTTGCGGGAAACATCGGCACGCCGCTCATCTCTTTTGTCGATACCGACCGCCAGGAGCATATCTATATCACGGAAATCTCGAGCTTCCAGCTTGAATATACAGAGACGTTGAGGGTCCCCGTGTCCGTTTTTCTCAATATTTCCCAGAATCATCTGGACTGGCACCATACCTTTGAGAGCTATTACCAGACGAAAAAAAGACTCGTCACGGCCCAGGGAAAAGGAGACACGGCTATTCTCAATCGGGACGACGCGGCCGTCTGGGACTTGAAAGATGAAGGTAAGTTCAGGGTTTGCGGATTCAGCCAGAAGCGAAAGGTCAGACGCGGCGCGTACCTTCAGGACGGCTGGATCGTCCTCCGGGACGAAGTCGAAGAAAAATTGATGCCCGTCTCCGAGATCGCCCTGCCCGGCGCGCACAACCAGGACAACGTGATGGCCGCCGCCGCCGCGGCGCGCCTCTTCCGGATTCCGCTGCCGTCGATGCGCGATTCCATCAGGAGCTTTCCAGGCCTCGAACACCGCCTGGAAAAAGTCCTGACTTTTGGCGGCGTGGATTTCGTCAACGATTCAAAAGCCACGACCGTGGACGCCACGCTCAAGGCTCTCGACAGCTTCGACCGGAAGATGATCCTGATCTTGGGCGGCCGGGATAAAGGAGCCGATTTCCGCCCGCTCCGCAAGCCGGTCAAAGCCAAAGTGAAAAAAGTCATCCTGGTCGGCGAGGCCCGGGAAAAAATTCGGAAGGCCCTGCTGGGAATCGTTCCCATGGATGAGGCCCAATCGATCGGGGATGCGGTCGGGCTCGGCTTTTCCTCCGCCTCACCCGGAGAGATCGTCCTCCTCGCTCCGGCCTGCACGAGTTGGGACATGTTCAACAACTTCGAAGAACGGGGAGAGGTCTTTAAGCGCGAAGTCCGAAGGCTGGCGGAATCCTCCGGACAAGGACAGGGATAAGAGAAGATGGAGATCTTCAGGCCGTACAGTTTCGACAAAGGGCTGTTCCTGACAACGCTCGCCTTGATCACTCTCGGCCTGGTCATGGTTTTCAGCGCATCGGGGGTCGTCGCCGCGGAGAAGTACCACCAGTCGTTCTATTTCTTAGTCCAGCAGGTGATCGGCGCCGGGACCGGCCTTGTCTTCATCTTCATCATGATGTCGGTCCGCAAGCCCTTTTACCAGCATCCTTACTTTATTTATGGCCTGCTGGCGTTGGCTCTGGCCCTGCTCGTTCTCTGTTTCGGGATGCCGGCCGTGGCCAAGACCAACCGCTGGGTCATCCTGTTCGGGGTCCGCTTCCAGCCGTCGGAGCTGGCCAAGATCAGCCTTATCCTTTTTCTGGCGCTTTACCTGGACAAGAAAAAGGACAAGCTGGATGAGCTTCCAGTTCTTCTCGTCCCGCTGGGCGTCCTGTTTCTGTTTGTCCTGCTCATCCTGAAGGAGCCGGATTTCGGGACCGCCCTGCTTATCTTCGGGATCTCCGCTCTGCTTCTCTATATCGGCGGCGTGAAACTGAAATACTTCGCCTATCTCGGCCTGGCCTCGCTTCCCGTCTTCGCGTTCTATCTTTTCCATGCCCGATATCGCGTCGACAGGTTCCTGGCCTTCCTGGCCCCGGATAAAAACCTGTTGAGCACGAATTTCCAGGTCGCACAGTCCAAGCTGGCCGTCGGCTCGGGAGGCCTCCTGGGCGTGAGCTTCGGCTTCAGCACTCAGAAAATGTATTTCTTGCCCTGCGCTCACACGGACTTCCTTTTCTCCATCATCGGGGAGGAGCTGGGGTTGCTCGGGACGCTGGCCACCCTGGCCCTTTTTGTCGTTTTCCTCTGGAGAGGGATCACGATCGCCATGAAGTCGCCGAATCTCTTCAGTCAGATCGCGGCGGCCGGCCTGACCCTGATGATCGTCGGCCAGGCCCTGCTCAACATCACCGTGGTCCTCGGCCTAGGCCCGGCCAAGGGGGTCCCTCTGCCGCTGCTGAGCTACGGACGGTCCTCGCTTGTCACGAATCTTTTTGCCATCGCCATTCTTCTCCATATTTCCCAGAGAAAAGGAGACCGCCGGGGCCGCCCATGAAGGAGAAACGCGTGATCATCAGCGGCGGCGGCACGGGAGGCCACCTCTACCCTGCCCTGGTCTTGGGCCAGAAGCTCCAGGAACAAGAGCCGCGCCTCGAACTGACGTACGTGGGAAGCAGCCGCGAAGCCGAAAAAAACATCATGGCCCATCATAAAGTCAGGTTCGTCCCGATGAAAATCGAAGGCCTGAAAGGCAGGGGCCTGCGAAGCTTGAAGACGATTGTCATGCTTCCCGGCTCGTTCCTCAAGTCCCTGTCCCTTCTACTCCGGATCAAGCCCGATCTTGTCGTAGGCGTCGGCGGCTTCAGCTCCGGCCCTATCGTTCTTTTGGCGTCCCTCATGAAGATCCCGACGCTCATCCTGGAACAGAACCTGCGGCCAGGCTTCACCAACCGGCTTCTCATTCCCCGAGTCCGAAAGGCCGTCGTGGCCTTCGAAGCGTCGCTGGACTATTTTAAAGGAAAGGGCGTTTTTCTGGGAAACCCGGTCCGGGAGGAGTTTTGCCGCCTCCCCCGCAAAGAGCGGACAGCGCGGCTGACACTGCTCATCTTCGGCGGAAGCCAAGGCTCGCATTTCTTGAATCGGGCGCTGGCGGCGACCCTGCCTTTGCTGGAAAAAGTCAAAAACCGGCTGGTCATCTTCCACCAAACCGGCCTGGCCGATTCTGAATGGGTCAAACAGAGCTATGCCCAAAATGGATTTGCGGAAGCTGGTGTCGCTCCTTACTTTCACGACATGCCCGGCAATTTCGCGAAGGCCGACCTCGTCATCAGCCGCGCCGGCGCGACGACGTGCGCCGAGCTTGTCGCGGCCCGAAAAGCCGCGCTGCTCATTCCGTTCGCCCAGGCTTCTGAAAATCACCAAGCTTCAAACGCCGGCGAATTGAAAAGGGTGGGAGGAGCCGAAGTCATCCTCGAGGCCGAGTTTACGCCTCAGGGACTAGCCGAGAGAATCTTGGACTTTTTGGAACACCCGGAAAAAATTTCCGCGATGGAAAATAACCTAGCCCGTTTGAAACGGGACCGGGCGGCCGACCGGATCGCCGGCCTGTGTTTTGAACTGATGGAGGCCCGAAGCTAGGAGGACAGGCGTGGTCAAAAAGACGTACCGCAAGCTCAAGCACATTCACATGATCGGAATCGGCGGCACCGGCATGAACGGCATTGCCGAGGTGCTCCTCAACCTCGGCTACAAGGTCACGGGCTCGGATATCCAGGCCAATGATGCGACACGCCGCCTGGCCCGGCTCAAGGCGCAAATCTCCATCGGCCACAGAGCCGAAAACGTCAAAGGCGCGGATGTCGTGGTCATGTCCTCGGCCATCCATGAAGACAATACCGAAGTGCGGGCGGCCAGGCACCAAAAGATCCCCGTCATCCCCCGCGCCGAAATGCTGGCCGAGCTGATGCGGATGAAATACGGAATCGCCGTCGCGGGCTCGCACGGCAAGACGACGACGACGTCCATGATCGCCACGATCCTGGACCGGGCCGGCTTCGACCCGACCATCGTCGTCGGAGGACGCCTGAACACGATCGGCGCCAATGCCAAGCTGGGCGAGGGCGATTTCTTCGTCGCCGAAGCCGACGAAAGCGACCGCTCCTTCCTCTTTTTGTCACCGTTCATCGCCGTCCTGACCAATATCGATGAGGAACACCTCGACCAGTATCAAAACGTCGAGGAGATAAAAAGGACGTTCGTCAACTTTGCCAACAAGGTCCCCTTCTACTGCCCCATCATCCTCTGCCTCGACGACCCCAACCTTCAGAGCATCATCCCCCAGCTCGAGCGCCGGATCATCACCTACGGTTTCTCGGCCCAGTCCGACATCTTTGCCCGGGACTTCCGGTTCGAACAATTTTCAAGCACATCCGCCCTCTACCGCAAGGGCCGGAAAATGGGGGCCCTCAAGCTGAATGTCCCGGGAAAGCACAGCATCCTCAACGCCATGGCCTCGGTCGCCGTCGGGCTGGACCTGGATATCGCGCCGCCGCTCATCCTGGACGCTCTGCAGAGCTACTCCGGAACGGGCCGCCGCTTCGAGCTCAAAAAAGAGGTCCGGGACATCATGATTATCGAAGATTATGCCCATCATCCTACGGAGATCAAAGCCACGCTCGATGCGGCCAAACGCGGCTGGCCGCGCCGCGTCGTCGCTGTCTTCCAGCCGCACCGCTATACGCGCCTTTCCCACCTGATGGATGAATTCGCCACCTCCTTCAACCAGGCCGACCTCCTGATCATATCCGAGATCTATCCCGCGGGCGAGGAACCCATCCCTCATGTCACGGGCCAAGCTCTTTATGAAGAGGTCAAACAGTTCGGCCACAAAAACGTCTATTTCGAGCCTGACATGAAAGACATTCCGGCGCGGCTCCGAAAGCTCGCCCGGCCGGGAGACATCATCATCGTCCTCGGCGCGGGCAACATCTATAAGATTATTCCGGACTTGATCAAAAGGCTGGAGGCCAAAGGATGAGCCAGACCGATTTCCTCTACGTCCACCCGATGCAGTTCCAACGGGGCGAGAGGAACGTCCAGATCAAAAAGCAGAAAAGAAGGGTCGCCCTCAAGGTCAAGCACGTCCTAATCTCGATCGGCTGCGTGGCGCTCCTGTTTTTTGCTGTTTATAAGCTCTATCTCTTTCTAATCACCTGGGACAATCTGAATGTCCGGGAGGTCGAAGTCGCCTCCCCGAACGAGACGGTCAGGAACCACATCCGGGGCATGATCCAAGGCATGACTTGGGGCAATATCCTCCTCTTGGATATCTCCCGGGTCCAGAAGAATCTGGCGGCTTACGCCTGGGTCAAAAACGTTCAGGTCCGGAAGATCTTTCCGTCCGCGCTGACCATCGACGTGACGGCTCGCACGCCGGCCGCTCTGATGAAAAAAGAAACCACCTACCTCATCGACGGAGAAGGCGTAGTCCTCGAACCAGCGGACCCCTCTGCGCATCCCGGCCTGCCCCTTCTTTTCGATGAGCGCAATTTTATCCAGGACGCTCCTGAGAAACTCAGATTGGCTTGGGAATGTCTGAAGGCTCTTCCGGACGAAGAAAAAAGCTCCGTGGAAAGCCTGGACCTCTCGGACGCGGAAAACGTGATCCTGCAGTTCCGGGGGAGCCCGACAAAGATCAAGCTGGGGACCGCCGACTTTGCCCGGAATCTGGGCGACTACAATAAAAATATCGCTCACTTGGAAAGCGAATACGGCGTCCTTGAGTACATCGACCTCCGCTTTCCGGACCGCGTTTATTTCAAGCCCTTGAAGGCTCAGCCGGAGGCGGGAGCGCTTCCCAATCCCAAGAAGGAGGCCCCATAATGCCTAAAAACGGATACATCGTCGGGCTGGACATCGGGACAAAAAAAGTCACGGCCATCATCGGCGAAATCACGGATGAGCGCAAGTTGGAGGTCATCGGCATCGGCACGGCGGATTCCAAAGGCTTGCGAAAGGGCGTCGTGGTCAACCTGGATATCACCTCGGCGGCCATTAAGAAAGCACAGGAAGAGGCCGAGCTCATGGCCGGCGTGGAGATCGGCTCGGCCTTTGTCGGCATTTCCGGAGCCCACATCAAGAGCTTCAACAGCCGCGGCGTGATCGCCGTCTCCGGCAAAAACAGGGAAATCAGCCGAGACGACATCCGACGGGTCATCGAACAATCCAAGGCAGTAGCCATCCCCCCGGACCGGGAGGTCATCCATGTCATCCCCCAGGAATTCGTCGTCGACGAGCAGGACGGTATCCGGGACCCGCTGGGCATGAACGGCATCAAGCTCGAGGTCAACGTCCACATCGTCACCGGCGCCATCACCTTGGTCCAGAACCTGAGGACCTGCGTCGAGCGTTCGGGAATCAACATCGAACAGATCGTGCTGAACCAGATCGCCACGAGCACCTCGGTCCTGACCCATGATGAAAAAGAACTGGGCGTGGGCCTGATCGACATCGGCGCCGGCACGACCGAGGTCGCCATCTTCGAGCGGGGCAGCCTGTGGTACACATCGATTATTCCTCTCGGCGGCGATAACTTCACCAACGACATCGCCGTCGGGCTTCGGACGCCCATTCCCGATGCGGAAAAAATCAAGAAAAAATTCGGATGCGTCTCGGCGCCGGTCACGGACGAGCAAGAGACCCTCGAAGTCCCGTCGGTCGGGCGAGGCCGAAAACCGCGCGTCCTTTCCCGGCAGCTCCTGGCAGACATCATCCAGCCCCGGGCCGAGGAAATCTTCCGCCTAGTCGATAACGACATCAAGCGCATGGGTTACGAAAAATCCCTCAATTCCGGGATGGTCCTGACCGGGGGCACGGCGCTCCTGGAAGGGCTGGAAGAGGTCGCCGAGGAGATTTTTGACCTGCCGGTCCGCCGCGGCGACCCGACCGGAGTGGGCGGGCTCGTGGACAGGGTGGCCACGCCCGATTACGCCACGGCCGTGGGGCTGCTTCTCTACGGATATGGCCTGGTCCAGGAGACCGGTTTTTCCAAGGATCGAAAAAAAGGGCTTTTTGCTAAATTCAAAGATTTTTTTAAGGAAGAATAGGAGGAAGCATGGCTAATGATGCGACAAGCAAACTGAAATTTCATCTCGTCGAAGACACGCTCGGCGCCAAGATTCGGGTGGTCGGCATCGGCGGAGGCGGCGGCAACGCCCTGAACAGGATGATCGAGGCGGGCATCGAGGGCGTCGATTTCATCGCCGTCAACACCGACGTTCAAGCGCTGAACAACAATAAGGCCCCCTCGAAGATCCAGATCGGAAACCAAGTCACGAAGGGGCTGGGGTCGGGAGGAAGGCCGGAAACCGGAAAACAGGCGGCCATGGAGGACACGGAAAAGTTGATCGAGATCCTCGAGGGCTCGGACATGGTTTTTTTGACGGCCGGACTCGGCGGCGGCACCGGAACGGGGGCCACGCCGATCATCGCCAACCTGGCGGCGGAGCTCGATATCCTGACTATCGCCATATGCACCCTGCCCTTTGAGTTCGAGGGCAAGGTCCGGGGTAAGCAGGCCGAAGAAGGCCTGAACGATATCAGAGCCGCCGTGGATACCGTCATCGCCATTCCCAACGAGCGCCTGCTGCAGACCGTGAGCCTGGAGACGTCGATCCAGGACGCTTTTAAAGTGGCCGACGATGTCCTGCGCCAGGGCGTCCAGGGCGTTTCCGACCTGATCACCAAGCCCGGCCTGATCAACCTCGATTTCGCCGATGTCAAATCCATCATGAAGGGCATGGGCATGGCGTTCATGGGCACCGGAATCGCCTCCGGCGAAAACCGAGCTGCCGAAGCGGCCAACAAAGCCATCTGCAGCCCGCTGCTGATCGATACCTCGATCGAAGGCGCCAAAGGTGTGCTGATCAATATCACCGGAGGCAAAGACCTGACGCTCCATGAAGTGTCCAAGGCCTCCCAACTTATCCACAAGCTGGCCCACATCGAGGCAAACATCATTTTCGGAACGGTCATCGACTCTAACATGAAGGACATGGTCAAGGTCACGGTCATCGCCACCGGCTTTGACAGGCAGGCGGATAAGGAGGCCGCGGTCGCCGACGTTCTCTCGCCGATCCTTCAAAAATACAAGAGGACGCCTCCCCCCTTCCCGATCGAGCGGGAAACTCCGCCCTTCGCCTTTGAGCCCAAGGGCGCCGAAAGCGTGGAGCCGCGGCCGTCCTGGTCGCAGCCGAATTGGGGTGAAAGACAGTGGGATGATCTCGATACTCCCTCCTTCATCAGGAACAAGCATTCTCAGCTCCGAAAATATCCTTCATGAAACAGGCTGATCTTCTTATCGCCGGCTGCCGTCAGCTCCTGACTTGCAGCGGCCTCCCGAAAAGGAAAGAACAACTCCAGGATATCGGCTTGATCGAGAACGCCTGGATTGCCTCCCGGAAAGGACGGATCGTTTTTGTCGGGCAGGAAAATGACTTTAAACGGGGTGTTGAACTCGTCAAGGGAGGGACCCGGATCGATGCGGGCGGCCTGGTCGGCCTGCCGGGATTTGTTGACTCTCATACGCATCTGCCTTTTGCCGGAAGCCGGGAGGAAGAATTCGCTCTTAGGATCAAGGGCTATACCTATCAGCAATTAGCGGATGCGGGCATGGGAATCCGCACGACTGTCAGGGCCACCCGGCAGATTTCGAAGACTGAGCTCCTAGCGCTCTGTTTCAAGAGGCTCGACCAGATGCTCTTGCACGGCACGACGACCGCAGAAGCCAAGAGTGGATACGGCCTGAATATGGAGGATGAGATCAAACAGCTTGAGGTCATCCGGGACGTCGGCCGGATGCATCCCGTAGACCTGGTTGCGACGTTCATGGGGGCCCATGACGTCCCCGAGGAATACCGCTCCCGAAAGCAGGATTATATTGACCTTCTCATTCACAAAATCATCCCCGAAGTCCGCAAGAAAGACCTTGCCCGATTCTTCGATGTATTTTGTGAAAAGGGCGTGTTTTCTGTGGAAGAGACAGAAAGGTTGGTGCAGGCGGCCCAGGCGGCTGGCTTTCGTGTCAAAATCCATGCCGATGAGTTCACGCCCCTGGGAGGAGCGGAGCTAGCGGCTAAAATCGGGGCGGCCTCGGCCGATCATCTGATCGCGATCACGGAGGCGGGAATCCAAGCTCTCGCCCAAAGTGAGACGGTTGCTACGCTTTTGCCGGGTGTATCTTTTTTCCTGATGCAGGAGAAAAAGGCTCCGGCTCGAAGATTGATCGATGCGGGCGCCATCGTAGCCCTCGCTTCGGATTTCAACCCAGGAAGCTCGATGACCGAATCGATGCTGTTCGTCCTGCAGCTCGGCGTTTTTACCCTGAAAATGACCATCGAAGAGGCCGTCAGCGCCGTGACGGCCAATGCGGCGTATGCGTTGGGCCTGCAGGACCAAGTGGGGAGCTTGGAGGCCGGAAAGAAAATGGACCTCCTCCTGTGTGAAATCCCGAATTATCCCTTCCTTGTATATCATCTCGGGATTAACCCTATAAAATATGTCATAAAGAACGGCGATGTCGTCGTCAAAGACGGCGGACTTATGTATTCATCTTAAGCCCATCTTCCCTTTTTTCCCATTTCCCTCCCAAAACCCCCGAAAGGGGGTTTCCTTGGCCAAAGGCCGGCCGACGCAAAGGTTGGATTTGATAATATCGGTTCTTGGAGCCGCAGGCGCAATGTTTATTTGGTGAAATGAAAGATGCAGATTCTCCCTTGGCCCTCGATCTTGAGGTTCCATCCGGCTTTATCCGACCGCTCCTGCCAAATCGTTTCGAAGATCCTGATGTAATCTTCAAGAGAAATCTGCCTCTTGAGATGGCTGGCGGTCTGGTAGAGGGCAAAATAGAGCGGCGTGATTTTCAGCAACGCCTCATGATCATCAAGCTTTTCCAGGACGACATCATTTCCTCTCAAATTCGCCTGTTCCCAGCAGAGGTAAAGGATGAACGCTTTTGAAGGAGAAACAAAGGGAACCCAGGTTTCGGCTCCCAGCAAATAGCCGATGCCGTTGCCAATCCCCTTCTTGACCCAGTCGAAGGCGAATTCCTTTCCCTTCTCCTTGGCCAGGAGGTTGAACAGCCGGACCTGCTCAGACCAATAGATCTCCTCCCGGGCCCATGCTTTCTGTCTCTCGGATATGTCAGGAAACGTGGAGGCCGGCAGGGAGCCTATCTTGTCCAGGCGGATGAAGATCGCTTCGACGCTGCGAAAATACCAGTGATTTTTTTCGACCACGAACATAAAGCAATAATTCGTTCGTGTTCCGAGCTTTCCTTTGAGCGGGATGATAAAGTTCAGCTGAGGATCGGCCCTGATGATTTCCGGCTCCGCCTCCCATTCTGACCAAACGGCGTCCCCTCTGAAACGCCGGAGGGTTTCTTGAATCATATCTTGAGTCATCGGCTCGATGAGACGAATTCGGTCTGGAGAGAGGGCGTTGTTTTTCAGGGCTGCCACGAATTCCTTCCAGATCTTGAGCTCGTTTTGGGCCCGGGCCATTTGGTATGTCCCAGCAAAGACCAGACTAGCAAATATCAATACGACAAAAAATTTTTTCAAGGAGTACCTCCCCTTATACCACTCCATATTTATAAAATTTGAAAGGCCTTTTGCCCGTTTTAGGTCTCGATAAAAATCTCCGGCAATGTCAAGACGCTTTGGATTTACTTTTCCAATACAAATAAAAGGGCAGGCCGATCAGGATGATGGCCAGGCCGGCCATGGCATTCTTGAACTGGGTGATGACCGAATTGATCGAGATATAGAGGGCCGCCAGGATGAAGATGATGGGAGTGATGGGGTAGCCCCAGGTTTTATAGGGCCGCGGCAAATCCGGCTTTTTCTTCCTGAGAATGATGACGGCCGCCACGGTCAAGCCGAAGAAGATCCACTGCCCGAAGATGACATACGTGAACAGCTGCTCGAACGTTCCGGACAGGCTGAGGATGATGCTCCAGACGCCGATGGCAATGATCGAAATATGCGGCGTCAGGAATTTGGGGTGGACGGCGGCGATCTGCTTGAAGAACAGCCCGTCCTTGGCCATGGCAAAATAGACGCGCGGCGAGCAGAGGACGTTTTGGTTGGCGGCGCCCATGATCGAAAAGAGGATGATGAACGAAATGATCGAGGCGCCAATCGGGCCGATGGCCAGGTTCATGGCATCCGCCGCGACGCGCGTCGACGCGGCGATTTTGCTCGTGGGCATGACCCAGAGATAAGCCAGGTTGGCTATGATATAGAGCAAGATGACGGCAATCATGCCGATAAAAAGCCCCAGGGGGACATTCCTTTGAGGATTCTTGGTTTCGCCGGCGCTATACGTCGCCGATTCCCAGCCTTTATATGCCCACAGGCAGGCGACAAGAGCGATGCCGAAGGGACCCAGCATCCCGGAAAGCCCCTTCGGCGATGGGTTGACGAAATTCGCCGGATTGCCCTTGCCGAAAATAAAGACGATTCCGCAGATGGCGGCCAGGGCGACGAATTTTATCACGGTCAGAAGATTCTGGAGATTGGCTCCCCATCGCGTCCCCACATAATTTACGCTCATCAGGAACAGGATGAAGAGGACGCCGACCAACTGTTGCATAAAATGCGACATGGCAAAGAAATAGGGCAGGTATCTTGTGGAAAACGCCGCCGTCAGCGTGGCGATCGAGCCGCTGTCGATGACCAGGAACAGCGTCCAGCCGAACAGAAAAGAGATCAGGGGGCCATAGGCCTCGCGAAGATAGATGTAGACGCCGCCCGCTTCGGGCATGGCCGCGCCGAGCTCGGCGAAGACGAGGGCGCCGAAAAAGCTCAGCAGGCCGCCCACGACCCACACGGCCAGCACGATCAAGGGGGCCTTGAGGCCGGCGGCGATGCTCGAGGGCACTAGAAAGATGCCGGAGCCGATGACGCCGCCGATGACGATGCTGACCATATCCCAAAGGCCTAGAACCCGAGGAAGATTTCGTTCTTGCGATTCCATGTGCAAGAGATTACCTTATTTGATTTCTATTTTCCAGGTTTTTTCTTCGCGCATACAAAAAAAGCTCGACCAGCCGGGTGCGAGAAAGCTGCTCTGTCTCGACGGCAAAGGCCGACGAGCGATAGAGATTCCAATTTTTCTTTACGGCCGGCGGAAGTGAGAGCTTGTCGTAGAGCGGGCTGGCCGGAGGGATATAGAATACCGAGGGGCCGACGAGGACTCCCAAGCTGAGGAGATAGTCGAGGCTGTCCATGGCTTCCTCAAAGGTCTGGCCGGGCAGCCCGAGGATGACGTAGACGGTGAGGAATAGGTTCAGCTTCTGAGCGGCCCGGATGAACCGTTCAAAGTCCGGCCCTTCCAAAGGACGGTGAAAATCGGATTTCAGGTCCGGGCTTTGAGAGACAAAGGAAAGGTTGAGCTGTCTGAAACCGGCCTGGACCATGGCCGGCAAAATGGATTCATCGAGCGTTTGGGAGCACAGCCCGTTCATGGCCGTAAGCTCGATACCCTGAAGCAAGGGATCGTGCGAGACGGCCGCTAAAAACTCTGCAAACCATTCCCGGTTGAGAGAAAGGTTATCGTCTTCAAAATTAAAAATGCGTGTATTTTTTCGCGAGTAGTTCCAGCGCATTTCGGCAAGAACCTTGTCCATCGGCCTGTAGCGAATGGCTCGGCCGAACATGTGGTGGACACTGCAGAAATCGCAGTGGAACGGGCAGCCGCGGCTGGCCGTCAAGGAGACATAATTCCGCCTTCCGATCTTGGAGTGTGTCGTCTCCACCAGATCATGGGCCGGCTGAATCGTCGTCCAATCCGGCTTTTCTAGAGGATCAGAGAGGCCGAGCCTTTCAAGATATCCGGGCAGGCAGTCCTCTGCAGGCCCCGTCAGGATCTCGCCTATCTCGGGCGTTCTTTCCCGTATCTCGAGGGGGAAGGCGGTGGCATGGTTCCCCCCGATAAAAACAGGAGCTTGGAAGTTCCGCCGGATCAATAGGGCCAGCTCTTCCACACTCTGATAGTAGGCTGTGAATTGGGACGAGACGCCGATGATGTCGGGTACGAAATCTCTTATCCTTTGGACAATCCGCTCCTCCTTCATCCCGAACCGATAATACCCGTTGAAAAAATAAGGGTTGTCCATGAAGGGCTTCATATAAGCAAAATCGGGAGGGACCGGAATTCGGGTTTTGCGGAGGGGCGACAGGCAGTCCAGGATTTCGACCGCGCACCCCGCCCGCTCGAAAATAGCGGCCGCATAGAGCAGGCCGAGCGGATAGAGGCGGATGGGTGTCGTATAAAAATCTTCAAGAGGCGGCTGAACCAGCAGGACTCTCATTCACATGGGCCGATCCGGCTATTCCATCCTTTCATCAGAAACGGGACAGTCAGTATAACAAACCACGCCGCCAAAATGCCAATGACGACATCCGTCAGATAATGATACCGGCCGTAAAAGGCCGAGATATAGAGCGAAAGGATGATGGGAGATATCATATAGAACGTCGGCCGATGATAGCGGTAGGCCATCACCCACATGATCGTGGCCACGGCGCAGTGGGGGCTCGGAATGCTGCCGCCGATATCATGGACATGATTCCGGATAAACTCCCCCCAAAATGTGAAGAAATAGCCTTTGAGGGGAACCGTATAACGATCGGCAATCTTAAAAAGCGGGCCGGCCACGGGAAAGAGCAGAAAACCGATATCGCAGACAAAATTTGTGATGCCCAGGGTGAATAGATAGTCCTCCATGTGGCGCTCGCTGCGCTTGAAATAGAGGATGCCGCAGAGGATCGGATAGATCGGCAAATAAATGACGTAGGAAAACATCATCCATTCCGTGAGCGCGGGCGAGATAAACCTCTGAAGCCAGACCGTGGGCTGCACGCCGAAGACCGCCTGCTCCAGGTTGAGGACGATCTGGTCCTGCCAGTTTCTCACAAAAATCAACTGAAGCGGGAGAACGGTAACAAAAAGATGGGCAAATATCAGCTGGACAGAGGCGGTCCGGATCAAAAATTTGATCACACGCGAGGAAACCCGCTGATAAAGATACACGGAACCGATGAACAGGACGCCGAAGACGATATTTTTTAGGATCAGGGTCCAAGGGCCCTTGATCCAGGAATGGAAAAGAACTGTGAAAATCGTGAATAGAAAGAGGCAGGCTAAGACAAGAACATCGATTGCCTGGAGACCCAGCCCAAAAATAGACAGCCGTTTTCCCTGCAGTGCGTAGGCCGTCCTCATAGCATGCCTGCTTCTCGATACCAGTCGATTGTTTTGCGGATGGCGGCCCGCATGTCTAGCCCGGCTCGAAAGCCGAGCTCGTTCTCGATTTTTGAGCTGTCATAAAGCCAATCATATTTCCTGGTGGCGACAATAAACTGCCGGCTCACCCAGGAGGCCTTGCCTCTGAAACGTCCGATAATTTCTGAGAGAAAAGCTACGAAATATTGCAGGCCGTACGGGACTTTGAGGATGAACTTTTTGATGCCCATAAACTCAGCGATAGCACCCGCGATCTCGGGCCATGCATAGTCCCGGCCGTCCGTCACAAAATAAACCCGGCCGCGACTTTGCTCTCGTTCCGCAACCAGGAGAACGGCCTTGATGACATCCTCTACACTGGCCAGGCTAGTCTGGGGCTTTCCCGTTCCAATCAGGGGCATGATTCGTTTCCGGATGAGCTTGATGGATTCAAAGAGCTCTTTTTGTCTAGGCCCTAAGACATTGGGTGGCCGAATTATAGATACGGGCAGGCGGTCTTTATAGCTAAGGACAATCTGCTCGGCCAAGTGCTTGCTGCGGCCGTAATCGGAAACGGGCCGGCACGGATCATCCTCGTTCAGGCGCCGGCCGGGCTCTGAGGGGCCGCAGGCGGCGATGCTGGAGACAAAAACAAATTTCCTGATTTCCGGAGCTTCCTCGAGGCAGGCTTCTATCAGATTCTGCGTCCCCTTGGTATTCACGTCATGGTAGGTTTCCCAGTCCGGAGCGTTGATCACCGCGCCGAGGTGGTAGATATAATCCATGCCTTTAACGGCACGTCTGAGAGACTCCTTGGTTCGAAGCTCTCCTTCCGCATATTTGACATTCAGCTTTTCAAGCCACCGAGTATCGCTGGTTTTTCGGACCAAACAAAAAACTTCGTCCCCTCCTCTGGCGAGCTCTTCAGCCAGGTGTCCACCGATGAATCCGCTGGCTCCGGTCACAAAGCATCTCAAGAGGATTTATGCCTATTCCTATTCCATACTGAATTCTGGTTTTGATTCTATCAAAAGTTTTTAAAAAAGGGCAAGGCAGATCAATAATACCGATCCATCATCCGGTATTGGATGGCTTCGGAGAGGTGGGCGGGGCTGATGTTTTCCTCGTCGGCTAAATCCGCGATAGTCCGTGCCACCTTGAGCGAGCGGTCGTAGGCGCGGGCGCTGAAGCCTAGGCGCGTCACGGCGGCCTCGAGAAGCTTCTCCCCTTCTCCATCAATCCGGCAAAAGGCCTTGACCTCCCTCGGCCCCATCTGGGCATTCGCGTATATTTTTATCCCTCGAAACCTTTCGAGCTGATTCCTCCTCGCCCGGCAGACCCTCTCCTTTATCGCCTCCGAGCTCTCGCTCTCAACCCTGGAAACAATATCCCTGAATTTGACCTCGGGCACGTCCACCTGAATATCAATCCTATCGAGCAGCGGGCCTGAGATCTTCGAGTAATACTTGTTTCTCTGGGCCTCCGTACAGTCAGCCTGCTCCCTTGCCAGTCCCCTGAACACATCCTCGCACCGTTGTGTTGCCCTTTTGCCATTTGACTCTACAGGCAAGAAAACCGGTCCACAGGGAGAAATACCCTGATTTTATGAGGACGTGGGGCGACCATATCAAGGTCCGGAGGCTGGATTTGAAGCTCACCAAGCGCCAACTTTCCCTTAACCTTAATGTTTCAGACATCACGATATATCTCTGGGAGAGAAATAAAGTAAAGCCGTCCCTAGCCCAGATTCCAAAAATTATCGAGTTTTTAGGACGCGATCCGTTTGAGAAAAAAACCGATAATTTAGCCGAGCGAATTAAAGATTTTAGGCGGGTTCGCGGATTATCTAGAAAAAAGCTCGCTGAACAAATAGGGATTGACCTATCGACGCTGGAGGGATGGGAAACTGGCAAACACCAGCCGACGAAAAAGCTACTTGATAAAATCAATCCGATCCTTCTATCCTAAAATCTCACTCAGGATGTGTATTATGCCCCAACGAACAATCATCTGCGAACACTGCGGGAGCACGAATATCGTCAGAGACAGAGAATTAGAATACGCTGTGGTGCAGCAAAAGGACCCCGATACTGGCGAACTTATCGGCGATCCGAAAACATATTTTATCTTTAAATGCCTTTCCTGCGGGGAAGGGGTTTATCTGGAGAAGTTCGAAACGGCTGCCAATTAAAACGACGCTGGCGGGGTGGGAGAGAGGAGAACATAATCTGACGAAAAAGCTTATCGATAAATTATCTTCTTTAAGTTGGAAACTAAGAATAAATTAATCTCTCTATAAAAAGCATAAATTCCTGTTTATTTTTAAACTTATCGTGATTCTTTATCATGATGTTCAATGCTTTCCAACACGCTAATTGTAATTTGCCCAATATTTCATAATCTTCTTTCTCTTGTCCATGATGAATAAAATTGCTTCTGATCTTATAAGCGTCGTTGATTAATAAGACAGCCTCTCGTCGTCTATCTGGTCCCTGATCGATAAAGAATCCAAGTCTTTGCCCGACAGATATTTGAATTGGCTCGCCGCTATCTTTCAAGAATATTATCTCTAATGCAGAAAGGATAAAAACGATCTTTTCGTGATAGCCATAATACGAAATGGCTCTTGTGAATGTATGAATTGCGGTTAACAACAACTCTTCAAATTCCGAAAGATCATTTTTCTTTATTAAATCCGATAATTCGTCTAATCCGTCTTTCTTTATGCGTTCTAAAAGCCGATTATTAATATTAAAATTGATCGGTTGATTTGTTACTATCCCCTCAAATAAATTAGGGATATCATCGAAATATATGAATATATATCTCATCGGTAAATGAGAAATTCCTTTTCTCCCAAATGATGCGGTATTCTTTGGATATAATGCGGAGGGAGAAAAATATTTAAGCGCCATAATTGCTCTTTCTACTTCTCGCTCCGCCACTTCTTTGGCTTTTTCCTCCTCTGTTCGCACATGAACAGTTCCACATGCTTTCCCTTGATAGTCTTTTCTTAGCTTCTGCATAAAATCGGCCACCTCCCTCTCCGATATTTTTTTTGTTTCAACTCCTTCTTTCATTTTAAGTTCAATCTTATCGAACAGTTCTTTCTTGAAATATTCAAATTTAACATTCCCTATTTCAAACTCACTATCAATTGCTAAAAAAGAAATTGGAATTGATATTTTGATATTTTTGATTTTCTCTTTCACCGCCTTTTCAATATATTCCATAAGTGTTGAAGGCGCATTTTCACTTTTTTCATATTTCGTTTTCATCCAATAAAAAATGATTTCGGTTAGAGTTCCCTCACTAATTATTTCGTTAAGTTCTTTCCGTTTATATAAGCTGCCCAGTAGTTTTCTAAATATCGGATATCTTTGGGCATCTAACCCAACCCACTTATTTGGAGAAACATAAAAATACCTATATGCTTCATTACCTTTATGATCGTCTTGTGTTTTAAAAGAATATTGGACTTCACTTTCATCGATATTTAAAGAGATTTCCTCTCTCACAGATCCGATTGGTTGTCTTCCGGTATCAGTTTCATGCAATTCAGTCAAAAGATCGATTAACTTCTCGGCTTCCTGATTAAAATATTGAATAGCAGATTCATTTGAAACAATCGGTTCGGACATAGTTATTTCCTCAATTCTTCTCCCTCATTCTCTTCAGCGCCTGAACAATCACATTCGCTACGGCCTCCCGTTTAGCCTTTTTTTCCTCATCGCTCGCCGCCTGGTATTGGACTTTAACCTTGTACCCCTTGATTCGCTCTTCCTTGGTCAATTCCGCAGCTGCGTCTTCTTCGAGGAACACTATTAGCTCTTCAGGCTGGAAAAAGAACAGCTTGTTTCGGTCGGCTTCGTTAATACTCCTGTCTGCGAGTATTTTAATACTGTCTAGGCATTTTTTATCCGGGGAGCAAACAACTACTTTTTCATACCCCGCAGCGAGACATTTTTGTATATTCTTCAGTTCCTGATCTTCTGTCGAGGTCATAGAGATTTCGCAGGCTATTTTCCTTCCGTTCCGCTCAAGGCTGATATCTACTTTGCCTGATCCGTCAAGCACGGGAAGCTCTATAACCGCTTTATATCCCTTGTCCTCCGCGATCTTCTTAATCAGATTTTGAAGATACCTATGTTGAGAAATCGCCTTGTCCTTTGCGGGCGGCGCTTCTGCTTTGGGTGGGACTACGATAGCTTCGACGTCAATAACTCTCCCTCCGAGCCGTAATTCTGCTTTCGGCGCGGGCTTGGCCGGGGCCGGTTCTTTTCTGTACGCCGTCTCTTTTTGGTATGGTTTGGCTTTCCCTTGAATCTCCACTTCTCTCGCAAGGCTTTCGGCAACGAGCTTTTCCCGTTCCACAAGATATTTTCGGCCAAAAGGAATGGTTCCAAACCATCTAAGATACTCATCTTCGGCCCGGCCCAATAATTCAACAAAAACCTCTTGAGCGGTTTCAATATAGGCAGTTTGAATCGGAATAACTCCGCCCTCGACTTTATGCTTCACATAGCAGATTCTCGGCTCTAAGGTCTGAAGCTCATTCGTGTGCTTTTCCCATTCTTCTCCAAGGCTCCAATAGCGAGGCTTAAACCCGCTGACGTTCTTCACTTCAAATCCCGAATACTCGAAAGCTTCTTTGGCGAGAATCGAGGCGTCGTGGCGATTGAGACGGAAATAGACTTGGATTCCTGCATTCCCCAATATCAAACTCCTGAGTTCTTCGGGAATCTGGGCGAGAGTCTGATGGCCCATGATTAAGCTCAATCCGTATTTCCGAGCTTCGGACAAAACGACGGAGAACGATTCGCTGGCGAAGTTCTGGAATTCGTCAATATACAGATAAAAAGGAGTTCGTTTGCTCTGAGGTATGTCCGACCTTGAAAATGCGGCTATTTGGATTTGAGCCATAAGAAGCGATCCAAGAAGGTCGGCGGAGTCCTTCAGTTTTCCCTTATCGAGTTTAATCAACAGGATTTTTCTAGAATCCATGATCTTTCTAATGTTGAATGAGCTTTTCGAAGAGGAAAAAATATGCCTGATTCTCTCGTCTGAGAAAAAGGCATTGATTTTATTCATTACCGGCTCGATCCAGGTGATCTGGCTCCGATCGGTTATAGTATCGAACCTTCGGAAATACTCTCTGGCTAAAGGATGTGTGACTTTCTCCAAGACGCTCTGCCGGACAGCTCGATTACTCAAGAATGCCGGTAGTTCGATTAGGGTCAATCCGGCCTCTCCCAGAGCGATCAGAGAATTCCGCATCAGGTCTTCCATCCTCACGCCCCAGGAGGCGGACCAGATTTTTCGGAAAGCGCAGATAAGTTCATTTGCTTGTTCCGCGAGGGGGACGCCAGGCATTTTCTCCAAAGGATTGAATGTCACGGTGTAAACAGGGTCGGTAGGATCAATTAGGATGACCTTGTCCGTTATCTCCGGATCGTCCGGGCTGTATTGCAGGATCAGAAATCCTTTGACGTCCTCGATCAAATCTCCATGCGGATCAATGACCCCGAAGCCGTTTCCTTTTTCGATATCCTGCTTAATCAGGTATTCGAGAAATTTTGTCTTGCCCGTTCCGGTAGCCCCGACAACGTATAAGTGCGTGGCTCGGTCTTTTTCTGCGATCTTGGCCAGCTGAAGTTCATCTTTGTTCTCGGACCAATACCAGCCAAGTTCTAATGCATTTAGAGTTTCATCATCGTTAGAATTCGTCCTTTTTTCTTCAGAAAGACCATCATCTTGTAATTCGGGCTCATTTGATTTTTTATTCGATTTCTTAAACAGACTCATTCTTGGTTATCTATTTTCCCCAGAGCAGAATATTAAACTTTACAATAAACTATGTTATCTTTTGTTTTATCAATTCCCAATTATAGAATTTTATTTCCTTCCTTTCGAATATTACTCCACCCTTAGCTAGTTTAGACATTCCATAATATGAATATTCTCGGTTAAACTTATTGTTTCCAGCCCATCTATAGTTGAATCTAGCCTCTAGTCTTATCTCTTCGTTTTCCTTCAATTCCGAAAACTTCTGTAATATTTTATCCCATTGTGACTTTCCGAAATTTATTGTTGCTTCGCCCTCACTTCTCCCCAGAGGCAATATGATCTGCGGTTCAATTTGCACCGTGCATATGCGATCTTTCGAATTATCTGCTTTAAAAACGCTAATCCATACCTCTCCGTCAAGCACTTCGACAGGTGTTCTATAGCACTTATACATCATCCTATGCGGTATCGGCTCAATATAGGTATTCCCGTTTCCCAAATCTTTAATCACTCCATAGTTTTGAAGAATAAGATAGGGTCTGTTAGCTAGTTCAAAATTCTGTCGAGTCATCCAATATAAAAGCCCGGCGACTATAGCGGAAGCAATTGCTGTAACCAGTGAAATAATAGATATGTATCTCATTTGTACTGACTCCATAAATGCGATGGCTTGAGTGATAGGGGTTCTATGTTAATCATAAAAACGGAGCCTTTTCCCCCAATCCCGCAGATAATTTTTAAAGCCATTTCATCCTCCTTATTTATCGAAATCTGAGCTCTATAAAGCTCATTGTCGCCAAGTTAATCGGGCAAATCAAGTGCGAAACGGCAATCTTCTTATCACAGGATAAAAAATGCTTTTCCTTGGATTCTCAAAAAACAATTGTAGCTATTTTCGACCGATATTATGATATTCCCAAGAATCCTCTTGTTTTTCTATCAATCTTCGAGGGGTCTTGATTCATGCCCACCATTAGCTTTTCGACCGCTTCCAAAAGACAATGATGGACGCACGTCGCATAGGCGGTCAAATCCTGCCTATTGAAAAGATTTAGCTCGTCTAAGCCAACCATTTTTCCTGCTCCTGGAATCAGAGAAGCCAGCGTCTGCCAGACATCCGGCATATAGGTCAGATACCAGGAGACAAAGAGTCCATCTCCATAGTCGTTAGCATTGACATAGGCTTTGAAGTTGCCGAGTTTGAGATTCCGTCTGTCTGCGACAATTAAAAATTCTCGGGTCTCCCCGAACGCAGAAGGCGCCAGGCTAGGCCCGACTTTATCTTCTTTCATCTCGATTGAGGGAGCTTTGCTGATATTGATAAGCTCTTTTGTGGTCGCTATGACCCTATCTCTCTGGCCTTGCGCGCCCCGGATTAAAATCGACCAGTTTTCCTGGATCTCCGCTTTCCGCTCGCCGATGATTATGAGGATTCCGACTGCGCCCAGCAAAAGAAATACCGCTCCTACAGACGGAGCGATGAGAATAAAAACAATCCCCAGAAGTAACAAAAGATCGATGATTATTCTTTTCATACTTTACCCCCCTTGCTTCATTTCTATTCTGGTTCTGCTCCTAGGCAAAACAAAATGGGGCATTCGCCCTACTTGAGTACTCGAGCCAACCTACATTTCCTTATTTTTATTTCCCTTGCGCGGAAGTATTATTTCAAATAAATTACCTTTAGATTTTCACTGCCATCAATATTGAGCCTTATCTTTCTCCATTGTTTTCTATATAATACCTTTCCTTCATATTCTCTATGAGGCAGATTAATAATAATTCGACCATACTTGTCTGTATATCCTTCGAATACCACTTTATCTCCATCGATAACCTTAACGGCGGCGTATGCGACATAAATCATGTCATTATCGCTTTTAATTATTATTTGAAAATAATCAGCATAGGCAAAAATCGCAATTATGATTAATAATAAAGTTATGAAAAAGTTTTTTTTCATTGGGAGTCTCCACAATATTATTTTTTTGGCATGTATTGAATATTTACGGGGTTGTATTCCCGGAAAGTTTTTGTTGCGCTATTGATTAGCGACGGCTGCTGTTTTTGAAAAGCTTCATATTCTTTCTTGAGGACGATAGATACGCTCCCTTCATCGTGTGAATAATCTATTGCTTCTACTACGTCTTCAATTTTTTCCCCCTCTTCAGATTTTAATCTAATCTCAAAGCGTCCTAGCTTTGTAATTTCAGCCGAGTCACCTGGGATTAGCTTTAGTGTTCCAGTCCTAAAATCGACAATTTTATTCTCCTCATCAATCAATTGACCCTGTAAAGTCCAGTCAACCTGCTTAGGCCTGCTATACGCGAAAACTGCAAGAGCTATTCCCAAAAACACAAACGCGAGTGCCGGAACATTGGTTTTTAATTTGCCAAGAAATTTGATTTCAACGTCAACTGTTGGTTTCTTTGTTTCGGGGTCAATGTATATTTTCTGGGTTAACAGCGCGATAAAACCAAGAATAATTGAGAAAATGGAAATAAAGTAGACGAAAATGGTACCGCTCATAATATTACCTCCTTGTTAAAAGTTTTAGCTATTTTTGATAAGAATCGTATGATTTCCCTGCCTCCCCTGGGCAAAACGATTCGGCCTAGGACTTTCGAGGGTAACATCATAGTCGCATTCCTCCTTTCAATGAATATAAAAATCTTCGGATCAATGCCCAAAGAATATGCAAAGCCCTTATGAACACGTTAAATTAACGGTTCTTACAATACTTCTGCCAGTCTACCTCAAAGGAACAGGAGATATTTTCGTTCCAGGATTTTATCTCTACTTCATTCAGGGCGAATTCGCATTTCGAGCCATGAGGGCTCGCAAAGTCCTCCATGAGTTTTTTGCCGTTTTTCTCGCATAACATATCCGAAAAGCCGCCATCAATCGCATGGGCTTCTATCTTGAACTTGGATATCATAGAATCTACATCCGTTTGTTGGACCTGGTCGGGTGGTAATTGTTTCAGTATCAGCACGAACTGTTGAGCGTCAAAATCTTGGGGAATGGCCTGTTTTTTGCTGAGGTAATAATAGATGACTTGACTTGAAAATTCTGATAGCCTGATCGCTACAGGACCGTATTTTTCATCATTGCACGCTTTAGATTTATTGAACCAACAATGGCATCCCGTAAGGAATAGAATCGCGATTATCATTAGAGTCGTTTTTCTCATCTGATTCTCCATAAAAGGTCTAACTCCAAAAATGAAGTTCGTCTTCGTCTAGACCTGTATCTAGATTCCAGTTCCCTAAATAGGTTGCACAATTTGAGGAGTCATTGGCTTCTATATCGGCAAACAATTCCTGCCAGATTTCAGCCACTTTCTCTACCGTTTTATCAAACGCGTGCTCTCTAAAATTGCCAGCTGTTTTTCTTTTAGGAAGTTTGATCTCAGAGATATATCTCTTTTCCTCGTCGGGTTGTATTTCATCGAATTTTTTATAAACAAGGTTCAGCGCCTCACCTATATGCCTGAAAATAGGAATCGGGGTCGAGGCTAAGCTAAGCGTTGCCCGATAGGCTTTATGCCACCTATCCGGATCGATTTTATCGAAATGAGCTATAGCGCCCGGATGTGTCTTTTTCAAAATACCCGGCCAGAAGTTTTTTATAGCGGGGTGAATGCGGTCTTTATTTCCGGAATCCGAACAGCCGTCTAAGAGTTCCACATAAGCTCCATTCGAGATATCGACTTCTTTTATTTTGTAGAAGATATAGGTATCCTGGGTCATCTCACATATCCTGTGATCACTTGAAGTAAAAATATAGGCACCACCGACAATAGCGTTGACTACGGGATGGGTGATCGAATCAGCCAAGAGATGAGAAACATATCCGCAGAGCCATGCTAAGCAAATCTTGAAATTCTCGTCCTCTCTGTTCATGCTTAGAAGCTCAGATAACCCGTTTTTTACAAACTCTAGCGTATTCTCATAGTGCATTCTGTCGGCCCAGCTATGGATTTTAAGAAGATTGCCCTTGAGCTCGCTCAAATAGGGATAATCTGGGCCGACCGCGCCGATAGCAACGAAGTTCTTTTTTTGGCCCAGGATAGTGGAATAGTCGCCAGCTGGCAATTTCGCCTGAGCCTCCTCAATAACCATCCAATGACAAAAAGCTCCGGCCATTTTTCCCTCCAAAAATATCTTGTCTTTCCTTCTATATCTCTAAGCTGTTTAAGATTCGTTTTCCGGACGTTTTCCGGACTGCGCAGGACGGATTTTGATGATTTTGTCTAGAAAATCGAACCAAAAGGGCGCACCTAGCGAAACAGCTAATGCAGTGAACAAAATTCCCAATATTTTTATTACCCAATCTCCACATTTCTTTGGAGCCTCATACCAGCCGAGCGGAAGTGGAAGTCCCTGAAGTTTCTTTTGGACATCTTTTATCTTTTCGAGCGGAGCTTCTGAAACGTTTGAAGAAGCCGCCTCGGCTTTCTCCTCGCTGGCAATTGATTTCTTTTCAGAAACAATAGGCTTGATGGCTTCGTCTGCTGCTTTTCCGATCGCCGTCCGCATTTGTTCATTATTAATCAGATTTTTTGTAATCATGAATGTGTCGGCGTTGAACCCAGCGCATATACCGAAAGCCAATATCGCTATAATCACTTGAGCTTTCCTTTTGTACCAGCCAGAAACCCGTTCCATTACATCATTAAACCATTTTTCGATGTTTTCCCTTAATTTCCCCAGCTCTGACTCGGCCTCGCGGGAGAGCACAAGAAGCGTCTGTTTGAGCTTGTCGTTTTGAATCTTGTTTACAATCTCTCTGAAGTCCCCGATTGTCTTGAGTTGCGATGATGAACCGGCGGGAGCTATCAAATCCATCAGCGCAAGGGCAAAGGTGCGAGAAGGAATGTATGAGGGATTTCTTTCCCCCCTTTTTTTGAGAGTCTTGACCAGGCTATGATTGTAAAAATCTTTCGCAGGTCCTTTTCCTTTAGGGTCATTTAAAAGATTGCGGATTGCCTTCTCAAGGTCTTTTGCGCGCATCGAAATAATGGATGAAATCATTTCACTGATTCCAGAGCACAAAAGACTCAGCAGCCAGTAGATGAAAACAAGACCAATAATGATTTCAAGTATTTTTGAACCAAACATGATCGCCCTCCTTTCTATTTAGCCTGTTTTATTCGAAAACCTTACGCTGTCCATGCCTATTCTTGTAAATCAGACGGGACCAATTCCCTTTATAGTCGTGATCATCGTATCTAGGATCTTCCTGTAAAAGCGAGGGGTATCCGAATGCAGTCTTTCTGTCATTAGCGTGACTTTTTGCGTTTCCTCTTCTATAGATAATTATTTAACGTGATCTTTATCCATTCATCTGAGTAGTACCCATAGTGTGTTTCGATTGTTTTTTTCTTAAGATCCATCAATGAAACCGATCCCCGGATTTGGACTTGATTTAGGGGCTTTCTGTTCTTATTGTAGTAATCGGGAAAATTCTTGTCGGGCGCTAGAAAATCGATAGCATTCTTGGCCTCCTGATAGATTATGTATCCTTTAGTCAGGGCGGCCAGCATCTGTTTATTGAGTTCATCATACCGCCATTGAAGGTCATTCAGATTTCCGGCAGCGATCGTGGCGATCCAATCATTCATGGCGCATAGCCGCATTTCTGGAATGATCTGGTGATTTGTCACGAGAATCATATTCGTCAAGCCTTCCCGCTGCGGAGGGAAATAAAACGGGCCGGGACAATTCTTCTCGGTCCAGAGTTTGTCAAGATACCCCTTTTCGGAAAAATCGTCCGGATTATATCTATAAGTATACTTCGGATGTTTTCTTTTATAGCCACTGACAAGCGCCTGATTGAATAGTTGATAGGTTCCTGGATATTGATAGTCATTCCAGCGAACCATTGCCCCTCGTCTTAAAGGCACCGCTGGTGTTTTCAGCAAGTCCTCAATCCGAGGATCTACCTTTTTTAGCGCTTTGACGACCCAATCGTCTGCGTAGCTTAGAAAATTGAGATTGTCGTCGGTTGCTCCAGCCTCGACAATACAAGATTTGTCATTCGTTCCATCTGCCAGAACATAGGCCCATGAAACTCCGCGTTGGGCATTTACAATGATCTCGCTCGCTTTATCACAATCGGTGCCAAGCTGGATACAGTGCCGCGTCAATAATAAGGAATTGAACCCAGGGCGTACCGGATCGCAATTTGAACCTGGCAGCATATCCAAACCCACGCCGACTCCATTCTTGTTCATTCCGGCGATGGTGCCGACCATGCCTGGGGCGGCCACGCTTACAGTAGGCAGACCGTCATTGGGATTACGAATAATCATGGCCGCGGTATCCTGAAAAACATCAGCCGTTGGGAACATGAAGTCTCTTCCCAGATAGTGATAATTCGCGTTCGTTTGTGGATCTATCCCAAATGCCGCAAAACCGTTACACATTATGGGAACCCTCAAATGCTTGGATTCGATTTTTATCGGATAAATCTTCTTATGGGGGAAAATACCCGTATAGATGAATGAAAGCAGCGCGTCAAACCCCACATTCAAAACCCATAAGCTCTCTCGGTCGACTTTCGTATTCTTATGAACCTCCTGGCAGCCATCGAGCATTCCTTCAATTTCTTCGTTATATTGGGGAGGCACATCATGGAAGATTCGTTTTGACATCAAATAAACGATATCTTCCAGAATATCTCCGATGACTTTTTTTACGACAGGATCTTTGATTTTTAAATTAACAAAATCAAAGACAATATTGTCATTAAACTCTGTGCACATCCGTTCGATCTCGGGCTCGGCAAGTTTTCCCATCAAATACCCCGACGTATGGGGGTCTCCTTCAATATAGAAAGCCCTTTTCTTTTTTCTTGTCCTGCCGATCACGGCAGTCTTATGAGTCGCCCGAACGCCGATATTTCCATCATGTTCAATGACATCGGAATCTTGGTCCACTGTGAATCCATCCTGATCAAATGCTTTAATGAGCTTGGAGATATGAAGACTTAGTTTTTTCCCCATTTCTCTATCCCTCCCTTTAATATGGGATCCTATTATTTAAGCGGAACCATATCTCATTCGATGACCGCGACAATTATCATTTCATAGGGCAGTTTCCAGGTTAGTCTTTCCTTTGCCCTGGCTAATTTGTCTTCATTTTGTTTATTCTTGTTTTTATTCCACTCTTTTGTTGCTTTATCAACTTCGTTAACTCGCCAAGAAACCAAGTTAAGATTAATCCGAGGGATCCCGATTACGCGCAGAGTGTCCCCGGCTTTCATTTCCTCGACTGTTTTGTCCGGTTTAGATTCTCTGACGAATGCCATCCTTTCTTTTTGTGAAATAATTTCATCATCGAGATCTAAAACTTTGCAGAAAACGAATCTGCCATCTTCGCTGCCCTTATATTTGTACGGATCTTCCAATAATTCGATCTTAAAGTCGACGTAGTTATACCCCACGCCATTAGTGATGAGAGTGATGAAATCATCATCAGGAATAATTTCACATTTTGTGTTTTCAAATCGCAAAAAAGCATCTGCGGCATTTTTATATTCAAATCCATACACCGGCCTGAAGGAATCAAGAAGGTTTATGCTGTTTAACTTAATCGCGGGGTGTATCTCAAAGACGTGTGGGGGATTGGTGCTCGTGATAGTAAAGGTGTCGCCCTGGATCTGGGAATCGTCGCCGGCATGCTCGCACCATATTCTCCAAACTCCAATAATGTCAATCGGGTGATTGGTGCCCTCCATATTGTGGACCAGACCAACCGCGGATTTGCAGGAGGCGGCGTTCATTATTTCGGCAACAATGGGCAAGCCAACGGCGGAGGCTTTGCCCGCGATGTGCAAATCGCCGTCTTTTGAGGGCGGATTCGGTTTTTTGTGCGCCTTTACCACAATAAAATCGGACGCTTCAATGGTGACCCTGTTTTTATAGGTGTCGATAAAGGACTTTTTTAATCTGATTTCGATTTCGGCTTGTGCGCTGAGACAAAAAAGAACCAATACCCCCATGAAAACCCAAAACTTTTTCATTTTATCCCTCCTTTATAAGTTTTATTGAAAAGATTCTCTTTCCATGAGATAGCTCAAGAAACTGCCACTGAAGAAATCCCTTTTCCGGTTTCGTACAAGAAAATTTCGGCTCCCTTAAATTCTGCCCGGCCAGCCTCGTTTTTCTCAACCAGCCAGCCACCGCAGTTGTATAAGAAAATAGGCTTGCCGTCAGGAGCAGACAAAGGCTTGTCATTCGGTTTGCCCGTGAATCCCCAGGGGATTGGCACATGCGTATGTCCGAAAATTACCTTCGTGGGATACGGAATGTCAAAAGGCATAGCATCGTTTTTTAAATCATCAATTTCTTTAAGACTCGCGGTATAAAAATCCATGAATCTTTTTCGAACTTCCTCTTTTTGCGTGAATTCCTCGTCGTACCGCGTTTTTTCCATTGATGAAACGGCCTTTATAACTTTCTTTTTTAGATTGAAAAGCGATAACAGGATCCTTAAATAAAAGCCTCCCTGGGACTTAAGGATTCGAATTGCCCGGTCAAGATAGGCCTCAAGACAGACAAAATTTTTGTCATAAACCATGTGTTCGATTGCTTGAATTCTTTCAGTCAATGGACCCGCCTGGCCCGAGCCCGAGGAGGACAATTGAGACAGTGGAAAATTAGTTCCAACCGTTTCCTTTAAGCCCAAACGGGTTTTGTCTTTAATGGCTAGGTCGTTTCCAAATATCCTGAGCGCATAGTCCCCCGTCATTGACCAATATTTTTCGAGATATTGGCCGTGGGTGATCAAGACAGATTCATTGTCCATGACCATATATATGTTGGGATAGGCAAAATTAAATCCAATAGTATCTCGCCCAGTTATATTGTCCAGAAACAAACCGGCATATTTGGGTTTGTCTGGGATGTTTTTTGCCGTAACGTTTCTTAGCGTAAGTCCGCGGGTTTTTGAATTTACGCGATCATCGATTATGGCGGGGACTGAAAATCGAAACAATTCCACAGGCTTGGAGTTCATAATTTTGTTGATGACATTGACCTCGTATTCAATGGTATGCCAGAGGTCAAAATCATGATTGCCGGGCACATAAAGGATCTGTTTAGCGATTCTGTCATTCTTCAGTTGGATAAAAAAGCGTTTTCCGGCCTCGTAGGCTTCTTGATAACTGGATACCGCGAAATCCATGACATCGCCAAGAAGAACAAGATAGTCAATTTCGATTCCTAGTTTTTCCTTGATGATCGATCTGAATTTCGGATATCGTATGCCCAGCCCATCCTTATTGGCCATGGTCGATTTGGGGTCTCCCATGTGAGTATCTGAGATAATCGCGATTCTCATTTCGTTCCTTCTTTTTGAAAACTCATAGGTTATCTATGCAGAATATTTAATTTATTCTAAAAGACATGAAGTGTTGTAAAATACACACTCGTCGAATCTCATATAGTACCGCATGCTGCAAAGGTATTATTGAAAATACAGTTTTCCTGCTTCAATAAGTATATGCAAAGAAGGGTCTGTCTTTTCCTATTTCTTTTCTTGCCTCTTTATTAGTTCATCGATCTCGTCAAGGTGATCCAGCTCGAATCCTTTCTTTGGCTTCGGAATGTCAGCGAGAATGGTCTTTATCTGTTCTTCAAGTTTTTTCGCTAACTCCACCTTTGTGAATTTTTGCATTACTAAATCCTTCATCGCTCTAATAATTATTGGACCACAACGATGAATGCTCGGATTAAATAGTTTCACGCAGACAGTCTGATCACAACAAGCTTGAACTATTGCTGCATCTGTAAAATGGTTGCCATGGTATGCCCCTCCAGCTATGGAATATCCCCACACAGCCTTAATGTAATAGACGCCAGGTGGAACTTCGACTTCTAAGTGACCGCATTTTGCTGGCAATACAATGTATCTTTTCTTACACCAGCTAAGCACGTAACCGTCACAGTCATAAATTGTAATGAACCACTGATGCCTGTCATCAACACCGCAGGGATCGTCCATTGTTGAGATCCAAATATTTAGTTTTGCCATTCCCATTTTTTCACTCCTTTCCTTAGAGATAAAAATCCGCATGCTTCCCTTAGAATCATCGTTGTATCTCGGCTGTAATCAAATTGCATCACCTCCTTCTTTCCCCTAAAAATAGAATCGGCACAATTGCTTTCATGTCTTAATTAAGATAATTCTCTCTCGGAATCAGATTCTTTTTTTAAAGTTATACCAACTATACTGGAGTTATGCGGGGCCGTCATCTCCTGCTTCTTCCTATACAATACGCGCAGTTGTCATATCCTTGTCCATGAGCCTGCTCTACGGTATCCGGAATGAAGCTTTTTGCATGCATAGAACGAATTATTTCATCGATCTGGCAGAGATTTTTTTCGTTATCAAGATCGTGGACTTCCTTTTTGTTCATGTTCCCACAGAATCGGCTTCCATAAAGAGGATAGCCTGGCCTTCGTGGCATATTAAACCTCCTTTCTGTCGTCTTAATTCTTTAATCTATAATCTATGAGACTCGCTGACGATAGCGCCTATCTTTTTGGTGCCCATCTGCCTCTTATTTTGCCAGCAACAGCGGTCTTAGACCATATAAAAGCGAATAAAACTCCCTCTTTATCTTTAATACGAAGATTTCGTTGGCTGTCAAGATTACTGATATAAATTTCCTTTAATTTCCTATAATGTCATATTACTTCATGAAGTTTAGGTGTGGAATTAGATATCTGGACCACATTCAAAACCTGTCTCTCAGGGTTTTCGGGACCATTGCGGATCTGGCGGAAAAGGAAAACATCAGCCCGGCCGATCTCTCCGAAGCCATCCAGTACCGGATGATGGACAGGTATTATTGAACATTTCTTATCTACTAGATTTTCCCGTGATTCAAAAATTTTTAAATATTTTAAAAAAAAGTGATAAAAATTCGCCCTATCTGCTGTTCTTATATATATAAGAAAAAGAAGTTGAGTTCTGCCTTGAGGGGAAAAAGGGAATTTAGATATATCTTTATTTTCTTTAGATCATGCTATTTTCTTTTCTTTGAAAAGCTTGGCTATTTACGGTGAATAATGCTCAACAATAATAGGGCCTGAGATGAACGATCTGGATTTGTTTGATTCCTGGAAAAAGATCTCCGGATATCTGCGACGCGAAGTGAGGACTTGCATTAGGTGGGAAAAAGAACTGGGATTGCCTATTCATCGCATTGATAAAAACTCTTCACGATCAAAGGTATTTGCTTACAAAGCGGAAATCGACGCTTGGTTAATGCATAGGCCGAACCATAACGAAACTGCCAGGTCTTTTTTACAGAAGAAGTCGTTATTAATAGGTCTGGTTCCACTTATGTTCTTAATCCTTATTGTTTTGGGCTTTCTTTTTTTTAGACCGAGAAATGAGTTTTCCTTATCGTCAAAGGATGAGACCATCGCAATCCTCCCTATAAAAGGTCAAAATTTTGCCGAGCACGAGGAATATCTTTCTGAAGGAATTGTTAGCGAAATTGCAAAGCGGCTTGCTGTCTCCAGCGCGATCAAAGTTATTCCGGTTTTTTCGTTCCCCAAGAATAAAGAAATTCCCATGGATACGAAACGAGTTTATGGAGAATTGGGCGCAACGTATGTCTTGCAAGGCAATATTAAGAAGCAGAATGATAATTTCAAGTTATCGGTCGAGCTAATCCGCGCAAAAGATGGCAAGCGGATGTGGAAGTCAGAGTTCGAGGAGAATGAAGAAAATATTTTGTCGGTCCTAAATCAAGCCTGTCAAAAGCTAATCGAGTTTATTAACGATAATACGATTTTGAAATCGCCTGCGGCTTATTCTTTGCCGGAATATAATAACAAAGCCTTTGAAAATTATCTAAAAGGCAACTTCATTTTAAATAGACTAGCTAGAGATAACAGCGACCCATGGAAATTGTATTATCAGGGCAAATTTTATTGGAACATAAGAACCCGGGAGAGCAATGACCTTGCGATTAATCTTTTTAATAAGGCAATCGAGCTCGATAGATATTTCGCTCAAGCATATATAGGTCTTGCTTATTGTTACTTAAACTATGTCAATTTTAACTGGGATTTCAATATCAAATGGCTGAATAAGGCAGAAGATCTGCTTCGGATCGGACAAGCGATCTGTCCTGATCTTCCCGAGTATTTTAGCTCACTAATTGCGATAAATTTACTAAAAGAAGTTTGCCTTGGCGAGCCAACCATGAATATAGCTTTTAAACTGGCTGATGAAGCAATTAAGAGGTATCCTAATCATAATTTGATTAGTTCAATAACAGGGTACTGCTATTATTTGAGATTCGGAGAAGAAGGAAAAGAAGCGGATCTGGATAAAGCTCTTAATTATAAAAAAATAAGTCATTTACTAAATCCGTTTGATTTCTATAACGTCGTTTATGCCGAGCTTTTAATGATAAAGGGAGATTTTAACAATGCGATCCGCGTCTGCGATTTTATAGAAAAATGTGATGCATCTCTAATTGCAAAATTCAAATTGGGAGAAATCTATTACTTTAAGGGTGAGTTGGATAAAAGTCGGCATATATTTGAAGAATTAGAAAATTCTTGGGATCTCAGAATCAGCTCCCTATTTTATCTTGGCATGGTTGCAGCCCAAAAGTACGAGAAAGAAAAGGCTATCGCGATAGCCAACAAAGTCATCTCCGAGGGAAAAAACGCATTCGAAGGAGATATAAAACTATCTTCAATATATTTTGGCTTGGGAAATGAAGAATTGGGCCGTAAGTACCTCGAGTCATTTCTGAATAAGCCCAATGTGATTAAGAGGAAATATATTTATTTGAGATATATCGATATGGATAGGAATTTTGACAAATTTAGACAAAGTATAAGGAGATCTTATTATGCCCAAAAGTAAGACTATCAGTGTAACTCCCAATGTCCAGAAATGCCTGGAAATCTTGAAATTGGCGACGGAGTCCATGCCCGCCGGTGATTTGAAGAGAAGAGCTGAGGCTGCCTTGGGCTATTTATCCCGCACCTTCAAAGGAGAGCCTCAACCTCGCAAGGGCAGCATGTGTACGCCTGATAAGCCGGTAGTAATATGATAAGTATCGCTCTCTAATAAAACTTCAGTTGAGGATCTCAAGCCTGACGCTGATAATGAGAGAGGACTGTAATTTCAATTGCCGCTATTGTTATCAGACAAAGCAGAGTAATATAATTGAGTTTTCGATTATTAAAAAGTCCCTGCTTTTTTTTTGCCAAAATTAACAAAGGTCTGCTACATTAATTTCTTCGGCGGAGAGCCGCTCCTTTCTTTTGAACTCATAAGAAAGACGGTCTCGTTCCTTAATAAAGGAAACAAGAGTTATAGGAAAAAAATCAATTATTCCATAACTACAAACGGAAGTCTGATTACAGAAAAAATAATCAATTTTTTTAACGAGCAGAAATTCTCAGTGGTGCTAAGCTTTGACGGCTTGGCTCAGGAAATTACCAGGGAAAAAGGAAGTTCCAAAAGGATAGCACGAGTCATTAGAAAATTGGTCAACTGTCCGGAAATTCATTTTGAAATCAATAGCGTTTTTACTCCGGAGACTCTCGATTGTCTATCAGAATCTATGAAGCTCATAATAGATTTGGGCGTAAGGAACGCTAATTTTTCACTCTTCTCGCTTGAGCCTTGGAATAAATATGCTCTTAGCAAATTGGAAAATGAGTTAAGAAAATTAAGGATAATTTTGTTAGATATCTATAAAAAAGAAGGGACCATTCCCGTGCGAAATTTCAGAACAAGACATGGAAAAGGAATATTCTATTGCGCAGCCGGAAAGGACAGATTAACAATTACGCCGGGAGGAGAAATCTGGGGATGCTATATGTTCCCCGATTACTTCAATGGGCAGGGAAAGAATCGAGAATTTCAAGAATACTGTTTCGGTCCTATAGATCGTTTTATTGGAAATCATAAAAAGATATATCCGATGGTTTTGTCAAACTATACCGTACTTTCAATGGACAATTTTTCTACGGACACTATGCCCTGTCTTTTTTGCTCTGAATTAGAGGACTGCGCAGTATGTCCAATTGTTGCCTTCTTTTCTGGGGGTTCTATTGGAAAAATTCCTAATCATATCTGTGAAATACAGAAAATTAAGAATCGCCAAATAAGAGAATTCACGGAAGATATATCTAGATTAAACCAATGCTCGTGAGAGATTTCGAGCTTGAGAAAATGGGCAATTTTAGCCTCCCAGGGCTCATTCTGTCAGGGCTTTACCTTGGGGTCTTCAGGAAGGTGTAGTCGATTTCTTTTTTTGATTCAGTCGAAACAAATGGCGTCGTTATTAAATCTGCTTGTGCTTCCATAAGACATGGCTGTACAACCTCCCCGACATTGCTCTTTTGTTTGCAGGATCATCAGGAAAGAGCCAGCCCTACAGCTTTGCCAGGTGGCTTAGAGCCATTATTTAGATAATGGGGCCTTAACCTTAGCGGGCATTTTAAATGATGAAAGAATCGGAAATAAAGTGACATAAAATGAAAATAATGGACATTTCGTTAGAAGATATTGACAGATTTTTTACAGAACATATTATTAATAGAGAGGATAAAGGAAGTGCTACGGAAAGCATTGATGGCGGTATTGATTGTTTTGATATTGTACTCGGCTTTTCGGACGTATTCAGTTTTAAATGGTTGCCGACCTACACTCATTAGGTATCTTAAGAAGCATAAAGATATGTATCGAGGAAATATGTCTATAATTTATATTATAAAAAGCGTCAATGAATGTTGTCGACGCTGTTATGAATACGACAAATACAAAGAATCAAATTTTAAAATTGCTTTTTTTGTTGACAAAGACTTTTCAGATATCGATATCAAAAATTTTAAAAGAATCTTTAGTATCGCAGATCATCATCCAATTCATAAAATCAACGGCTATATTGAAACGATTTGTCATAAATGCAGCTCGAGTTCCTCGCCTACGAACTTATTTATTTTAGTCGACAACCATGCAAGACTATTCGATCTCGTGAGGTTTTAATAAAATAATCCATGAGGAAAAGCTTCTATTTTTTGTTTGTTTTTTTCGTGATTTTTTCATATGCAACCTCTCAAGCAATCTATAGGATAAAATTGGGAGAAGCGAAGATTTTTCCGACAGATAAGAACGTGTTATTTTTCAAGACGCCTCCCATTTTAAAAAGTGATAAAGACGGCAACGTCTATTTTCTCGACAACCTTGCCCATTCCTTGTATAAAACTGATAAAGACGGAAATCCTCAATTCTCTAAAACAAATCAGGGACAAGGACCCGGTGACCTCCAATATCCCAACAAAATGTATCTAACCGAATCGCAGATAATTGTCTGGGATTTCAATGGGACTTCCATATTTAAGCTTAATGGAGATTTTGTTGCAAGATTTAGAACATTCCGCGAGCCTTTGGCTCTAGCCGCCTCTCCGGATACGATTTATGCGGTAGAGAGAAATAACAAGGCTCTGATCACCGCGTATGATTACAAGGGGAATATCCTCTCAGAATTTGGGGCAAAATATTCGATTAATCTCTCTTTATATGATGATCCGAAAATATCCCGCGGAGTAGATCTAATGTTCCACCTCGGGAATTTAGTATTCAATGATGGAAAGATATATTACATATCGCAATTATTTGGAGATATTTTTGTCTATGATACTTATGGGAAACTGATTAATAAAAAAGAATTCGATAATCTCGATATTGCATCTAAGAACAAGAAGGCGTTTTTCAAAGAAGGGTGGAAACATAATAAAACAGGAATCAATATTAATAAGAGGCAATTTAACGATGCATTACAGCTTAACGGGGATCTCTATCTATTAGCTTTCAAATTTAAAGACGTAAAAAGTGAAATTCTAAGACTCGATGGACAAACGCTTGCCATCAAATGTGTATATGAGTTTAGGCCGATTAATGGCCGTCCCTTTGGAGTTGTGCACTTCGCGATCCCAGATATATCTCAAAGCCGCTCATTATACGTTTCAACATACGACTTCGAATCTGGAGGTGCCCAAGTCATCAAGTATGATTTTAATAAATAAAAGGAGGTTTCCATGAAAAAAAGGAAAACAGAGGTTTTTTTGGCAGGAATCGCGATGGTCTTCCTTCTGGCAATGGTTGCAGTCAACTCCCTCATTGCTACTGATCCGCCACCGAGAGATGTATTCTGTTCAGTCTTGTTCCCCACGCTGAATTGCCCTAATGGCTCATGCACAGTCATATATTATACGACCGGATATTGTTATGTTAATGGCTGTGTACAAGACCCCGGATGGATCGTTTGCTACTAGAGCGTTTAATAAAGTATCGCCGGATGTTCTCGCGTGGAGAGTAGAAAGGCAGTTCCGCGGCAGAAAAAGGGCCCGTCTCATCTAAAGGAAGGAGTGGCATAAGGCCTTAAATTTGCTTCCGAGAAGGAGGATATGCTTTAGATTTTTATAAGCTAAAAACTCTGCCCATATTAATCCCCTAAGATCAAATGGTTCAAGAGAAACGAAATTGACTATATTATTTATTGCCTAATGTCTTAACATTATTTTAGCGAGATTATGTTGTGGTAAATACATTTGCTCAAGTCGCATGTTTTTTTTAAACAACCTGCTTGAACTGCTTGATATCAAATAGATTTAGACAGCTCAGGTTGTTTCCAAAACGATAGTTTAGGCTTTCTCCTCTCAAGGAAAAGGCGTTATCCCCGGCATTCCTGAGATTGAGAATGCCTGAGAGAGGTCGGAGGGCTGAAGAGGCATGATTTAGATGCTATTCTTGCCACACATTGACAGCGGAGCCGAGGAGATTTGTTATTACCTTCAGAATATCAGGAATCTCTGATATCTTCTTGTAGCCATTAACCTTTTCAGGCAAATCCAACTATAATCAAATGAAGACCATCGGGAGATCTATGATTAAAGGAGGGACCATGAGCATCCGTTCGAAGATAGGGATCACGATAATCGTTTCAATGGGCATTTTCCTCTTAAACTGGTGGTCGTCTGCTGCCATCCAAGGTCAGAAGCCGGCTTGGGAAGGGAAGATCGTAACAGAGAATGGTGTCAAAGTTGTCAAAAATCCCGCTGAGCCTCTATATGGCGAATTCGCTTGCCAGCTCGAAGAAGACCTGAGCTTGGGAGACAACATAAACGATGATAACTATTATTTTCCTAGGGGGGTAACCGCTCTGAGTGTCGATGGCGACGGCAACATCTATGTTTCGGACTTCGGCAACATCCGGATCCAGATGTACGACAAGGCGGGCAAATTCACTCGCACCTTAGGCCGGAAAGGCCAAGGCCCCGGCGAATTTCAAACGCCCCCCCGCAAAATCTTATTTGACAGCAAAGACAATCTCTGGGTTTTCGATATCCCCCTTACGCTTCACCATTTCGATAGGGATGGGAAATTCCAAGGGCAGATTACCCTCAAGACCTTCATTCAGGATTACTTTATCAGTCCTCAGGGCTTAATTTTCGCCACCACTCGCTCCTTGCGGCCAGAGCCAGGTGGACCGAAAGAATCTGTGGTTAAGCTTGATCCTGAAGGCGGTTTTGTTCAAACCGTCGCTGAATTTCGTGGGGAACTAACCAAAAGTCGGAATGCCATAGTGTGGCATCAATACAGTAGTCTGCTGTATTTTTCGCCAGTGAATACCACGACCTTCTGCTACGGTTTTTCTATGGATTATAGAATTTTCATCGCTGATGCGGATGGAAAAACAATCCTAGTCATTGAAAAAGAAGAAAAGCCCCGGTCTATTTCGGGAAAAGAACAAGCCTGGATTAAGAAAAATAGTCCTATCTTAGCCCAACAGCGCACGCCAGATGCAAAGCCCAGAGAGGAGATGGTCTTTCCTGAACACAGACCCTATTTCGTCGGCTTCATGGCTGACGACGGCGGACGAATCTATGTGATGAGGTTGAAATCGGTTTTGGACGAAAGCCCGGAGTTTGTATTCGACGTTTTTTCGAAGGATGGCTACTACATATACAAAATGAAACTTCCCTTCAAGCCGGCTCTCATTAAAGCTGGTTTTGTTTACGAAATCCGGGAGGAAAAAGAAACAGGCGACTTTAAAATAATCCGTCATAAAATAAAAAATTGGGAACAGATAAAAGAGGGAATCTAATGACCTGCTTCCTAAAAAAATCCAAATTAGAATATTAGGATTTTAAGAAATTTACTATAAGATATTATAAAAACAGATGAATATGCATAATTCTGATCGGGTTATAGATCTCTTGGTCCATTTAGATTTAGTTTTCCGCATTTGCCTTGGGTTTTCAGGCAATCCATTGGACGCAGAGGAATTAGCTCAAGAATCTTATCTCCGGGCTATAAGAAAAATCAATTCTTTGAATAACACCCACCTTTCAAGGGAATGGCTACTCAAGATTGCCCGGAATACATGCCTGAATTATGTGAATAAAAAGCGTCTGATCCGTTGGTTTTCTTCGACATCGGAGAAAGTATATGTGGAAAAGAATACGCCGGAATCTTTAATTGTTAAGAACGAACAACATAAAATCTTTAAAAGATCTGTCCAGAATTTACCCCAGTTGTACAAAGAAATTTTTATTCTTAGAGAATACAATGAACTTTCCTACCAAGAAATAGCTAAAACCCTTGGACTTAAAAAAGGAACAGTCATGTCAAGGCTTTATCGTGCTCGGCGCACCTTAATCCATCGATTAGAGATGGGAATGGATGTTTGATTTTTACCTTTTGAGTAGCCTTAAACAACTCATATTATTTCTTTAGCGATAAAGTCGATCAGACGACGCTTCCGGGATGGGAAAGAAGCAAGCACCGCCCGGCAAAGATCTTGCTTGATAGTCTGGACCAATTTTTTGTATCTTTAAATCACAGATAATCTTATAAACGAGATATCTATAAGGCTCATGAAGAACCACTTCGCGTCATAAGAAACATGCTATGGGCCGAAAAATTAGGTGCGGACACTGCAATAGTTCGAAAGTCGTCAGGGAAACCGCCTTTGCAATCGTCCAGCAAAAGCCGCCTGAAACGGGCGAGCCCATCGGAAACGAAAGCTTATTTTTTTCTACGGATGCTTGTCCTGCAGCCAGGAATTCTATCGAGAAGATTTAGAAGGCTATGCAAATTGACAACTCAAAAGCAGTCCGCCCTTATTTCAATATCACACTCGGATAGCTTATTGTAGATCATCGCTTATTTTGTTATTCGTGAACGCGTGGAGTATAATTAGGCGAAGAGATTGACAAAAAGGGAATCATGGCGAAAAAAGAAAGACGAAAAGCCAACCGGATAAAAAAAGAAGACAGGGTAGCAATTCAGCCCGTCTATCAACTTGAAGCTCAGCAGAGAAAAAGGTTTTTTAATATTCTGTCAAAAGATATCTCTCTGACCGGTATCAAAATTCAAACCGATACTTTTTTTCCGGTTGATACTGTTCTAAAAATAGAGATTTCGTTGACAAATCCGCCTCGATCGATAAGCGCAAACGGAAAAGTTCGGTGGGTCAAAACCCTTTCCGCGCAGGAATTGTTTGAAATAGGCTGTGAATTTGTTGAGATGTCCATCCATGATGCTAAGATTTTAAAAGACTATATCAGAAAGCTAAAGGCATAGTCTTTCACTTCCTTCATGAATTACCATTGTTCACCATCGGGGAGATGAGAAAACCAATCTATTCGAAAGTCTTCGGGCTTCTTCAGATTCTTAAAAAAAAATAAGAAGAAATTATCCGCCGATCAGTATCTTCTTGACCCTCTCGTCCCTCAGAAGCGAATCCCGGCTTCCCTCTAGGGAAATCGTCCCGATCTCAAACACATACTCTCTATGACATTCTTAATCACCATAGTTCAGAGATCAATGATCTTATCATCCTCTAAAGTGACGGCCATCTTTAACTTCCTCTAAATATATAAAATCTCTCTAAAAATAGAGAGATTGATATTTGGCTCCTGTAAAGTATAAATTCGTTATCGAGATCCCCAAAAGGCCTCAATGGTAATTGCCCCTTGAAAAGTATAAGGAAAGAATTAAGTTTTTGCCAAGTCAGATAAGGTTCTATTAAACCTAGTATATATTTTACTTTGCCTATATGTTGATGGGATAAACCTTGGGAATAATTGAAAGTTTGTATTTATTTCTTTTTCTAAAGATTCAAATGAATAATAAACTATTCTTCGAACTCGAACTCTCTGTTTAGCAATATTCCTCTGTCATAAAAGGTAACTCTGAATTTTTTGTATTGTTTCGTTTCCAGTAGGAACCCGTTCTTACTCAACTTGGATAGAAATTTTTTATAACTTTCAACATGATGCTCCTGTGTCTTATTCTCCTGATCACAGAGTCGCGGAATCAAATCATCAAAAAGAAAATAGCTTATTTCTCTTGCTTTCTCCTGAGGTTTGACATATCTGACATTAGTATGGCACCACTTTGAGAATTGTCTTAACGTTTCAAATTCAAGTATTCTCTTGCTAATATTGGAGAGAATCTTGTTACACATTTGGGGAGCCTGATTGTCTGTTATTTTAAAAGCTAATACCAGAACGCCCAATTGTTCTTTTTCCGTTTCCTCAATCTCTTTGATAAAGAAGCCGCCTTCTTTTTCGAGTTTGTATTTCATTTATTGCTTTCCATTTGTCTTATATAAATTATTTTTTGCGAAAAATCAATACGCTACTGGAAAATGTAAGTAGGAGAGCAACTTTTTAGTCCCCAATAAATACCTCTTTAAATCTTGTGTCTCTTAGCAGATTCTCTTTTGCCTCTTGAATAGCCACTCTTCCCACTTCAAACACATACCCTCCCTTACTGATCTCGATGAGTTTATTAAAAACCTCCTCCACATAGTTCGGGAAGAGCACCAAAGAGGGCCCATCCAATAGAAGGAGCTCCGGCTATTTAATTGGGATCGTTTTCACTTATCTACATTGAAAAGAATTTATATTTCTAGTATTCTGGAAGAGGAGGCGTTATGTTTCATTCTGTTTTTCCGTTATTCTGGGATAAAAGTAAAACCTTAAAAAAACCGCTGTGCCTCTTGACATGCCATTTTTTTCATAATATTATTAAAAAAGAGTTGATTTTAGTTAAGGGAAAGATTTGGCTAATTTGTTTAAAATCAGATACTTAATTTCAAGTCGTTCATTTCGCTTTTCGTTCTTTTTTGATCTTTAAAAAACATCCCAAAAGAAAGGAGGTTAAAACAAATGTGTCAGACAATCGGAACCTGTTATGTCGAGAGCAAAGAAAACATCCTAGTGAAATTGCGCGAGGAGATTAGCTGCTTTCTATTTCGTAATCGAAATTCGACTCCAAAAGATATTAATGAATTTGTTACTAATGCTTGTTTAAAGAGCCCTTGCGAGATCAACGATCTTCTCGAATATTTTAGAAAAGATCTTGAAATTGGGAAAAAAATCGCTAGCGCTGCAAACAAACCAAATGCAATACGCGAAATCCAAAAGATGTATTGTAATGATTATGAAAAGGTACTTTCTGCAGTGAAACAAGCTAAAGGAGATGTTTGAAGCATAACGGGTCTGGCCCAACACGAAGTTGGGCCTCTTTGTTTTGAATTCCACGTGTTTTGTTTGATATAATTCTCTGAGCAGGGCAACCGCCTCCACAGATGTCTGTTCCATGAATGCAAAAATAACAATCACCCCAAAGGCCATCTGCAGAATATGATCTGAAGAGATTTATTACTTCCGAATTAATCCAAGCATCTTTTATTGGTTTCTCTTTCTTCTCATCTCTTATATTCCCAAGGCTCATATTTTCTATTTCTTTCCAAGCGGGGCATGGATGAATATCTCCATTTGGACGAATAAGAAGCTGATCTTTTCCTCCATGGCAAGGCTTCCTTTTTATGGGAAAAATAAGATGACGAAAATCAATTGGACATCCTAATCTAATTTTCGTAGTCTGCGATTCTTCTGCGTTTAACCATTCTTTATGCAGTATTTCGATCAGTTCCTTAAATTCCTTTTGATCTAACATCAGCGCATCTATGTATTGGAGAGCTCTTCCTTGTGGGACCAATCTTAGGAATGAAATATTTTGAATCTTAAATTCATTTCCTATCGAAATAAGATCTGGAATTTCTCTATAATTTAATCTCATCGGTGTGCAGTGTATTTCAACATTCATTTTAATTTGTAAAAATGCCTGCATGGCATCCATTATAATTTTGTAATGACCGTTTCTATTCGTAATACCGTCATGCGTCCTTTCTTTAGCGCCTTCTAAACTAAAAATCATGCAATCACCATCCTCTCTGACTAACAATCTGAATAAATTATCAATAAGCTCTTGATCACTTGTTATTCCTACAGGACGATTATTCGAATTTATTAACCCGGATGTATAAATTACTACTCTAAATCCTTTTTCTTTAATATATCGGATAACTTCTATGATGTCTTTTTTTACTAAAGGTTCTCCTCCCGATAATTCTACCGTTGGCTTTTCATTGTTTGCTTCTCTTAATTCGAATATTTTTCTTTTTATATATTCTCTATCATTTATTAGTAGTTTTTTCTCTTCATCACTCAAACTGTTGATCTTTGCGAATAGTATAACAGCCTCTTCTAAGGATAGAGACTTATCTCTATCTATCGCTGGCGTATTCATCTCTTTGAAATCATCAATTATTGATTTAATTTCATCAAGAGTTAGTTCATTAGGTAGGGCTTTGCCTGCCTCGGAGGAACAATGCATACAATTGCTGGGGCATTCGTTAGTAACTTCAATACATATTTCTTTTAGTCTATATTTCATCAATCCTCCTTTCAATTAAAAGGGCTCCTTCATTTTCATTTAAATCTAAATCTATTCCAAATAATCTTGGACAAAAACAAATTTGTCTTCTTGTTTTTAGTTTTGTATTAATACAATTCTCATAATTGCAGCTACATAGATTACAACCATTTTTCATTAAAGGAAAAGCATCCCATTGCCCTTGTCTGAGCAAATTATTTGTTAGCTTTGCCAAAGTTCCCGAAATATAATTCTTATTATACTTATCAAAGAAATATATTCTTACTTTCTTATTTCTTAATAAAGGTTCTATTTCGTTTGAGTTAAAAATTCTCTTACAAATAAATCGGTTTCTTAAATTACATTCTGAGCATGTTTTCCAGTTGAAATTATGTTTTTCTAGTGATATGTCTCTATAAGGAATCATATTTTTATAGGGCATAATCATTATGCAAAATCCCCGCATATGCATTGACTCTTTTTTTTAACACAAAATTAAAAGAAATCTCAAGTGGTTCAGGACTATCTTCTAATGTTCTAACCATATCGATCCCAGCAGACTCAAGGCTCACATAAGATATATCGGGTTTTATACAGTGTTGTTTATTGCATCCTTTTTTAACACAATAAAGGCATCTACCAGAAGAAAACGCGACTTTTTCTCCTGCGATTTTTTTGTGAACTTCTAGCATTTTCTTGTGGGCTTCCCATTTTGCAACAACAGAGTATTTTCTTACCAGGATGGCAATAGCTCTATTTATATTGCCAAATTTATTAAAAGTCAAAGAAATTTCATCCTCCCTTAAAGGATGAGTTGAACAAATTATTGTAAAGAATTTGTATTTCTTGACTATATCATTTGTATCTCTCCATATTTGTGAATAGGGAGGACATTTAAGATTAGATCCAAACGCTTTACATTGTAGGCATTTATAATAGGTAAAGGGTGACGTCCTTATTTTTGAGCTGGCGATGTTAAATATTTTTATCATAGTATTAATTCATTATGTTCTTGCACTTTCTCTAAGAATTTATTTATAAACATTTTATCTTTTATACACCTACAAGAGCGAGTGTAAGACCCTATTATTTGATTAATTGTTTTACTTTCTTTCCATATCCACATTCCTCCTGATGCATCTCGCATTACTGTATCAGCGAAGTCTTTGTTAAATGGAACAGCGATGTCGAATATTTTTGATTTTTCATTTCCCTTAAATATCCAAAAACCATCATATAACTTATGGTCTAAAGTTGCCCTTTTAACATGCGCATTTTCTTTTATTGAATCAAATATTTCTTTACTTGGCAGTGAGTTTATATCTTTTATAATCGCACATATTTGGAAAAATCCAACCAGATAGAAAGCCGACTCAATAGCGAAACCTCCCTGATCCCAAGTTGTTAATCTGGATAAAAAAAATAATAAATCGCTTTCTTGCGCATGACGCAATAAAAAAACTCGTGGACTTTTTGTTGGATAATCCCCATACGTATAAGTCTGAAATTCCGGATCGTTGTGAGCGATACGATGAAGCCAGCGATTTGGAATAAATGTTTTATTCTTGAACAGGTCTCGATATCTCGATACTATTTCCGAATCGATAAAATTCGCTTCAGAAATTCTGTCTTCGGGAATTGGCACTAACTCAAATTTTTTATCCTGGAATATAGGACTTCGTAGATCTCTATGACTTGCATTTACCCCTACATTAATTAAGAAAATCTTCATGTAATAATTATAATACTTATCCAATGTGTATCAAAATAATCTTAACGCAAAATAAGGCGATTTGTCTTTCTCTCATATTAATTATCGTGATTTCTTTAATTCTTTAGAGCAAGCCAATGCCACTGCCTCAAACACCCGAATATAGTACGGACTGCTGTGGCTTTTTTCCTTCTTCAAGGCGCAATGAAGCTCGGGATAGCGTTTCACCACCTCTTTGATCAGATTCCGCTTATTGAGCTTCCCGCCCTCGATAAAGGACTTCTCTATTTCTTTTATGGAATACTGACAGACCTTCAAACCCTTGCGCCTTGCGTATTCTTTAATTTTATTCGACATTCTTAAAAGATTCTCCGTCCTCCGTGAAGGATGGAGCTTTTTAATTACCAGGACATTCGGCTCGTATCTGTCGATTAGGTCGGACACGATTCCGATAGTTTTCTTTATTTTCTCCTCCGACCACTTCCCCGTCAGCGTTTTAATTCTCCAATCTAAAAGCTCGGAGCCGTCTAAGACCGCAATCCCTAAATATCTTGTCCCCGGATTAATGCCGATGATTCTTAGAGGTCTTCGGTTCATACCTTTTTATTAATTGGCTTAAAGGTTTTAAATTATTAAAACCGTCCGTTCCGTTATTCTTATTATTTATTTTTATATATTTATTATTGTTTGATTTCCCTGGTGTCTCATCCTTTGTATCTCTTTTGTCTCTTGCCTGTATCCCGTTTGGCGCATCTGGCCTTAAAAGAAAATAAATGCATCGCCCCCTTGTCCTTCTTACTCTTACAAGCTTGAGGTCTTTTAATATTTTTACTTTTCGGTTAACAGTTTTTCTGCTGAGGCCGATTCGATCAGCAATGACCTGCTGTGTCGGAAAACAAGTTTGGCTCTTGTAATTAGCATAAGAGGCCAATACGCTATAGACTCCGATCCCGGAGCCTTTCAGAATCCGACCGTATTGATTCAGGACGGACTTGCTCACCCAATACCAGTTTTTATCGCCCAGGCTTCTTGTTTCATTTTCTCGCTTGTGGTTCATGGTTTTAATAAAATTTTTTCCCCCAGGTGTGCTCGCAGATTAATTGAGCGACGAGACAAAGATTCCGCCTCATTTCGTCAATGGATCTATGAGACAACCTCCGCATTTTGAGAATGCGGCGATACCTTTCATAAATATCGAGTCGTTTCTTTCTTTTAGGCATGCTTACGTTTCAGATATTCTTCTCTCTCCATGATCTTTCTCTTAATCAGCCGGATCAGAGGAAAAAATAAAGCATCTACCAATACGCTGTATATGCCCGACAATTTGATCACGTTAGTCAGGCTCGGCAGGCAGATGCCTTTTTCCCAACGGGAGATCATTCCCGCGCTCTTAAGATTCAGGATTTCTGCGACATCCTTCTGCTTCAATCCAACGGCTTTTCTATAACGCCTCAGATTGTTCGGAATCTTTTTTTGCTCGACCTTTTTCATACCCTCCTTGATTAATGGTTATAATTTTCAGAATAAGCCGAGGATAAGACAGAAACAAGACATAAAAAATTGCCTTTTCAGGCAATTTTGAGTTAAATATGTTAATAAATTGGGGATATTTTTCGATTCGGGTAAAGGAGAACGAAATGAAAAAGGAAGATAAATATAAGGATATCGCGCTAAAGCTTAGCGATGTCGCTAAATCGCAACGAGGTCTCTTTGAGAGCATTATTAATTCATCTCAAATATTCAAGGGACTTGATCTTTTAAAAAGCATTGAACCGTCAATAAAAGAACTCGATAGAGTAAATCTTTTAAAAAACACGTTGTTCTTAGAACCATTTAACTCGCCGATATTAGAAATGATACGCCAAACGAACTTAGCTATCTCAGAACTTTCGATTTCTCCTCTTTTAAAGTCCATTGCCGATGAATCTTTAAAAATTTCTAACAATTGGAAAAGGTGCATTTCCTCAACTTTATTATTAGATCAACCGACAGAAACATATTTATTGGGAATTCAATCGCATATTTCACGGATATCAGAAATTTCGTTATTAGCAGAAAGCTCGCTTGCTAAAATTGATTTTTCTAAGATCGGGGCTCTCACTTCAATATCACTCAATTTGAAAGATTCAATAAAGGATTCTCATTTTCTATTTATGGAAAGCTACTCTTCTCTCATCGAAACTATTACGGCTAAACAATATTCCATTCTTTCATATCCTCCAGTGGTTAGCACAATTCCTCCAGTGGAATTTTATTTAAACAATCGATTTATCGAGAAAATCAGCATTACGAGAGAAGAAGCCGGAGAAGAAACTGATCTAATTCCATTATTGACAGAAGAGACTAAAGACGAATTGGAAGCAAATTTACGAGTTCTTGATCCCTCTTTAATAAAACTTTGGAAAGGCGCAAAAGAAGCTCTTAATTCAAAAAATCCTGACGCGACAAGACATTTTGTTACATCTCTAAGAGAATTAATAACCCACGTAATCCATAAGCTATCGCCGGACGATGAGCTAAGAGCTTGGTCTAACTCGCCTGATTGCTATCATGATAATCGGCCCACACGAAGAGGGCGCCTTTTATTTATTTGTCGCAAAATCAATCATGATCAATTCAGTGATTTATTAAAAAAAGACATCGATGCGCTTTTAGCGTATGTTGATGTCTTTCAAGAAGGGACGCATGCTATTGACTCTCACCTCACAAAAACCCAACTGGATTTGCTCATGCTGAAAGTAGAATCTACGATCAGGTTTCTAATAAGAATCTGGAAAGATACGAGCGATGCTTAATTATAATTATTCCTTTTTAAGATATTTATTCGCTTCCGCTCCAAAATGGCTATTGTTTGCTTGAGTGAAGCATTTTTTACTAAAAGATATATTTTCTCCAATAGTTCGAAAACGTCCTCTTTGGTGGGCACGAATGGACAATAATTTATCTCATTTTCTTTCTCTAAGAGGCGATAATTGTCATTCCAATCAAATATTCCTCTCTTATATCTCGCTTTTTCTTGGCTTATCCTGTAATTGATGAAACCAAGCGAGAAGACAATCGAAGAATTCAAGAAAATCTATCAGGACGAATTTGGGGAAACAATATCCGACAGCCAGGCCTACGAGAAATTTCTTAGGCTGGTCAATCTATTAAGGGTCGTCCTTAAAGAACCATCGCCCAATGCCCGGAATATTATTTCCGTGGCTCATTTATTTGACGATGATTTTAAAAATGATAAGCTGAAAGAATAATAAGCCATTAACCGGCCTTCAGGCTAAAGACTTATCCCAAGTCATTTTTCTAAAGGCCACAATTCTATGTCTCAATATGTCATTTATTGCCGTAAATCGACTGAATCCGAAGAAAAACAAGTTTTATCTATAGATTCTCAAATCAATGAATTAAATGAGTTCAGCAAAATATTGAATCTTTCCATTGCCGAAACCTTTGTTGAATCCAAGTCAGCTAAATCTCCCGGGCGACCCATCTTCAATGAAATGATGAAAAAACTCTATAAACGCCAATACAGTGGAGTCGTCTGCTGGAAGCTTGACCGTCTGGCTCGTAATCCAATTGACGGCGCGGCGCTGGTCTGGGCTCTGGATCAAGGCAAGATATCCGATATTCAAACGCCACATGGAAGCTTTAAGAACAACAGCAACGATAAATTCCTAATGCAAATCGAATTCGGCATGGCGAAAAAGTATGTGGACGACCTGAGCGATAACGTGAAAAGAGGACTTCGGGCAAAACTCGAAAAGGGCTGGCTTCCTTCTCTCCCGCCTTTAGGCTATCTCAATGAACCGAAAGAAAGGACGATTGTCAAAGACCCGGAGCGTTTCCCCCTCGTCCGCAGAATGTGGGAGCTACTTTTAAAGGGAGTTTCGCCTTCCAAGATACTCGATATCGCTAATGAAAAATGGGGCTTTAAAACAAGACAAGGAAAAAAAATCGGTGGTAAGCCGTTGAGCATGAGCGGAATCTATGAAATCTTCGGAAACCGCTTTTACTATGGCTTAATCGAAAGAAAAGAAGGTGTTTATCCTGGTAAGCATATTCCTATGATTACAGAGGATGAATATTGGAAAGCTCAAGACATTCTCGGGCGGCGCGGAAGGCCAAGGCCAAAGACCCATGAATTCGCATTTACCGGCCTGATCAGATGCGCTGAGTGTGGTTGTATGATTACAGCAGAGGAGAAAATCAATAGATACGGCTATCACTACACTTATTATCATTGCACAAAAAAGAAACACGGGCCGCGTTGCCAACAAAAATATCTCGAATTGAAGGACCTCGAAAACCAGGTCGCCGCGTATCTGGAAAATGTCCACGTTCCGCAAACGCTTCTCGATTTAGCTTTCGAGTATTTGCGCGAAGAGGAAAAGGATGGACATCAAAAAGAAAACGATGTTCGGCGATCATTGGAGAAAGCTCTCGCCGATTGCCATAAAAAGCTCGATAACCTAAACCAGATGCGACTCAAGGATTTAGTCAACGACGAAGAATATGTCGAAGAGAAGAAACGGCTCGCAGAAGAAAAAGCCCGGCTAGAAAGAAGCTTAATGGAGGACCCGATAAAACGCTCGCTCGATCTTACTGCGGAAACCTTCAATTTCGCAGCGCGGGCTAAAAATAACTTCCAAAACGGCTCCCTGGAGGACAAACGGACGATCCTCCAAGAACTCGGCTCGAACCTTTTTCTGAAAGATAAAGAACTCGAAATTCAGCTTGAAAAACCGCTCCAAATTATCGAAAGAGGCTTAAAGGTGATCGGACGCCGAAACGATACGCTCGAACCTCCAAAAAACAGACTTTTTGAAGCTAAATCGGAACTCTCCACTTCTGAATTTCGTTCCTGGTGGGCTACGGTGGAGGACGTTAGAACTTATTTTGAGAAAACAGCAAAGCCCGAATCTTAAAGCCACCGATTCATTCTCCATGAAACCAGCTGTAATCCCGTGTAAAGAGGATGCCGGATCTTAGAGTAGATTACCTACGTCATCAACTTGCGTGCTTCGATCAATGTAGAGTGCGATCTTCCGAGAACCTTTCTTCCTTCGAGAAAATTAACTGCGCCCAACTGCATAAGTACAATTGATATCAGCAATTGCCATAGATCGGGTTGATATAACTTGCTATGGAAAATTATAATACCCGCCAAGGTAAATAAATACACAGATTGACAATGTGTCAGTGATAATCACGGAAGATCGGCAATAGAAAATTCAATTTCCGGAGCACCCTGACGAGAATAATAAAATGCGAATCTGGCCACAATATCCTTTAAGAATTGACTATTTACCGTGGCAATGATATCAAATCTGTCGCTCATAGTACCGGGATGCTCAACTGATTCCAGGTCTTGGAAATTTATCAATCCGCCCTCAAAATTTCTGCTCGGGGGAAGGAAATAATATTTGGGAGAGTAATTGTTTCTAAATAGTCTCTTAAGGTCATCTTCGGCTTTCTTTTTTTTATCTTCAGCCACTTGTCTACGCCCAACACTTAAACCCACTCGAATTGTTTTTGTGGCTTCAGACTTTAGACCTCTTACTAAACCCGTCGTAAGGCTATATATTAAAGCAAGAAGTACATGCTCCGCTTTACAATTTGCAATATCACATGAAGGGGTTAATATAATGAATTTTTTTTCAGAATTCTTCTCTTTAACAATACTACCAGTAAAATATTTCTGCTTTATTGGAGGCTTGATATATACTTCTTCGGGAAGATATCTTTCAAATGATCCGGCCGTATCTCCCATCTCAAGATATTCATACAAATGGCCGGTTATATATCTGAGAAGCTGTTTTTCATTTATCCCGTTACGGGATAAATCTTCGAATGATTCTGCTATGTGATTCCAAAATATTTTTGTAAGATGATTCTCAATCAAGCCGTTAGCTCCCAAAATCCTTGTTACGCCGGTTTTATATATATCTCTAAGTTTTATTAGAAGGTCGCGAATAGGAGTAGTTTTTTCGAACTTTTGGAAGAAAAAAGACTCAGGTATTGAAGAATCAATGTCACCAAGATAGGCAGAATACACAAATACTGGAAACCTTTTCAGGTTTACAATCAGTTTGATTACTTCGTTACCCTGGGTTTCGTTCTGATTGCTGGAAAGCTTCAGGTCTAAAATTGCTGCGTCAAAGGGTTCATTTTCTATTGCCGCAAGTGCTTCCGTCAGTGTTTTTACCACCTTAGGATTATCTATCTGGCCACCGTCCAGTTCGTTCAGGGCTGTAATCGTATCCAAATAAGAAGTAATCTGATCATTGTCATCTTCAACAATAATAAGTTTCATAATCTTTTACTTTTTTCTTCCGGCTTCAGCGGAAAATCTATCTCAAAATGCGCACCGGATTCTGAATAGACAGCGGCGATTTTACCCCCGCTTCTTTCCATTGCTTCTCCCGCAATTGCCAATCCCAGACCCGTTCCATTAGGCTTTGTTGTGAATCCCGGTTCAAATATGACTTCGTCCCTTATAAATTTTTCCTCAATTCCTGGGCCGTTATCCTTATAGGTTAAACGGAACATATCACCCATGGCGGCTCCGGTTATTGTAATTTCTTTGACTCTATTCTTACTATTACTGAGCCAGTATAAACTGTTATCGAGCAGATTAATGACTGTCTGACTCACATCCTCTACCCACGCTGTTATTTGTATATCGGGGTTACAATCCAGTGTTACTTTTATTTTCTCTTTTTTGAACTCGTAAGAGAAAATATCAATAATTTCTTCCAGGTTTTTCTTTAAATGCAATGTGGCAGGATTAGCTTTACGCCGAGCAGCCAGAGGACTGATCTTTCTAAAGAGACTTACAAGCGACTCCGCCTGCCGTTTCACCGCCCCAAGACGGTCAACGAGTTGATTCAGAAGTTTCTTATTAAATTTCTTTTTTAATTCTTCGATCCACTTTTCCATGACTGGTATTTCATTCTGAAAATAACTAAGAGGATTTCTGCCCTCATGGAGAACAACCTTTACTATTTTCCCAATAGTAGCCTGTCCCTGGTATATAGCAATAATACGTTTTACATCCTCGATAACCTTATTGCTTTCTTCCACTCTAGCGTCAATTAAACCGACTATCTTTTTGCGCTCAGATTCCGGTACGTCCCGATCAGTAAGTTCTTTATTTATAGTCTGGGTAACATCTGAAAAATCAAAAAGACTGTCCAGCTTCTCAGTAAGATTCCGCTTAGACCGCTCCTGCCCAGTCTTAATTTTAAACTGATAGCGTCTGAGCTCGGCCTGAAGCAAAACAGAAATTGCTGCCTGTTTAAGACCGAGAAAATACTTATTTTCTTTCAGACCTTCACGATTCGCTTTTTCTTCCAGATGAGACTCTTCTTCCGGTTCTATTTCAACAAAGCCGCTTACTCGGTCGCTGCCCACGCGCACTCCAGGCTTTTGGACACGCCGGCGATCAAGTTCTAGCCAATCGTATCCCGGGTCTCCATGCGGACGTACACGGAATCCACCGCGATAAACGGCAATGCCGCTAATTTCATCCAAGAGTTTTCGCGCCTCTATTCTACTTAATTTTTCACTCGTTTCGGAGCTGTCTCCCCGTTCCCTGATTTTTTTAATAAGGTTATTGATGGAATCTGTGTCTCTGTCATAAACCTTAAAATCCACCTTTAGTCTTCCGCAATACTTCGCCCCGTCTTCAAGCGGAATATTTAAAATAGGAATATTTTCAGTAATATTCCCGGCGGTTCCGTTTTCAAACAGCAAATTGGCCTGTCCAGATTCAGAAATTTCACCGGATATCCGATAATCAAACGCCTCTAATATAGGAAATGGCTTTATATCTATTGTCTGGTTTTCATAAGTCTCAATCGGGAAATCTTTAAAAATTAATTCAATTTCAAAATCTGTTTTTATTTCCTTTTCGTAAATAGGTGAAATAAGGCGTCGCAGGTCTTTAATAAAATCTTCAATTTGTGTTTTGTCCCATTCCAATAACTTATCGCTATTACCGGTAATTTCGATACATGTACCCGGAGATTTATCTGTTTTTTCTCTGTCAATTGAAATTTCAATATCCTCAAGATATTTCTTGTTTTCGAAATCTTCCCAGTTTATAAAAAGAGTTGTTGTCTCTCCTTTTTTTGTGGTCTCAAGCCTAAAACCGTTTCCCAAGATAGATGCAGCATATCTCCCGATTCCTTTTCTACCCTGAAGCGGACGCTTCTTCTCTTCACTGACAAGTTTACCGTGTTTATAAAACGTTGACGGAACCATCCAAACGGTGGTCACAATCTTATAGCTCATACCATGACCGTTGTCGCTCACGCTTATTTTTACGCCCGCGTTCTTGCCTTTGTTCGTACGGGAAAATTCAATACTTACATGCGTTGCGTCAGCATCGTAACTATTTTTTATCAATTCTAAAAGAGCTGTGGCGTTATCTTTTATCAAATCGCGCCCGATAGTCAGTATGTGTCTGGCCGCCGGTTTAATCTTAAAAACACCAGATTTCTTTGTATTTGTAATCATGGTTATATGTAGTTATATGAATTGAAGTATTGCATCAGCGATAATCTTAGAGAATATCGGCGGAACCGCATTCCCGATCTGCCTGAATTGCGAGGTTCTGCTACCTTCAAACAAAAAATCATCAGGGAATGTTTGAATGCGTGCGGCTTCGCGTACCGTTAAAGAACGATTTTGTTTGATGTCTGGGTGAATATAATAATGCCCGTCCTTGGCTATATGTGCGATTACTGTATGGCTATTTTTCCTCGAAAAATCAACCACCTTAAACCGGTCGAGAAATCCATTCTGGTTTTTATGTGTTTTTAGCTGGTTCGGAAGTTCGTTGTACTTAATATTATGACCATTGTTTTTTTGGGAGACAGCAATTTTATAGATTTCCAAATCATGCCTCCTTTGTGACCTTGAGACATGGTCGGGTAAAACCTTTATTTCCGTTACGATGCCCAGCTGTGAAAGCAATTCCGATTTACTTCTGAATCTGATCCTGTTGCTTCCTTCTCCTGCTTTTAGTTTGGGAAGATCATTAAGGAAATCTGCCACCCGATAACTGCGTATTACTTTGTTAAATTCGGGATACGATTTTATGGACGATTTTACGTTCCAACCAATAAGAATCACTCTTTTTCTTTCCTGGGGCACGCCGTAATCAGCAGCATTTAAAATTTTAAAATCAGTCTCGTAACCAGCCTTTTTCATCAGCAGGCGCATTTTGCGTAGATAGATACCCTTACCTGCGTTAATCAGACCCGGGACATTTTCAAAGATAAATATTTTGGGCCGCAATACTTTCAAAAACTCAACATAATACTCATAGAGATATTTTCTCTCATCCCGCCTCATGTGTTTTCTGTCCGATGCACGTCCGATATTTGAGTAGGCCTGACAAGGAGGGCCACCGATAATAATATCAAGCCTCTGTCCGTCGAGCCGACTTTTGACCTGATTTATGAGCTCCTGATAGTTATCTTCTCCGATTTTCGCACAGATTACGGAATCCCTTTCCTTTTGCAGACCGTATTTCTCAATAAGACTATCACGAGTGATTTTGCCGAGAACATATTTTTTATATTCGCCGAGTTTTCCTTTTCTGAGAAGCGCATGATACAGCATCCGTGTTATTAATGTGCTGCAGGCATTCTTATCCATTTCTATGTGTCCAACAATTTTGCAGCCGACTCTGATGAAACCTTCCGAAAATCCGCCTGCACCCGCGAACAGATCGAGCACCGTGGGACGCGAATCTTGCGGCAATCTTTTTTCGACCTGATTCAAAACTCCATCAGGATTCTCTTTCAAATCATGCTCCTTGATCCTGATAACTGTTGTTCCGAGAGCGGCAAGCTTTTTGTTTATTGCACGATCCCTGACCATGTTCGATTCTATTTTTGAGTTCCAGAATTTTCTGTTGGTTTTTGGGACCTGAAAGCATGTCCTGCAGCCATGCCAAAAACAACCGTCAAGGAATATTGCCGCCTTGCGGTTCGGAAAATAGAAATCAGGCCGGCCAAGAACCCGCCTTGGCTGCATTTCAAAATCACCCAATCCCCTGGAGATTAGGAGCCCGCGGAGACGCATCTCCGGTCCGGTTTTCTCAGACCGGATTCGTGACATATTGTATGACCGTTGAGCGGCTGTCAAAACGTCGGACATAATTATGTTTGGTAGATCTCACTTAGGGAAATCTGCCTTTATTATATCACTTTTTCGAAAAACGGGGAATAAATCTGCGGGCACCACCGTGAAGGATGTTATAACCTTTTTTGAATTGAATAAAGAGGCAACCGTTCCAGATTTAAAGAGGTGATGAAGCTGTATTTAGCGCATTCCTTCATCGCTTCTATTTAGCTGCCGCGCTAATATTCGAACCGGCTCGGTCTAGTGCCGATAAAATCTCACTTTTTATTATAGCACTTCGGTTCGAATCCTTGATCGATTAATTTTCGATCTTGACATCTTTCGGATGGAGAACAGTCAGATCAGGTATCTGTTTAAAATCGTCTTTCTCATCGAAGGTTAGAATATGATTAATATTGTTGTTTTTCATAATCACGCTGTGGATTATATCTCCTATCCCAGAATGGTATCTTAGAATGCCTTGTCTGATTTGATAGAAAAATTCTATGAAATCATAATCTTTTTTAGCGCTTACCTCAACAAAATGTATTTTAAGACCTTGTAACCGCTTTTCATTAACAAGTTTACTTTCAAGTTCGGCTACATCGCCGCGACCAATTTTCTTACTAGATACCAGAACGTTAACCATTTCAGTAACTGACCATATAGAAGTACAGAGTCGAATATCTTTTAGTCGAGCAAAAATCTCTAAGGCATTTTCCACCATCTTTTTCTTCATTTCTTCCGCTTTATCCCCAGAATAATATGCTACAAGGATATTGGTATCTAAATATATGTGCTTCATTTTTTCTTTTCTTTCTTGGCACGGAAACGAACTATGACTGGTTTTTTGATTGTCTGGACAGCTTTAAAAGAAACTTTCCGTCCTTCTTTTGTCCTAAATTTAACAATCGCTGGTTTTTTAATTGTTTTGATCGCTTTAAACCTAACTATCTTTTTATTCATATGATTATGTTATCACTACTTGGTTGGTATGGAAAATCATTAATGCGCGTGGATTTTATTTCTCCTTGCGTGCTAATATTCGAACTGTTTCTGTTTTATTACTGAATAATCTACACTTTTATTCTAGTATCTAGGATCAATCTCGCTCTTCGGTCTCCCACGATACTGCGCTGGCTCGGGCTGGACACTCGGGTTGAGTGCCGTGAATGTAAGACGGAATGAGACTTTTTGAGCGCTCTTTGCAGCCGCTGTCGTGGAGCACGTGAGTCCCTATTTAAGAAAACTTTGAGTAAACTTAAAAACCATATTTTTCTTTAAGGGTTTGTTCCCAACCAAATATTTTTAGAATATATTTTTCGCGCTCTTTGAACTCTTTCATTAATCTATTATTTAATTTTAACCTCTTAAGTGTACTTGGATTGTAAATAACAATTTCATTCTCGTTACTCATTATTTCATCTAATTCCCAATGGGCTATTGCATTTCTTAATTTTTGAATGAATCTTAAGGAGTTTTTTACTTTCGAGTATTGTTTTAATTTTTTGAAATATGGGATTTGTTCATAGAGAGAAATCTTCTTATCAAAGCTAAAATAAGGGGTATTTATAATATACCAATAGAAAATTGAGGCTTGTCTGTTAGTTTTAGGGAAAAAATAAGTTCTTAGTTTCCAACCTAAAGCTCCTTCTATTATGGTGGCGTCTGAAATTATATTTCCTCTAAACCAACTTAGTTTTTCCCTGATTATTTTTTTATCCATATGACGCATTTCTTTTTTCTATAATAACATAGAAGTAAAACAAAAAAAAGATCGAGAAAAAAGGAAGCAGATTTCTGCTTCCTTTTGAGTTTAAATAAAGAGCTAATTCCCCTTCCACGTTTTGCAGTTCTCCGCGTACTCGCAGTCCTTGCACAGGAATCCGGTTCTCGGGAAAAAGATGCGCTGCTGAATTCCTTTGAGGATCTGTCCGGCCAGGAAATAGAGCCGCTGATAGTCATCCTTGCCGCGTTGCGTTTCCATCGAGATCATTTTCGGTTTTTTGGATTTTACGAAATTGACGATCTTCAAAGACTTGGGCGGCTTGTGGCTGATCCTTTCAAAAGCGTAGCTGTAGACTGTCAACTGGAGATGGTTTTCAAGCTCCCGAGAGTCCATGGTCTGAGCCGAGGTCTTGAATTCTGTGAGGGTGTCGTCCTCCTCGATCAAATCGATCACGCCTTCAAGCTCGATGGCTGCGCTCTGGCTGTTTTCAGGATTGATAAGCGGGACAGAAAACGGAATTTCCGTGCCTTTGACTTTCTTTTGCGGAAGCTCGAAATACTGAGCCAGCATTTCCTTTCCCAAAACCATCAGCTTCATCTCTTCTTCCCCTTCTTTGAAGCGAATCCCGTTTTCCGTTTTCAGGCTGTACCAGTCCGCGTCGAAAATCTTATGCAACCGGTCAATCGTCACCCCGTTTCCGTTCATCATCTGCTTGTGATACCAGGAAAGCGTTGAATGGATGGCGCTCCCAAAAGCCAATCCTGAAGATTTGAAGCGTTTCGGGATCTCGTCAATGTACTGGAATTTGTACTTCAGACCGCAAAGCAGATAAAGGTTGATCTGAGAGCTAGAAAGGTACGGCGTCATTGCTTTCGCTTTTGGCTTCGTCGAGAAGCCGTTCGATCATCCGCGAAGCTTCAAGCTTCGTGACCTCTTTCAGAGAATCGACCTGGAAAAGCTCTTTGAGCCTGGCGTATCCCTTGTCGTTCTCCAAGCCTTTCTCGGCCATGATTCTGAAAAGGTACCGCTTCTGGGCGTCAGTCATCGGAGGATTTTCAGATGACGGGCCGCTGTTCTGGGGCTTGGCCTTGCCCGCGTCCGGTTTCGGGCTTTCTTTCGCCTTCGGATTATCCTCTAAGGCTATCTCTTCGTAGAGATAGAGAACGAGGATAACCTTTCCGTCCGCAGTTCTGAGTTCCATCCGTCTTGCTTTGTCTTTCATTTTTCCTTTCTCCTTTAAAATTTAAGGTTCTGCTTTCAGTTTAGCGCGCAGACAGAGACAAACAAGACGGGCAAAAATGCTGAAAAAGCGAATTATTCCTGTCTTTTATTGGGTTTATTGGGGACTTATGATGAAGATGTATGGCGAATTCTCAGAAAAATAATCGCATCACTCCCTTTGCCTTAACCGATTACCGCGACATCAGAAAGCTGTTCGGCATTAAACAAAAGAACCGGCGCGGCCATATGTACATTATCGGCAAGACCGGCACCGGAAAATCCACCTTGATCGAGAATATGGCGATCTCGGATATCAAGAACGGTTATGGCGTTGCCCTGATCGACCCTCACGGAGACATGGCCGAAGAAATTCTCGATTACGTTCCCAAGAAAAGAATCAAGGATGTCATCTATTTCAATCCCGCGGACTTAGATTATCCGATAGCGTTCAATCCTCTGGAAAAAGTGCCGAAAGACTTTCATCATCTGGTCGCTTCGGGGATTGTCTCGACTTTCAAAAAGATATGGTCGGAATCCTGGGGGCCGAGATTGGAGCATATTCTTAGGCACGCGCTCCTCTCGCTTCTTGAATACCCAAACTCTACGCTTTTGGACTTGCCGAAGCTCTTGACGGATAAAAATTTTAGAAAAAACGTCATCAACTATATTACCCATCCTCAAGTCCGTGAATTCTGGCTCTCGGAGTTTGACAAATACTCGGCCTGGCTCAGATCTGAAGCTATTTCCCCGATTCTCAACAAGATCGGCCAATTTCTGATCAGCATCCCGCTTAGAAACATCGTAGGCCAAAGAGAAAACACTTTTAATCTGAGGCAAGCCATGGATAAGGGAAAGATTCTGATTGTCAATCTCGCTAAGGGGAAGATCGGAGAAGACAACTGCTCCCTGCTCGGCGCTCTTGTCGTAACCAAGATTCAGCTGGCCGCCCTGAGCCGGGCGGACCTTCCGGAAGAAAACAGAAAGCCGTTCTATCTCTATGTGGACGAAATTCACAGCTTTATCACTCTCTCCTTCGCCGATATCCTGTCTGAAGCCCGGAAGTACGGTTTAAACCTCGTTCTCACCCATCAATATATCGAACAGTTGGACGAAAGAATCCGGGCCGCGATCTTTGGCAATGTCGGAACAATCATTTCCTTCAGGATCGGCGCTGAGGACGCGAAGTATCTGGCGCAGGAATTCGCGCCAATATTCAATGAAGCTGATCTGATCAATCTTCCGAATTTCCATATCTACCTCAAGCTCATGATCGACGGCGTAACATCGCAGCCCTTCAGCGCAAGCACTCTTCCGCCCGCGGAAAGAAACAAGTCATATAAAAATAAAATCATTGATTTTTCAAGAAAACAATTTACGAAGCCGAGAAGTAGCGTAGAGCGGGAAATGTCATCCCGGCCGCATCGTTTCATCAATTCTTATGATCAACAATTACCCTTCTAAGTTAAGACAATCTCTTCTGCCGAATGAGCAAATCGTTTTTAAGGCCAATCCTCATTGGCTGTTCCTTCTTGCTTCATTGGGCCAGATTTTTCTCTTTTTCTTTCTATACTTGTTCTTCGCTTGTCCCTTTTTGGGCGTCATAAGCGGCACCATAGAACATTACTGCTATCTGGCTGCCCTATTCATTTTATTGTTCATCAGCGTTGTTTTTTATCTGGACTGGAAATTCAATAGGCTCTATTTGACGAATTTCAGGCTGATAATGGAAAGAGGCATTATCGGCAAACGATATATGTCCATCCAATTGAAGGATATTGAAGATATTGTCTGTAGCTACGGCATCTTGGGAAGAATCTTCGGCTACGGCGATCTGACCATTGAATCAGCCGGGACCCAAGGATCGATGGTATTCAAGGGAATCTCCAAACCAAAAAGGAAAAAACTTCTGATTGAAAGATGGATGTTTTATTCGGACATTAAGCCAAATAGCTCTTTTTAGCTCTTTCTATTCACATATATCCTCTCTGCCTAAATCTTTTCAAACAAGGAGGTCCACATGCAAATTCGTTCTTTAATCGATGAGCTGGAAACCCAAAAGCCCCTGAAATGGGACCGAAAACTGAACGCCGCGCAGATCGCGATGGCTCTGGCTGAAAATACTCCCATTCTCAGGCTCCCGGACGAAGAATTATTCTCCATCACCAAACCCTGCCACACCCAGTTTGCGGAGAAACTCGAAATCCCGCTCAAGTACTACCACAAGATGGAGGAATCCGCGCCCGACCTGCTCGTCTCGAACGTCAACACCTGGCTCCGAAAAAACGAAAAGGACGTTTTTATCCGAGGCCTTGGGAATTCTGTCCGGGCGTTCCTCAGCGACCGCTACCGGGTGATCGACCATCTGGACGTTCTTCTCTGCGCTCTGAACGAGCTTCAAGCCCATGATTCCGAAATCGAGGCCTGCTTCTTATCGGAGATCGAGATGAACATCAAGGTCAAAAGCCAAAAGCTCAAGGATTTCGTTCGACACAAAGACGATCTGATCATGGGAGGGATATTCATTACGAATTCCGAAACCGGCCACAAAGCCCTGCGCGTCGAACCGAGAATGTTCCGGGTCAAATGCTCAAACGGAATGATCGTCGAAGAACTGGTCACGCGGGAAATCCATATCGGGAACAGCGACGATATATCAGACGAGATCGTCTATCTCTCCCTTCGGCGCTCGATCCGGGAGCTGTTCAGCAGATTCGGCGAAATCGTCCTGCTTCTCCGCGAATCCACGGAAGCCAAGATCAGAAATCCCCAAAAAGTGATCCAGAACGTGGTCGATCAGTACAAACTCAGCGAATTCCAGAAAGCGAATATCCTCATGGCCTTCGGCGCGGAGCCGGAATATGACCAATACGGAATCGCTAATGCTGTGACTCTGGCCGCCCAAAAAGAGGAAACCTGGGAGAAAAGCGTGGAACTGGAAAAGCTGGGCGGCAAATTAGTTGCTCTTCCCATGGAAGAGTTTAAGGCTCTGGACGAGCCATAGATCGGTTCTTTAATTCCTTATAAGCCCGTGTTTAAATAAATGGCGGAGAGGGAGAGGAGACGCAAAAGCGTCTCCTCTATTAATTTCCAAGTTCGAATTTATAAACCGCTTTTGCGAAACCAGTTCGCTTTGTTGAAATTATGTTCACAGCGGAGAAGAGAACAGTTTTTTGACTCATTTTCGACATTAATGTTTGTGCAAGATCGATCGCCTTAAGAGGAAAAGGTGGACATATTAACTATTTGCTCTTGGAGAGTACGTTGCCATCTTCTTAAATGAGCGACCAAGTCATCACCCGAATAGGGAGCAATCGTCCTGTACGCATCTTCTAAATTTTGGAGAAGTTCACTAAAAGGAGTATTCTGTATATTGCTAAATTCCTTTGCTTTATTAAATAAATAATGACGAGCAGCCGCTTGTTTAGCCTCGTTAGTAGGATATTCCAACCTCACAATTGTGCCTGAACGTCTCCGAAAAGTTACGGGATTGCTTTCACCATAAGCGAGAAATGCCTCGTTAATCGTACTTTTATTTTGAATAAGCTCACCACATTGAGCGCAACGGCAAATATTATCCAGATATAGTTGCGCAGACGAAAGCCATTTTTGTGCCAATACAATACTAGCTGCATCTCCAAATCTCAATCTTGAGTGTATCGAAGGAAAATAAAATCTCGCCATCGGGATCCCACCGCCCACGGGAACAACGGGCCGGCTCTCGCCATAATTTATGCAATGACCAACTCCGTTGAGTCGAGCTCCAACCTCTGCATGACAAAGCAAAATCGAAAGATAACCTCCATGTGAATTGAAGATACTATCCGTAGCATTTCTTAATCTTTTTAGGAGTTCTATATATCTTCCTATTTCACTAGATGATAAATTTTCTTCTCTATGATCATCAACCCATAGGACGATTCCGTCTGGCGATATTTCCGATATTTGTTGAGTTATATCCAGAAGATCTTTTTCTAGAGCCTCCTTGGAGATTACCAGAAAAAGATACACTTGTTTGTCAGCGACGATCTCTTTCGTTTTTTCATAACAACAACAGGTTATTTTAAGCCATTGCTTATATTGATTCGGCGAGAGATAAAAATACGGCGCAATGATAAATTTCGGCTGAAAAGCTCTGCTCCCCGATAGAAATTCTTTCGCTTCCTCGTCTAATGATTCTTCTAGTATTTTTTGTTGAAAATTGACTGATTTTTCACAAACTTTTCTGATTAGTGCCTCATTTATATTATCCGCGTCCGTAAAGAAATCAGAATGTGAAAGAGGTCTGTCATTATCAATCACGCCAGAAAATGGATTCCCAAGATGTTCTCTCGCTAATCTCTCAATGGAGGGTTTGAATTCATATCTGGGCGGCTCTCCTTTTTCCGTATCACTCACATTCGTTTTTAAATGGAAAGTGGGATGTTGGAATATGTGAGTTTGAGGATCGATGAAAAAAGCTTTCGCTGCTGTTGACACAAATGAAGCTATACCAGCAGGAGTGTGAGCGACGATATTTCCATTTATAAATACTAATTCGTATAAGTCATGGTGTCCTGTTCCTAAAAAATAGCGCTGTTCTGAGCTTACGTTATAGTGATAAATATGGACTGCCATTACGACGCCTTCCTTATTCGATCAATCAAAATACTTCTTATAGGAAGCCAGGGCCGATTATCAATTTGAACATCAACTTCTTTTGATATGGACCCGTCCGGCATAACATAGAAAAGCCCTAATCCTGCCTCCTTAACTCTCTTTAATGTCGAACTTTGAGTTTTTCGGTACGTAGTGCCTATAAATACTTTATCCGCCGAAAGCTTATGGATTTTTGACTGCGTTATAGCCCGGCCAATGCTCGATACTTTGCATTCAATCACCCAGGCATTATCCTCATGATCCAGAACAGCGATATCTGCGCTTCGATAGAGGTTGGCAACTTCAGTAGCCACGATATATCCCTTTGCTTTTAGAAATGTCACAATATGACTAACAATTTCTTTTTCTCTCATTGTTAGTAGCCAATATATTCGTATTTGTCTTGAATATTTTTTATTATTTTTTCTATGCGATTCATTCTCCAAAACAAAAAACATTCAAATATAAAAAATAAAAAAGGTATATTAAGTACCAGCTGATTTCGAAGGCAAAAAATACTCGGATTTTTTGGCTGAAAATAGCCGAGGATTAATGAAACTAACACGATAGAAAATCCTATGATTGTTAAAGGAGTAATGACATTGGCTTGGCGGCGACAATAATAAAGTCTGTGTATATCATGGTGGCTATTAAAATAAATCTTTTTTACATTTTCAACAGCCATCTGGAACTGATCTTCAACGATCTCAGATCTTGCAATAACCCTACCGAATTCTTTTTGCTTGCCAAGAAATTCCTGGTAGATAATTTTCTCGGCGTTTCTCAATGTGTCGTCCACTTTTCGGGCAACTGTCCACGTGTAAAAAGCAATTGAATTGAGGAGCCCAAAAAGAATTCCAATGACTTCCATTTAATAACGCAAATATTTTTTCCTGATAACTGACTTATCCGTATATCCTTCCTTTTGATATTTATTATAGACATAATCTAATAGTCTATCGAGAGGGGCCGAATTTAGTGCATTTTTAAATTCAATTAATATCCTTTCTTGATCTTTGGAAAGTAATGACCATATATCTGCTCCTTTAGGAATGCCTTTTTCTTCAGTTAATTTAAAGACCTCTTCAGTATATTCTCTGGATTGGAATTCGTTCATTTCTTCTATCCAAAAGGTATATTCTTCTAGCTCTGCTGGAATAGGAGCAGCACCACTAATTTCTACTTCTATATATTGCTGATTAATTAAAAATTCCAGATCATTAAGCAAATCTTTTGAGAATGGCCCATAATGCCATGGTTGAAATGCAGGCATTTCAATTTCTTCGAAGGATTTGTCTTTTTCAAAATCCGGTTTTATTTCTTTGTCAAATAAAAATACCAGTTTCATAAATCTAGTTCTTCCCGCTATCGGTGCATTTATTTTCCCTTCTTTGTTTGGCGTATATAATATCAATAAAATGAACTTCTTACCTGTCAGTTTCATTTTTTCCCTTTACGTGAAAATAATTGTTTTATCTCTTTACTTGTCCTTAGTATTTTTTTATTAACACAGAGTATAGTCATTGTCAATTCTGGCGTAAGCATCCAATTTTATCAAGGCCGCTTTAAAAGAACATAATATATCATGTATTCTAGCCAGCACAAAACTTCTAAATATCTCAGCGTTAAAAACGATGAGAATATTTTCTGAAGTAAGCGTCTCTTTAATTGAGGCGCATATCCCGCTTCGGCGGTCATCTTGAACTCGGAAGGCCGGGGAAATACCGGCCTCCACCCGCCTCTACTCTTACCGGTAGGTGAAATAAGAAGGCCCAGATATCAAAATGTTTATTATTCTCCAACATGGCCCTTTTTAAATCCGTCAGCCGCGTCACGGTAATAAGAGAAGCGCCTGAAATTGTGTAAGAATCACCGTTTGTGATTATCTTAAAATTTCCATTTGCTACTTCGCCCTTTCCAGGAGGAGGGGGAGCAGACCCTGTTTCAGTCTGATAAATATAGCTATTCATATCTATTAATCTTGAAATGGTCCCGGCATCGGGATGCCCATAAGTATTGCCATTTCCAACGGCAATGACCGAAACTTCAGGCTTCAAGTAATCAAGAAGTTGCTGGCTCGAACTTGTAGCGCTTCCATGATGGCTAACCTTATAAACATCCACGTCTCCTGCATAAGGGGCAAGAGATGGTTCGATTGCGGAGGTGCTATCTCCTCCGAAATACATATCAAAAGAACAAAACTTTAGCACGAAAACTACCGACAATATATTTTCGTCCGTACCAGAATATACTCGTCCGGTGGGGATATCTCCATTAGAAGCGATGCATCTTATTTTTACATCATCGCCGAGATCGATATTCTGACCAGGAGAGATCGTTTTTCTTTTGTCTCCGATGGAATTGATATAGTCTCTAAAAGCCCCGGAGTTGTAGTTTCCACCTCTATCAAAGGCCGCGCTGACAACATGAGAGTTGCCGCCTATGCCATTTACGACTTCGTCTAAACCGCCAATATGATCCGAATGATAGTGGGAGCCGACGATATAATCTACTGAGGCGATGCCGAGATTCTTGAGGTAAGGAAGGACGAATCCAGCGCCTCTTCCAGTATTTCCTGCATCGATAAGGACTCTTCTGCCAGAAGGCGAAACAATTAAAAAGCAATCCCCCTGACCAACGTTAATTACATGGATTTCTAATATCTTTGTTTTTTCCGGAACTGCTGCAACATTAGTTTGTTGCTGGCCGGGATAAGTGCATGCTAGAAGAAAGAAGAAAACTAGAAAAACCGCCCCACACCCTATTTTATTTTTATTCATCTTGGCGAAGAATAGCAGAACTAGTTTCTGGACCTTTTAATCCGTCAACCGAGACGATATGTAGTTGGCGGCGATTTTCATTTGATCCAATGTCAAATACATATTGAGCCCTTCCTTGGGGAAGGTCAGAATCTCGACGCAATACTTTCCTTTTGCAAACAGCAGCTGCATCGGCAATTGCAAAGTGCCGATAAGCGCTGCTTCCCCAAGTCCGTTAATAGGGCTATATTTTGGATCGGATTTATAAGTGTTAAAATTTTCTTTTCCTGAGAACTTGACTCTTAAGATTTCCTTTCCATCGTTCTGAAGGAAATGAAGGACCGCGGGCTCCAAAGTTTGCTGAATGCTGTTGAGACCAGAAATCATTTCCACCTCGGCAACGGCAAGGTATCGGACATAGGGATTCGCAAACACAGATGTTCCCGGAGCGGCTTTTGTCGTTGCGGGCTTTGAGACCACTCTTCCTGATATGCCGGATGAATGAGAAGCATGGGACCGATGAGAGCTATGAGATCTATGCGAAGTATGGCTTGTGAGTTCATCGTTATATGGATTGTCCGGTTGCGCTAAGATTAAAGACTCAGGAGTGCTTGCATCATGTTTCTGAATTTTTAATACCTTCTCTTTTATCGAATTGAATATTCCACTTCTTGGAAACCCGTTCGATACAGTATAGAAAAAGAGAGTGACCAAAGACAAAAGCCCATAGCCAATTTTCTTTACAGTTTTCATCTATATCCCCTTCGAGAAAACAATAGGATAGTAAACTTTGAAAGTCAAGCTATTTTTTGTTTGCATAAGCGCGTTGGGTTATCGTCATTGCCATCAAATGGGATGAATCTGAGCTTTGTGCTCTCCGTGGGGAGATGCAAAGAAGCCGCCACATTTGTTTTTTTCGGAGCATTCTAAGCATTTTTCTAAATAAATATTCTTCCACTCTGATATTGATTTACAGGTGAAGTTCCATAAATCTTTTGGCAGCAAGCACAACTGTTCGTTATAAATCGAAACATCCATATTCCTCTGAGATAGATATATAACTGCTTCTTTTAAGAATGGAGAATATTCCCTTGGACTCACCCAAAGCTTTCCGACATTCTTTTTCGCTAAACCTTCGACTTCCATTCCCATAAAAGCAACATGAATAGCAAACGGAATATTGTGGTAGATAAATTCCGCAATTTGAGGGAGTCGCCTATAGTTGAGCGGCATGACAACACTACGAATTTCCACAAGCTGTCTGTGGGCAGCTAAATTATATAAGCCTTGAATCGTATCTTCGAAAGCACCTTTCTTTTGCATGATGAAATCATGTTCTGTATCCGTATCCCCATACAGCGGAACGCAAAAGACCAAATTTTTCATTCCTAGTCGAGTTATGTTTCTCACGTATTTGGTATCTTTCAGCAATATCCCATTCGTCAGTATCTGAATTTGAGCCGCAGGCAATCGCTTTTTGCATTGTTTTAGAAGACTTACTAGCCCATTTCCCAAAAGAGTAGGTTCTCCGCCTGTAATTCCCAAAGCTGTGGTTTTCTTATCCATCAATCGAATGATTTCAAGATTATTCTTTAGGTTCTCTGTCGAATCCTCGACCAAAGCTTGAGGACACATGATACAGCGGCAATTACAATCAGTTGAGGCAAGGACTGAATTGTGAATGGAGTTCTTTTCGTAAACGACAATAATGTCTCCGGTCATCATATCAAGGGAGACAATATCGCCTTCACTTAAGGCTTCGATATTCTCAACGCCATGAACAATCGGGATTTTGAGCCAATTAGCTTTTGCGTCGTCGATTGCGGTTGAGCATAAGACCGCCTTAAATCCCCTGAGCTTCTTTTCAATTGATACGGTCGCAAGAATACAGTTCTTCGTTTCTCTTGTTTTAGCGGGGTTTTTGGATATTTTCCCGATAATTCTATTTCTAGAATTAATAGGGATTCCTTTTAGCTGCCGCAAGTTATTATCCTCTTTTTGATCTCCTAATCTCTTCAATCGACCGGTTTGTGATCCATGACCAAAAGATGTTCATTATGTCCGGGTCGTTTTGTTTAATAAGTTCCATTAAATACTGGATGACCAGATAATTGATTTGATGGAATTCGGAAGTGGGCCGGTGTCCCATGAGATCACCCTGGACGCTGTAGTTCCGTACGGGGTCTGCGCCGCAATACATCTGAAAAGCGCACTCTGAGCAAAGCGGCATACTCTCAACACAAGAATTCTCTATGGTTTCGCGAATGACTTTTCCATTAAATATCTCTTGATATTTGTTTTTATGGACATTTCCCATTAAAAACCGGTCGTCGCCCATTTTAGAGAGCATTCTAGCTTCGTCAGAGACAAATACATCTCCGTTATAGCCATAAACCGCGCAGCTGATTCCGGTTCCAGCCGGAGACTGAAGATCAACGAATCCGGTTGCGAATGGGGTTAATATCTTTTTTAGAATGATCGTGGCATATTGCTCAGAAAATGACACTCCATCAAGGTTAAGTCTGATTATATAATCCAAGGTCTTTTTGTAATTCTTGATAAAGGTATCCACGCTGTACCCAAATTTTTCTTTCACTGCTCTTCCGAAGGGATGGATGGTTCGGATAAAGAGAGAATGGAATCTTTGATTTATGTATTCGTCAACAACGTCATTCAGTTTATGAACGTTATCCCTAGTTGTTACCATTAGTGCGGAAACTCGTTCAATCCCGAGCTTGTCTTGGGCTGTCTGGATATTCTTTCTTGCTATGTCGTATATCCCGACTCCTTTTCTCGTTATTCTATTGGAATCGTGCAAGTTCCTCGGCCCATCCAAAGAAGTTGAAATCCATATCTTATGTTCCTCGAGGTAGTTCAGGATTTCGTCATTAAGCCCTAATAGATTGGTGCAGATAACGAATTCGAGATTCTTTCGATGCACCTTATTAAGTTTCTTTGAATATTGGACAATATATTTAACGGTCTCGAAATTGAGCAACGGCTCGCCGCCTTGAAACTCAATTTTTATGGCCGGTGAAGGAGACTCAAACACCATATCAACGGATTTCTTGGCTGTTTGAATATCCATATCGAATTCGGTTCGGGTTTCATCTTCGCTGCTGGCCTGGCAATACTTGCACTTTTGATTGCAGCGCAGGGTAATGATGAATATATGCAGAGCCGTAAAATCATTAAGGAAGCTCTTCTTTGTCCTGTATTTGGTCGCTAAGAGATAAATCGGCAGAGCTGGGTCTGTATCGGTAACGATATGTCTAGTTTTCAGGTTTAAAAATATTTCGTCTTTAATATCGAGTTGGTATTGCCGGAGTCTGGCAAAGTCGTTCTCAGAGATGAAGATAAATTCTCCGGCTTCATTCACCAATAATCTTTCGTTCCCAAATCGCATAAATCGGTAAGGAAGAATCGAATAGGCTCGTTCTTTGAACATCATTTTCTAATCTTGGTTTTCAATTCCGCGTAGCTTATGGGCTTAAAAGCTTGCTCAACAATCAGCTTTCTGGTGTCGGAAAATAGCTTGTCGTTTTCTATTCTAATTTGTTGATCTATTAGCTCGTCCAGGAATCCATTCTCGATCTCTTGAAGGTCAAGATATTCCTTTTTAGGAGTCAGAGTTGCTATCATAATCGTTCCCGAATCAGGCTCTAGGCTGGTATGACACCTGTCCTGAAATACATAACAGGTTTTCAAAGCAGCGATCTTATCGTATATGGCCAAATCGATTTTAATGACGATCTTATTTCCTTCTATCATCGTGCTTCCCCTTAGCAGCGCATATTGATTCCATTTTCCTTTTTACTCTTTCAATAATTTAAATAATTGATAATTATTACCCGAAATGACATGTTCTTTTATCTTTGAATCTATATATCGATATTGCTGCTGGTATCGTTCTTCATCAACGCCGCCCCGCTCCCCAGTCTCAAGATAATAAACATTGACTGATCGAATAAGCCCATCGACTTCATCTTCGGGTATCTGGTTATCAATGGAATAGAAATCTATAAGTTTTAAATCAGCCCTTCCATAGATTTGGAATAAGATATGCTCAGAAGTGATTAATACGTCATCCTTGCTTTTTAAATATTCCAAGGTCCTCAGTACAGGCGCTATTCTGACATTGTACTCATCTTCAGCAAAATACGATCGGCACTTTAAAGTGAATAATAGCGAGACTCCTGAAATAAGAATTGCCAATCCGAGGACGATTGATTTCCCCACATGAGCGTTTACTTTACTCCGTCCGAGCGTTTTGAGCCATTGCCATAAACCATAAATCCCTAAGCCGACAATTATCGAATAGACAGAAACAAGACTGGTCATATATCTCAGAGCCTCATCGATAGTAACTGGGACGCCTCTGATGAAATAATAGCTTCGGTAATGGGAGGTATGAAGGACAAAGTAAAAGAAAAAGATGACAATTGGAAATATTCCGTTTTTCTTTCTTAATCCAAAATATAGTCCGACAATGAATAAAGCCGAGTAAAACAGATACCATTTGAAATTAAAGAACGATTTTGCGAATACGGGAGCCAATATTTTAAAAAAGGAAAAAGAGAAAGGATTTACGCCAATGTCTCCCCTATTGATTTCAACGGCAGTCTGAAATTTCAATACCAGGGCGCTAAATAGGAAGACAATGATGATGGTTGAAAGAGACATTAAGAACTTGTTTCGCGAATATTTGTCCTTAAGCGTTTTCTTGCCGACTATATAAACCAATCCGGCAATCGGCAGGCAAAAGACTAAAGATATATTCGTCGTCTTAACCAAGATCGAAAAGATCATTGTGAAGGCAATTGAGGCCAATCCTAGAATATTCTTATACGGCGAATCTTTATTCTTATGCTCCGAATTGTTAAAGACCAGATAAACAAGTAAAACTAAAGCTAGAAAGACAGTTGATAATGGTTCGTTTAAAGACGTTGAAGCATAGACGTTGAAAATCGGAATCGTCAGATAAACAAAACTACAAATAAGCGCAAAGGAAAGGCTGTCTATCATTAGAAGGGCAATTAAGAAGATGAAAGCAATCGAAAGTCCTGAAAACACCAACGAAACGATATTAGAAATATTTACATGATAACCGAATACACGGTATCCCAGATTTATAAGATACGGGTACCCCAAATAATTCGTCACGAAGATCGCTGACATCCGGCTATTCTTGATACTTCCATAGATACTTGCAGTAGGGTAGTAAGAGTTAATTTTAGAAAACTCGTATTTTCCCTCATAGATCGCTCTGGCTGAGGCTTTATAGATATAGGAATCCTCATATTCCATTCCGTCGAAGAAATTTGATTTGTATGGAATCTTTATAGCGATGTTGGCCAAGATCAAAACCACAATTATTTTCCAATATTTCTTGAATGCATTTTTTATGAATTTGTTTATCGTCAAATAGCTAAATGCGAGAATCAGACTTCCGAAAAAGAAAATGCCTGTCACTTCAATTGGATTAATCGTCATTACAGGTTCTTCTTTCGCTTATTCATTCTCCTGTCTTGGTCTTTATTTCAAATCTCTTCATCTTTATTCGCTCAAGTCAGCCCCACAATGAGGGCATTTATCCCATGCCCAGCCCCTTTTCTTCTATTGCCCATTAGGCTAAACAGCTTAATCCCACGTCTAGAATAAATCCTTAGTTCAAGATTGTTTAGTTTTATCTCGCCAAAAAAGATTACGATATCGAAGAACTATGTGAACTATGCGAGCTATGTGAGCCGTGAGAACTATGAGATCCATGGCCAGGGCCAGCTGGACCGCCTGTGCTATCGCACGAGGCCATTCCTAACGTTAATATTAACGCGTATTTATTACTAATATTGATTCTTTCTTTTTGGTTTATTAGTTTTTCTTTTACATTTTGAACTAAGTTATTATCGGGCAAATTTTTTGTGATCGTTAATCCTGCCAAAATAAATACTGATAACAATCCCTGAAATATTCTCTTCATGAATTTCATATTGATTTCCCCCTTTAAGCTTAATCAGTATTCGTAGATTATACAAAAGACTTTGATAAAAAAATTCAAACCCATCTTCTTGGATAATCTTGCAATGAAATAACAATATTTAATTGCTCGTCCTTTGTCAAGTTGATAAGCTCGCTTCATCAGTTTATTTTTTCAAAACCGTGTGCTAAACTTATCTCAGTTATTGATCATAAATTCGGAAGATGTACTGAACAATGGATAAAGGTAAACGCGTAGGCATCTGGATTCGGGTCTCGACCGAAGATCAGGCCAAAGGGGAAAGCCCGGAGCACCACGAAAAGCGGGCCCGGTATTATGCCGAATCCAAGGGCTGGCAGGTCAAGGAAGTCTATCATCTGGAGGCAGTCAGCGGAAAATCCGTCATGGGTCTTCCTGAAACCCAAAGAATGCTTTCTCATATCAAATCCGGCCATATCACCGGACTGATCTTCTCTAAGCTCGCCCGGCTCGCCCGGAATACCAAAGAACTTCTTGAATTCGCCGATATCTTTAGACAGTACAACGCCGACTTGATATCCCTTCAAGAGGCGATTGATACCTCTTCCCCTGCTGGGAGGCTTTTCTATACCATGATCGCGGGCATGGCCCAGTGGGAAAGAGAAGAGATTTCGGAACGGGTCGCGGCATCCGTCCCGATCAGAGCCAAATTAGGAAAGCCGACAGGCGGACAAGCCGCTCTCGGCTATCAATGGTTAGACAGAAAATTGGTGCCTGATCCCAAGGAAGCGCCAATAAGGAAGCTCATCTATGAGCTATTCCTTGAGCACCAGAGAAAAAAGACCGTGGCTCGGCTCCTGAATGAAGCCGGATACCGGACCAGAAACGGCTCCAAATTCTCAGACACGACCGTAGGAAGGCTTTTAAGGGATACCACGGCAAAAGGGTTGCACCGGGCCAATTGGACGAAAGGGCCGCCTGAAAAGAACCAAAAACGGGTCATTAAGCCCAAAGATGAATGGGTGTACAGCCGGATCGAACCCATTATCACCGAAGAACTCTGGGACAAGTGCAACTCTATTCTTGATGAACAGGAGAGGAAGAATAAGAGACCAACAAGGAAGACAGTCCAACTCTTCGTCGGTTATGTCTTCTGTCAGTGCGGATATAAGATGTACGTGCCTTCGAATTCCCCCAAGTACATCTGCTACAAGTGCCGGAATAAGATCGGAACAACGGACTTGGAAGACATCTTCCATCACCAGCTTAAAACCTTCTTTTTTTCTACTACAGAAATAACGAACTACCTGAACCAAGCGGATCAAGTCATCAAAGAGAAAGAAGAGCTTCTAAAGACTATAAGGGACGAGAAACGGAAAACCGAACAGGAGATGGAAAAGATATATAGAGCTTACATCTCTGAAGAGATTACGATGGAAGGCTTTGGACGGCATTACAGGCCCCTTGAAGAAAGACTGAAACAGATTGACGGCCAAATTCCCGAAGTCCAGGGAGAGATCGACTTCTTGAAGATTCAATATATCTCCTCAGATCAGATTTTCAATGAAGCGAAAGATCTTTATTCCCGCTGGCCTCAGCTTATGCCTGAAGAGAAGCGCAAAATCATAGAAAACATTACTGAAAAGATCACAATCGGAAACGAAGACGTTACCATCAACCTCACCTATCTTCCCTCATCTTCCGAATTGATGGCAGTTGGGCAACGCAACCACAGGGATTCATGGCCGCTACAAACATGAAAGTCGATGGAAATGTCACGCTCATGGCAGATCTTGAAACAGTCACATAGCCGTCCTCCACCGGCTGCCTCAGACCCTCCAGGACTTTGCGCCGGAATTCCGGAAGCTCATCCATGAACAAAACCCCATTGTGAGACAGGCTGACTTCCCCCGGCCTCGGGATCACGCCCCCGCCGATGAGCCCGATGTCAGTAATCGTATGGTGGGGCGAACGAAAGGGCCGCACGGCGACCGCTCCCTGGTTTTTCAAAAGGCCGGCCGCGCTGTAAACCTGAGTGACTCCTATGACTTCGTCAAAGGACATCGGCGGCAGGATGGATGGAATGCGCCTGGCAAGCATGGTTTTGCCAGCTCCCGGCGGCCCGATCAAAAGGATGTTGTGGGAACCGGCGGCGGCCACTTCCAGAGCCCGCTTGACATGGTGTTGGCCCCTAACATCCTTGAAATCCATTTCCGGGGCGGGATACGCCAGAAGTTCATCCAGCGAATAGCGGCATGGAGATATCTCGCCCGGCGCAGTCAAAAACTTCATGACCTGGACGAGATTCTTCAGCCCATAGACATCCAGGCCTTCCACCAGCGCCGCCTCCTTCTCATTATCTGCGGGAACAACAATACCCATGAGATTTTTCTTTTTTGCCAGCAGCGCCGACGAAAGCGCCCCCTTCACGGGCTTGAGCCGGCCGTCCAGCGCCAGTTCGCCCAAAAATACGTATTCATGCAGATGATCCGGCGGGATGACGCCGAGGTAGGCCAGATGCCCCAGGGCGATCGGCAGGTCGAAGGCTGGTCCTTCTTTCCGCATTCCGGCAGGGGCCAAATTGATCGTGATTCTGCGCGAGGGAAAGTCATATCCGCAATTTTTCAGAGCGGCCTTGACCCTCTCCTTGCTTTCCCGGACGGACGCGTCGGGAAGGCCGACCGTGATGAAATTGGGGAGGCCGCCCGCGATATCCACCTCGACATCGACGACATAGGCTTCGATCCCCTGGAGTGCGGCGCTTGCGATTTTGAACAGCATTTTGCCATTAGAAAAGACGGCAAAATGCCCCCGTTTATATCAGTTCGAGCTCTTCTTTTTTTTCTCTGGTGTACGCGGGCGCTTCTTCTTTCTCGCCCAGGATCTTTCCCCGCACCGGCGGCACGGTCAGCTTGACGATTTCCTTGAGCGTCTCGAAGACGCCCCGCCCGTTAATGGCCGAGGCCTCGTAGAAGGGGGCCCGTTTGGGATTGAGCAGGTTGTTCAGGGTTTCGACGGGGACAAGGTTGTCCAGGTCGCGCTTGTTATACTGAAAAACGAGAGGCACGGATTTCATATCGAGCTTCTGGTCCTGGAAGTTTCTTCGCAAACCTTCAAAGCTGTCCAGGTTGGCATCCAGAAGAGGGACCTGTGAATCGGCGACGAACACGATGCCGTCCGTCCCTACCAAAACGTTCTTTCTCGACGCTTCGTAATAGACCTGGCCCGGCACGGTCATCAGCTGAAAATTGACCTTGAAACAGCCGATATAACCGGCTTTAATGGGCAGCAAATCGAAGAAATACGTCCGCTCCGACGCGGTCTCCAAGCTGATAAGCTCGCCCCGGGACGCGGGGTCGAGCTTTTGATAAATATGGCGAAGGTTGGTCGTCTTGCCCGACAAGCCCGGGCCGTAGTAGACGATCTTGATTGAAAGATTGTTTGTGGTGTAATTGATGAATGCCATGTTAATTTATTGCCTTCAGCAGTATAGCATATTTTTGGAGAATTTGGTCCCACGTATAATTTTTTCTCACATACTCCCGCCCATTCTCTCCCAGCCCGGCCCGCAGCCGTTTGTCCTTGAGGAGAAGGTCCAGGGCATTGGCGAATTCCTCGTAATTGGAATAAAAAAGCCCGCTGTTTCCGTCGAGGCAGTGCTGTTTCAGGGGATCGGCCGCCTCCTGGACAAGGATCGGCGTGCGCACGGCCATGGATTCGAGCGCCGCCATGCACAGGCTCTCAAAACGCGAAGGGTGGACGGTCACCCGGGCCTGGGCCATGGCCGTGTTCTTCTCCTCGGACGAGACAAAGCCCATGTATCTGATGCGGGAGTGAAAGGGCAGTTTCATCAAGAGTTTTCCCATTAAAACCAGGTTCAGGTCGGGATCGATCCGACTGAATTTCGCAAAATAATCCAGGAGTTCTTGGCAGCCTTTGCCCGGCTCGATCCGCCCGGCGTATAGGATATAGGGCGACAGCGCTCTATATTTTGCCGCAAATGTCGAAGAATCGATCCGCTCCGGAATATCCACGCCGACGCCGACCGTATCTTGATATTTCCCTTCGAATGAGAAAATCCTGCTTAACATCTGTTTTTCGGAGCGGGTGTTGAAAACAAACGCCTGCGGCCGGGAAAACACTTCCTTCATGACCTCGAGGCGCAGGGCCGGCTCGTCGTGCGCGGTCGGCACCAGAGCCTTTTTCTTATTGACGGCCTGCAGACCCCAGTACGTGTTGTAATAGAGATAGGTGAAAAAGATGAAGCAGTCGTGCCTCGGCTCTTCTTCCTCCAGGGCCCGGATGAGGGCCGGCGAGAAAGGTCCCTGCTGCTCGAGCCAGCTCAACTCGTCCTGGAGGCTGTGGCTGTTATGAAAGATTCGGTCCGAGTAGGCGTTGAAGGATTGAATGTCGCGCGTCTTTTTCACGTTGAAGCGCTTGATGACGACTCCGTTCAGGATGTACTCGCCGCTCCCATACTCATTTCTCCATGTGACATAGTCTTTGGCCGCCGTCGTGAACACCGTGCAGTCGTGGCCTCTTTCCACGAGCCTCTCGGCGACCTGGCGGCAGTGGAGCTCGGAGCCTCCCATGACTTCCTTTCCGTATCTCTGAACGACGAATGCGATCTTCATCTCAACCGGTTTGACCTAATTTTTTAAGCTGTTGCAGCAGAAATTCCTCCCGTTTGAACCCTTTAAATATATCGAGCTGCCGGCGTCCGCTGGCGATGAGCTTTTCCCGGACGGCGAGGTCGTGGGCCGTGACGTCGACGAGCTCGGCGACATAATCCGGCCGGCAATTATTGACCAGGATCCCGGCTTCGCCCAGCGTATAGGGCACGGCCGCAGAATTCAAGGCTATGATGGGCAAGTCGAAAACCATGCTCTCGATGAGGGGCAGGCAGAACCCCTCGTGCTCGCTTAAGGACAAGAAGACATCCGAAGCCCGATATAGGGCGAACAATTCCTCGTCCGGAACATGACCCAGAAATTGGATTTCCTCGCTCTTTAAATAAAACTCATCCGCCATTCGGACAACGCTCTCATAATAGGCGCGAAACGTGTTCGTCTTCCCGACCACGATCAGCCTGATTAGTGGGGAAATGTACTTTTTATAATAAAAAGTGACTTTGATCAGGTTTTCGATCCTTTTGTTGGGCGCGATGCGGCCGACAAAAAGGACATTCACCCGGTCGTCGTCGAAGAGGTCGTAGAGAAACTGGCTCATGGGCTTCTCATACTTGGCGAAATCGATGAACAAGGGAAAAACGTGGGTGTTGCGGAAGCCATATTCCACGAGTTCCCGGCGGTTGTACTCCGAATCGGCCAGGCCCAGGTCCACATACGGCTGAAGGGATTGAAGCTCCGCCCTGCCCAGGCCGGCCAAGCCGGCCATCTCGGGATTGCTTTCGGCAAAAAATTCGGGGGGGGTAATATTATGGTAGATGATGGCTTTTTTCGAAGGAAGCTGGATCAAGGCGTCTGTCAGGGGCGAGGGAAGGGCAAAATGAAGGATGGTGATATCCGAACGTGAGGGTTTCGGGAATTCACTGACGAGCTGAGCCTGGTCTTCGAGGCCCCGGTCGCACGTCAAGCAATAAATCTCCGAGGAATAGCCCTGCCTCCGCAGGAATTGCCTCAGCTCGAAGGCCTCATCGCCGATCGCGTCGCCGCGGTGAAAGGCCGGAACCAACTGGTCGACCCTCATTTCCGGCTCGCCTTTTGGATAAGTTCAAGGAGGATGCGGCTGACATTCTCGCGACTGTATTTTTGGAGCGCTTTGAGCTGCCCGTCGATAATGGTTTTTCGCAACGTTGGATCCCTCTGGACCCGGTCGACCAGGGCCGCCGTCCTGAGGAAGTCCCTTTGGCGGAGGATGATGCCCCCGCCATTCATGGTTTCTTCGACGGCGCCGGCGGCATAGGCCAGGACCGGGATTCTCATATAAAAGGCCTCCAGGAGCGGCACCCCGAACCCCTCATGCTCGCTCATGCTCAAATAGACATGCGCCGCCCGATAGTAAGCAAGGAGCTCCGTAAAATCTATATGTCCACTGAAATGGACGTCCATAAGGTTTAGTCGCGCGACCAGCTCTTGGAGTGAAGAAAAATACCGCTCCAGCCCCCTGTAATCCCCGGCCAGGATGAGCTGCGAGTCCGGGTTGAAGTATTTTTTATAGAAATTGTAAGTTTTGATGATATCCTCGAACTTTTTGTTGGGGATCAGGCGCCCGATAAAAAGCAGGGTCGTTTTGCCGTTGTCGAAGAGGCTCCTGGTGACGGGGTTTCCCGCCCGGTCGAATTTAGCGAGATTCATGAGAATCGGGAGGACGCCCGTCGCCTTGTACCCGACCGCCTGGAGCTCACGGCGGTTGAATTCGGAATCTCCTACGGCCAAATCGACCTTGTCCACAAACAGCTTGATCTCCAGCCTTCCCTTGTAGCATTCCCTGGCTAGGATGCGGTGGGAATCAACAAAATACTCGTGCGGGGTGATGTTGTGATAGATCATCATCTTCCTGTCCGGCACCCGGAAAAAGAGCTTGGAGACGGGCGAGCCGATGGAAAAATGAAAGATGACCACGTTATCGGGGGAGCTGTATCTCTTGTATTCCCGGTAATCCTTGACGTGCTTAGCGGATTGAGGGTCGAACAGCTTGACGAAAATCTCCGACCGGTAGCCGCGCTCCCGCAGCACGCTCTGGATCTCGAGCATTTCATCCGATATGGCATCGCCGTAGCTGAGGGACGTGGCGAACTGATGGACATCCATTAGGCTTGCGCTCCTATCCGGTTGAGGATGGCGAGGTATTTCTGCTCGATGATCTCCCACGTGTAGTTTTCAAAAAAATATTTCCGGCCGTTGTCGCCGAGGGCCTGGCGGAGGCGGGGCGAGGCCAGCAGCAGCCTCAAAGCCTCGCGGAACTCCCCGTAGTTTTCATAATACAAGCCGCCGCTCGACCTCCGGCACTGACCTTTGAGGACTTCACACTTGGCATTGGCCAGGACCGGCTTTCCCATCGCCCAGGCCTCGAGAGTCACCATGGACAGGCTCTCGTAAAAGGAGGGCATGACCAGGAGCTCGGCCCCGCTCAGGGCATCGAATTTATCCTGCTCCGGAATAAACCCGAGGTGATGGACATCCGGATGGGAAGGGACTTTCAACACCGAATTCCCGACCAGGACGAGCTTGATCGGCGTGCCCACATCCTCTTTAAACCACAGGAAATATTCGAACAGCTTATGGCAGCCTTTGTTTTCATCGATCCGGCCGATATAGATCATGTAGGGCTCTTGGATGCCGAATTTCAGGCGAAAACGGTCCGGCGAAGAGGCCGGAGGGAGCTCCGTCCCGACACCGACAACCAAGCCGGGGACATCCTGATTCTGGGACAGCGTTTGGATCATCTGCCGCTCTTCTTCCGAGTTATAGACCAGCGCCCGGGGCTTGCGGAAGAGGTCCTTGAACAGCTTCAGGTGGATGACCGGGTCATGCTCGGCCGTCGGCACGAGGATGCTCTTCTGAGGAACCGTGTGGATTCCCCAATAGGAATGGTAATATCGGTAGCTGAAAAAGATGAAGTAATCATAATCGCGCTCATGCTTTTGGATAAAACGGATGAGCGAAGGCGATGTCGGGCCTTCCTCTTCGAGCCAGGCCAGCTCGTCTTTCTCCGTGTGCTCATGGCCGAGGATATGGCTTTGGATGCGGCCGAACTTTTCCGGGTTGCGCGGCCTGGACACGGAGAAGCGGCGGACGGGAATGCCGTTGACGACCTCCTCGCCTTCCGGATAGTGGTCGCTCCAGGTGATATAATCGTCCGCCCGGCTGGTCAGGACTTCCGCCTGGCAATACTTCTTCATATGTTCGGCCACCCAGCGGCAGTGGAGCTCGGCCCCGCCGTTGATTTCGAGGCCATAGCGTTGGACGACAAAGGCAATTTTCATTTAAAAATCTGCTTCTCCAGCGTTTTTTCCCGCTTCTCGATAAATGCCAGGTCCTTTTCAAGGATCCTGGTCTGAGTCTTCAGGCTGTCCTCCTCGACGCGCAGTTTGGTCAGCTCCACGACGATGTTGTGGCTCAGATTATGGAGGAGTTTGATATACTCCATGCTTTTATCCAGGTCTTCGAGCCTTTGGTAGAGAAAATCGACCCTGCGGTTTGTCTCATGAAGGTTTTTATTCGTGAGCTTTAGCTCTTCATGCAGGGGCAAGGCAAAAAGCCGAATGATAGGAAAGAAAGGAGCCATCAGCTTCAGCACTTTGGCTTTGACCTTTTCCTTAAAGCCCGAGGGGGGGACCCCGCCCGGCCCAGCGTCAGAATCCGGAGGTTGGCCGGCAGAGACACCCTTTTGTAGGGTTTCGTCTCTGGACGGGGGAAGAGGCCGTTCGGCCGCGGCTTTCTTGACCTGGTCCATGATGTGTGAGACGTCCACTTGTTGATAATCGATCTCGACGGCATGAATGGTTTCGTGATCCGTCTGTTTTTGGCTTTCCATTGCAACCTCCCTCAGCTTAATAGCTCAAGAGGGGACGGTTCTATTTTCTTGCACGCATATGGGGGAAAAAAGAACCATCCTCATTTCAATTATTCGGCCTTTTTTTTAAAGAGATGGCTGTCATAAACGCTCTGGACGTCCTGCATGTCCGGAAGAGGATGGAGCTTCATCTCCTCGATCTCCCGTACCTCGCGCTCAGTCAACAGGCCTTCCTTGATCTTGGCGGCGACGCGCGCTTCGATGTCCGTCAGGATTTTTTTCACCTCGTTCTCCGGCAAACATTTGATTTCGATAAGATCAGACATGATGAATCCTTCCCTTTCCTCAGGAGCCCATCGGATATAACCGAGGGCCCTAAGCTCGTTCTCAAGCATTTTAAACGAATTAAACGCGCCGTTCAACATTCAGAAGGAATTTGAAAAGCGGCTGACTCTATGTTATTTAATCACTGTTCACTTTGGAACTGCCTGCGGGAAAGGAAGAAAGCCATGGAAACGAGGAAGAAAATCAGGATCGGCGTCATCGGGGGGAGCCGGCCCCAGAAGAAATTCCTTCATTCCGCTTTTGAGATCGGGAAACTTGTCGCCGGGCGCGATGCGATCATTGTCTGCGGCGGTCTGGGCGGCGTTATGGAAGAGACCGCTCGCGGGGCCAAACAGGCCGGCGGCCTGACCGTCGGGATTCTTCCCGGCAACAACCCGGCTGACGCCAATCCATATATTGATATCCCGATCGCAACGGGGCTGGGCTACACCAGGAATTCCCTGGTGGCCATGAATGCGGACGTCCTGATCGCCATCGACGGCGAATTCGGCACGCTGAGCGAAATCGCCTATGGCCGGATCTACGGCAAAAAAGTGATCGGCCTCGGCACATGGGACATTGAAGGGATCATCCCCGCCGCAAGCCCCGAGGAGGCCGTCGACCTGGCTTTCCAATAAAACAGCCATGCAAAACTATCTGATGGTCCTGAGCTACGACGGGACGGATTTCCACGGCTGGCAGCGGCAGCCCAAGAAAAGGACCATTCAGGGAACCCTGGAAGACACTCTGGCCAAGATTGCCCAAAAAAAAGTGACAATCATCGGGGCCGGGCGAACGGACGCCGGAGTCCATGCCCAAGGCCAGGTCGCTAATTTCAAGGCGGTCCTGCGGCTGAACGAGGACGAGCTCAAAAAAGCGCTCAACGCCCTCCTTCCTGACGATATTCGCGTGATCGCGCTCAAAAAAGCCGCCATGGATTTCCATGCCCGGCGGGACGCCATAGCCAAAGTCTATCAGTACCGCATTTTTCACGGTCGGGAGATCAATCCCTTTGTCTCGCGCTATGTTCTTCACTGGGCTTATCCCCTCAACCTGGCGAGCATGAGGAAAGCCGCCCAGCTCTTCCAGAGACAGGGCGACTTTTCCGGGTTCTCCTCCAACCGGCTCCTCTATCCGGTGCGGAAAGTGACCCACTCGGAGATTAAAAAAAGGGGGGACGAGATTATCTACACGATCGAGGCCGGCGGTTTTTTGCGCTACATGGTTAGGACGATCGTAGGGACGATCATCGAGGTGGGCAGGGGCAGAGTGACTCTGGACAAAATCGAGGATATCTTCCGCGAAAAACAGCGGACGCTGTCCAGCCCAACAGCCCCAGCCAAGGGGCTGTGCTTGATGAAAGTCGTTTATTAATACAAACGAAATAAATAAAGTGACATTGTAAGGGCGGCGCTTAGGCCGCCCTCAAGCCCCCGTAGCGGAGGGGGGCCCCGGACACTCTTGGAGGAGGACCCTTTTGCAGGTTCCCCCTCCAACGGGCGGCGGGAATACCCGCCCGCCCTGCCACCCCTCCAAGGAGCATCCTCCCATGAATTCATCGCCAGAGGCTCCTTGGAAAGGAGGCAGAGAGCAAAGCGAGCGTTGGAGGGAAACCCGTAATAAGGGTTTCCCTCCAAGAGTGTCCGACGGGACTGGTTCCCCGGGGCCCGGGGGCTGCGGGCGGCCTAAGCGCCGCCCGAACGGGGATGTCATTTTAGTTATTACGTTGATATTAATTGGCGCAGAGCCTGTCACTACCAGCCGCGTCAACGCCACCTTTTCCGCATTTTTTGCGGGATATTTTAGCTAAGACAAAGAGAGCCCGAGGACGATCGCGTCTTCGTCCGGGCTGGAGTAATAGTGCCTCCGGAAGCCGATGAACTCGAACCCCAGCTTCGCATAAAGCCTGCGGGCGGCCGTGTTCGAAGGCCGGACTTCGAGGGAAACAAAATGCGCGCCTTCCGCGCGTGCCGCCTCGATCACATCCCTGAGAACGGTTTCTCCGATCCCCATTCTCTTGAAGTCCGGATGGAGGGCGATATTGTTGATCTGGACCTCGTCCCTGATCCTCCAATAAACGATATACCCGATGACTCTTTCCAGAGTCCTGTGGACAAAGACCAAGGGATAGGACAATCCATCGTTCTGGATTTCTCCTCTGAAGGTGGTTTCGTGCCACGGGTTGGGAAAGGAAATGTTTTCAATCGCCAGGACGTCGGGCAGGTCGCGGGTTTCCATTCTCCTCAAATAAAAGATACGTCCTTCGGAGAGGGGCTCTTTAATGTTTTTCCTCCGCCTGGGATTTCCGGAAATAGAGAGGCTCGAGCTCGGCCGACGAGACGCCCTTTTTCGCCTTGAGCAGCTCGCAGCCCAGCCGTCCGACTTCATAGGCGATGAAGGGCGATCGGGAAGAAAACGCGGCTTTGTCTTTGAGGGAATCCAAGATTTTGCTCCGGAAGAGATCGGTCCCGGTGCCGATGAAGAGGATATTGCGGTGAGCGGGAATCCTGGATAAAAATTCGCTCGGTAAATAAGCTCCCTGGGCAATACACTCTTTCATGCGGCCGCCCTCAATTTGATAAAGGGCGGCATAGATTTCGCCTTTTTTCGCATCCAGCATCGGGCAGACCAAACGGGCCTGGGAATCCCTTAACTTCCAGGCCAGCGCCTGGAGCGAGGACACCGGGGCCACGGGTCTTCCTGAAGCGAAGGCGAACGATTTGACCGTGCTGAGGCCGATCCGTATTCCGGTGAACGACCCCGGGCCGGGCGAAACGGCAAATCCTTCGATATCATGGATATCCAGATGATTGGCATCGAGGAGAAAACGGATCGACGATAGAAGCCTGGCTGAATGCGTGGTCGCGGATGCAACATTGATTTCCGCGACCAAACGCGCATCCTCCAGGATGGCGATGGAGCCGCATGGCGTCGTTGTATCAACGGCCAGGATACGCATACGAAGCCTCATTCAATCGCGAGAAATAAATGGCGCGGGTCCTGTCGCCGATCAGCCCCATCGTTCTCACTTCCGCAATTCCCAAGAGGGATGCTTTTGTTGCGGGCGATGGGGCGCCCCAGATCGGCGCCACCCCCGCCGCTATGTTTCTTACAATCGCGTTCAAAACTTTGTATCCAAAATTTTCGCGTATTCAAACAGGTTGCCCGCCATGTAGATCTCGACCTGGACGGAGCTCATGGGCTCAATCCGCAAAGGCTCCTTCCGGGCGACATTCATGCCCCCGCCCGACTTCACATCGATCTCGACCAGATCGCCGGTCTTCAGATTCGCGGCAATCATGGCTTCAAGATTTGGGATCCTGAGGACAGGGAATCCGGAATTCACCGCATTCCGGAAATAGATCGCCGAAAACGAGGGCGCGAGCACGGCGCCGACCTTGAGGGCGATCAAGCAGTCCACGGCCTGCTGCCGGGAAGAGCCGGCGCCGAAATTCCGGCCGGCGACAACGATATCCCCTTCCCCGCATTTTTTCGGGAAATCCTTCCAGCCTTCTAGATTCCCAAAAGTATAGGCGCCCATCTCGGAGATGTCCGTGATATGGAGATGGGCGTTGTGGAAGATCTGGTCGGTATCGATGTCCTCGATCAGTCTCCCGGTCTGGCCCAGCAAGACCCAAACTTTTCCTCGAAGAGTTGTTTCTCGCATTCTAGAATTCCTCGGGAGCGACGATTTCGCCTTGGATGCACGAAGCGGCCACCACGGCCGGTCCGGCCAGGTAGGTCTTCCCTTTTCCCTGCTTGCCGGAGAAATTCCGGTTCCCCGTGCTGACCTGGACTTCCCCTTTTCCCGTCAGCCCGACGTGACCTTCGGCACAACCGCCGCAGCCCGGATTCAGGACGATGGCGCCGCTTTGAAACAGAATTTCCAGGATTCCCCGTTCCAGGAGCTCCTGATAGACGCGGCGGGTGGCCGGCACGCACTTGAGCATGACTCCCTTTTTAACTTTCTTTCCGTTGAGGACGTCCGCGGCGCGGGCGAAATCCTCGGCCCGGCCGTTGGTGCAGGAGCCGATGAATCCAGAGCCGATCTTGGTTCCCCTCACCTCCGCGACCGACCGGACGTTATTCGGCGAGAAGGGTACGGCCACCTGAGGCGGAAGCCCTTCGACATTGATTTCGATCACATCCGCGTAGGATGCGTCTGGGTCCGCCTGAAACAAAGGAAATTTTTCATCCGACAATTCCGCCGGTATCAGGACCGATGGAACCTCCTCGGCGGAAACGAATCCGATGATGCCGGCCATCTCCGTGATCATGCTGCATAGGGTGACGCGGCCGGCAAAATCCAGGCTGGCTGCGGCTGCCCCGTAAAACTCAGCCGCTCGGAGGGCAATGCTTTTTGTCCCCATTTCTTTGCAAAGAAACAACGTCAAGTCCTTCGGGTCTGAATAAGGAGAGGGCATGCCCTTGAGGATAACCTTGACACTTTCTGGAACTTCGAACCATGTTTTGCCGGTTTTGAAAGCAAAGGTGATATCGACATCGCCCATCCCCTGCCCGAAGCATCCGACGGCGCCAAGGATGTTCATGTGACTGTCGGTTCCGACGACTGTCCCACCCGGCCGGGCCAGTCCTTCTTCGATCAGGACGTGAGAGCCGATCCCCCTGTCCACATCGAAGACTTCGACCCCGTGCTGGCAGGCAAAATCACGGCAGGCCTGCTGGTTATCCGCGTATTTGAGCGTGCAGGCGGGCGCGCAAAGGTCAAAGGTGAAGAACGTCCTGCTCTTATCGGCGAGAGGAGAATTTCCATATTCCTGCTCATAATGTTTGACGACGTTCGGCCCGCCGAAATCCCTGGCCGAGCGGACGTCCAGATCCATCCAGACGGTTTTTCCGGGCGCGACATCGTCCCGGGAGTGGGCTTGAATAATTTTCTCGATGATCGTTTTTCCCAAGTGGATCCCTCGCTCAGATCTTTCTCGCGACTTCGTTGGCCAGGTCGAGTGTCGAGGACTCGCCGCCCATGTCGTAGGTCCGGACGGTCCCCTCCTTGATCACCTCGGCGATGGCCCCTTCGAGGAGCACGGCCTTAGGCGTCTCGCCCAGCCATTCGAGCATCATCTTGGCCGCCAGCAGCATGGCCGTCGGGTTGACTTTATACTGGCCGCCGTATTTCGGCGCCGAGCCGTGCGTCGGCTCGAAGACTGCATACTTGTCGCCGATGTTGCCGCTGCAGGCAAAGCCGAGCCCGCCGACGAGCTGCGCCGCCAGGTCGGAGATGATGTCGCCGAAGAGGTTTTCGGCGACCAGGACATCATAATCCTGGGGGTTCTTGACGAGCCACATGCACATGGCATCGACATTGGCTTCTTTGAACGGAACATCCGGATACTTTTTGGCAATGCCTCGGGCGACGCTCAGCATCAGGCCGCCGGTTTCACGAAGAACGTTGGGCTTTTCGACGATGGTCACCGAGCGCCTCTTGTTTTTACGAGCATATACGCAGGCCGCCGTGACGATCCGCGAACAGCCTTTTTTGGTCATGATCCGCGTCGAAAGGGCGATTTCATTCAGGGGCGTATCCTTAAAAGCTTTCATTTTCGGATGGACCAGCAGCGCATCCCGGACGCCCTGGGGCAGCGGGAAGAACTCGACGCCGGCATACATCCCTTCGGTATTCTCCCGGAAAATGACCAGGTCGATATTGTCCCGGTAATTGAGGGGGTTTCCGGGGTAGGCCTTGCACGGCCTGAGGTTGGTGTAGAGGTCAAATTCCTGGCGCAGCCGGACGATCGGGCTGAAGTAAGAGAGGCCTTTTCCCTGCAAGGAAGGGGCGAGCTCGGCGGCGGCGTCTTCCTTGGGCTTGGAGGTAATGGCCCCGAACAGACACACGTCTGTCTCCTTCAACATCTTGATCGTGCGGTCGGGGAGCGCGTTGCCCTCTTTGCACCAGAACTCCCAGCCGATGTCGCCGTGGACATATTCGGCATCGATTCTCAATCTATTAAGAACAACCATTGCGGCATCCATGACGTCCCGTCCGACGCCGTCACCGGGAAGGACCGCGATTCTATATTTTGGCATATCCGACTCCTTCTTATGCGGATCGGGTTTTCGTTTGGGTTTGCAGTTTTTTCTTTGTGTATTCGATCAGGCCGCCGGCTTCCAGGATGCCGATGACGGATTCCGGGAGAGGCGGGAATTTGTAGATCATTCCGCCGGCGAGGATCCTGCCCCCGCCAAAATCGACCTCGACCTCGTCGCCCGTCCTGAGGCTGTCCGACGCCTCTTCAGACTGGAGGACGGGCAGGCCCAAGTTGATGGCGTTCCGGAAATAGATTCGGGCAAAAGACTTGGCGATGACGGCCTGGACGCCGGCGTGCTTCAGGCAGGCGGCGGCTTGCTCCCTGGAGCTCCCGCAGCCGAAATTTTTTCCGGCGACAATCACATCGCCCGGCTTCACTTTCTGGGCGAATTCAGGATCCAAGTCCTCGAGGGCGTGCTTGGCCATCTCCTGCGGTTCCATGAGCGTGTATGTGTATTTCCCGGGAAAAATGATGTCGGTGTTGATGTCGTCCCCATATTTCCAGACTTTTCCCTTTTTCATAGGTATTTCCTGGGGTCCGTGATTTTTCCTTCAAGGGCCGAGGCGGCAACCGTGGCCGGCGAGGCCAGGTAGATTTCCGAGTCCCGGCTTCCCATCCGGCCTTTGAAATTGCGGTTGGACGTGCTGAGGACGACCTCGCCGGGGGCCAGGATGCCTTCATGGGCGCCGAGGCATGGGCCGCAGCCGGGATTGAGGATGACACAGCCGGCTTCGGATAAGACTTCTATGACACCCTTTTTGAGGGCTTCGAGGTAGATTTCTCTTGACGCGGGAAGGACGAGCACCCGCACCTGGGGATGGATCTTCCGACCTTTTAATATATTCGCGGCGATTGCCAGGTCCTCCAAGCGGCCGTTTGTGCATGTGCCGATCAAGGCTTGGTGGAATTTTTTGCCTTCGACGGCGGTGACCGGCTTCACGTTGTCAACCGTATGAGGGCAGGCCACCTGCGGCTCGACGGCCGAGACATCGTAGCTCAGGACGGCCTCATAGGCGGCATCCTTGTCGGATGTGACAATTTCATAGTCGGCCCTGGCCCTTTTTTTGAGCCATTCCAGGGTTGTTTCGTCCGGCTCAAAATAGCCGTTTTTAGCGCCCATCTCGGCAGCCATGTTGGCCAGGACCATGCGCGAAGCGATGCTCATGTCCCGGGCCGCGCTGCCGGTGAATTCAACCGCCATGTAATTGGCGCGGTCGGCGCCATGGTCTCCGATGACCTTTAAAATGATATCCTTGGCAGAGACGCCGCGGCCAAGTTTCCCGGAAAGCTCGATTTTCAGCGTCTCCGGCACCCTAAGCCAAATCTCGTCCGTGGCCCAGATGCTGGCAGCCTCGGTGCGGCCGATACCGGCGGCAAATGCGCCAAACGCACCATAGGTCGTCGTGTGGGAATCGCTGCCCATGATCACTTTGCCCGGAAGGGCGAAGCTCGCTTCCGAGAGCACCTGGTGGCAGACGCCGTGCTGGATATCAAAAAAGTTCGGGATATTCTGCTGGGCCACGAACTCGCGGATGGTCTTATGGTTCTGAGCGTATTTTTCGGCGGCGGCGGGAACGATATGGTCCAGGATTATGATAATTTTCTCGGGAGCTTTGACAGCCCCGATTCCCAGTTTCCGGAATTCGCCGATGATGGCGGCCGCGTTATCGTGAGACAGGTAATAATCCGGGGAGACAGTGATCACTTCTCCGGCCCGGACTCTTTTCCCGGCTTTTTTTCCCAATATTTTCTCCGAAAACGTCTGCCCCACTGTCTACTCCGAAGTTATTATATCACCCAATTATATGATAAGTGTTAAGGTTCGACCCGAATATTTATTCTGTCTCTCCTGCTAGCCCTTGAAGACATCGAAATTGACGAAATCGGCGTGGTTGACGATGATGGCTTCAATCGTCCGGCGCGAGCCGTCGCCCTCCTTGGAATGGGCGGCGATGATATGGATGATTTCCTGCGGCAGCCCGTATTTAAAAGCAAAAGCCGCGCCGGAGATGGGGTGGCGGAGAAGGTCGCCCTCGCGGCTTTTAACGAAGATCCCCTGTTCCCGCTTGTATTCGAACAATTTGCCCACGTCATGGAGAATGGCGCCGGATAGAAGATAATCGGTGTTGATGGCGATTCTTTCCCGATATTCTTCGATCAGGACTTCGGCAATTCTCAGCGCGGTAAGCGTCACGGCTCGTGTATGCTCGATGATATTCACGGCCGTTTTTTTGATGAGGAGCGTGAAGGGCATCTCCTTGAGGTCGTCGTCCGTCCAGCCTCCGCGCTTGACGGCTTCCTCCCAGACTTTCTGCGTAAGGTCCCTGAGCTCCGCTCGTTTAATGAGGCGGATCTCGGGAATAAGCTTGACGATTTCGCCACTCATTGGATCTTCCTTTCGGCCGGCCCGTCGTACTCATAATTTTCAGGGTCGATCTTTCGCATGGGCTTCATCCTGGTTTTTTCTTCATGAATATGGGCAACCAGGCCGGGGACGCGCGAAATGATGAAAAACGCGTTTCCGATTTCGGACGGAATGCCCAGGTCGCAGAGAAGGGCGGCGATAGCGCCATCGACGTTGATGGGAAGGAGCTTGCCCATCTGCACGGCCAAAGCTTTTTCCACGCCGCGGGCAATCCGGACATGTTTTCCGGCGAGCCCCAGCTCCTCGGCCAAGGCGAAGAGCTTGGCCGTGCGAGGGTCCTTGGTATGCAGGCGGTGGCCGAACCCGGATGCCCGCTGCCCCTTGGCCTTCATCTCATCGAGTACATCCTGGATTGCTTTTTCATCCCCGCCGCCCCGAGCCTCGGCCCTCTTGCCGATCTCCAAAAAGAGCCTCATCCCTTCTTCGATGGCGCCGCCGTGGAACCTGGAAATGGCCAGGACTCCGGCCGCGACGGCCGAATTGAGCTCGGCGCCCGTCGAGGCCACGGTGCGGGCGGCCAGGACGGAGGGCGGGCTTGCGCCGTGGTCGACCGAAGAGACAAAGATCGCGTCGATGAGCCGGCCGACCTCCGGCGAAGGAAACTCGCCCTTGAGAATCAGATAGATGGCCTGAGCGAAGGAGATCCTGCCCATCAGCTCGGCCACCGGATACCCGCGCATTACGATTTTATTCGGCTTGACATCGGTAATCGCTGTCTTCCATTTTTCTTCGGCCATGACTATCTCCTCTTCGGGGTCAAACCTACTCATTACGCATTCCGCAAAATTCTCCCCGAGAAAATGCGTAATGAGTAGGTTTGACCCCATTCTATTTTAAAAGTTCCTTGGCTTTTTTGGGAATATCGAAGATCGAATCCACGACGTGGGCACCGACCTCTCTCAGTCTCTTGACCTTCGTTTCATAGGATCCGCGCGTGCCTTCGACGATCGCTCCGGCATGAGAAAAACGCGTCCCGGACTTGGCCGCCTTGCCGCCCACGAAAGCGACAAGCGGCTTGGTGAACTTGTGGGCTTCGATCAGATCCGCCACCCGCTCCTCTTGGGTCGTCCCGATTTCACCGAACATAGCGACCATCTTGGTCTGGTCATCCTGTTCAAAAAGCTCCATAACCTCCGGATGGGAAAGTCCGACGATCGCATCGCCGCCGACATGGATGATCGTGCTCTGGCCCAGCCCGGCCTGTGTCAAATAATAAGAAATAGCTGAGGTCATGCCGCCGCTCCGCGAAGTGACACCGATGGCGCCCGGCCTAAACCATTCCAGCGCCCGCTGGGCTCGTCCGCCGATCATGCCGAGGACGGCTTTCCCGGGTGAAAGGAGGCCGAGCGTGTTGGGTCCGACAAAGCGGGCACCCTCCGCCTTGGCCGTATATGCAATCTCGAGCACATCATAGATCGGGACGCGGTCCGGGACGATGACCAAGAGCTTGACGCCGGCCGCCATGGCTTCCAGCGCCGCATTTTTAACAAGCGCGGCCGGAATGAAGATGACGCTGATATCGATCGGCCCCTGTTTTTCCCAGGCCTCCTCGACTGAATCATAGACGGGAATCCCATAGACATCCTGGCCGGCACGTCCGGGCGTGACGCCGGCGACGATGTTCGTCCCGTAGTCCTTCATTAATTGGGCCCGGGTCATGCCTTCGCGGCCGGTGATGCCCTGGATCAAGACTCTCGATTTTTCATCGACCAGAATCGACATATTTTTCTCATATCGGGGTCAAAGCTACTCATTACGCATTCCACAAAAATCTCCCCGAGAAGGTGCGTAATGAGTAGCTTTGACCCCATTCTTTATCCTTTTAAGATTTTATCCCGATATTCCTTTAGCCCGGGGATCGGCAGCTCAATATAAATCGCTTTCTGCTCATGGTAAGTGCAAAAAATTTCACAGGACAGACATTCCGTGCACTTCCCCTTTTTTGCATCATCCCGGGAAATCGCCAGCTCGGGCTTTTCGTTTTCCAGCTTGAGAATTTTCGGAGCGCAGGCTCCGACGCAGCCCTTGGTCTTACAGGCCGGGCATCTCGCGTGATCGATGGACAGCCTGCCCGTCAGTGTATCAAAGAAATAGGCGTTGTTCGGAATCTCTGCCTCCACAATCGGTTTCACCATATGCAATGCATTTTTATTTTCGGCGATGAGCGTTTCGAGCTTTTTGGCGCAGAATTCCGGAGAATCGTCCCGGCCGTAGCCTTCGACTCTCGCCGGCAGATCCTTGAGATACGCGCCGAGGATTCGGATCGCCTCCTCTTCAAAATTGCCGCCCAGGCGAATCACCGCCGGGATGCTGAGGTTTTCTTCGCGGAAGGCCTTGACCATCCCCCTCGCCGAATGATATTGCTCCTGGCTGGCGACCCCGGATCCCGAGGCAAAATAGCCGCGGATCCCGGGTTGAGAGAGGATGACCTTCGCCGCCCGGTAGACTTTGCTCGCCGGCGGGTTGCCGCTTGTGTCACAGTAATTGGCCAGCCTGAATCCCTTGTCGAGGACGGCATCCATGGACATCATCGAGCCGCCGCCGCCCGCGCCATGAAAGCCGATATATTTCTCGCCCTCCGGAATTCTCTCGGTCATTTGAAAAAAGTAAAATGTCCCCCGATAGTCTTTTTCCTCGACTTTGTAAGCGATCTTCTCAAGCTCGGTCGGCGGCCGGTCGAATTCCCTGGCCACTTCGATGCCGAGCTCGGGATGGCGGAAAACGGCATAGTCATCTATCGCTAAGTGGCAGTCGGCGGCATAGACAAGATTGTCGGCCGTGAGTACCAGCGGGTTGATTTCGGCCGAGCGCGCGTCATGGACCCGGGCAACCTTATAAAGCTTGGCCAGGAGCTCGGCCAACTGGAGCATCACGTTTCCTGAAAATCCCGCTTTTCGGACTAGGTTACGGACTTCGAATTCGCGCAGCCCGGCGGAGACATCGACGGCAAATCGGAAAATTTTTTCGGGATGCTGCCTTGCGATTTCTTCAACCCCAGTGCCTCCCACCGAGCTGAATATCAGCAGGGGGCATTTACGGGAGTCATCCATGACCAGGCCGGCAAAATACTCAGCTGTGATCTTGAGCTTTTCCTCGACGAGGATGCGGTCAACGACGTAATTCCTGACCTTCATACCGAACATGTGGCGGGCTTTCTCCTCAGCCTCCTGGGGGGTATCGGCGAATTGGATGCCTCCCAGTCCGGCGCGGCCGGTCAGCCAGACCTGGATCTTGAGGACGAGGGGCTTGCCGATCCTCTCGGCGACGACGCGGGCTTCCTGGGGCGAAAAGACGACCGAACCCTCGGGGACGCGGACACCGCCCTCTTTGAGGAGCTTTTTGCTCTGATACTCGTAAAGTCTGGCCATCAATATTTCCCTTGTCTGGGATTAGTTTTAAAGTATAACGAAAACAGGCTCTCGTGCCAAGACCTCTCCTTGGGAAAGTTGCTCGATCGGGGACCCTGACTTGCCTTTTTAGAGAATAGCACACAACGCCCTTCTATGGTAATATCCTGACTCCGGAATTGTCCGATGATTCAAGGAGCCACGGAATGAGCGAAATGACACCCCCCAAACAAAAATTTCCGGCCACCTTCTGGACGGCCAACACGATCGAGCTATTCGAGCGGGCCGCCTATTACTCGATGGCCTCGTTCATGGTCATTTATCTCAAAGAGACCCTCGGCATGCGCCCGACGACCGCCACCCTCCTCAACGGCTCCATCCTCTGGGGACTTATCTATTTTCTTCCCATTCTTTCCGGAACGCTGGCCGACAAATTCGGCTACAAGCGGTCGCTGACCCTGGCCTTCTTCATGATCTCGCTCGGCTATTTCGTCATGGGCAACATCCAGAGGTTCTGGCCCGGCCTCATCGGACAGAAGGCCGCTCAAACGATCGATTTCACGATTCCCGCCATCCTGGGTATCGTCCTGATCGGCATCGGCGGATCGATCGTCAAGCCCTGCATCGCCGGCACCGTCCAAAAAACCGCCGGGACACGGGCGACGCTGGGCTTCGGCATCTTTTACATGATTATCAACATCGGTTCGATCAGCGGCCGCGGCGTCTCCTACGTCATCCGGACCAACCTGGGCATACCGGCCATTTTCACCTATGCCTCGTCGATCTTCGCCCTGATCGGGCTGGCGATCGTCCTCTTCATTTATAAAGAACCCGAATACGTGAGCGACGGCGTCAAGGACGGACAGAAAGTCCAGAAAAAAACTCTTGGCCAGGCTGTTCTGGGAATATTCATCGTCCTGAAAAACATCCGGTTCGTCTTTTTCCTGATCGTCATCGCCATGTTCTGGTTCCTGTATGTCCAGCTCTACAACCTGGTGCCCCTCTTTTTACGCTATATAGATCCCAACGCACCGGTCGAGCTTTACCAGCTGGCCAACCCGGTCATGATCGTCTGCTTCCAGATGCTCATCACCAAGATGGTCAAAAAATGGACGCCGGTCAAGTCCATCATCCTAGGCGCGGCCGTCGTGACAGTCGGCATGTTTTTTAACGTGCTGCCGCCCCTCCTCCTAGCCGACCCGGCCCACAAAGTCAGCCTTCTCGGGCTGGCCATTCCCGGCGCCGGACTGTTCTTGATCGTTTCCATTGCCTCGATGGCTACGGGCGAGATGATGGCTTCCCCTCGCATTTACGAATACCTGGGCGCCATTGCGCCGAAAGGCGAAGAGGGGCTCTATCTTGGCTATGCCAATCTGCCCCTTGCTCTGGCCAGCATTATCGGCGGCCCGATCGGAGGCTCGATGTTCGAAAAATATATCGCCACGCCGCTGAAAAACGGCCTGCCGGTCAACACGGTCCCGATGTGGCTTATCATCACCGGGATCGGGTTGGCGTCGATGATCGGCCTGGCGATTTACGACCGCCTCATGGGCAGGGCGCCCAAGAAATAAGCCGGAAATTTCCGGCCCCGTCAGTGCTTGTTCGCCCCATCCCCTTTGGAACAAGGACCTGGCCAAAGCGCTGGGAAAAGCACTCCGCCGCCCGTCGTCTCTGCGCGCCCTGGCCTTCATGGTGAGACTGCTCCTGGGAGGAATTCGGGAACGTCGTCCTCAAAGGCCAGCGAGTCCTCCCTTGCCGCCTGCTTCAACTTGGATTCGTCTGCCAATTTCCCGAAATCCAAGACGCCCTCACTGACATTTTGAGAAAATAGAAATCGTCTGCCGCCCAAAAAAAATCCCCCTCCTTCCTCCTTTTTATTTAAGAAGGAAAAGAGGGGGATTGACCTACCGCTCGTCTTCAGACGCTCGCGTTACTCGAGCCAGACCTTGACGATCTCGTGCTCTTCGTAGACTTCGATGAGCGCCATGGGGCCGAGCTTCTTTAATTCTGCGAAAAGCTCTCCCACATCGATGTCGCAGTCGTGGCGGTTCAGCCGGACGTGCTTGTTGTCGGCGCACCTCACGAACACTTCGACAAGGGAGATCGGGAGCGTGATCCGGACCTTGTCCTTGTTCGTCTTGGAGTCGGTGACCAGAACCTTGAACCATTTCACTTCCTTGCCGGACTCATAGACGGGATTTTCCTTGACGGCCTTTTTTATGGCCTGAAAATCATTCTGAATTCCGGCCGCGCTTAAACTTCCCGCCCACCCCGCCAGCAAGACGACCGCTAACAACGAAACGATCAGTTTTTTCATGATGTTCCTCCTTGGATTTTATTCAATCCATATCTTAATCAGTTTACCTTCTTTGGCATCATGGATTTCGATGATATTGCCCCTTGCGGATTGGAGCTCTCTGATGATTTTATCAAGGTCATAGCCTTTTGCCCTGATCGCCTGCCGGTCGCTATCGGAAATCGCGGCCAGGACCAAATCGGCGAGGGCCATGGGAAAACTGAGAGAGACCTCTGTGCTTTTGTTCCGCTCATCATAGATGAGGATCTTCAGCATCCGGGCCCTCTTTTCCGTTCTCGGCTCGGCTCCCGACAGCGCTTCCGGCGAAACTCGCAGCAGGGCGATCTTGGCCCTATCGAGCAGGTCGGGATCCCGTTCCTCCTGGACGATTTTTTTCAGGATGGGAACCCCTTTCATCGCTACGTCCTTTTCTTTGACGAAGCTTAGCTTGTACGCGGCGTAATAGCGGGCGGCCTTGTTGGGGCTCGCCAGCCGCTCTTCGATTTTCTTCAGATAGCTTTTATCGCCCTGCTCGTAGAACTTGAATGCGATCTCGATGATGGAGCCTTCAGCATCTTCCGCCAGGTTCTTATTTTTATCTCTGAGGCGGAGATAGCCCTCATACCCATTCAGGGCTTCCCCGTTCTTGCCCCTCTCTTCCAAGCATTTGGCGTTATAGTAAACAGCCTGGGGATAGAAAGCGCTCTGCGGATACTTCTTGAGAATTTCCTCCAGCTTGGCCTGGGCGGGCTCCCATTTCTCGTCGAAAATCAGAAGCTTGGCTTCTTGAAAAAGTTTTTCATCCGCCGTCTGCTGGGCCCAGGCGCCCAGACTGGCTACGGCAAGGATTAAAATTCCTGCATATATTCGAATTTTTTTCATCTCAGACCTCACTTTTTTCGATTTCCTTCTTGAGGAGCTTGATCTTCAGGAGGAGCTGTTTCTGCTCGACTAAGCTCTGAATCTTGGCGATCTCCTCGGCAGTCAGCTCAGCGCTGATTTGGGAGAGCTCCAGGAAGAGGAGATCGATCTGATTGCAGATTTCCTTGGCCTTGGCCATCTGAATGCGGTCGAACTGCTGGTTGATATAGCGTTTCCTAGAGAGTAGGTCCTTAGCCTGCAGGGCCGCCTGATCTTTCTGGAGGAACTGGGCTTTCCCCGGAGACGACTGGATAAAATCGAGGATTAGATACTCGCTTCTCTCCAGGTAATCCAGCGTGTCGCGCTTGGCCATCTGGAGTTCCACCTGGTCAATGAACTCGTTGGAAGCATAATATTTCGCGCCGCCGGCAGGGCGATACGCGCCGGGCTTGATTAAGACCAGGGTTAGAACGACGCCCAGGATGAGTCCGGCCGCAACGCCCGCATACAGCGGCCTCCAGCGGGGCTGGAAGAGGGGCCTCCAAAATGAGCGCACCTTGGATTCGCGCCGGGCGCCTCTTTCTTTCTCAAAAACGGTCTGGGTAATCTGGCCGGAAAGGGCGTCCCAATCAATCGTGTCCATGACTTTCCGGATATCTTCATGCAGCGCGCCGGCGCCCTCGAGGATTTTCTCGATATGGTCGAATTCATTCTTGCATTTTGGGCACATCGCCAGATGCTCCTTGATGCCCCTCTCGGAGTCTCCGGAGAGATCTCCGCTGAGATAGGCAGCCAGGTCGTTTTGAAAGCTTCGGCAGTCGCTCATCCTTCGTACCCCAGATACGGGCTCATCAGGGCCCGCAGGTTTTGAATGGCCTTGAAATGGAGGGATTTCACCGTGCCCAGGGAAATGTTCAGGACCTGGGCAATCTCCTCGTTCTTCATTTGGCTGTAATGCCGCATGATGAAGATGGTCCTTTGGCGCTCGGCCAGTTTGTCCACGCAGCGGGTCAGGATCTCCTTGAAGTCCGTGAAGGAATGGGCTTCCTGCGCCCGGGCGTCCGGGATGTTCAATTCCTCAACGGTCTTTCCGCTTTCGAGCTCCCGGCGCTTGCCATAGTTCTTTCGGTAATAGTCGATACACAAGTTCTTGGCGATTTGAAGAAGCCAGCCTTCGAAATTCCTGCCTTTTTCAAAGGTGTCGATTTTCTGGTAAAGCCTTAAAAACGTCTCCTGGACGAGGTCAAGGGCGTCCTCTTTGTTCCGAAAGAAGGAATACGTCAGGACGAAGACCTTCTTCTGGTACACCCTGGTCAGCGTCATGAACGCCTCCCGGTCTCCCTGCTTGATCTTTTCAACGAGACTCCAAGTGTTATCATGCGGATGTTCCTTGATCCCTTCCATAACTTCGTCAATCGCAAGAATTGTTGTCGCCGACTCCCCTATTCCAGCCAGATCAGGACTTTGTCCCGCTCATCATCGACGGCGACCAGCAGGCCCGGCCCGATCCGGCCCAGGTCCTTGAGAGCACGCCAATCGAACTCGTACCTGTCTTTCCACTTGTTAAACTCTTGGTCATGTTCTGCCGCTTTCATCCCCACGTTGATCCCGAAGTTGACAAGCCAGAGGGGGACGGTCAGTTTCACGATCTGGTCATCGGCATCTCCATGAATGAGAAGGCAAAGCTCGTGGGCCCTTCCCTCCCTATTGGGATGATCCCTTTCAATCCGGTCAATCTGTTTGTAAGCCCTGTCAAAATAGGCCTCGGGGTCCCTGGCATGGTTAATCACTTGGACCCTGAAACAGGCGCACAGAAATAGGGGCAGAAAAGCGATCGCGGCGATTTTGACTGGTTGTGGCATCGTTCTCATAGCCGACCTCTCTCTAATCTCTTCACACCAGTAGCTACGAAAGTTTTGTCAAAAAGGTTTATCCCCCCGAGAATAAAAAATGCAGATAGACAACTCCCTTTTTAAAAACCGCTCCCGAAAAGGGGGGTTTGCCGGGAATTCCAGAGAAAGACGATCTATCTAAAACTTGCGAAAATCTCTTCTCTCTCCTCCCTCTCTCCGCTCTCTGGGCCTCTCGGTGCGGGGCCGGGCTTCATTCACGATAATTTTCCGGCCTTCAAGATCCGATCCGTTCAGCTTGTTCTTGGCCTCTTGCGAAGATTCGGGAGTCGCCATCTCAACAAAGCCAAATCCTCTTCCTTGAAGGATGTTCACAGAGGTAACCTCGCCGTACTGACCAAACGCTTCTTTGAGCTTTTCTTCGGTCGTCTTGTAATTGAGGTTACCGACATAAAGTTTAGTAGACATAAAAAAAACCTCCTTGACCTCTCCTCATCGTCAGTCCTCATTTCATCGAAGACCTGAATCCGTCCGATAAAAAGAGTCGCCCCATTTTTCCATATTCAGGCTGTAAAATCAAGTCAAAAATTTGGAATGTTTGGGTTGTTCCTCGTTTCCTTGCAGCCCTTTTTCTGCTATATTCTGATAGGAAACAGGACTCAGAGTCCTGTCAAGGAGCGACTCATGAAAAAAGGCAAATATCTCCTGGCCCTTTTTCTCATTTTTTTTGTCCTGATCATGGCCACGATTGTTTCCTTCCTTTATTATGAGATCGGACGGCCGCCGTCCATCCCGGCTTCGTCCTACCTTGAAATCAAGCTGGAAGGCACTCTTGTGGAGTTTCCAGAAACAAATTTTTGGGCGTCCCTGTTCCTGGGTACCCGGCCGCTGGCCGTTCACGACATCTGGATGTGCCTGAGAAAAGCCAAGGTCGACGGCCGCATCGCGGGGGTCCTTGTGCGGCTGGGCGCTCTTGACTGCGACTGGGCAAAATGCACCGAGATCCGCGATGCCGTTCTCGACTTCAGGAAATCCGGGAAAAAAATTTATGCCTATATCGAAGAAGCCCCCGAATTCAACAAGGAATATTACCTGGCCACGGCCTGCGACAAAATCATCCTTCATCCCTTGGGCTGGCTGGGCATCAACGGGATCGGGGGCTATGTTCCCTTCTTTAAAAAAGCCCTTGATCAACTTGGCATCGAAGCCGAATTCGAGCATGTCGAGGAATTCAAAACCGCTTACAATATGTTCACGGAAAAGGGCTTCACCGCAGCCCACAAAACCATGGTGGAATCGATCTACCGCGATCACTTCGAACAGTATGTCCGGACGGTCGCCGAGTCCCGGAAAAAGAGCGAGGCCGAGGTCCGCGGCCTGATCGACGAAGCCTTTTTCCAGGGCGAGCAGGCCGTCAAAGCCGGGCTCGTGGATGAACTGCTTTTCGATGACCAGGTCAGGGATCGATTTCGGAAAGACGGCAGGCCTTCCAGCCGGACGACGCTGGCCGAATATGCCCGGATCGACCCGGCCTCGGTCGGGCTGAATTCGGGAAGGCGGATCGCTCTGATTTACGGCATCGGTCCGATCCACGGCGGCGAGAGCCTTTCTCAGAGCATGGGCTCGGAGACCATGGCCCGCTGGATCAGGGCGGCGCGGGAGGACAAGTCGATTGCGGCCGTTGTCTTCCGGGTGGACAGTCCCGGGGGTTCGGCCGTCGCCTCGGACGCCATCTGGCGAGAGGTTGTCCTTACCAAAAAGGAAAAACCGTTTGTTGTTTCGATGTCCGATATGGCCGGATCAGGAGGTTACTGGATTGCCATGGCCGCCCACAAGATTGTCGCCCAGCCCCAGACGCTCACCGGCTCGATCGGGGTGCTGACGGGAAAATTTAACCTCTCGCGGCTCTATGAAAAGCTGGGCATCACCGCCGAAAAAATCAGCTTCGGCAAACGGTCGGATATCTCCTCCACGTTCCGCGGCCTGACTGCCGGGGAGCGCCAGTTGTTCAAGAAACAGATTCTCTGGATCTACGACCAGTTCCTGACCAAGGCGGCCCTCGGCCGGAACCTGACAAAAGAGCAAGTCGATAAGATCGGCAAAGGCCGGGTGTGGACGGGAAGCCAGGCCAAGGAACTCAAGCTGGTGGATGAGATCGGCGGCCTTTCCAAAGCGATCGAGCTCGCCAAGGGGCTAGCCGGGATCGGCAAGGACGAGGATGTCCACCTGGTCATCTGGCCGAAAAAAACGACCTTCCTGGGCGCTTTCTTCGGCCAGAGGGAAACCTATTTGGGAATCCGTCTTCCCTCGAGGCTGGAAAAAGTCCTGGCCGCGGCGGGCCGGCTGGATCAGGAAAAAATCTGGGCGATCATGCCCTTGATTGTGAACTTCTAATAAACAGCCATTGACGGGCCGCCGGCCCGGACAATTTATTTGCTTTTTTTCAGGATCACTTTTTCGTCAGGCCTGATCAGCCCCAATTTCTCGCGCGCCTCGCGATCTACGGCTTTCGGGTTTTTTCCGAGATCGGCGATCTCACGCTCCAGACGGCTTTTCTCCTGTTTCAGCCGCTCGATCTCTTTTTCCAGAGCGGCATAGGTTTTTCTGGCCCGGTAGATCTCGATCACCCCCTTCTTGCCGAAGAGCGAGGTGATGACCAAGGCCGCCACAAGGAAAACCAGCCCGCCGATGATCACCTTTTTCTTCCACGAACCAGCCGATGTCTGCTTCATGCCAGGATCTCCAGCCCGGATTTCACCAGTTTCCGGAGGTCTTTCTTGGAGCCGGCTTCAGCATAGCAGCGGATAAGAGGCTCGGTCCCGGATAACCTGAGCAGGAGCCAATCATCATCGGAAAAATCGAGCTTCAAGCCGTCGATGGTTTCCGTGTCCAAGACCTGCCGGTCGCCGAGCCGCTCGGGCGGATTTTTGATCAATTTTTTCAACTTCTTATTTCGCTCGGGCGTCAGCGCAACGTTTTTCTGGATACCGATCCTCTCCCCGTATTCTTTGAACAGGTCCTCGATCAAGTCCGCCAGGCTCTTCCCGGAGGAGGCCACCATTTCGGTCACAAGCAGGCCGGCAAAAATGCCGTCCTTCTCCGGAAGGTGATCCCGGATGGCGATGGAAGCGCTTTCCTCTCCCCCGAACATGATCTTTTTTTTCAGGAACAGGTCGGCCAAGAACTTGAATCCGACGGGCGTTCTATAAAGAGGCAGGTTATGCCGGCGGGCGATGCGATCCAAAAAATGCGTCGTGGCCACAGACCTGGCCACACCCCCCCGCCATCCCTTCTTCACAACAAGGTAGTTCAGGAGAAGCGCCAGGATGAGGTTTTGAATGATGACCCGGCCCTCATGGTCCACGATCCCGAAGCGGTCGCCGTCAGCATCCGTGGCGATCCCCAGATCGCACTTTTTATCCCGGACCAGCCTCTTCAGCTCCTCCAGGTTCTCTTCCGTGCAGGACGGCGCGATGCCGCCAAAATAAGGATCGATATAACCATGGATCTCCTCGACCGGAACCCGGTTCTCCTCGAGAATTTCATCCAAATACTCGCGGCTCGTTCCGTAGAGCAGGTCGACGCCGACCTTCACGCCCGACCGGCGGATGAGGTCGAAATCAATTTTGTCCTGAAGGAAGCCCAGGTAATCGCTCTGCAGGTCGATCTTCTCGATGTATTCTGTCTGCGCGTAGCGGGGGAAAAATAAAAAATCTTTTTGGAGGAGTTTGATCTCGGCTTCGATCGCGTCCGTTTCCGCGGGAAGGGCCGGGGCGCCCGAATCCGTGTTGTATTTCAGGCCGTTATATTCGGGCGGATTGAAAGAGGCCGTAAAATTGATGCCTCCCTGGGCCCTTCGCTTGATGATCTGAAAAGCCTGGGCTTGCGAAGGAGCGTCCCGCTCGGCCAGGTAGACATGAATTTTGTTGTGGGAGAGGACTTTGGCCGCCTCGGACGCATAGCGCTCGGAAAGGAACCGGGTGTCATAATTGACGACGACCGAAATGGGCGGGTCCGGAAATTTCCGTTTCAAAAAATTGGCGATGGCTTGGACGACAAAACGGACGTTTTGAAAGGTGAATTCCTCGCCCATGACCGCCCGCCAACCGGATGTTCCAAAATGGATCATTTTTTTCAAAAATTAGCACACAAACGACGGAAAAGCAACCGACGCTATTTCTTGCGCTTCTTGTCCTCGCCCGTCATGGGGACGAAGCGCACCGCCGACAGGACCTGCGTCTTCGGCCGGCCCTGGGCCTTGGTCACGAGCGTCAGCACCTGGACCTCGTTCGTATCGCCAAGCGGAAGGATGAGCCGGCCGCCCTCCTTGAGCTGTTCGAAAAGCGGCGGAGGAACTTGTCTGGCCGCACACGTGACGATGATGGCATCAAAAGGAGCTTGCTCCTTCCAGCCAAAGAAGCCGTCGCCGGACCTGACCTCCACCCGATCGTATTTCAATCGGCGCAGCGTTGTCGCAGCTTTTTTGGCTAGAGCGTCATTGATTTCGATGGTAAAGATTTTGTCGGCAAGCTCGGCCAGGACGGCGGCCTGATATCCCGATCCCGTCCCGACCTCCAGGACTTTCTCTTTGCCCTTGAGCTCCAGACATTGAGTCATCAAGGCCACGATATACGGTTGGGAAATCGTCTGGCCCTCTTCAATGGGCAGCGGGTAATCTTGATAAGCCTCGCCGCGAAGCCGGAGGTCGATAAAAAGGTGACGCGGAACCCGGCCCATCGCGTCCAGCACTCGGCGATCCGTGATATCTCTAGGCCGCAGCTGTTCGTCGACCATGAGTTGCCGTTTTTTGGCATACGCTGCTTCTTCATCTTGGCTCTGCTGAGGAGACATCATGGCGGGGGCAGACAAGAGAAACAGAAGAGTCAGGCCACCGCAAACTTTCCAACCTCTCATAATTATATTTTCGTTTATGGATGCACCGAAATCAAGTTCTAAAGTTCGCGGAACAAGGCATATGACGCGCTGGAAGCTCAGAAAGGCAATAAAAGGGATTACGGGACATCAAGTCATCCACCTCTAATACCAAGAAATTCGCGGGAGAACGGCCCAAAATATTTATGGCGTGAAAAATCCCATTAGGGAGCAAATCCCTTTGCCAGCTTTTCTTAAAAAATCGGTATATCCCGAGCGTCTTGTCCGAGAATCACCTCCCCCTCTTTTGAGGTGATAGAAATTTACCCCTTGATTCACCGCGCTAGAGGATTGTCTAGGATTCTGAATCCGCGATAATAACACACGTCAACGTTAAGAGGCTGGTGCCATTGTGTTTAGGCCGTTTCCGAAGAAAGTATCATTTGACAAGGGAGAAAATTTTTGTTAATGACTGAGGTTGGAACCGGGGCAAGAAGGGTTAGACATCCTTTGATGGAAAAAACGGCCATCTATCCCGGCTCCTTCGACCCGATCACCAACGGGCACGTCGACATCATCCTCCGCGGGGCCAAGCTTTTCCCCCGCATCCTCGTCGCCGTCCTCGAAAATCCCAAAAAGAAGCCTCTATTCACGACTAAAGAGAGGATGACGATGATTGAGGAGATCTTTAAGGACAGGCCCAAGATCGAGGTGAAGGCCTTTCACGGATTGCTGGTGGAGTTCGCCAAGGCGAACGGCGCCAAGATCGTCATCCGCGGCCTGCGGGCCGTCTCCGATTTTGAGTATGAGTTCCAAATGGCCCTGATGAACCAAAAACTGAATCCGGCCGTTGAGACCTTCTTCATCATGCCCAACGCCAAATACACCTTTCTCAGCTCCAACCTGGTCAAGGAAGTCTTTTCGCTGGGCGGCTGCATCCGGGACCTCGTCCCCCCCGTCGTCGAGCGAAGGCTCCGTGAGAAATTCGGCAGGAATTGAGAGTCATTTAATTATAAAAAAATAGGAGCAAAATGTTTGGCCTAAAGAGAGAAAAAGCCGTCGTAGGCCTCGATATCGGCTCACATGCGATCAAGGCCCTCGAACTCCAAATCAAGAAGAAGGGCAAAAAAGACGTCTATGAAGTCGCCAAAATCGGCTACGAACCCCTTCCTCATGATGCCATTGTCGAGGGCACCATCATCGATTCGACGGCCGTTATCGAGACCATCAAAACACTCTTCGACAAAAACAAGATCTCGAACAAGGACGTCGCCATCTCGATCTCGGGAAATTCCGTGATCATCAAGAGAATCGCGCTGCCCGCCATGGAGACAGAAGAACTGGCGGAATCCATCATCTGGGAAGCCAAGCACAACATCCCCTACCCGTACGAAGAGACGAACGTGGATTATGCCATCCTCAAGCCGCCGCCGGGGACGGAAGGAAAAAACCTCGAAATCCTTCTTGTCGCCGTGAAAAAAGATAAGGTGGCGGCCTACAGCAACGTCATCCACCAGGCGCACAAGAATTTGGAGGCGATCGAAGTCGACGCCTTCGCCCTGTATAACGCCCTCGAGATCAATTACCCCGAAGACTTCCAGGACAAGACCGTGGCCCTGATCAACGTCGGCGCCAACATCACCACGACCATCATCTGCGAGAAAGGCACGCCGCAGCTTTTCCGCGACCTGTCCATCGGCGGCTATTACTTCACCGAGAACCTGCGCAAAGACCTCAACGTGAGCTATGAAGAGGCGGAGACCATGCTCAAGGGAGTTCCCTCCAAGAACCTCCAGGCGGTTGAAGTCGAGACCGCCCTGAGCATGAACGTCAAGGGGCTGCTGGAAGAGGTGGAAAAAACCTTCACCTTTTTCGAAGCCGAGGACAAGAAAGAAAAGAAAATCGAGCAGATCTACCTGTGCGGAGGGCTGGCCAACCTGAAAAACATCGCCGGCACCTTCGAACAGAAATTCAAGATCAAGACGATCCTGTTTGACCCGTTCCGGAATGTGTCTTACAACGAGCGGAAATTGAACCCCCAGTTCTATCAAGAAATGGCCACATTCTTCGGCGTGGTGACGGGACTCGCCACTCGGAAAAAAGAGAAGTAAGCCATGATTCGCATCAACTTATTCAAAGCCGAAAAAAAGGAATTCGAGGAAAAACCCATCGACCAGGAGCCCGAAGTTAAGGAGAGGAAAAAGGTTCCCGGCGGCGGACTCATCTTGGTCCTGTTCCTCATCGTGATCGCCGCGCTCGCCTACTTGCAGAGGCGCTCCATCACGAATGAACGGAATCTGTTGGATGTCGCCCGCCAAGAACAAAATCGCCTGCAGACGGCGCTTCAACAGCTGGAGCAGGTCGAACAGCAAAAACTCCTCCTGGAGCAGAAAATCTCCCTGATCAATCAGCTCAAACTCCAGCAGAGCATCCCCATCAAGGTCATGATCGAACTCAGCAAAGGCCTCCCCGATTGGGTCTGGCTGACCGAAGCGTCGTATGCAAAACAACGAGTCCAAATTAAGGGCCGGGCCCTGTCCAACAATCTGATCGCCGACTATATGGCCAACCTGGAAAAAAGCGGGTTGTTCAGCGCCGTCAACATCATCAGTTCCACCCAGAAAACAATTCAGAACAGCCAATACATGGAATTCGCCCTGAACGCCAGTTATATCCTCCCTGTAGAACTTCAGCCGCCCGCGAAAGCGCTCGAACAAGCCAAAAAGGGGAAGAGCAAATGAAGAACTGGCCTTGGTATGCTAACATTGTCCTTGGGGTTGTGATTGCGGCCGTGGTCTATATGTTCTGGTTCAAGCCGCAGCAAGCCGAACTCAATAGCCTGAAAGGAGAACGGGTCAAAATTGATGCCGCTGTGGAAAAATTGAAAGCCAAGAAAAAAGAGCTGGACAAACTCCAAGGGGAGATTGAATTCCTGAATCAAGCCCTCCGGGAGCTTGAGAACATCATCCCCAAAAAGCGAGAGGAGAGCGAGATCCTGCGCAACGTCCAGCAGATGGCCCTCGACACCTCGCTCGACGTCGTCGATTGGAAGCCGGAGAAAGAGGTCAACAAGGACTTTTATTTAGAACGGCCGATCTCGGTTGTCGTCCGGGGCAGCTACCACAACCTGGGCATGCTCTTTGACCGCATCGTCCACTTCCCGCGCGTCTTCAATATCGAGGATTTCAACATCAAGACTCTTCGCACCCAGACGGATGCCGCCACCATCTCCGCCAATTTTACGGCCAAGACTTACTTCTTCCTGGAAGAGAGCCAGATCAAAAAACCGGCCGCCGAAAAGTTGAATAAACCGGCAAGGAAAAAATGATGAGATACGCAAAAACGCTTATCTGGGTCTTCGTTCTTGGATGGCTGAGTTTTTCTCTGGCGAGCGCCCAGAGTGCCAAACAGGCCGCCAAGCCGGAGGTCAAGGCGGAAATCCAAAAAGAGACCCCCCCTCCCGCCAACTATGACCCGGCCGGCCGCCGCGATCCCTTCAAAGACTTGCTTGGCGGAAAAGAAATCAAAGAGAAAACCGTCAGCGGCGGGCTGGCCGACCTGGCGATCGATGACATCAGCCTGATCGGGGTGGTCAAGATGAAGGGACAATACGAGGCCATCATCAGCGTCACTGAGGGATTCCCCATCTCCATCAAGGAAGGGGACAAATTTTCGGACGGTTATGTCCTGTCCGTCGCGGCGACGCAAGTCGTCTTCCGAAAGACCAAGGACAGAGGTGTCCCTCTCTCCAAACCGAAAGATATCATCAAAGAAATAAGCACTGAGGAGCTTTAACATGAAAAGGAAAAATTTACTTCTTGGATTCCCCTTTTTGTGCCTCCTGCTCGTCCTGATCGGATTTGCCCGGCAAAATCCGCCCCCCGTCATAAATAAAATCACCATCCAGCCTGCCAAACTCGCCACCCGGATTATCCTGGAATCCGAGGCACCGCTCCCCGCCGTCAAATCGTCCTGGTCTAAGGACCAGCCGAGCACATTGATCTTCGACCTGGGAAAGGTCCAGGTGCCGCAAGTCCCGTCGCTTCCCGCCGACGACTCCCCTATCTTGAACAATCTCAAGGTCCAGAATGCGGGCAACGGCACGGCCCTTGTCCTGGCCCTCAAAGAACGCGTCCCCTACCGGTATTGCTCAGACCAGAGGCGCCTGGTGATCGACCTGAACAAGATTCAACGGTCCATGCCGGAGTATATCATCGCCGCGGACATCCAGCAGGAGCTGAGGAACACGGCCAGGAAGGCCCTCCCCATCAATAAAATTGACGTTTCCGAAACGGGCGACAGGCTGAATTTGACGGCCCGGCTGGGGCAGAAAGGCATCGCCAACATCTTCGCCTTGGGCAATCCGCTGCGCCTGGTCGTGGATATCTTTGACACCATTTATCCGGAAGCCAAGTTCGCCTATCCGGTCGGAAAATACGGCATCGAAAAAGTCAGGGCCGGACAGTTCAAAGCCGCCGACCCTTATTCGATCACCCGACTCGTCGTCGACCTCAATGAGCCGAATGCCTACGAAGTGACGGCCGGTCCGAGCGACCTCGTCGTCTCCTTCTTCAAGGACCAGAGCGCCGTATCCGCCGCGGTCAAACCGAACGCCGCCGCGGCCCTCGCCGTCCCCAAGATTGAGGTCCCGCCTCCGCCGGCCGCCGAGGCCAAGGACGCGGCTCCGGCCAAGAGCTTGGAAGAGCCTGAGTCTCTGACAAAATTCGTTTCGGTCAACACGCCGGTTTCATCGCCTCCGGCCAACCCTCCCGCTCCGCAGAAAAAGGAAGAAAAATCGAAGCCCACCCCGCCCGCCCAAAAGCCGGCGGAAGAAACGGCCAAGAGCGATCAAAAAACAGATCAATTCAAACCGAAAACGATTCATAGCGTTCAAGAAAAATACACGGGCGAACTGCTCAGTCCCAAATTCAAGGACGCCGATCTTCGCGATGTCATTCTCTGGTTGGGCGAACGGGTCGGCCTCAATGTCACCTTTGACCGAGAGGCCAAGGGAACTGTGACCTGCAGCTTTGAGGACATCCCCTGGGACCAGTTCCTCGATATCATCTTGAAAGACAACAAGCTGGGCAAAACGCTTGAAGGGAATGTCTTGAGAATCGCGCCGACCCGGACCTTGACCGACGAACAAGATGAACAGCTCAAGCTTCGAGAGAGCAAAGAACAAGCGGGGCCGGTCTCCACGAAAACGGTCACGCTGTCCTATGCCAAAGCCAAGGACGTGTTCGACCTTCTTAAAACGAAAAAGTCCGGTCGAGGCGAAATCGTCATCGATGAGCGGACCAATACGCTGATCATTTCCGACGTCCAGGAGAAGCTCGACGTCATCGAAAAGCTGATCTCGGTGCTCGATACACCGACACCCCAGGTTTCGATCGAGGCGCGCATTGTCGAGGCCACGACCACATTTGTCAGGAACCTGGGCATCCAATGGGGATACAAAGGAATCGCAGATCCCTTCTACGGCAATCAGACGGCCCTCCAGTTCCCGAACAAAATGCTCGCCGATGGTTCGATGATCCCCCAGGGCATCGTCACCAAGGGCATTGGCGGGCCGCTGGGAGGCTACGCCATCAACCTTCCGGCCCCGGCCTTCACTTCGGCCGTCGGATTCTCCTTCGCCAACGTCCTCGACACGCTAAGGATCGACGTGGCGCTCACCGCTCTCGAATCGGAAGGCAATGGTCGGATCATCTCCAGCCCCAAGGTCACCACCCAGAATAATAAGGAAGCCGAAATCATCCAGGGGCGACAGATCCCCGTCCAGACCCAGGCGAACTTCACCGTCACCACACGCTATTTCAACGCGGCTTTGGAACTTCGCGCCACTCCGCAAATCACGGCCGAGGGCACGATCATCATGACCATCGATATCCAGAACAACGCCGCCGACTTTGCCAACCTCGTTAACGGCATCCCTCCGATCACGACCCAGAGCGCCAAAACCACGGTCATGGTCCCAGACGGAGGGACAACGGTCATCGGAGGCATCTACAGGATCGAGGATTCCATCACCCGGGATCGGGTGCCTTTCTTGCATCAAATACCCATTCTGGGAAATCTGTTCAAGTCCTTTGCCAGGACCAAGCAGAACCGTGAGCTGCTCATTTTCATCACTCCCAGAATCATCAAATAGGAGGGAAGAACCCATGAAAAACATTTGGACAAAAAGACATATCTGGATGGGCATCGCCCTGCTCGCTGCTTCTCTCTTCCTGCCGGCCTGCAACCCCCTGGAGAACGAATCCAAGTCGAACAGCATCCTTGTCGTGGAAAGCGTTATGGGCAAGGACATGTCCGGCACTGATGCCGACTTCCTCCAGTCCGACGTGCTGAAGTCCGATGGCTCGATCGCCGCCGACACGGCTAAAGCGACACTTTTGGCGAGGCTGCTGGACCCCAATCCGATTCTCGGAACGTCCCAGTACAATGACATCATGGTGACGCGCTATGTCGTATCCTTCTCCCGCACGGATGGAAGGAATACGCCTGGCGTGGATGTTCCCTTTTCCTTCGAAGGAAGCCTGTCGACGCTGGTCAGAATCGATAGCTCCACCGTTGTGAGCTTTGTCATCGTCCGGGAGGCCGCCAAGCTGGAGCCTCCGCTGTTGAACCTCTCAGATAGCGCGTATGGAGATATCCTGAATATGACTGCCAAAATCGATTTCTACGGCCACGAACTGGCCGACACCACTCGAGTGGTCAAAGCCACGGGCTATCTGACAATTTATTTCGCCAACTACATCGACCAATAAGGATGGAAGCCATGAAAGCCAGAATTATATGCTTTGTCATTGGATTGGGACTGGTCCTTTTCACCTTTTCGTCCTGTACACGGAGCACGATGGACGAACCCTCTCCGACCGGACCTTCGACGGTCTATTTGACACTGACGCTGTCGGCAACGCCGAATGTCCTCTATGCGGACTCAGAGAGGCCTACCTCGGATATCAAAGCCGTCGTCAAGGAAGGCAACATTCCGCTCGCGGGAGCCTTGATTGTATTCACGATTCAAGGCGGCCCCGGCTATTTTTCAGACTATTCCCGGAGGATCGCTCTCACGACGGATGGCGGAGGGGCCGTAACCCTCCTCTATATCGGCCCGACAAAAGAGGAAATTACCTACGACCAGGATGCCTTTATCCGCGCCCAGCTCCAGACGAGATCCCCCAACTACATGCACAAAGAGGTCTACGTCCACATCCTTCGAGCTGAGGATTAAGGATACCGCAAGACAATTTTTTTGATTTTTATCCCACCCACACATTCCCGGAGCACATGATCGAGGTGCTCCGGGTCTTGCGTCCGTAAGATGAGTTGGACTCTTTTTTCTCCCCTCATGAGCACGCCGGGCGCAAAGGCCGGTCCCAGGACCTCGACGTCGCGACCGAGGGCTTTGGCGCATCCGGCGATTTCTCGGGCTTTTCGGGCCAGGTTCCGAGGCTCTCGTCCCTGGAGCAGCACATCGGCCAAAGCTGAGAAGGGCGGATAATTCATCAGGCGTCGAACCCGGATCTCCTGCTTAAAGAACGCCGCATAATCCTGGCGCGCTGCCTCCCGGATGCTGTAATGCTCGGGGAAGGCGGTTTGGATCACGATCTCCGCCCTTTCCCCGCCTGTGTCCGCTAGACGCATCATGAAGCTCAAGGCCAGAAAGGTCCTTTGGGCTGCCCGGAAATCGGAAAAAGCCAGCAGGGCTTCGGGATTTAAGATTCCGATGAGGGAGACCGGGGGAAGCCCCGCCTGGTGCGCCAACAATTGGGTCCCGACCAGAATATCCAGAGTCCCTTCCCGAAACCTCTGAAGGACCCTCTCCCGGTTTTTTTTGCCCGTGACCCTGTCGCTGTCAAAGCAAGCGACGCGCGCCTGGGGGAACAATTTTCTGAGCTCCTCTTCCACAGCCTCCACGCCCACTCCCCTCGGCTCGAGGACTTTGCTCCCGCACTGCGGGCAGACAGCAATCTTCGGCTGGAAAGCGCGGCAGTAATGGCAGACGAGACGCTCCTCTTTTTTATGATAGGCCAGGGATACATCACAACGGCCGCACTTGGGGATATAACCGCATTTCGGGCAGAACAGAAATGAAGCATATCCTCGGCGATTCAGAAATATCAGACAGGGTCGTCGGGCGCCGAGTCTCGCTCCTATGCCGGATACGAGCGCTTGACTGATCAGGCCTTTTTCTGCCTGATCATCCACGATGGCTGCCTGTTTGGGTTCACCGCCATTTTCCAAGGTCAGCAAATATTCGCCCTGCTGGGCCTGGTAGAACGCCTCGACGCTCGGCGTGGAAGAGCCGTAGACCAGGACGGCCCTTTGCCCCGATGCCTTCATCCATGCTCCCCGCCTGGCATCGTATAAAGGGCTTTCTAACTGAAGATAGGATTCATCATGTTCTTCATCGACGATGACCAGTCCCAGGCTGTCCACGGGAGAAAAAAGGGCGGACCGAAGGCCGGCGAGGACACCGGCTTTTCGACTCTGGATCTTCTGCCAAGCCAGTTCTCGGGCGCGGTCGGATAATCCGCTATGGATGAAGGACGCTTGTCCGCCCAACCTTTTTTCAAATTCTTCTTGGAGCGGCGATGCCAACGAGAGTTCCGGAATGAGGAAAAGCGCTCTTTTTGACCGGGCCAGGGCCTCTTGAATGAGAAGGAAATAGGCGGCCAGTCTCTTGGGCCGGGGCCCGAACAGATAAAAAGGGGCGAAAACGTCCTTCTGCATGCCGCTCAGAATCGCCCGGGCTGCGTTCTTCACAGACCTGTCCGCGGAAAAATCCAACTCGAGCTGAGCCGGCGGGCGCCTGATCCGGATTTTTTCACTCGGCCGTCCTGTTTTCGTCTTCCGCTCGACCCGGATCAATCCTTTTTTTTCCATCCGGGCTGCGAGTTGAGAGATATTTTTCACCCCCGTGGTCTTCCTCAGAAAGAAAAGGCTGTACGGTTTTTCCTTGAGAACATCGGCGATTCTCCCCTCGTCCCGGGACAGCTTTTTTTCTCTGAGCGATTCTGCCCCCATCTCCGTCAGAGAGGCCCTGGTCGTGGTTTTGACGATCAGAGAGGGAGCGAGGGATGCCGACAGGAATTCTCCCCACGAGGAAAAATAATAAGAGCTCAGTTGCCGGGTGAAGGCAAGGACCTCCTCGGAGAGCGGAGGGACCGCGTCGATCACGTCCAGGATTTCTTTAAGCTGAACAGCTCGGTCGGGGCTTTCCTCGAAAACCCGGACGATGAAACCCATCTGGGTTTTGCTTCCCAGCGGGGCGATGACCCGCGAGCCGGCTTTTGCCGCGCCCGTCCAGGCGGGAGGAACGATATAGGAGAAACTCTGGTTGAGCGGGAGCGGGAAGACGACTTCGGCGAAAAGGCTCATTTTCTGCCGAGGAGGACCATGACCTTCTGCATGTCATCCCAAACCATCTTCCGGATCTCCCGGTTGCTTTCGTTGCGGATGAGATAGGAGGGATGAAAAGTGGGCATGACCCGGATCCCGCCCCAATCATAAAACTGGCCTCTCAGACTTGTCATCCCCGAGGCGCTGTGGACGAAATAGTCAGTCGCCACCTTTCCCAAGGTGACGATTACCTTAGGTTGGATGGACCGAATTTGCTCGAGCAAGTAGGGCGTGCAGCGCTCGATCTCGTCCCGGTGAGGAGTGCGGTTCTCGGGCGGCCGGCACTTCACGATATTCGTGATGAACACGTCTTTCCGGTCGAACGTCATGGCCTGAATGATCTTGGTCAGGAGCTGGCCGGCCCGGCCGACAAACGGGCGGCCCTGGACGTCTTCATCATGCCCGGGCCCTTCCCCGATAAACATGAGCTCCGCCTCGAGGTTGCCTTCGCCGGGGACGGCGTGGGTCCGTCCCAAAGCCAAAATGCATTTTTTGCAGCCCAGGATCTTCTCATGGAGGGTCAGGATTTTCTCTCGGTCGGGACGGCGGACCGAAGGTGCGCCGGTTTGGGGCGCGGAGACAAAATCCACCCCGATTTCTTTTAAAAAGCGCAGCCGCTCTTCAATGTCTCCGAGAAGTTCGTCAACTTTTCTTGCCAATCAATCCCTCGATTCTGTCCCAAATCAAACGGCTGAGCTCGCGCTTGCTGATTTTGTCTGTCTGCCGGCCTTTGCCACGCGCGTCCAGGATCAAGGCCCGGTTGAAGTCGGAATCAAACCCCAGACCTTCCTCTGAGACATCGTTGGCGACAATGAGGTCCAGGTTTTTCTCCTTGATTTTTCGGAGCGCATGGGCCTTGAGATTCTCCGTTTCGGCGGCGAACCCGACGATTATCTTCCCCTTTTTTCTGGCCGCGATTTTTTTCAGGATGTCAGGAGTCCGGACCAGCCTCAAAGCCTCCGGCAGGTCCGGCTTTTTGATCTTGCGGATGGATGGCGCCGCAAAGGCAAAATCCGCGACTGCGGCGGCCATGACGACGATATCCGCTTCCGGGAAGGCGTTCAGGACGGCCTTCTCCATGTCCTGTGCGGACTGGACCGGAACGAATTCCGCCATGTCAGGCGGAACAAGGTGCACTGGACCCGAGATCAGGATGACGCGGGCACCCCGGAGCAAGCCTTCGCGGGCGATCTCGTATCCCATCTTGCCCGAAGATCGGTTCGAGAGATACCGGACCGGGTCGATGAATTCCCGCGTGGGCCCGGCCGTGACAATCACGGTCTTCCCCTTCAGGCTCTCCCTTATCCCCAGGAGCTCGAAACCGCATCTGACGATCTTTTCGGGAGAGGCCAGGCGGCCCCATCCTTCATCTTGGCAGGCTAAATACCCTTGGTCGGGATCGACGAGTTCCACGCCCCGGGTCCGAAGCCTAGCCAGATTTTCCTGGGTCTGAGGATGAAGATACATCGCCTCATTCATGGCCGGCGCCAGGAGCACCGGCGATTGAACGGCCAGATAAAATGTGGACAGGAAATCGTCCGCTACGCCCCAGGCAAACTTGGCGATGATGTTCGCCGTCGCCGGAGCCACCACGAAAAGACCGATTTCGCGGGCCAGGGAAACATGGGCAACCGACCAGGGCTGGTCGTCTTCAAAGAGCTCGACAATGGTCTTGTGCCCGGAAAGGGAGTTGAACAGGAAGGGGGACACAAGCTTCGTGGCGTTCCGGGTCATGATGACCTGGACATCGCAGTCGCCCCTCTGAAAACCGCGCAAAACCTCACACGCCTTATAAATGCTGATTGACGATGTCACACCCAAGGCAATTTTGGCCATGTCCTCTCCCGATGATCATCCCTGCTCATCCCGCATAGAAACAGGGGAAACGAGGGGATGACTCATTATTTAAAACTTTGAACAATCGTCTGGATGTCTTTCTTGCGGACCTGGAGGCGGCAGCGCGTGCTGAGCATGATGGACTCCAATTCGAGGACGGCCCTGTCGAGCTGGTCGTTGACCACGATATAATCAAAATGGACGTATTCCCGGATTTCGCGTCTAGCGTCCTGGAGCCTCCGCCGGATGACGGCCGGGCTGTCCTCTCCCCTTTCCTCCAGCCTGCGTTTCAGCTCCTGGAAGCGGGGCGGCAGGACAAACACGAACACGGCCTTTTTATATTTCTTTCGGATCTCGGCGGCGCCCTGGACGTCAATATCCAAGACCAGGTCGCCCGCTTTTGCCTTCTGCTCGACCTCCCTCTTCGACGTCCCATAATGCTGGCCGTGGACCACCGCCCATTCGACGAATTTCTTCCGGACAATCATCCTTTCGAATTCTTTTCTGGAGACGAAATAATATTCCCGCCCGTCCTCTTCGGAATTCCGCTTCGGCCGAGTCGTGTGGGAAACCGAAAACTGGACATTGCGCAGGTCGCTGAGGACATGATGGACGATCGTCGATTTCCCGCTTCCCGATGGCCCGGTCACCACAAACAGCACCTTCTCCTCCTCTTACTCCAGGTTTTGCACCTGTTGGCGGATGCTCTCCACTTCGCCCTTGATCAGGAGCCCTTCCTTGGTGATCCCGATATCCTGGGATTTCGAATTCAGCGTGTTGGCTTCGCGATAAAGCTCCTGGGCTAGAAAATCCAGCATTTTGCCGGCAGGCTCCCCTTTTCGGGATGTGACCAGCTCGAGCGCGGCATCGATATGGCTTTTCAAGCGCTGGATTTCCTCAGACACATCATACCTCTGGGACAGGTAGGCGACCTCTTCGGACAGCCTTTCCTCCGAGGGATGGTTTTGTCCGTTCAGGTCTTTCAGCCTCTGCCGCAGTTTTTGCTGGATCAGGCGCGGTTGCTTTTTGACCAGCGTTTCGATCTTTTGGACAGCCCGCTTGACCTTCAGGAGATGAAGCTTGATTTGGGAGGCCGTCCTCGTTCCCTCATCTCTCCGGGACTTGACGACATCGTCCAGCGTGTGGATGAAGCTCCGCTCAAAAAAAGAAATCTCGGACGCGTTGAAGTCCTTCCGCTTGAGCTCCACGATCTGTGGAATCCGGAATATATTGTCCACCGACAGCTTGACATCCCGCTTCAGCCGGGCGGACATCCGGTCAAGGGTGGCGAAGATCTTCTCCAAAAGGCCCTCATTGATGCTGATGTCCCAGCTTGAAGGGTCGGGGAAGCTCAGGTCCAGGCTGACTTCGATCCGCCCCCTGTGAAGCCGGTCCTGGCAGAGAACGCGAAGCCTGTTCTCCACTTCTCCAATGGGGGCACCCTTATAATTCCAGTCGAAAAAGCGGTGGTTGAGGCTCTTGATGCTCACCTTCAGCCGCAGCGTCCGTGAGTCGAACCTCCGTTCGGCAAAGCCCGTCATGCTCTGAATCATTGTTCAATCTCCTCGTCCTCAGGGAACTGAAGGTCGTGCAATTTTTTATAGATGCCCTTTTTCTTCATCAGCTTTTCGTGAGAGCCGGATTCGACGATCTTCCCCTTGTCGATGACCAGAATCTTGTCGGCATTCCGGATCGTCGACAAGCGGTGGGCGATGACAAACGTCGTCCGGTCCTTCATGATCCGGGCCAGCGCGGCCTGGATGAGGCGCTCGGACTCCGAATCCAGGGCGGATGTGGCTTCATCCAGGATCAAGATGGGCGGGTTTTTGAGCAAGGCCCGGGCAATGGCCAGCCGCTGCCTCTGGCCGCTGGATAGAAGCGTCCCTCTCTCGCCGATAGGGGTATCATAGCCGTCCGGAAGCTCCATGATAAAAGGATGGCATTCAGCGGCCGTGGCCGCCTCGATGATTTTTTCCATGGAGATATCGTCCAGTCCGTAGGCGATATTATTGCGAACGTTGTCATTAAACAGAACGATATCCTGGGTGACCAGGCCGATTTGAGAGCGCAACGAAGCCAGAGTCACGTCGCGGATGTCGATGCGATCGATCGTGATCCGGCCGCCGGTGGGCTCGTAGAACCGCGAAAGCAGGTTGATAACCGTGGTCTTGCCGGCTCCGCTCAAGCCCACGAGCGCCACCATCTCGTTGGGCAGGATCTCGAATGTCACATCGAAGAGGACGGGCCGCGCTTCGTCGTAGGAGAAGGTGACATGTTCGAACATGACGTGTCCTTTGATGGAGGGCAGCGGATAGGCCCGCGGACTGTCCTGGATCTGAGGAGTCTCCTGGAAGACCTCCTGGATCCGGTCATAGCAGCCGGTCGCCTGCTGGATGACGCTGTTGGCCCGGCTGAGCCGCTTGATCGGAGTGAACATTAAGAAGATGGCGATCACGAAGGCTCCGAAATCTCCCGGGCTGATGCTGCCGTTGGCGATTCGTTTCGCGCCGACGGCCAGGATGAAGGCGCCGACAATCCCTCCGATGAACTCCATGAACGGCGAGGATAGGCTGGAGATCCAGGCCAGCTTGAGGTTGATCCGGAAATAGCTCCAGCTGGCTTTCAGAAACTTCCGGAGCTCGAATTGCTCCATGGTGAAGGCCTTGACGATCTTGTTGCCGGTGATGGTCTCAAAGATCAAATTGTAGATATGGCCCATTCTAACCTGGCTCTGCTTGCCTTTTCTCTTGAGCTGTCTATTGAAGGCGGCCAGGGGGATGACGGCGAGCGGCGTGATGACGAACACCGACAGGGCCAGGATCCAATCCGTCACGAACAGCTGGACCAAAAGGGCCATCAGGATAAAGGACTCCTCGATCATGTCGCTCATGGCACTCGACACCGCCTGCTGGATTTTGTCGACATCGTTGGTCAGCCGGGACATGATATCGCCCGTCGTAACGTGGTCAAAATAGCTTGATGACTGGTAGAGGATATGGCCGTACAGGTCGTCGCGCATGCTTTTAACGATCTTGTTGCCGACGGCCTTCATCAAGAATGACGAAAGAAAGGTGAACAGGCCTCTACCGAAAATGACAAACACGACGACGAAGGGCAGAACCTTCTTGATGTCCTGCCGGCTGATATGGAACAAGCGCAGGATCAAATCCATGGTTCTGGTCTTGACCACGGCCTTGGACGCGGCCTTTTGCGGCATGGCGTCGGGGGCCTTTTCCGTCACCAGGTGTGGCGCACCAGCCGGGGATTTTTCGACCGAGGCCGTGGGGGCCAATCCGAACATGTCGTTGATGATCGGCTGGACCATATCGACGAAAATATAGTTGAACAGGGCGACAAAAATCATGCAGGCCAGGGAGAGAAGAACCAACTTCCTCTCTCGGAGCGTCAGTTTGAGAAACTGAAACATATCAACCTTCTAGCAGAGCGTACCGGCCATGAGGATTTTCTTGGCGATATCAAAGGCATTGAGCGCCGATCCCCGTGTCAAGTTGTCGGCGACGAGCCAGACCCAGAAGGCCCGGGGCAGCGTTTCCTCTTTCTTGATCCGGCCGACAAAGATTTCATCCTTTCCGGAAACCGAAATAGGAGTCGCCGCGCAGGAATCGCGGAAGGCCGTCATTTTGAAGGGCGGAGCCTCTCTTAAAAGCGCCTCCAAAGTTGCGATATTCGTATCTTTTTCAAGCTCGCAGTAGGTCATCAGCGAATAGGTATGGAAGACGGGAGCTTGGATGATCGACAGGGACAGGGGAAATTCCGGATGCTTGAGGACCCTTTTGATTTCGGAGGCGATCTGCCGCTCGCTGGCACAGAAGCCGCCGCGATCGGGCGTTTCGGTGTGCGACAGGATATTGAAGGCGATCTGCTCCTTGAACACTTTTTTCGAGGGCGGCGCCCCGTTCAGCAAGGCGACACTCTGGCTGGCCAGTTCCTGAACGCCGGCATCGTCAAACGCCGACACGGGCTGAAGGATGACGGACACGGCTTTCGACATGCCGAACCTGGACAGGACTTGGTGAAAAAAATGCGACAGAATAATGGTCACGGGGTGGGGGTTGGCAATGAGAGGAGGGCGTTCTTTGTCCAGAACACCGTCGTTGACTCCGGCGACGAGGAGCGGAATGTCCTGATCAAGGTTAAAGGTTTCGCTGAGGTCGATCGCTCGGAATCCTCGTCTCGCGGCGAGGGCTCCCAGTCTCCGGTTGGTCTCTTTGTCCGAAGCCAAGAAGACGAGGTCCTTTCCCTCCAGGGAATCTTCCTTGAGGCCATGGATGACTTTGGGCTCCTTGCGGAACTCAGTGAGCTTGCTGTATTCCTCTTTGACGTCCGGATCGTAGAATTCAATCTCGAACGGGGCCAGCTTCTTGCGGGTCAGGACACTCCTGATCTCGCTGCCCCGGAGAGAATCGCTCCCGACAAGGGCCAGCTGGAACTTCTTTTGCGCTTTCATCGGCGGGAGGACATGGGTTTTCAGAGAGATTTCTGAAAATCCCGCATCATGACGTACATCCTGTCCTTGAGCGCAAGCTTCCGCTTTTTCAACTCCTTTTCTTTCAGCCGCTCCGAGTCCGTCAGGTACGGTTTTCCCTTGAACTCGGCCAGCTTCTTCTCATGCTTCTGGTGCTCTTCAAAAAGTCTTTTAAATTCGGCATTTTCCTTCAGCATGCGCTCTTTTAAGATAGTCTCATCCATCCTGTCTTTTCCTCCAGGCTAAGAATATCATAATGAATAGGTTATTTCAATTTTAGGCAGACTTGAAAATGGCGATGAGGCGGTCCGACAACGCCGCCCAGGTGAACTCTCGAATCTTCCGCTGTCCGGCCTGGGCCAAGCGCCTGCGAAGCACATCATCGACAATCAGCCGCCTGATCTGGCGGCGCAGCAGGATCGGCCACGCCCAAGGGACAACGAGGGCCGTGTCGTTGTGGAAAGCGAAATCGCGGGTTCCGCTCGGGGTGCAGACGACGGGAACGCCGCAGGCCATGGCTTCGGCCGACGTGTTCGACCAGCCGGCCCGCAACTCCGCGCTGACAAAAATATCTGCCTGGGAAAAGAGCCAGGCCATGCGCTCCTGCGGCAAATCGAGATAAAAATCATGAGGAATGCGCGTTTTTATCATGGCCCGCGGATCGCGCCGGTCCTGGCCGACCAGAGTGTCAAACATAATCAGCCGCAATTGGGGGAACTCTTTAGAGAGGCCATCGACGGCGCGGAGGACATACCGAATTCCTTTCCGGCGCTTATAGATGCGCCCATAGCAGAGGATATTTAAGGTGTCCCGCGGAGGCTTGTCCTGGACAGGATAAAATATCTCGGGGTTGACGCCCCCCGCTGCCTTGACGCAACGAATTTTATATTTCCGTTCCATGCGCCGGCAAATACCCTCGGAATTGCCGAGGAAGATATAGTTCCTTCGAACAACGTCTTTTTCCTTCCGATGACCTTCGAGAACAAAATAGAAATATTTTGCCCGGGCAGGAAGTTGTTCAAACTGGTCTAGAATGGAATATTCGCTGCACAGCCCGATGTCGAATTGTTCATCGCCAAGGGAGGCAAGAGGTCGGGTGACGCCCCGGAACGCCAGCCAGTCCGGCGCCTTCCCTTCTGGGTGGAAAAGAACATAGGCATGTCCCCGTTTTACGAGTTCGTTGCCGATTTCGATATACCGTCGCACCCCGCCGAAAACTTCGACATGCGGCAGCAACGCGGCGATTTTCATGGTCGCTAGCTTCGATTATATTTTTCCAAGCGTTTATAAATTCACGATTCATTCTAACAGAATCGAAGACATTGGAGAAGAAAAAGACAGTATTTCATACTCGATTTAAGAATTGACTTTGGCCGGGGGGATTAATATACTTATTTTCCGCTTTGCTCTCAGATGGCGAGGTAGCTCAGTCGGTAGAGCGAGGGACTGAAAATCCCTGCGTCGGCGGTTCGATTCCGTCCCTCGCCATTCCCCCTGCTCCAAGAATTGGGGTCAAAGCTACTCATTACGCAGATTTGGAATTCCCCGCCTGATTGTGCGTAATGAGTAGCTTTGACCCCGGATTAATCAAGAGATTTGAACAAATCCAGGAGGCGGGAGCGGAATTCAGGCCGTTTCAGGGCGAAGTTGAAAGTAGCCTCGATATAGCCAAACTTGTCTCCGGCATCATACCGGCGGCCCTCAAAAAGAACGCCGTAGACGGGCCGGGTTTCGATCAAGCTTTTTATGGCATCCGTGAGTTGAATCTCGCCGCTCGGGCCGGGCGCGATCTTTCGGAGAATGGCAAAAATATCTGTCTCGAAAATATAGCGCCCTAAAACGGCCAAATCCGAAAAGGCCTTCTCGGGACCCGGCTTTTCCGCCAGGTCTAAGATCTGAAATATCCGGTCGGAAACCTGAAGGGCTCGGACCACTCCGTATTTTTCCGTTCCTTCGCTGTCAATCCTGCCAAGAACGATAACGGGCGCTCTTTTCTCCTCATAAACATCCACCAGCTGCTTTATGCAGGGAATCGGACAATCATAAAGCGTATCAGGATTGAGGACGGCAAAAGGCTCGCCCCCGGCGAACTCCTCTCCCATGAGAACGGCATGTCCGAGGCCCAGCGGCTCTTCCTGATGGATGAAGCTGAAATCGGCGAGGCGCGAGATCCGCTCGACCTCCTTGGATAATTCGGGCGTTCCCTTTTCTTGAAGAAGACCGGCCAGTTCCCGGGAGGGGCGAAAATGCTCTTCGATGACGGCTTTCCTGCGGCTGGTGATGATCCCGATCTGCTCGATCCCGGAAGCGGCGGCCTCCTCGACGGCATACTGGATAACGGGTTTATCGACGACGGCCAGCATTTCCTTGGGCAGCGCTTTGGTCGCGGGAAGAAACCGTGTGCCGAGGCCGGCCGCGGGAATCAGGGCTTTGCGGACTCGCATGTGATGCTCCAAAAAGAAAGAACCTTAGCCGGGGCCCGGGGCATCCTCTCTTCCGGCTAAGGTTCCTGAAATTCTTATCTCTTCTATTTTTCCGCTTAGAACTTGTAGCTCACCGAGATATTCGGGACGATGATCTTCATCGTGTACGTGCCGGGCACGGCGTGGGCGTATTCGGGGTCAAAGAACGGATTTTGAGGATTATTGAATGTCTTCACGAAATCGATAATCCTTTCTTTGCCCATGAGATACTCCAAGCCAAGATCGATCTGGAGCCCATTGAGGTTATAGCCGAGCCCAACTGTTAAAACATTGAAATCATAGTTGGGAAGCAGGATGTTCATCGTCTTATCCGGGGCCGGCGAGGGATCTACATAATAGCCCGCTCGGAAGGCCAAGGTCTCGCTGGCTTTATATTCGGCGCCGAACCGGATTTGCGTGGCATTGCTCCAGTACATGGGCATGATATCCTTGCCGCTGGCCGTCATCAAGGAATTCCAGACAGTGTCTTTATAAACCGTTTTGATCACGTCGATCTTCTTCCAATTGGTGTATTGGACATCCGCCGTGATGATGAGATCTTCGATAGGATAAAAGGCTGCCCCGACAGCGACCCAAGCGGGCCAGGTCACATCCCGGCTCATGTCAGAGCTCGACGGCTGCTGGAGCAGGGCCAAGTTCGAAATGGTGGCACTTCCGCTGAACTTGACCGTACTGCCCGTCCGGAACGTGGCTCCAATACTGAACATGGGGTGGGGCTTGAAGAGCACGCCAACGGTCGCCCCTAATCCCCAGCCCGTCTCGCTTTCCGAATACTGGCCCAAGTCGAAATTTGTAACATAGGGTTGGAAGTCTGCCTTTCCGGCATACATATTGATGTCGAACATCCCGTAGTTGATATTCACGGCGGCGCCGATCGAGAGCATTTCGTTTACTTTATAGGCTAATGTGGGGGCGATCGTAATCAGCCCGACCTTGCTCGACCAATCGATCGTCGTGGTGTTGCCGGAAATAAAAGCGAGCTTCTCGCTCGGCCAGTCTGAGCCAAGCCCAGACGGAGTATAAACTCCGATGGCGGCCACTAGGTTTTCGGAGATGGGATGGATATAAGCGGCCATTCCCCCCAAATAATGCTTGGTTTTTGATTGCGCATCAACGACCTGGCCGGGCCCATAGGGCGGCGGGACAGTCAATTTAAAGCTGCTCGAGGGAATAATATCCGTTCCATAAAAGCCGACGGCCTTTGTCTTGAAATTCGCCAATCCTGCGGGATTCCAGTAGACAGCGCTAAAATCATCGGCGAGGCCGACAAACGCCCCTCCCATGGCCAGGGCTCGTGAGCCAAGGCTGTTGAGGTTCAACCCGTTCGCCACAGCCAGCGTGGAGAGCAGGGCAAACGCTAGAACGCCTGTCAAGATTTTCTTCATCTTAACCTCCTGTGATCGAGTTATCTTTTCTGTTTACAAAATTTTCGCCGGAATGTCAACGGATATATTGGCCGAGGCCGAGAAAATCGATATTTTTTATCGACTTTATTTGGAAAACGTCAATTCGCCTTTGGCGTCCACATCGATCTTGGCCACATCCCCCTCTCGAAATTCTCCGGCCAATATTTTCATGGCCAGCGGGTTCTGGATGTCCTGCTGAATGGTCCTTTTGAGCGGCCTGGCTCCGAAGACCGGGTCATATCCCCTTTCCGCCAGCAGCTCCCTGGCCTTCCGGCTGACATCAATCCCGATCTTGCGCTCCTCGAGCCTCTTCCTGAGGAGGTCCAATTGCAGATCCACGACTTTGAGGATCGTGCCCTTGGACAACGATTTGAAGATGACGACTTCATCGATGCGGTTGAGGAATTCGGGCCGAAAATGACTCTCCAGGATCTTTTTCACCTCCCGCTCCATCACCTCATAATCCTGGCTGAACTCCTTGATGACCTGGCCTCCCAGGTTCGAGGTCATGATGATCAGGGTGTTCTTGAAATCGACGGTCCGGCCCTTCCCGTCCGTCAGCCGTCCGTCGTCCAGGATCTGGAGCAGGATGTTTAAGACATCGGGATGGGCTTTTTCAATCTCATCCAGGAGGATAATCGAATACGGGCGGCGTTTGACCGCTTCCGTGAGTTGGCCGCCTTCTTCGTATCCCACATAGCCCGGCGGCGCTCCGAGCAAGCGGGAGACGGTGTGCTTTTCCATGTACTCGGACATGTCCAGCCTGACCAGGGCCTTCTCCGAGTCAAAGAGAAACTCGGCGAGCGCCCGCGCCAGCTCGGTCTTCCCCACGCCCGTCGGCCCCATAAAGATAAATGACCCCAGGGGGCGTGAGGCGTCCTGGATCCCCGCCCTGGCCCTTCGGATCGTGCCGGAAACCGCCCCAAGGGCATGATCCTGGCCGACGACGCGCTTGGCCAGGTTGGCCTCCATCTTGATCAGCCGTTCCACATCGCCCTCCAGCATTTTCGAGACAGGGATTCCCGTCCATTTCGAGATCACTTCCGCCACGTCCTCCTCGTCCACCTCCTCTTTGAGCATCTTCTTCGTTTTCTGGATCTCGGCCAGCTCGCGGCTCAGCTTGTCCAACTCCTTGCCCGTCTCGATCAATTTTCCATAGCGGATCTCGGCGACCTTCTCCAGCTCGCCTCGCCGTTCGGCATTCTGCTCTTCGATCCTCAGGGCATCTTGCCGCTCCTTGAGCTTCTTGCCGGCATCGATCAGATCTTTTTCCTTTTGCCACTGGGCCTTGAGCCCACCGCTTCTTTCCTTCAGGTCGGCCAGCTCCTTATTCAGCTTGTCGAGCCTCTCCTTGGAGCTTTTGTCCTTCTCTTTTTTGAGGGCTTGCCGCTCGATTTCAATTTGGAGGATCCTGCGCTCGAGCTCATCGATCTCCTCGGGCATGCTATCGATCTCGATCCGGATACGGGAAGCGGCTTCGTCGATCAAATCAATGGCCTTGTCGGGCAGATAGCGGCCGGTGATATAGCGGTTGGAAAGGGTCGCCGCAGCGACGAGCGCCAAATCCTTGATCCTGACGCCGTGGTGGATCTCGTATTTCTCCTTCAGGCCCCGCAAAATCGAGATGGTGTCCTCGACCGTCGGCTCCCCGACATAGACCTGCTGGAAGCGTCGTTCGAGGGCCGCGTCCTTTTCGATGTGCTTCTGATATTCGTTCAGCGTGGTCGCCCCGATACAGTGCAGCTCTCCCCTGGCCAAAGGAGGTTTGAGCATGTTGGATGCGTCCACGGCGCCCTCCGCCGCGCCCGCCCCAATGATGGTGTGCAGCTCGTCGATGAAAAGAATGATCTCGCCCTCGGATTCCTTGATCTCTTTGAGAATGGCTTTCAAGCGGTCCTCGAATTCTCCACGGTATTTTGTCCCGGCCACGAGCGACCCCATGTCGAGCGAGATCAGCCGCTTGTTTTTAAGCGGCTGGGGGACATCGCCGTTGGCGATCCTTTGGGCCAGCCCTTCGACAATGGCCGTCTTTCCCACGCCCGCCTCGCCGATCAGGACCGGGTTGTTTTTCGTCCGGCGGGACAGGACCTGGATGACCCGGCGGATTTCATCCTCGCGGCCGATGACGGGATCGAGCTTTCCCTGTCGGGCCAGAGCGGTAAAATCCCTGGCGTATTTTTCGAGGACTTGGTACTTGCCCTCGGGCTGGGGGTCGGTGATCCGCTGTGTCCCCCGGACGGCCTTGAGAGCTTCAAGCACGGCCTCTTCCGTGACACCGTTTTCGCCCAGAATCCGGCCTGCCTCGGACGATTTGACTTTGAGCATGGCCAAAAACAAATGCTCTGTCGAGATATACTCGTCTTTGAGCTTGTCCGCTTCTTTCTGAGCATCGCTCATGATTTGACGGAGCGCCGAAGACAGAAAGACCTCCGCGCCCTGCACTTTCGGTATCTTCTGGAGAGACGTTTCCAGCGCTCCCAATATTTTTGACTTGTTGGCGCCGATTTTGGCCAGCAGCGAGCCGACGATATTCTCCTCTCGGGTCAGGAAACTCCACAGGAGATGTTCGGGCTGGACTTGCTGGTGCCCCAGCTCCTCCGCTTTGGACTGGGCGGCTTGGAAGGCTTCTTGCGACATGACCGTATATTTATCCCAGCGCATGATCCGTTTCCTTAAAAATGCAACTAAATAGATAGGTTTTCCTGAAGACATTGTCAAGTCCTGGCCCGGGCAAAATTTTCCCCCCTCCCCCCCCTCCCCCCTTGACAATTGCGAAAAAATAGATATTTAATTCTTAATAGAACTAAGCATGGAAGAAATCGAAATCTCGAGCTGGCTGACGCTGGACGCGATCAAAAAGAAGGCGGAAGTCATCGAGAAGGTCGGCAACCTGCAGACAGGCCACAGCATGTCCGTGTTCTGTCAGATTGAGGAGGACTACCTGGAGCTCGTGTACAGCGACTCGACGGCCAATTATCTCCGCCGCTACGAGGATAAGGACGAATTCGAGGTCGGCATCGAGCAGCGTAAAGAAGACGACGGTGAGGCTCGCACCAAAGAGGAGCGCGAGCCCGATGAGGATTATGAGGAAGAGGAAGAAGAGGAAGAGGGCTACGAAGCTGAAGACGAATCCGACAATTATTGATTGAGCTTTTGGATCAGCCGGCCGAGAAGGTTCAGCGCGGCTAGGGGGGTTAAAGAGGCGACATCGCAGGAGGCGAGTTCGTTTCGAATCTCCCTGAGGATTTCCTGCTCCCGGTCTTCCTGAAAAAGGAGCATTTGGTTTTTATCACGGTTCTTCGGGGTCTTGTAGGCGATCCGGGGCTGCCCGGCCTCGTCCAGCTCTTGCTTTTCCAAGTTGAACAGGATTTCCCGGGCCCGGCCGACGACATCCGGCGGAATGCCGGCCAGCTTGGCCACATGGATGCCATAGCTCTGGTCGGACGGCCCGGCCACGATCTTCCTCAAAAAAACTACCTCCTCCTTCCATTCTTTGACCGCCACATGGTAGTTTTTGATCCTTTTAAAAGTGAGGGCCAGCTCAGTCAGTTCATGGTAGTGGGTGGCGAACAGCGTCTTGGCCCGGATTTCCTCCTTCTCATGGAGAGACTCGGCCACCGCCCAGGCGATGCTCAGACCGTCGAAAGTGCTCGTTCCGCGCCCGATTTCGTCCAGCAGGATCAGGCTCTTGGGCGTCGCGTTATTCAAGATATTCGCGGTTTCCAGCATTTCGACCATGAACGTGGACTGGCCGACGCTCAGAAAATCCATGGCCCCGATCCGGGTGAAAATCCTGTCGACGGCCCCGATCAAGGATTCCTGGGCGGGGACGAACGAGCCCAGCTGGGCCAGGATGCAGATCAGGGCGACCTGGCGGAGATAGGTGGATTTTCCTCCCATGTTGGGGCCGGTGATGATCAGGATCTGGTCATCCTCCCTGTCCAAAAAAGCATCGTTAGGAATAAAAGGCTCCGCGTTGGCCACTTCGACGACCGGGTGCCGGCCGTTCTTTATTCTGATGATATCCCCGGCGTTGACTTCGGGCCGGAAATAATTTCGCCGGGAGGCAAGCTCTCCCAGGGCCATGTGGACGTCCAGCGCGGCAATGTCCGAAGCGATCCTCTGGAGCCGGACCGTCTCCGCGGCGACCTTCTCGCGGACCTCGATAAAAAGCTTGTACTCGAGCTCGCCGATCCTCTCCTCGGCATGCAGGACTTTTTCCTCGTATTCCTTCAGCTCGGGGGTCAAATAGCGCTCGGAGCTCACGAGGGTCTGCTTGCGGATGTAATCGGCAGGGACCTGCGGCAGATTCGGCTTGGTCACTTCGATATAATAGCCGAACACTTTGTTGTAGCGGACTTTGAGCGAAGAAATGCCCGTCCGTTCGCGCTCCTTTTTCTCAAGAAGCGCAATAAAAGATTTCCCGGAGCGGCTGACCTCCCTCAGGTCATCCAGGTCCGGATGAAAACCGTCTTTGATCATACCGCCCTCGGTCAGCAGGAAAGCGGGTTCATCAAGAATCGCCCGGTCCAAAAGCTCGACAATATCCCGGGCGTTGTCCCAGCGGCTGCGGATGTCGCCGATCAGCGCGCTTTGAAAGGGCTCGAGCAAAGAAAAAATCTCCGGCAGAGGAAGGAGTGATTTCTTGAGAGCGACGAGGTCGCGCGGATGGGCGGCGGCCAGAGAAATCTTCCCGGTCAGCCGCTCCAGGTCCAGGATGCCTTTCAGGCTTTCTCGGAGCTCCTGGCGGGTAATCGCATCCTTGGCCGCCTCTTCCACGGCGTTCAAGCGGTCATTGATCTGGGCGCAATCGAGGAGCGGCTGAAGAAGCCGGGCCCGCAACAGGCGGCCTCCCATCGGCGTCACCGTGAAATCGATGATGTCGAGAAGGGAATTCTCGACCCGTCCGTCCCTGAAGTTTTTTATCAGCTCGAGGTTCCGAATCGTTGCCGCGTCAAGGACCATGTGGTCGGCGGAATGGCTATAAGAAATCTTATGAACGAGGGCCAGGGAATCCTTGCGAACTTTTTTGAGATAATAGAGCAGGGCGCCCGCCGCGGAAACGGCCAGGTTTTTATCCTCAATCCCAAAACCGGCCAAAGACTTGACGCGAAAATGGTCCATTAGGTAATTTTTGGCCTGCGAAAATTCGAAGGCCCAGGCCTCGACCGGACTTTTGAGCACGGTATACAGGTCGCTTTTGGCTAGCACCCGGGTCACCGATTCCTCATCACCCTCGGGAAAGACGAGCTCCTTCGGGGATATCTTATAAAGCTCGTCTGTGAGCGCTTTGATATCCTGACCGTTCCTTTGAGTGACCTTCATCTCCCCGGACGTCAGGTCGATCAAGGCCAGTCCCCAGCCGTCGTCTTGACTCGACAGGGAAGCGATATAGATATTTTCTTTGGCGGTCTCGAGCTCGACCTCAACGGCCGTTCCCGGCGTCAGGACTTTGATCACTTCTCGTTTGACCACGCCTTTAGCTGTCTTCGGGTCTTCGACCTGTTCGCAGACGGCGACTTTGTATCCACGCCTCAAAAGCTTGGCCAAGTACGAATTGACGGCATGGTAGGGAACGCCGCACATGGGGACCTTTTGGCGCGAGGTCAATGCGATTTCGAGGACGGCCGAGCCGATCTTGGCGTCCTCATAGAACATTTCGTAAAAATCGCCCAGCCGAAAAAATAGGAGCGTGTCCTGGTGCTGCTTCTTGATCCGGAAATACTGCTCCATCATCGGCGTAACGGAATTTTTCTCAACCATCCTCGGCCTTTAAGATTCCTCCGTGTCTTTTTTTCTAGCCCGGACGAAGTAGCCTTCGACGATCCGATCCTGCGGATAATAATTCCAGACTAAATTCCAGAATCTGCTCTTCAGGACCGGGATGATCTCCACCTCGAAGCCCTCCAGCATGTCCTTGAGAGCCAGGTCACTGAACCGGTAATATTCCGTGCCGTGGCGGGGAAAACAGAACGGAACGGTGAGATAGAGGCGCCCTCCGGGCTTAAGAACACGCCTGATCTCTGCGACGGCCTGATGGGGATCGCGGAGGTGTTCCAACACGTCAAGAGCGAGAACGGTGTCAAAGCTTTCCCCTCGAAGCCCGGTCCGGCCTTGGATATCCGTCAGCAGGTCGGGCCGGCATTCGGGGTTGATATCGAGCCTGACAGCTTCTCGGCCATACGTTCGCCATCCGCATCCCACATCCAGGACCTTCCCCTGTAAGAGCAGATGTTTCTTGAGAAGCTTGTCCCTCCGTTTTCGCCAGTATGTCTTTCCCTTGTGTCGCATCGCTGCAAATGGTTTTTCTTACTCCCGCATTATATGGGGAACCGGCCCGGTTATCAATACTGGAACGCTTGACGCGGAAACTTGCCGTGGTGCAATATTTTTGGTATGTTTCGGAAAAATGGCGGGTGAACCATGAAAAATAAGGTTCTGACTTTTATCTTGGTTTCTGGATCGTTTTTGCTTAGCGTCGGGCCATCGAAGCCTCAAACAGCGACCGCTGAACGAGAAATCCGCTATTCGCCGAGGCCGGCCGCCGTGGAAACGCTGCGCTTAAATCAAATATCCCTTAACGGGATGTGGCTGTTTCATTCGTCACCGCCAAAAGATTTTTGGACGAACAAAGAAAAGGGCGCCACGGGCTGGAAAAATATCCAGGTCCCCGGCGATTGGACGATGCAGGGCTTTTCCGTGACCCCGAACACTCCTGCGGGCTATATGAAGACAGTCGAAATTCCCGCGGAATGGAAAGACGGCCGCATCAAGCTGCGCTGCGACGGGGTCCAGAGCGATGCTAAAATCTGGGTCAACGGCCGCTTCGCCGGGGCCCACCAGGGCGGTTTCACCGCCTTCGAGCTCGACATCACAAAATTCTGCATTCCCGACGCCAAGAATACGATCAGCCTGAGCGTCCAGAATGAATCGCTGGCCGACGAGCTGGCCAGCGCTACGCAATATGCCGCCTACCAATTCGGAGGAATCACGCGGAAGATCTATCTCTTGGCCCTCCCGGCATTGAATCTATCCGCGCTCAAGATCGAAGCAGACCTGGATGACAGCGGTCAAGATGCCCGGCTGAAAATTCACTGTTCCGTGGCGAATGAAAGCGCCCAGAAGATGGACAATGTCTCCGTCCGGTTTGCGCTGTCGGACCCGGGACAAAGGTCAGTCCCCCTTGAGACGGATAACCTCGCGCTATCAAACCTCAACGCCGGCGAGCGGATCGATCAAACATACGAAGCGAAGATCTCGAGCCCCAAAAAATGGGATCCCGAACACCCCAACCTCTATCTGCTCACCGCTGAATTAAAATGCGACGGCCGGACGCTGGAAACCGTCCGGCAACGGTTTGGCTTCAGGGAGGTCAAGGTATCCGGAAACCGGGTGTTTGTCAACGGCCGCCCCATCAAACTGCGGGGTGTCAACCGCCATGAAACCCATCCGCTCCTGGGCCGCAGTCTGAATGCCCACCTTTGGCGCCGGGACGCAGAGCTCTTCAGAAATGCCAATGTCAATTATATTCGTACATCCCATTATCCCCCGGCTGAGGAATTTCTGGACGATTGTGACGAGCTGGGCCTGTTCGTCGAGTGCGAAGCGCCGCTGGTCTGGGTCGGACACGGCGCCAACTCCAAGTGGCAGAAAGACGACCCTCAGGCGAAGAGCATCTATCCGCTCATCCGGCAGGCGGTTTCGGAAATGATCGAATTCAATCGCAACCACCCGAGCATCATCATCTGGTCGATGGCCAATGAATCGGCGTGGGGACCGAATTGGGCGGAAGCCAAAAAAGTCACGGACGGCCTGGACCCTACCCGGCCGAAGACATTTCACGACCAGGCTGTCGGCAGCTACAACAATTTTGGAAGCGGGTCCATGCCCATTGGCAATTATCATTATCCGGACGAGAAGATGGTCGGCGACATGATGAATTTTGCCCGGCCGATCCTGTTCGGCGAGTATTGCCACATCAACTGCTACAACCGGCAGGAACTCGCAGCCGACCCCGGCGTCCGGGACGAGTACGGAAGGGGTTTCCGCCGGATGTGGGAAAAGATGTGCGCCGCGCAGGCCTGCCTGGGGGGCGCTATCTGGGCCGGCATCAATGATATTTTCTTTCTGCCTTCGGGAAAGACGGTGGGCTACGGCGAATGGGGCATCATCGACGGCTGGAGGCGCGAGAAGCCCGAATACTGGCACGTCAAAAAATCCTACTCGCCGGTCCAACTGGACACGGAGAAAATTGGAGTTCCGGCCAAGGGAGAATCCATTAAGCTGCGGGTCACGAACCGCCACGATTTCACGAACTTTAATGAACTGAAAATCGAATGGCAGATTGAAAAGGAGAAGGGAACAGCGTCCATGGATTTGGGACCGCATGCGACCGGCATTCTGACAATCCATCCAAAAACAGCCAGCCTGGACGGCCAAAAGCTGCTCCTGAATTTTACGAGCCCCAGAGGCTTTCTGATCGACAGCTATAAAATTATGATCGGAGAAGAACGCCTGGCCCCATTTCCTTTTAGGACGCCGGAACGGGGCGCGCTCAGCCTTAACCAAGCCGATGACCGTTACGCCGTCAAAGGAAATATTTTCAGTTATTCATTAGATAAAAAGACGGGAAGGATTCTAAACGCAGAGGTCGACGGCCATCCGCTCTTGATCGGAGGTCCGGAGTTCATGCTGCTCGGCCAGGCCACGGGACCTTGTGTTACGGACTACAGCCTGGACATCAAGCCTCTAAACGATGTCTGCCATGACTGGACGGCCGAAAGCGTCGAAGTGAAAGAGGCGGCCGATGCCATGACTTTTATGGTCAAGGGGAAATATCAAGAAGCCTCCGGCTGGTATCAAATCAAAATCGACGGATCGGGAAACATGGACGTTGAGTACGAATTCACCTCCCAGGCGAAAATCAACCCCAGGCAGTACGGCATGGTCTTTTACTTGCCCCGAGAATTCCAGGCATTGAGCTGGAAGAGGAAGGGCCAATGGTCCGTCAATCCCGACGATCACATCGGCCGGCCCGAGGGAATAGCCCGGGCCGTCATTCCCGGCGCCGAATTCAAATTCAGAGCGGCGCCGAGCCATGGCTGGAAAGACGACATGAATGAGCTGGGCAGCAATGATTTTCGCTCGACCAAGGCAAACCTGTTCTGGTCAGCCTTGACATCCGACCAGGGGTATGGGCTTTGGCTTCATTCGGACGGGCGGCATGCCTCTCGCTCGTTTTTAGAAAAAGACCGCGTCGGGTTCCTGGCGGCCGATTTCAACACGGGTGGAGGCGATTTATTCTATGCCGGCCATCATAAAATCGATGACCGGCCGCTCGAAAAAGGCGATCGGATCAAAGGAGCTTTTCGGCTGAGCCTCGTCGTCCCCGGCTCACAGGGTCCCGGAGGCCTGTCAAACAAGGCTCATAGCTTGAGCGTCAGCCGGTACCGATAGCCCAAGTCTCGCATATGAAATTTCAGCGACTTGATGACCCTGATTTCCGGCAAATTCCATTTGGCGATACACGCATAGACTTCCTTGTGGCCCTGCCGGAGGGCATAATCGATGATCTTCAGATGGAGCGCCTTGGAAATGCCCTGCTTCCTGTACGGTTTGGAGACAAATGTGATTTGAAGATAAAATTCCGGCGGCGTCCAGCCCGGAGAAACCGGAAGGACGTCATACATGTTGTCGATCTCCGGCGCGCCCAGTGACGCGTAGCCCATGAGATAGCCGACGATTTTCTTATCCGCAACCGCCACGAACGTCTTGTATTTATTTCCCGGCCTGAGATATCGGCTCCGGTAGTCATCGACTCCGGATTGGATGCTGACGGCATGAAACCTCTCGGCCAGCTCCGCCTCCAGCTCCCGGACAAGGGCCAGGATCTGCTCCTCGTCCTCGGGCCGGTATTCGCGGACGCTAAATTGGATGCGCTTCTTCTTCACGATAATAGCCCAATTTTATAAAGAAAAACTATTTTATTCAACCGAACAAATGGGATGCCGTCTCAGGGCGGAGCGGATCCTGCTTTTATAGCTGGGCGAAGGGTATGCTGCGTAAAAACCCGTCTGAGGACGGAGCGGGCATGGTTTCTCTCCGAAGGAGAGAAGAGCGGAGGACGAAGCCGAGCGGATTTTGAGGATTTGTGTATCTAAACACAAATCCTCGGGGATTCCAAAGGGGTATGCCCCTTTGGTCGCAGGACGAAAGTCCGAGAAGGGGAGGCAGGGAGCGAAGCGAACGTTGGAAGGGGTCTTCCCCTCCAAAGTGCGCAAGTGGGAAAATCCGCGTGGTTTTGAGCAGTATACCCTGAGCCCTCCAATTTGACATTTAAAAACGCAGTATAGTAATCTGAATTTTCATGAATACGCCGAACCTGCTGACCTCGGTCAGGATCGCCCTCGTCCCGCTCCTCATTGTTTTTCTCCTCTCGGCGTTCAAAGGCCATGAATGGGCGGCCCTTTCGGTTTTTCTGGTGGCTTCCCTCACGGACACTGTGGATGGATTCTTGGCGCGGCGGAACGACAAGATCACCACGCTCGGCCAGCTCCTCGATCCGATCGCCGATAAGCTCTTGATCACATCGGCCCTGATCTGCCTTGTCCAATCCCGGGCTGTGGCGGCCTGGATGGCCATCATCATTATCGGACGTGAAATCGCCGTCACGGGCATGCGGGCCATCGCCGCTTCCAAAGGCGTGATCGTGCCGGCCTCCTGGCCCGGGAAGGTCAAAATGACGCTGGAGACGATCACCATTTCTTTCCTGATTTTGGGAAAAGGCATCCTGGGCAAGCTCGTCCTCGTCGGTGACATCGGGCTTTGGCTGGTGCTCGCCTCCGCGGTTTACTCCGCGGGCGAATACTTCATCAAATACGGACCGCGCCTGCTCTTCGAACGCTCAGAACAGTGAAGCCCTGGTTTTTTCTAAAGAGTCAGGGTCTTCAACATTCCAGGTCGTGAACGGATGCGACCATGACCGTCCAATCCTCTTGATCAATCCCGTCAAGACCTTGCCCGCCCCCAGTTCGATAAAGGCATCGATCTTCTCACGGCCGAAAAGCTCCATAGACTTATACCACAGGACTGGCCGGCTGACCTGTCTCTTTAAAGAATCCCGGGCTTCTTCCCCCGTCCGAATGATTCTGGCATCTATGTTCGTGAGGATGGGAAACGTCAAAAATTGAGATTTCCTTGCCTTTACTGTTCTTCTATAAATCCAATTTTTTCGATACGCACAAATCCTTTTCCCCGCTTGAAGAGATGTTTTGAATCGGAAGTCAGCTGGTCGCCTTCCCCCCAATTATCTATTTTGTATTTCGTCAGCTTGGTCCCGTCCCATTTCTCAGATAACTGAACACTCTTGGCCACCCGGATTCCAGTTTTGAATCCAAACGCGGTAAAAATTAGATCATCATTTTCAAGCGTGATGTCCACACCGTTATGAAGAATATTCCATAATCCAGCCTTGGTGTCATGAGATTCTTGCCTGAAGACGATATTTCCAGACCGCCACTCCACTATAGCTACGCCTGCCAGGAACTTACGAGCCTCAATATTGACAACGCGATATTGAATGCCGACATAGTTTTCATCGACCGGATTTATGGATCTGATGTTGCCGCCGATGTTGTCGATTTTCCAGAGGACTGTCTCCGGATGAAGATAGGTCCGGAGGTACACCGTAGCCCCGAGCGCGATCAGAAAATGGCCGCCCTCACCGATCGGAAGAAATCCCGAAAAGCCCCTGCCGGACGGAGGTCCAACAGTAATCTTTTCCTTGCCGGTTTCCCCGTCTATAATCGAGACCGTTCCGACGAATTCCCCTGGGGAGCCTATTTCTTGGTATCCTAAACCGATTTCTTTTCCCATCAGCGCGGGCCAGGGCCACCGCCCCTTGGTTCCGGTTTCGAAGAGCTGTCTCCCCTGCGAATCGAATACAGTTATTTTTTCTATAATTTCTCTCTGATTGCTTTCCATGAGAATAATCTTATCGTCTCTCGTTAGTCGGGGAAATTTGGGTTTTGCAAACGCTAGCTCATTGATTAATCGGTCATCCTTGTCGAAAATCAGGAGCCTTGATGAAAAATTACCGTAGCGCGCAATCTCACGTGGAACGTCCTGCCAGATGACAACAACCTTCAAGCCGCTGTCGGAGAATGCGGCATCTCTAAAACCCCATCCCGGTGGAATCTTGCATTCAAAAGCATCTTTAGCTCCCATAAACGCCATTGTAAGAATCAACATAAAAATAAGGAAAAATATATTTTTTAATTTCATATCGACCTCCATGCTTTCAACAATCACCTATTTTATTAAAAGGATTCTGGACCACACCGTCAACTTTATATTGAAAATGCAGATGAGGACCACTCGATGCCCATCCTGTATTATCAGCTTTGCCAATAACGGTCATGCCCGCTACAACGCTAGCTCCATTTTGAAGGGAAGGCTGCTCAGCCAAATGACAATATGTCCAAATTCCTCCACTGGCATCCTTAATTTCAATCCACCAACCACCGGCACCACTCGCATTAGCTGCCACATCGTTTACTGTCCCATTAACTGCGCTGTATACCGGCTGGTTCATTATAGCATCTGCAGGTATAGTACCAAAATCGATTCCTCCGTGTGCATCGGAAAACTCCTGTGTAATTACCAAGTTATCCAATCTAATTAACGTATTTCGCCAACAGTCTATAAATCCATCATGATTTTGATCATAAATATTTTGTTGCCCTCCCCCGCCTCCTCCGCCCGGCTCCTGAGGTTCCCCGCCGCCACCGCCTCCTTCCGGGGGGTCATCCCAATACCAGTATTCGTTCCAGCCACAAATGTAGCCCGTAGTGGTACGAGTGCCGGTCTGCCCGAATTCATCTTGGTATTCAGTTGTTATCGTATATTCACTGCATTCGTATCTCCATTCAACTCGTATAGCTGGCCATAAGAGCAGAGAAAAAACCGTCACAACTGAAATTCCAGATAAAAATATCAATATTTTTCTTTTCCCCATCGTAACTCCTTCACAAAAAATTCCCTTTCATATTATAAGAACCGGAAAAAGCCGAAATTTTTATCACTTTTTTAAAAATATTTTCATAAAGATATATCGTCGCTTAAGGCTTATCTATTAGCTCAGGGATTTTCCGGCAGCTAGATTCTTACTTTTCAGCGGAACAGACAGTTCAATCCATTAGGGGCCGGAGGCTGCCTCTGAGAATATTTATTGGTCCGAGCGGCTTTTCCCACGAGGCGATCAATCGCAACGAGCGTCATGCCGGTCCTGGGACGCAAAGGCCCCCGCCTCATTTCTCCTTTTTATCTTCTTAGAGCTTTGGCTACTCAAGACGATCACCATTTCTTTCCTGATTTTGGGAAAAGGCATCCTGGGCAAGCTCGTCCTCGTCGGTGACATCGGGCTTTGGCTGGTGCTCGCCTCCGCGGTTTACTCCGCGGGCGAATACTTCATCAAATACGGACCGCGCCTGCTCTTCGAACGCTCAGAACAGTGAAGCCCTGGTTTTTTCTAAAGAGTCAGGGTCTTCAACGTTCCAGGTCGTGAACGGATGCGACCATGACCGTCCAATCCTCTTGATCAATCCTGTCAGGACCTTGCCCGCCCCCAGTTCGATAAAGGCATCGATCTTCTCAAGGCCGATGAGCTCCATAGACTTATACCACAGGACTGGCCGGCTGACCTGCCTCTTTAGAGAATCCCGGGCTTCTTCGCCCGTCCGAATGATCTTGGCATCCACGTTCGTCACGATGGGAAACGTCAGGTCCTTGAATTCCACATTGTCTAAATCCACAGCCAGCCTTTCTTCGGCACTCTTCATCAGCGCCGTATGAAACGGAGCGCTGACGGGTAGCATCACCGAGCGGGGCGGCTTGGCCGTCTTCAGGGCCTCTTCGACGGCCTGCTTATGGCCGGCGATGACGAGCTGTTCCTGGCTGTTCCAATTGGCGATCTGGACGACGCCAGCCCGGACCTGGGACACCGCTCGGCTCAAGTCTTCAAAGCTCATGCCGAGGACCGCGGCCATCGCTCCCTGTCCGACGGGCACGGCTTCCTGCATGTACCTGCCCCGTTGATGGACCAGCCGTATCGCGTCGTCGAAGCGGAGCGAGCCGGCCGCCACGAGCGCCGAATATTCGCCCAGACTATGGCCGGCGGCCATCGCCGGTTCCTTCCCCAGCAGCTGGAAAACGATGGTGCTGACCAGGAGAAGGGCGGGCTGGGTATTCTGCGTCAGGCGCAGCTCCTCGTCCGGTCCCTCAAAACAGAGCCTGGAGATTCCGTAGCCGAGAATCTCGTCGGCCCGGGCGAATAATTCCCGCGCCAGAGAAGAATGTTCAGAAAAACGTTTTCCCATTCCGACGGCCTGCGAACCCTGTCCGGGGAACAAGAAAGCGGTGCGGGTCATAAAACCTCCTTGTATTTTTTTAGGCAATCCGTCCGGATTTCAATCTCGGCCTTCTTCCTCAGGTTTTTAATCCAGAGCGCCACCTGCGCTTCGACTTTGGCTTTCTTGATCTCCGATTCGATCGTACTCAATATTTCGACCATGGGACGTGGCTCCAGGCCCAATGCTTTCCGGGCCGGGACATAGCTCTCGGCGTAGTAGGCCTCGATTTCCTTCAGGGTGACGGCCGCAGTCTGGAGGAATCGACTGGCGATAATGGTTTCGCACATGACCTTCTCCTCCAAGTAAGACTTGAGGTCATCGACCGCCAGGCCAAAGCCCGCCAGTTCGGTGCGCGTTTTTTCCGGCCCGAGCCGTCCCACGAGGCTTTGATAGGCCTCTTCCACTTTTTCCCTGTCCGCCGGCATTTTTTCCGCGGCGAGATCGATCACGACTTTCTGGTCGATCATCTTGTTCAAAAGAAAGGACAGGCGGTCCATCTCCTCGGGTTTCTCCTCAATCGAAAAGACGCCGAACGCATCAACGACCCGGAGTTCGGTGAGCGTAATGACCTGTGTATTGACGACAGCGACGATGCAGTCCACGACCCGGGATTGGCCGGAAGAGGGACAGCGTACGGCAAAGAAAAGACAGCACCCCCCCAGGAAGCCCGCCAGGATCGTTCGTTTCATATCGTTCAACTCAGAAAACATTCCCGATCGTGATGAAGACAAGAGGCTGGGCCCGGCCCGTCGGGGGGTTTAGGTTCCAGCCGAAATCGAGCCTCAGCGGCCCGAGAGGCGTGCGATAACGGATGCCGATCCCGAGCGCATCTTCAAGGTCGCCAACACTGAAGTCCTTGCGCCTGTAAAAGACATTGCCTTTGTCATAAAAAACGACTCCGGCAAGATTGGGCAGAGTCGAAAACAGGGGAAAGCGCAGCTCGAAATTGAGGATAAAGAGCGCTTTCCCTCCAATCGGTTTTAGCGAATTCGCGTCTCTGGGGCCGAGTTGGTCAAAGGGCTCTCCCCGAAAGCTATTGCTGCCTCCGCCGAAGAATCTCTCATGGATGGGCATCCGCCCCATGCCGAAGCCGACGCGAGCCGTCAAGCTGAAGTTCCAACGGTTAAAAACAGGAAAAAATTCCTGGAATTTCCCGAACATCTTCAAAAAATCCGATTCCACATTGAACAAAGGATAAGCCCATTCCGCGACAAGGCTCAGGAAATAACCCTTCTCCGTGTTGAACGGGTCGTCGCGGCGGTCCCTGACCAGGCTCTCCGAGATCGATGTCTTGGAAGAAGGGAAATGCTGCCGGTCGACCTCAGACTCCGCGACATCGAGAAAGGTAAGGGTCGTTCGCGCCCATTGCAGCGTCGTCAACGAGACCCAGTTTTTGCCTAGCGTTTTGATTCCGGTGAAACTGGCCCCTCTCTGGTCATAGCCGTAGCTGACGCGCTCTTCCCGTTCCAGCCAGCCGTTCAGCGCCGTCTGGACTGGCAGGCCGAAAAAGTACGGTTGCTCCCAAGAAACCACGCCCCGCTTTTCGACCAAGCTGAACTGGGTCACAAAGCTGAGCTGGGAGGCGCTGCCGAAGATGTTGCTCCGGATGAACTCGACCGTCCCTCGAGGGCCGATTCCATTCTTCCAGATCTCCGCATTTTGGGGCGGGTTCTTCGTTTCCAGGCCCACGCCCAGGCCGATATAATTGCGCTCCCCTTCCCTCAAGTTAAGGATGAGGTTTTCCGAATCCGGAGTCACGGAGATTTCTTCGGCCTTGACCTCGGAGAAGATCCCCAATTTTTCCAGGTTTCTTCTCGTTTCCAGGATGCGGTCCGCGTACGCCCAATCCCCTTCCTTAACCCGGAGCTCTCTGATGATCGTGTTTCTCCGGGTTACGACGTTGCCGGTAACCACGATTTTTTCGACCCGGACTCTCCGGCCCTCCTGGATGTCAAAATCCACGTTGAACAGATTGGCGCCGGCATTTTCGACCCGGGCCGAGATTTTCGTCCCCCGCACGCCCTGATTGAGATAATAGTTTTCCAGCCGCTCGATATCTTTCTGGACGTTGGGCTGAAAATATGGGCCATCCCCGACGCTCTTGATCTGGGCCAGAAGCGTCTGCGGACTGAAAAGCGCCGCTCCGCTGAGGCCGACCCGGCCGATCTTCTGCTGCGCTCCCTCTTCAATGAGAAAAACAGCCGTCATGTATTCGTCAATGAGCTTGAAATTCAGGTCGGCCCGGGTCTCATGGAATCCTTTTGTCGCGTACAGGTTCTCGATCTGCCTGGGCATATCAAAAACCTTTTCTCCGGGGATTCCGCCCAGCAAGGGAATATCGGGGCCGATCCCCAACTCGGCTTTGACCTGGGCGGGCGTGAAATAATGAAGGCCTTCGAACGACGGCCCAAAAATTCTGTATTTTCTGCCGGGATTGACCTCATGGATGATATGGATTTCATCGGCCGATTTAGCGATCGAGGACTTGGCGGAGGCAAAGACGTAACCTTGGCTCCTGAGAGAGGAGAGGACTCTGGCTTCCGACTGGAGGAGTCCCCATTCCTCGAAAACCCTCTCTTCCCAAATGGGCCTGACCAGCGCCTCCGGAACTTTGGTGCCCGTGATTGTCACGATGATGCGTTCGTTGGGAACCACTTCGATGGACAGGGACACGCTCCGTTTGTCCTCATGAAAAACCGGGTCGGCCAGGGTCACCTCCGCCCGCGGATATCCGGTCGAAAGGAAATACTCCTTGAGCCGGACGAGGTCCTCCTCCAACTGCCGGGGAATGTACAGTTGTCCTTCCCGGCTTGTCATTCTTTTTTTTAAAATTGACGGCGCTACGGAAAGATTTCCCGGGAATTCAATGCTTTGGATGGCATAGCGGAGGCCGGGAGAAATGTCAAACGCGACATCGACAAGAGGCTCGGTCGGGGCTTTCTCCGCCCGGGCATTGATCTTTGAGTTTAGGAATCCCTCTTTTTTCAGGGCCTCGGCCAATTCCTCTTTGGCCCGGCCCACTCGGTCCTCCGAATAAAAGCCTTCCGGGCGCAGCGAATACAAACTCTCTCTCAGCTTCTTTTGAGAGAGTCCTTTTTCTCCAAGAAACGCGATGTTGCGGGTGACGAGCTTTCGGGTCAGGAGGAACGTGAGCCGGACCTCGGCCTGGCCTTCTTTGAGGACCTGGACATCGGAAAATAGCCCCGTTTTAGAAACCTGCTTGATCGTGCTGCTGATTTTCTTCAAAGAATAGGGCTCTCCGGCCGAAATGGGAATCAAGGCAGCGATCTCCGGCCCTGCCGGAGCTCGGTCCACCTGGACAGAAACGCCGGTGATCACGGGGACGGCGTCCTCGGCCGGCACCGCGCCGGACAGAGCCGTCGCAGCCGCCAGCACCAGGGCCGAAAGCAGCGCCCTAAAACCTTTTGCGAATCTTGGCATCGAAGCTTATACGTCCTCTCTCATCACGCATGCCGACAAGAGAAAAATTGTCCCTGAACTCCCATTCCATGCGAACAATTTCTTCCCGTTGGCTCGTCAGGTTGGTCGAATACAGCAGGATGATGTTCCTGGAAATTTTCTTGCCAATGGTCAGCCGGGCCGTCATTTCCGTCGAGGCACCCAGGACAAAAGGATCAATCCGGAATCGGTCAAGGCTGAACAGTTTTTCAGCGCGTTTTTTGGCCTCCTCCGCGATCTGGAAAGACAGAAGCGATCCCGTGCTGAGCTGGGAGCTTGTGTCATAGGAATACGTCCTTTTAAAGGATTCGCCCAAGGCCAGCAGGGCCAGAACATCTTCCGGGGGCAAGGGCGGGGACGAGGCGAATTCGGGCCGAATATGGTTCACGAGCCCGGACAACGAAAACGTGACTCGGTAGTCCTTGATAAAGGTCTCTCCCCGGAAATCCAGGTAGGGTTCGACCGCAGTCGGGTTGAAGAAGCTCAACCTGGCCCGCAGGACCCGGAATTTTCTGTCCTGGAAGTTTACGTCTCCCCTCAATCCCTCGATATCGCCCAGGACAATGGGGGAGTCCACGCTCCCGGCGATGGTCAGGTCAAACCGGCCCTGGATCTTGCCGAGAGAATTCTCGATCACGGCGTTATCGTCGGCATGAAGGCGAATGTCCAACGTCAAATCATCGAAGAGACCCGGTTCCTTTCTCGCCTCGATGTACGGCGTCGAAGAGAAGCTGAATTTCTCCCCAATCTCCCTCCGCCAGGAAAGCTGTTTGATGAGAAAATTCCCGGAAAGGGTAAAACGGCTTTCGTCGCGGAGGAGCCGCAGGGAGCCGTCGGCCAGGGCGCGCGTCCGCTCCAAGAGCGAGAGGACCATGTCCTTGCCCTCGGCGCGGAGGTCCAGCAATTCCAAGCCGCTCTTGCCGAAGCGGATCTCTCCTGAGCCGGTCACGGTTCCGCCGCCCAGCTTGCCCTGGAGGGACCTAACCGCAGCCTTGTTGTTCTGGATAAAAACGAGGCCCGTGTAATCCGTCAAGGCCTGGGCAAATTTTGGAAAAGGAAAGATGGGGCCTTTGAAATCGATCCCGCCGCTGAGCTGGGTAGAAGGATGAGGCCCTCTGATCTCGACCAGAAAATTGGCCTCTCCCTTTGCCCCGTTCCATGGCACAAAGAGGTCGAAATTGGTCAGCCGGCCTTTGGCGCTGAGAAAAAACGAGTTTTCCGACTGGGGATACGTAAACGCCAACGAAAAACTATTATCGCCCGGCTGCAGCCTTCCGTCGAGGCTGACATTCAGCCTATTATCGATATAGCTGAGCTCGAGATCGCCCCCCGCCGTTATGCCCTCAAAAGGGGCGAATTTTAAATCCTTAACCTCGAACCGACCCTTGGCGGAGTCCCGGTCGAGGAGACCCTTGCCTTTCAAGTCGAAGTCAAGCCTGCCTTCGACACGCGGATAAATGGAGGAAAGACTCACGTTTTTCGTCGTCAGGTCAATATCGAATTGTCTGCTTTTTAGTCCGACCAGGCACGAGCCGTTCGCCCGCCCCCCATAAATTGTCGCTTCTACCTCGGGAAAAGCCAGCGTTTCCGACGCTTGCGTCCAGGCTAGTTTTCCCTTGGCATCCTTGAAGTCCTGGCCGGCCAGGCTGATTTGCGGTGCCGAAAAACTTCCCTGGACTTGGAGATTTTTGCCCTTGTCCGTGACTTCGATATCTCCAACAGCGCCGCCCTTGAGCGGAACATGAATGTTGAAGGAAGGAAGAATTTTTTCGACGCGGCCTTCGTCCAGATGGATTTTTACATCCAGGTTTTGGGGCCTGGAGACAAGCCGGATATTCCCTTTCATGTCCGGATCGTTGATTTTAAACAACCCCGTCAGCTCTCCCTTGGCGATCTCGGCCAGGCCGCTCACGGAGGCCGCGTTGAATCTGTCGAAGCCTCCGGGCGCTAGGGAAAAATCGGCCTTGATTTGTGGAGATCGATATTCTCCGAGGATTTTGATCTCCGCCGTTCCCTGTCCCCGGATCTCCGGAAACGCGAGGTTTTGCTTCAGGAGCAGCGAGGCAAATTCACGGCCCTGTTTAACGTCGCTGACATCGCCCCGGAGGGTGACCTGGACGGTTTTTCCGATGTCAATAGCGCCCTGAACGTCCAGCACGGCAAAGCTCGATTCGAGCTTTTGGGAAGTGAAAGAGATCGCTTTTTTCCCGTCCCAATGGAAATCCGCGGCGCCCCGGAAGGGAAACTTGTCGGGAGCCATGACGGCCGACAAGTCATCTTCGAACTGCGCCTGAGCATGAAGCCGGCCCTTCTCGACGGCAAAACTCCCCGTCACCGGCGAACTCACCGGCCAGGGCAATGAAACATATTTAATGATCGGGTCCAAGTGAAAGTTCCTGGCTCTGCCTTCGACCTTGCCTTCCTTGAAGGTGATATCCATAAACTCTTTAGGAGAGGGCCTCCTCTGCATCGCCAACTCGACCCTCCCGCCGCCCTGCCCTCCAATGGCAACTTTGCCTTCGACATTTCCGAGTGCGATTTTATTTAAAATGAAGTCGCTGCTGGAAAGGTCGGCTTGAAAAGAGATTTCGCCCTTCTTCCGGCGCAGCGTCCCCTTCCCTTCCACGGTTCCGGCCCAGTCGAAAGGCAGGTTAAAAATATCCGCCACCAGTCCCGCCTGCCCCCGGAGGCTGGCCCGGATCTCCAGCTCCGGCTCTTCAGGGTTTGACAATACACCGTTGCCCTTGATGATGAAGCCTTGGCCATAGGTTTGAATCTTATTCAGGGCGATCGTTTTTCCTTTTCCCTCCAAGGAAAGGCTGCCCTTCCCGGTCAGGGGATAGTCGAGGGAATTCAACAGCAGGGAAATGTCATTCGACTCGGCGCGCAAAACCAGACGGTCCTGAGTCTGCCGGAAATAGGCTTTGATGGCATAGGAAGTGAAACTTGTCTTCTCTCCCCAGAAATAGAACTCCCCGTCACTGATAAATCCGTTTTCCACATTGAACGGGAGGGGAAACTTCAGCGCGACTTTTTGCTTCTGATTCTGGGGGGGCTTCTCATAAAGCCGCAAGACCGGGTGTTCGATAAAAACCCACAGGGGACGATCCCGTTTCAGGAGCGAGAGATACGGGATCTCGAGGACGATTTTATCGGCGGAAAAAAATGGCGAGACCGAGACCGATCTGACGTCCTCCAGCACGATCGCCGGGGGCAGAACGGACAAACGAAGGTTTGTATAATGGAGTGAGGCCTCGATTCTTTTTTTGACCTGACGGAGGATCAGGTTCTTCAAGACAATCCCGGCGCCAAGCAGAAGGAGGGCCACGAGCAAAAAGGCAATCAGAGATTTCAGCCTTCTAATTTTCATCTTTTGAGAATTTTTGACAGCATTTCTCGCTTTAAATATAGCACGTTTCTTGAAAATTGGGTATTAATCCGGCCAAAATCGGATGAAACGGTAGAGGCGGGAATGGAAAAAAATCCTGAGAAAGGCAAAGGCGACGAGAGCCAGGGACAGATAGATGGGAAGCCGCCGTTCCTGCCGGATAAAGAAGTCCGCGACCTTCGGCCTCGTCCTCAGAAGCACCAGGACGCCGGCTAGGACCAGGAGCAAATAAGCAGGAAAAATATAGCGGTCGGCCTTTCGGTCGGACAGAGAAAAGAATAATACGATACCGAGCGCGCCGATTAAAAGAAAACGCAGGAAGGGATCCTTAAATAGGCCGGGCCTCTCTTTCTTCGACCTCCAGATTCCATAAAACAGGAAAAGTACGCATGGCGAAGAAAACCAAAGGGCCCGGGTGATATACCAGAGAAAGCTGTACAGTCTGCGGAGGGGATGAAAAACGGCGCCGATGCTTCTTCCCCCTTGAAAAGCCAGATAGGCCTGCAAGAAACTGCTGTGAGTGATTCCTTTGTACCACAGCTCGAACAAAAAGATAGCGCCCAAGGTGATCAGATGGGCCAGGACGATCAGGAAAAATGTCTTTTTGTTTCTTAGGACAACAAGCCAATAGACAACGGCCAGCATCGAAAGGACGAGGGCGCTCATTCCTTTGATCAAAACGGCGAAGACAAGGGAGCCGACGAAAAGGATTTTATAGCCCGGGGACTCCCGGCTCCGGGCAAGCCCATAGATGCCGGCCACGATGGCCAGGTTCAAAGGATGTTCCTGGTTAGCCCGGACGAGATACTGGACAAAAATAGGAGTCAGGACAAAACCGAAGACCGCCCCCCATCCGAACGTCGCATCCCCCCAGAACTTGGCCAGCTTGAAGATAAAATAAAGGCTGAGCAGGATGTAGAAAAAATTGGCACAGAGTGCCGCCACCGGTCCTTTGACCCCGAGACGGACCAGGATGGCGGGCAGCCAAAAGATTCCGGGCGGGTGGTCTTGAAAAAGCCCTTGATTTCCCCCATGCCCCCACCACTGCGGGGCGCACCATTTTTGAATCGGCTGATAGGCCAGCTTCTGCGAGAGGCTGCTGTAGCAGGAGGAATCCGAGTCATAATATTCGTAGGGAAAGACGCTGACGATGACGCAAAAAAGGATATCGGTCAGCGAAAAAATAACCGCTAAGCGCGCTTGATCTTTGGTCATGATCGGCTCTGAATTCCGCTCCAGATTACCAGAAAAAGTGGGAGTCCGCTAGACAAAAAACGTCATTCCACAGAAAAAAGAAGGGCGCCGGTCTCGACATGGTCGCCGGGCTTCAACCGGAGATAAGTGAGGCGTCCCGCCTGCGGCGACTTAATTTCGTTCTGCATCTTCATGGCCTCAAGAACGAGCACGGCTTGCCCTTCCTGGATCTCCTCCCCTTCCGCCGCAAGGACCCGGACAATGCGGCCCGGCATAGTCGTCTTGATCTCTCGTTTGCGAACTTTGCTCTTGGCGCCGTTGAGAATCCTCAAGGCCGATTTTTTCTCGAGTTTGAAAAACTTCTCGCTGACGAAGACTGAATGGGCCTGGGGGTCTGATTGGATGATGATATTGAACACTTTGCCGTCGATGTTCAACAGGAGCTCATCGCCACTCAGAAATTCCACGCGAACCGCATGCGCCCGGCCGTTGAGGGCCGCCTGGAAAATGTTCTCCCCTTTTTCTTCGAGGGTCAGCCTGATCTCTTCCTGGCCGTGCCAAAAAACAAGATTCATTTACAGCCTGCTCGAAAGATTTTGCATTCTCCCCTGGACTTTCCAGTGGCTGCCGCCACCTTGGGCGCCGCCCCTCTTCGGCTCGGCCTTAGCGTCGCGGAAACTCTTAATCCCGGCGGCGATCAGGGCCGCTCGTTTCACCTCGGGTTCCTCGACGTCGGCCTCCTTCTCGAGCTCGGCGATGAAGTGTGTATTGTAATTTCCGGCCAGGAATTTTGGGTGAAGGAGGATCCGCCTAAAAAATGGAATCGTCGTCATGATGCCGAAGACTTGGTACTCGGAGAGGGCCCGCAGCATGCGACGGATGGCTTCTTCACGCGTCATACCCCAAGTGATGAGCTTGGAAAGGAGCGGGTCGTATTCGAGCGGCACCGTATATCCTTCATAGACGCCCGAATCGCGCCGGATGCCAAGCCCGCCCGACGGAGCGTGAAGATGAATGATTTTTCCTGGCGCCGGCATGAAGTCGTTATCTGGATCTTCCGCATAGATCCGGCACTCGAGCGCCGCTCCGCGCGGCTGGATGTCTTCCTGGCCGAAGCCGAGCGGCAATCCGGCCGCGATCTCGATTTGGCACTTCACCAGGTCAATGCCGGTGACCATCTCGGTAATGGGGTGCTCCACTTGGAGGCGCGTGTTCATTTCGAGGAAGTAAAAATTCTGGTCTTTATCCACGATGAACTCGACGGTCCCGGCGTTCCGGTAGCCGATGCTCGAGGCGGCCTTCACGGCGATGGCGCCCATTTTTTCTCGAATTCCGGCGCGGAGAAACGGGGACGGCGTCTCTTCGATGACTTTCTGATAGCGCCTTTGGATGGAACACTCGCGCTCGCCAAGATAGACGATGTGGCCAAAGTGATCGGCCAGGATCTGGATTTCGATATGGTGGGGCTCTTCGATATATTTTTCGACATAGACAGACGCGTCGTCGAAGCTCGACATGGCCTCGGATCGAGCCATCTCAAAGGCCGAACGCAGCTCGCCCTTTTTTTTCACCAGCCGCAGCCCCTTTCCTCCTCCTCCCGCCGCCGCTTTGAGAAGCACGGGGTAGCCGATCTCTTCGGCCGTCCGGGCGAGATCTTTTTCGTTTTTGATCGGCTCGACCGCGCCGGGTATGATCGGCACGCCGACATCGGCCATCTTTTTTCGCGAGGTTGTCTTTGTCCCCATGATATCCATGGGATAGGAAGGCGGGCCGATAAAGACGATGCCTTCTTTCTCACATCTCTGGACGAGCTTGGGATTCTCGGCCAGGAATCCATAGCCGGGATGCAGGGCTTCGGCTCCGCACGCTTTGGTCACTTCGATAATTTTGTCGATGTTGAGGTAGCTCTCCGCGGGAGAGGCGGGCCCCAGATGGTAAGCTTCCTGGGCGAGTTTGACGTGAAGGGCACTGCGGTCTACGTCCGAGTAGACGGCCACGGGGATGATTCCCATTTCGCGGCAGGCCCGGATGACACGGACGGCGATCTCGCCGCGGTTGGCGATCAGAATTTTTTTAAACATGCGAACTAAAGCGGAATATTGCCGTGTTTTTTCGGCGGATTCTTGTCGCGCTTGTTCTCGAGCATCCGCAGGGCGGCGACGAGCTTAGGCCGGGTCAGCCGCGGCTCGATGATTTCGTCCAGGTACCCTTTCTCACAGGCGATGTAGGGATTGGCAAACTTCTCACGGAACTCCTCGATCTTTTCCTCCCGAACCTTGCCCGATTCCTTGTGGCCTTCCAGCTCGCGCTTATAGACGATGTTCACCGCACCTTCGGGCCCCATCACGGCGATCTCGGCCGTGGGATAGGCGAAGTTGATGTCCGCCCGGATGTGCTTGGAGGCCATAACGCAATACGCCCCGCCGTAAGCTTTACGCGTGATGACTGTGATCTTAGGGACCGTGGCCTCGGCGAAGGCATAAAGAAGCTTAGCGCCGTGGCGGATGATGCCGCCGTGCTCTTGGGCGACGCCCGGCAAAAATCCGGGCACGTCCTCGAACGTGATCAGCGGGACATTAAAGGCATCGCAGAACCGGACAAAGCGGGCGCCTTTATCCGAAGCGTTGATGTCCAGGGCGCCCGCCAGGTGGTCGGGCTGGTTGGCCACGATCGCCACGGATTTTCCGGCCAAGCGGCCGAATCCAATGACGATGTTCCTGGCGTACTCGGCCTGCACCTCGAAAAAGTAATTGTCGTCGAGAACGTCGCGGATGATGCGGCGGATATCATACGGCTGGTCGGGTTCCGAAGGCACCATGGAATTGAGCTCATCGCTTGTCCGGTCTTCGGGGTCGTTCGTCGCTTTCTCCGGAGGGTCCTCCATATTGTTATTCGGGATGAACGAAAGCAGCTCCCGGACTAGGGCCAGGGCATGCTCCTCGTTTTCCGCGGCGAAGTGGGCCACGCCGCTCAGCGCGTTGTGGGTCTCCGCGCCGCCGAGCTCCTCCATGCTGACGTCTTCATGCGTCACGGCCTTGATGACGTCCGGGCCGGTGATGAACATATTGCTGATGTCCTTGATCATGATGATGAAGTCGGTAATGGCCGGCGAATAAACCGCTCCGCCCGCGCACGGCCCCATGACCGCGGAGATCTGGGGAACCACGCCCGAGGCCAGGACATTGCGCAAAAAAATGTCTGCGTAGCCGGCCAGGCTGGCCACGCCTTCCTGGATGCGCGCGCCGCCGGAGTCGTTGAGCCCGATGAGGGGCACGCCCATCTTCATGGCCAGGTCCATAATCTTGACGATCTTGGCGGCATTGGTCGCGCTCAGCGAGCCGCCGAACACGGTGAAATCCTGGGCGAAGATAAACACGGTCCGCCCGTTGATCCGTCCGTGTCCGGACACGACCCCGTCCCCGTAGATCCGCTTCTTGTCCATCCCGAAGTCGCGGCTCTGATGGACGACCAGCTTGTCCATTTCCTGGAAAGTGCCTTCGTCCAGCAGCAGGTTGATCCGCTCGCGGGCCGTCAGTTTCCCGGCCTGGTGCTGCTTGTCAATCCGCTCCTGGCCGCCGCCGATTTCGGCCGACTCTACCTTTTGCCTAAGGTCTTTTAATTTTTTTTCGATGGTCATGGCCCCCGGCCTCACAATTTTATTTTTTGACTTTGCCCCAGTCTTTCAAAAATTTCTCGATCCCAATGTCGGTCAGAGGATGCTTGATGAGTTTATCCATCACCGAGAAAGGAATTGTGCAGATATCGGCCCCGATGAGCGCCGCCTCGACCACGTGACGCGGATGGCGGATGCTGGCCACGATGATCTCGGTCGCAATCCGGTAATTGTCGAAAATCGTCGCGATCTCCTCGATCAAGGCCATGCCTTCTTCCGAAATATCATCCAAGCGGCCGATGAACGGGCTGACAAACGCGGCGCCGGCCTTCGCCGCGAGAAGGGCCTGACTGGGTGAAAAGATGAGCGTTGTGTTAACCATGATCCCCTCTCCGGAAAGGACCTTGATCGCTTTGAGTCCTTCGATCGTGATGGGGATCTTGACGGCGATATTCTTGGCCAGCTTGGCCAGCCTGCGGGCTTCGCTGATTATGTCCGAGGATTTCTCGGACACGCATTCCACGCTCACCGGACCCGGAACAATTCTGCAGATCTCCTTGATAAGATCCTCGAACTTAACAGGTTCCTTGGCGCACAAAGACGGATTGGTGGTCACCCCGTCGAGGATCCCCCAGCTCGCCACCTCTCGGATCTCGTCCAGATTGGCCGTATCCAGGAAAAACTTCATTCCCTCCTCCCTTCCAATCGACGGCTCAGCCCGAGCCTTTATCGAATTGTCAGAACCTGGTTGGACAGTGTCCCGATCCCTTCGATTTGGATGTCGACGCGGTCCCCCGGCTGCATGGGCCCGATCCCGGCCGGCGTCCCCGTCGTGATGATATCGCCGGGAAGGAGCGTCATGATGTTGGAGATAAAGCGGACGAGAAACGGAACCGGAAAAATCAGGTTCCTGGTGTTCGAGGACTGCCTCAGCTTTCCGTTCAAAAACGTCTTGATGGCCAGGCGCGATGGGTCGAGGCCGGTGGCGATACACGGACCGACAGCGGCAAACGTGTCAAAGGACTTGGCCCGGGTGAACTGTTTGTCCTTGTCCTGCAAATCGCGCGCCGTTACGTCATTGAAGCAGGTATAGCCAAAAATGTAATCCTCGACGCGGTGGACCTCACCCAGCTGATATGCCTTTTTCTTGATGACGCAGGCCAGTTCCCCCTCGTAATCCACCCGCCTGGACATCTTGGGATAAATGATCATGTCATGAGGGCCGATCACGGCCGTGGAGGGCTTGATGAAAAGCAGCGGCTCTTCGGGCAAAGGGCTCCCTCGTTCCAGGGCATGATCTTTGTAATTGAGGCCGACGGCCACGATTTTCGAAGGCTCAACCGGCGCTAAGAGCATCGCCTCGCCGATAGGAATCGCCCCGTCTTCGAACTCGAATTCATCGAAGATCGAGCCCTTGACAGGGTAGAGATTTTCTTCCTTCAAGACGCCGTACGAAATTGTGCCGGCATGTTTAAACCGGTAGATCTTCATGGCCTCCCATCCTTGATGACCTCAGACGCGATCTCGGATTTGGGGCTCTCATTTCCACTGCTATCGAGCGCAGTAATAGCATATTCATAACGTTTGTTCTTTTCAACAGCCGAGTCGGCGTATGTGTTTTCGAGGATCGCCCGGGCGGTCAGGCATGCAAACGGATCTTGTCCGGCCTCCCGCCGCCAGACTTTATATCCAGCGAGGTCCTTTTCGCGGCCGGCGTCCCAGATGAGTGTGATGAAATCCGGGCCTTTAACGGCGGTCACCCCTGTGGGCGCGGCGGGCGGGAAGATGTCTTTGGGCGTCACTTCCGTCACGGTCGAGTCATCACTTTCCAGAACAGGGTCCGTTTCCGACGCGGCGGCCCGGACGAAATAGCGATAAGACTGGCCAAAGAGAAAGCTGGAATCGTCGAATTTTTCTTCCTGGATGAGCTTAGCGTTCAAACGCTGAGGTTTATTGCCGGCATCCATACGATAGACTTGATAGCCCTTCAGGCGGACGGGGGCCGAGTGGTCGAAATTTGTTTGGGGCGCGTCCCAGCGGATTTCGATGCGATCTTCGAATGCCTGCGTCCGGATATTTCCAGGCGGCAGAGGCAGGGGCTGCAGGCTGATGGAGGCGAACTCGGAAAAATCCGAGAAGCGGCCTTTTTTCTCATCCTTGACTCTTACGGCAAATAACAATTTGGCCTCTTTCAGGTCCTTTTCGGTGAGGAGGTATTCATAGGACTGCTCTTTGGCCATCGGTGTTTTTTTCTTGGGTTCGGCCGGGCCCGCTTTTTTCTTCGGCTCCGCCTTTTTCTTCGGCTCCCCCTTCTTGGAAGGAGACGGCGGTCCCGTCTGCTGGATCACGGCCAGCCGCCGGCCTTTGGATTCAAATTCTTCGGCCGTCAGAGCCGGAGCGCCCGCTTTAGGGGAGACGGCGGCTTCAGAAACCCAAACCTCGATCTCAGAAACGCCGGCCAGCGGCCTGCCGTCGATGTAAGATTCCGGGTTGGACCATTCAAGGAGGATATGCTGCCCGCGCTGAACGGCTTTCAGTTTTTCAACTTTTTGCGGAACCAGGACAAGCGGGGGCAGGATTCCGCCTTTTTTCCCGCAGGCCTGAGCCGCCAAGAGCAGCAGAGCGCCGGCGGCAAGCGAGACAATTTTCTTCATTAAAGAATGAAGCGCCTCAAATCCTGGTCTTTCATGATTTCTTTCAGCTGGCCCTGGACGTATTTTTTGTCGATGACGATATTTTTCTGCTTGATGTTCGGGGCTTTGAACGAGATCTCCTCCATTACCTTTTCCATGATGGTGTGCAGCCGGCGGGCGCCGATGTCCTCGGACTCGCGGTTGACTTCCTCGGCGATCTGGGCGATCTCGTCGATCGCATCGGGCGTGAATTCGACCCGGACGTCCTCGGTCTCGAGAAGCGCCATGTACTGCTTGATGAGCGCATTCTCCGGTTCGGTCAGGATCCGGATAAAATCCTCCTTGTTGAGCGAGGTGAGCTCGACCCGGATCGGGAACCGGCCCTGGAGCTCCGGGATGAGGTCGGCCGGCTTGGCGACATTAAAGGCGCCCGCGCCGATAAATAGGACGTGGTCGGTCTTGACCAGTCCATAGCGCGTGTTGACCGTCGTGCCCTCGACAATAGGCAGAAGGTCTCGCTGCACGCCCTCGCGGCTGACTTCCGGACCATGGCCCGATTCGCGGCCGGCGATCTTATCCATCTCGTCCAGGAAGACGATTCCCGAATGCTCGACTCGCTCGATGGCCAGGCGCGCCACCTGGTCCATGTCGATCAGGCGGCGCTGTTCCTCATCCAGCAGATAGTCCCGGGCTTCCTGAATTTTGATCTTGCGCTTTTTCGGTTTGCCGCCCAATAAACCGGGCATAATTTCCTGGATTTGAATGCCGATTTCCTCCACACCCTGGTTGGAAAAGATCTCGAACGGCGGCGTCATCCTTTCCCTGACCTCGATCTCGACGATCCGCTCCTCCAGCAATCCGTCGCGCAGCTGCTTGCGGAGCTTTTCCCGCGTCTCGTTGAAACGCTGGTACTCTTCTTCGCTGACCGAATTATCCCTCCGCCGCAAGGGCGGAAGGAGCAAATCGAGAAGCTTTTCCTCAACGTTGGCCACCGCCTTCTCCTGGACTTCTTCCATCTTTTCCTGTTTGACCATATCCACGCCCATCCGGACCAGGTCACGGACGATGGACTCCACGTCGCGGCCGACATAGCCGACTTCCGTAAATTTGCTGGCCTCGATCTTGAGGAATGGAGAAGACGTGAGCTTGGCCAGCCGGCGCGAAATTTCGGTTTTTCCGACGCCGGTGGGGCCGATCATCAGGATATTCTTGGGGGCAATTTCATCGGCCAGCTCGGGCGGGACGCGACGCCTCCGGTAGCGATTGCGCAGGGCGATGGCCACGGCTTTCTTGGCGAGCTTCTGCCCAATAATGTACTTATCAAGCTCGGCGACGATCTCCTGCGGGGTCAACTCTTCGTCGATATCGCGGAGTTTCTCATCGGTTTTTTCAAAGCTCCTGGGAAGCTGGATGGGCATTTAAAGCTCCTCGACAATGAACTGGTCATTCGTATAAACGCAGATCCCCGCGCTGATTTTCATGGCCTCTAGGACAATCTCTTTGGCTGACAAGTCTGTGTGCTGAATGAGGGCGCGCGCGGCGGCCAGGGCGAAAGGGCCGCCCGAACCGATGGTGAGGATTCCATCATCCGGCTCGATCACATCGCCCGTCCCGGAAATAAGAAACGAGCTCTCTTTGTTGGCGACGATCATAAAAGCTTCCAGGCGGCGCAGGGCTTTGTCCAGGCGCCAGTCCTTGGCCAGCTCGATGGCGGCCCGAGACAAGTTCCCCTTGTATTCTTCGAGCTTGCCTTCGAACCGCGCAAACAGGGCGAAGGCGTCCGAAGTGGCGCCGGCAAAACCGGCCAGCACCTGGTCTTTGTACAGGCGGCGGATCTTGTTCGCCGTCTGTTTCAGGATGGTCTGCCCCATGGTCACCTGGCCGTCTCCGGCGATGGCGATCTTGCCCTTATGGCGGATACAAATAACGGTCGTCGATTGAATGGTCATGGAATCTCCGTATAGACCTCATAATCATAAAGGAAGGGCTCACGCAAGTAAAGGGCTCGGGGGCTCAGACGAATATGTTCGATGAGAGAGCTTTAGAAAGGGATTTGCTCCCGACCGGGATTTTTCACGCCATAAAAATTCCGCCTTTTTCGGCGGCTGCGTATCTCGCATGCTCGACAATCGGGTTAAACGGATGTCCTTGTCCTCACTCAAGCCTATCCAATTTTTTTATCCCTGCTCAAACATTCTCGCCGGCCTCAAAGAGGCTTCCCGAAAAAGCCGAAATTTTCAGGCTAAATCCCTCATGGTCGCTTCGTCCCTTTCCAAATCTCTCTCTTCAAAGATTCTCGCGGCTCAAGGCTCTAGTTTTCGATCCTCTGGATTTGCTTGAGTTATTTGAAATTTATGATAAATTAATGCTGATTTAGCGATAATAATTTCTAAAGGAGGGATATCATGGCCGACAAAATCGGCAGAAGGGATTTTATCAAAAAAAGCGCTGCGGCCGGAGCGTCGGCGGTCTTGGGCAACCGCTTGATCTCCAGCCTGGCGGATGGCCCGCTGGCCGCGCTGGCCGCGGATAAAATCGACATCGCGGTTGCCACGGGGACCGACTACGCCGCAATGACAGCCAAAGCGGTTGGACTCCTCGGCGGCATGGAGAAGTACGTCCGCAAAGGCTCAAGAGTGTTCTTGCTTCCCAATGTCCAGAGCAAGAACCCGGGGACTTTTACAAAACCCGATATTCTGCGCTCGGTCATCCGGATGTGCAAAAAGGCCGGCGCCGGGGAAATCAACTGCCTGAGCTGGCTTACCCAGCAGCACTGGGAGGGCGCGGGCCTGGCCCAAGTGGTCCAGGAAGAGGGCATAACGCTTAAACTCATCCCGAGGGACGATGTCAATTTCAAGGCCGTCCCGATCCCCGGCGGCAAAGCCATTCAGGAAGCTAAGATCCTGAACGAATTCTTCAACCATGACGTGTTCATCAACATACCGATCACCAAAGACCATGCCGGCAATAAGTTCACCGGAACCATGAAAAACTTGATGGGTTTGAACTCTCCGACGATAAACCGCACCCAGTTCCATATGCCCAATTGGACAACCGACCCGGCCGCCATCGAACACCTGGACGAGTGCATCTCCGACCTAAACATGGCCGTCAAGCCGACGCTCTGCATCGTGGATGCAACCGAGATCATCAAGACAAACGGTCCCATGGGCCCCGGAGAGCTGATCAAGCCGCTCAAGGTCATCGCCGGAGTTGACCGTGTCGCCATCGACTCCTACTGCACAACGCTTCTCGGAATGAAGGGCGAGGATATCATCCAGATCCGGCGGGCCTATGAGAAAAAGTTGGGGGAGATCGACCTGAAGAAGGTCAAAATCCAAGAAATCAAGGTCTAGAGTTGAAAAACGCCCGGCATTATTTGGCCGTCCTGGCGGCCCTGGGCTGTCTCAGTCTGGGCGGCACTTTGTCCAAAGCCCAGAATTTAGAAATCAAGCCCTCCCCTCCTCTCCAAAACCTAGAGGCGTTCCTGCCGCAAAAAAATGAGCTTAAAAACTGGAAGCGGGAAAAGGCTCCTCGGCTCTATAAAGGAGAAGACCTTTTTCTCTATATCGACGGCGGTGCGGAAATCTACCATGAGTATGGCTTCAAGCAGGTCCTTGTCCAAGACTATAAAAGCGCGGATGGAAAATCTTTGACTCTGGAAATTTTTGAGTTGGCCAACTCTGAATGCGCCTTCGGCATCTTCACGTTTAAATCCAGCGGAAAAGGCCGGACGATCGCCGTCGGCCAGGACGGCCAACTCGAAGATTATTACCTCAATTTTTGGAAGGGTAGCATCCTGGTCACGCTGACGGGATTCGACGGCAGCCCGCAAGTCATCCAAGGCCTTATGCTCATCGCCAATTCCGTGGATGCAAAAATCACAACGCGGGGCGCGCGTCCGTCCCTGATCGAGATCTTCCCCAAAGAATGGGCTTCTTCATCGCGGCTGAAATACGTGAAAGGCTATCTCGGGCTCTACAATAATCATTCGTTTTTTCCCCGGGATGTATTCCGTTTCCAAGAAGGAGTGATCGGGGCCGAGGGGGAAAAATCGAGGATCTTTGTCTTCCGCTACTCGGGCCACGAAGAAGGGCGCCAGCGATTCCAAGAGGTGAAAACAGCCTTTGCTAAAAGCGTCGATTATAAAAATTTCAGGAATATTCAGCCCGATTTTTTTGCGACGACCGACGGCCAAGGTATGGCCGTTTTCTGCCGAACTTTCGAAGACTGCCTAGCCCTGATTCTGACCAAAGAAAGCGAAGCCTACGCGACAACTATCTTGACAGATCTTCGCAAGAACTATGCCAAGAGAAAATAGAGCTCTTGAATGGGGACTCTTCCGTATCGCCAAGAACACCTGCCTGGATTATCATCCGTCGAACGGATTTTATCGTCATATCTTAAAAAATCCGAGGAGGTTTGAAATGTTCCGCAAAATGACGTGTCTGGGGGTTTTATGCCTGATGGCGGTGCCGGTTCTTGCCGAAGATTTGGCCAGCGCTCCGCTGGACAAAAAGATCGGCTACGCCCTGCTGGATGCGTTCGCGACTCAATTCCATGAAATGGCGATTTCCGGCTTAGGGGGTCCTGAAAAAGTGGACCAACTGCTCCAGAAATTAATGACCGACGCAAAAAAAGCCAAGGAACAAAAACAAATCGACCAGGTTTTCTTTTCGCGCTATCGGCGGATAGTGGCCATTATGAAGCTAACCACACTTCCCGATCCCGCGGAGATCCTGAGCGGTATCGCCGAGCAGGAGATCTCTCATTTCGTGAACGACGCCCTCGGAGAGGAACTGAAAGGCGGCCTGAGTTCGGAGGCGATCGGCCAGTTGGCCAGCGCCATATCTGAGGAAATTTTGAACCTGCACCTTTACCTGGACGTCTCCGAGGTTAAGGAAAAGCTGCGCAGAGACTTCGAGAATAAATTCTTCGGGGCGAAGCCGAAAAAGGAGCCAATCACGAAGGATTCCTAAGCCCTCTGTCTCAGCGGAAAAAACATCGAGGCCGTCCGGCATGCGAAATAATATCTGCTCGGCACGCCGCCGCGCGCGGCGTTACCTCTTTTTGACCTGGTAGCGGATGATCGTCCAGTATTCCGCAGGACTGGCAGCCATTCCGGGCCCCTTCAGATACTCCTCTTCGTGCGGTCCAGCGATCTGGTAGCCTTTTTCATCGATGAATTGGATGAGCTTTTTGATCGTCGGGGTCTCCTCGCTGTAAGGTCCGATGTGCAGGATCTCCGCGACTTCTCCATACTCCCAAGTTTCTATGCGGGCGTCCGTGATGCCCTGCGGCAGAGATTTGACCGAGTCCGGCAGGGGCAGCCCATAAAGCCCACGCCATTCATTTTTGGGGGAATTAAGGGTATTGAGCCAGCGCGCCCGCGGCGCCGCCATCCGGGCTCCGGGCAGGCTGAAAAAGGTTTTGAATAACAGGCCGAAAGCGTTCTGTCCAACGACGCTCGGGTCGCCTTTGGCTTCGACAACGAGCATTCTCTGCGCCGGCATCTGGCGGACCTGGGGCTCCTTGAGCGCTTCGTATTTACTGAAATCTTGAAAGCCGCTCCGGGCGAAAAGCGAAAGGGCGCCTCCTACCACCAAAACAGCCATGGCCAATAACCTTTTTTTCATCCTTGACCTCCGCAATCAACGAGGCAAAAGTTTCATCTTTTTCCATTCAATCTTGATTAAAAGTTTTTGTCAAGCTCACTTTTCAAGCGTCCGCACGCTCCTCTTCCCTGCTTTATCTAAGGAATGGTTCCTAAAGATGCCGTATGATCCTGGAGAAGCTCGCGCGCAATCTGGATCACGGCCGGCATCAGTTCCTCCCCGCCTAGATCTTTTCCCTTTATCGGCTTGGCGAATGAAATGTGGACATGGGTCTGGACGCTGCGCGGAAAGACCATCTGCTGACAGATTTGCAGGACTTCGGCCAGCTTCTGCCGCCTGACCGCAGTCTTCCGGATTTTTACAATGGGATTGTGGACGAACTTCGGCATCAACACTCCGCTGGCAATCACGACCTGCAGCAAGGTCTCCGGGACTTTGCGCAGCATGATCTCAACACTGCGGGACCAATCTTGAATGGCTTGGCTGGCTCCAGGGCTTAGTTCCGGGTCCGGTTCCACATCCCCGTGAGCAAAAATCAGCAGGGCGCCGTCGCGTTTAAGATGATCGATCGAAGCTCGCAGTGTCGTCATGCTTCCGGCGGAATCCGGGGGCACATATATAAAGTATTGACAGGCGTTCGTGAATGCGCGGAAGAAGGCGACATCCGAAAGAAGGACTTTAAGATCTTTCCTGCGGATACAGGACATAATGGCTATGGAATCCAACGCGCCTGGGTGGTTAGAGGCTACAAGCAGCGGTCCGTCAACGGGGATATTTTCCGCTCCCCGCACACAGGGGTAGAGAGAAAAATCAGGCAAGATCAGGCGGGCGCCGCCTCCTAATCCTGAAGACTCGACTTCGTTGTCCGCGCGGGCGGCAATCCTGCCGAAAATGCCGGCCGGATGCCTAAACAAGGGCCCCAGCAGCCGGCGCGTCACTCCGTTGCGCGAAACGCCGAGCGCATAACAGATTTCATCGATAATTTTTTCTCTATAAACGGCAGTTTGTGCCTGCTCGGATGATTGGTTCATCGTTTTAAGGATAATAAATTCCCTAGCGTTCTTCGAACATTATTTCGCGTCCGGAATGCCGGGAATTTTGAACCAGGACTCGAGGAACTCCGCCATGGTCCCGCTGAAAACCGCACGCTTGATGTTCATCCAGGTCCGTTGATCTCCGACCGAGTAATACAGGTACGTCTTCCCCCCGAACTCCGCCAAGTCGGGATCGGAGGCGTTGATGCCATCGTCAATGGCGTCTGGACTGAGTACAGGGTTGGCCGGGCTCAGCTCCCACGATTTCAGATCCTTGGAGCGCGCGATATAGGTTTCAAAGAACCAGCGGGGAGTTCTCTGTTCAAGGTAGAGGAGATAATAAGTGCCGTTGACAAATCGAATCGTCGGGCAGGCCGTATACCGCTTCTTCCCGAAGACGGCGTCAGGGACCTTCGTCCAGCTTTCCAAGTTTTTCGATACAGCGAATTTGATCGTGAACGCGGGCCAGGCTGGGTCGTTCGTTTCATACGCCATCACGAAGCCCTCGGGTCCCTTGCACACCGAGCTGTTGAACAAATGCTCCCGCGGCTCCTGTTTGAGGATGCGCTGGCTCTCCCATTTTATGAGGTCGGTCGACTTGAACAGCGTCACGTCGTTCCAGTCTGCGTTTTCGTAGCGCGACGCAGACACGTAGATCGTGTTTTTTAGCACGAACACTGAGGCGAGTCCGTATCCCTGGGCAAAATGCGCGATTTCCTTGCCTTTCTCAATATCCCGGATCACAAGGAAGTAGTCCTGAGCCGTTCCGCCCGAGGCCGGCCGGACGCACGCCATCAAGCACAACCGCCCCTTCCAAACCAGCGGCGACACCTCGCACATATCGCGCCAAAGAACCTTGTCTTCGCGCACCAGGCCGGGATGCTCGCGCCGGGACGACGGAGGCGCGATGCTCTCGAACGCATTCACCGGCCAGTGGTTCAGACGCAGAAATCCTTTGGGCATGTCTTGTTGGAACTGGACATACGCTTGAACGGCGCCTCGTGTCGTGTATTGAATCTCGTTCTCCGTGCCTTTGCTCACCTTTACGCCGAAGACTTTATATCCCATCAGCGTACAGTCTTCGAGATCGATGTGTAGGTACTTCCCGTGTTCGACGCTCTGGATAATGCCGTCCGTCGGGGTGCCGGCCGGCTGAGAGAAATTGAGGGTGACCAGCCGGCAGCGCTTCAAACTGGCCCACGTCGATGTCTTGAACCCATAGTTTCCGGCTTTGAACGAGCACTGCGGGCCCACCATGACGCAGTCCTCGAAATACACATCCGGACAATTCGGCATCGTCTCGTTCTCGATGCGTACGTAGGCCCCGGACGTATCCCCCCAGAAATCCATCGCCCACAGCTGGCACCGCCGGAACGTGATCGGTTCATCCCTCCGCGACAGACAACTGCCCACGCCTCCCCCGAAGGCCCGCCCGATGCTCACGCAATCCTCCACGACGACTGTGAATAGTCCCACCTTGTCCGTGCAATCCCAAAACAAGCCCGCATCACTGCCCGTGACATAAAGCCGCCGCACATTCCACCGGTCCCATCCGATGGCCGAGAATGTCGGCTCCGTGTGCGCCGGCGACCATCCCTTGCTCGTCGCCCGGATGGTCCCCCACCAATCATAGCTCTTGAATCCCTTCTGCGGATCTCCGGAGTCAATCACCACCCAACCGGACGTCCCCGACCCCAAGCTCCCGTCATAATCCCCTGCCAGCGTGTTGTACGCCCCAGCCGCGCCCTTGAAGGCCGGAAATAAGTTCGCCTCCATATACGTGTCCGGACGCACGGCAATTGTGTAGCCCCCGGTCCCGTCCGGAACCGCCGATAACGCCTTCTGGATCGTGTTGAAGGCAGTCGTCCAACTCCGCCCGTTCGAGTCGTCCCCCAACTTCGATACGTAAAAAATCTTAGACGGCTCTTTCGTCCGAGGGCCTATCGGGGTCCCCAGCGCTAAAATAGCCGCTACAAATCCGGCTCCAAATAAGCGCCAATCCGACAACCTTCGTTTAGTCATAGGAAGACTCTCTTTGAATGTCGAAAGTATTGTCCCATTAATCCAGTGCCCGATACTTAAAATCGTCGATCGTCACGTTCCCTTTGCCTTTGGCCAAAATCCCGATCTTCAGGCTGGAGAACCCGCCCAGCATATTCTGGTGATATCCGGAGACCTCCAACGAATTCGGGCAGGCTTTCCATATTTTCCCGTCCTCGCTGTAAAAGAACTGGAGGTCGAACTCGATCATGCAGATCTTCAAGTATTTGACGGCCGGGGCTTTGATTTTGGGGCCGTATGGGGACTCGCCCTTGGCATAGCCGAAAACGGCTCCACCCTTCATGCCGATCCCGGCGAATATTTTGTTGTTATAGTAAGAGACAAGACCGGCTTCGACGTCGCCCTCCGACCCCAGCTTGACGGACGCTTCATAGGAATGATCGCCGACCGTGCTGTGAAGAACTCGGTAATCTTCGGGGGAAGCCGTCAATGTCAGCACGCCATCTTTCAACACGTAGCTCTCAAATGCGCCCGGGCCGGAGAACTGCCACTGAAGCTTTAGAGCCGGCCCTGAAAAATCATCGGACTCGATGGTGATGTTCTTGAACCTGCGGACGGAGCCTTCCGTCTTCGGGTCTCGGACGGTTTTGAACCAGCCGTTTTTCGTCCATTCGATGGGCTCGATCAAAGTGTTCCGCCCCAGCGGCGAATAGCCGTTCTCGTAACCATGATAGACAATATACCATCGCCCGGCCGCATCCGCGAAAATCGTTCCGTGTCCTTTGGACCAATATCTCTCCGTCCGGCTCCCTGTATGGACAATTGGATTGAATGGGCTGTTCTCCCACGGCCCGAGCGGGCTCGCCGAGCGCGCGGAGACGACCATGTGGCTGGTCGAAGGCCCGGCCGTTCCGCCCTGCGCCGTTGTCAAATAATAAAATCCATTTCTATAAATCAGCTTAGGAGACTCGGAATAGAAACCTTCGACGACCCAATCCTCGGGATATTTCCAGCCGTTATAAACACGCGCCGGCTCGCCCACCACCGAAAGGCCGTCAGGCGCAAGCTCGACGACGCGGCCGCTGTCTAAATACAAGAATCTTTTTCCATCCGGTGTCGCAATGTGCCCCGGATCGATTCCCCGCAGATGGAGATCGACCGGTTCGCTCCACGGCCCTTCGGGCTTGGCGGCCGTCACAACCCAGTTCGTGCTCGCCGCCGGGAAATAGATATAGAATCTATCCTTGTCATAGACGAAATCCGGGGCCCAGACATCGCCGACAAATTTATGCAGGGCATGGCAAACCCGTTCCCAGCGCGTCAAATCCTTCGAGTGCCAGATGAGAAGCCCCGGCATGTATGTATAAGAGGAATGTGTCATGTAAAAATCTCCGCCGACACGGACGATCGTCGGGTCGGCATAATCGCCAGTCAAGACGGCATGAATGCCGGGGCCTGCGGCCGCCGATTCTTGAGCAGATCGACCCGATAGAAGGGCGAAGCAGAGAAAGATCATAATGCTTGCGATGGAAATTTCTTTTTCCACCCGCCACCGGAAAGCGAATTTTTTATTCAGCATCATGGGCTGGCCTCCCATCAAACGATATCGCCCGTGTATTTCGTCAAGAGCTTTTTCCGAAGTTCCCGGTAGAGCTTGACGATTCGTTCCATCCGCGATACCGTGAGGTCCGTCAGGTATTTCCGCGCTTGGCCGACATCCTTCCGAAGAAGATCCTGCGCTTTTTCGTCCACCGCGGCTTGGTCGGAGAAGAAGCCGCTCTCAAGGGGTTCCCGTGCCTCCTTCAAGTCCTTGACCGCCGGCTGCCAGCGCAGGAGCATGAGTTTCTCCACGAAGTCCACCGCCCAGCGGGCCGAGTCCTCGCTGAATTCATTATAGTCGTAATTTTTGTACAAGGGCGAAACATCTGTGACGCCCGCATAGATCGGGACATACGCGCTGACGAACGGGTTGTCCACATAAAACCAGTAGATCCCGCCCACCGCATCGGGGAGCCACGACCTGAGCTGGGCGACCATTCCATACCCCTGGGTGGCGATGGTCCGGTGATGCCGGATGCGCAACACCCTTTCCATCTCCGGGGACAGGAAGGGCGTGGCCATCGAGCTTTTCTCGACCTTGCCGCCGCCCGGGACGAGCCAAGCCGGGTCCCAGGTCATGTCGTAGATGGTGTCCTCAAAGACCGAACGCTGGAAGGCGATCACGTCCCGAACAGAGAGCTTTTTGTCCGGTTTAACCGAAAAAGGATAGAAGGAAGCACCTTCAATAGGCTGGGCGTAGAGGGTGCCCGGGCCTGCCGCGTCGCGGAGGCCGCGTTTCGGCCAAGCTTTCAAGGAAGGGGCGATGGTGCTATAGATCAGCCAAAGGCGGCTGAGGTTCCCTTCTCGTATGGGCGGAGAGTAAACGTCCTGCCAAATAAAGGGGTGGCCGCTCTTCGGGTCGTACCAGCCCCTATCTGCGGCCTCCTTCATATAATTAGACGAGGCCATGATGTCCGGCGCTTTGGGATCGATTTCGCGGATCCTGACGAAATTCGAGATGACGACGACATGGTCGTCCGGAACCCGGCGCGCCGCCCAAATGGCCCCCGGTTTTCCGCTTTCCGGAGTCCATTCGGGCCCGACGCTGAAGACTTCCATGACCCACAGCTCCCGGGGGTCGGCAATACACAAAGCTTCGGATCCCCCGCACGAGGGAAGGAAGCCGTATTTTTCCGTGAGGTTTGCGATGAGGCGCACGGCCTCTCGGGCTGTCGAACATCTCTCGAGGGCGAAGACCTGGGCCTGCTCGATGGTCATGATCTGGCGTGTCACCCCCTCGATGAAGGGGACATCGAGCTCTTGCTTCTGGGCACACGTGCTTTCGCCAATAGCCAGTTGGCGCTCGTTGATCTGTGAGTATCCCGTGTGGAAGTAAGTCAAGGTCTTCTCCGCCTGAGGGATGTGGCCGATGACTTTTCCGAAGTCGCCGAGAGGCAGAGCCTTCCGATCGTCGTCGCGGCCGAAATAGACCATGCCCCAGTGAACCGGGGCCATGGTTCCCTTTGGATAGGTCCGCCCGGGAATGACCTGGACCCTGCATTCGCTGCAACAATCGGTGTGAGAAGTCATGACCGAGCCATCGACAGAGGCGTTCCTCCCGACACCGATAACGGTGCAGCCATCCCTGCCGTCCTCTCCGTCCGTCCGGCCGCCGGCCAGGGAAACCAGGCCCGGGCTTTGGTGTGGCGATGAAGACTTTTCGCCATAAACCCCGACAAGCGCCGAGAGCGTGCCTAGGGCGAGAAATATGAGGAACCATTTTGATCTCATCGATTTGCCTCCCTGCGGGATTGATACCTCATTTCAACGGTCACAGCCGTTTATAAAACAAACGTATAAGAATATTTGATCATGACGGCCCGGCCGCTGTAATAAGGCCGATTTGGAATTTCACTGGCGCGATTCGTGTTGAGTCCTTCATTGAAGACCAGGTAGAGGTCGTTGCCTTCCCGGGGGTTGAAGCGCAGCCTCACGTTGGCGGTGACTTGGTCCACGGCGCTGTCGTATTGGATGAGGGCCGAGGCGGAAAATTTCGTGCTCAGCGTCGCCAGCAATCGGACCTGGCCGATCTGAGCTGTCAAGGCCTGGTGCCGTTTGGAAAAATCCACGCGGTTAAATTCATAATAGCCGCTCAGCGTGAGGTCCGAAGAAATGCCCCATACGGGCCTGATCCCGAGAGTCGCTCGATAGCCGTCGTAGAATGAACCGGCATCGATCGTCATCGTTGCGCTCAAAAGATTGCCGAAGGGCGTTTGGACATATCCTTTGAGCCCGTAGAATGAATAGTCGCCGGGAGGCACAAAAACTTTATCAAAAAAGGAAATCTCCTCCCGCACATTTTCGCGATACATTTTGAGGGCGAGTTCGCCATTCCAGCCGGGCTTTGTCAGGAATCCCCACCCCGGGCCGACCTCGGCCGATTCCAGGGAATTGTCCTCATTTCGGAAATACACATAGCCGTCGGTAAAAAGATAATGTTGGCTCAAGAACGATTTTTCACCGGGAAGCCAGCCGTAGAGGATCCGGTTTCCGAACCGGCTGAAATCCTCGCGCAACTCAAAACCCATTCCCGGATCATAATCTTTGCCGGAACGGGAGAAGCCGAGGTTGAAACCCAGGCCTTTCCTTGTACGCCTCTCCCAGCCGATTCTGAACCGGGCCGGGTCGAGCGAGCCGGGATTATTGTCTTTGCCGGTTTCAAAAGACTGGGCCCAGTTCAAGAGAAGATAATCATCTCCCTGAACCCGGAGTGTCCCGTCCAAGCCATAAACCGTATTATAAGAGCCGTCCGTGCCGAGCCGGGTGGTGACCATTCCGCCGACGTAGGAAAAGGGGTTGAAAACCCTCCGCCGGGCCCGGAATACGCCGAAATTTTCCGAAGGGAGGTTTTCCTCATGAAGAGGCGCGGTCTGCATATCCAGAAAGCCCAGGTCCCAGGGGCCGAGCCGCCCCACCAGCCGCGCCCCGCCGTAAATGCGGACGGATTCCTCTTCAGCTATTCCGATCCTCCGGCTGTAAAAAAGCTGGTTGTACTCGCCGAAGTTGAAATCAAAAATACCGGCCCGCTCCAGGAAAAAGAGCCTCTTCTCGGGGAAAAAGAGCGAAAAACGGGTGAGGTTGACCTGGTAATCATCAGCCTCGACTTGGGCGAAATCCGTGTTCACGGTCAGGTCGAGGGTCAGGTTGCTGGTCAGCCCGCACTTGACGTCCAGGCCTGCTTCGTAGGTGGGCTTATTTTTGCGAATATAAGCCGTTTCCTCATCATTCAGGTCATTGGATTGTCCATAGCCTCCAAGGCCGTAGGGCGTGATATAAAGCGGCCGGCGGCTGCGCACGCCTTCCAGGACGATTTCGGCCGCTTGGGAAGGCTTCCACATTCCCATCATTCCAAGCTTTTGGTCGATGGCGGGGAACGTCACGCCCTCCGCTTTGCGGGGAATCCAGCGGAAAGCGATCAGGCCCATGATGACTCGGCCTTCCCGGTCCTGGAAACGCAAACTGGAAAAAGGGATCCGCATCTCGACGAACCAGCCTTGATCGTTTTTAACCACCGCGACATCCCAGAACGTATTCCAGCTCGGGTTGATGGGCATATCGTTGATCGTTTTTTGCTCGGCGTCGTTGGATACCGTGCCGTCCCAGCGCAGGCCGGAAGGCGTGGTGAAAAAGCCCAGGGCATTCTCTTTGTCGTTGAAGGTATCGAAAAGGACGCCGACCCATTCCGTATTCGACTCGAAATAATCGCGCTTTTTGGAGGGCGCCTGAATTTTAGCGGGCTCTCGGTCGTAGAGCCGGGCCGCCACATAGAGATGGACATCGTCGAAGCCAATCAGAATCTCCGTCTTCTCGGACGGCGGATTCCCATAGTTGGGCAGAAACATGATCAAGGGCAGGGGTTTGATATCCTTCCAAGCGTCTTCGTTGCTCAAGCCATCGAGAGTGACGGGGCCCAAAACTCTCTGGATGATAAGAGGCTCTTTAGCCTGAGGATAGGATCGTGTTTCCCGGGATAGCCCTTGATCGGCTGTCAACAAGGACGCGGCAAGCCACAATAAAATAAGCTTTTTGTATTTCAAGGGCTCACTCTTTTGCAGATTATCATTTTCTTCTTTGCACCCGGCTGTGGATCTCCTCCTCTCGCTAGACATCCGTCCTGCTAAATGCCTCAGAATCATAGCTTCGTCCGAGCGGCCATGTCAAGAAATCCGCAAAGGAGGCCTAAGAACTGGATTAATTCCCGGTCAATCCGATTGACAAAACCGGCCTGCACGAGAAGAATGAAGGGGAGGCGGAACATGAAATCATGGCATAAGTTATTGGCAATCATCGCGATTCTTGCTTTGGGGATATCCGGCTCGTATTCATCCTCCAATACGAAAATGCTCCTGGTGGTCAATTTCGATGTGGAGGATTACATCACGCCGGAGTCCGAACGTATTGATGATATCCCAAAATGGCTTGCCGAAATCATGTCTGAAGAGGGTGTCACCGGGACGTTTTTTGTGATCGGCGAGAAAGCTCGGTCCTTGGAGAAGCGCGGACGCCGCGATGTCATTGCGGCCATGGCCAAGCACGATATCGGCAGTCATACAAATTTCGGATCCATCCATCCCACCGTGACGGAACAACTCGAAAAAGCGGATTGGGAAAGCGGCGTGCGGCAGATGTTCGACCAGGAATCTGCCGGCATCAAGGAATTGGGGCGCATTTTCGGCACTCGCGTGACAACTCTGGCCCGACACGGCGGTTCCTACGGGCCGCAATTGATTTGCGCCCTGGGCAAAATGAAAGCCGGATACGCCGGTTCGCCGCTCAATCTTCCCGGCCGAAATGTCGTCTGGTTCTGCAACGCGCTGAATTTTTACGGCCAGTATGACGGATTCGATGACGCGTATTCTCGGGACGACCTGTTTGAACCGCTTTTTGACAAGCTCAAGGCGGAATTGCCCAAATTGGCCCAGTCCGTTGACGTCCTTCCTTTCTTTGCCGGACACCCCACGAAAATACGCGCCCTGCAGTTTTGGGATCTCAATTATTATGACGGCAAGAATCCCGGTCCGGGGGAATGGAAAACGCCCGAGCTGCGCCCCTTGGCCAGCATGAAAACGGCTCAAAAGAATTTTCGTCGTTTGATGCGGTATTTAAAAAACCAGGATGGGATCGAAGTCACCACATTTCGTTCGTTGATGGAGCTTTACTCTCAACAACAAGAATTTTTGTCAAGCGCAGAGTTGCGCGATATCGCCGAAGTCACCCTCAAGAAAAAAATGATCGTTCCCACCGAGTCCTTCTCTCCTGCCGAAACATTTGCCGGGTTCGCAAAATCGATCATGGATTATCAGGATAACGGATCACTCCCCCAAATCCTGGAAGCGATTCGGCCTCTTGGTCCCTTGGAAATGCCTATTTCTCAGCCGGAAATTTTCCGCGTCACTCTAAAGGAAGTGTATGAACTGGCGCGGAAAGCAGATGATTATATCCAGCGGGTCGGCTCCCTGCCCTCGCATTTGCCAGTGGGAAATACACGAATCGGAACCGGCTCTTTGCTCGCGCTTTTCAGCGCTGTTTATCTGAATTTGAACTTAGAAAAACCGCGCTCGGATTATGAGGTCCCCTCGTTCGATGCCTATCCCAAAACCAACGAGCAAGACATCATCCGGCGGATTGAAGGCTTTAAATCCTGGCCGGTTCATCGCCGCGACTTGGATATGAAAAACATAGTTGAGATGACAAAACTACAGCTCTGGACGCTAAAACCGGCGCATAAAGATAGCTAAATTATATTTTAGAAATCAGAGCTTCGTTTCCGCACCACACGAAGTGTTTCGCGGCTGCTATTTTTTCCCCTTCCTCGTGAATGTGCCTCTAGCAAATTTCAGTTCCTGGGTTCCGGGGATTTGAAAGCTGATGACGGCCCGGGACCCGCTGGTAAATAATTCAAAAGGCACATCCACCGTCTCCACTTCGGTCTCGGGATTCAATATCGACGCGATGGACAAGGCGAACTTCATAGTCCCCTTGGCCCGAAGGTCCGCTTTGAGCGGGGGGACTAAAGGAGGAGGCGAGTTAGGCTTCGGCTTGACCGGTGGGGTAAGCTGGGTGCTCCAGGATGCTTTGAATTTGACCTGGCCGGCCTTTAAGGTCGCTTGGGCCACGGCGGGGATAATTGCGTCGACTTTCTTGACTCCAGTCGAAATCAATGTCGCCGCTCCGGTATATTGGCCGCTCATGGAGCCTGATTTATTGACCGCCGTCATGTCCAGGGTCATGGTCACTTGAGTTCCGTCAGGCGCCTTCATTTCCAGGCTATCTTTGAACTCGATGGCCCAAGTCAAATTCCTTTTTCCCAGTTTATCGGCGGCGTCCTGAATCTGTTTCTTGGTGACCCTTCTTATGCCGTATTTGGAAAACGCGTCGACCTCGGCGGTGAAGGTTGTCGTTTGGCCTTCAACTTCAATTGTCGTGGGGATCACATCATAGTTCTTGCCGTCGTCTGCATACTTTATGATCGAGACATCCCCCGTAATCGGGGTTTTCAGGGAAATTCTTATCACCGCCGGGGAACTCAGCTTGGGCCCCTGGCCCGCTTTCCCCTTCTCTTCGATCTGGAATCCTTTGACGACAAGATCCGCGTCAGGCAGCGGAGCGGTGGATAGCGGTATCAGCACAATGGTCGTGTCCTTCTCTAGAGACTGCTCCGGGAAAATCACAGAAATATCAGCTCCATCGGCTGTCACGACGCCAAGCCCGCCGCTTTCCGCAGCGCTGATGACCCGCTCCACTACCAGCTGGGTATCCTGCTCAGCTTTAGGGCCGGATGTGCTGAAGGCAACAAGAGCCAGAGAAACCAATAAAACCAAAGTGAAGGTCAACCGGTTTTTTGTTTCGCTCACAGCGTCCTCCTCACAGGGATTTTGTTTTTATCAAGCTTGGCGGGACGATCAGCCGTGCGCCAATTTTGATCCTTCCCATCATCATCGATGATAAATCATGGCGTGAGAGGATGTCAAATCAAAGAACAGCGGTCGCTCGCCGCGCGGGTCAATAGACGGAACTGCTGAATCCCCGGCTATACATATAGTTTCTGAACACCATCTGCTTAATGTTCAGCAGGGCCGTGTGCTTGATCGCTTCCCCAACGGGATTGATTTTTCCCGAACCCCAGCCTTCCCGCGAGGAAGTCGCCGAGGCCGGCTTCCCGGCTTGTTTAACGGACGCGGCAATCTTGCCCAGCTCGGCGCGGATTTCGGCCTGATCAGCCGGGTTCCCATATTGGAGCACGGATCGAAAGCCTACCCAAAGTCCGGGCGTGGAGGCCACTTGCCCACGCTCTTCGGCAGTAAATCCCTCCCAAGCCTTCAGGAGCTGGGATTTGATCTCAGCCACAACCGCCGGTGATACCCGATCCGGCAGAGCCTTGGGGATTTTCTGCAGGAGCTCGGAATAGGCATATATTTCGCTGTAAGCGGCTGCAGCCATGACCGTCAGGGGTGGATTTCCCGGGATGAGGACTTTGCCCCTTTCCTTAAGCTGAGCAGAGATAACAGCCACGGCCGGGTCACTTTCCTCGGATTCGGCCAGCCATTCCCGGATGGTTTTTTCGAGCTCCTGTCGCAGGTCTTCCAACGCTTTCCGGTCAGTGGCTCTGGTAATGGCCTCGACGATTTTAGGGTAAGCGTCGTATTTCCGGAGTTCTTGTTCGGATTTCGTCCTCCAGCCTTTGCGAAGTTCGGCCAATATGGTCTCCTCCTGGCCGCCCGTGAGAGGCGCGCCGAGAGCGAACTCAAGCACGAAAAGGAAAGCGCGGGCATTGCTCTCGATAGGGCCGGAAGCGGGAAAGGCCGCGATCAGGAGCTGTTCGTCGGCGGCCGGGTCGGTGATCTCGATGTTTGATTGCTTGACCTCAACCTTCCAGCCCTGGGGATAATGAAAGGAAAAAGATTTATCCGGCGCTACGAATTTCTGCCAAGCAGATAAGGCCTGGATCAGGTTTGGCGTCAGGAAAGTGAACATTATGACTAATAAAAGGATTGATCTCATTTTTCTTTCCATCGGGACTTCCTCGTGTTTTTATTATTTATGAAAAATCGGCGTCAGGCACGATTTGCCTAAATCCCTTTTCAATGATTCAGCCTCGCGGGCAAAGTAGAACACCGAAACGTCCGCGTAATTGTAGTGAGTCTTGGCAAAAAGCGGCTGGACATGAAAACGCCGGATCCCCATCATTTTCCGGATCGCCTTCTCGCCACTCGCGTACCCGGCGTTATACGCCGTGGCATAGAAGCGGAGCTTCTCCAGGTCATCGACGAATTTGAGGTTCCCGTAGAGCTTGTCCATAACTATCATGAATAGACTGAGATACCGCGCCTGTCCGTGAGGATCGTTGAGCCGGGTCACGCGCTCCTTGCGCAATCGGGAGGAATCGCGCGTATCAAAAGACGCGATGTCCGCGGCCGTCTTCTCATCCGCCGAAAAGAGCCGGTTGAAGTCCCTCTCGATCTGTTCGGCGAACGTCGGCTTTATCTGGAAGTGACCGACCGAGAAGTCTGCGTATTTCCTGCCGTACTGGACATACAGCACTTTAAGCGCCCGCACTTGGATCTTATCCTCCAAGGACTTGAACCGGATGATTTCGGGAAAGACGATGGCCAGGGCGATCCGCGTCCCTAACGGGGGAAGGCCCAGGGAATCGGCGATCCAGGAGTTCTGCCGCAGGAACTTTTCGGCCTCGGTGAATTTCGCGCCGAAGATGGCGGCGTAATCTTCCTCCGTGGCCAAGGGGGATAAAAATATGAGGATGAGAAGGCCGCCGAGAAGCGGCCACACCGAACGGCGCTCCCGGCCAGCTGATCGAACAGCCAAGGGCCGCATTCCTGGAGGCACGGTGGGCCGGCCGCTAGATCGCTCTCTGATAAACGACAATATCCTTTTTATTTTCCAGGGCGACCCACTTGATCATGGTCTGCCCGCCCTCCTGGAACGGGATGATGCTCAACGGAAACGGATATTTCTTGCCGTCGCTGAAGACGAGGTCCTCGAGGGTGAAGAGCGCATACTTCTTGCCGTCGGCGCTGGGATAGAAATCGCAGGGGCTGAACGGTTCTATCTTGATAGTGAGAGTCGGGGTCCCGTTCATGTAGAGTTGGTTGCCGTCGAGGAAAAAGAAGTTGTTGCTGCCGACGGAGAACCAGAAATCCTTGAAGTCCATGCCGTAAGGGCCGAATTTCTTGCCGTCGATCGTGTAGACATATTTCTTGTTCATTTCGGCGTTATACTTTTCAGGCTGCGCAGCGATTAGTTTTACCGCTTCGGACGGTGCAAGGGAGCCTGTACAGGCGACGATGGCGTTTTTGCCGTCCGGACTGATCTTGATGGTATCGGGAGCGCTGGCGATGAAGACCTTCCGCCCGTCGGAACAAATGAGCCACACCTTGTCCTTGTCGTTGACCGCGAAATAGGCTCGGGATCCATCAGGGGTGGCCATAACCGCGAGTACGGAGAGATAGGGGCCGAAGGTTTTGCCCTTGAAAACGACTGTCTGGCCGCTGCTCTCGTCGCCTCCGGTCGAGGGGATCGCGTCCGGCGGCAATAGCCCCTGGTCGGGAGTATAGTCAGCGCAGTCCCGGGAGATGCCGGCCGAGTCGTCTTGCGACGGGTAGGCCGCCGCCATGGCCTCTTTCAGCTTTGTGAACGGGCCTTTCTTTTTCCCGTTCTGGACGACGAAGAACGGGCCCTTATCCCCTTTCCCCTTGGCCAGGACCAGCGTCATGCTTTCCTTGGTGGCGGACAGGGAGATCGCGCTTTCGGGCTGCAAAATCTCCTCGCCCGCTTCCAGGGAATAAACCAGTTTCCGGACGGGCTGCGGCCCCTGGGCGCGGGCCGGGCAGAAGACGGCCGTTTGCAAGAAGATGAGAGTCGAAGCTGAGATCGCAACAGACAGACCACGTTTCATGGGCAACCTCCATCGGATTTTATGATAGCTAAGATTATACAATCATCGGTTGATGATTTTCAAGAACGCCCGAACCTCGTCGAGCGTGACGAATCCGTCGCTGTTTGTGTCCATCCTCCGAAAGAGGACCGGGCGAGGAAATTCATCGGGCGTGAGCTTGCCGTCCTGGTTCTTGTCGCGCCGGTCGAACCAGGTTTTAATCTGGTCGGACTGGGGAAGCGCAGCCCGCTGGTTCGGTGTCAATTTAAGACGCGGAGTGGGCCGCCATTTCGGCTCGGCCAGCTCAGCGTTCCAAGAATCATACAGCGCTTGAAGCTTCTTGACGTCTTCGGGCCGGTCCTTCGCCAGGTTTCTGCTTTCGCCCGCGTCGTTGACAACATCATAAAGGCCGCCCTGCTCGGCCGGTCCCGACCAGACGAGCTTGAGGTTGCCGTGGCGGACCGCTCGCTGGTTGGCGAACATCCGCCAAAAGAGCGTTTCGTGGGGCGCTCCCGCCCCTGCGCCGGTCTGGCAGGGCACGAGGTCGACGCCGTCGAGCTTCCAGGCCGGCTCGATCGCGGCGCCAGCGGCGGCCACCACGGTCGGATGGATGTCGAGCGAAATCACGGGCCGGTCGTCCACCTTTCCCACCGGCAACCTCCCCTTCCACTGCATCATGTAAGGAATGCGGATACCCCCCTCGAGAGCCTGAGCTTTGAAGCCGCGGAGCGGGGCGTTCGAGGAGGTCGTCTGCGGCGTGGGTCCGCCGTTGTCGCTGAGGAAGATGACGAGGGTCTTTTCCTCAAGGTTGAGCTCCCGGAGCTTGTTTAAAACCCCGCCGATCGCGTCGTCCATAGCCGAGAGCATGGCGGCGTGCGTCCGGCGGAGATCGTCCTTGATATTCTCGAACCGGTCGAGGTATTTCTGGCCGGCCTCCATGGGAGCGTGAACGGCGTTGAAGGGGAGATAGACGAAGAACGGCTCGCTCTTGTGGCGGTCGATGAACGACAGAGCTTCGCGGGCCAAGGCGTCGGTCAAATAATCCTTTTCCTCGACGGGTTTCGTTCCGCGCTGGATCGAGCCATCATTCATCCGCCGGCTTCCCGGAATGTAGGAATGGCCGCCGCCCAGGAACCCATAAAATTCATCGAAGCCGCGTTTGGTCGGATGGAACTGAGGCTGGAAGCCTAAGTGCCATTTGCCGAACATGCCTGTCGCGTATCCGAGCTTCTTCAGCCGCTCCGCAATTGTCGGCTCATCGAGAGAGAGGCCAAAATCCGGCGGCCCCTGACTGATCGGACCGGGATTCGTTTCATGGCCGAAGCGCTGTTGGTAGCGACCGGTCATAAGGCCGGCGCGCGTCGGAGAACAGAGCGGCGCCGATACATAGCCGTGCGTGAACCGGACGCCGTTCTTGGCGATCGAATCGATGCTGGGCGTGGGGATGTCGGCGCATCCCTGGACGCCGACGCCGGAATAGCCGAGATCGTCGGCAAGAATAAGGATGATGTTCGGCCTTTGCCCTGCCCCGGACTGCTCGGCCGACTGAGCGAATGGAAAGAATTCATTGCGGACAACGAACACGGCCGCCGTGCCTTTGCCGATAGTCCCCAGGAAATCGCGGCGCTTCATGGCTCCTCCTTTAGCCAATTGCCCCTAACCGATCTTCTTTGCGCACTTGCGGGCGGCGCCGATCGCGCTCGGCACCCCGCCGATCTGGTTGGCCCAGCAGGAACTGATCAACAGGTTTCTGACCGGAGTATCGATATGGATGCCAATGACGTTTTTGTAGAATTTGTTCTTCGGGTTCCAGCTCCAGGCCGATGTAGCCCCGTCGGTGTTCCCCGTGTAGCGTTCGTACGTAAGCGGAGTCGCTAGGTCGGAGTATTCGATCCGACCCGCCAGACCGGGAATCGCGGCAGAGGCCTTGGCGACCAAGGCCTGCTTTACCAACTCCTTGAGTTCCCGGTATTTCTGCCTATCCCCGCCCCCCCAGTTATCCATCCAGCGATAGGGGGCGATAGCCTGGATCATGAGTCCGGACTTGCCCTCCGGCGCGAGGCTCGGGTCATGAAGCGAAGGGGAATACAGACCAACCGAAACCCTCTGGAAAAAATCCGGGTCATTCCTGCCCAGGCGAACATCGGCATCCGCTCGATCTTCGCGATAGCTGGCATGGGGGACCTTCAGCCATTTCCTCAGTTCGGCCGGCGGCATGTCCAGGCCCAGATAGACCGTGACGATCCCCTCCGAGACAGCCGTCTGACCGATCTTGTTGCGCAAGGGATCCGGCAGGATAGATGGGTCGTCGAGCATTTCCAGGAACGTCTTTTTATAATCCACGGCAGAAATAACCCAATCGGCCGGATGAAAAGCGCCCAGCGATTCGACGCCTACGGCGGCCCCGTTTCGGGTCACGATCTTGTCGACTCGCGCGCCGAGCTTCAACTCCCCGCCCAGGCCGCGGAAGTTGTCCGCCAGCGCGTTCGCCCAGGACTGCATCCCCGTCTTGACCGTCCAGTAGTCGTCCAAAAAGGAAACGAGCGCGGGCCCGATGATGGCGGCCGACATGTCCGGGTAGCCGAGATCCTTGAAGTACAGGAACAGCGCCGAATTACGGCCGAAGGAGCGGGCCGCAAAATCCGTGATCGTCTCGCGGGAGTATTTCCGGTAAAGGGCGAAAAACCGGGCCAACTGGACCGGATAGGCCAGGTAGGCGGTCACACCGCGCGGCATCATGACGGCCATCATGACCCGGATCATTTTATCGGCTGGGCCAAAATAGCTGTCAAGTTTATCCTTTTCGCCGGGATAAGCATCATACGCCAGCCGCTTGAAATCTTCGTAGCTCGAGCAGACGCCGTTCATCTTCCCGGCCATAATGCCCATCGTCTGCCGCACGAATTCGACCTTGTCGTAAACGCCGATCTCTTTCATAACCTTGAAGACAAGGGCCGACGATTCGAATGATAGCGTGCCGCTTTCAAAATAGTAACCCTGGCGCCGAAAGCCTGCGGTGTAGCCGCCGGGAGTGCCCTGGGCTTCGAAGATGGTGACTTTGTGGCCCTTTCGGGCAAGAAGGTTGCCGGCGGTCAAGCCGCCCATCCCGGATCCGATGATGACAATTTGTTTCATCGTGCCTCCTGCTCCTTGTCAATGAATGATCGATCTCTCTTTAAACAGGACTCTGGCGTTTGGGGCCGCTCGAGACCAAGCCCACTATATATGAGAAACACATAATCTTACACAGCCCAAACGGTATTCGATTCGGCGCTATCTGTAAACAAGCAGATGAACTTTCCCGATCAGCCCTGAAGGGGCCGGGCTGCCGGGTGTCTTTTTTTCTTCAGGCGAGGGGAAGCGGCTCCCGAACCGCGCCCGGAGCGGCCCCGGGTCCTGGTCAGGAAGCCCGAGAAAGCGGTTAAGCGGTAAATTGGCCACGATGATTTCGAGGACATTGACGCCAGACCTCAAGGCCGTAGTCGCATCAGCTTCGAGCGGCGGATTGAAAAGAACGCCAAGAGATCGTCTGTTCAAACGAATTTCCGCCGCTTCGCGGATTTCACTAAAGGCTAGGACGGCTTTCGAAGGCGGCCTCCCTTCCCAGTTGAACTGGGTGCGATAAACGCCCAACCCGGAAAAATAGCGACCGCCGGGAAGGTCAGTCCAAGAAACAAGGCCAGTCAATGCCGTCGGAGCCGGGGCGTCAGGTCCCTCGAAAGCGATAGCCCAACCGGCCGCGATATCCAGCGTTTCCCCCAGCTCTCCGCCGGCCGAATGAGCGGCCGAGAGAACGCCGGAAGTCTGGCCCCCCGCGACGATGAAAATCGAACCGCGCGGCGGAAGCAGGATTTCTACCCGATCGTCCGACTGCGCTTCAAGTCGTATATCCCCCGTCATGGCGTCCCACGCCTCTATGCGCCGCGCCGGTCCGGGGAACTGCGCCATAAACTTCACTCGGTCCTGTCCGACGTTGACAAAAAAGAAAATATCTCTTTCGCCTGTTCGCCTCTGGACGAAACCCACGGTTTCAGGATGGGGGGACATCCGGACGTTCGGGATAACCGTTTCTTCGAGCGCGGGACCTGCCTTTTTGTCTTCGCCCACGAAAATCCCCCGGCCGCGTCCGCAGGCGTGGGAAACGCCCGGCACTTGCGCGTCACCGAAGATATCTGCGATGAAACGATTCACTCGGGCATGATCTCGATCCCCCTTAAGCCCGGGAGATTTATCCGGCAGCCGCCGCGTCGCAACGACCGTTCCTCCCTCCCGGCAGAACGCGTTAATCCTGGCTAGAGCCTCGGGTTCAATTCGTTCCAAGTTTGGCAGGATGATGGCTTCGTAAGTGCCTTTCCCCACGATGAGACTTTTCTGGCGAACTCTACCCAAGCGCGATATCGCCCAGAAATCGAGGCCATCGAAATCATATCCGGCACCGATGAGCCCGTCGACAAGGTCAGATTGGTGGCGCAGGGCGTTCCGGAGTCCGAACTCGCTCGTCGGATGTCCCGTGGCCAGCCGGTCACGTACGGCAAAATCGAGAAGCATCTGGTCGACGGGCCCGTCGGAAAACGCGTCCTCGACCGGAAGATAAACGGCAACCCGGCGGCCGGGATCCCCCTGACGGAGCATCCACTGGCAGCGGTTCAGGTAGGAGACCAGGGCGGGGAAAAACCTCCACTGAGGGTTGCCCGGGCCCAAGACGGGGCCGAAATAGGGCAGCCAACCCGGCGCTCCCGCTTCGACAGGCGAGTACGGGAAATCGACACCCGTAAGATCGTTTGCTCCGCTGAGGAAGGTCATGTCGCTCACAAGCTTGATGTCGCTCAGGCTGTCGCCGAGGCGATTGGGAATGCCTGCCCAGGTCCAGGCCTCTGCGCCGACGACATTGCGGCCTGCAATCCTGGCCATCGACGCCACGTATCTTTGGACGGCGTAACCTTTCCATTCGTAATGCTCACCCGTCGGCAGGGCTATCGAACGCGCCGCCGTCATCGGGCTGGGCGGCGTTCCGTAAGGCTCCATCTCCAGCGTAAGCCCCCGCCGGTCACACCAATCCCCAAGCGGCTGGATAAATTGCACCTCGACCAGTTCGGCCAGCGTCCGCCAGAAATCAAAACGAAGGCCGGAGCGCGCCGTCGACGCATCATTAAAAAGCTCCGGCAGATGCGGGATGAGGTCATATCCGCGGCGCTTTCGAAACTCAAATGGCAGGTCTCTTGTCCAGTTCGAACGGTACACTTCAAGGCTGTCGCAGCCGAACCCTTTTATCCGCCCCGGGGCGGCGGCCAAAAGCGGCTGGGCGACTGCCGAGAGCCAGCGCTCGAGCGCGGCGCGGTCATAATGGCTCAGGACGTGGCCCTCGCCGCCGAAAGCCGCCCTCTTGACCTCCTGGCCGGTCGGTCCCGCGATATAAACACAAAGCTCATCAGGGAGCGGCGTCGGAAGGCGTCCACTCCGGACCGCGTTTGTGACGTCACGACCGCCCAGGAAGGCCGCGATGATCGTCTCGTTCACGCCGAGCCGAACAACATCTCCAGCAACCGCGTCCTTCGCGGCGCGCACTTCACGGAGTTTGAGAGCCATGTCTCTAGGAGCGACTGCGGGTCCCCCGAAGGGCCATCCCGTTCCACCATTGACAGATAGACTCAGACCCAATTCTTCGGCCCGCCGGGCCGCGTAGCCGAATGTCCGCAGGAATTCCGGAGACCCGAAGCGCTGATTGATTATTCCGGCGCCGGGATTGTCCACCGCGACCGGATAAAGAAAATAGATCGTTACCCCTCCCAGACCCGCTTCCTTCATGAGAGCGAGCTGGCGGTCGACCTCGCGTTCCGTCCATGCAGGCCCGAAGACGCGCCAGTACATCCTCATCCGGGACTCGGACGGAACATTCCGAAATCCCGAGGCTAGATCATCGGCGCTGGAAGATGGCGCGTTGAAATACAGGGCAGCGGTGGCGACGGCGAAAATGGCTAGAAGAGTCCGCGATTGCATCGGATTATCTCGTTCGCGAGGAGAACAAACCTAATTCTAAGGCTGCGGCTCGTTCAAATCAACCCTCTGGTTATGAGGGCGCAGCGCTGCCCGGGCTCGGAATAAAGACCGTTCACTAAAATCAGAATCAATCGACCTTGAACTTGATCGACGCCGGCACTTTTAGGTTAGGCGCGGTCACACGAAGCTCGAAGATCTTGCCCTTGACGTCCGTGGAGGGCATCTTGAAATAAAGGATGTCGATGAGCGCGTCATTGGCCGAAAGATCGATTTTATCGTAGACCATGCTGTGGGGCTTGGCCTCAGGCGTGAGCCGGGCGGTCACGGGCTTATATCCCGCGAAGATCGGACCCATGATATGAGGGATCTGGGCTCTCTCGTGGTCGAAATTCAGGCGCTTGTAGTTCTGCTCGATTTCCTTGCCGGAAACGACGCCATAAGTATTGCCCGCCTGGTCCACCAGGGTGAACCCGTCCCGGGACAACGTAACTTTCGAGGACGCGGCATTGCCGATCCCGACCTCGACCGGGATGTAGGCCTGTTTCTCGTCCAGCTTCTGCATCAAGTAGGTGTTGACGACCAGGATGATCTGAGGCCCTCGATTGACGTAAGTCGTGGGGTCATACTTGACGTCGAGCTTGACGACCTTGGTCTCCTGGGAATCCTGGGCCGCCGCCAGGGCGAGGAAACCGGCCAAAACGAAGAAAACCATTAGAAACAACTTACCATTTTTCATGATAAACTCCTTTCATTAATATTAGACAATAGAATCATAATTTCCTTTGTCCGATAGGATTAGTAGGAATAAAGCTGCCGTCCCGCCCACCGACCTCAAAATGAAGCGTTTCCGAGCGATGGCCGAAACTCACTTGACTTCCCCCACGGGCCAAATTACAATAACCCTATATGATTTATAGGAAAGATATATTATGGAGGGTCGGCGCGTCACGGACGGAGAGATCTCTCCGAGGAAAAGCCCCCGAGATTCTGATCAGGGCAGACGCATGAAGTCCACCAAGTCGAATAAAGTCATTTTTGTTCTCGTGCTTTTTGCGCTCTTAGGCAATAAAACGCTGGTCGGCCAGGATGCCATCGACGCTCCGACCCGTATCGACCGGGTCGTGGTGGAGGGAAACAAGATCACGGACAGCGAGATCATACTGCGGGAAATCCCCTTCAATTTTCCCGCCGTCTTGAGCGCCGATGACCTGAAGCTCATCAGGAACCGGATCCAGAACCTGTGGCTGTTTAACCGGGTCGAGTTGGGCGTCAACGAGCGCGACAGCCAGAACGTGCTCACAATCCAGGTCACTGAGCGCTGGTATATCTTTCCTGCCCCTGTCTTCTTCGTCAGCGAGCGCGATTGGAGCAAGATCAGTTACGGAATCCAGATGACCGACAGCAATTTCCGCGGCCGCAACGAAAAGCTCCGTCTCGGGGGATGGTTGGGCTACAACCCGTCTTACTTCCTCAATTATTCCATCCCCTGGGTCGGTGAGCGACAACGCCTGCTGCTGGGGCTCGGCATATCCCAGCGGCAAAGCCAGAACAAGATCTTCAATTTCCAGGAAGACCGCCTGGGCTTCAACCTGAGGGTCGGCAAGCGTCTGTCCCTCGAGCTCGAGACCAATGTGCAATTCTCCATCAACAGCCTCAAGCTGCCCCCCGAGTACCAAGCGTTCTCCGTCTCCGGCAAGCGGCAAGACATCGTCCCCAGTCTGTCCTGGCAGGTCCGATGGGAACATCGGGATTTGACCGAGTATCCCAGGAAAGGGACCTATCTGGCCGTCAATGTTCAGAAGACGGGCTTCGCGAAGGGCCAGCCCGATTATTGGCGGATGACGTTCGACGGCCGGTTCTATGAGCCTCTCCTCGGCTCGCTGTCTATGGGCGTCCGCCAGCTTTTCATCCTCAACGGCGGGAACCTGCCCCTTTATGACCGGGTCTTCCTCGGATTCAACGAACGCATTCGCGGCTATTACAACCTGATCCTGCCCGATCCCGCGCGCTATGCCGACTACAACAGCTATAATATCTCTTTAACCAGCCTGGAATTCCGCTTCCCCCTTCTGCCCGTCCGCTATTTCTCAATCGAGAACGGCCCGCTCATCCCCAGCTTGTTCCGGAACCTGAAGTTCGGCCTCAGCGTCGGCATTTTCGTGGACAGCGGGATCGTCTGGAGAAATGCCGGGGAGATCCGCCTGAACGATTTCTACACCGGCTACGGGGTTGGAATTCACATCCACCTGCCTTATATCAACGTGCTGCGGATCGAATACGCGCTTAACAAGATGGGGCACGGCCAGTTTATCATCGATACGGGCGTCAGTTTCTAGAGAAAATAATCCCATCCTGGCGAAAAGTCGAATATAATAAGACAAAGTGAGCGTTTGGCCAATTTTTCTGCAAGGAGATACTATCCGTGAAAACCATCGGGCTCATCGGCGGCATGACCTGGGAATCGTCGCTGGAATACTACAGAATCATCAATGAAACCGTATGGCAGAAACTCGGCGGGTTTCATTCCGCTCAAAGTATTATGTATTCCGTTGATTTCGAACCCCTTGAGAAATGGCAGCATCAAGGAAAATGGGAAGATGCCGCCAAGCTGTTGGCGGATGCCGCCCGGAAATTGGAAAAGGGAGGAGCGGATTTCCTGGTCATCTGCGCGAACACCATGCACAAATTGGTCCCCGAGGTCGAACGACACATCAAGATCCCCATCCTGCACATCGCCGATGTCACGGCTCAAGCAATCAAAAAACAAAAGCTCCGGAAAGTGGGACTGCTGGGCACCCGGTTCACGATGGAAGAAGGCTTTTACAAAGACCGGCTGGTCCAAAAACATGGACTCGAAGTCATCATTCCCGGGGATAAAGACCGAGAGCTCATCCACGGCGTCCTTTATGGCCATATCCGCACCGGGCATATCGACCAAGCGTCGAGAGACGTCTTCAAAAACGCTATCGGCGATCTTACGGCCAAAGGCGCGGAAGGGATCATCCTGGGGTGCACGGAAATTTTCCTATTCGTCAGACAAGAGGATTACAGGATTCCCCTCTTTGATACGACAAAGATTCACGCTCAGGCCGCGGTCGAATACGCTCTGGATGAGAACCCATAATCTTTTGCTCGGAGCGGCCTGTGGGCTCTCCCTTTTATTTCATGTAGCCTAGGCTTTTTAGCAGACGTTCGATGTCTTTCTTTCTTTTCTCATCCGGCCGCGATTCAGACTGCTTCAGAGAACCCAGGAACCGCTCGAGCTCTCCGGCAAGACGGGCGGCGTCCTTGGGCTGCGATAGATTGAGATTCGTCTTTTCCTGAGGGTCCCTTGCAAGATCATAGAGCTCGACGGACTCATTTCCCTCCCGGATCAACTTTAGATTTTCCACATAAAGGGCACGGACAAAGCAACGCTTGCGCTCATCCCAGAATTCCGCCATGACCGGCTTTTGCCCGCTCCCCGAGAAAAGGTTGTTTCCTTGAATCCCGCTTGGAATCTGATTGGTGAGGTTCAAGAGGAAAAGGATAGAGGGGAAAATATCGACCTGGGATATGAATCGTTGTTCCAGCCGGACGGCCAGCCTCTGAGGAAAATAAAACGTCAGCGGAATCCGAAGCACAGAGTCATACAACCGGCCTGTCCCATGCTCGAGTTGGCCATGTTCGCCGAGAAATTCGCCGTGGTCGGAGGTGATGACCAGCAGAGACGAGTCGAACTCCCCGAGATCTTTGAGCTTACTCACCCAGGTCTTCATTTGCTGGTCGATAAAGCGGATATTGCTGTCATAGAGTCTGGAAAGCACGGCAAAATCCGCGTCCTTAAATCGGACGAGGGAGGACTGTCTCTCTTGTCGGGATTTCCGGCTGTCTGTCAATTGCCGAATAAGGCTCCATTGGATTTTCTCGAGGGGAATATCCCGGCAAAACTCCCGGAAATACGGCTCTTTGGGGCTGTAGGGCGCATGGGCCTCAAGGACATTCATGAAAATAAAATACGGGATCTTCAACCTCCGGCAATGATCGATCCAGCGCAGAGAGATGTCCAGGATTTCTTCCGAGGTTGATCCGCGCCCCGAGATTTTTTTGTAGAGCCTCTCGATTGTCCGGGAGGTCTTTTGACGGTTTCCGACGCCCAGCGCCCGGTCGAATCCCCGGTCGAGCCCTGTGGCGTTGCCCAGCAAGGGATTCGCATAGATGCTTAGAGTGTAGTATCCGTTGCGCGCCAAGACCTCAGCCAGCGTCGGATATTCGGCTCCCAGCGGGACAAACACGGAATAGGCCCCGTGGCTCGACGGATAAAGTCCTGTGAAAAGGGAAGCATGGGCGGGCATGGTCCATGATGAGGAGGCTACAGTTGCAAGAAACGCGGCCCCGTTTCTCGCCAGCAGGTCCATGGAAGGAGTGGTCGGAAGCTGATAGCCATTAGAGGACATATGATCGGCCCGCATAGAATCGACGACCAATAGGATCACATTGCGGGCCGTGCCTTTCAGAGCATTCCTCTTGGCGCGGATGTGTATCACTTCGCTTGCGATCGAGATGCGTCCGGAGCACCAATAGAAAAATCCGAGACTAACGACGAGGCCGAATATGGCGAATATTTTTGGCAGGTTCCAGCGCGGGGAGAAGAGGGACGGCCATTTTTGGGCCAGATGATTATTGATGCCGGATCTTAGGGCAAGGGCGAGACAGAAACAAACCGCCGCCGCGAATAAAATGAGACCGATCGTTCTCAAGGAGCCCTTATTTCTGCCCCCATAGGCATATGTATCGAGAAGATAAATAAGGAATTCGGAAAATAGGCCGCCGGCGAGATACAACGAAAAACAAAGGCTAATCGCGTTTTTGTTTTTCTTGAAAACGAATCTGGCCAGGACAAGAACCAACGGAGCCAGAAGACTGCCCAGGAGGGCGCCGGCAAGACCATTGAGCGCTAGCGCCCCAATGAAAAATCGACCATCCGCCAGGAACGATCCAGCGCCGATAAGCACGGTCAAGGATTCGGCGAAGGCCATAATGAACCCGACCAACAACCCGCTCCACAACCCTGCCTGCAGGAATTCGGGGAGGCTCTGTCGTTTGTTTCCGTCCAGCATTGCTCTCCTCAATTCGCGTCGCTCCACTTTCTCTTCCATCAAGCTTGTCATCGAAAATCCTTATCCTGGATGACTATATCGCGGGCGTTGATAGAAAGACAGCCGAGCGGCCGGGGACTTCGCGACCCTCCAGGGCTTTCGGGCCATCGGATAGATTGGCGGCCAGGCGGAAGGTGCCGGCCGGCCCGCCCGCAGATTCTATGAGATAGGGGCAATCTCCCATAAGCCCTTTGACATGGACATTCCCCCCTTTGAGGCCGATGGCTTTATTGAGCAGTTGCTTCCCCCAGTCATCAACCAGTTCGAGGTCATCGCTTTCAATGATCATGTTATCCAGGGAGCCGGCCACAAGGGCATAGAGCTCCCTTTCATTGGCGGTAAGCTCGATATCTTGACTCCTAAGCAGGAGGCAGTCTGGATCATTGAGCCACCATCGCTTATGCATAAAATACCGCATGATTGAATTTTTCAGGGCATAGAGGGCATTCACTCCCTGGAACGGGGCAAGCATGGAATTCCAAAAAGGCGCTGTATCCTCCCCTATCCTCATTCCATTCACAAGGCCGATCGACGGCAGAAGCGGCGCTCCGCAGCCGAGGAGGAAGCCGCCCCGGACAGCCTGCCGGACCACCTCAAGCCCTTCTCGATAGCCCTGGATGGGCGTCACGTTCCGCGCCCGGGCCCCTTCCATGGCCGCTGAAAATATGAAATCGATCTTGAAATAATCGAACCCCATTTTTTTGAGCGAAGAAAACATCTCATAAAGCCATGTCTTGACCTCGGGATGGGATGTGTCCAATGCATAAATTTTTTTCTTCCAGCCCTTATAGCATTCCTTGGGCCGACCTCCCTCAGAAACCATCCAGTCTTTATGGCGGTTGAAAAGCTCCGATGTTTCCGAGGCGCTGAACGGGGCAGTCCAAAGACCCGCTGTAAAACCGTGCTCTCGAATGGTGCGGGCGAGATCGGGCAGTGGGAGGAATCCCTCCTTGACCTGCCTCCAGTCGCCGATGTCCTTTTCGAAGCCGTCGTCGATCTGAAAGACCTCGAAAGGAAACCCGGCGCGGGCGATCTTGAGGTTTTTCTCTACGTCCTCCAAACACAGGTTCGCGAAATAATGATACCAGCTCGACCATCCGACCGGATTCCAGCCTGGCACGCTTGCCCGGTTTTCGGCGGCCGCCAGGTCCGCATAGTTCTCCAGAAGCGTCTCCACGGAATCCCCTTGAAGAATGACCAGGGGATCGAGGGGCACGGGCTCGCTGAACAGGGTGTTGAAATATTCCAGGCAGCCCACCAGTTGATCGTTTTCGATGATAAAAAAGGGATGCGCCGCTTTCGAGGTTAAAAAGCCGGCCACGGCGCCTTCCCAAGCCAGGAAATAATCGCTGACGAGGTGCGAGAGAATCGTGTCCGGAATGGGGGTGAAAACATAGCGGCTCTGTTTGGCCATTCTCTCTTCGAGGCCTTCCTGTTTTTGGCCCGGGGCCATCTTTTGCATCGGCCCCCAGGACTGCCAGTTATTGAGGAGAAATTCCTTGGGTGCGGGGCATCGAAAGATTTCCACTCTTCCCGCCCGCCCCTTGATAGCACCCGTGATCTTGTATCCATTTTGGATTTTTTCGATGTTGCCCATGACGCTGACGCGTCCATCGTTGAAATCGAAAGGCCGCCGGGCCAGAGGCCTGCCGAATATTTTCATAGCATTGTTCCCTGCAATTCTTTATGGCTTGAGCTTTTTGATGCGCTTGGCGAGCTTCTTTTTGATTTTATCATAGGAAGGCGGCGGCCCGGTCCTCACCGGCTTCCCGTCAATGAACAGCGCGTCCGCAATTCCCCAATCCAAAAACGTCCCGCGGTCGATCGTCCGAATGTCCTGGAACTCCACTTGATCCCCAAATTCTGAAGCGGCCCGCTTTGCTCTCTCAAAGGTCATGCTCATGGCGGGGCACCAGCCGTTGAGAAAAGCCGTGACGGCGACTTTTCCCTTTTTCTTTTGCGGCCGCTTTTTCTCGCGGATCCATTTCGGCGGAAGGGCGTCGTCCGTAAAAGGTTTCCACAACAGCACCTGCATTCCAACCTTGTCGACCTTGGCATACCCCTGCTTCCGAAACCAGGAGGCCTTCATGAAAAACGGAAGCGAGACGCCCCAGACAGCCAAGCCCTTGGCGCCAACCGATTTGGCGTCCTCTTCGGCCGCCCGGAGCAGGGCTTTTCCGATTCCTTTCTTCTGATAGTTCCCCACGCCTTGTTTGTAGCCATGGACCCAGATGCAATGGACAAAATAAGCCTCCTTTCCCTCGGCAAACGAGTGTTCGATAGGGACGTATTGAATCATACCGCAGGCTTTTTCACCGTCCACGGCCAGCTTGACCCGAAGTCCTTTGTCTTTCATGCGCTGGAACCAGGCCTCTTTGTGATTTCCGCCCTCCTTGATCTCTTCAGACCAATCTTCAAGGCAGACAAAGTACGCGTCTCGATACTTTTCGTTGAGGTCGATAATTTCCATGCGCGCCCTCCTTTGTCCGAAGCATGCCACAGAACGAATGCTTCTTTGAAAGGAATCTTACAATAAACGGCTCGCGGAGTCGATTCTCATTTATTTGATCATGGGTGCGAAGAGCCGGACAGCCGGCAATCCCGACCTATTGTCCCCGCTTGCATGCCGAACGGCATATTTTGGTTTGACCTTCATTTTTTGCTCTGGTATAAATCGAAGGGTTCATGGATAGATACCGCGTCTCAAAGAGGTTCTTATGAAAAAATATTTTGCGGCCATTTTCCTCTGTCTTCTCTTTCCATCCTTTGCATGTAAGACTCCTCAAGAAGAAGCCAAGCCGGATTGGCTCCTTAAACCGGAACCGTTTAAAGCTAGAATCGAGGAAACAAGCCAAGGTAAATCCGTAATTCTGGACAACGGGCTTGTTCGCCGCTCCCTTCGCCTCGTCCCCGACTGCGCGACCATTGATTATCAAAACCTGATGACCGGGGAAGCCATCATCCGCGCCGTGCGGCCGGAGGCCGTTCTGGTCATCGATGGGAAAAAAATCAAAGTGGGCGGCTTGGAAGGCCAGCCCGATCAGGCCTACATCCTTCCCCAGTGGCTCGACTCACTCACGGCCGATCCGGATGCCTTTCATTACTCGGGATACGAAAAAGGTGAAACGCGGCCGCACTTTCCTTATCCCCGCAAACGATGGGCCGAGGATCGGCCGTGGCCGCCGCCCGGGAAATCCCTGACTCTACATTTCCAGCATGCTTCGCCTGACCTGCAGGGAATCACGGTCGACGTCCATTATGAAATCTATGACGGCCTTCCCCTGATCGCCAAGTGGCTGACGATTTCCAACGCCGGCCCAAAAGCCGTCGTCTTGAATTCCTTCATCAGCGAGAACCTGGCTGTGGTCGAGCCGGAAGTCTCCGTGGGAACCGTAGAGCAGTGGGATCGACCCAATATGCAAATCGAAAGCGACTATGCCTTCAACGGAATGACCCCGAAATCCGCCAACCGGACGGCCTATTGGGTTGAAGACCCCTCCTTCACCTCCCAGGTGAACTATGAGCTGAAGACGCCGTGCGTCCTCGAAAGCCGCCTGCCGCTCGGCCCCGAAGAAATGATCGAACCCGGCCGTACCTTTGAGACGTTCCGCACCTTCGAGCTGATCTATGATTCGACGGACCGCGAGCGAAAAGGCCTGGCCTTGCGCAAAATGTACCGGACAATTGCGTCTTGGGTGACGGAAAACCCGATCTTCCTCCATCTCAAATCCACCGACCCGGAGGTTGTCAAACAGGCCGTGGACCAGTGCGCCGCAGTGGGATTCGAGATGATCATCCTCAGCTTCGGCAGCGGCCTCAATATGGAGAGCGCGGATGAGGCTTATATCCAAAAGATAAAAGAGCTGGCCGACTATGCCCACTCCAAGGGCATCGAACTCGGCGGTTATTCACTCCTGGCCAGCCGCCGCATCAGCGAAAAGGACGACGTCATCAACCCGAAAACCGGCAAAACCGGCGGCGCCATTTTCGGCAATTCTCCCTGCCTGGGCAGCCCATGGGGGAAAGATTATTTTGCCCGGATCACGAACTTCCTCGAAAAAACTGGGTTCGACATTCTCGAGCACGACGGTTCCTATCCGGGCGATCTCTGCGCGTCAATCAAGCATCCGGGGCACACGGGCTTGAACGATTCGCAATGGAAACAGTGGAAAATCATCGCCGATTTTTATCAATGGTGCCGAAACCGCAAGATCTATCTGAACGTCCCGGACTGGTATTTTCTGGCCGGGTCGAATAAAACGGGCATCGGCTATCGGGAAGTGAACTGGTCGCTGCCCCGCGATCGGCAGATCATGCTGGGCCGGCAGAACCTGTACGACGGGACCTGGGAAAAGACGCCGTCGATGGGCTGGACATTTGTCCCGCTAGTCGAATATCAGGGAGGGGGGGCCGCGGCCACCCTCGAGCCCTTATCCGAACATCTCGATTCCTACGAAGCTCATCTCGTCCAGAATTTCGGCTACGGCGTCCAGGCCTGCTACCGGGGAACGCGCCTCTATGATACCGAGCGGACAAAAGCGCTCGTCAAAAAATGGGTGGACTGGTACAAAAAATATCGCGCCATATTGAACTCAGATGTCGTCCATTTGCGCCGGCCGGACGGCCGCGACCTGGATGCCGTTCTACACGTCAACGCGGGGCTCGAAGAAAAAGGGTTTGCGCTCGTTTTCAACCCGACCGACCGCTCGATCGAAAAAATGTTGACATTGCCTTTGTACTATTCAGGCCTAAACGATAAGGCGAGGATCCGCGAGCAAGAAGGAAAAGAAAAAATTTATCGGCTCAACGGGAAGCGCGAAGTTCAATTGCCGGTCAACGTCGGGCCGAACGGCTTCACCTGGTTTGTTATCGAATAGCCCGAAAGGACAATCCATGACTAACATGCCTCGAAAATCGTCATTAAGGGAGCTACGGACCATCCCGGGCGTCGGCCAGAAAACCGCTGAAAAATTTTGGCAGATGAACATCCGTTCCGTCCGGGATCTCAAGGGCAAAAGCCCGGAAAGGCTCTACAAGAAGCTAAGCGAAAAAAAACGAGCGCCCATGGATAGATGCATGCTCTATGTCCTCCGCTGCGCCGTGTATTATGCCTCTGCGGAAAGGCGTAAGCCTGCGCTTTTAAAATGGTGGAACTGGAAGGACAGAAAATAATCCGGCCGGGTCGCGGACCTACCGTTTTTGGGGAGGGGCGGGAGGCCTCTGCCAGACGAACTTCATGTTGTGCTTGCCGCGGCTCGTGATGCCCGGGTCGACATCGAGCTTGAGCAGGCCGGGCTTGTTGCCGATGTCCATGGCGACAAGATAGACAAGCTTTGTTACTTTCTCCATTTTCCTGTAATCGGCTTTTTCCTCGACATCCGATTCCTGGTGATAATCCTCGGTCGTGCCGCAGAAGAACCAGACGCCAGGAATGCCGTAGCGGATATACGGATACTGGTCGCTGCGGAAGAAGAAGCGGTCGGGATGGCCGGGGTCTTCATATTTATAGTCCAGCGTCAGATGGATCGAGCGGTCGTTCATGGCGTGGATGCTTTTATCCAGCTCCGTGCTCACCTTGTTCGAGCCGATGAGATAAATGCCGTTAGGATCGTTTCGGGCAATCATGTCCAAGTTCAGGTTGGCGCTTATCTTTTCCACGGGAACGGGAGAATGCTGGACGAAATAGTATGCGCCGATGAGTCCTTTCTCTTCGGCCGTATGCCAAACGAAGATGACCGAGCGCTTGGGCCTTTCCACAACTAACGCCCGAGCCAGCTCGAGCATGGCCACGGATCCCGAGCCGTTGTCGTCGGCGCCCGGAAATATTCGGCTTTCACGCACGCCGAGATGATCATGATGGGAGCCGATGACGACATATTCCTCTTTGAGCTTTGGATCGTTCCCGGGCAGATAGGCCAAGACGTTGGGCGTCGCTTCCTTGCGCTGTTGAAAGAACACGGCGATTTCGAGCGTTTTTCCCTCAAGACTCTTGGCGGGAAGCTGTTGCCCTTGAGCGATCGTTTCAAACATCTTGTCGAGTTCGGCCCTGGCAACTCCTAGAATAGCAGCGCCCGCCTCATGGCGGACCTCAACCGTATAAAACGGCGATGCGGGGGCCGCCGGCGCCTGGGATGGGGCCGCAATCTGCGGCGCCGGTGCAGCTTGGGACGTCGCTGGCGGCCGCGGATTTGTAGTCTCGACGTCCAGGAATCTTAAGCGATCGGACACGTCAAACGTCAACCCTTTCTGGGCAAGGTTGTTTTCGCGCTCCCGGCCGATGATAGTCACAAGGCCCAGGGCTCCTTTTTCCCGCAGAATACGGCTCCATCCTGCAGGAAGAATGCCGCTCATCGTTGATCTCTGTCCGGATGCCTCGATTGGACGAGGGATATCCAGATAAACGCAGATCTTTCCCCTGAGGTCAACATCGGCAAACACCTCCGGATTTGGATCAGCCCCATACACGGCTGACCCGAGAAAAACGAGACCTCCGGCCGCCGTCCACTCCCCAGCGGTGCGGATATTGGTCGTGAACGCCTGCGGAAAATAATATCTATGCTCGCCGGTTTCGCCCATAATGCGCAGATAGGATTTGGCCGCAGAAATTGTCGTGACTTCGACCGGCACATCCTGATAATACGAGCCGTTGGGCGCCAGCGGTTTCAAGCCAATCCTCTCGGCCACGAGAGCGATATAACGGGAAGCGATATTGAGCTCTGCCGACGGCGCATTGCGGCCGCGGAATTCCTTGGAGCCGAGGAATTTAAGGTACGGCTTCATGTCCTCGGCGCTGATGGCTTTTAGCCCTTTCGTCTGCGCCGCCAGCGGGATCAGAGATCCTATAAAAAAGAATACGACAAGCAAACGCAGGATGGTTTTACGGATGTTCAATTCTTCCCTCCTTGACCATGGTTTTCGAGCGTTCCAAGTTTAATATGCCTGGAGGACGGGGTCAAACCTACTCGTTACGCACAATTCTCTCGGGGAAGATGCGTAATGAGTAGGTTTGACCCCGACGCGGACACCTACTCCAGCCTCTTGATGATGTGCCAGCCGTATTTAGAATTCCTCGGATCATAAACGGCCAGGCCGATGCCGTTGACGGAAAGGCCGAAGCTCACATCGCCGAAGCTCTTGACCATCCCGGATCGTGAATACTCCTTTTTTGCCTTGTCCGGCTCAATGCCGAAGTTCGTCATCTTGTATATCCCGGGATATTCGTCATCCGTGTATTGTTTGACTAGGGCGTCAAAATTTTCGCCCTTCTTGACTCGCTCCAGGATCTGCTCGGCCAGAGCTTGGGCCTCGTCCGGCGTCCGCTTGACCTTTTCTTCCGGAATCGATCCTTTGAAGGCAATTAGGATATGCTGGACGGAGACCCGGTCCGGCTCGCCGGCGAGTTTTCGAGGCTTTGCGGCTGTAATCAGATTCTCGACCTCGTCGATCTCCTTTGGGACATTCGTGGTCAAGACTTCGCAGCCGTCCTTTGTAATCAACACGGTGTCCTCGACGCGAATACCGATATTCTTTTCCGGATAATAGAGCGCGGGTTCGATGGCGAACACCATGCCTTCTTGAAGAGTTTGGAGGCGCGTCCCGACATCGTGGACGCACATCCCGACAAAATGGCCGAACCCTCCCTTCAGGCCGCGACTGTCAAGTCCCTTTTTCTTCAGAACATCCTCCACATGCTTCTGGACATCCGCGGCGGTAGCGCCCGGCTTGTAGGCTTCGATACAGGCCTTTTCCACTTCGAGCACGACCTGGTAGACCTCGCGCTGCTCCTGTGGGAACTTGCCCGACACAGGCCAAGTTCTCGAAATATCCATACAGAGTTGGTCGAGGTCGGCGCCAAAATCCATTAAAACCAGGTCGCCCGCCTCGGCCTTCCTGGAATTCTTTTCATAATGCCAGACACAGGTATTCGGGCCGGAGCAGACGATCGGTGGGTAGGCGGCGCCCTTGGCCCCTCCCCTCAGTACGATTTGCATGGCGGCCGCCTCGATCTCGTATTCGAAGACGCCGGGACGCGAGGCCAACATAGCCTGCTTGACGGCCTCCGCTGAAATCTTGCCGTTCCGCCGCATCACACTGATCTCCTCGGCGCTTTTGATCATGCGCAGGGCGTCAATATGCGGCGTAATGTCCTTGAATTCAAAAGAGGGATAGCGCTCTTTGAGCTTCTGGATCCGATTATTGTCCAGCGAGATCTGGTCGTTGTAATGGATGCGGTTTTTCCGCCCGAGAAAGAGAGCGACTTCGCTGCGGGAAGTTTCCATGGTGTCCCCAGGCTGGAGCCGCAGGTAAGCCGGGGAAAAGCTTCGCATATTCCGAGAGATAAATTCGTCGAAATAGGTGACATCATAAAGGTTGGCCAGCCCGGTCTTTTCCTTGGCTTTCTCGTCATTGAGGAGGTTCGGCCCGCCCACCATTATTTCTCGGGCAGTCTGGCGGGGAAGAAAAAGATGGGTCTCTCCTGTTTTGGCGTTCATGACGAAAATAGCGCCCATGTCTTCGACGCCGGTGAAATAGAAAAAGTCATTGTCCTGCCGGAAATGCGCCCCCGGCTGAAACATGGTCTCGCCGAACAGGATGATCATTCCTTCCTTGGCGCGGTCGGCCAAGGCTTTGCGCCGGCGCATGAATTCGTCTTTGGTATAGCCCGTCCGCTGGGCAAAAGAGAGACCCAGGCTGAGGACAAAAAGCAGGGCAAACGCAAAATATCGCTTCCATGCATGCTTTACGTTCATGAAGCTCTCCTTCTCAAAAGATGTGGCTAAAAAATCCCCCCTACACGCCTCTTCTCATAAGAAGGGAAGGAGGATTATTTATATACATAAGCATCACTAGAATCCTGGCCGGTCAGTCCGAAATCCGAGTGATCGATAGGATCTTGATCGGCGGCTTCAAGCTCTGGCCTTCCTTGGGCGACTGATGGATCTTTTTGACAACGTCCATGCCAGCAACGACCTTGCCGAAAGCGGCGAATCCCTGGCCGTCTTTGTTGCGCCGTCCGCCGAAATCGAGATCGGGCTGGTCGCCGACGCAGATGAAAAAGCTAGAGGTGGCGCTGTCCGGGCCTCCCCTGGCCATCGAAATAGCGCCGTTGATATGCTTAATGCCAGTGACCGAGGTCCTTTCGAGCGGGATCGCCGGAAATTCCTTATCATTGGCAAGCTGGCCGCCCTGGATGACCTCGATCTTGATCTCATCTTTTGGCTGATTGTCCATGGTCACCGTCCGAAAGAAAGCGGCGCCGTCATAGAGCTTATTATCGACGTACTTCAGAAAATTCGCCGCCGTAATGGGGGCCTTGCCCGCAAAAATTTCAACCGTGATATCGCCCAGCTCGGTTTTCATCAGGACTTTGGGATTCTGCGCGGCGTTTGCGATAGGAATGGCCAAAAGTATAAGTGCCAATAACGGGAAAATTCTTTTCATTTGGGACCTCCTTCGGCAATGTGCTAGGAAAGGCACTGCCTAGAGTTTATTAAAGAGGAATCCGCACGTCAACCCGCCGATATTGCCCGCGGCCCCCAATATTCCTATAATGCAGCTATGCCCGACAGCCATATCGAGGGGCAAAACAATACCCACGACAGCCTGCGCCGCGGCTTCCCCATGGTGGAAGTGCGTGATGCAGAAGCACTTGAAGCGGAACGCCATTGTCTCCGCGAGATCGACGCCAAGCCGCAATTCTGGCAGCGCTGGCGGGGATATTGGACATTGACGGGCCCCGGTTGGGTCCAAAGCGCGTTGACACTCGGCGCGGGATCCGCCGGCTCAACGATCATGGCCGGTGCCCTCTACGGCTATAAACTTCTCTGGGTGCAGCCAGTGGCCATGTTTTTGGGCGTCGTTATGTTTGCGGCGATCGGCCATCAGCTGCTTGTTACGCGCGCCCGGCCCTATGACGTCTTCATGAAAAGACTTCACCCGAGTCTGGCTCTACTCTGGGGAGCCTGCGTCTTTCTGGCTTCGATCGTCTGGCAGTTCCCACAATATTCGCTTGGGACGGCGGTGCTCAAAGACATTTTCGCGGTGGCCGGCCTTGCCGTCCCAAAAAGCATAATTGCCCTGGTTTTGCTCGTGCCGGGGACGGCCGTATGCTGGAGTTACGGAGGAGGAAGCCGCCGGGCTATCCGTGTCTTTGAGAGGACACTGAAATATCTTCTTTTGTTCATGGTCGCCGCCTTTCTGCTTGTCGTCATTAAGACGGGCATCAACTGGGAGGAAACATTTAAAGGAATGTTTTATTTTTATATTCCAAAAAGCCGCGAGGGCGTTACGATCGTCCTGGGGTTGCTCGGCGCCGCCGTCGGCGTCAATATGACATTTCTTTATCCGTATACGCTCCTGGCGCGCGGCTGGGGAAAAGAGCACCGGCGCCTCAAGAATTTCGACCTGGGCGTCTCGATGTTTCTCCCGTTTGTCCTGGCCACGGGCTTCGTCACGATGGCCTGCGCCAACACTCTTTACGTCCAAGGGATCAAGGTCCAGGACGCTGTGGACGCCGCCCATGCCCTCCAGCCGTTGGTTGGGCTGACTATTGGCCGCGTCGTATTTTCGCTCGGCATTCTGAGTATGTGCTTTACGACACTCGTCATCGAGATGCTCATTTGCGGATTCGTCCTGAGCGAAATGTTCAATTTCGAGCTTCACGGCTGGAAGTACAAGGCCAGCACGATGCTGGCGAATATCGGCATCCTCGGCGCATTCACTAAGATGCCATTCTGGCTCCCCGTCATCACCTCTTCCTTCAATCTTTTGATGATGCCGGTCACATATATTTGCTTTTTCATCCTCCAGAACAAAACATGCTACCTGGGAACCGAGGCCAATCGACTGCGCAAACTCAAAGGCGCCGTTTGGAATTTCTTCTTGATCCTGGCCATCCTGACCGTCGCGGCCGGGGCGGCGGTCAAGATTATCTCACTTTTTAAAAATTAACTTAGCCTGAAAAATGTGTGCGGGCTTGACTTTCATCCGGCCCGGATATTTAATTTCCAACATCCAACTTTAACTGAGGAGGGCGGACATATGAAACCAAAAGCATCTTCAAGAATTCCTGTTATGGCACCGATCATCTTGACGTCGTTGGCGCTGATCATCTCCGCGAATCATTGCTCCACTAAGCAGACGACCGCGGCAATGCTCAAGTTTGCGGTTTCTTTCCCGACAGAGCGGTCGGCGGCTCCGCTCGATGGGCGGATTCTCCTGATGATCGCGAATAACGAAAGCGCCGAGCCGCGCCTGCAGATCAGCGACGGCGCGAACACTCAATTGATCTTCGGCGTGGATGTGGACGGCCTTCAGCCGGGACAGGAAGCCGTGATCGACGCCAGCGTTTTCGGCTACCCCTTGAAAAGCATCTCGGAAATTCCCGCCGGCGAATACTACGTTCAGGGGCTGCTCAACCGCTACGAAACCTTTCACCGCGCCGACGGCCACACCGTCAAGCTGCCGATGGACAGGGGTGAAGGCCAGAGATGGAACGCCAAGCCCGGAAATCTTTACAGCACGGCGAAGAAGATCTCCTTCGACCCCATGAAAAATGAAGCCATCAAGGTCAGCCTCGACAAGGAAATCCCGCCCATTCCGCCGCCCCAGGATACGAAATACATCAAGCACGAAAAAATCCAGAGCAAGCTCCTGACCGAATTCTGGGGCCGGCCACTGGAGATCGGCGCCTGCGTCTTGCTGCCCGAAGGCTTCGATTCGCATCCCGAGGCCCGCTATCCGCTCATCATTTTTCACGGTCATTTCCCCTACACATTCGGCGGATTTCGCGAAACGCCGCCCGACCCGGACCTCAAGCCGGATTACAGCGAGCGCTTCAAGCTAGCGGGCTACAACAAGATCCAGCAGGAATACGCCTATCAATTCTACAAGGACTGGACGGGCAAGAATTTCCCCCGGGCTATCGTAATCGAGATCCAGCACGCCAACCCGTATTACGACGATTCGTACGCTGTGAACTCGGCCAACCTCGGGCCTTACGGCGACGCCATCGTCTATGAGCTCATTCCTTACCTCGAGAAGAAATATCGCGGCCTCGGCAAAGGTTGGGCCCGGTTCTTGTACGGAGGATCGACGGGAGGCTGGGAAGCGTTGGCCGCGCAGATCTTCTATCCCGACGAGTTCAACGGCTGCTATGCGGCCTGCCCCGACCCCATCGATTTTCGCGCTTATACAATCGTCAATGTCTACGATCATAAGAATGCCTATTATGTGGATAGTCAGTGGAAAAAGACGCCTCGGCCCGCGCTGCGCAATTATCTCGGTGAGGTCAGCTCCACTCTCGAACAGACGAACCACAGAGAGATGGTCATCGGCACGCACTCGCGGTCGGGCGACCAGTGGGACATCTGGCAGGCTGTCTTCGGGCCCGTTAGCGAGGACGGCTATCCTAAGCCGATATGGGACAAGATGACGGGCGAAATCGACAAATCGGTAGCGCAATACTGGAGGGACCACTACGACCTGTCGGCCATTCTTCAGCGCGACTGGAAGACGCTGGGCCCGAAGCTCCAGGGGAAAATCCATATCTATGTTGGCGACATGGACAATTATTATCTCAATAACGCCGTCTATCTCATAGAGGCTTTTTTGGAAAGCACTAAAGAACCATATTATGCCGGCCAGGTTGATTACGGAGACAGGGCCGAGCACTGTTGGAACGGCGATCACACCCGGCCCAACGCCCTTTCGCGGCTGCGCTACCACCAAATGTATATTCCGAAGGCCGTGGAACGAATGATGAAGACCGCCCCGCTCGGCGCCGACCTCAAGAGCTGGAGATATTGATCGGGGTCAAAGCTACGATTTATGCTTCCTTACGATCATTGAAGGGGTTAATCGACGCAATGAGGCTGACTCGGCCACCACATCCAAAAAACAAACTCTTAATTTAAATTGCCCCACCTATCTCCCCCACCACGCGAAGCCGCGTGAGACAAACCCCTCTCTAATGCGCGATATTAAAATCCAAGCATATGCGCCCCGATTTGATTTCCTTATCCATTGGTGTTATTCTTTTGCCAGGCAATTGGATAGGGATATTTTCGTCATGCGGGTCTTGACAAACTTTTGACAACTCGCGGAGCGATTCTAAGGATAATGGAAAGTGGAAAGGAGGCAGGCCATGAAGCAAAAAACGGCCTTGGAATACCCGAAAAGCGATAAGTTCAAGGAAGCGATTTCTTGGGCCGTAAAGAGAGCCTTATTTGAATTGAAAGGCAAAACGAATCGTGCAATTTCAAAAGAATCAAAGGAACAAACCACGAAACATGGAAAAGAAAAAGATTCTTTTTCGTCCGACATCGAAAGGGCCTTGTCTCGCAGGCCTAGGATCACTGAGCGGCTAAAGGATTTGAGGGCCAAGTTGGCTGCGATTAGAGTCGCACAAAATGAACTAACCCGGAAGGAGTTTTTGACCAATAGAAAAGAGGCCCTCTTAAGAGGGGGTCTTAAGTTTATTGATAAAGTTTACCCGCAGACCAGGGCGCAGTTGGAGGAATTCCAATCGAAGGCATTTCAGGATGAACTAAAAGAAATTCATTGCCTCGCGGCCAAACGTCAGGCGGCACTCGCGGAATACCGGCGTGATATTAAGCAGGCGATCCATAAATTCATGAATTAAACGGGATTCTTTTTTTATTCACTGAAGAGAGATTTTAAAAAACCCCAAAATTGAAATTTCCTCAGGATTATGTTAATATTTCAAGAGGAATATTATGTCAGTAAAAATTAATATTGAATATCAGCATGGCCTAACGATTTCGACTACAGCACGCCCAATTGATAAACTTCCAGATAATTGTCCGTTCTGTCATAAGGGGATAAAGCCCGTGTACAAAAGCGGATGGTTTAAATATCCCAAAATCCAAGCCATATTTATGTGTCCTTTCGAAAGTTGTGGAAAATTTTTTATCTCTTATTACACTTCTTCAGTCGAGAGCAGCTCCGAAAAACCTAAAACGATATACAATTATACAAGAAGCGTTCCTTATGAAATTCAAAAAAAGGAATTTTCAGAAACAATAGAAAAAATTTCCCTTAATTTATGTAACATCTTCAATGAAGCGAAAGAAGCCGAAGAGAGAAGGCTTATGGAAATTTGCGGGCCTGGCTACAGAAAAGCTCTCGAATTTTTAATCAAGGATTATTTAATTAGGGAAAAAGGTGAAAAGTTTGAAGCCGTAGAAAATAAATCCCTCGGCAAATGTATCGCAGAATTTATTGATGACAAGAGGATAAAAGATTGCGCGAAAAAAGTGACATGGTTAGGGAATGGCGAGATCTGCGAATTTAAAAAATGGCAGGATAAAGACCTATCAGATTTGAAAGCTCTAATTGACCTTACAGTAAAGTGGATTGAAAGCGAAACCTTGACGAGAAAAATCGTCGAAGAAAGGCCTTAAAAGGACGCAAACGGCTAATAAATTAGGTTCCTGAGTTTCACTCCAACTGGATATTCAAAATATCCCTTATCGTCGTCCAGAAAATGTTCAAGGCTATCTGAGGTCAAATTGATATTCGAGGCCAGCTTTTTCAGTTGTTCCTCTGAAGGAAGTCAGTAACACTCTCTGCTCTCAATTTCAAAAATACTTAACGCCGGATCTAAACGATAAATTTTTCTGTGCTTGAGTCATAGGCTTCCTTATGACCCTCTCCCCGTGTGCGGGACGAATTTCCGAAATACCTGTAAAAGCCGCTTGAATAGCTCCTGGCGAAGCTCGGAATGCAAAATAAATAAGAGGCGGGATTAAACAAAAACGAAAAGTTGTTGATTTTTAATGGTTTATAGTATTTAATATATTCATATCAAATCAGTTAAGCGAGATTTCTATCTGACGAGTTGATCATCTTTGAAATTTTCTAAAGAGATTGATAGTAAATTCAGATTTGTGATTATTGCCTCAAAGAGAGCCAAGCAGCTGCTTTACGGGGCGAAGCCAAAAATAAAGTCAAAGTTTAGAAACCTCATACGGATCGCTCAGGAAGAAACTGAGCAAGGTCTAATCGGCTTTGATATCGTCAGGTCAAAAAAAGAAGAAGCTCATGATATCAAGGATGAGGTTTTAATCGGCCAAGAATTAAAGAACGAAGAAGGAGAGACTGAAGAGGAAGCAGAGAAGGTCGAATCGGACAAGGACCAAGACGGCCCTGAAGAAGAAGAGGGAGAGGAAGAAGAATCGGACGATGATCTTGCTGATGAAGCTGAGGAAAAGTAGCTAGAGAGAGGTGCTTTAGAGAACGTCCCCAATTTTCATTGACGCAGAAGCTTTCCTCTGCTATTATTATTTACACGGCGAGATTGAAGAGACATTTTCATTTGAAAGAGCAGGCAGGAATCACGCGGGATCAGGGAATATTTCAATAAAATAAATTGTTTCCCTCCCTTATTAAAAGTCCAATACTATAAGGAAGCTAGAATGAATATTTATGTAGGCAATTTATTGCGAGAGGCTACTGAAGAAGATTTGCGACATGCTTTTGAAGCCTTCGGGCAGGTTGGATCTATTAAAATCATCAAAGATCAGTACACCGGCGATTCGAGGGGATTCGGATTTGTGGAAATGCCAAACGGTCTCGAAGCCAAGTCCGCAATCTCCGGGCTTGATGGCAAAGATTTGAAGGGGCGTACTCTTAAGGTCAGCGAGGCCCGCCCTCGCAGTGACGACCGTGGAGGTGGATTTAGCGGGAGAAGACGCTTCTGATAAGCGGCGCGCGGACATTCAAGATCACAATCAATTTTTTCATTACAGCATATTTAGAGGTTGCTTGGTTTGCCCATTTACACCTAAAAATTCGTAAACATGCCTATTATTCCGATCAAAAGAAAGGAAGATTTGACCTGACAGTGAGTTGCCAAACAATTCCGGTCTTGTCGTATTGAAGGATTGAATATGGCGGCAAATGATCATGGGACAAAAGTTTTCGACGAACCTGGAAGAGTTCGCTCTAATAGCAGTGATATCCACATCATTTCGCTCGAGGAACCGGAGCGAACAACGGATCCCGTCAGAATCTATATGAAAGAAATGAGTAGAATTCCACTGCTGACAAGAAAAGAAGAAATCGTCCTAGCCAAGGAAATTGAAAGGGGAGAAGAGATAGTCATTAAAGCCCTTTCAAAAACACGATTTATCCATAATGAAATTCTTTCACTGGAGAAACTGGATAAAGATGATGAAATCATCTTTGCTTTGTTTGATTCCATTGAAGAGGAATTCGCAAGAGGAATACTTGAGAAAAAAAACCAGAAGATTCTAGCCATAATCAATGAAACAAGAAAGTTAAGCACCCACTTAGAAAAATTCCCTGTATCAAAGAATTATGCGGTTGGACGCGGGCGTCTCATCGTTAATATGAGTCGTCTCATCAAGGGATTGAATATCCACTCTGCTTACAGAGAAAAAATTGCCGAGAGTCTCAATAAAAAGCTTCAGGTCATCGACAAATTAGAAACGAACAAACAAGAATTGAATGCCTTTTTAACTAACGCTAAGGGCAAGAAAGAAGGAGAGGAGCTGAAACTTAGAATCAAGAAAATCGACACGCTTCTGAGATCAAACAAGAAAGAGATCGGTTTTGATTCGCAGAAATTAAGAAAGACATTCCAAACCATCGCCAAAGGAAAGGAGATCTGCGATCGAGCGAAGAAAAAATTAGTCAACTCCAACTTGAGACTCGTGGTTTCCATCGCCAAGAAGTACAGCAACTACGGACTCCAGTTTCTTGATTTGATCCAGGAAGGAAACATAGGCTTGATGACAGCCGTGGATAGATTTGAATACCAAAGAGGGTATAAATTTTCAACTTATGCCCATTGGTGGATAAGACAGGCAATAACACGCGCAATTGCTGACCAGGCAAGGACGATAAGGGTCCCGGTGCATATGATAGAAGTCATCAACAAACTAAATAGAGTGTCAAGAAACCTTTTCCAGGAAAAAGGAAGAGAACCAACAGATGAAGAGATTGCGAAAAAGATGGATTTGCCCGTCCATCAGGTGCATAAAATTATGAAAATTGCCCAAATGCCCCTTTCACTCGAGACCCCAATAGGAGAAGGAGAAAAAAGTCAGCTAAATGATTTTATCGAGGATAAGCATACCCTCTCGCCTGTCGATGAGGTCATCAATATGGATTTGAAAGAGAAAATTGAGGAAGCCTTGAATGCTCACACCGAGAGAGAAGCAAATATTTTAAAACTGAGATTTGGGTTGGGAAACGGCAACGAGCATACCCTAGAAGAAGTCGGACAGCAATACAAGGTTACACGTGAGAGAATAAGGCAAATCCAAGAAAAAGCGATAAGAAAACTAAAGCATTCTAAATACAGTCGAAAACTAAAGCCCTTTTCTAAGTAGTTAATTCTATATCCTGGATCCAAGTTTTAAAGAACGTTTACTCACTTCTCACCGTATAGAATGATACCGTAGGAAATGTTCCCCGTTTGCTCGATTTAAGATTCATGACATTGTTAACAAAAATGAATTTGGAGTGAAAATAGGCGAAGCTATAGAGCTTTATAAGATATTCCTCAACTTTGGGAAAGACGCCGACCCCGGTATTCACGAGGTTGAGGCTGCCGGGAAGGGGCCGACAGGGCTGAAGGGTCAGTAAATTTTGAATTGCTATATTCGCTCATTCTTGAGAAAATTAAAACGCTAGGGCTCAAAAGACATTGCTGTGAATTCACTCCCCCTAGAAAAGACGGGTGAGAAGAAAGAACTGCTCAAGAGTGGAAAAAAACACTTTATGTATTAAAAAAGGAGGTGGCAGTGAAAGAACTCGTCGAGTTGATTGCTAAAGCATTAGTAGACAACCCGGACAAAGTGAAGGTTTCCCAATTAGACGGGCAACAGAGCTCAATCATTGAATTAACGGTTGCTCCGGAAGATATGGGCAAGGTTATTGGAAAACAGGGAAGAAACGCTCAGGCTATCAGACTTATTCTCGGTGCTGCTGGAATGAAACTGAAAAAGAGAGTAAATCTTGAGATAGTCGAAAAAAGGTAATTTGGTCAGGATGGGAAAATGATTGGTGGTTGGCGTTGATTATCGTTTGGCTTAAGGGCGAAAAAAGAGGAATCACCAAAAAAGAAGCAAATCAATGACAAAAGAAAAAGAGAAAAGAGACAGAGAAAAAAAAGAAAAGGCAAGAAGAAAAAGAGAAAAAAGAGGGAAAGAGAAAAATAGAACTTCAAAGAATTTCGTTTTCCACTACGCTGGCTGAATGATTATTAAGGAGAGGATCCTCTCCACCCATGGAACGGCGACCACGAGAGCTGAAGATATTAGTCTTTCAGTCCTGCCAGGCGTTTCTTGGCGTCTGCGGCTTCGGGCCGGTCGAGGTCGGCATCCTTCCAAATAGCCAGGAATTTCTGGTATTGCTCCACCGCCTTCGTCTTCGCGCCCTTTTGGTCATACAGCTTCGCCAGCCGGTAGTGATAGAGGGGGTGGATCAGTGTCCGCTGTTCTCGTTTGGGATCGAATGTGATCAGCCGTTCATATTCGGCGATGGCCTTATCGATTTCTCCCCTCTTCACATAAGCGCGCGCTAAAATATCCTTTTGAAACGGAATATTATAGTTGAAGAGGGTTTCCTGTTGCATGGCGGCGGGTTTCCCCAGGGGCACGATGTTCTCTAGGAGGGAGACGGTATTATCGACGAATCCTCCGGCAAGCAATAACTCGCCCTGGAAACAATCGTAAAGGAAGGCGAATTGGGCTTGGTTGGCCGGACTGATTTTGGCCAAGAGCGCCTTCATTTCTGCAAGACTCGTTTTGGCCGCATCGAGCCGACCTTGCTTGACGTCGATCATTCCCAGAAAAAATAGATAATAGGCTTTGGAATCCGAGAATGACGCCGGAGCGCCTTTCGAAGTGAAATCGTACCAACTTTTAAGCAGAGTCCGGCTCTGCTCGAATTCTCCCCGGTCGCTGCGGATCAATCCCATCAATAATTCCGTCCCGGCTTTGCCCTCCGTATAACCCTGGGATCCTGCCAAATCCGCCAACTGCTGAAGATCGGAGAGGGCCTGGTTGAAGCGGCCAAGACAGTAAAGGTATAAGCTGTGATTGAACGAACCTTGCCCCTTCAATCCTAATGACGGGGCTTTGGCGATAAATTCGACGACACAGCTCATGGCATTCGTGTAGTCCTCTTTGAAGGCATAGACATAGGCCAGAGAAGCAAAAGCCAGGACAAAATCAGGCTTTCGATCCAGCACTTCTTTGTACTTGGCAATGGCCTCATCCAGGTTCCCCATGCGAAAGTAGATCTCCGCCATGGAATCGATCGGGTTGGCATCGCCGGGCGAAGATACTGCGTACCGCTTGAGATAATCGATCGCTTTGTCGTAATTCCCCAAGTCAGCGTACGAGTAGGCAATCACGTTCAGGGCATAGCCATAGTTGGGGTCGAGGGCCAGCGCCTTATCAAATTCCGAAATTGCCAATTCGAGCTTATTCCTCCCCCTGTAGTAGGACGCCAATAAAAAGTGCGCCTCTTTTTCCTTGGGGTACTTTTGAACGATTTCATCAAGGATGCGCAATCGCTTCTCAGGATCTCTCTCGACCGCTCCGGCATAGGCTTCTTCGATATAGAGTCTCTCTTTCTCGGCAGCCTTTCCCGAGAGGATTTTTGCTTTTTCATAAGCCTCGATTCTGGCCTTCTGATTGCCCAGCGATCCGTACGTTTTAGCCAGGTAAAGGTAGGCTTCCGCAAACTCGGCATCAAGGATAATCACGTTCTCCAGAAGTTGCCGGGCCTGTTCAAAATAGAACTTCTCGTAGGCGTCTTTTCCCTTGAGGAAGCTGTTGTAGGCTTCCATGGAGGATGTCGGCACATCGGGCGCGCTGGGCCGGGCCGCTTGGATCTTGCGCTCGGACACGCCCACGCCCCGGGAGATCTCTCTGCTGAGCTCACCGATCTGTTTTTCGAGGATGCTGCGAACGCCTTCGCCTCGGGAGCTGGCGCTTTTCAGGAGGGCCTTGGACTCGACATCCAGCACCTTCACATCGGTGACGAACATGTCTTCGGCTTTAACGAAACTGCCCACAACGATCGTTTCTACGCCGTCTTTGCGGCAGAGCTCGAAGCCCGATTCCTTGTCGATTGTTTCAGCGCCGGCCTTGCCCATCTGACGGAGAAGGTCGTCCATCCGTTCCCATGTCGTCACTTTGAGATATTTCGACTGCTCGAGGCTCGAGATAAGGAGATTCGGGATCGCCTTCTTCAGATAATCAAAGGTCTTATCGCCCGTCTGATTTTCGAAACTGATCACGGCAATGGAGCGCCTCTGCTCGGGACGGAGGCCGCTTTCCTTTTTAAAAAAAACGAGCCAGACGGCTATGGCGACAGCGAGCGCTCCTACGGCTAAAGCCGGAACGAGCATTTTCTTCGGGCCGAAGGTGACAGTGATCTGCCTGCCCGTGGTCGTCTTCCTTTTCGGGATAAGCTGTTCAGTGGTCGGGATGCCCTGTTCGATTTTTTCGAGCTCCAACCGCAGGTCGTCGGCCGAGCGATACCGCTTGTCCCGATCTTTCTCCAAGCATCTCAGGATGAGCCGGTCGAGGTCCTCAGGGATCTGCGCGTTGATGTCCCGCGGGTCCTTTGGCATTTCGCTCTTGTGCTTGACGCCGACCGTAAAAGGCGTGTCGCCCTCGAACGGCACGCGCCCCGTCAACATTTCGTACAAGATGATCCCCAAGGAATAGATGTCCGACCGCTCATCGACATCCTTTCCTTCCACCTGCTCGGGACTCATGTACTCGGGCGTTCCGACCATCATGCCTGCGCCCGTGATGCCCTTGGCGTGCAGGGACCGGGCGATCCCGAAATCCATAATCTTGGCGTTTCCATCCTTGTCGATCATGATATTGCCGGGCTTAAGGTCCCGATGAACGACTCCCAGCCGGTGCGCTTCGGCCAGCCCGGCGCAGACCTGCTTGGCGATCGAAACCGCTTTCCCCGTGCTGAGCGGCGCCGCCCTGCGGATGAAACTCTTCAGGTCCTCGCCCGGGACATATTCCATCGTGATGTAATAAATGCCCTTTTCCTCGTTTAGGTCAAACATCCGGCAGACATTCCTGTGGGCGATCTCTCGAGCCAGTCGCAGCTCGTTTCGGAATCGCTCAACCGTTTTCTTGTCCGCGGCGATCTCTGATTTCACCAGCTTGAGGGCAACCTCCACATCGATCTTTCTATCAAATGCCCTGTAGATCTTGCCCATTCCGCCTTTGCCGAGCTCTTCGATGATTTCGTACCGGCCGGCAAATAAGCTGCCTCTGGCCAATTCGATAATCGGGGCGACGAGGGTCTCGGTCTGAGTGAATAGGACTTTTTCGGAGGACACAATCTGTGTTCCGCACGTGCTGCAGAAAACGCTCTCCGTGGGATTCTCGGAATGACACTTGGGGCATTTCATAACGCGTTGTTGCCTTTTAAATCGTTACGCAGCTATAAATGATAGCTTTGTTTGCTTCCTCTTATTCAAGCTTCAATTTCGCTACTAATGCTTTAAACCTGGGTTCTAAACGCAGGCTGTCAAGCCGCGGATCTCCCTTCAGGAAGGCCAAGTAGCTGGCCCGCTCTTCATAGGCTTTATCCAGCAAATCCAGTGCCCGATCTCTTTGGCCGAGTCCTAGATAGAGAACGGCAAGGTCGTAAGAGGAGACATATCTATCTTTGGCATATTCGCTCAGCTTCGCCAGGACTTTTTCCGCTTCGCTGCGTTGTCCAGCGACGCCATAGGCATATCCAAGATCGGCCAGGGCATCCATGCTTTCCGGAGAAAGCGCAACAGCCCTCTGCAGCTCGGAAAGAGCATCTTGATACATTTTCTTTTGGAGATAGGCATCCCCAAGCCTCATGTGAGCAACAGCGTAGTTCGGATCCATATCGAGCGTCTTCCTGAATTGGTCGATCGCCTGATCGTATTGACGGGCGAAGTAATAGATCCATGCGACATTCGTGTTGATAATGATCGAAAGCGGATCGAGCTCGAGAGCCCGCTGAATTTCTTTCAAAGCCTCATCGGTCCGGGCCATCTGGCCCAGGTGAAGAGCATACCAATGGTGAGCCGTGGCATAATTCGGGCTGAGCTCGATGGCCCGCTGATATTCTTTCTCCGCGCCAACCCAGTCCCAATCATAGTATCTTTTCACAAAGGCCAGGGAATTATGAGCTTCGCCGAGGGTGTCATCGATTTCCAAGGCCTTGAGGGCCGCAGCTTTACCTTTGGGCATGGCCTCTTTGGGGGAAAGATAGCTATAGCGGCCGAGCAATGTATAGGAATCGGCCACGCCGGAATAGGCCGGGGCATATCCGGGATCGGATTCGATGGCCTTCTCAAAGTACTCAAGGCCTTTTAGCAAGCCTTCTTTTGTTCTCTTGTTCCAGTAGAACCGGCCCTTTAAATAGGCTTGGTAGGTCTCGGTATTGACCGCTGAGCGTCTGGCCAGCCGTTCTTTATCCGCTTTTGAAATTTTCAAACGTAATCGATCGGAAATTTCTTTCGCGATGTCCTCCTGCAGCGTGAATATATCGGCCAATTTCTGAGGATACTGATGGCTCCAGATGGCGCTGCCGTCCTTGGCATCGACAAGTTCGACGCTGATGGTTAAACCTCCTGCGCGCTTCTTAATTTTGCCTGTGAGAATGGCCCGGACATTGAGTTCGCTTCCCACTTTCATAGGATCGATGGCCAATCCTTTGTAGCGGGCTACTGAGGAACTCGCAATGACTTTTTTAAGGCTGGGAAGTTCTTGAAGCCGGCTGATCAAGCTTTCGGTGATCCCATCGCCGAGATATTCGGTTTCCGGTGTCGCTTCCAGATTCGCAAAGGGAAGGACGGCGATCGAATCGATCGTTCCCTTGGCTGCGGGGCGCAAGAAGAGGACGGCCGCTATCGCTGCGGCGAACAAAACAAGAGTCGCGGCGTAGATAATAATCTTTTTCCCGTTGATCTGGGGAGCCCTTTTGGCTTTCCCCCCCTTTTCGGGCAGAGCACGCTCTGTCGTCGTCAGGCCTTTTTCGACCTGGATCAGCTCGGATAACACTTCGGCGGCGCTCTGGTACCTCTTCGCCCTGTCCTTTTCCATGCATTTCAAAATCACTCGGCTCAAGTCATCGGGGATCTGGGCATTCAGCTCCTTGGGATTCTTCGGCATTTGACTTGTGTGTTTCATGCCGATGCTGAAAGGTGTATCCCCCTCAAAGGGAACGCGGCCGGTCAGCATCTCGTAGAGGATGATGCCCAAGGAATAGATATCCGAACGTTGGTCGGCATCCTTTCCCTCGACCTGCTCGGGACTCATGTACTCGGGAGTCCCGATCATCACCCCTGGACCCGTAATCCCTTTGGCCCTGGTCGTACGGGCGATGCCGAAATCCATGATCCGGACGTTTCCGTCCTCATCGACCATGATGTTATGTGGTTTCAAATCCCTATGGACAACTCCGTACCTGTGGGCTTCGGCAAGTCCTTCGCAGATTTGTTTGGCGACGAAAACAGCTTTGCCGGGGCTGAATTGCCCGACCTTTCGGATGAGTCTCTTCAAATCCTCCCCGGGGACATACTCCATGGTGATGAAATAGGTCCCTTCTTCTTTGCCGAGGTCGTGCATGCGGCAGACGTTGCGATGGCTGATCGTCCGGGCGAACTTCAGCTCATTCCGGAAGCGCTCGATCGTCTGCTGGTCGGCCGCGATCTCCGGGTTCAAGAGCTTGAGCGCCACCCGCTCTTTGATCTCAGCGTCCAGGACCTTGTAAACTTTTCCCATCCCGCCCCGACCGAGCTCTTCGATGACTTGATACCTGTGGGCAAAGGTCGTTCCCGTAGCCAATTCATTGATGGATGTTTGAAGAGTTGCTGTGGGCGAGGAAACTGCGTCTCGATCCAAAGAACGAATTTGCGTTCCGCACTTGCTGCAGAAAACGCTCTCCGTGGGATTCTCAGAATGACACTTGGAACATTTCATTACCTGGTAACCTTTTCAGCTAGCCGACAAGAAGAATATCAACTCAGGGAAAAAGAGTCAAATAGAGCGGTTCCCCCTAGCAAAATATGAAACGTTCCTTATAAAGTTTTTTTGAACGCTTATAGGCCGGCCGGGCCTCTATCTCCCCGCAAGCTTCACATAGCCGTACTTTTCCAGGAGCTTGATGAAGTTCTCGATGTCCTGGAGCGCGGGGACCGAAACGTTCATGAAGGCGGCTTCGGCAGCGGCCGCATTGCGGACCTGGAGAATCGACCTCCGGCCGTCGATGAAGTTCCGGATCTCGCCCTCGATCGCTCCGACCTTTGCCAGGACCGGGCGGTCCGCTGCGTCCTGGATCTTAGTGTAATACTCCATGAGGTCGAAGGGCCCGGTCATCTTCTCCATCCGGAGGGGGAAGATTTTGCCGAGCCGGATTTCCTCGGCAGAGAGGACGACCGCCTGGGGCTTGAGACCCTCCTTCAGGCAGCGCGCCCGGTAGGCCTCCTCGACTTCCTTGGAAAACGGCAGGCGGCAGGCTTCGATCGCTTTCTTGTGACTCTGCAGCATGCTTTCAAGCCGCGCATCGGCCTTGATGAAGAAACGCGTCGAATCGAGCGCTTCGGTCTCGCGAACGAAGCCCTGGGTCAAGATGTTCTGGGCGTCTTTAAACGCGGCATGGACGTCCGCCGGAGCGGCGTCGCGGAGGCGGCGCTCCGCGCGGGCCTTATCCTGCCCCAGCCGTCCGAGCGATCGGCCCGCGACCTCGGCGATAATCTTCTCCGTTTCGGCGGGCCCAGCCCCAGCCAGGCAGACTGCGGAAGCCGCGGATATAAAAACAACTCTCTTGAGCTGGGTGGAGTCGGATTTATCGGGCGTATCGCCGCTCGAGTGGTACCACATGTCCGGCCAGCAGATGAACATGACAGCTGGAACTCGGACGCCGCCGTCGACGAAGACGATGTGGTCGCTCCCACCCGAGTGGGCGTCCATGACCGCCGGGAAGGGATCACGCGTTCCCGTCGGCGACCAGATTGGGAGCAGGGTCGCCGAGCCGTCATACCTTTGCGTCTCCTCGGTCCACTCGACGAAGGACCGCATGACGTCGTTGAGGTAGGTCGGCAGCGACCAGGGCGTCTGGACGCAGGAAAAGTAGCTCCGGTTCCTGGCCAGGGACTCGCCGACCATGTCCTCGTTGATGTTGGAGAAGAACTTCTTGCCAATCTCGGGGAACTTCTTCAGGTAAGCGATCGTTCCAGAGATTTCGGGGACGAATAGAAAGCGGACCGAGCGGCGAAGCGCCGGGATCTTCCCATCGGCCATGAGCTTCTTGAGCACCCGCGCAGTTTCGAGAATTGAGACGCATCCCGAGATATCATCGTTAGCTCCCTGCTTGGCCAATCCCTCGTAGAGGTGGGCGGTGAAGACGAGTTCCTCGCCCGCGAGATCCGTCCCCTTGATCAGGGCCTCGACCATCTGCTCCTTGTAAGGGACCATTTGGGCTTTGACCATTGCCCGGACCTCGATCTTCGTCCCTCGCTCGAGCTGGTCGCGCAGCTCGTTCCCCTGCCGGGTCGAAATCATGAAGCCGAATGTCGGCTTATTCTTATCGCCGGTTCGGATTCCACTCCAGCCGACCTGGTCCGGGTCGAACTCTGGGTGGCTCGAACCGTAGCCGATAAGACCCACAGCGCCGTATTTTTCCACGGCCAGTTGCTGGGCTGAGCCGGCCGAGCCATTGACTAGAGCGATCTTTCCCTTGAGGTCCTTCCCCGCATAGAAGCTGTCGAGGTACCCGGGGCCGACAAAGACGAGCTCGGCGGTGATATCCGCGTCCGAACTACCGGAACAGAGACAGGCCGGAATATCTTTCAAGTCGGCGATTTTGCGCTTGGCGGGCTTGGTCAGCCACAGCTCGGCCGACTCCGCGTCCCAGGTCTTGGGGCCGCTCGTCGGCAGGTCGATGATGCGCGCGTCCGTGATCCCGTACTCATGGAGCTTCTCGATCAGGAACGCCGTTTCAAAATAGCCGGAGGCGTACTCCTCGGCCTTGCGGTTCCGGTTGACTCCCGCAATCAGGATTTCGTTCTGAAGCGCCAGGTCCCCCGAGGCCTCATTGATAATGTCGAGGAGGACCTGATGAGGGACCAGGGTCGGCTGGATCGTCCGTCCAAATTGGGCGGGAAGGATCACGACGGATAAGATGATGATAGCAAGCAGGAAAGCGAATTTTTTCATAAGAGCCTCCTTGTGGTGGAAATTTATATGGTGTACTTGAACAGCTTTAGTCCGGCCGGGACTTTGACCTTTTCTTTATAGACGTTCCAGTAATATTCCTTGGCCTCTCCAAGTTTCTGAAAAAGCGGATGTTTTTGGTCGGGCCGATGGGTGAGAAGGACGCGGCTTTCAGCGTCCACAAAGACGAGCTCGAAACAGCGGTTGAGAATTCCTGCTGTTCCGACGCTCGAGGCCGCGACTAGCTCACTTCCCTTCGCACGCTCGAGCAACTCGCCGTACGTTATATGCCGCTCCTCGACCTTGACGCCCATCTCGTTCAGGATGGCCACGATGCCCTGGATCGTGACCGAGGGAAGGATCAGATTGCTCTCCGGGATTTTGACGACCGTGCCGTCGCGAAAGGCGAACAAGCAGCAGGAGGAATCCCATTCGGTGATATTGCGCTCTTCGATTTTGGCCCGGGGATTATCATCCAGGAAAAGGGCGGAGGCCGCTTCGGGCTTGATCTTTTTGGCCGCGTCGACGGCCTTGACGCTCATCAAATAATTGACGCCCAGCTTGAGGCAGCCGGTCTTGTTGACCCCCACGGCCCGGACCATCTGGGGGACGACGACGCCGATGAACGGCTCGCCCAGGTAACGGTCATAGCGCGAAACGGCGGCCCGGATGGCCGGCCGGTTAGGAAATGTGACGCCGATGGACTGTTCTTCGTCCACGGTATAAGGCCGCAGGTATCCTTGCGCTCCAAGCATGGCCATCTCATCAAAAAAACTCCGGACGGTCGGTTCTTTGAAGAAACGGTGAATCATGATCTGCTCAAGCTCCTCCACGGACGGAACCCAATTCTGCTGGTCGCTGCTGAGATTGAAGGCAATGCCTCGCTGAAACCGTTCGAGATTATTATGCCAGTTGAGAAAAATGACTTCGAGTCCCCCCTGAGGATTTTTATTACAGAAAAAGCGGATTCCCTCAAACGCCAGAAAGAGCGCGTAATGAACGGAGCGGGAGACGGCCGGAACCTGGGAATCGATATCCAAAAGCTCATAGTGTTTTTCGGGAAGCATATAACGCATCTGCTTGGAAGCCCATTGAATCCCTTCGAACTTTGCCATTCCACCTCTCCTTATGAATGCATAATAAAAAACACGATGAAATAAGATCCAGATATCCCTTATATACCGGGGAAATTTTTGAAGTCAAGCGCAAGAAGACTTTCCAACAGCGGAGGAGAATCCTTTTTCTCGGCGGAGGCATTAGACCTGGTGTCGGCTCGACGCATTTTTTCTCTGATTCTTGGCCGGGGAAAGAAGGCTTCATCCCCGTCGGCGCGGACACGGCGGAAGAATTAATTCTTCTTGAATTTCCGCCCGTCGGGGTCCGGCTTCTAGGCAATCCTTGGGATCGCAGCAGGTGTGACAGACACGCTTGGACGCCCCGAAGCCCAAAAGACCGATATCGGGAGTCAGAAATCCTTTTTTCACCGGTTCGTCCTTCAAAAGATCCGTGCTGAGATATTTCTTATTGTCGTCCGGAAGCACGGTGACCACTACGGCATCTTTGCCCAGTTTATTCTGAGCCTTCAGGGCCCCTAGGAAATTGGCTCCTGACGATATGCCGACGCCAAGCCCCAGTTCACGCGCCAGCTTCTGCGCCATAATGATGGCGTCCCCGTCGTCCACACTGATGACTTCGTCCAAAAATGAAAGGTCGACGACCGGGGGAATGAACTCGTCGGAAATCCCCTGGATCCTGTGTTTTCCGACTTTATATCCCGTCGATAGCGTCGGCGAGTTGGCTGGCTCCAGAGGATGGATCTTGACCGTCGGCCGCTTTTGCCGGAGAAATTTCCCGACACCCATGACCGTCCCTCCTGTGCCCACGCCGGCGACAAAAGCGTCCGGATAAAGAGAACGGAAACGCAGCTGCCACCAGATCTCGGGACCCGTGGCTTCAAAATGGGCGGCGACATTGTCTTGGTTCGAAAACTGCCGGGGAAGGAACACGCGAGGGTTGTCCCGGGCCATCCGTTCCGCCCTCTCTATGCTTCCCAGAAAGCCGCCGCTTTCCCGGCTCACCAAATAAATTTGGGCTCCCAAGCTACGAATCAAATCGATCCGTTCCCGGCTCATCCAGTCCGGCATGAAAAGCGCCACGGGATGACCCAGCGCCCGCCCGACGGCGGCGAATGAAATTCCGGAATTTCCGCTGGTCGCTTCTACAATCGTGTCCCCAGGTTTGAGATCGCCCCGCCGGTAAGCTTCCCGGATGATGTGCAAGGCCATCCGGTCTTTTATGCTCCCGGTCTTGTTCAGGTGCTCGGCCTTCGCATAACTGACACGCTTCTCTCCGCGGTAGGTAAAATGGATCGATAGGAGCGGCGTGTTACCGATCATGTAAGAAATGCCACGAATCCTCTCCCCGATCAGCGAGCCTTCGCCCCCCGTTTTCTCGGGTTCGGAGAAAAAGGATTCATTGTTTTTTAAAGACATGCAAGGACTCCGCTTAATGATCAAGTTTTGTTACGAGAAGACTCCTCAATTTTATCGAATCGACGGGGGTTGTCCAGGGCTTTTTCCACGAGTTCCAGAATCTGGACGACTTTCATATCGAGCTTATAGTGCTTGATCACATCATTGAGACCGTCCACACAGTTATGGCAGATCGTACAGACAAACTTGGCCTCTGTCTTCCGAAGCTGTTCGGCCTTGATCTTGGCTACCTCCATGCGGAGCGGCCGGTATTCGGCCATCGACAGCAACCCCCCGCCGCCGGTGCAACAAAAATTCTCCGTCCGGTTGGGAAACATCTCCCGAAAATCCGAACAAACTCTCCGCAGGACCCAGCGGGGCTCCTCGGTGAGGCCTCCCGAACGGGCGATATTGCAGGAGTCATGAAACGTGACCGGCTCGGGATTCTTCGCAGTGTCAACACGAATTCGCCCTTCCCGGATATAGCGCAAGAGGGTGATTATCACAGACTCGCTGGGGAGCGTTTGTTCATAGTCCGCCCAATTGTAGCCTTCCCATCGTGTCGAGCGGTAGCCGTGGCCGCATTCAGAAATGACGATGCGCCTCGCCTGGAGCCTGGCCGCTGCTTCGTAGACGTTCCGGGCGAGATACGCTCCTAGGCTGTCGTCTCCCGAAAAAAGTCCGAAGTTGGTCTGGTCCCATCCAAACCGAGGCAGAGTCCATGTCTCCCCTGCCAGGTAAAAAATCTTGGCGGCATGGAAAAGAGAGCGCGGGTCGAACTTGATTTCCCGGGGATTTATGGCATACATAAAATCGCAATTTTCCTTTTCTAGAGGAATCTTGAGGTCAGAGGTTCCAAGCTCGGCTTGAAGGTCCTGCTCCACCCACTTGAGCGTTTCCAAATAGTCTTCTTCCGTGACAGCCATTTGGTTACCGGTCTCCCACTGATCGCGGTTGACGTTGAATATCCCCTCCGGCACGATGCCCAGTTCGGTGAGGAGGCCCCGGGTGAACCGGACGAGCGCCGCCGTGTCCACCCCCATCGGACAGTTCAGTGTGCACCGTCGGCAGGCGCTACATGTGCCGAAGACGATGTTTTTCAGCCTGTTGAGGTCTTCATCGGACTCCGGAGAACCGGCGTGAACCCACCATGGTGCGATGCGCCCGGTCCAATCCATTTTTCTTTTAAAAATTCTTCGGATCTGTTCGGCTTTATAGACAGGGGTCATGGTCGGGTCATGAGGCCGTGCTAGTGCATAATGACAAGTGTCCGAACACATCCCGCAATGCACGCAGCCCACCAGGGAAGCGGCCAGGGGTCGGGTCATCCGCTGGGCGAACAGAGTCAAGAATTTTTGAACGTTCTGAGCCCCGGGCTCATAAAGCTTGAGCCGTCCGCGGGTTACGGAATCCAGCTTCTCTTCCCGCGCTTTAGCCTGGGAATTTGTCTCAAGAGGAGCATGGACGGCCTCAGGGACTTCGCGTTTTTTCCGGCTCGTTCCCCTCCTTTTCTCTTTCATGATGCGGCCCCATCAGACGAGGTTTTTTTTCTGGGAGGCAGTACGCCTCGATGACCCAGAGTCTTTCCTAAAAAAATCCGGTTGAAGGGATAATACAAATAATGACAAATTTTGGAAAAAGGAACGTAAACGAGAAAGAACGCCGTCAGGCCGAAGAACAAGATCAACGGCCATTCCGCCCGGCGATAATTATTTGGAACGGCCAGGACTCCGGCGGCAAAAAAGAAAATCATCAGAATCAGGGATAGGTAGTCGTCCGGCGTGGAGATGAACCTTATGGCGGGGTTGGTCAGGCGCCGGTTGAGGCGCATCAAGCCGACCAGACACGCGGCTCCGATCAAAATCTGGAACAGATAAACCACAACCTTGACTTCGAAGATTTGTGGGAGGTAGGGAATGATAAATGTGGCGGCAATCGCAGCCGCCACGCCCGCGTGAAAGATGACGAACTGGATGTAAAAAACTGGCTTTTTGCGCGTGGATTCCATGGCCCAGGGCATGGCCACGTTGAGCAGAGAATAGACCATCCCCGCTTTTTCGCTTCCCTCGGCAAGAGTGCGCTCTTTGCGGTAGTTGAACCGGAACAACCAGATGAGCCGAACGATATAGACCGCCGCCATAAACAGGAGAGCCGCAATCTGGACCTCATTCTCCAATATCTTTAGTGCAGGGCTCATGAAAATCCCACGTCCCGTCAGAGATTCAATTTCCTGATGCGGCGATCCCCCTTGCTCCATGGATCTTGGAGCGAATATCGGAGGGAGCTCCGAGCATTCAAAAAATTAGGAAGTATTATATCAGAGGATTGGCCGCTGTCAATAAAACAGCGATTAAGAGATTCACTAATGCTAATAGAGCGCCGATGCTAATTTCAGCTCTCTATGACTCCAGCGCGTATGAAACAGCCGCTGCAGCATGAAGCCTGGTTGTGTCAAACAACGGCACCGGGCTGTCTCCTTCTTTGACCAGCAGGCCGATTTCGGTGCATCCCAGGATGATGCCCTCAGCGCCCGCCCCGGCCAGGCGTTCCATAATCGTCACAAACTGCTGCCTGGATGCTTGGTTGATATGGCCGAGACACAGCTCTTCATATATCACTCTATGGACGCTTTCGCGGTCGACAAGGTCGGGCACGAGGACTTCCAAGCCGTGTTTTTGTGTCAATCTCCCTTTATAGAAGTCTTCTTCCATCGTGAAACGCGTGCCCAGCAATCCAATTCTCCTGAGACCCTGAGCTCGTATTATTCGGGCCGTTGCGTCGGCAATGTGGAGGAGGGGGATCCGGATATTAGCTTCGATCTCACCGGCGACTATATGCATGGTATTGGTACATAAAATGATGAACTCTGCACCCGCCATTTCCAAGCTCTTGGCAGCATGGCTCAATAGGCGAGCGGTTTCCTCCCATCCCCCCTGGTGCTGCAGGGTTTCGATCTCCGCGAAATCCAAGGAATACAATATGCTCTTCGCGGAATGCAATCCACCGAGTCTCGCCTTGGTCGTTTCATTGATGATGCGGTAATACTCGGCCGAAGACTCCCAGCTCATTCCTCCGACGAGGCCGATGGTCTTCATGCTTCACTCCTTTCCGATGGTCTACGATATTTAGTATTTCACCAAAAGGCAATCGACATTCATTTTTTTACTCCTGGCGATCCTTCTTTTCAAGCAAGTTGCACATTCTTAGCCAGATATGTTTGATTTCACGGGTCAGTAAATTATTCACGTATGCGGTGACCGGCATTCCTTGGCTTACGGCTTTGGTGACGACTTCATCGAAGGGGATTTTTCCGAGAACCGGTATGGAGCGTTCCTTGCACCATTTTTCGATGCGGCAGGAGTGGGCGAGGTTAATATCATATTTATTAATACAGACCTCAGTCTCTATTCTGAAATGCTCAGCAACCCCGATAACCCGCTCCATGTCGTGGATTCCGGAAAGAGTCGGCTCTGTCACGATGAGGGCGAGGTCAGACCCGGAAAGAGAAGCGATCACCGGGCAACCAGTGCCCGGCGGCCCGTCGATAATGACGAGATCAAGGGCCTCTTTCTCGGCGATTTCATTAGCCTTTTTCCTGATTTCTACCACCAACTTCCCCGAATTTTCTTCCCCGATTCCTAGCCGGGCATGGACAAAAGAAAAAGAGCCAGGCTCACTGCGACGGTCGTCTTCCCCGTTCCTCCTTTACCACTGGCTACGGAGATAATCATTGGATCTGAATCCTTCTGCCCACGCCAATCCGGACAAAATCTTTCCCATACTCCTCTTCAAACAATTTCCGGGCTTCATCGCCCGTCAATCTGTCTGGGCCAGAGCCTGCTCAAGATCATCTCTTAGGTCTTCAAAACCTTCGCACCCGACGGAAAGCCGGATGAGGTCATCAGTAATCCCTGCCTTTTCCCTTTCTTCTCTGGAAACGCCAGCATGGGTCATGCTCGCCGGATGCTGAATGAGGCTTTCAATCCCGCCCAAAGAAACGGCCAGAGTGCAGAGCTTGACAGAGTTGATCATTCGCCGGCCGGCTTCAAAACCGGCTTTTAAGCCGAAGCAAAGCATGGAGCCGAAACCCGTCATCTGACGCTTGGCCAGCGCATGCTGAGGATGGCTTTCGAGTCCGGGATAATTGACCCATTTGACCTTGGGATGATTCTCAAGATAGCGGGCCAATTTTATGGCATTTTCCTGGTTTTTTTCCATCCTCAAGGCCAAGGTCTTTACGCCTCTCAGGACAAGCCAAGCCTGGTGAGGGTCGATGGTCCCGCCCATGAGTGTGAGGACTTTATGGAGGTGCCAGAGGTGATTCTCCTCTTTGGCAATGATTATTCCTCCGACGACATCGCTGTGGCCGTTGAGAAATTTAGTCAGGCTGTGGACGACGATATCCGCTCCCAGGTCCAAAGGTTTTTGAATAATCGGGCTGGAAAAGGTGTTGTCGACGACGAGGAGGAGTTTCTTTCTTTTGGCCAGCCGGGCACACGCTTTGATATCTGTGAGAATCATGGTTGGGTTAGCTGGGGTTTCTATAAAGAGCAATTTTGTGTTCGGCCTGACGTGTTTTTCAATGTTTCTTATGTCGGAGGTATCCACGAAGTCGACTTCCACACCGAACCTTGAAAACTCATTCTCCAAGACCGTGCGTGAAGGGCCATAGACTGCCGCTGTGCTGATGAGATGGGATTTCTTATCAAGGAAGGTCATGTAGATCGTCGTGATGGCGGCCATCCCGGAGGCAGTGGCCAAGCCTCCGCAGCCATTTTCGAGATAGGCCACGCAATCTTCCAGGGCTTTTGTGGTCGGATTTCCGATGCGCGTATAGATATATCCTTTTTCTTTTCCGGCAAACAGGGCAGCTCCCTGTTCCGCGTTCTTAAAGGCAAAGGTGGAAGACTGGTAAATAGGAACCGAAACCCCGCCAAAAGCAGGGTCGGGCTCTTGCCCGGCATGGATGACACTGGTGAACGAGCTTTTGAATTTCGCGTCTTTCAAGACTTTTCCTCCTGGCTAAAAATTGATAATGAAGCGAGAATTAATTTTAGGCCTGTCCTTCATCCCTGACCGGAAATGATTCTTCATCGTCCAGATGGCGCGGCGGGCTAATCCCGGCGGCAAGTCCCGCCTGTGGAACAGGGAGAAGTCGAGCACCGCTCTTCCCGGCCGCAGCAGGTGGTCCCTGGAGGAGACGTTCTTCCACTCTTGACCACGCCGGGTGTGGAAAAGACTTTTTTTAGATTCACGCTTCCGCAATCGGGGCAGACAACAGCTGTTGTCTCATGGAGGGATCTGACGAAAATTTCGATGATCCTGCCGCACTTCAGGCATTTGTATTCATAAATCGGCATTTTTCTCTTTCCCCTTGTCCTGGCATCTCAACCTCCTCTCATGAATTATAAGATTCCATGACATCCCTGTCTTCTCTCATCAGGTCGCCGGCGAGCTCTTCCATCTTCATGTCTTTCCAGAATGTGAGCTTCTCGTGCGCTTCCATATATTTCAGGGGAATCGGATGAGTCCCGATGACGACGGGCAGCCCATAATGGGTTTCGATGAATTCTTTGAACTGCCGGATGTAAGGGCACGGGGGGTAGCCAACCACCAGCCCCGTTGCCAGGTGGATAACTTCAGCTCCGTTTCTCTTCATTTCAGCGGGCACATATTCGATATTCCCTCCCGGGCAGTCTCCGCAGTAGGAATATCCGACCACTTCGACAGACTCGTTATTGGGATATTTAGAAAACCCCCCCACCCTTTCTCCGAGGGCGCGGAAGCATTTGCCGCCGCCGCACTCTTTATACCTTCCGCAGATGATGATTCCGATTTTTTTCATGGTGGTTAAGACTCCTTTTTTGGCGGAGTCGCATCCGCGATGATTTTGTCCACAATATTCATAAAGGCCAAACTGGCTTCTGAACCAGGGAGGCTGGAGACAAAAGGCTTGCCGTCGTCTCCAGAAGTGACAATCCGGGGATCGAGCGGGATTTTACCCAGGAAGGAAACTCCCATCTCCAGGGCCACCCTTAATCCGCCGCCTTCTTTAAAAAGATTAATCTTCTTACCGCAGTGAGGGCAGATGAGGCCGCTCATGTTTTCTATGATCCCGTAGATTTTCAAGTTAAGCTTCCGGGCAAAAACAACCGCCTTCCGTGAATCCATGAGCGAGACTTCCTGGGGGGTGGTGACGATAATGGCCCCTGTGGCGGGAATAAGCTGCGCTACAGAAAGGGGTTCATCGCCCGTCCCAGGAGGAGAGTCGACGACCAGCCAGTCAAGCTCCCCCCATTCCACATCGCTTAAAAACTGCTGGATGACCTTCATCTTCATCGGGCCCCTCCAGATAACGGGAAGGTCCGGGTCTTCAAGAAGAAAGGCCATGGAGACGAGCTTGAGATTGCCGTTGACTTCCACGGCTTTCATTCCCTGCCGGGAAATGTCAGGCCGTTTTCCCTCGACGCCCAGCATTTTAGGCAAGTTTGGGCCGTGGATGTCCACATCCAGCAGCCCCACCTTAAAATTCTTCATCGCCAGAGCAAGGGCTAGGTTGGCGGCCACCGTGCTCTTCCCCACCCCGCCCTTTCCGCTAAAAACGAGAAGCCGATTCTTGATTTTGGCCAAAACCTGGGACAGTCTTATATCTTCTTCTTTAGCGGCCATCCGTGCACCTCAGTCAGATCGATATTTGAGAAGGACGTCTCTGATCTTTCCCCGGGCTCCAGTAATGACCTTGATCCCTGAAGCCTTAAGAGCGCGGAGAGCGCTTGGCCCGCAATCTCCGGTGATGACTGTTCCGACGTTTTTACTCGAAATAAGCTGGACGGTTCGGATTCCTGCCCCCTGGGTTTCTTCCGCAGCGGGGTTCTCTAGAGCTTCAATTTCCAAAGTATTCGGGTCGGCGATTAAAAGATAGCGCGCTCTCCCAAATCTTGGGTCGATTTCCGCTCCCAGGTCCTTTCCGACTGCACTGAAGCAGAGCTTTTGACCTGACTGGACCGTATGCTTTTCCTCACAGTGTTGATGGCCCAGCCCCTGCTCCCCGCCGTGTCCGTGATTACATAAGTCCTGTCCTGGCTTGAGTTCGTTCTTTAAAAATTTTCCGATGACGTCATCGATCTGGCCCTGAACACCAGTAATCATCTCGATATTATTCTGAGCAAAAAGGTCTTGAGCCCGAGGACCCATTCCGCCAGCAACAATGCAATGGACTCCCCTTTCTGCCAGATAGCCGGGAAGAAAGCCCGGCTGATGGCCAGGGTTAGGGATTTCCTCTCTACCGATGATTTTTCCTTCTCTGATTTCAACGATCGTATAGGAAGGACACCGGCCGAAATGAGGCGAAACATATCCGTTTTCTGTTGAAATAGCGACTTTCATTTGGTTTCTCATTTTGATTCCTTTTTTTGTTTTTTTAGCTCATCGAGTCTTTCTCGGATCTGGCCGAGTTGATCCTCCAGGATTTTGGCCTGCTCTTCGAGGGAAGCGACTTCTTCATCCTGAGCAAAAGGCGGATAGGCAAATGGAGCAACCGGAGGATAAGGGTATCCCCAGCCCCGACCATAACCGGCCTGCCGGAGGCCGCGGCCAAAAAGGAAGCCCAGTCCAGGATTCATGAATCCTGGATGAGAGTGACCAGCACAATATCCCAGGCCACGGCCGCTTCTCAGGCTCAATCCCCAGGGACCTGTTCTATCTCCCCTTTGCATTTTTTGGTACCTCCTTTTTTAAAGATTTTTTGGTTGACAGTTCTCACATAACCCTAGAAATTCAATATTATGGTCCTTAATGACAAAATTGTATCTTTCGGCCAGGGTCTCTTCTGTTTTTTTCACCAGGTCCAGCTCTTCTTGCACAAAGTCACGGTAATTGATGATTTTGCCGCATTGGGTGCAGATGAGATGATGGTGGTGGCCTTTCTTTGAGTCCCGCTTGAGTTCATACCTGTTCTGGCCGTCTCCGATGCTAATCCGGGTGATGATGCCCATTCTGGCCAAAAGGTCAAGCGTCCGGTAAACTGTGGTCAGGCCGATCCCGGGATACATCTTGTAGAGGGATCCGTAAATTTCCTTGGCGCTAAGGTGTTTGTCGGTTTGGCTCAGAAGCTCCAGGATGACGTCCCGCGGCAGGGTCCAGCGGGTCACCTGTGCGCACATGCGGCGTTGCCATTTATAAGGACCCGGCATCGAACCTCCTCGATGTGATAATGATAATCATTTTCAATAATAAGATAAGGCGTTTTTTTCTCTTTGTCAAGGTCCCAACGAAATTTTTTTCTTTTTTTTGTACGCCGCGTTTTCTCTGGCGGGCGCCTTCACGCCCGTTTCTCGCGGGCAACGATTCGCGGCTTATTTTTTATTCCTCATGGCCATCGCCGCGCGGCCGGAAGTTTTCTTCCATCGTGATCAAGAGGGGAGATTTATGGGCCGGAACAGCTATTCAACACGCCCCCGAAAAAGGAAAACCCTATAAAGACACCTGTGGAAGATGGAGAAAGCTGGTCTGCGACGGCTGCATTACTTCAAGCCTCGATCGACATTATGAATACGGCCTGGTCTGTTCCTGGGCCGCCGCTCAAGAAAAAAGAATAAATCCGCCCGCCACGTTCACTTCGATTCTTTCTTCCAGAGTCCAAAATAGTCATTTGGGCCGATCAGGCAAGTTTCATCTTTTTCATGAGATGGATTTTTACAGAATCGTTGACGAACAATGAAAATATGATGTTAAAGCCAATAACAAACGCGGTCATTAGTAGCGGAATACGCTGAAGAGCGCCGGGGATTCCAAGCGCTGAGATAATTATCCCGACAAGCATGTCGACAAGAATAACGCTCAACAGCATCCGGCTTGGCATGGAGCTCCAGAAATGACGCCGTTCCCTGACGACGAATATAGATGTTACGGCTGAAAAGAAGAGAATTTCAAAGCTGAACGTTTGAACATGCGGATCGGACGGCGATAAATGCCAAATTTTTAATCCAATCCAAAGAAGAACAAGAGATTCCAAAACCATGAATATACCCAGAACGGTCGAAACCTTGACGAAACTCGCGATGTTCCAAGTATCAGGCGATCTTGACCAGCTGACATGATCCGTGGATAAGGATATCTTCACAAAATCCGTCATCAACAGCAAGAGCACCATAGCAAAAGCGGAAACCACAAAATCGCCAGTGATCAGAAAGACGCCGACGACGAAGGTAGACTTCAGGATCGTTCTCATAATTTTGTTGAGAACCCACGTGTTGATCCTTTGATAGACCTTCCGGCCATTCTTGACCAGTTCGACGATGCCTGATAATCCAGCGCTCGTCAGGACGACACTGGCCGATGCTTTGGCAATATCCGTGGCGCTGTTCACGGCGATCCCGACTTCGGCCTGCTTGAGGGCGGGGGCGTCGTTGACGCCGTCTCCCGTCATCCCCACAACATGCGTTCCAGCCTGAAGGCTTTGGACAATAAGATATTTGTCTTCCGGATAGACTTCCGCGAAACCGGCGCTTTGTTCTATCATCCTCAATGCCGCGGCGCGATCGGTCGTTATCAGGGCTTTCAGATCCGGCATGCGGGAGACGTTTTCTCCAATTCCGATGTCTCTGGCGACCTCTTGTGCGATCGGCAAGGCGTCGCCGGTCAACATCTTGATCGATATGCCCAGAGCTTGAAGCTCTTGGATCAAGGCTTTCGAATCAGGCCTGGGGCTATCGCTGAGGGCTGCCAATCCGGCGACGACCGGCTTCGAGTCTTCAATCAGGGCGACGACCAATGTTTTATATCCTTTTTTCGAATAGCCCTCGATGCGGGCCTCCAAATCCTTGAGTTCTTGCGATTCGAGCCCGCAAGCTTGGGCGATAACCGACACCGCTCCTTTCATGACGCGAAAAACCTTGTCATCGTGTCTGATCAGGGCTTCCGTTTTTCGCAAAAGGGGATCGAAAGGAACAAAGCCGTCCTGTATGTACGAGGAGCTCAGCAAATCCTTCTCCTTCGCAAGCTTGATGAATGCCAGGTCCAGAGGATCCTGGTTGGCTTCTTGCGAGGCGAGTGCGCCATACAGGATGACGTCCTTATCGGAAAAAGGTTCTAAGGGGATGATGTGGGAAATGGACAATTCATTCAACGTCAGGGTCCCGGTCTTGTCCACGCACAAAACGTCCATGACCGCGGCGTCCTCCGTCGCGCTCAATCGCGTGATCAGGACGTTTTTCCTTGCCAGTTCCCTGGCACCGACGGCCATGCTCACGGTGAACATTACCGGCAGGGCGACGGGGATCGCCGACAATAGAAGCACCAGCATCAAGGGTAAAATTTCGAGGAGGGGGAAGCCCCGGATTATCGATATTCCCAATGTCAGGCTCAAGAGGCCGCCGATAATCATGAGCAACCATCTCACGAGCTTGGCGACCACCTCTTCCATGTGAAGTTTGGGACGCGCGCTTTGAACAAGCTGCGTCGTCTTTCCATAATTTGTCGACGCGCCCGTTTGGATGATGACCCCTGTCGCCTCTCCTCGTTTAAGCACCGATCCCGCATATAAAAGGTCTCCGGTCTTCTTATCCAGGGTCAAAGATTCTCCCGTCAAAGCGGATTGGTCCACGGCGACTGCGCCGTTTAGGATTTTCATGTCCGCGGGGATAAAATCTCCGGACCGGACTCTCAGGACATCTCCCGGAACCAGTTCCCTGGCGGGAACGAGCGCCCACGCGCCGTCCCTAAGCGTCCTGGCTTGAATCTGGAGTTTTGTTTTCAATTCTTCGACCGCGCGGGACGCCTTCTGTTCCTCCAAAAAGCTAATGATCGAATTCATGATCAGCAGTCCGCCGACGATATAGACATCCGCGTCCTTATGCAGAATCCACGACAGGACGATGATGAGCTCGAGCATCCAGGCGGTCAGCCCCCAAAACTTTTTGATAAAGCTCCGGAAGGGATGACCTTTTTTCTCGGGAACTTCGTTGGAGCCGAATCGCTGAAGTCGATGTGCGACTTCTGTTTTCTTTAATCCGGCGCTTAAATCCGTTGCCAAGCGTGTGACGACATCGTCCGCCGTCATCCGCTCGTATTCTTGGGATTCAAGGTTCTTTGGAAGCGCCGTCGATTTGTTCATATTCAAGTCGATCGCAACCAGTTTATGATAAAATATCCTCCGTCTCAAGAAAATTGCGGAGTGGAAAGTATTAATAAGAATTTGAATATTTGAAGTAGGTCTTGTTCTCCATGAAGCGAGCCGTCCGCTCCGGACCCTCCAAGAAGCTCATCGTGTTTGCGCTTTTAGGACGGCCGTGATGGAATGGCCCTTTGCGGAGCAAGACTATGGCCCTCCGTTGAAGGATCGATTGAGATCGGACGAAGTTTTCGGCATGGGAAAATCCTCCGGCTTTTCTGGGATAGAGACGATTCCCCTGGAACACTTGATTCTTTTCTTGCTGGAAAAATAAAAGAACGGCTCAGCTCCCTCCTTTTTGCCCTTCATTTATTCTTGTAAAGAATATATTAAGATATTAAGAAAAATTAATTCTAGCTAATCCCTGTTTGTCCATGGGGAGAACTAACCAGCAGGAGATTGATTTTCGACGGATATTTGATTAGTATTTATTTTCTTTGAGCAAACCGATTGGACGAAAGGATAATTATGAGCGAATTGATCTATCTCGATAATGCGGCAACGTCCTACCCCAAGCCGGAAGAAGTTTATGTCTTCATGGACCAATTTTATCGGAAATTCGGAGTGAATCCGGGGCGCTCCGGCTACGACTTGTGCATGGAAGCCGGCGAGGTGGTGGATGCCACGCGCAAAATGCTAACCCGATTCTTTAACGGCCAGGACCCGAACAGACTCTGCTTTTCGTACAACTCCACGGATGCCCTGAATCTGATCATCTTCGGGATTCTCAAGGACAATAATCATGCCCTGACGACGACTCTCGAACACAATAGCGTCCTCAGACCTCTTTACCATCTTTTCCAAGACCGCGGCGTCAAGGTTGATTACATCCCGTTTGACCGGCAGGGGTTTGTGGATCCGGACGATTTTCGCAAAAAATTCAGGGACGACACAAAGCTCGTCATCGTGAATCACGCCTCCAATGTCATCGGGACCGTCCAGCCCATCGAAGCCATCGGCCGGTACTGCCGGGAACGAGGTATCCTGTTTGCCATCGATGCCTCCCAATCGGCCGGAAAAATCCCCATTGATATTGAAAAATGCCATATCGATATCGTGGCTTTTACCGGCCATAAATCGCTGATGGGGCCGACAGGCATAGGCGGCCTTTATGTGCGGGAAGGCGTCGAGATCCGGCTGACTCGGGCCGGGGGAACGGGCGTGCGCTCCAGCGTCCGCACTCATCTCGAGGAATACCCTTACAGGCTCGAATATGGAACGATTAACGTTCTAGGCGTAGCTGGACTCCAGGCCGGCCTTAAATGGGTCGAAGCCAAAGGTTTGAGTGCCATCAACGATTATGAGATGGAGCTCAACCGGCAGCTCGTGGATGGCCTGAAGTCTATCGATGGAGTGACTCTCTACTGCCAGGACAACCTTAACGACCATATCAGTGTGGTGTGTTTTAATGTGGATGGACTGGAAGCCCTTCATGTGGGGACTATGCTGGATGTTGACCACAATATCGCCAGCCGGACGGGTCTTCATTGCGCGCCGCGCGTCCATGAGCAGCTGGGAACGGACGCCATTCATGGCGCCGTCAGATTCGGAATCGGTCCCTTTAACACAGCCGAGCACATCCGAATCGCGATCGATGCCGTCCGAGAAATCGCTCGGCTGAAAAAGTAATCTTTTCTTTTTCTAGAGAATTTCTTATTTATGGCCGTCCGGCGAAAAAGCAAATCAACGGGGAGTTGGCGTCGAACGTTTGATTTCAGACGCACCCATCCGGCTTGGGCAATCCCGCCAGCTTGCATGCTCCTTTCGCCGGCCCGGAAGGGAAAAGCTCATAGATGTGTTTCAGCGTGAATCCCGTCGTCTGGCAGATCTTCCTAACCATGGGCGCAAGTTGTTTTTCTAAATAATGGTCACGGATATATTTTATGATCTTCCAATGCTCTTCGCTAAGACTATCAATCCCTTCCTCCTGCTTAGCCAAGAACTTAGCCACTTCCTCATCCCATTCTTCGGGATGGAGGAGAAAGCCTTCCTCGTTGACTTCAATCTTTTTATCCTTGATTTCCAAGACAGACATGATGCTCCTCTTTCAATAAGGCTGCGGAGACTTCCTACAGACCGCCCCGCAGGAACATCCAGAACTTGTCGCCGAGCTCTTGGTATTTGTTGATGGCCGACCGGGCAAAATCGTTGGTGTACTTGGTCAAATAAGCGTTCGGCTTGAAAGGCTCCGTGTCGGGGGTCTTGCTGTTCAGAAGCTCGAGATATTTTTTCTCGACCTGGGGAAGCTCGGCAAAGGCCAATTCTTCATACTCCCTGACAGTGTCTTCCATAATCTTCTGCGTGGATCCCCATTTGATCGTGGCTAGCCGGTTGGCCCGCCGGAACGCCCAGGCCGCAGAATCCATCCGAAACCTGTGCTGGGCGCAAATCTCGAAGCTCGGCGGAAGCTCGGTCACACCGGCGAAAATCGGAATGCGCGCACTGAGGCCGGCATTGTCGAAGGCGAACCAGCAGACCGTGCCGACCGCGGGCGGCAGCCAGCTCCGACACTGAAGGACGGTTGCATACGCGCAGCCACTGATGGCGATCGGCCGAAACATCGGAACGATCCCGGGCTTGATCGCCTGCAAGAGTTGAATCAATTCGCCCGACATCCAGGGCTGGGCAAGCGGGCTTTTGACCATCTCCGGAGGCGGAGGGGCCGCTCCTTCCGCCGGAGCCGCACCGGGCCGACCCATCTGCCGCCGCGGAACCATCAGGTTCTTAGTCATATCGTATTCTGTGCCGGCATACGTTTCCCGGTACATCTTGAGAATATCCCGCACGGAGACCTTCTTATCCGGCTTGACCGAGAAAGGCAGTTCGGCCAAGTCCATTGTCAGCTTGAGCGAGGGCGCGAGCGTGTTGAAGACGTAGAATTCGCGGATTGAATATGGCTTGCGGCCGCTCTTGGGATCGAGCCCATAGACTTTCCAGAACTTGAACGGTTCGCCGCTCTTAGGGTCCCACCAGCCCATGTCCTGGGCGACCTTGAAGACATTGTCCGAGGCCATGAAGTGGTCGGGGTCTTTGAGGTTGATCTCGCTGATGCGGGGGATATTGGCAGAGATGCCGATTTGATCATCAGGGATCCTGACCGCGGCCCAGACCCCGCCCTTCTCGAGAGGGCCGGCGCCCATATACTCGCAATGCCAGACCTCCTTGGCGTCGGCGATGGTGATGCACTCGCCGCTATCGCCATAGCCGTACTGTTTGATCAGCTCGCCGCCGAGCTTGATCGCCTCCCGGGCCGTCTTGCACCGCTCGAGCATCAGCCGCTCGATTTCCTCGATCATGAACATGCCTTCCTGATTGTAAAGCTCTCTACGGCCGCCGAACGTCGTCTCGCCGATAGCCAGGCCAGCTTCATTCATGCAGGGATAAGCTGTATTCATGAAGGCAAAGGTCTCGGCGACCTGGGGGATTTCGCCCGTCTGGATCACCCTGTTCATATCGGTGGACGTTTCGGTGTGCATTTTGCCGGAATAAACTTTTGTCTTGGAGCCGGCGGCATATTTGGCATGGGGCACGATGTTGAGCCACATCCGATAATTCCCGTCGCAGGTGTGGGCGGTCATGACCGAGCCGTCGACGGAGGCCAGGCGGCCGACCTGGATGCTCGTGCAGCTATCGGGGTCGGTCTGCCCCTGCGAAAACGGCTGAAACTCTTCTTGGGGGCGCTGGGCGGAGATCAGGAAAAGCCCGGAGACCAGGATGACCGTCAGCAGGGCCAGACGCCGAGCCCAATTCTTAGGGAATGCGATTTTCATGGGATAACTCCTTCTCATGGGTTTTTTTTATTATTTATAATGACCTGTTGCCTGTCAACCATTTTTCTAGTCTAAGACTGGATCCCAGGTTCGTTTAAGAAGCAATGCGTCTTGATGAACGATCATTGGAAAAGAACGTCCGTCGAGAGCCTGCCGATCGGGTCGGGCGGACTTGGTCGGCGGCATCCCCAATGCCGTCGTCCCCCCGGATGCGGGCAAAGACGATCGAATAGCTCCTTGTCGGGACGCTATTTTTTTTCTTCTTTGACGGCCTTCAACGCTTCGAGTTTCTCTTTATACTGTTTTTCGTCGAGTATGCCGTAGGTCTGCAGTTTGTTCTGAAGCTCGAGCTGACCCAAATATCTGTTGCCCTCGGTGTTCGTCTGGCTCGCTTGTCTCATGACCCAGGAATTGGGCCGGGAAAAGGCGAAATTATACCTGACAAGAAAATTTTGATAACGATAGGTCCATTCTTCGGCGGTGTTGGCCGAGACGTCTTCCCCCCCTCTGTCATCGATTCCCTGGGCACCGGTTCGCTGGGCGCCCACGGCACCGCCACCTCCCAGCGCCCAGGCGTCATTCTGCTTGTATTCGACCTGCGCCGGGTTCCCGTTTAAAAGATACACCCGCGCCCGGTCCGTATTCCAGGGTTGGCGGGCATTCTCCTTTTTGAAGGTTTCGAGGATAAAAGCCATCCTTTTATCGAACTCCTGCTTGGCTGCGGGCGCGCGCACCTGCCAAAACAGCGCCTGGAATTCCAGCTTGGCTGGCGGCGAAAGGCTTTTATACGCCGCATCCTCAAAATTCTGCATGATGTAATAGTGCTGGGCAAACCAAGGATCCTTGGATGGAGACATCTGGAGCCCGCAGCCCGCCAGCAGCAAAACGATAGACCCCAATACGGCCGCTCTTCGAAAATTCATTGTGCCCTCCTCTTCATGGGTTTCCCCCAAAATCTTGTTCCTTATCTTTTGTCCTATTTAATGGCTTTCAGGGTTTCGAGCCTTTCTTTGTACTGCTTTTCATCAACGATGGCGTACGTTTGGAGCTTATTCTGTAGCTCGAATTGGCCTACATACCGGTTTCCTTGAAAAGACGTCGAGTTTATTTTCCAGGAATTTGGCCGGGAAAAAGTGAAAACATATTGGATCATGAACTGGCCGAAGGGATAGGTCCAGACCTCGGCCAAAAGGCCTTGAACATCTTCGCTGGACCTGTCTGCACCGCTCGTGACCTGGCCGCTGCTCTGGGCGCCGAAGTTTCGAATCGACCAGTCCTCATTCTGCCGGGAATCGATCTCGGCCGGGTTTCCGTTTAGCAGATATACCCGCGCCCTGTCCGTATTCCAGGGCTGTTGGGAATTCTCTCTCTTGAAATTCTTGGTGATATAGTCGATTCTTTTATCGAATTCCTGCTTGGACACCGGCGCCCGGACATCCCAAAAAAGCTGCTGAAATTCGAGCTTGGCCGCCGGAGACAGGCTTTTATACGCCGCGCGCTCGAAATCCTGCATGATGAAATAGTGCTGGGCGAACCAAGAGTCTTTGGATGGAGAAAACTGAATCCCACAGGCTGCTAAAAGAAAAACAATAAAAGCCAATACAGCCATTTTTGGAATATGCATCGAAGCCTCCTCCCTATTGATCTTTGCTATAAAAAATTTCTAACGTCTTTATTATCCCCCAAATGCAAGTCTTATGCCAATAAAATCAGGTCTGGGCGCGAAAAGAGCCAATAATTTCGTCCCCAATCGAGGACATCTGTCATTTCTTAACAAGGGTGGCCAGCCTGCGTCCGGCAGATCAAAAATATCGGCCTCTGAATTATAAGCCGAAATTGATCCGGAGCGACAGGGCTACGCCCATGGTGTTGAGGTTGATTCTGGCTTGTCTCGCATTTTTGTTGTAAGGCTCGTCGGGCTTATTCTGCCAGATGAACATCTGCCCGAAATATTTATCCAGGGCATCGGCATAGCTATCATAGTACCACAACGGCCCGGACTCGCTGTAATTCTCCTGGGTCGTCTCATCAGAAACCCATCCCTCCGCTTCGTTCCCTGCTCTTTTGCGCGCTGTATAAGTTTCTTTATAGTCCCCGCTCCAGCTGCCAAAATCGGCGAGCCGGCCGAACAATTCCAGGCCGAGCGACACGTGGGACATGAGCTTGACCTCCAGCCCCAAACCGCCGTTGAGTCCCCACGCGTTTTTCTTTTCCGGCTTCGCATTTTCGACCACATTATCATTTTCCGTGAGCTCGTCCGTCGTATCATAAAAAATCGAAGAATGCGTCGAGACGGTATTCGTGGCCTCATAGGCGAATGTATGAGTCAGCTTGGCAAAATAGTACGCGCCGCCGGCATAAGCATAAATATTGAAAGCCCCTGAAGGGAAATTCACATAAAAGTTGAGCGTGATCGGGACGGCCGTGATTTTGTACTCCCGCCGATAACTGACATTGTCTTCCATGGAATATGTCCCGAACCAGACGCTGCCCTCCGTTTTATAATTGTGCCCATAATCGCTTTTGACATCGACGGAAAGATAGCCAGCGCCGATACCGATGCCGAAATTCTTGTTGATGTGATAGATCAATTCGGCGTTAAAATTGGGCGTCCGGGACAATTTTTTCCAGTTCACCCAAGTCTTCGTATAATCCGGGTCGTTCCTCAATTCCTGGTAATAGGCGTTCCTGGCCAGCCGCAAATTCTCCAGGTCTCCACCTCCATCCAGGAAAAAGCCCATACCGCCGCTAAGCTTCAGGCTGAAACCACGCCCGGAAGCCTGGGGCTGGGCGGCCTCTCCCCTCGCCGCTAACAATCCCAGCCAACAGACCGCAAGGAAAACGAGAATGACGAACCTTCGTCTATTCATTTTTTTCATATCCATGTCCTTTATTATATATTGCTCTGACGTCCTGTGGGTTTTCGTATCACAAAGACGACGAAAACGCAAGACGACGATCGGCGCCGATCAATGGCTTGGACGGATCTCTAGCGGTCGACGCAGCTTTGGTCCGTGCGCAGCAGCTTGCTTGTATCGAAGCCTTTTTGAACGATGCGCTTGACGATGTCCTGGTAAAGGCTCTCATCCATTTTAGTCGTACGAGAGAGGATCCAGAGGTATTTTCGGTCGGGCGCGCCCACCACCGCATAGCTATAATCCTGGGCCAAGTCGATAATCCAGTAGTTTCCGCGAAAGGGCCAAAAGAATTGGACCTTGAGCTTGGCGTTATTGCTCCCTTCGACGATAAAGGCCTTGCCTTTTGCCACCGACATCTTGCCGCTCGGGCTGTCTTTTCGGCAGGAATTGATGACTCCGACATAGCCTTTGTCCGTGAGTTCGTATTCGGCTGTCGTGCAATGACAGCCTTTCTCAAAGCGTTGGGGGAAGGCGGCAATTTCATACCATTTTCCTATATATTTCTGGAGGTCAACGCTGGGCACAGTCTCCAGAGGCCGGGTTTGGGCCGAAGACCTCGCCAATATGAGCTTCATGCGCCTATTATCTCAAGAAGCGGCCGCCTTGACAATCCCTCCCCGGCCGGATATAAATCTCAAAGAAGCAACGCCGTGAAATACACGAAAGACCATCCCTTGAAAATTCTTTTCGTTTGCTTCGCCAACATGTGCCGGAGCCCCATGGCCGAGGTCATCGTCAAGAAGCTCCTGGGCGAAGCCGTCTATGTGGAAAGCGCGGGAATCGCGCCCCATGGAAACGCGCCTTCTGCTGAAGCCGTCGAAACCGTCCGTTCACTCTATGAAGTCGACATTTCCAGGCACCGGCCCAGGCACGTCGGCGAGGCCGATCTGAGCCGGTTCGATTATATCCTGGCCATGGATTCTTCGGTCTTCATGAGGCTTCAAGAGATGAACGTGATTCCTAAAGACAAGTTGTTTGCCTGGGAAATCGACGACCCATGCGGCAGAGAGATGGAGGCTTACAGGTCGGCGGCCCGAAACATCGAGTCCCAGATCGAGCGATTTCTCCTTAACAGGGACATCGAAAGCCGGTATGCTTCCCCATCGCGCTCAAAAATCAAGCGATAGGTCCTGCGATGACGGCTCGACCGCACAGGCCTCGTTATCGATATAAAAGAAATCGCCGTCGGCGGAGAGGAGTATGGCATGGCCCTTGACCTGACAAAAATCCGAACCCAATTTCCCGCCCTGCACCAGCGGGGCATTTTTCTTGATAATCCCGGAGGCACTCAGGCTGCGAAAAACTGCTTAGACCGCATGTTGGATTACCTCATCGAGTCCAATGCCAACCACGACGGCGTCTTTCAAACGAGCCGTGAATCCGATGAGCTAATCGCCAAATCCCGGGCGGCCGTGGCCGAGTTTCTCAACGCCTCCCGTCCGGAAGAGATCGTCTTCGGCCAGAACATGACCAGCCTGACCTTTCATCTCAGCCGGTCGCTGGCCCGCCGGCTAAATCCAGGGGACGAAATTATCGTCACGCGTCTCGACCATGATGCCAATATCACCCCTTGGACTCTTATCGCCGAGGAGCGTGGCTGCAAGGTCCACTGGACGGATTTCCATCTCGAGAGCGGCACGCTCGACCTCGAGGACCTGAAAAAAGCGCTCGAGAGGAAGCCCCGCCTGGTGGCCGTAGGCTATGCCTCTAACTCTCTGGGAACAATCAATCCGGTCGCCCAAATCGTTCAAATGGCCCATCAGGCAGGCGCACTCGTGTTTATCGACGCCGTCCACTATGCGCCGCACGGGTTGATCGATGTCCGCCAGCTGGGCTGCGATTTCCTGGTATGCTCGGCCTATAAATTCTTCGGCCCCCACCTCGGAATTCTCTTCGGGCGCTATGAGCTGCTCGAGGAGCTCTTCGCTTACAAGATCCGGCCTTCGTCCGACAACCTGCCGTGGAAATTCGAGACCGGCACCCAAAACCATGAAGGTATTGCCGGCCTGTTCGGCACCCTGGAATATTTGGAATGGCTGGGCATGCATTATGGAAAAGATTTTGCCGGCGAGCTGGCGAAAATTTACCAGGGCCGCGCCCTGCATCTCAAGCAGGCCATGGCCGCCATCCGCGATTACGAATTCGGGCTCAGCCGGGCCATTCTCAAAATCCTCAAAGAAACCTCCGGGCTGAAAATCTACGGATTGACGGACGCCAACCGCCCGGCCGATCGCGTTCCCACGTTTTCTTTCCGGCTGGACAAGTGGAGTCCGCGCCAGACCGCGGCCAAGCTTGACCAAGAAGGCATCTATGTCTGGGACGGCAACTACTATGCGCTCGAGGTCACCAAGGCGCTGGGCGTTGAAGAAACAGGCGGCATGGTGAGGGTTGGGGCGGTCCACTATAACACGCTGGAAGAGATCGAAAGGTTCGGAAAAGCCTTGGCCAAGATCGCCCGAAGCTAATATGTCTGAAGACTCTCATCATCGACCCTCCAGCAGACGGCAGTTCATGAAAAACCTGGCCGCCGGAGCGCTGGCCGTTGCCGCCCGGATACCCCAATCGGCCCTTCAATCTCCCGTGCCAAATGAGCGCACAAGAAAAGGCGATATGTTTTACCGCCGACTAGGTCGGACGGGCTTCCTGATCTCGGAGATCTCGCTTGGCGGCAGCCCTCTCCCCGACTGGCCTCTTTTTCTACAGATCATCGAACGGGGCGTCAATTACATCGACACATCCCACACCTACAATAACGGCAACAGCGAGCGCCAGATCGGCCGCCTGTTCAAAGAGATCGGACGGGACAAAGTCTATGTGTCAACGAAATTTCATGCCGAGGGCAGGTACACCGAGAAGTCCATCATCATGTCCGTCGAAGGCAGCCTCCGCCGGCTGGGGACGGATGTCATCGACGTCCTTTCCATTCATGGGGCGGAAAACGAGGCCGACCTCACGGACGACCGAGTGCTCGGCGCTTTTGAGAAGCTCAAGAAGGACGGAAAATACAAATTCCGCGGCCTGTCCTGCCACACCAACCACAACCGCGTAATCAAGACGGCCGTCGAAAGCGGCCATTACGACATGGTCCAACTGGGCTATAATGCCTTCGACATCCAGGAAGCGGAAACGAACGTTAAAACATACAAAGACTATCTCGGGCAAAGCGGCACCCGAGATCTCATCGCCCTGGCCAAGTCCAAGGATGTGGGCGTCACCGCCATGAAGACGCTGAAAGTAGGAGGAAGGCGCCAGGACTTGGAAAAATATAAAACAGGGACGACATCCATCTTTCAGGCCATGCTGAAATGGGTTCTGGACAACAAGGACCTGACCGCGGTTGTCACCGAAATCTTGAACTATGATCAACTCAAGGAGGACCTGGGCGTTGTCGGCAGCCCGCTTTCCGCAGCCGAGAGGAGAACTCTCTACCAATATGTTGCCGAAAATGCCAGGAACTACTGCCACATGTGCGGGACCTGTCAAAAGACATGTCCTTCCGGAATCAGGACGACCGACATTCTGAGATACCTGGCCTATGCTGAAGGCTACGGGAAGGTCGCTCAGGCAAAAACCATGTACGCCCAGCTCATGCGGGAGCGGACGGCGCTAGCCTGCCGGGAATGCGGGGCGTGCAAAATAAATTGTCCTTACGGCGTGGACGTCCGGAAGAGGATCGCCGACGCCCATCAGATACTCCGCGGCTAATACAAACGTATAAAAGAGGATTTTTCGAGGAGGGCTTTCCATGTCATACAAAATTAAAAAAATTCTGATTTCGGCTTGGGTCTTATTATTTCTCGTCACTTATGTCCGCCCTCAGGTCGTGCCTCCAAAATCCGATACGATTCTCTACGGCGTCTCGTACTACTGGGAATACATGCCGTACGAAAGGCTCGAGCAGGACGTGCAGCTGATGGAAAAAGCCGGCATAAGCGTCATCCGCCTGGGCGAATCGACGTGGGGCGTCATGGAGTCCAGCGACGGCAAATTCGACTTCGACTGGCTCGAGCGCGTCATCAATCGGCTCCACAAGGCCGACATCAAGGTCATCCTGGGGACGCCGACCTATTCCATCCCCGCCTGGCTCTTCAAAAAACATCCGGAAATCCAGGTCAAGCCCATCAACCAGCCCAGGTACACGTACGGGCTGCGCCAGATGACGGACCTCACCCATCCCGTTTATCGGCGCTATGCAGAACGCATTATCCGGAAGCTTGTCTCCCGCTTCAAAGACCATCCGGCCATTATCGGCTATCAATTGGATAACGAGACGCACCCGTCCGGCACGGCGGATGTCCATGTCCAGCGTCAGTTCGTCGAGGAGCTCGAGAAAAAATTCAAGACACCCGCCGATCTCAACAAGGCCTGGGGACTGAATTACTGGGGGCAGAATATCGCCTCGTTCGATGACCTGCCGCCCCGCGACGGCATCCTCAACCCCGGCTACAAGCTGGAATGGGAACGCTTTCAACAGAAGATTGCCGCGGATTTTTTAGGCTGGCAGGCGGCCATCATCCGTGAACTCAAGCGGCCCGACCAGTTCATCACCCATGATTTTGCCGGCATCCCGACGGATGTCGACCTCTACGAAATCACTAAAGCGCTCGATATCCCAGCCGTCAATATCTACCACGGCATGCAGGACAGCCTCACTGGCGAAGAGATCGCCTATGGTGGCGCCTTTGTCCGCTCGCTCAAACAAAGCAACTACCTTGTCACGGAGACAAACGCCCAGACGACCGGCTGGAGCTCGGAATATCAGTTCCCGCCTTACGACGGCCAGCTCCGCCTCGCCGCGTTTGCCAATGTTGCCGGCGGCGCCAACTTAGTCGCCTATTGGCACTGGCATTCGCTCCATTACGGCCAGGAAACCTACTGGAAGGGCGTTCTTGCCCATGACCTGGAGCCGAACAGGATTTATCAGGAGGTTACGCGCATCGCAGAAGACTTCAAGAAAACCGGGCCTGATCTTGTCAACCTGAAAAAGAAAAACAAGGTGGCCATCCTCTACAGCCTGGATTCCGTCAACGGCCTGAGCTTCATGCCGTTCGATAAGGACACGAGTTATCACGCAATCCTCGGCCAGTTCTTCAGGACGTTGTATGACCTGAATGTGGAAGCCGACTTCGTCTTTCCGCAAAACCCGAATTTCGAGAATTACAGCTTGATTATCGTGCCTCCGCTTTATATCGCAAGCGACGAGTTGCTCAATCGCCTGGCATCCTATGTCAAAAACGGCGGCCACATTCTCATGGCTTTCAAGAGCGGCTTCTGCAATGAATATTCCACGGTCCGCTGGGCGCTGGCTCCTGGGCCTTTGCGAGAGGCGGCCGGCTTTTATTACCAGGAATTTTCAAACTTGACCAAGCCGCTTGCTCTCAAAGGAGACCCTTTTAAGGCCGGTTTGGAGAACCAGGTCTCGGTGTGGGCGGAATTCCTCGTCCCGGAAAAAGCCAAGCCTCTCGCCTACTACGATCACCCATTTTTCGGCAAATATCCGGCCGTGACAAGAAATGCGTATGGCAAAGGCACGCTTACTTATGAAGGCACGAAGCTTTCCGACAAGCTCCAGGATAAGCTCATGCGGGAGACTTTAGCGCTCGCAGGTGTCTCTCTGTCCGATAGCCTCCTCCCCGCCCCAGTGAAAGTGAAGCATGCGGAGTCCGCTGCGGGCGAGCGGCTTCATTTCTATTTCAACTTTTCCGCCCAGCCGCAGACATTTATGTATGCTTATGAAAACGGCATCGATATTCTGACAGGCCAGCCGATCAAAAAAACCCAGAAAATCACCCTTCCCGCGTGGGATCTTATCATCGTTAAAGTTCGCTAAAAGCTGGTACTTCCGAGCTAAATTTATTCGTAGGGTTCGAAAAAGATTTAAGTCTTATGATCTGTCTGTTTGGCGAAAATATATGAGAAAGGAATCGCTATCAGGTCTCCAATGATAAAGGCCGCGAAAATCACCACATACAATATCGCGTAAGTCGGAAATTTGCCTGCGAATAGAAGAGGAAGAATGACCCCAATGAACCAGATCAGTTTATAGCTAAGCTCGAGCAATAAAACGGGAGAAAATTTCAGCGGAGACCGCAGGCCTAATACGGACAGAAGTGCAAATGACAGGTTGACGCTGCCGCTAACACCCAAAACGATTGGATCTTGGCCCGGCCAACCGAATATTGATCGCATGACATCGGGCATGATAATTATTCCCAACCCGAATCCACCTGCACAAATAATCGTAGAAATATACATTCCCTTGAGCCAGCCCCACCGAACATTGATATCTTTTGACATAGTTTTCCCTCCTTTTTTGAATGGGTTCACCTAATTGCACTATTCCATATAACCCTTAATATACGGTATGCTGAATTTGATACAAAATCCCTTCGACGAGCATCGTATATTCAGTGAATCCATCGAATATCCCCACAGAATTGCACTATTATCTTAAGGTTATCCTTATTAGATTTCAAGCCCAATATTTTAGGAAAATAATCCGGAGGCTTTAAAATCAGCCGAACGAACCGTCGCCCTGGGTGTCAGCCAGGTCGAGAGATACAAAAAGAAAGTCGAAACTTATGGAGAGAAAATAGGAACATAGAGCTCACCGCCGGGCTCGATTGTTAGGCCACGCTTTTGGTGGAACGCTACCTCGACTGCTGCAACCCACAGCACAGGTTCGCCCGCGTCCGCTGTCCCGACTGTGGGAGTCTATGATAAAATGACCGGAGCGGCTATTCACCTCAGCATAATTCCACTTCACGGCCGATCTGCGTTGACGTGGGACACCCGTCTGATATTTAAAGAAAAAGTAATGCGCTTCGATTAAAGGTTTTCCAAGCCTCGAATGATCTCCGCAGCTAGATCGAGCCATCTATCGGCCAAGTTGATCGGGATAGCTTTTCCGCGTTGCGCCCGGACCTCATCCTGAAACAATTGGATCTGATTAACGGCCGGGATAATATTTTTCTTGTTCACCGATTTGATGGCATTGTCCAGCTTCTGGCTCAAGGCGTTCGCCAGGCCGCTTTTGATGCCGCTGGCGCGGACATCCTGGCTAAGCTTTCCAAGTAGATCGACGCCGATTTGATACTCGAAATTAACGCTTACAATTTCGTTATCGCCTCGCTCGAGCCCACCGAGCAAAGCCACATTATCTTTGAGGTCTCCTGATGTAAACTTCTCGATGTCGTTGAATCCCCGAACGATGAGACTGCTGAGGTCGTATTTTGCTAGGAGGCTCCCACTCCGATCGAAAACCAGCAGCGTACGGCCGCTATCATCCAACGCGTAAAACCGCATCACCGCAGGATCATAACAGATACGATAAAGGTTGTTCACTTTGCCGGATATATCGATGATCTCGGCGGGATAGCCGAAATTAGCGTCGAACGAAAAGACTTTCTTGGGTTGCGTCAAGAAAAACCGATCGTCCGCGATCGTCGCTCCCGGGACATAAACCATGCGGCTGAATGATTCCGCCTTGTATTGATATGGAATTTCTTTTTTATCAAGGATTTGGAAATTCATATCGAGGATCACGGCTGTCTAATCATAAGTTGAACAAAGATAATTGGTTAGCGTCATCGGCCATCGAATCATGATCGTCCGTTTCGGTAAACAATTGATTCAATGGGACTTTCTCGAACGCTGTCACGCTC